>Ga0308175_100000007_pt1 | contig 208032 bp, 210 predicted proteins | sample PhyCR1_3_FD_203893 | JGI IMG/M metagenome (GOLD analysis project Ga0308175, IMG submission 203893) | Soil microbial communities from UC Gill Tract Community Farm, Albany, California, United States - DLSLS.C.R1 | ecosystem: Environmental > Terrestrial > Soil > Agricultural land | place: USA...
TTCGGTGGATGGCTGAGGTCGTTGTGGAGCTTGATGCGCAGTACCGGCAACTTCGGGAAGAGTGCGGGTTGGTCGAGCGCTCGTTTGGGCTGCTGGTCGTTTCGGGCTCCGAGGCGGCTGAGTACCTGCAGGGGCAGTTGACGAATGACGTCGAGGCTTTGGAGCCTGGGCAGGTGGCCTATGCCGCCCTGCTCGATCGCAAGGGGCATATGCAGGCCGATATGCGGGTGCTGCGGCCTGGTGAGGAGCCGACGCTTTGGTTGCTGCTCGAGCCTGAGGGGCTGGCTGCGGCTTCGCGTCATTTGCAGATGTACAAGATCGGGCGGGATGTGGAGGTCGTCAACGCGAGCGACGACTATGCGCTCCTCTCGCTGATCGGGCCGCGGGCTACTGAGATCGCTCGGGCCGTCGAGGTCGCCTCCCTTCGCACCGGTGAGGGGGTCGATCTGATCGTTCCGGTGGCCGAGCGGGACCAGATTTCCGAAGCGCTGCGGGGCGCCGGGGCCGTCGACGTCTCCCCCGAGGCCGCCGAGATCGTCCGCATCGAGCAGGGTCGGCCGCGCTTCGGGGCCGAGATGGGGACCGCGACGATGCCTGCCGAGGCCGGGATCGTCGAGGGGGCGGTCAGCTTCACCAAGGGCTGCTACATCGGCCAGGAGACCGTCGCCCGCCTCCACTACAAGGGCAAGCCGAACCGGCACCTGCGGGGACTGCGGTTCAGGGGTCTGGCGCAGCCCGGCGAGCCGCTGCTCCTGGGCGAGAAGGAGGTCGGGACGGTGGGCAGCGCTGCCCTCTCCCCCGCCTTCGGACCGATCGGGCTGGCGATCCTGCGGCGCGAGGCGGAGCCCGGCGCGACCCTCGCCGTAGGTGAAGATGGCGTTACGGCTGAAGTAGTCGCCCTCCCCTTCGGCTAGATTCAGCCTCGCATGGGCCGAGGGAGAGCTAGAGCGGTGGCGGTTGCCGGTCTCGTCTGCGCGGCTGCCCTGGTGAGCGGCTGCGGCGAATCGCGCCACCCGAACGAACAGCGACCGACCGGGTCGACCCGGGTCAGCGTCACGATCAGCCCCAAACAGGTGATCGTGCAGCCGCTGCAGATCGGCGTCCGTGCCGAACCGACGCAGGCGATCCCGCAGAACGAAAACGACCCCTCGCCGCCGATCAAGTCGAAGAAGCCGCTCGACGTCGCCGTCGTCACCGCCAACCAGACCCCGACCGACGTCAAGTTGAAGATCCGCGGCGGCGACACCGAAGAGGAATCCAGCACCGTCTTCGCCCGCAGCCCCGGCACCTTCCAGATCGACCTGCCCGCCGGCTCCTACACGTTCAGCGCCGTGGGGCTGCCGGAGGCGCGGCCCGGCCACCTGACGGTGGGCCACTACCGCGCCTCCTCGCAGAACGACGTCCTGCTGCCCTAGCTGCCGCGCCCTCCGGCTAGCCGACGTCCAGCGGCCACTGCGCGCCCTCGACGCCACCGGCGTCGACGAACGCCCGCATTGTGTATTCGCCTGTCAGCGTGATCGGCAGGTGCCCGGTTTCCGGGTTACCGCCGCAGACTGCGCCACCGAAGCCGATTGTGCTCCGGGCTGTGAAGGTGGCGCTGACTGTCGCCCTGACGTCGGGGGTCATCCCCACGTCGGTTGTGTTGTGGTAGATGCCCGCCGGCACCTGGCCCTGCGGGAACAGGTCATATGTGCATTTCGAGATGTTCATCGCGTGCATGAACGCGTTTTCGTAGACGTGGATTTCGATCTGCTGCCCGGCGGGACAGCCGATCAGGGCGTTCAGCGTCCCTGTCGTTGCGGGCTGCCCTGTCGTGCCCGGTTTACCGAACCCGATCAGGTAGTCACATCCGTTCATTGTCACTGTCACCGGTGTCGCGCCGCCCGGTTCAGAGGTGCAGCCTTCGTAGCGGGGCTTGAATGTGACCGGGTCGACGGCCGGAGCGTTGAGTGTGGCTTCCAGATCCGATGTGGCGCAGCTGACGGTCCGGATCGGTCCGGCGCCGATGTCGAAGGTGACGCCCGGGGCCTGCTGCCCTGTGACGATCGACGGAGCGCCGACCGTTGTCAGCACCCCTGTTTCCGCCTGGGCCGCCGGCGCCATCATCGCCGCCAGCGCCGCCATCGCGGCCGCGAGGCCGATTGCTTTGAGAATGCGAGTCATCTGACTCTCTCCCTTACTCGTGTTTGCGTCCGAGACACGGACGAGACCTGTTCGGGTCCGAGTCCTTCCTAACACGAATTCGGGTTTTTGATCAAAAGAACTTTTGTATTTGTCTCGATGCCCGGGCGTGGCTGCCGGCAAAGCCGCTGCAAGCGGCGTTTCAGTCGAGGGTTGACGTCTGAGGCCGTTGCCAGGATGGCCCGCATGATCTTTCTCGCGATTCTCTGCCTCGCCGGCCTCCTCACCGCCGCCGTCATCGCCACCCGGAACGCCGCGGCCGCCGAAGCCGCGACCGAACGGGCGGAGGCAATGGAGTCCGAGCTTGCCGAAGCCCGCACGGCGACGGTTGAGCTCGCCGCGATGCGGACGGAGCTGCGCGGGCGCGACGAGCAGCTCGCGGCGGAGCAGCGAATCTCCGGCGAACGCGAAACGGAGCTGAACCGTCTGCGCCAGGAGCACACGCAGGACCGGCAGGTGGTCCTCGACCAGGGCAACGAGATCAAGCGCCTCAAGGATTGCATCGACGGCTTCCAGCGCAAGCAGGAGGAGCTGGCCAAGAGCACCCTCGGCGCGGCCGAGAGCAACCAGCGCATCGAGAGCACCCTGCTCGACTGGACCCGCCAGATCGCCAGCCCCCAAGGCCGCGGCGCATTCGGCGAGCTGGCACTCCGCAACCAGTTGCTGTCGCTCGGCCTCGAGGAGGGACGGGACTTCTCGGCCCAGGTGACGCAAGAGGCGGCGCGGCGGCGGGTGGACTACGTGATCAACCTCGGCGACTCGGTCGTCGCGATCGATTCGAAACTGGCCAACGATCCCGGCCTCAATGGCCTCTCCGAGGCTCTCGCGGCCGGCGACCCCGACCGCCTGAAGGAGTTCGGCCGCAAACTCCGGGAGCACGCCAAGGCGCTGGCTCGCAAGGACTACTGGAAGGGGCTCGGGAGCAGCCCCAGCCTGACCTTTATGTACGTGCCGATCGAGGGAGCGATACATGCGCTCTCCGCGCTCGACGACTTCGACGCGACCAAGTTCTTCAACGAAACCCGGGTGTGCGTCATCACCCCGTCCCAGCTGGCGATCTCGATGATCCTGGTCGCCGAGGTGTCCCATGCCGAGCGCAAAGAGGAGCACATCGAAGAGCTGCTGAGCCGGGGCTACACGATGGCCGAGGCAATGGGCAACTTCCTCGACAACTACGCCAAGCTCGGCAAGAAGCTGGGCGAGTCGGTCAGCGCCTTCAACGGTGGCGCGGCAATGGTCACCACCCATGGCCAGGTCTGGCAGCAGGTCGTCAAGCCGCTGAGCGAACTGGCCCCGAGCAAGTCGATCGAGCCGAAGCTGAAGGAGCTCGAGCCGCCGCGCGACGACGTCGTCGACCTCGCCGAGCGCTACCGCGCCACCGGCGAGGAGATGCGCCACGACTCCGAGGCCGCCTGACGTTCGCCTGTTCTTTCTCGTTGTCCGGAAACGAAAAGGAACAACTCGAGGGGGCGATGGTGGCGGAGGCCTCGCCGGGGCAACGCGTGCGACTCTGAACTAGGATTCGCGGCCCGAACCTAACGACCCGCGGAGGAGCCGGTTTTGGCCGTTGACACGAGTGCAGTTGCGAAGTTGGACGTCGAGCCCGGGACGCTGCCGGAGACGATGGCGGCGTGGGTGATTCGCCAGGAGCGCGAGGGCGAACCGAAGGACGCCTTCCAGCTCGAGCAGATCGAGGTCCCCGAGCCCGGCGCCTTCGAGGTGATCGTGCGGGTGATGGCAGCCGGCGTCAACTTCAACAACGTCTGGGCCTCGCTGGGCGAGCCGGTCTCGGTCTTCGGCTACGGCGACCACCCCGAGTTCGGCCACCACATCGGCGGCTCCGATGCCTCCGGCATCGTCTGGAAAGTCGGCGAGGGCGTGACCCGCTGGAAGGTCGGCGACGAGGTCGTGATCCACTGCAACCAGGCTTCCTACGAGGACGTCGAGGTCCACGGGCTCGACCCGATGGCGGCCCCGAGCCAGCGGATCTGGGGCTACGAGACCACCTGGGGCTCCTTCGCCCAGTTCACCAAGGTCCAGGCCCAGCAGCTACTGCCGAAGCCGCGCAACCTCTCCTGGGTCGACTCCTCCTCCTACGGGCTCACCTACTTCACCGCCTACCGGATGCTGATGGACCAGTGCGAGATGCAGGCCGGCCACAACGTCCTCATCTGGGGCGCGGCGGGTGGCCTCGGCGTCTTCGCCGTCCAGCTCTGCAAAGCCGCCGGTGCCAACGCGGTCGGCGTCGTCTCCTCCGATGAGAAGGGCGAGTTGATCAAGAAGCTCGGCGCCGTCGACTACATCAACCGCAACGAGTTCGGCGAGATGATGCGGACCGACGACAACCTCACCGACCCTGCCGCTGACAAGGCGCGCTTCAAGGGTTCGCGCGCCTTCTCCAACCGGGTCAAGGAGATCCTCGGCGACGCCCCTGACTTCGTCTTCGAGCACGTCGGCCGGGCCACCTTCCCGACCTCGGTCCTCACCGTGAAGCCATTCGGCAAAGTCGTGATCTGCGGCGCCACTTCCGGCTACCAGCTCGACTTCGACGTCCGCTACCTGTGGATGAAGCAGAAGCAGATCATCGGCTCCCACTTCGCCAACGCGTACGAGTGCATGCGGGCGAACCAGCTGATGGCGGAGGGCAAGGTGCGACCGGTGCTCTCGGAAACGATGGGCTTCGAGGGTGTCCCCCACGCCCACCAGCTGATGCACGAAAACAAACACCTCGGCAAGATCGCGATTCTCGTCGGCGCCGAGTCGGAGGACGAGGGCAAGCACGAGGACGGCCCCGGCGCGATCCGGGCGGAGGTGGGTGCCTGATGGAGGTCTGCACGCTCGACTGGCACATCAACCCCTTCCGGGCCGACCGCTTCCTTGACCTCTGGGAAGGGGCGGCGGCGAAAGCCCCCGCCTACGGGGCGAAGAGCTGGTCGCTGATCCGCTCGACCGACGACCCGCTCTCCTTCCGCCAGACGATGGTCTGGGAGAGCCGCGCCGACTTCGAACGCTACTGGTACTCGGAGGAGATCGGCCAGGCCCGGGCAGCGATCATCGACCTCTACGACATCCCCCTGCTGCCCGCCTGGCACATCCTCGTCGCGGCGGAGTAGGGCCGTACTCGGGGGGAGCTGGGGAAGTCCCTCCGTCACAGATTTGGGGAGGTTCCTCCGGGACTTCCCCAACTCCCCTCAGCGGGGCAGGATCTTCCAGGTGAACTTCGCCGGCGTTGAATCGGTCTTGCCGTTGGCGGTTGCCCAAGCCTTGAAGGTGTGGCGGCCGGGCTTCAGCTTCTTGTAGGTCTTCGGTGAGCGGCAGGCGGCTTTCGGCTTGCGGTCGAGCTTGCAGCTGAACTTGGCGCCGGTGGTGTCGGCGGAGAAGGTGAAGGTCGCGCTGGTCTTCGAAGTGCGTACAGCTGGATGACGTCCGACCCGGGTTGCAGGAGGTTTGGGCTCATCACCGGCCGGAGGCGGAGGGTTGGAGCCGCCGCCGTTGCCGGTCCCGCCCCCACCCCCGGTGGACGGCACTTCTCTATAGAAAGCCTCGAAGCCGGGGGTGGTTTCCTCGACCAGGATCGAATGGCTTATCGAGCCGGAATCGGACCATTTTTCGAATTCGTATTTCCTGCCGCCACTTTCGTAGACCTGAGGCGCGGAGAGTTGGATTTCCGAGCCTTCCAGCGCCACGGCGGTGAACGGAGCGGGTTCTTTGGTGGTCCCGGCCGTCAGTTCGACCCCGGGCGGTTCGGAAGCCATCTCGAATTCGACGAACACCGGGTCCGGTGGAGCCTCCGCATAGATCGCTTTGTATTCGGGCGCACCCGGCTCGACGAGGATCGAATGGCTCGCGGCGCCATGATCGGACCATTCTTTCCAGACGTACTTCGTGCCGCCCACTTCGGCCAGTAGGGGAGCGGTCAGTTGGATTTCAGACCCCTCGATGGCGGTCACGTCGAAGGGAGTCGGTTCTTCCACCGAGCCACCCAGCAGGTCGATACCGGCTGGTTCCGAGCCCAATGAGACGTCGACGGTGCTCGGCTGCAGGTTCAGCGAGGCAACCCCCGAAAGACCCCGCTTGTCGGAGACGCGGAGGACGATTTCGATGTAGGAGGGGTACTCGTGCTGCGGAGCGACGAATTCGGCATGACGGATGCCGGAGAAAGTCTGCAGCGGATGCACGTGACAGGCTTCCGGGTGGGCCGGATCGGGGCAGTGCGCCATGCGGGTCACCCAGTAGTAGGGCAGCAGGGAGTTGATTTCCGCGCCGTTCGCGTCGACCGCTTTCCCGTTGAGGTCGATCGTGTCCCCCACGCTCCATTTCTGGCTCGCCAAGGGGGAGGTGATCGTCACCTGGGGCGGTTTATCGCCCGGATACACCGTGAGGCGGGCGACGTTGGTCGTGCCGTCCGCGTCTTTGACCCGGACCGCGACGATCCTGTTGGCGCTCAGCTTGGGGTTGGCGTTTTCCCGCGCTTCCTGCTCTGCTTCGGTGAACGTCACCGTTTTCGTCTGCGAACTGCCGCTCGACTCGTAGGTGCCGTCTTCGTCCAAGTCCCATTCGTAGGTAAGGCTCGCCGAGGACTGGTTGGGGTCGCTAGACGCACTCGCGTTGAGGGTCGTTTTGAATTTCCCGCCGGAGTCATAGAGACCGTACGGCGGTTCCGCTTTCAGCCGCGCAGTCGGCGCCGTTTCGCTGAAGCCGATGCGGTGGATCGAGCCTTCAGTGAAGTTTTCCCCCAGCAGATCCGCGTAATAAAGGTAGCCATCGGGCCCTTCGGCGATCTTCACGCCGGGGTAAACGGTGCTCTCTCGCAGGAATCTTTCCGTGGTCGAGGGATCGGGCTTGCCGTCGTCGCCCTCGTACATCACCCAGAAGCAGCCACGGACGGCGTCGGCGAAGAACAGCGCCCCTTCGTATTTCGCGGGGTAGTTGCCCCCTCGGTAAAAGGAGATCCCGCTGATCGCCGAACCGGATTCGGTCGGGCATTCGTCTTCCGGCACCACCGTCTGTTTGTGGCTGTAGGTGAAGAAGGGTTCGGAGGTCTGGGGGTGCTCTTCTGCCTCGGCTTGGTAGAGGGCGGCGCAGGTGTCGAGACCGAGGGTCTTGAACTGGAACTGGTGCTGAATGCCCTCGTAGCAGGGCCAGCCGGAGTTATAGAGGGTGCTCGGCGGGGCCTGGAATCGATCGATCTCCTCGATCTCCGAGGAACCGACATTACCGGTGTAGATCTCGCCGGTAGCCGGATCGAAGGTGAAGCGAAATGGGTTGCGGAAGCCCTTGGCCACCGTCCGGGCGGCATTGGCACTGGCGTTGCCCGCGAGCGGGTTGCCCGGGAATGCGTTGCCGGTGTCCGGGTCCACCCGCAGGATCGCGCCGTTCAGCAGTTCCAGGTTCTGAGAGCGCAGCGCCCCACCCCGCGCTTCGTGCCGCTGGGCTTCGGAGGGCGCCACGCCGGCGGCCGTCGGCCCATCGCCGCAGGGATTGGGCGGCGTGCCGAGCTGGCCGTAGTCAGGGATCGATTCGTAGGAGGCACCGTCGCCACCGCTGACGTAGAGCGCTTCTTCGGGACCGAAGCGGAGCTCGCCGATCGAGTGCGAGTCGAACTGCTGGCACCAGCCCTGAAGCAGTTCTTTCTCTTTCGGCCGGCCGTCTTCTTCGACCGCCTGATTCGGGTTGACCTGGCTTTCTTCCAGGCGCACCAGCCGACCGCTGACCAGGCAGGAGCCGCTGCTGTTCTGGCTCGGGCAATTGGGGTCGCCGCTGACGCCGGGGGTCCCGTATCTGGGGTCTTCCGGGTTCCAGGGTTCGGTGAGGACGTGGTCCCAGGTGTAGAGCGCGTAGACGTAGGGGCGCCCGGATTCGAATTTCGGGTCGAGTTCGATGCCCAGCAACCCGCGGTCGCCGTGGTCGTAGACGTCGCCGCGGAGATCGGCGAAGACGGTGGGTTCGGTGTCTTCTAGGTCTTCGTAGACGAGGATCTCCCCTGGCTTCGTCGCCACGAAGACGCGGCCGTCGGGGGCAAAGCGGAAGTTGACCGGCTGTTCGATCCCTTCGAAGACGACTTCGTCCTGGAAGTGCGGGGGCAGCTGCGGTTCGGCGGCAGCGAGCGACGGCTGTATCAGGAGCCCGGCGAGAGCGGCCAGCAATGCGAGGCGGAGCAGGCCCCGCCTGCTCACGCCCGCTCCAGCGGCGCCATCGTCAGGCCGGCGCCCTCGAGCTGCTCCCAGTAGTGCTCGGCGGGCTCGCGCGGGCCCGACCAGACGATCGCCTGGCCGCCGCTGTGGATGGCGTCGGCGATCCGGTAGCCCTGGTCGAGCGAGACGCCGGGGATCACCTGGGCCAGCGTCTGGGCGACGTGGTCGAAGGTGTTGTGGTTGTCGTTTCGGACTATCACGCGCCAGTTACCCCCCAAACCGGAGTCGGGGCCGGAAGTTTTGGGGCGCTCGATCGTGCTCGTCGACATCGTCTGGATTATGCCCCTGGGAAAGCCTTCGGCAGGAGCAGCCGCGGGCTAAAACGGGCTCGGCACGCGGACGACGACGTCGTCGACGCTGGCGATGATCCCGTTGCCGTTCTTGATCGTGCCGACGACGACGGTCGAGTTGCGCCCCGTCAGTTCGCCGGCGGCGTCGTCGACGGCTTCGCCGACCAGGGTCTTGCCGACGTAGGCGAAGAGGCGGGCCTGGCCCTTTTCGGGGCCGCTGGTGACGTTGACGGCGCGCAGCCGCAGCACGTTCGCTTCGTTGACGCCGACGATCGCTTTCTCGTTCTTGGCGATCGCCAGGTACTTGGCGCCGGCCCCGGTGACCTTGACCAGCTGGGCCTTTTTCTGGCGCGGGAAGACGAGCAACTGGTACTTGGCCCCCGCCCCGGCCCGCAGCTCGAGGCCGAGGAAGGCCTTGCGCTGGAGGTTCGGTGGGGTGCCGCTGAGCAGCCGCTCGGTGGCGGCGATCTCGAGGTCGCGCCCGAGGACCGGCGTACGGAAGGAGCAGGCGGCCGTTTTCTTGCCCAGCGTGACCCGCATCGCGCCGTTGGCGCCGGCGCGGGCGCAGTTGGCGCCGGAGAGCTTGACCAGCTGGCTGCGCTGGGCGAGCGACTCCATGCTGTTGCGGTAGACGCCGATCATCGCCGCCCCGGCGACGGCGCAGACGAGCACGCCGACGGCAAGCGCGGCGAGGAAGGTGGCTGCAAATCGGCCCTTCATCGAGTCGCCAGCCTAAACACAGCCGAGGCCGAAAGATGCGCCCGCGGCCCCCCTGAAATGCGGCGTTCGTCCTTTTGTCGCCTTCTGGGCTACAAAGGACGAACGCCGAATATCATTCGGATATGAGCGACCACCGACTTCCCCAGCCCGACCGGCCGTGGGTGATGCGCACCTACGCCGGCCACTCCGACGCCCGCCGCTCCAACGAGCTCTACCGCAAGAACCTGGCCAAGGGCCAGACGGGGCTATCGGTGGCCTTCGACCTGCCGACCCAGACCGGCTACGACCCCGACCACGTGCTCGCCCGCGGCGAGGTCGGCAAGGTCGGCGTCTCGGTCGCCCACAAAGGCGACATGCACCAGCTCTTCGACGGCATCCCGCTCGACGAGATGAACACCTCGATGACGATCAACGCCACCGCCGCCTGGCTGCTCGGCCTCTATGTCACCGTCGCCGAGGAGAACGGTGTCGACCGCTCGCAGCTGAAGGGGACGACTCAGAACGACATCATCAAGGAGTACCTCTCGCGCGGGACCTACGCCTTCCCGCCGGAGCCCTCGATGCGGCTGATCGCCGACATGGTCGCCTTCAGCGTCAACGAGGTGCCGAGCTGGAACCCGACCAACATCTGCAGCTACCACCTGCAGGAGGCCGGGGCGACGCCGGTGCAGGAGATCGCCTACGCGCTCTCGACCGGGATCGCCGTTCTCGACGAGGTCAAAGCCCGCGGCCAGGTCGCCGACGAGGACTTCCCCAAGGTCTTCGGCCGCATCTCCTTCTTCGTCAACGCCGGCATCCGCCTGGTCGAGGAGATCGCCAAGCTGCGGACGATGAGCGCGCTCTGGCAGCAGATCGGGCGCGAGCGCTACGGCGTCACCGACGAGAAGATGCTGCGCTTCCGCTACGGCGTCCAGGTCAACAGCCTCGGCTTGACCGAGGCGCAGCCGGAGAACAACATCCAGCGGATCGTCCTCGAGGCGCTGGCGGTGACGCTCAGCCGCGACGCCCGCGCGCGGGCGATCCAGCTGCCGGCCTGGAACGAGGCGATGGGCCTGCCCCGCCCCTGGGACCAGCAGTGGAGCCTACGGATCCAGCAGGTGCTGGCCAACGAGACCGACCTGCTCGAGTACCCCGACATCTTCGAGGGCTCGGTGGTGATGGACGGTCTGGTCGAGGAGCTGACCGCGGGGGCGCGGGCGGAGATGGCCGTGGTCGAGGAGCACGGCGGCGCCGTCAACGCCGTCCCCTACATGAAGGCCCGCCTGGTCGAGAGCCACCGCGAGCGAGTGGCGCGGATCGAGGCCGGCGAACAGAAGGTGATCGGCCAGAACAGCTTCACCGAGACCGAGGACTCGCCTTTGACGGCGGGTGCCGACGGCGGCATCCTCACCCCCGACCCCGAGGTCGAGCGCGAGCGGGTCGAGGCGCTGGCCGAGTGGAAGGTCGGGCGCGACGAGAGCGCGGTACAGGCCGCGCTCGCCGACCTCGCCGAGGCCGCCGCGGACGACGGCGTCAACATCATGCCGGCGACGATCGCCGCCGCCAAGGCGGGCGCGACGACCGGCGAGTGGGCGCAGACCATGCGCGACGTCTTCGGCGCTTACCGCGCCCCGACCGGCGTCGACGGCGCCTCTGCGCCGGGCGAGCGCGAGCAGATGGAGGCGATCCGGCGCCAGGTCGAGGAGACCTCGGAGAAGATCGGCCACCGGATCAAGATCCTGGTCGGAAAGCCCGGGCTCGACGGCCACTCCAACGGCGCCGAGCAGGTGGCGCTGCGGGCCCGCGACGTCGGTATGGAGGTGATCTACCAGGGGATCCGCCTCACCCCCGAGGAGATCGCCGAGTCCGCGGTGCAGGAGGACGTCGACGTGGTCGGCCTCTCGATCCTCTCCGGCTCCCACCTGGAGCTGATCCCCGAGGTGGTGCGGCTGCTGCGGGAGGAGGGCCTGGAGGTGCCGGTGGTGGTCGGCGGGATCATCCCGGTCGCCGACGCCGAGCGCCTGCGCGCGGCCGGGGTCGCCGGCGTCTACACGCCGAAGGACTTCGACGTCAACCGGATCATGGGCGAGATCGTCGAGCTCGTCGGCCAACGGTCTACCGCCCGCACCGCCGCCTGAGCGGTCGCTGCCGAGCGTCGGGCTCGCGTCCGCCGGGCGCTCTCGCAACAATGGAACGATGAGCGAGCTGAACGGAGACCGGACCGCCTGGCTGCGGTGCTACCGCTGCTGGTCCCAGAACCTCGAGATCCAGATCCACTACGACGCGATCCGTCGCGTCGACCCGGAGTCCGGGGCGCTGGCGGAAGGCGTCGACGAGGTCCAGGAATCGGTCGTCCAGTGCCTCGACTGCATGCACGACCAGCCCCACCTCACCTTCGAAGGCGACCGCGTGGTCCCGACCGACCGCTGGGAGCGGATGGTCGCCGGCACCCCCTGGGTGGCCTCCTGCACGGTCCAGGTCGACCAGGATCGGGTCGAGAGCTGCTCGGGCCCGGAGGCGATCGAGTTCCTCACCTACGGCGCCTTCGGCGACGCCGGCGTGCGCGAGTTCTTCACCCACGTCCGCTTCCACAAGCACGACGAGGACCAGATCGTCATCCACCTCCTGGTCGAGCTCTACGCCCGCTCGGCCCAGGAGGCGACCGAGGTGCTCGAAGCCGCCGCCCAGGGCCAACTCGAGATCACCTCGCTCGCCGAGGAGTCACGCCCCCCCGCTCACGCGAGCGGGGAGGCGCACTAAGCAGCTACTCGACGTTGTCGGCTGCGGGTTCGGGGGACTCGCCCGGGTTCTTCTTCGGGACGAGGACCAGGCGCTTGAACTCGGCGACGAGGGTCCCGTCCTGGTTGAGGACCCGGGTGTGGACCTTGACGATGCCGCGGTCGGGCTTCGATTTCGAGGGCTTGACGTCGAGGACCTCGGTCTCGCAGAAGAGGGTGTCGCCGTGGAAGACCGGGTTCGGGTGGCTGAGTTCTTCGGTTGCCAGGTTGGCGATCGCCTTGCCCGAGATGTCGGAGACCGACATGCCGAGTGCGAGCGAGTAGACCAGCGGCCCGACGACGACGTTCTTGCCCTGCTGGGAGCCGCTGGCGTAGACGTCGTTGATGTGGAGCGGGTGGTGGTTCATCGTGATCAGGCAGAAGAGGTGGTCGTCGGCCTCGGTCACGGTCTTCGCCGGCCAGTGCTTGTAGTTGGCGCCGACCTCGAACTCCTCGAGGTAGCGCCCGTAGCTGTGCGCGCCGCTCGCCTCGCGCTCGGCCTGGTCGGTGGTCAGCTCGTACGTCTGGTCAGTCATCAGGGGGTTTTGTCTCCTTCGAAGTTTTAGCGGCGGGCATCCTATCTAGACTGCGCGCGATGCAGATCGGGATCATCGGCCTGGGCTACGTCGGCCTGCCGCTCGCCGTCGCCTTCGCCGAAGCGGGCTGCGACGTGGTCGGGCTCGACGTCGACGCCGGCAAGGTCGCGGCGCTGAACGAGGGCCGCAGCTACATCGAGGACGTGCCGAGCTCGTCCCTGCAGCCGCTCGGCGAAAAGCTGCGGGCGACCGGCGACTACGCCGAGCTGGCGAACTGCGACGCGGTCGTCCTCTGCGTCCCCACCCCGCTCTCGGACTCGCGCGAGCCCGACCTCACCTACCTGGTCGAGTCGGCGACGGCGCTGGCGGGGGTGCTGCGCTCCGGCCAGCTCGTGGTGCTCGAGTCGACGACCTATCCGGGGACGACCCGCGACCGCCTGCTGCCGATCCTCGAGGGCTCCGGCCTGACCGCGGGCAGCGACTTCCACCTCGCCTTCTCCCCCGAGCGGATCGACCCCGGCCGCACCGACTTCACCGTGAAGACGACGCCGAAGCTGGTCGGCGGGATCACCGAGGCCTCGACCGAGCGGGCGCGCGAGCTCTACGCGGAGATCTGCGACACCGTCGTCGTCCTCTCCAGCCCCGAGGCGGCCGAGCTCTCGAAGCTCCTGGAGAACATCTTCCGCTCGGTCAACATCGCCCTCGTCAACGAGCTCTCCCAGCTCTGCGACCGCCTCGGGATCGACGTCTGGGAGGTGGTCGAGGCCGCTTCGACCAAGCCCTTCGGCTTCATGCGCTTCGACCCGGGGCCGGGGATGGGCGGGCACTGCCTGCCCGTCGACCCCTTCTACCTCGCCTTCCGGGCGCGGCAGCTCGACTTCTACCCCGAGTTCATCGAGTTGGCCGGAAAAGTGAACCAGGCGCAACCGGGCTTCTGCGTCGAACGGATCGAGCGGGCGCTGAACGGCGTCCGCAAGCCGGTCAACGGCTCCCGGGTCCTGGTCCTGGGGGTCAGCTACAAGGGCGGCGTCGGCGACACCCGCGAATCGCCGGCGCTGAAGATCATCGGCCGCCTTCAGGACCTAGGCGCCGAGGTCTCCTACCACGACTCCTTCGTCCCGGAGCTGAAGGGCCACGGCCTCGCCAACGTCGACCTCGACGAGGGATTGCGGGAGGCGGACGTGACGGCGATCGTCACCGCCCATCCCGAAGTCGACTATGAGGCAGTGGTCGCCGCAGCGCCCCTGGTGATCGACTTCCGCGGCGTCACCCGCGGCATCGAGGCCGACAACCTCGTCCGCCTCTAACGCGCCAGCAGGGGATTGGGGAAGTCCCGGAGGAACCTCCCCAAATTGTGACGGAGGGACTTCCCCGATCCCCCTCAGTGCACTTTCCGCAGGCGGTTCCGTTCCTCTTGTTTCTCGACGACCTGCGAGATCAGCTTGACGACGTTTGAATCACCGGTCGCCTTGATGTGGCCGGTCTCGGCCGCGCGCCGGTAGCTCTTCAGCGTCCCTTTCTCGGCCAGCTCGTTGAATTGGGGGCGGTCGATTTCGACCAGGATCCGCTCGTCCTGCTGCAGGTCCTTGGCGATCTTCGGCCCCGGCAGCTCGACCCGGTAGAGCTGAACGTCGTGTTTGGCTTTCAGCTGCAGGCCGAAGACCAGCTTCAGGTTCGCCAGCGCGGGGACTTCGGCCTGAAACCGCTCGACAGCGGTGCGGATCAGGTCCGAAGTCGATGCCATCTGGCTAGCCGCGCCCCATCAGATCTTGTGCCTCTGCAGCAGCTTCTTGCCGATCACCATGCGCTGAATCTCCGAGGTGCCCTCGCCGATCAGCAGCAGGGGCGCGTCGCGGTAAAGGCGCTCGATCTCGTACTCCTTCGAGTAGCCGTAGCCGCCGTGGATGCGGAAGCTTTCTTCGACGCAGTACTTGCCGCACTCCGAGGCGAGGAGCTTGGCCATCCCGGCCTCGAGGTCGGAGCGCTCGCCGGCGTCCTTCATCCGTGCCGCTTTGCGGGTGACGAGACGGGCGGCCTCGAGCTGGGTCGCCATGTCGGCGAGCTTGAACTGGATCGCCTGGTGGGCGGCGATCGGCTTGCCGAAGGTCTTCCGTTCCTGGCTGTAGCGGAGGGCCAGCTCGAGGGCGCGCTGGCCGATGCCGACGCCGCGGGCGGCGACGTTGACGCGGCCGACCTCGAGCGCGTCCATCATCTGCACGAAGCCCTGGCCGACGCCGGCCTCCTCGCCGCCGAGGATGCGCTCCGGCGGGCACTTGTAGCCGTCGTAGACGAGCTCGGTCGACTCGACGCCCTTGTAGCCCATCTTCTTGATCTTGGGCGGGACGTTGAGGCCCTTGGAGGCACCCTCGCCGGTTTCCTGCCAGGCCTCCTTCTCGGTGATGAAGCAGGTCATCCCCTTGTAGGGAGGGTCGGCCTTGGTGTCGTTCTTCATCAGCACGAAGACGACGCTGGAGCCGAGGCCGTTGGTGACCCACATCTTCTGGCCGTTCAGCTCCCAGTTGCCGTCCTCGCCCTTCTTCGCGGTGGCCTTGATGCCCTGGACGTCGGAGCCCACCTCGGGCTCGGAGAGGCTGAAGGCGGCGCGGATCTCGCCGGTCGCCATTTTCGGCAGGAAGTACTCCTTCTGCTCGTCGGTGCCGAACTTCATCAGCAGGTAGGAGCCGATGAAATGGGTGTTGACGACGCCGGAGATCGAGATCCAGCCGCGCGAGAGCTCTTCGACGATCATCGCGTAGGTGGTCAGGTCGAGGCCCATGCCGCCGTACTCCTCGGGGATCGTGACCCCGAAGAGGCCGAGCTCCTTCATCTGCTCGACGATCGGCTCCGGGAAGGAGTCCTCGTGGTCGTAGTGCTCGGCGTTGGGGATGATCTGCTCGTCGGCGAACTGGCGGACCATTTCGATGATCGCTTCCTGCTCGTCGGTCATATCGCGGTAGGCGGCGGTGTCTACGGCCATGGCTCCTGCTTCGGTCGGGGAAGGTCGGCTAGCGCGGCGCGGGTGCGGCGGCGCTCTGGAGAGCCAAGGATATAGACGCGGGATCGAGGGCGGGGTCGATCGCCCGCAGCGGCGCCGCCGCCTTCAGCAGCATCTCCTCGTACTCGCGCTCGGGATCGGAGTCGAGGACGATCGCGCCGCCGGCGCCGACGGTGGCGCGGCCGCCGGCGAGGACGATGGTGCGGATCGCGACCGAGAGGTCCGCGGCGCCGCCGAGGCCGAGCCAACCGATCGCGCCTGAGTAGACGCCGCGGGGGGCGCCCTCGAGCTCGTCGAGGATCTCGGTCGTCCGTTTCTTCGGGGCGCCGGTCATCGAGCCGGGCGGGAAGCAGGAGCGGATCGCGTCGAGGGCGGATGCCTCGGGGCGCAGGCGGCCGCGGACCGAGGAGACGAGCTGGTGGACGGTCTCGTAGCTCTCGACCGCCATCATCTCCGGCACCTCGACGCTGCCGACCTCGCAGACGGCGCCGAGGTCGTTGCGCAGCAGGTCGACGATCATCAGGTTCTCGGCCCGATTCTTCTCGTCGGCAGCGAGGGCGGCTGCGAGGCGGGCGTCTTCGTCGGGCGAGGAGCCGCGGCGGCTGGTGCCCTTGATCGGCCGCGCTTCGGCCGCGCCGTCGCGGCCGACGTGGAGGAACCGCTCGGGGGAGGAGCTGAGGACGGTGAGGTCGCCGAAGCGGAGGTAGGAGGCGAAGGGGGCCGGGTTGGCGCGGCGGAGGCGACGGTAGAGGTCGAGTGGATCGACATCGAGCTCGGCGCTGACCTGGTTCGTGAGGCAGATCTCGTAGCTGTCGCCGGCGAGGAGGTGGTCGATCGAGGCGTTGATGTCCTGCACGTACTGGTCGCGGGGGCGGTTGAGGCTCAGGGCGGCGGGGGGCGAGCCCGGGGGGCGGCGGCGGACAAACGCGGGGAGGGTCCGCCGAGGGTCCCCCGGCTCGCCGGTCGGGAGCGCTCGCAATTTCGAAGCCGTGGTCTCCAACCAGATGCGAGCCCCCTCCTCTTCACCAAGCCTGTGGAGGCAGAGCAGGTAGGCCTGCTGCTCCTGGTGGTCGAAGGCGACGAGGCGGTCACTGAAGATGAAGGCGGCGTCCGGATGCTCCGAGGGGTGGGGAGAGGCGAAGCCACACTCAGCCTTGAGCTCGTAGCCGAAGTAGCCAACGAAGCCGCAGTCGAACTCGAAAGGAAGCTCCGGCAGGTCCTCCGGCTTCAGTTGACTGACTCTAAATTTGAGATAGTCAAATATCGAGTCTTTTGAATTTTGGTTGTAGCTGATTACCTCGGCGAGGGGGCCGCTGACGTCGCCCATGAAGGTGAAGCGGGCTCGAGCGCCGGGGCGGGAGCTGTCTAACCAGAACGCGTGCTCACTCTCGGCGAACAGCGAGACGAAGGCGGCCTCGCAATCCAGCGCACTGCCCAAAGGCCTAACCGCCAGCGCCGTCTTGTTGCGTGGTTCCTTTTGGTCGCTATGGGTCCGAAAGGAACCACGCAATCGGCGCAAGGACGCTACCCCTTCGTTCCGTGGTTCTTTACGGTCGCCGAGCGTCCGAAAGGAACCACGGGATGTGAGATCGCGGAAGTTGGTTAGGAGCGTTGTCCCGTGCTCGGTGGCTATCGACTCGGGGTGGAACTGGACGGCCCATTGGGGGCGGGTTCGGTGCTCGACGGCCATCGGGACTCGGTCGCAGGTTGCTGTCTCGCGCAGCGTGGCCGGCAGCGGGCGCGCCAGCGCCAGCGAGTGGTAGCGGGTCGCCTGGAAGGGACTGGGGATGCCGGCGAAGATGCCTGTGCCGTCGTGCTCGATCTCGACCACGCGGCCGTGCATCGGCTCCGGCGCCTTCTCCACCCTCCCCCCCTCCACCCAACCGAGGCCCTGCATCCCGAGGCAGACTCCGAGCAGGGGCTTTTCGCAGCGGCGGATCGCCTCCGCGCAGACGCCGAAGTCACGCGGCTCCTCCGGCCGTCCCGGCCCCGGCGAGATGACGAGGTTGTCGAACTCGAGCCGCTCCAGCTCTTCCCAGCTCGCCTGGTCGTTGCGCACCACCAACGGCTCACTGCCGTTCACCTCGGCCAGAAGCTGGAAGAGGTTCCAGGTGAAGGAGTCGTAGTTGTCGATCAGCAGGGTGCGCATCGACGAGGCCGCGGAGGCAAGATACTGCCGTGGCGATGAACGACTGGCGGCCGGATCCGGATATGGGCGTGTTCGAGACTGTGCTGGTCGTCGCCGGCAAGCCGGTGGAGCTGGACCGGCACCTGGCGCGACTGCAGCGCAGTCTGGCCGAGGTCTACGACGAGGGGCTTCCAGCAAGCGCCGGGGAAGAGCTTCGAGACGCGGCCGAGGGAATCTCGCTTGGCCGGCTTCGCCTCACCGTCGCTCCCGGGAAAGACGGCCCCCGGCACCACCTACTTGCAGGTGGGGTGGTGCCGGGGGCCGTCTTTCCCGAGCAGGGCGCCCATCTGCACAGTCACCAGGTCACTGGCGGCCACGGGTCCCACAAGTGGGTCGACCGGCGCGGGATGGAGCACCCCGAGGACGACCCTGGCCAGTTGATCTGCGACGGCGAGGAGGTGTTGGAGGCGGGATGGGCAAACCTCTTCGCCGTCCGCGAGGAGACCCTTTGGACACCCCCGCTCGACGGCCGCATCCTCGCCGGCACCGCCCGCGCCGCCATCCTCGAGATCGCCGAGGAAGAAGGGGTTGACAACCGTGAGAACCCGATACGGGTCCACGACCTCCCCAACGCCGAAGAGACCTTCCTCACCAACTCGATCCGCGGCATCGAACCGGCGACCGCGCTCGACGGCACGCCGCTACCGGGATGCGGCCCGCTCAGCCGTCGCCTCGCCGACGCGCTGCGCCGACGCTGGGGCCTGCAGGACCCGGCTGCTCACAAAGCCGCCGCAACCGCCCCGAAACAGAGTCAGCTCTCTCACTGAACCTGCGAAACCTCTCCTCGAAGCGAGGGGATTGAGGCGGCTGCTCAGTCCCGTCCCTTCCGGCGGGTGGCGACGATGCCGCCCCCCCGCCAGTTTGCGGGGGGGCGGTGTCGGAGACAGGACCCGCCGGTCGAGCGCCCCCAGCAGCCGCCGGCCCAGAAGCATCCCGAGCAGCCGCCGCCGCCCGTGCGCTCTCCTCGGCCGCCTCAGCCGCCCGCCGCGCCTGCCGAGCCGCATCAAGCGCCATCTCCCCCACCTCGCGCACCCCCTCCTCGGAAGCCCGCGCGATCACCACCGCCTCGTCGATCCGCTCCTCGAGCTGGCTCACGCTCGGCACGGCGCCGCGCGGCACCAGCCAGTCCTGCGTCGTATCCCGTTCGGACCCCTCGATAAGTGAGCAATTTACGGTCGTCGCAGGCGGCAAAATCCGCACCCTCGACTAGATTTAGCCGCCCCGAACTTCGAAACGACCCGAGGAGCACGTTGAGACATCCCAGAGACTTCTTCCTGCCGCAGGCGATCGGCGCCCCCGAGCCGCTCCGCGAGATCCCCGTCAAGCCCTCGCGGATGATCCACTTCCTTGACTTCTCGAACGAGAAGATGGTCGCCAAGGCCGGCGCGATCGCGGAAACGACCGACATCCTCCTCGGCAACCTCGAGGACGCCGTCCCCGTCGACCGCAAGGAGACGGCCCGCGCCGGCCTGATCAAGGCGGCGCAGGAGAACGACTTCGGCCAGACCTCGCTTTGGACCCGTGTCAACGCGCTCGAGAGCCCATGGGTGCTCGACGACTTCACCCAGTTGGTGGGCGAGATCGGCGAGCAGCTCGAGGTGATCATGGTGCCGAAGGTCGAGGGCGCCCATGACATCCACTACGTCGACCGCCTGCTCGCCCAGCTGGAAGCGAAGGCCGGGCTCTCGCGCCCGATCCTCGTCCACGCGATCCTCGAGACCCCGCAGGGCGTCGTCAACCTGGAGGAGATCGCCAACGCCAGCCCGCGCATGCAGGGGATGAGCTTCGGGCCCGCCGACCTGGCCGCGGCCCGGCGGATGAAGACGACCCGCGTCGGCGGCGGCCACCCGGGCTACCGGGTGATGGAGGACCCGGCCGATCCAGAAAATCCCGAGGCCGACCGGGTCAGCGCCCAGCAGGACCTCTGGCACTACTCGATCGCCCGCATGGTCGACGCCTGCACCTCCGCCGGGATCCTCCCCTTCTACGGCCCCTTCGGTGACATCAAGGACACCGCCGGCTGCGAGACCCAGTTCCGGGCGGCCTTCCTGATGGGCTGCGTCGGCGCCTGGTCATTGCACCCGGTCCAGATCGGGATTGCGAAGAAGGTCTTCAGCCCGCCGCCTGACGAGGTCAAGTTCGCCAAGAAAGTGATTGAGGCGATTCCCGATGGACGGGGCGTCCACATGATCGACGGGAAGATGCAGGACGACGCCACCTGGAAGCAGTGCAAAGTGATGGTCGAGCTGGCTGAAATGCTGGCTGAGAAGGACCCGGAGCTCGCCGAGGCCTACCACTCATAAGTAGTCACTGCGCCCTTTCCCCACTTATTGGGGAAAGGGCTTTTTTCCATTCGCACGATCCCCTAACCTGCGGAGTGGCGATAGCCCCGTTGCAGCCACTCATGTGATCCAAAGTCGCTGCCGATACGGAGATTGCGTTGACACCGCAACCCCCACTCCGTTTCGGTCTTACAAAGAAAGCTCCCTCGATCCCGTCTCGCCATGCAATCTTCCACTGACGTTCCCTTCGATCCCCCGTTCAAGCCGCAGGCGCCGACCCGCGAAGCCCTGGTCCAGGACCGACCGACGCTCGGCGCAATGCCGATGGCCAGGCGGGGTCCCGGGACCTGGGTGCTGCCGCTGGTCGACTTCGTCTCCTCCTCGGTCGCCCTCGCTGCCGTAGCCGCGTTCGGGGGCGTCGCCGTCCTCCCCGCCTTCCCCGTCGCCTCGGTAGTTCTGCTCGTCGTCTACGGCCTGCTCGGCGTCTACGGCAACCAGTCGGCGCGGGCAGAAGAGAACGACAGCGGTTGGCGGGTCATCCGCTTCCTGGTCGCGGGCGCCTTCGTCTGGACCGCCTCGCTCCTGACGCCGCTCGGGAGCGTCGAGCAGCTGGGCCTCTGGATCGGCTTCATCGTCCTCGACAGCGCCTGCCGCTCCCTCCTCACCCCTTACATCGAGCGCATGCACCCGCAGGAGCGCTGGGTCCTGGTCGGCGACGACGAAGTCGCCGAGCGTCTGCGCGCCTACGCGCCGCTGAAGAAATACGCCAACGTCGTCGGCACCGTGCCGCCGTCCGAGCGGGACCCCGGCAGCGCCGGCCGCGTCGCCGCTCTCGAGGTCGTCGAGCGCTACCACGCCGATCGCGTCGTCATCTCCAGCCAGCACGCCGACGACGAGGGCCTGCTGGAACTTGTCCGCGCCTTCAAGTCGATCGGCGTGCCCGTCAGCCTGTTGCCCCGCCCCCTCGACCTGCTCGAGGCCCAATCGGCAGCGCCGCGCCGGGTCGGCGGCGTGCCGCTGATCGAGGTCGAGGCGCTCGCCGCCCGCGGCGCCATCCCTTACAAGGGCCCGGACCGCCGCGCCACCCGCTCGACCAAGGTCAGCGTCGTCGTGCCGGCGATGAACGAGGAGAAGAACATCGGCTCCGTCCTTTCCGAACTGCCCGCGGGCCTGCACGAGGTGATCCTCGTCGACGGCAACTCGAAGGACAACACGATCGAGGCCGCCCGCCAGGCGTACCCCAGCATCCGCGTCACCAGCCAGAGTGGTCGCGGCAAGGGCGACGCCTTCCGCACCGGCTTCGCCGCCGTCACCGGCAACCTGGTCGTGATGCTCGACGCCGACGGCTCCGCCGACCCGGCCGAGATCCCCGCCTTCGTCGAAGCGCTCGAGGCCGGCGCCGACTTCGCCAAGGGCTCCCGCTACATGGATGGCGGCGGCAGCGCCGACATCACCCGCCTCCGCAGCCTCGGCAACCTCGTCCTCAGCGGCACCGCCAACAAGCTGCACGGGACCGAGTTCACCGACCTCTGCTACGGCTACAACGCCTTCTGGGCCCGCTGCCTGCCCTTCATCTCCCTCGATGTCCCCGGCTTTGAGGTCGAGACCCTGATCAACCTCCGCATGGCTTCGGCCGGGATGAAGATCGTCGAGGTCCCGAGCTACGAGAAAGAGCGGATCTCGGGGATGAGCAACCTGAAGACCTTCCGCGACGGCTTCCGCGTCCTCGGCACGATTTTCAAGGAGGCCCGCCGCCGCCGCAGCCTCCGTCACCCGCGCCACAACCTCGGCAAGGCCGAGGTTGCCGAAGAGCGGGCAAGGGCCGCCGCTTAGTCGTTTCTCCTGAGTGTTGGCTGGAGAGGGCAGGTAGCCCCTCTCCAGACACATCTCGCTAATGGCTCGCTGTTGAGTGTCTGGTGAGGGGCTACCTGCCCTCTCTTCGACACGTAATGGAGGAACGACCAGCGGCGATGCGGGTGGTGAAGAAGTTCCGTGGTTCCTTTTGCACCGTATGCGTCTGAAAGGAACCGTGGAACACGAAGGCTGGGGCTTCTGTCGATTCCGTGGTTCCTTTGTCCGCCATGTGAGGACTAAGGAACCACGGAACGCGTGAGCTCTGGCTCAGCCCGACGCGCGCGCCGGCGGGGGGATTGGGCCGCCGACTATGCCACCGAACTCGTCGGGGCGGTAGGCGCCTGGGGAGATTGCCTTGCGGAAGGCGTTCTTGTTCTTCTTGCTGCGCTCGATCGGCCAGTTGGTGCCGCGGTCGTCGACGTCGTACCAGATGACAGCGCGGATCTTGCGGTAGTTGTGGCGGACCTTGACGAACATGTTCTTGATCCAGTCGGGCTTGCTGCCGCCCTTATCGCTGGAGGCGACCTCGGCGAGCATCATCGGCTTGGCGGGGGCGACCTTTTGGACGATGCGGCGGTAGGTGCGGTGGAAGACCTGGTTGAAGCTCTGCCAGCCCGGAGAGCCGCGCCGGTTTCCCCAGTTGAAGCCGTCGAGGGCGGTCCAGTCGACGTAGGCGTCGCCCGGGTAGAGCTCCCCCAGGGGCGTGAGGCTGTTGTAGAGGTCGACGTTGGGGCACCAGACCCAGGTGACGTTGGTGGCGCCGACCTCCTCGAAGATGTCATGGACGTGGCGCCAGGCGGCCTTGAACTGGCCAGGGGTGTTGCCGTTGACACCCTCCGACCAGGGGAACCAGAAGCCGTTCATCTCCCAGTCGAAGCGGAGGAAGAAGGGGTGGCCCCAGGCCTTCGCCTTGGTCGCGAATTCGCGGATGTAGGCGTCGTAGCGGCCCGAGAGCAGGGTGCCGAGGTTGAAGTCCGGCTGGTCGACGCTGGGCGGACTGGCGGTCGAGTTCCAGCTGAAGACCGGGATCGCGCCGTAGGCGCGGACGTTTTCCAGCGGGGTCATCGGGAATTTAGTCATCGTGCAGCCGCTGTCGCTGCATTCGGCGAAGGGCGAGCTGAACTCGATCAGCGAGAGGCCCTTGCCGGCGATGTGCTCGAAGCGGTAGACCGGGTTCATGTCCCAGGGCGCCGCTTCGCCCGTCATCTGGTCGCCGATCTGGGCCCCCCAGTAGAGCGAGGCGGGAGGGCGCTTCTTCGCTCCGGCGGCCGGCGCGAAGACCAGCAGGGCCAGCAGCAGGCCGAGGAGGCAGTAGGCACCCGCGCGAAAGGCGAGATCGTGGTGTCGATGGCTATACGTCATTTGGCTCGGTAGCGCCTGAAACCCCGTTCGGCGCCTGATGCTTCGCCCTCATCATCCTGGATACGGAGGAATGGGCGAGGAAGATCAGCGCAAAGGCAAGATCGGGCCCCCGGTGAGGGTCCCGAAGCGGTTGTTCGCGAAAGCGGATTTGCGAATTCCCTTGGCGAAGGCGCGGGCAGCCGGAGGCGAGCTCTCGAGCGGCCAGTCGACCGTGCGATCGACGGTGTCGAAGTAGACGAGGGCGCGGACACGCGGGTACCGGCTCGGCAGCTGCGCGAACATTTTGCTGATCCAGGCAGCCTTGTGGCCGCCGAAGGAGCTGGTCGCGAACTCGCCCAGCATCATCGGCTTGCGTTTGGCGACTTTTGTGGCGATTTCCCGGTAGGCGGGGTCGAACAGTTCCGAGAAGCTGCGCCAGGGCTTCGAGTTGACCGGGTTGCGGCCCCAGTTGTAGGCGTCGAGGCAGGTCCAGTCGACGTAGGCGTTGCCCGGGTACAAGGGCTTCAGCGGATTCTTCTTCAGCCGCTTTTCGGTGTCGGCGTAGGGGCACCAGACCCAGGTGACGTTGCTGGCGCCGACCGCGGCGAAGATGTCGTGGATACGGCGCCAGGCAGTGATGTATTCGCCTTTGAAGTTGCCGTTCGCCCACTCCGACCAGGGGAACCAATCGCCGTTCATCTCCCAGTTCGGCCGCAGGAAGAAGGGGTGCCCCCAGTCGCGGGCTTCGGTTGCGAACTGGGCGATGTAGGCGTCGTAGCGGCCGGAGATCACGTCGGCGAGCTGGAAGTCGGGCTGTTCGGCGCTTGTGCGGGGGCTCGATTCAGCGCCCCAGCTGAAGAGGGGGATGGCGCCGTGGTTGCGGATGTTGTCCATCCCTTCCAGCGGGAACTTGTAGGGGCGGCAGGGTTGGCGGCTGCAGTCTTCCCAGGAGGAGGAGAACTCGACGAGCGACATCCCCTTGCCGACCAGCCCCTCGAGGAAGGCGACCGGGTTCATATCCCAGGGGGCCTCGGTGCCGGTGATCTGGTCGCCGATCCAGGCACCCCAGTACGTCGGTTTCTGCTTCGGCGGCTTGCGGTGGTGCGGTTTCGCCGTCACCGCCGAGGCCGGCGCTGCGAGCAGGCAGCAAGCGAGCAGCGCCAGGAAAAGCGCCGCGGTTCGGTGCGCCCCCCCTGGGCGCTGCAGCTGAGGCCGAGCAGACAGAGCGAAAAGTGTAGGGAACGGTCCCGTTGGCATCGCCGGGCTCAGCTGGGCGGCGGAATCGCGCCGCCGGAGAGCCCGCCGTAGCTGGCGCCGACGAAGGCGGTCTGCTGGATCCCTTCCGCGAAGGCCGCGGTGGCGGCGCTGGAAGTCTCGATCGGCCAGTCCATGTTGTCGTCGAATTTGTCGAACCACAGCAGGGCGCGGATCCGCGGGTATTCGGCCGGCACGCGGGCAAGGGCGTCGCGGATCCAGTCGGCCTTGGAGCCGCCCTGCTCGCTGGAGCCGACCTCGCCGATCATCATCGGCTTCGTCGGAGCGACGGAGCCGGTGACTTGGTCGTAGGTGCTGCGGAAGAGCTGGTTGAAGCTCCGCCAGCCGCGCGGCGAGGCCGGGTTGGTGCCCCAGTTGTAGCCGTCGAGGCCGGTCCAGTCGACGTAGGCGTCGCCGGGATAGAGCGAGCCGAGGTCATGGAGAGAGTGGCCGGGATCGACGAACGGGCACCAGACCCAGGAGACGTTGGTCGCGCCGGCGGCGGCGAAGATGTCGTGGACGTGGCGCCAGGCGGCGACGTACTCGCCCGTGGCGTTGCCGTTGACGCCCTCGGCCCAGGGGAACCAGCTGCCGTTCATCTCCCAGTTGAAGCGGAGGAAGAAGGGGTGGCCCCAGTCGCGGGCTTCGGCGGCGAATTCGGCGATGTATTCGTCGTAGCGGCCGGAGATCACGTCGGAGAGCTGGAAGTCGGGCTGGTTCAGCGTCGAGGGGATCGCCTGAGAGCTCCAGCTCAGCACCGGAATCGAGCCGTGGCCGCGGATCGAGTCCATCGGCTCGGTCGGGAAGGAGTAGAAGGAGCAGCCGGAGCCGCCGCATTGGGCGAAGGGCTGGAAGAACTGGACCATCGAGGCCGACTTCCCCGCCCCGCTTTCGAACTGGGTGACCGCGTTCATGTCCCAGGGCGCCTGGTCGCCGGTCAGGTGGGAACCGATCGTCGCGCCCCAGTAGAGCGGCTGGCCGGCGCCGCTGGCAACCGCGGGCTTGGACTTGCAGCGGCGGCGGACCCGCGCGGTGTTGACCCGACCCGAACGGCGGGCGACGCAGCGGTTAGAGCTGACCAGCGCCCGGGCGACGCCCACACGGGCGTGCTTGGCGCCCGGCATGCTGCCGTCGAACCTGTCGCTGCCGGAGGCGGCGGAGGCTACCGCGGCGCTGAGCAGCAGGATCGCCGTCGCCAGCCAGGCGACGTGGACGACGGAGCGGGTCGAGAAGCCTTTGGCCATACAAGGGCCATCGGCCGTTTCCTGCCTCGTTCGAGCGTCCGTCCGTCAACTGGACATATGTCCAGGGGAGGTTGAAATCCGCGTATCAGCCCTGCGGGAGGACGGGCGTCGCGCTGAGGCCGGCGAAGCTGTTGCCAAGATAGGCGGAGCTCTGGATACCTTCGCCAAAGGCGGTGGTGGCGCTGCTCGAGGTCTCGATCGGCCAGTCCATGTTGCTGTCGAATTTGTCGAACCAGAGGAGGGCGCGGATCTGGGGGTAGTCGGTCGGCAGCTTCGCCAGCATGTCCTTGATCCAGGCCGCCTTGGAGCCGCCGTACTCGCTGGAGGCGACCTCGCCGATCATCATCGGCTTGCCGGGGGCGATCGTTTCGACGATCTTCTGGTAAGTCGCCTTGTAGACGGTGTCGAAGCTCTTCCACTTGTCCGGCTTGTTCGGGTTGGTGCCCCAGTTGTAGCCGTCGAGGCAGGTCCAGTCGACGTAGCTGTCGCCGGGATAGAGCGAGGCGAGCGAGGTGCTGCCGCTGTACTCGACGTTCGGGCACCAGGTCCAGGTGGCGTTGGTAACGCCGACCGCGCTGAAGATGTCGTGGACGTGGCGCCAGGCCTTCGCCGATTCGCCGGGCTGGTTGCCGTTGACGCCCTCGTGCCAGGGGAACCAGCTGCCGTTCATCTCCCAGTTGAAGCGGAGGAAGAAAGGGTGGTTCCAGGCCTTCGCCTGGGTGGCGAATTCGCGGATGTAGGAGTCGTAGCGGCCGGAGATCACGTCGGAGAGCTGGAAGTCGGGCTCGGTCTTGGTCGAGGGAATCGACTGCGAGCTCCAGCTGAGGACCGGGATCGAGCCGTGCTGGCGGATGCTTTCCATCGGCGAGGTCGGGAACTTGTAGAAGGAGCAGCCCGGGTTGCAGTTGGCGAAAGGCTGGAAGAACTGGATCATCGAGACCTTCTTGTGGACACCTTCCTCGAACTTGGAGACGGCGGTCATGTCCCAAGGGGCCTGATTGCCCGTCAGGTGGGAGCCGATCGTCGCGCCCCAGTAGAGCGGGCCCCCGCTCGGCTGCGGGGCCGGAGCGGGCGCCGGGGCCGGTTCGGCTTCTGGTTCCGGGGTCGTTTCTGGTTCCGGGGTCGTGTTGGCGACGGTCACGGTCACCTTCGCCGTCGCCTTGACGCCCTTGGCGCCGTAGGCAGTGGCGCTGAGGGCGTGCGAGCCGTTGCCGAGCTTGGTCGTGTCGAGGATGGCGCTGAAGGGAGCGGTGGTGTCGGCCAAGAGGGCGGTCCCGTCGATTGCGAATTCAACCTTGCTCGGAGCTCCGGCCTGGACCGAGACCTGCCAGGCGACCTGGCCGGAGACGGTCGCCCCGTTGGCCGGCGAGGCGATCGCGATTGCAAGTGCTTCCTTTTCGCTGGTGCCGGTGGTCTTGGTGCGCGAGGCGGTAGTGGTGACGGTGGTCGTTTCCGTCGTCCGCCCCAGCTTCTTCGCCGGGCCGATCCCTTCGGCGGCAAAGGCGCTCGGCGCTGCCAGGGCGGCGAGGACGAGAACGGAGAGGATGGTGAGGTGGCGGAAGCGAGACATGCCCGCCTCTCATCGGCCCGCCCCCGGCGTGCTCCAACAACCCCTGCCCTGGTGGACGTTTAGGCCCGCGCCGGGCGCTTAATTTTAAGTACCGAGCTGTAGAGGTCGAGCAGCGCCTCGGCGCACTCGTCCCACGAGGTGAGGCTCGGCGAGCGCTGCGGCAGCGGCTTCGCGAGCTCCTCGATCGCCGCCGCGGCAAGCTCCTGCGGCGAGGACTCGAGGGGGATGCCGCGGCCGAACCCGTCCTCGGCGATCTCCAGCAGCCCGCCGGCTTCGGCGACGAGCAGGCGGCGGCGCGCCGCCGCCGCCTCCAAGGCGACCAGCGGGTGGCTCTCGAACTCGCTCATCAGGACGACCAGGGAGACCCCGGCGAGCAGCTTCGCCATCCCGCCGGGGTCGTCGGAGGGGACGCTGGTGATTTCGACCTGCTCGGCGACGCCGAGCTCCTCGGCCTGGCGGCGCAGCTCCTCTTCGTAGGGGCCCTTGCCGACGATCAGCAGTCGCGCCGCCGGCTCGCGCTCGAGCACGTGAGGGAAGGCGGCGAGGACGCGGTGGTGGCCCTTGTAGCGCTCGAGCCGGCCGATCGAGGCCAGGATCGGTGCCTCCGGCTCGGCCCCGGCGAGCTCGGCGTCGGTGAAGCTGAGGTCGGTGCCGTTGGGGATGAAGGCGAAGCGCTCCGGGGGCACGCCGATCGCGGCGCCGTACTGCTCGACCTCGAAGCGGGCGATCGAGACCAGGCGCGCCGCGCGCCGCAAGAGCGGCCGCAGCAGCAGCATCTGCGCCCCGCGGGCGCGGTTGCGGAGGTCGGAGGAGTGGCCGCCGCCGTGGAAGGTGACGACGTAGGGAATGCGGAGGGTGAGCGCCCGCAGCATCGCCAGCGGCGCCACCAGCGTGTGGTAGCTCTGGACGTGGACGAGGTCCCACTTCCCCTTTCCCATCTCCCGCCAGATCCCCGGCGCGAGGTACCAGTCGCGGCCGCGCGGCCAGGCGCGGACGGTGCGGATGCGGACGCCGTCGCGGGTCTCCTCCCTCGCCTTCCTGATCCCCGGGTCGGTGCAGAGGACCTCGACGCGGACGCCGCTCGCGGCCATCCGCCGGCTCACCTCCATCACGTGTCGCTCCACCCCGCCCTGGGCGAGGGGGCTGCGGGGGGTGACCATGAGGATGCGGGGGCCGCTGCCGTTGGCGCTCGGATGGGCGTCCCCGGTGCGGTCGGGCTCGGCGACGCCGGAACGGACCCGCAGGTAGTCGACGCTGGTCGCGGCGAGGCCGAGGAAGATCATTGCCGCGCGGCCGAGCCCGCCGGCTTCGCCGCGGAGGGCGTCGCGGAAGCCGCGGAGGACGCCGAGCGGCAGCGTGCGGCGGACGTAGGAGCGCTCCGAGGAGAGGCCGTCGTCGCTTCCCACCATCCCGGTCAGCACCGCCTTCGAGCGGCCCTCGGCCCGACAGCGGTCGACGAAGTAGCGGACCGTCCCCCGCGTCGCCGGGACCACATGCTCGACCTTTGCCTCTGGGTCGTAGAGGATCTCAGCCTCGGGCCAGCGCTGGTGGACGCGGATCGAGAGGTCGGTCTCCTCGCAGCCGACCGGGAGGCTGCCGACGCGGCCGAGGTCGTGGCTGAAGCCGCCGACCTCGACCAGCGGCGCGCGGCGGAAGGACATGTTGGCGCCGACCAGGTTGCGGACCGGCTCCAGCTCCTGCGGCATCCCCGAGTGGGTGCAGCCGACCACCCAGTCGAACTCGGCCGGGAACCAGGGCGGCTCGCCCTCGACCCAACGGGGGCGGACGGTGCCGCCGGCGCCGAGCACCTTCGGGTCGGCGTAGGCGCGGGCGAGGCGCTCGAGCCAGTCGGGCGCGGCGATCGCGTCGTCGTCGAGGAAGGCGACGACATCCCCCGTCGCCTCGGCGACACCGGTGTTGCGGGCGCCGGAGAGGCCTTGGCGCTCGCGGTTCTCGACGATCTTGAGGTCTGACCAGAGCCCCCGCACCTGCTCCAGCAGCTCGGGCGCGTGGTCGATCACCAGCACGACCTCGTGCGGCGGCAGCGTCTGGGCTCGGAGCGAGGCGACCGCTTCGCCCATCACTTCCAGCCGCTCGGGGGTGAAGGCGCAGATCACCACCGAGATCGTCGGCGCGGTGGCGGTGCGCTCGGCGCGGGGCTCGCTTTGCACCGGCGGGATTCTGGCAGGCCCACCGCCCCCGCTCGTGGCAGGCTGTGTGCGTGCGAGTGATGATGCTGGCCCAGTCCTTTGCCCCGGTCGTCGGCGGCGAAGAGCGCGTGGTCGAGGACCTGAGCCGGGAGCTGGTCGCCCGCGGCCACGAGGTTTCGATCGCGACCCTGCAGCAGCCGGGGAACATGACACCGACCGAGGTGACGGGGGCGCGGGTCTACACGCTGCGCAGCACCAGCTACCGGGTCACCCACACCCATCAGGACACCGAGCGTCGCCACGCGCCGCCGGCGCCGGACCCGGAGACGGTCATCGACCTGCAGCGGGTGCTGCGGCGAGAGCGGCCACAGCTGATCCACGCCCACAACTGGATCGTCCACTCCTACCTGCCGCTCGCCCGCAGCTCCCACAGCGCCCTCGCCCTCTCGCTCCACGACTACGGGCTGATCTGCGCGACCAAGCGCCTGCGGCGCCACGACGAGGTCTGCTCGGGACCGGCTCCGGTCAAGTGCCAGATCTGCGCCGGCGAACACTACGGGCCGACGAAAGGCCTGGTCGCCGCCTTCGGCACCCGCTCGAACGAGTCGCGGCTGCGGCGCCACGTCGACGCCTTCCTCCCGGTCAGCTCGACCGTCGCGCAGCTCTGCCGCATCGACGGCGACGAGCGCTCGCGGGTGATCCCCAACTTCATCGGCGAGTTGCCGAAGCCCGACCTCGACGACCCGCGCCTTCAGCAGCTGCCCGAGGAGCCCTTCATCCTCTTCTTCGGCGACGCGACCGTGGACAAGGGGGCCTGGCACCTCGCCGACGCCTACAGCAGGCTCGAGGACGCGCCGCCGCTGGTCCTGGTCGGCCGTTGCTACATCGACGAGCTGCGGCAGCGGCCGAACGTCTTCCCGATGGGTGCCTGGCCGCACCAGCTGGCGATCGAGGCGCTGCGCCGCTCGCTCTTCTCGGTCGCGCCCTCGCTGTGGCCGGAGCCCTTCGGCCTGGTGGCGCTGGAGGCGGCCGCGGCGGGCAAGGCGATCGTCGCCTCCGACATCGGCGGCCTGCGAGACATCGTCGTCGACGGCGAAACCGGGCTGATGGTGGCGCCGGAGGACCGAGCGGCACTGAGCGCAGCGATGCAGCGGCTGATCGCCGATGCGGACCTGCGGGAGCGGCTGGGCGCTGCGGCACGGGCGCGGGCGGCTCAGTTCGGCCCCGATTCGATCGTGCCGCAGTTCGAGCGCGCCTACGAAGCGGCGGTTGCCCGGCGGCGCCTAGAGAACTAGCCGTACACATTTGCGCTGACAAAGCAGTTCCGGCCGCGTTGGCAAGGACAAATGGATCGGTCTGCCCGGCGCAGCCGGCTCCTCATCGCCGGCACCCTCGCGCTGTTCCTGCTTCGCTTCGCGCTCTCGCTGATCCGCACCGGGCCGGTGCTCGTCGCCGACGAGATCGGCTACCTGACCAACGCCCGCGTTCTCGACGGCGGCGTCCCGGGACAGCTCGAACTGGCGCCCTTCTATCGCGGCGGCTACTCGCTGCTGATCACGCCGCTGCTCGAGCTCGGCGGCAGCCCCGGCTTCACCTACCACCTCGTCCTGGTCCTCAACGCGGTGCTGGCGGCTTCGGTCTTCCCCCTCCTCTACCTGCTGCTGACCCGCTTTGGCGGGGTCCGACCCGGGCTGGCGATCTGGGCGGCGTTCGCCGGGGCGCTCTACCCGGCGCTGACCGTGCTCTCGCAGGTGGCGATGTCGGAGAACGCGCTCTTCCCGCTCGTCGTCCTCTGGCTAATCGCCTTCGCCGGGCTGCTGCAGGAGCCCCGGAAGGGCAGTGACTTCGCCTGGGCCGCGGCGCTCGGTGCCGCGACGGGGGCGCTCTGGGCGGTCCACAACCGGATGTTCGTCGCCGTCGCCCTCGCCCTCGCCGGGATGGCCTGGCTGACCCTGCGCGGCCGCCTGCGCCCGGCCGCCCTCGCGCTCGGCGTCGCCGTCGTCGCCCTCTGCCTCTACGGGGTCCACGTCCTCGACGGCTACCTGATCGACCACAACTACGGCGGCTCGGCCCCCGACGAACTGAGCGAACGGATGGACGAGATCTTCGCCTTCGGCGGCCTGCGGACCGTGGTGGCGAACCTGGTCGGCCAGACCTGGTACCTGCTGGTGGCGACCTTCGGCCTGGCGGCGATCGCGGTCGCCGACTTCGCCCGCCGGCGCCCGCCGCTGACCGGCGTCCTTCTCGCCCTCACCGCCCTCCTGCTCCTCGTCTCGGCGGCCGCCTTCCCGGAACGGACCCGTCCCGACATGCTGATCTACGGCCGCTACGTCGAGGTGGTCGCCCCGGCCCTAATCGCCTTCGGCCTCGCCGCCCTCCCCCAGGTGCGGTCGAGCTTCGTCCCGGATAGCGGCAAGAAGCTCGACCACACCCCGAGTTGGCGGCGGCTCGCCTGGCCGCCGGCGGCGTTCGCGGGGCTGACCGCGCTCGTCGTCCTGATCCGGGCGACGGCTTCGGACCCCGACGCGCCGAACCGCTGGAACATCTCGGCGCTGCCCTTCGTCACCGTGCAGCTGGGGCCGGCGATCCTGGTCGGGGCGGCGGTGGTCGCGCTGGCCGGCGCCTGGCTGCTGACGCAGGCCTCGGGCCGGGGCGAGCGGGTGCTGGGGCTCGCCGCGATCGCGCTCTTCCTGCCGGTCCTCGCCTACGGGGCCTGGAACCCCGTGCGCAGTTCCGAGCGAGCTGTCTACCCGGCCGGCTGGGAAGACCCGGGGCCCGTGGTGGAGAATGCCGGCTCACCCCCCGTGGCCTATGACCTCGACCACTACGACACGATCGGGCTCTACGCCCCGCAGTGGTTCCTGCCCGACAGTCGGGTTGTGCTGTTCGAAAGCAGCAAGGAAGCGGCGCCTTCGAACCTCGTGATCAGCGGCGGCGCGTGGAAGCGGGAGCGCCCTGCCGCCCTGCAGCTTTGGCGGGATGCCGGTCGCGACCAAGTCCTCTGGCGTCTCGCCGAATGAAGTAAGCGGTCAGGCAGAGGCCGACGAGCTTGCCGGCGGCCCAGCCGATCCCCGCCCCCTCGATCCCGAGCGGCGGCAGCAGGAACCAGGTTCCGGCGACCGAGGCGACCAGCATCGTCCAGGTCGAGATCGCCGCGTCGCGGAGCAGATGTTCGGCCCGCAGCACCGCCAGCGACAGCTGGTAGATCGAGTCGAAGACCGCGGCGCCGACCAGGATCAGCAGCAGGGTGCTGCCTTCGTCGGCGTAGCGGGAGCCGAATAAGCCGAGGATCAGCGGCCCAAAGGCAACGAGGACGAGGGCCGGCGGCCCGGCCAGCAGCAGCACCTGCCGGCCGGCGTGGCGGACGTCGCGGCCGAGGTTCTCGGGCTCGTGGGCGCCCTCGGCGAAGAGAGCGTTGCCGATCGCCGGGGCGATGAAGAAGAGGGCGCTGGAGACCATGAAGGTGGTGTAGAAGAAGGCGTTCTGTTCGGGGCCGAGGCGGGCGGAGACGAGCACCGGCAGCAGGTAGCTGGAGGCCTGGGCGCCGAGGTTGATCGACTGGTGGCCGGCGATCAGGCCCTTGATCTCCCCCAGCTCGCGGCGCCAGCCGGCGAGGGCCGGGCGGAAGTCGTGGCCCAGCCACGGCAGCTCGCGGAAAACCGCGACGATGTCGATCAGCAGGAAGGAGGCGGTCCAGATCGCGAGGATCCAGGTCGTCCCCTCGACCGGCACCACCGTCGCCAGCGGGATCAGGGCGATCCGCAGCAGCGCCGCGGCGGTGTTACGGAAGAAGGACAGTTTGGCGTGGCGCTCGGCGATGCAGGCGTAGTCGATGACCAGCGAGCAGGCGGCACCGGTGACCCCCAGCGGCAGCAGCAGGAAGGTGGCGTGGCTGAGCCCGCCCTTCAGGGCCGGGATCAGCGTCGGCAGCAGCACCGCGGCGATCGCGCCGCCGAGGAGGCTGGCGACGGCGGCGAGCGCGAGGCCGATGCTGACGGTGATCGACCAGTCGCGCCCCGGCGCCCGCGAGGCGAGCCGCGAGACCAGCACCTGGCCGAGGCCGAGGTTGGTGAAGACCGAGACGAAGAGCATCGCCGAGATCAGCGCCGCCGAGCGGCCGACTTCGGTTGCCGAGAGGGTGCGGGCGGCGACCAGCCAGAAGCCGAAGCCGAGCAGCGAGGTCGCTGCGGTCGTGCCCATGATGTAGACGCTGTTGCGGAACAGCGACTGCTCGCCGAGGCGCCTCAGCCGCTGCCACACGTGGGCGAGGCGAGCTGGATGCATGATCCGGAACGATTCTGTCAAGGAGCGGCGGCGGAACCGATGCTCTTCCTATGCTGCGCGACTTGGAAACGGTCACCCCTGCCCCGGAAACCTTGCGCCTTCAGCCCACCCGCGGTTTCAGCCGCGTCCTGGCACCGAGGGAGCTCTGGCGCTACCGCGACCTCGCGGGGCAGATCGCCCTCCGCGACATCACGGTCCGCTACCGGCAGACCGCGCTCGGCGGCGCCTGGGCGGTCCTGCAGCCGATCGGCTTCATGGTCGTCTTCTCGCTGATCTTCGGCAACGTCGCCGGCCTCTCTTCGAACGGGCTCCCCTACCCCCTCTTCAGCCTCGCCGCGCTCGTCCCCTGGACCTTCTTCTCGACCGCGCTGCTGCTCGGCTCCGACAGCCTCGTCTCCAACTCGGCGCTGGTCTCGAAAATCTATTTTCCCCGCATCTTCATGCCGGCCGGGGTGATCGTCGCCGGCTTCGTCGACCTCGCGATCTCCTTCGTGATCCTGATGATCATCGTCTTCGCCTGGGGCTTCGTGCCTTCGCTGGCGATCCTGGCGGTGCCGCTGCTGGTCGCGATCGCCGCCGCCGCGGCGCTGGGGACGACGGCGGCGCTCTCGGCGATCAACGTCCGCTACCGCGACGTCCGCTACGTCGTCCCCTTCGCGATCCAGATGTGGCTCTTCATCACCCCAGTCGTCTATCCGAGCAGCTCGCTCAGCGAGCCCTGGCGGACGCTCTCGGCGATCAACCCGATGGTCGGGGTGGTCGAAGGCTTCCGCTGGGCGACGCTCGGCACCGGCAACGCCCCCTGGGATCTGATCGGGATCTCGGCCGTCGCCGCGGTCGTGTTCCTCGCCGCCGGGCTTGCCTACTTCGACCGCGTCGAGCGCGCCTTCGCCGACTTCGTCTGATGGGCGACGTCGCGATCCAGACCCACGAGCTCGGCAAGAGCTACAAGCTGGGCGTCAAAAGCGCCGGCTATGGAACCCTGCGCGAGGCGCTCGTCGAAGCCGCGCAGCGGCCGTTCCGGCGCGGCGGCAAGCGCGAGAAGGAGGCGAAGGGCGACACGCTCTGGGCCCTGCGCGACCTCTCGCTGGAGATCCGCAGCGGCGAGGTGGTCGGGCTGATCGGCCACAACGGCGCCGGCAAGAGCACGCTGCTGAAGATCCTCTCGCGGATCACCGAGCCCTCGACCGGCTACGCCGACGTCACCGGCCGGGTCGGCTCGCTGCTCGAGGTCGGGACCGGCTTCCATCCCGAGCTGACCGGGCGCGAGAACATCTACCTCAACGGGTCGATCCTCGGGATGCGGAAAGCGGAGATCCGCACCCGCTTCGACGAAATCGTCGAATTCGCCGAGATGGAGCGCTTCCTCGACACGCCGGTGAAGCGCTACTCGAGCGGTATGTCGGTCCGCCTCGCCTTCGCCGTCGCCGCCCACCTCGAACCGGAGATCCTCCTCGTCGACGAGGTCCTCGCGGTCGGCGACGCCGCCTTCCAGCGCAAGTCGCTGGGGAAGATGAACGAGGTCGCGAAAGAGGGCCGGACGGTCGTCTTCGTCTCCCACAACCTGGCGATCATCCAGGCGCTCTGCACCCGCGGCATCCTCCTCGAACGGGGCGAGGTGAAGACCGACGCGCCGATCACCGGGGCGATCGACAGCTACCTGCGAACGCTGGAGAGCGCCGCCTCCGACGACCTGCTCGAACGCACCGACCGCGACAGCCGCGCCTACGACGAGACCCTGGTGCGGCGGCTGGAGATCCACGACGTCAGCGGCGGCCACCCCAACGTCGTCGTCGCCGGGCGACCGGCGACGATCACCGTCGAGGTCACCGAGCACCTGCCGACGATGGAGTGCCAGCTGACGATCGTCAACAGCCTCGGCCAGCCCGTCTGCACCCTCGACAGCGAGATGTCGGCCCCGGTCGACGTCCGCGAGGCCGAGCCGGGGACGCGCTTGGAGTGCCAGATCGAGAGCCTGCCGCTGCTGCCGGGGCGCTACCGGATCGACGTCATCGTCAAAGCCAAGCGGCACATCCAGGACGGGCTGCAGGCGGCCGCGCTCTTCGACGTCGAGCCGGGGATGGTCGGTAACCGGCCGATCGCGGCCGAGGCCGAAGGCGACGTCGTCCTCCCCCACTCCTGGCGGCTGCCGGCATGAGCGAGCCGACCTTCGCGATCGTCATCACCGCCTACGAAGCTGCCGCGACGATCGCCACCGCGGTCGACTCGGCGCTGGCGCAGACCCGCCCGGCCGAGGAGGTGATCGTCGTCGACGACGGCTCCAAGGACGACCTGATGGCCGCGCTGGCGCCCTACGAGGGCCAGGTCAAGGTCGTCCGGCGCGAGAACGGCGGCGGCGCCGCCGCCCGCAACACCGGCTGGCGGGCCGCGGGATCCGACTTCATGGCCGTCCTCGACGCCGACGACGCCTACCACCCGCGCCGGCTCGAGGTGATAGCCGAGCTCGCCGGCCGCGAGCCAGACCTCGACCTCGTCACCACCGACGCCCGGTTGCTCGTCGGCGGCGAGCCCGCCGGCACCTTCGCCACCTTCACCCCCTTCGTCGACGAGAACCAGCGCACGGCGATCTTCTGGACCTGCTTCGTCGGCGGCTGGCCGGCGGTCAGGCTGAGCCGCCTGGAGGCGATCGGCGGCTTCGACGAGGAGATGCGGATCGCCTACGACTGGGACTGCTGGCTGCGCTGCCTCCTCGACGGCGCCCGCGCCGGTTTCGTCGACGAGCCCTACTACGACTACGTGCTGCACCAGGGAAGCCTCTCGGCGAGCCGCGCCCCGAGCCTTTGGGAGCGGGCTCGGCTGCTGGAAAAGGCGCGGGGCAACCCGAACCTGCGGGAGGACGAGCGCCCGGAGCTGGAGCGGGCCGTGCGGATGCACCGCTCGCGGGCGGTCGACGCCGAGACCCAGGCGGCGATCTACGGCGAGGGCGAGCGGGCGAAGCTCGCCGGCCTGGCGGTCGCCCCGCGGCTGGAGCGGCGGGCGCGCCTCGGCGCCGCCCTCGGCTTCCTGGCGCCGCCGCTGGCGCGGCGCCTAGTCCACGAAGACAGGCCGGCCGAAGAGCGGCTGCCGACGACGGCGTGAAGTTCAGCGTCGTCATCCCGACCTACCGGCGGCGCGAACGGGTGCTGCGCCACGTCGAGGCGCTTGCCGAGCAGACCTGGAAGGACTTCGAGGTGATCGTCGTCGACGACGGCTCGGGCGACGGCACCGCCGCGGCCCTGCGGGCGCTGGAGGCGCCGTTTCCGCTGACGGTCGTCGAGCAGGAGAACCAGGGCGCGGCGCAGGCCCGCAACGTCGGCGCCCGCGCTGCCGCCGGTGAGCTGCTGCTCTTCCTCGACGACGACATGGAGGCCGACCCGGCGCTGCTTGCCGAGCACGAGCGCTCCCACCGCGAGGGGGCCGACCTCGTCGTCGGCGACATGCCGCTGCACCCGGACTCGCCGCCGGGACTGCTCAGCTGGGGGGTCGGCGTCTGGGCGCAGACCCGGCGCGAGCGCTTGACCGGGAGCGGCGCCGAGCCGGGCCTCGACGACCTCCTGACCGGGCAGATGTCGATCTCCCGCAAGGCCTTCGAGCGGCTCGGCGGCTTCGACACCTCGTTCACCCGCGAAGGCCTCTTCGGCGGCGAGGACATCGACTTCAGCTACCGCGTGGTCAAAGCGGGGCTGCGGGCCGCCTTCAACCCGGCCGCGATCAGCTACCAGTACTACGCAGTCGACCCGGCCGCCTACCTGCGGCGCTCGCGCGAGACCGGCCGCTCGGAGGAGGAGCTGGTCTTGAAGCACCCCGAGCAGGCCGGCCGCCTCGCCGCCGCCCCCCACTTCCACACCCGTCGCAGCCGCTGGCTGCTCGGACCGCTGGTCAAGGCTCCGGAGTGGGCGAGCGCGCCGCTGCGCAGGCTGGCGGTGGCGGCAGCGCGCAGCGGCCGCCGCGACGTCTACACCCGGCGGCTCTTCTTCGGGATGCGGACGGTCGAACACCGCCGCGGCGCCTGGCTGGCGCGGCGCGCTGCCGCCACCGCCAGCGTCACCGTCCTCGCCTTCCACGCCGTCGCCGACCTCGGCGACGATCCCGTCCTCGCCGAGTACGGGGTGCCGCCGGCGCGGTTCGCAGAGCACCTCGACGCGCTGGCCCGCCGCGGCTGGAGCTTCGTCGACCTCGACGCCGTCCTCGCCGCGCTCGACGGACGCGCGCAGCTGCCCGAGCGAGCGCTGCTCGTCACTTTCGACGACTGCTACCTCGACCTCTTGAGCGTGGCGGTGCCGCTGCTCGCCGAGCGCGGCATCCCCGCCGTCGCCTACGCCGTCGCCGGCCTCACCGGCGCCGCCAACGAGTGGGACCGGCCGCTGGGGGCGCGGGAGCTGCGGCTGCTCGACGCCGGGGGTCTGCAGGCGCTCGCCGCAGCCGGGATCGAGGTCGGCTCCCACGGGATGAACCACCGGCAGCTGACGAAGCTGCCGCCCGCCGAGGCCGTCGCCGAAATCCGCGACTCCGCCGCAGCACTGGAGGCGCTGGGGCTACCGCGGCCGCGGACCTTCTCCTACCCGCACGGCGAGTGCAATCCGGAGATCGAGACGGCGGTCCGCGAGAGCGGCTACCGGGCTGCCTTCACCGTCACCGCCGGGGTGGTCGAGCGAGGCGTCAACCGCTACGCGCTGCCGCGGATCGAGGTGCTCGCCGGCGACAACCCGGCGCGGCTGCGGCTGAAGCTGGCGACCGCTTCCTGGCCGCCGTCGCTCCGCCGTCGCATCCTGCGACTGACCGGGACGAGAGAATGAGGAGCGACCGATGCTCGGCCTGAACAAGATCCCCGCCAGCCAGAGCCCCGCGGCGACGAAGCTCTGGCAGATCATCGGCTGGCGGCTGCTGGTCCCGGCGCTGCGAGCGCGCAGCCGCCGCCGGATCGCCCGCCTGCGGCCCGGGGCGACGACCGTGGTCACCGTCAACTGGAACTCCTGGACTCACCTCGAGGTGTTGATCGACGTCGTCCGCCGGCGCAGCCCGGCCGGCACCAGGATCATCGCCGTCGACAACGGCTCGGTCGACGGCTCCCGCCAGCGGATCGCCGCGGCCGCCGGCGTCGATGGTCTGCTGCTGCCCGCCAACGTCGGCCACGAGCTGGCGATGGACCTCGGCGTCCTCCTGGCGGACACCGAGTACGTCGTCGCCCTCGACGTCGACGCCTTCCCCCTCCAGGAGGACTGGCTCGACCGGCTGCTGGCGCCGCTCTCTGAAGGCGCCCAGGTCGCTGGCGCCCGGCTCAACCGCAACTACGTCCACCCCTGCTGCTGGGCGATGCGCAAGGCCCGCTTCGTCGAACGAGGCCACAGCTTCCGCGCCCACTACGTCCCCCGCAGCGAGGGGCGCGACGCCTCCGGCGACGTCGGCGAGGAGATCTCCGAAGCGGAGGCGCCGAACGTCCACTTCTTCGAGATCACCAGCCAGCGCGGGCCGGGCGACGTCGGCACCGTCTTCGGCGACCTCGTCTACCACAACTTCTACGCGACCCGGTTCAACGCCACCTCCGACCAGACCCTCGACGGCGTCGTCGCCGCCGACGACTCGGCCAAGGCCTGGGACGAGGCGCTGGAGCGCTACGTAGATTGACCCGGCCGACGCGCCAGCACCAGGGTGGCACTCGGCTTGCCCCAGGTGAGGCCGAGCCGCTCCAGCCGCACCGCTGCCACCAGGAAGGGGAAGGCGAGCAGGCGCAGCGGCAGCGGCGAGTCCTTGATCCGGTCGCGGATCTCCTGCGCCGCAGCGGCGAGGCTGCGGTAGGTCGGCCGCATCTCCACCGGCTCGAGCCCGGCGGCGCAGACCTCGGCCGCGATCTCCTCGCGGCTGTAGCCGTGACGCACCTCCTCGCGCCAGGTCCGGCTGCTGCCCGGCAGCACTGGGCGCCAGTCTTTCTCCGGCACCTGCAGCGCCAGCAGGCCACCGGGTCGCAGGGCTCCAGCCAGGCTCCGCAGCGCCGCCGCGTCGTCGGGGATCTCCTCCAGAGCCTCGAGCGAGACGACGGCGTCGAAGTCGCCCTCGGGCAGCGGCTTGGTCAGGTCGGCGGGCTGGAAGCGGACGTTGCCGAGCGAGCGGCCGGCGGCGCGCTCGCGAGCACCCTCCAGGAGGTCGGCGCGGAGATCGACGCCGAGCAGCGCCCAGTTGGCGTGGCGGCGGGCCAGCGAGAGGGTCAGGAGGCCGTCACCGCAGCCGGCGTCGAGCACCCGCATGGGGCCTCCCGCCGCCTCACCGGAGACGACCTCGTCGCTGAGGGCAAGGCGCAGCCGCCGCGACGGCGCCATCAGCGCCAGCCGCTCCTCGAGGATCGCGCGCAGCCTGCCGAGGGCGTTCATCGGCGCATCATTCCCAACCAGGCGGCGGCATGAGGCAGGGCTGGAGCGACGCCCCCTGGCGGACGCGGCTACTGCGGCGGCTGCGGGTCCCGCCGGGCGCGCTCGCTCCCCTCGCCCGCCTCTCGCCGCGTTGGCGGGAGCTGCAGGCCGACCTCGCCCACTGGTCACGGATCCGCGCCGAGGCAAGTCCGGAGGAATGGCGGCGGATGACCAGCTCCTACTCCGTCCTCGTCTACCACCGTTTCGCCGGCGAGTTGAAGCCGGGTCAGGAGCGGATCGACATCGCGCCCGCCCGTTACTACCGCCAAGTGCGGTTCCTGCGACTGCTCGGCTTCAAACCGCTGCCACTCGCTGACCTGCTCGCCTTCCACCGCGGCGAGCTGAACGAGCTGCCGCGGCGCCGCTTCGTCGTCACCGTCGACGATGCGATCGCCGACGCCGTAGAGCCGCTGCGGCGCACCGCCCACCTCTCCCCCCAGCTCTTCGTGCCGACGGCCGAGCTCGGCGGCAGCGCCCACTGGATCGACGGCGAGCCTGTGGCCAGCTGGGGAGAGATCGAGGAGCTGGCGCGAGCGGGGGTCGCGATCGGCTCCCACACCCGCCACCACCGCCGCCTCTCGCAGCTGGGCGAGGCCGAGCGCGAGGTCGAGCTGATCGGCTCGTTGGCCGAGCTGCGCGAGCACGTCCCAGGAGCGGCTGCCGTCATCGCCTACCCGAACGGGGACCATGACGACGCGGTCTGCGAGGCAGCCGCGGCGGCGGGCTTCGAGGCGGCGTTCACGACCGAGAAGGGCCGCAACGACTGCACCAGCGACCCCTACCGCCTCCGCCGTGTCAGCGTCCACGGCGCCGACGGCGCCGTCGCAGTCCTCTGGAAGGTGCTCACCGGCGAGGCGCTGCCCGGCTGGTGGCTGCGCCTGCGGCGCTAGCCGCGCCCCAGCTCCTCTTCGGCGAGGCCGAGGAAGACGGAACCCCGCAGCGCCTCGGTCGAGGGCTCGCCGGGGGACTCGAGCTGGAGATGGCGGTAGTCGCTGCGGCTGTGGGTGATCCAGGTGAGGAGGCGGAGGCGGCGAAAGTCTTCGGCGGAGATGCCCAGGGCGGAGGTGTAGACCTCGATTGCTTTCGCCGCGACGCCACCGTTCGGAGTCGCCGGGTCGAGCAGGCGGGCGTAGCTCTCGCGGGTGCGGCCGCTCTCCAGCGCCTTGTCGAGGACGAAGGCGCAGTTGGCGAGGAAGTAGACGAGGTCGAGCCCCGGCAGCCCCGCCGGCTCCGAGGACTCCCAGTCGAGCAGGACCGGGTCCCCTCCGGGGGTGATGAGGATGTTCCAGGGAGAGCAGTCGCGGTGCTCGACCGCAGCCGGCAGCTCGCCGAGGCCGTTGAGCAAGGACCGGACGTAGTTGTCCCCGGTATGCGGGGACAACTGCGTCCGCTTCTCGAGGACGGGGCCGAAATGTCCCTCAAACCATTCCGTCGGCTCGGCGACCAAACGCCGGCGCCAGTCGTCGCCGGAAGCCCGTTCGCCCGAACGCGCCAGCTCGACCAGCAGGCGGGTCACCCGCAGCGCCACCTCTTCGAAGTTCTGCGGGCTCAGCTTGTCGAGCAGGGACTCCCCCGCCACCGCCTCCTGGACCACGGCGAGTCGCCCGGCACGCGAGCCTGCCCGGACCAGCGTCGGCACCCCGTCGAGGTCGGGACGCGCCTCGCGCAGATGACGCAGGACCTTCGCCTCGCGCTCGAGTCCGGGCTCTGCCTCGGGCACGCGGGCGAATTTGAGCGCCTTCGCAGGCTGCCCCTCCCCTGGCTCGAAAGCGAGCCCGACCGCCTTGTTGATGCTGCGGTGGCCGGTCGTGAGGAGCAGGAGCGAGCAGGAGGGAGAGACCGGGAGGTCCCCCTCGGGCGCATTCGGCGGCCTGCCGACGACATAGAGCGGAGCCAGCAGGCCGACGCGTCTGGCCAGGCCCCAGAGCTTGCGCAGGGCCACGCCGGCGAGCGACCGCGGCGCCCGGCTGCTCAGCAGGTGGTCGATCGCCTCAGCGGAATCGAGCGGCAGCCAGAACTGGGGCGGGCGATGCGGCAGCGGCCCGGCCCAATAGACCCGCACGTCGGTGTACCCGGCCTCTTCCCCCCGCCGCCGCACCCGCCCCGCCCGGCCCGGCCGAGGCAGTCGCCAGTGCCCGAGCAGCTCCGCCTCAGGCAGCAGAAAACGCCAGTCCCGCCGCCGCACCAAAGGATTCCGCTGCGACTCGGACATCCCCTCCAGGCGGAGGAGTTCGTCGTAGACGCCGGTGATGCGCTCGGCGTTCTGCTCGCGGGTCAGCCCCTGATCCACCCGCTCGCGTCCCTTCGCCGCCAGCCTCCGGCGCAGGTCGGCGTCGCCGAGCAGCCGCCGCAGCGCCGCCGCCAGCCCCTCCGCGTCGCCGGGCGCCACCAACAGCCCGCTGCGGCCGTCCTCGATCAGCTCCTCGGTGCCGCCGATCGCCGAGGAGACGACGGGGATGCCCGCCGCCATCGCCTCCAACACCGCCAGCGAGGACCCCTCGTAGAGCGAGGGCAGGCAGAAGACGTCGCAGGCGGCCAGCAGCGCCGGCACGTCCTCGCGCCGGCCGAGGAAACGGACGCGCTCGCCAAGGCCGAGCTGGGCCACCCGGGCTTCCAGCTCCGCTCGCTTCGGCCCTTCGCCGGCGAGGACGAAGGTCGCCTCCGGGACCTCCGCGGCCGCCTCGAGCAGGGTGTCGTGCCCCTTCTGGTCGTCGAGGCGCGCCGGGGTGAGGACCAGCGGCAGCGTCTCGTTGCCGCCGAGCTGCTCGCGCAGCCCTGGCGGCGCGGCGACCGCGACCCGCTCGACGTCGACCGCGTTGTAGACGACCTCGACCTTCTCCACCGGCCAGCCGAGCCGGTCGACCAGCTCGGCGGCGATCTCCCGCGAGACCGCCAGGTAGCGGTCGACCCTACGCGCGAGCTCGCGCAGCTGCCAGTAGGCCGAGCGGTCGGGGGGCTCGTAGGCGCCGACCTGCACCGTCCCCAGAACCGCCGGGACCCGCGCCAGCACCGCCGCCGCCAGGCCCCACTTGCAGGCGACCGGCGAGCTCATGTGGGCGTGGAAGACATCCGGACGCTCGCGTCGCAGGAAGCGGGAAAAGGCGGGAACGCGGGAGGCCCCCTTCAGCCCCAGCGGCATCGGCGCAATCCGCCGCACCGGCACCCCGAGCGCGGCCGCGCGCTCGGCCAGCGGCTCCGTCTCCGGCGCGTCCTCGAGCAGCAGGGTCGGCTCCCAGGCCGCCCGGTCGAGCGATCCGAGCAGCATGAACATCGCGTTCTCGGCGCCGCCGAGAACCCGGCTATCGGTGTAGAAGAAGACTGACTGGGCCACGCTCGAGCTCCCGGGCGAGGTTGGACAGATCGCCGTCGTCGTTTGATTCGCGCAGCTCCGCGTCCACCCCTGCCCAGAAGGCGTAATCGAGGACCGGCCGGTAGTAGAGCGGCAGGCGCCAGGCGCCGAGCCGCTCCAGCAGCGAGAAGAGGGCGAAGACGGCGCTGCTGGTCGCCTTCGAGCGCCGCGTCGCCCAGAGCAGGATCGAACGGACCGCCAGCCAGGGTCGCGAGCTGTCCTCAGGGTTGGCGAGGCGCAGCGAGCCGAAGACCTCCGGGTGGCTGCGGGCGAGCTGGACGGTGGTGTGGCCTTTGGCGAGGGTGTCGCGCTGGAGGCCGCCGAGGTCCTTGTCGTAGCTCTGGTAGGCGAGCGCCTCCGGGTCGTAGCCGAGCTCGACCCCCGCCTTGCGCAGCCGCAGCGCCAGCTCGACGTCCTCGTTGCCGTAGACCGCGAAGGAGTCGTCGAAGCCGCCGACCTCCCGCATCACCTCGGTCCGCAGCGAGGCGTTGCCGGTGAAGAAGGAGCGTGGCAGCGCCAGGTGCTCGGGGTCGGAGAGGCGGGAAAGGTGGAGGTCGAACTTCCCCTTCACGTAGCGAGCCGCGAGCGGGTCCCCCGCCGCCAGCTCGACCGGGACGGCGCCGAGGACGCAGCGGCGCGAGCCGGGGGGATGGTGGGAGCGGTGCCGCTCGACGAACTCGGAGACGACCCGCATGTCGTCGTCGAGGATGATCGCCACCTCCCCCCGCGCTGCCGCCACGGCGGCGTTGCAGGCTCCGGCTCGACCGCGGCCCGGCGGCGAGACCCGGCGCAGCTCGAACGGCGCCGCGAAGCCCTCGAGCATCTCCAGCGTGCCGTCGGTCGAGGCATCGACCGCGACGACGACCTCATAAGAGTCCGGCGCGACGGTCTGGCGCGAGAGCGACTCGAGCACGCTCCGCAGCGCCTCGCGGCGCTGGTGGGTGGGGATGACGACGCTGACCTGCGGTCCCTCAGCCATCGCCGGCCCCTCCCCGTAGTGTCCGCGCCTCCTCGAAGACGGCGGTCTGGCGCTCCGACCAGGCCTCGGGGCTGTGATGGCGCTCGGCGAACTCGCGCGCCCGCTCGCCCAGCCGCCGCCGCTCGGCGTCGTCGGCCAGGAGCGCCGCCGTCGCCGCGGCGATTCCCGCCTCGTCGTCGGCAACCGCCAGCGGCGGCTCCTCGCCGAAGCCGGTGTAGCCCTCGGTTCCGCGGCTGGTGGTGACGACCGCCTTGCCGGCCGCCATCGCCTGCAGCACCTTCATCCGCATCCCTCCCCCGGTCCGCACCGGCGCCATCACCACCGCCGCTTCTTCCAGGTGCGGGACGACGCTGGGCGCGTCGGCGACCACCTCGACGCCGTCGCCGGCCAGCGCCAGCACCTCCGGCGGCGGCGCGCTGCCGACGATCCGCAGCCGCGCCCCCGGCGCCCGCTCCCGCACGGTGGGCAGGATCTCCCGCGCCAGCCAAAGTGCCGCATCGCGGTTGGGCGGGTGGTGGAAGGCGCCGACGAAGAGGATCGTCCCGGCCGCCTCGCGCGCCGGGTCGGCGGCGGGCGGCAGGACCAGGCCGAAGGGGTCGACCCGGACCCGCGGCATCGCCTCCGGCGCCAGCGAGGCGATCGCCTCGGCGTCGCGGCGGCTGAACACCTGGACGAGGTCGAAGCGAAGCCAGGCCTGGCGCTGGAAGCGCTGCCAGCGGCGCCAGTCGAGCTCGCCGAAGGCCCAGCCCGGCCACTTCCGCGGGCCGCCGGGGTGCCGGTTAAGCGGGCGCGGTCGCAGCACCTCGTGGTGGGTGAAGACAGTCGGCAGCCCCGCCGGATAGCGGAAGACCGACATCGCGCTGTCCTCGATCGCGACGACGTCGAAGGTATGTCGCGCCGCTGCCTCGTCGAGCGCCCGCTGGATCTCCGGCGCCGCGTACCAGACCGTGCGCCAGGGCCAGCGCCCGCGCGCCCACCGGCTCGCCATCCGCAGCTGCCGCCGTCGCCGCGCCATACCCGGCGGCGGCCGCCGCCGGTCGGCGACGAAGACCTCGACGCCCTCACTGCGCAGTCGCGCCACCGCCTCCTCTTCCCCCGCCTCGTCGCCGAGAGCGGTGACCAGGGTCACCTCGTGGCGCTGCCGCAGCCCCAGCAGCTCGGCGTAGAGCAGAACCGGGATCGCGCCGCCGCCGTCGGCCTGCGGCGGCACCGGGACGGCCAGCAGCACCCTCATCCGGCGGCGAGGACGTCGCGGTAGGCCTGCTCGAAGCGTGGGATCACGGCGGCGGCGGCAAACGACCGCGCCCGCTCGCTCGCCGTCCGGGAGAAGCGCTCGCGCTGCTCGGGGTCGCTGATCAACTGCGTCATCGCCCCTGCCAAAGCGCCGACGTCGCCCTGCGGCACCAGCAGCCCGGCGTCGTCGCCGATCATGTCGATGTGGCCGCCGGGGATGGTGCCGATCACCGGCCTGCCGCGGTTCATCGCCTCGGCGACGGTGGCGCCGAAGGGCTCCGGCCAGAGCGAGGGCATCACCCCGAAGAGCGCCCGGTCCCAGGCAGCCATCACCGCTTTGTGGGGAACGTCGGTGAGGACGACGGCTTCCGACGGGAAGCTCGCCGGCGAGTCGCGCTCGTAGGTCCCCATCAGGACCAGCGGCGGCGGCGCCTCCAGCCGTTCGTAGGCCTCGAAGAGAGCTTCCAGGCCCTTCACCTTGCGGAAAGCGCCGACGTAGAGGATGAACGGCTCCGCCGGCAGCCGCGCCAGGTAGGCGCCGACCTCACCGTCGGAGCTGTCGACCGGTTCGTCGGGGGCGACGTCCTGGAAGCTCGGGATCACCATTCGCAGCAGGCCCTCCGGCGGCCCGCCTGGACCGAACAGGTGGCGGATCGTGACGTCGTCGACGAAGGAGCTGACGCTGTGCAGCCCGGTCATCTTCCGCGCCAGCAGCGGCCGGCAGGCGTAGACCCCGGCCGTCGCCGCCAGGCCCTTGAAAGCGCCGCCGTAGTAGTCCGTCGCGCAGCTCGCGCACTTCAGCGGCGCCGGCCCGGAGCAGGGCTCGCCCTTGCGCAGCAGGGTCCGGTTTGCGCAGAAGTAGCCGTAGTCGCGGGCCGAGACCAGCATCGGGATCCGCCGCCGCCCCATCGCCACCGCGACCGAGAAGGCGAGCCATCCGTAGGCGTGGATGACGTCGGGTTCGAAGCCGTTGATCAGCCTCCGCAGGCCGGCGATCGTCACCGGGTCGGGGAACGGCGGCTGGTGGCGCTGCCCCTCGTCGCGGATCAGCGAGCGGAACGCGGTCCGCATCTGCCGCAGCCGGTGGACGGTGACGTGCTCCTCCCAGTCGAGCGGCGGCAGGCCCCCGTGCCAGGTCGTGGCGACGGCGACGTCGTGCCCGCGCTTCGCCATCCCGGCGGCGATCAGGCGCGCCTGCCGGTGGGCGCCGCCGATGAACGGCGGATAGTGGTCGGTGGCGATCAGGACCCGCACTAGGCCTGCAATCTTCCCAGCACGCGGTTGGCCCCGGGTCGCTTTCCGGGGAAGAGAAAGAGCTCGGCCAGCCGGCGCGCCAGGCGCCGCGGCGCGGCGGCCGCGAGCGCGAACCAGGCGACGAGCAGGGCCTTCATCGCCGCGGAGACGTCGCTGCGGCGGCGGGTCGCCCGCAGGGCATCGCCGAAGAGGGACAGCCGGCGATCCGCCGCCACCGGATGACGAGCGGGCTCCAGGCGCAGCGAGACGAGGCGGTTGGCGAGGTCGGCGTAGGAGAGAATCCGCGCCGGCCGCTCCAGCCCCAGCTCGTCGGCGAGCGATTCCAGCGAGCGCGTCGTCGCTCCGGCGAAGACGATCGCTTCGCGGACGTGGTCGAGGTCGATCTCCTCCCCCGCGAGCTCGTAGGCATTGCCGCCATGGACCCGGTAGGAGGCGCAGACACCATCGAGAAGCGCTGCCTCCCCGAGGAGGGCGGTGAGATGGACCAGGTACCAGTCGGCGCCGCTGCGGGGGTAGTCGGCGGCGGGGATCGGGAGGATCCGCCGCACCGCGTCGGTGCGGAAGCCGGTGCCGCCGCCCGGCAGCCAGGGCAGGTCGAATGGAGAGGCGAGCTCGGCCCGGCGCTGGTCGCCGACCGGCGCCGGCAGGTGCCCGCCCGGCTTCACCGCCCCGGTCGGGATGCCGGCGGCGTCGACGATCTCCATCGGGAACTGGACCTTCGAGAGCTGCGGCCCGGCGGCGAAGGCGGCAGCGACCCGCTCGGCGGCATACGGACGCAGGACGTCGTCGGCGTCGAGGACGAGGAGGACCTCGCCGCGACAGCGCTCGAGGCCGGCGTTCAGCGCCGAGGCCTGCCCGCCCTGCTCCTTCAGCACCACTTCGACCCGGTCCTCGAAGCCGCGCAAGACCTCGCGCGACTCGTCTGTAGAGCCGTCGTCGACGACGACGACATGGACCTCGGGATGGGTCTGGGCACAGGCGCTCTCGATCGCCTCCGCGAGGAAGCGGCCGTAGTTGTGGTTGGTGACGACGACGTCTACGGGCGGGAGCTGCGAGCTCAAGGGAAGGTCGTCTGCCTCGGTAGCCAGCTGTTCACGCGCCGGTAGACGTGCTCCGGCCGTCCCTTGCGGTAGAGGGTGGCGACGACGTGGGTCCGGCCGCTCGCCCGCGGCGGCACGTCGACTTCGTAGACCTGTTCCTCGCCCGGATAGAGGTGGACGCGGTAGGTCTTCGACCGGCTGTTCCCGACGTTCACCTCGAGCCTGTAGGAGGTGTAATCGTGTTCGTTGCTGATCACCCCGACCGCGACCGCGTCTTCGCGCGAATCGGTCGGCAGCATCCACAGCGCCGAGTAACCGACCGCGTTCTTCGCCGGCAGCGGCTTCTGGGCGAGGACGAGGGCGGCGGCGGCGATCAGCACCGCGACGGCAACGAGCGCCAGCGAGGCAGCGCCGGGACGCGGAATCGCCGTCCGCCGTCGCGCCCCGCGAGCGGCCGGGTCGCGACGCAGCGCGGCGCCGCGAGCGGCGCCGACCACGACCAGCGGCAGCAGCACCGCCCAGCTCGCCGTCCGCAGCCCGAACGGGAAGACGTTGAGGACGAAAGCGCCCAGAACCAGGGTCATCAGGCTGGTGGCGACGCTGAGCACGATCCGCTTCGGCAGGACCAGCTCCCGCGAGCCGAAGGCGGCGGCGACGATCGCGTAGCCGGGCAGGAAGAGGGTCAGCGGAAGCGCCGCGACCAGGCGCACGATCTCCCACGGCACCAGCGCCGCGACGAGGGCGCAGAGGACCGCCGCCAGGCAGGCCAGCTTCAGGTCCCGGTGCCCCTTCACGGGCGGTCCTCGAGGTTGAAGACGGAGATGTGACCGCCCTCCCAGATGCGCCCGGCGGGGATGCGGGAGAACTTGTGGACCACGCCCGGCTCCCTCAGCGCGCTTCCGTACTGGTCCTTGACGGTGAAGTACATGCCGCGCAGGGTGTCCTCGGAGATCAGGCGGCGGTCGGCGACGACGTAGGGAAGGTTGTGCTGCTCCAGCAGCGGCAGCTGCCAACTTTCCAGCTGCGGTTCGTCGACGATGTCCTCGATGTCGGGGCCCTGACCGCCGAAGGCGACCTGCCCCCCGGGCGCCAGCAGGGTGCGGGCGGTGGCTTCCGGCGCCGCGAAGCGGCTGCCGTCGAGGCGCTCCCGGGCCCATTCGGCGACCGCCAGCGATTCGGAATCGACCTCGTTCCCGTCGGCGGTCGCCTGCAGCGGCCGCGCCAGCTGGATGTCCCAGGGCCAGCCGGAGATCGCACCGCCGACGAGGACGATGCCGAGGGCGCCGGTCAGCAGCACCCGGCGGCGCAGCAGGTTCGGGCCGCGGCGGAGGAACTCGGCGGCCCCGTAGATGCCGACGAAGGCGACGCCGAGGAAGAAATAGCCCCCGGCCCGGTTACCGGTCTCCCAGGCGGCCGGGGCGAAGCGCAGGGTCAGCGCCGCGAAGAAGGCGAGGGCGCCGACGCAGAGGAGGATGACGAGCGGCTCGCGGCGCTCGTCGCGGCGGCGCAGGACCCGCAGGCCGAGGAAGATGAGCGCCGCCAGAGCGGCGACGGCGAGCAGGGCGACGGCCCGCGCCGCCAGCGGCGTCGAGGCGACGACTTCTGCCGTCGTCGAGGCCTGGTGGAAGAGCGTCCGCGGCGCCGACTCACCGGAGGCGGTCTTAGCGATCGCCTTGATCGCCTCCTCCAGCACCGGGAAGAGGTAGCCGGTGGTCGAGCGGGCAGCGATCAGCAGCCAGCCGAGTGCGGCGCCGACCGAGAGCAGGGCGAACGGCCACGGGTTCGGCCGCTCGACCTTCATCACCCGGTAGAGGACGGCGAGGGCGACGAAGATCGCCGCCAGGGCGTAGGAGCTGAGGTGGTGGGTGATCGTGATCGCGAGGATGCCGAGCACGATCGGCACCGCCCAGGCACTGCGGTACGCCGGCGGCGCCTCCTCGCGTTCGGCGAAGGCCATGAGGACGACCACCAGCAGCGGCAGCGAGAGCGACTCGTAGGAGAACTGCACCCCCCAGAAGAGGAAGTTGGAGGTGCCGGCGTAGATCGCGACCCCGAGCCCCGCCCCCCGCGCCGAACCGCTGAGCCGGGCGAAGAGGAAGAAGAGCGCCGCCATGAAAGTGAGCCGGGCAGCGCCGACGACGAAGATGCCGGCGCCGTAGCTCGACATCCCGGTCAGCATCATCAGCGACGAGGTCGCCCCCTCGAGGCCGGGGTAGTACGGCGTCGTCGGAATCGCGGGGTTGAAGTGGTACAGGTGGTGGTACTGGGCGATGTTGTGGGCGTTGAAGGCGTGGACGAACTCGTCGGAGAAGGTGAAGAAGATCGAGTCGTGGACGAGCTTGACGCCGTAGAGGGCGAGGCCGAGCAGGAGGACCAGCGCGAAGCGCTCGCGGTAGCTCGGTTTGGTCGAGCTGAGCCGGAAGAAGATCGGCAGGGCGATGATCAGCAGCCCGAGCCAGTAGATGAGCTCGGTCGGGGCGAGGGTCGCCCGCGCCAGCGCGTTGGCCAGCGAGCAGAGGAAGAGCCCGATCGCAGCGAGCAGCGCGATTACCGGCAGCGATTCGAGCCTAGCCTGCACCATGAAACCTTACGGTCGGCATTCGCTCGCGGTTGCCATAGCCCTGCACGGGGCCGGTCGGGGCGTCAGCGACACCCCGACCGCCGCCGCCTCAGCCGAGGCGCTGTTCGAGTGCTTCGAGCTGGGCGCTGACCTCGGCCGGCAGCTTGTCGCCGAACTCGGCCAGGTGGGCTTTCACCTGCGGCAGCTGCTCCTTGACGAGGTCGAGGTCGACCGTCAGCAGCTCCTCCATCGCCTCGGTGGAGATGTCGAGCCCTTCGGTATTGATCTCGCCCTCGGCCGGCAGCAGCCCGACGGGGGTCTCGACCGCCTCGCCCTCGCCGTCGCAGCGGCGGAAGACCCACTCGAGGACGCGGCTGTTCTCGCCGAAGCCGGGCCAGAGGAACTTGCCGTCGGCGTCTTTGCGGAACCAGTTGACGTAGAAGACCCGCGGCAGCTCGGCCCCCTCGCGCCGGCCGACCTTGAGCCAGTGGGCGAAGTAGTCGGCCATGTTGTAGCCGCAGAACGGCAGCATCGCCATCGGGTCGAAGCGCAGCTGGCCGACGGCACCGGCGGCAGCGGCGGTCGTCTCCGAGGACATCGTCGCCCCCATGAAGACGGCGTGCTCCCAGTCGAAGGCTTCCTGGACCAGCGGCACCACGGTGGCGCGGCGGCCGCCGAAGAGGAAGGCGTCGATCGGGACGCCGGCGGGGTCCTCCCACTCCGGCGCGATCGACGGGCACTGGGCGGCGGGGGTGGTGAAGCGCGCGTTCGGGTGGGCGGCGGGTTTGTCGGACTCCGGCGTCCAGTCGTTGCCGTGCCAGTCGATCGCGTGCGCCGGCGGCTCGCCGGTCATCCCCTCCCACCAGATGTCGCCGTCGTCGGTCTTGGCGCAGTTGGTGAAGATCGTGTTCCGCTCGATCGTGTCCATCGCGTTCGGGTTCGTCTTGTGGCTGGTGTTCGGAGCGACGCCGAAGAACCCGGCCTCGGGGTTGACCGCGTAAAGGCGGCCGTCCTCGCCGAATTTCATCCAGGCGATGTCGTCGCCGACCGTCTCCACCTTCCAGTCGGGCAGGGTCGGGACCAGCATCGCCAGGTTCGTCTTGCCGCAGGCCGAGGGGAAGGCGCCGGTGATGTACTTGACCTTGCCCTCGGGCGAGGTCAGTTTGAGGATCAGCATGTGCTCGGCGAGCCAGCCCTCGTCGCGGGCCATCGCCGAGGCGATCCGCAGCGCGAAGCACTTCTTGCCGAGCAGGGCGTTGCCGCCGTAGCCCGAGCCGAAGGACCAGATTTCCCGGGTATCGGGGTAATGGACGATGTACTTGTTGGCCTCGTTGCAGGGCCAGGAGACGTCTTCGTCGCCCTCGGCCAGCGGCATCCCGACCGAGTGGACGCAGGGGACGAAGTCGCCGTCGGCGCCGAGCACGTCGAGCGCGCCCTTGCCCATCCGGGTCATGATCCGCATGTTGGTGGCGACGTAGGCGGAGTCGGTGAGCTGAACGCCGATCTCGGAGATCTCGGAGCCGAGCGGGCCCATCGAGAAGGGGACCACGTACATCGTGCGGCCCTTCATCGAGCCCTTGAAGAGGTCGTTGAGGGTGGCGCGCATCTCGGCCGGGTCGCGCCAGTTGTTGGTCGGGCCGGCGTCCTCTTCGCGCTCGGAGCAGATGAAGGTGCGGTCTTCGACGCGGGCGACGTCGCCGGGGTCGGAGAGGGCGAGGTAGGAGTTCGGGCGCTTGGCTTCGTCGAGGCGCTCGAAGGTGCCGGCGTCGATCAGGACCTGGGCGAGGCGGTCGTACTCCTCGGCACTGCCGTCGCACCAGTAGACGGAGTCCGGTTCGGTCAGCGAGGCGATTTCGTCGACCCAGGCAAGCAGTTTCGAATTGGTCGTCAGCTCGTCTGGGGCAGTGGTCAGGTCGCTCATTCGCCTCTCTCTAATTCTCGGGTTTGATGTCGATCATCGATATGTCGGCATCCTCGTTGCGGATTTCCAAGGTCGCTACTTCCCGCCTGTCATCGGAAAAAATCACGACGCAGCTAAAGGTCGCGCCCGGGTCTACTGACTGATCGGAAGGGCATTCGACCTCCTTGATCTTTTCATGGATCGAATCTTCGAGGCTCGCCTGGATCGTGTCCTGAAGCTTCACCTCGTCGACCACGGTCCCGCATCCGTACAGGGCCACAAGCGCCGCAAGCAGCGCCAATGGAGCGATAAACCGGCGGCCGAACGAGGAATTCGACCCGAGACGGGCGGGGAACACCCGGGGCAGTAAAGCAGGGTGGGATGACGCAGTCGTTGTTCTGGGCGAGGTGAGTAGGGGTCCCTGGGAGCACCTCCGCCGAGTGGATCGGATTTGGGCTTTGCCCCGGGCGCTTTTGGCTCGGCTCCATGCCAAGTACCCAGGGACCCCTACCCACCTCGCCCACCCGGTCCGCGTTGGGGAAGGGCCAGGTTCTGTGGTTCTTGGATAGGGTTCCGCGCCGCGATGCGGTTCTACGAGTACGAGGCAAGGAAGATCGTCGAGCTGGCGGGGATACCCGTCACCAAGTACGGCTTCTGCACGAGCGCTGAGGAAGCGCGCAAGGTCGCCGAGGAAATCGGCGGCCCGGTCGTGATCAAGTCGCAGGTGCTGAGCGGCGGCCGGATGAAGGCCGGCGGCGTCAAGTTCGCCGACACGCCCGATGAGGCGGCCCAGCACGCCGAGGAGATTCTGAAGCTGGAAATCAACGGCCACATGCCGCGCGGCGTCCTCGTCGATCCCAAAGCCGAGGTCAAGCAGGAGTACTACGCAAGCGTCGTCTGGGACGGGACCGCGAAGAAGCCGCTGATGCTGTTCAGCGACATGGGCGGAATCGACATCGAGGAGGTCGCCGAGACCCACCCCGACCACGTCGGCAGAGGCCACGTCTCCAACCTCCTCCCGATCGGCGACTTCGAGGCCAAGCAGGTCGTCGCCGCGACCGGCGTCACCGGCTCGCAGCTGAACCGCGCCACCCCCGTCCTCGCCCGCCTCGCCCGCCTCTTCCGCGACAACGACATGACCCTGGCGGAGATCAACCCGCTGGCCGAGCTGACCGACGGCAGCTTCGTCGCCCTCGACGCCCACATGGAGATGGAGAACGAGGCGGTCGGGCGGCAGAAGAAGCTGCTCCGCAAGGAGCTCCAGATCGCCGAGGACGACACCCGCGAGACCTACGAGCCCTCCGACTTCGAGAAAAACGTCAGCGCGATTGATGCCGCTGATCACCGCGGCGTGATCCAGGGCAAGGACCACGGCTTCACCGGCAACCTCGGCCTCGTGATCGGCGCCGGCGGCGGCTCGCTGACCCTGACCGACGCGGTCCGCAACCAGGGCGGTAAGCCCGCCAACTACTCGGAGATCGGCGGCAACCCGTCGGTCCAGAAGGCCTGCGGCCTCGCCAAAGAGGTGCTCCAGAAGGACGGCGTCGAGAAGATCGCGGTGATGATGTCGATCGTCTCCAACACCCGCGTCGACATCGTCGCCCGCGGGGTCATCAAGGCCTGCCTCGAACTCGGCAAGAACCCCGGCGAGACGATCGCGATCTTCCGCATCCCGGGTGCCTGGGAGGAGGAGGGCTTCAAGATCCTCGAGAAATACGGGGTCGAGACCTGCGACCGCTCGGTCTCGATGTGGGAGGCCGCCGGGCGCGCCGTCGCCAAGATCCAGGGGGCGCCCGCATGAGCATCCTGCTCGATAAGGACACGACCTTCATCGTCCAGGGGATCACCGGCCGCGAGGCGGTCAACCTGACCCGCGAGTGCCTCGACTACGGCTCCAAGATCGTCGGCGGCGTCACCCCCGGCCGCAAGGGCCGCGAGGTTCACGGCGTCCCCGTATTCGACACCGTCGGCCAGGCGGTCGAGCACCACGGCGGCCCGATCGACGGCTCCGTCGTCACCGTCCCCCCGGCCTTCACCAAGGACGCCGTCCTCGAGGCGATCGAGAACGGGATCAAGCTGATCGTCATCGTCACCGAGCGGATCCCGCGCGGCGACGTCGCCGAGATGGTCGAGCTCGCGGACATGCGCGGCGCCCGCATCATCGGCCCCAACTGCCTCGGCCTGATCGTCCCCGAGGTCTGCAAGATGGGCGGCATCGGCGGCCCTGCCAAAGACGCCGCCAAGGCCTACCAGCCCGGCCGCGTCGGCGTGATGAGCCGCTCGGGCGGGATGACCACCGAGATCTCCTCCTCGCTGACCGCCGCCGGGCTCGGCGTCTCCACCGCGGTCTCGATCGGCGGCGACGCGATCATCGGCTCCACCTACGCCGAGCTGATGCCCTACTTCGAGGCCGACGAGCAGACCGAGGCGATCGTCATCTACACCGAGCCCGGCGGCCGCATGGAGGCCCAGCTCGCCGAATGGGTCAAGGACAACAACTCCCGGCTCCCGATCGTCGCCTTCATGGCCGGCAAATTCATGGACGACGACGAGATGAAAGGGATGTCCTTCGGCCACGCCGGCACCATCGTCGAGGGCAAAGAGGACACCGCGACCGAGAAGATCGCCCGCCTCGAAGCCGCCGGCATCCGCGTCGTCGAGCGCATCGACGAGATCCCCGACGTGGTCAAGGAAAAGATCGGAGCGACCGCCTGATGGCCGAGCAGCTGAACAAGGTCTTCATCGACGTCTCCGTCGCGGACAGCATCAAGAACGACGCCGCGATGGCGGCCAAGCTCGAAGAAGTCTGCCCCGTCGACATCTACAAGGACGCCGACGGAACCGTCGAGATCGTCGACCAGAACGTCGACGAGTGCGTCCTCTGTCGCCTCTGCATCGAAGCAGCCCCGGCAGGCACCGTGCACGTCAAGAAGCTCTACGACGGCACCGAGCTGAGCTAGCCCCTCACCCCACCCCCTCGCGTCAGGCGCCGCAGCCACTGGGCAAGGAAGGGCTCGACGATTCGGTACTCCGCATCCTCGCCGGAGATGAGTTCGCGTCGCTCCAGCGCTCGCAGCGCGGCTTGAACGCTGGCCGCGCTCGGTAGCGAGTGTCGATCTCTGTAGCTCTTCGCGTAGGGCCGGCCAGGTTCGGCCGCCAACGCCTGGACGAGCAGTCGCTGGACGGTGGCGAGGTCTTCCCAGAGTAGGGTGAACCGGGCATCCTCAGCCCGCAGGAGGGCGAGCAGGGCAGCCTCCAGTCCTTCTCGGGTGACCGTCTCGCCGTTCGGCGTACGCTCCCAGAGGAAATAGGCGAGCTCCTGGGTCGCATGGGGATGACCATCGGTAAGGAGGAGCAGGTGATCCACCGCCTCAGCTTCCACCGTCCGGCCGCTCTCCTCGAATCGCCGGACGAGGAAGGGAGCGAACTTCGCGGCAGGAATCCGGTGCAGCTCCATCGGCTTGGCGCTACGCCAGAGCGGTTCGTTCTCATCGTTGAAGATGCGCGCCATCACGTGCCGCCTGCTCCCCAGGTACACGTGGGAGACCTCCGGCTGCTGCTGGAAAACAGCGCGCATCAATTTCGGCAGGTGTGGGTCGATTTCGACGATCTCTTGGAACTCGTCGAGGACGAGAGCCGTTCGCCGCCCACGATCCGCGCCGAGGGACGCCGGCAGCTCGAGCAGCTGCTGGATGGTCATGTCGATGTCCGCCGCTTCACGGGCGGTGGAAAAGGAAAAGCCGATCGCGCCCGATTCGGGGTCGATGCTCATCGTCGGCTGCAGCCGCAGGCCGCGGAAGATCGACGTTGCCCGTTCTTTGACCCGTCCCAGCGGCGAGGCGATGTCCTCGTAGATCGCAACCGCGAGAGCAGCGGCAAAGCGCTCCTTCGTCGGCGTCGTCATCAGATCCACCTGGGCGACCAGGACATCGTCGGCGGCGAGCATCCGCTGGCTTGCCCAGACCAGGGAAGACTTTCCGTAGCGGCGAGGGGCGAAGACCACTACGTCCTGGCCATTCCTGATATCCCGGGTCAGTTCGTCGACCTCGTCTTCCCGATCCGCGAAGGCATCGTCGAAGGCCAAACCCCCGAATCGGAACGGATTCTCTTCGGAATCTCTCGTCTTCATGTCGTGGCGCATTATAGCGGTTTGTATACAAATCTATATGTCGAATTACATAATGTCGCTTAACATAAAGCGTGCGTGGCTCACAGTACGCCGATATAAATTTATAGTGCGGTAACGTATGCACCGATGGATGCATCGGTTCGTACGAGGCTTTCGCGGGACGACCGCATGGAGCAGACGCTCGAGGTCGCTCACGGGCTGTTCGCCGAGCGCGGCTATGCGGCGGTGACGATGGACGAGATCGCTGCGGCGGTCGGGGTCACCAAGCCGCTGCTCTACAACTACTTCGGCAACAAGGAGCGGCTCTACATCGCCTGTATGGAGCGGGCCGGCGACGCTCTGATCGCGACGATCGCCGCGGCGGTCACCAAGACCGCCAATCCGGGCGACGCGCTCGGGGCCGGCGTCCGCGCCTTCTTCTCCTTCCTCGACACCGACCGCTCCGCCTGGGCGGTGCTCTTCGACGAGACCCTCCCCCAGGCCGGCGAGGTCTTCGACCGGGTGGTCGCCTACCGCGGCCAGATCCTCGACCTCGTCTCCGCCTCGCTGCTGGCGCAGTTGCCGATGCGGCGTCGCGAAGCCGCCAAAGTCGAAGTCGAAGCGCTCTCCACCGCCCTGCTCGGCGCCTCCGAGGCGCTGGCCCGCTGGTGGCTGCGAACCCAGGCGATCAGCGCCGAAGACGCCGCCGAGCTCCTCATCTCCACCGTCGAGCCCGGGCTGCGCGAGCGCTCGACCCCCACCCCCACTTCCAACATCCCCCAAGGAGGACCCTCCCCGAAATGAACGCCAAAACCCGCAAAGTCGCCGTCGTCGGCGGCAACCGGATTCCCTTCGCGCGCTCCAACAGCGTCTACTCGCACGCCAGCAACCAGGACATGCTGACCGCCGCCCTCGACGGCCTGATCGACCGCTACGGCCTCGACGGCGAGACGCTCGGCGAGGTCGCCGGCGGCGCCGTCCTCAAGCACTCGCGCGACCGCGACCTCACCCGCGAGAGCGTGCTCAGCACCCGCCTCGCCGCCGAGACCCCCGCCTACGACGTCCAGCAGGCCTGCGGGACCGGCCTCGAGACGACGATCCTCGTCGCCAACAAGATCGCCCTCGGCCAGATCGACTCCGGCATCGCCTGCGGCGCCGACACCACCTCCGACGCCCCGATCGCCCTCAACGAGGACCTCCGCGAGACCCTGCTCGAAGCCAACCGCGAGCGCTCGACGGTCGGCAAGCTGAAGCAGCTGACCAAGGTCCGCCCCGGCCACATCGTCCCCGCGATCCCCCGCAACGAGGAGCCGCGGACCGGCCTCTCGATGGGCGAGCACTGCGCGATCATGGCGACCGAATGGGAGATCGGCCGCAAAGAGCAGGACGAGCTCGCCGTGAAGAGCCACAAGAACCTCGCCGCCGCCTACGACCGCGGCTTCTTCGAGGACCTGATGACCCCCTACATCGGGCTCGACCGTGACCAGAACCTGCGCCCGGACTCCAGCCTGGAGAAGCTGGCGAAGCTGAAACCGGTCTTCGGCGGGCCCGACGGGACGATGACCGCGGCCAACTCGACGCCGCTCTCCGACGGCGCCTCGACCGTCCTCCTCGCCTCCGAGGAGTGGGCGAAAGAGCGCGGCCTGCCGATCCTCGCCTACATCAGCGAGGCGCAGACCGCTGCGGTCGACCACGTCCACAAGCGCGAAGGCCTGCTGATGGCGCCGGCCTACGCGATGCCGCGGATGCTCGACCGCGCCGGTCTCGCGCTGCAGGACTTCGACTACTACGAGATCCACGAGGCCTTCGCCGCGCAGGTGCTCTGCACGCTGAAGGCATGGGAAGACAAGGAGTTCTGCTCGGAGAAGCTCGGCCGCAGCAAACCGCTCGGCTCGATCGACCGCAAGAAGCTCAACGTCAACGGCGGCTCGCTGGCGGCCGCCCACCCGTTCGCCGCGACCGGCGGCCGGATCGTCGCCAGCCTCGCCAAGCAACTGAACGAAGACGGCAAAGGCCGCGGCGTGATCAGCATCTGCGCCGCCGCGGGCCAGGGTGTCGTCGCGATCCTCGAGGCCCCGGGAGGTGCCAAGTAACGATGGCTGACCGCTACTCACAGGTTGTCAACGCGCCGCTCGTCGGCACGATCGCCAAGCAGCTGGGGCTGCCCCAGCCGGTCCCGCTCGACCGCTACGAGGAGGGCCGGCCGGTCGTCGCCGGCCCGGTCCTATCGGGCGCGGCGCCGGAAGGCCGCCTCGGCAAGGCCGGCGCGGCCATCCTCGACAGCGTCAAGGCCGAACGCGCCGGCGCCGAGGGCAAGGCGAAGGCGCTCGTCTTCGACGCCACCGGGATCAGCAGCTCGACCGAGCTGGTCGAGCTGCAGCGCTTCTTCTACCCCGCCGTGCCGCGCCTGCAGCGCAGCGGCCGCGTCGTCGTCCTCGGCACGCCGCCGGCGGAAGCCGGCTCCCCCGAGGCCCACATCGCCCAGCGGGCGCTCGAGGGCTTCACCCGCTCGCTCGCCAAGGAGATCGGCGGCAAGGGCTCGACCGCGCAGCTCGTCTACGTCGAGCCCGGCGCCGAGGACCAGCTGGAGTCGACGCTCCGCTTCCTCCTCTCCCCCAAATCCGCCTATGTCTCCGGCCAGGTGGTCCGAGTCGGCAAAGGCGTCGCCCCGAGCCCGAAGCTCGACTGGGAGAACCCGCTCGCCGGCAAGGTCGCGCTCGTCACCGGCGCCTCGCGCGGGATCGGCGCCGCGATCGCGAACACGCTGGCGCGCGACGGGGCCGAAGTCGTCGGCCTCGACATCCCGCAGATGTCGGCGGACCTGAAGGCGGTGACCGAGGCGATCGGCGGCCGTGCGTTCGAGGTCGACATCACCGCCGAGGACGCTCCTGAGAAGATCGCCGCCGAGCTCTCCGACGGCGTCGACATCGTCGTCCACAACGCCGGCGTGACCAAAGACCGGACGCTGGCGAAGATGCCGGAGGAGCGCTGGACGCAGCTGATGGAGATCAACCTCTCCAGCGAGGAGCGGATCAACGAGGCGCTGCTGGCGAAGAAACTGCTGCGGCCGAACGGGCGCATCGTCGGCGTCTCCTCGATGGCCGGAATCGCCGGCAACAACGGCCAGACCAACTACGCCGCCTCGAAGGCCGGCGTGATCGGGATGGTCGAAGCGATGGCCCCGGAGCTGGCGAAACGCAAAGCGACGATCAACGCCGTCGCCCCAGGTTTCATCGAGACCCAGATGACCGCGGCGATGCCGATCGGCCCGCGCGAAGCCGGTCGTCGGCTCTCAAGCCTCTCCCAGGGCGGCCTGCCGGTCGACGTCGCCGAGACGATCGCCTGGTTCGCCAGCCCCGCCTCGACCGGGGTCAGCGGCAACGTCGTCCGCGTCTGCGGGCAAAGCCTGCTGGGGGCCTAGATGACCAGGACCCTAGACAGCTCCCCCAGCATCCTGCCGCTCTACGCGCGCGCGGCGCTGCCGATGATCCCCGGCGCCTCGATGCTGCCGTTCGTCCCCGGCGGTGGCGGCGAGATCCCCGACGGGCTCGACCTCGAGCTCGCTGGCGTCACCGCCAAGTCCGAGGATGTCGCCGCCTACGCCAAGGTCTGCGGCTTCGCCCTCCGCGACACCCTGCCGCCGACCTACCCGCACATGCTCGCCTTCCCGCTCCACATGGCGGTGATGAGCGACGGCTCCTTCCCGTTCGGCGCGGTCGGCCTCGTCCACGTCGAGAACTCGATCGTCCAGAGACGGCCGATCGGGATCCACGAGGAGATGACGATCCGCGTCCGGCCGACGAAGCTGCTGCCGCATCCCAAAGGCCAGACCTTCTCGCTGGAGACCGAGGTCCTGGTCGACGGCAAGGTGGTCTGGGAAAGCGTCAGCACGATGCTCCGCCGCGGCAAGGGCGACGACTCCGCCAAGCAGGAGCGCGGCTTCGAGTCGCTTCCAGCCGAGGCGCCGGCGAGTGCCGAATGGAAGCTGGCCGGCGACCTCGGCCGCCGCTACGCCGGCGTCTCCGGCGACCGCAACCCGATCCACATGCACTCGCTGACCGCGAAGCCGCTCGGCTTCCCGGGGGCGATCGCCCACGGCATGTGGTCGAAGGCACGGGCCCTGGCCCAGATCGAAAGCCAGCTGCCGCAGAGCTTCGAAGCCGATGTCCGCTTCCGCAAGCCGATCCTGCTGCCGGCCCGCGTCGAGTTCGCCGGGCGCGAACAGGAAGGGGAGATCCTCTTCTCTCTCCGCGACGCGAAGAAGGGCACCCCCCACCTCGACGGCCGCGTGCGGCAGGCGAAAAACGCTTCGCAATCAAAGCTGAAATCTAAATCCGCCAAAACCGGAAGGAAGACCAAGTGAGCACCACCACCGAGACCAAGGGCGTGGCGGAGCGCAGCATGGGCTACGGCCTGCGGGCGTTGAACCGCCTCGCGGGCTCCGACCTGCTGGACCGCATCCGCCTCCGTAAGCAGGTCGAGAAGGCCCTCTTCCAGGGCACCAAGAACGGCTTCCGCGGCGCCACCGCCGCCGGCCGCGCCTTCAAGGCGACGCAGAGCCTCGGCAAACCCGCCCGCCAGAAGAAGGGCAAATCGAAGGGCCTCTTCGACCTCTCGCCCGACGACGAGCAGCAGATGTTCCAGGAGGCGGGCCGCGCCTTCGCCGCCGACCAGATCCGCAAGGCGGCGCTGGAGGCCGACGAGAAACGTGAGACGCCGAAAGAGATCCTCGACCAGGCGAACGAGCTCGGCGTCAACATCCTCGGCGTCCCCGAGGAGCTCGGCGGCGTGATGACCGAGCAGTCGGCGGTGACCAGCGTCCTGATCGGCGAGGCGCTCGCCCACGGCGACATGGGCATCGCCTACGCAGCGATGGCGCCCGGCGCCGTCGCCACCGCGATCGGCCTCTGGGGCTCGGCCGATCAGGAGGCGACCTACCTCCCCGCCTTCACCGGCGAGGACATCCCCGCCGCCGCCCTGGCGATCCTCGAGCCGCGGCCGCTCTTCGATCCCTTCGCGTTGGAGACGAAGGCGAAACGCAAAGGCGACGAATGGATCCTCAGCGGCACCAAGTCGCTGCTCGCCCGCGCTAAAGACTGCGAGCTGTTCGTGGTCGCCGCCGACGCCGAGGGCATCGGCCCGGCGCTCTTCATCGTCGAGTCGGGCGCCAAAGGGCTCTCGATCGAGGACGAGCCGGCGATGGGCCTGCGGCCCGCCGCTACCGGCCGCCTCCTGATCGACAAGGTGAAGCTCCCGAGCAGCGCGCTGCTCGGCGAGGGGAATGCCAAAGCCAAGGACTACGCCGCCTGCATCAACCGCTCGCGAATCGCCTGGTCGGCGCTGGCCGCCGGCACCGCGCAGGCCGTGCTCGACTACGTGATTCCCTACGTCAACGACCGCCAGGCGTTTGGTGAACCGGTCTCCAACCGCCAGGGCGTCGCCTTCGCGGTCTCCGACATCGGCATCGAGTCGAACGCGATGCGGCTGGCAACCTACCGGGCGGCGAGCCGCGCCGACCGCGGCGAGAGCTTCGGCCGCGAGGCGGCGATCGCCCGCAAGCTCTGCACCGACAAGGGGATGAAGATCGGCTCCGACGGCGTCCAGCTGCTCGGCGGCCACGGCTTCGTCAAGGAGCACCCGGTCGAGCGCTGGTACCGCGACCTCCGAGCTGCGGGCGTGATGGAGGGCGCCCTGCTCGTCTAGGCCCGGCCTGGACGAGCTGAAAGGACTGAAGATGACGATCAACCTCGAGATACCGAAGAAGTTCAAGCCGCTGGCGAACCAGGCAAACCAGGTCGCCACGGAGGTGTTTCGCCCGATCTCGCGCAAGTACGACGAGGCCGAGCACAGCTACCCGAAGGAGCTCGACATGCTGGCGTCGCTGATCGACGGCATGAACGAGGGCTCCGACATCGGCGGCGCCGGTGCCGCCGGCGTCCGCCGCGAGAAATCAGACGACGGCGAGAATCGCAACGGCTCCAACCTCTCCACCGTGCTCGGCATCATTGAGCTCTGCTGGGGCGACGTCGGCCTGCTGCTCTCGATGCCGCGCCAGGGCCTCGGCAACTCGGCGATCGCCTCGGTGGCGACGGAGGAGCAGCTGAAGACCTACGGCGGCAAGTGGGCGGCGATGGCGATCACCGAGCCCGAAGCCGGCTCGGACTCCGCCGCGATCCGCGCCACCGCCGAGCTCGACGGCGACGAATACGTCCTCAACGGCGAGAAGATCTTCGTCACCTCGGGCGACCGGGCCGACCTGATCGTCGTCTGGGCCTCGCTCGACCGCTCGAAAGGGCGGGCCGCGATCAAGTCGTTCATCGTCGAGCGCGACAACCCCGGCCTGAAGCTGGACCGGCTCGAGCACAAGCTCGGGATCCGCGCCTCCGACACGGCCAACTTCACCCTGCAGGACTGCCGGGTGCCGAAAGAGGCGCTGCTCGGCGACCCGGAGGTGAAGGAGAAAGGCTTCGCCGGGGTGATGGAAACGTTCGACAACACGCGGCCGCTGGTCGCGGCGATGGCCGTCGGCGTCACCCGGGCGGCGCTCGAGGAGACGCGCAAGCAGCTGAAGAAGGCAGGGGTCGAGATCGACTACGACCTCCCCGCCAACAACCAACACGCCTCCGCCGCCAAGTTCCTGGCGATGGAGGCCGACTACGAGGCCGCCTGGCTGCTCACCCTCCAGGCCGCCTGGATGGCCGACAACTCGAAGCCGAACTCGCTGCAGGCCTCGATGGCGAAGGCGAAGGCGGGGCGCACCTGCGTCGACGTCACCCTCGGCTGCGTCGAGCTCTGCGGCTCGATCGGCTATGGCGAGAACGAGCTGCTGGAGAAGTGGGCCCGAGACTCGAAGATCCTCGACATCTTCGAGGGCACCCAGCAGATCCAGCTGCTGATCATCGCCCGGCAGTTGCTGAAAAAGACCTCGGCCGAACTTCGGTAGCCAGGAGGCAGGGATAATCCTCGGTCTGTGAACCTGATCGAGGACTTGATGGAACGATCCCCGGCCTCACGGCTGGGGATCGTTTCGTTGGATGCCGAGGGGAACCGGCGGGATCACTTCTTTGGAGAACTCGTGGCTCAATCCGCGGGCCTTTCCGGGGCGTTTGCCGCCCGCGGGGTGAAGCGCGGGGATGTGGTTATGACGCTGCTCGGGAACCGGATCGAGTGGGTCCTTACCCTGCTCGCCTGCTGGCGGATGGGGGCGGTGGCTCTGCCTTGCAACACGATGCTGCGGCGCCATGATCTGGAATATCGGGTCGCCGCCGCTAACCCGAAGCTCTGCGTCGGCGAGGAGGCTTTGCTGGGGGAGCTGCCGGATGGCGTTCCCGAGGTGATGACGATGGCTGACGTGGCCCGTGTTCTCGATGAGGACCTACCGCAGGAGACGCCGGCTGCGGTCGAGGAGATGGAGCCGGAGGACCCGGCGCTGATCGTCTTCACCTCCGGGACCACCGGCGAGCCGCGGGGGGTCGTTCACGGCTGTCGCTACCTGATGGGACAGCGGCTTCAGGCCGACCACTGGTTCGGGTCGCGCAAGGGTGAGCTCGCCTGGTGCACTACCGCGACCGGCTGGTCTAAGTCGGCCCGCAACGTCTTCCTCGCTCCCTGGCTGACCGGCGCCGGTGCGGTCATCCACGACGGCCGCTTCGACCCCGCCGAGCGGCTCGACTTCGCCGAGGCGCTCGGCGTCAACGTCCTCTGCCAGGCGCCGACTGAGTACCGGATGCTGGCCCGCCGCGCCGCCCTGCGGCCGCTGCCGGCGCTGCGGCGGATGGTCTCCGCCGGGGAGCCGCTCGACCCCGAGACGATCGCTGCGTTCCGCCAGGCGACCGGGCTCGAGCCCGCCGACGGCTACGGCCAGACCGAGACCGGCCAGGTGACCGCCAACCTCGCCGGCGAGCCGGTGCGGCTGGGGTCGATGGGCAAGCCGCTGCCGGGGATCGAGACCCGGATCGTCGACGGCGAACTGCAGCTCCTCGCCTCCTCCACCCCGACCTTCTTCTCCGGCTACCTCGACGGCGAGCGCTTCGAGGGCGAGTGGTGGCAGACCGGCGACCTCGTCCGCGAGGAGGACGGCTACCTCTACTTCGAGGGCCGCGGCGACGACATCATCCTCTCCTCCGGCTACCGGATCGGCCCGACCGAGGTCGAGTCGGCGCTGCTCTCCCACCCGGCGGTCGCCGACGCCGCCGCGGTCGCCGCCCCCGACCCCGAGCGCGGCGCCGTCGTCCGCGCGATCGTCGTCCTCCGCGACGGCCGGGAAGGCGACGAGGCGCTCGCTGCCGAGCTGCAGGAGCACTGCAAAGCCGAGACCGCCCCCTACAAGTTCCCCCGCCTCGTCGAGTTCGTCCCTGAGCTGCCGAAGACGAGCAGCGGCAAGGTCAAGCGCGCGCAGCTGCGGAGCGAAGCCCGGGCGCCTTCCTAGGCCGCCAGCGCCTCGGCCGCGTCGACCGGCCGTCCCAGGTAGTAGCCCTGGGCCATGTCGACGCCGTACTCGCTCAGCATCTTCGCCGTTGCCTCGTCCTCGACGAACTCGGCGATCGTCCGCTTGCCGAGACCGCGGGCGATCTCGACGATTGCTTTCACGGTCAGCTGGTCGGCGTCGTTGCGGGGCATTTCGTGGACGAAGGTGCCGTCAATCTTGATCACGTCGAAGGGCACTTTCTTCAGGTAGGTGAAGGAGCCGAAGCCGGCGCCGTAATCGTCGATCGCGACCTCGCAGCCGAACTCGGAGAGGCGGTCGGCGAAGCCCGCAGCCGCGTCGTAGTCCTCGATTCGCGCCGTCTGGGTGATCTCGAAGGTGCAGCGGGCCGGGTCGGCCTCGCCTTCGTCGAGCCGCCGCTCGATGTATTCGAGCACCGAGAGGTCGGTCATCGAGGCGCCGGAGATGTTCATGTGCAGGGAGACGGGGGCGCCGGCGCGCTCGCGCTCGCCGATCATTCGCAGGGCCTGGGCGACGACCCAGCGATCGAGCTCCTGGACCATCCCCGAGCGCTCCGCGGCCTCGATGAAGGAGGCGGCGGGAAGCAGCTCGCCGTCCTCGCCGGTCATCCGCAGCAGCAGCTCGTAGCGCTCGATTCCCCGCGAGGCGAGGTCGCGGATCGGCTGCGTCGCCAGCCGCAGCCGGTTCTGCGTCAGCGCGTCGCGGATCCGGGCGCTGGTCGTCTGCGCTCGCCTGGCGTTGCCGCCGTCCTCGCCGGGGGCGTGGAAGAGCATGATCCGGTTGCGTCCCTCGGCCTTGGCCTGGTACATCGCCTGGTCGGCGGCGACCAGCACCGCCTCTGCCGCCATCTCGCCCTGGCCTCCGAACATCGTGATCCCGACGCTGATCGAGGCGTCGCCGAGGTCGAGGTTGAGCGGCAGCCCCTCGGCGACCTGGGCGCGCAGATCCTCGCCGAGCTGCAGAGCGCCCTCGGTGTCGGTCTGCGGCATCAGGATCGCGAACTCGTCGCCGGAGAGGCGGGCGACGAGATCGGTCGCGCGGACCCGTTCGCGGAGGATCTCGGCGACGCGGCGGATCAGGGTGTCGCCGGCCTGGTGCCCGAGGCGATCGTTGACGTCCTTGAGCCCGTCGATGTCGATCACCATGACGGCGCCGCGACCGCCGTAGCGGGCGGTGAAGGAGACATTCTGGTCGAGCTCCGCCCGGAAACGGCGCCGGTTGAGGAGGCCGGTGAGCGAGTCGTGGTCGGCGAGGAAGCGCAGTTCGGCCTCGGTCCGCTCGGCCCGTTCCAGCGCGCCCTCGACCACCGCCCGATCCTCGGGCGCCAGCTTCTCCAGCACGGCCTCGACAGCCCCATCCGACTGCCTTTTTCCCTGGTTGTTCTTCAAGACCTTGACGGTAGTGGGTTACCCCGCGGTACGGAGTCTCTCTCTTACCAACGCCCCTTGCCACCCAAGTTTCTACGACTGGCCGAACCCAATACTTGACTTCTCGCTCCCCGGGTAGGTTGGAGGCGATGCCGAACCGCCTCGCTCAGGAGACCAGCCCCTACCTGCTGCAGCACCAGGACAACCCGGTCGACTGGTACCCGTGGGGGCCGGAGGCGCTGGCGCGGGCGCGCGAGGAGGAGCGGCCGATCTTGCTCTCGGTCGGCTACTCGGCCTGTCATTGGTGCCACGTGATGGAGCGTGAGTCCTTCGAGGACGCCGAGACCGCCGCCTACATGAACGAGCACTTCGTCAACGTCAAGGTCGACCGCGAGGAGCGGCCCGACGTCGACGCCATCTACATGGAGGCGGTGCAGCAGATCAGCGGCCACGGCGGCTGGCCGATGACGGTCTTCCTCGATCCCGACGGCGTCCCCTTCTACGGCGGCACCTACTTCCCGCCCGACGAGGGCCGCGGCATGCCGAGCTTCCGGATGGTGATGGAAGCGGTCGTGCACGCCTTCGAGACCCAGCGCGAGGAGATCCGCGAAAGGGCGCCGAGGGTGAGGGAGAGCCTCAGCGCGATCGGCGACGTCGAGCCGCGCGACCTACCCGGCGAGCCCGACCTCGCCGAGGCCGTGCAGCGCCTGCTGGCGGCGGCCGACCGCCGCCATGGCGGCTTCGGCGGCGCCCCGAAGTTCCCGCCCGCCTCCTCGCTGGAACTGCTGATGGCGCGCGGCGAGACCGAGGTGGTCGAGCAGACCCTCGACGCAATGCTCGCCGGGGGCATTTACGACCAGCTCGGCGGCGGCTTCGCCCGCTACTCGGTCGACGCGATCTGGCTTGTCCCCCACTTCGAGAAGATGCTCTACGACAACACCCTGCTCGCCCGCGCCTACCTGCACGGCTGGCAAATCCTCGGCCACGAGCGTTACCGCCGCGTCTGCGAGGAGACGCTGGACTGGATGCTGCGGGAGATGCGGGGCCCGGAGGGGGGCTTCTACTCCGCGCTGGATGCGGACTCGGAGGGGGTTGAGGGAAAGTTCTATGTCTGGACGGAGGCCGAGATTCGGGAGGTTCTTGGCAAGGACCCGAACTGCAGCAGCCTCTCCAGCACGCAGGTAGAGAGGCTGCTGCAGTTCTACGGGGTCAGTGAGCGGGGGAACTTCGAGGGTTCGAACGTGCTGCATCTGGCCGAAGGTGCTGAGGCCGAGGAGCCCGAGGAGTTGGACGAGGTGCGGACGGCGCTGCTCGAGGCGCGGACGCAGCGCGTCTGGCCGGGATTGGATGACAAGCGATTGGCTTCGTGGAACGCACTGGCGGTTGCCGCTCTGGCAGACGCCGGGGCTGTCCTCGGCCGCGACGACTACCTCGAGGCGGCTCGGGTTTGCGCCGAGTTCGTACTTGGGCAGATGCAGGACGAGGACGGCAGTCTCCTGCGCACCTACAAGGACGGGCGCGCCCACCTCAACGCCTACCTGGAGGACCACGCCTTCCTGCTGGAGGCGCTGCTTACGCTCTACGAGTCGACCTTCGAGGAGCGCTGGGTCATCGAAGCGCAAAAGCTGGCCGAGACCACGATCGAGCGCTTCGGCGACCCCGAGCGCGGCGGCTTCTACTCGACCTCCGGCGACCACGAGGAGCTGATCGCGCGGCGCAAGGAGGTCGGCGACCACCCGATCCCCTCCGGCAACAGCTCGGCGGCGATGGGCATGCTCCGCCTCGCCGCCCTGACCGGCGAGCGCCGCTACGAGGAGGCGGGCACGGGTGTCTTCGCCCTGTTCGGCCAACCGGCTATCCAGCACCCCGACGCCTTCGCCCACCTGCTGCGGGCCCTCGACTTCCACCTCTCCCCCACCCGCGAGGTCGCCTTGGTCGGCGACGAGTTGGGCGACCTGGCCGCGGTGGTGCGCGAAAAACCTCTCTTCCACCTAGTCCTCGCCGGCGGCCGCGAGGGCACCAAACAGCCACCGCTCCTAGCGGACCGCACCACCGTCGACGGCAAACCAGCCGCCTACGTCTGCGAGAACTTCACCTGCCAGTTGCCGGTCATTGAGCCGGCAGCCCTTCGCAGCGCGCTTGGTGAATTTTTCACCCCATAGGGTGGACAATTCACCGTTCAGAGAATCGGCAGGAAGTTCTCGATCTCGTATGGCGTGACCTGGACTCGGTAGTCGTCCCATTCCTGCCGCTTGATCTCGACGAAGCGGCGGAAGGTGTGCTCACCGAGAGTGCGGAGGACGAGCTCGGACTCAGCCGCCAGCTCGATCGCCTCGCCGAGGGTCGCCGGCAGCTGCTCGATCCCCAGGTGCGCCAGCTCCTCCTGCGAGAGGTGGTAGAGGTTCTGCTCCATCGGCTCAGGCAGCTCGTAGCCCTTCTCGACCCCCTCGAGCCCCGCCTGCAGCATCGCCGCAAAGCAGAGATAGGGGTTGGCCGCCGGGTCGGGACAGCGGAGCTCGGCCCGGGTCGCCCCCTCCTTGCCGGGGTGGTAGAGCGGCACCCGGATCAGCGCTGAGCGGTTGCGGCGCGACCAGGCGAGGTAGACCGGGGCCTCGTAGCCGGGGACGAGGCGCTTGTAGGAGTTCACCCACTGGGCGAAGAGCGGCGAGATCTCCCGCGCGTGCTTGAGCTGGCCGGCGATGAACGACTTCGCCACCGGCGAGAGGTAGTACGGGTCGTCCTCGTCGTAGAAGGCGTTCTTGCCGTCGCGGCTGAGCGACTGGTGGACGTGCATCCCGGAGCCGTTCTCGCCGAACAGCGGCTTCGGCATGAAGGTCGCGTGGTAGCCGTACTTCATCGCGTACTCCTTGACCACGATCCGGTACGTCATGCAGTCGTCGGCCATCTCGAGCGCGTTCTTGTAGCGCATGTCGACCTCGTGCTGGGAGGGGCCGACCTCGTGGTGGGTGTACTCGACGTGGATCCCCATTTTCTCCAGCGCCAGGACCGTCTCCCGCCGCAGGTCGGAGCCGGCGTCGAGGGTGGTCAGGTCGAAGTAGCCGCCCTCGTCGAGTACCTCGGGCACGCCGCCCGCCGGTTTGGCCGAGCGGAAGTAGAAGAACTCCAGCTCGGGGCCGATGTTGTAGGCGTCGAAGCCGAGGTCTTCCGCCCGTTTCAGCGCCCGCCGCATGATCCAGCGCGGGTCTCCCTCGTAGGGGCCCCCGCCGGGGACCTGGATGTCGCAGAACATCCGCGCCACCGCGTCCTCCTCGGGGCGCCACGGGATCAACGCGAAGGTCGAGGGGTCGGGGACCGCGAGCATGTCGCTCTCCTCGATCGGGTTGAAGCCGGTGATCGAGGAGCCGTCGAACCCCATGCCGCCGCCGAAGGCGTCCTCAAGCTCGGAGGCGTTGACCGAGAAGCTCTTCAGCTGCCCCAGCACGTCGGTGAACCAGAGACGGATGAAGCGGACGTCGTGCTCGCGGACGAGCTCGATCACATCGGCGGCGCTGCGGGGTTGATCGGCCATGCCTGGCGGTCTCCTTGGCTGGGGAAGGCCGCAACGATAGAGCGAATGAACCGGCGAGGTGCCTAACGACGTAATACGGGTAGAGAAAAGAGTTCCCGACCGCTGGCTGGGCGGGCTTGAATCCGTCCCCGGAACGAGGTATAACTTACGACAGGTAAGTAAGCGGCTAAAAGTAAAGTAAAGGCCACGTAAGGGCTCTGTAAAGACGAATTGCCGCCCGCGACAGAGCCCAGAAGCGAGACGCACGTGACGGTAAAAACCGCAGTAAGCAGATTCCAGATCCACGACGAGCTGACGGCGCCGGATGAAAGCGCCCCTCTGATCAAGAGCATCCAGGCCGCCGGCGGCGCGGTGACGAAGTTCGTCGGCGTGCTCGCCGGAGCACCGGCTGTGTTGCGCGCATACACGCGGATGCGCTCGGAGCTGCGCGGCGGAGCCCTGCCGCAGGCAACGAGGGAGCGGATCGCGCTCGCGGTCGCCGAGTACCGCGAGGACAACTACAGCATCGCCCAGCACGCGAAGTCGGCGCGCCGGGCCGGCCTCGGCCTCGACGAGGTCTCGAAAGCCCGCAGCTTCACCTCCTCCGATCCGAAGGAGGCGGCGCTGCTGACCTTCCTCAAGGAGACGCTCGACCCCGAGGGGCCCCCGCCGCTCCACCTGCACGAGGAGGCGCGGGAGATCGGCTGGTCAGACGAGGAGATCCTCGAGGCAGTCGGGCACCTGGCCCTGAACGAGTTCCAGAGCCTGATCGCCAGCGCCGCGGCGCTGCCCCAGGACCAGGGCGGTCCGAGAGCACTTCCCCCCGTCGCTTAAGGGACGGCACCCCGGTGCGTGCGCATCCGAAGACGGAGCGCACGCACTCCGGCGGTCCCGCCCGCCACAGTCACGAAGCACTTGATCCGTAGGTGCCCGGAACGGGCCAGCGCCCCGCGCGCCCTTTCCCCGAGCGGCACAACGAAGCCTCGGGAACTGTCGCTGCCGAGCTTGTAGCGGCGCTTACCCGCCAGGCGCTTCCCGACCCGCAGGCGGATCCGACCGCGGCACAGCGAGCTAGCCGCCCCGTCCAAGCAGGAGAGCTTGAGCTTTGCGGCTTGGCCACGTCGCGTCGTCGCCGCACCCCCGATGACGATCGACAGCGGCGCCGGGTCGATACGGCCGATGATCCCAGCCGCATAGGCGCCACGCGAGCATCCCGGGTCCTCCGAGCGGCAGCGGGGTTCGCCCGACGACGCGTACCAGAGGCTTCCTTCCGGACCGGCCACGATGTCTTCGACCCAGGTCTGCTGCGGGAGCGAGATCTTCGAGAGATGGCCGGAGGAGTCGATCCGCCCGACCTGGCCGGAGCCGGCGGCAAACCAGATGCGGCCGTCGGGGCCGGTCGTGAGCGAGCCCACCCCAGGCCCCTCTTCCTTGCCTGAGATCCGGAACTCGTCCATCTGGCCCGCCGGCGTGATCCGCGCGAGGATTGATCCTTCCTCTTGCTCGGTGAACCAAACCCCGTCGGCGCCGCCGGCGATGAAGTTCGGCGAAGCCTTTCGGGAGAGGGGAAATTCTTGGATCTGTCCCGTCGGGGTGAGGTAGCCGACACTGCCGGCTTCGTCGGCGGTGAACCAAACATTTCCTTCCGGGCCGACTGCCAGGCGCGTCGGGTGTCCGCCACCGTGGGGCAGGGTGAATTCGCTCAGATCCCCACCCGGCGTCAACCGGCCGACGATCGCTTCTGAGCCGGCTTCCCTGCCTTCGGCGTCGAGCGGGTGACGGTGCCCGCCGAACCAGACGCTGCCGTCCGGCGCCACCACGAGCGACCATTCCGCGATCGTGGAATAGGAGCCGGTCGGGCCGCCGGGCGCTTCTTCGGGCATCCCGAAGCTGGTGACCGTGCCGTCGGGGGCGAACCGGGTGATGGAGCGGAAACGCAGAGACCAGACGCTGCCGTCAGGGGCACTCGCGAAATCATCCCCGCCGGTGCGGCCGGCAACCTGGGTGATCGCCCCCGAGCGCTCCATCCGCACAATCGCCCCGGGAAACCGCGGCTCCTCGCGTGGTTCTCCCGGTTCTTCGTAGTTCTCGTCGAACCAAACGCGCCCGAGCGTGTCCACGGTCAGCGTTTCCGTCCCTCCGGTCGGCGGTGCTACCGGCATCCGGTAGAGCGTCACCGGAGCGCTGGAGTCAGCCGCCGCCGAAAACTCCGGCGAGATGGGGAGCTCCGCCACCGCCTTCGCCCCACCCGGAGCCACCCACATCAACGCCAGGAACAGCGAGAACGCGGCCGCAGATGCGCGTGACGCCATCACGCGCCCCACCGATGAAGGCCTACCGGCCCTCTACCAGCGTCGCCGTGTAGAGCAGGCGCGCCGTCGTGTACTTGCAGCCGTAGGTGGCGCGGGTGCCGACCTTTTCCTGCGGTTCGCCCTGGCGGATGTCCGTTGCGTTCTTGCACGCATCCGGTTCGCGACTGGCGCGCCAGACGTTCTTCGCGTCGAGGTCCTGGGCGAAGGCCGGCGCCCAGGTGGGGACCGTGATGCCGACGATGTCGCCCTTTTCGACCTTGAGGTCGGAGCTGAACTTGACGGTTTTCCCGAGGTAGGGAGTCAGCACCTGGACCGAGCCCTGGCGGCGCAGGTTGTAGCGCGGCGGGTTGGTGCCCGGGACGCGGCGGAGGATCGCCAGGCGCGCCTGCGGCGGGGTGCCGAAGAAGCCGTTGAAGAAGGTCCGCTGGCTGCCGGTCGGCTGCGCCAGGGTGAGCGTCCAGGAGGTGATCTTGCCGTCGTGGGTGACGAGGAACGGCAGGTTCGTCTGCCCGTTGGAGACCTGGAAGCCGGTGACACTGCCGATCGCCTGGCAGGGCAGCTCAGGACAGGAGGGGTCGGGCTCGGTCGAGGTCTGGCCGAGGATCACCGTCGTCCGCCCCACCTTGGCCGCGTCGCTGCTGGCCGCGAGGCCGACGAGGAGAATCGCTGCGCAGGCGAGCAGGCCGAAGATGGCGGCGCGGCCCCTACGGGTGCCGGCGGCGGCTAGTGCTCCCTGCGAAATCCTCCACATCAACGCTTGCTCCTCTCGTCTTGGACGCTGCCTAAACACGGCAGCCTAGCCCGAGGAGCGGCCGGAGAGGCGGATTCAGTCGCTGCGCGCGGTGGTGGCGTCGTCGATCGCGACGGCGTAGCGGACGCGGCCCACGCCTTCGAAGCCGAGCGCGTCGCTGACTGCTTTGGTCAGGTCCCAAGCCCTGCCCTTGACGTAGGGACCGCGGTCGATCACCTGCGTGGTCACCGCCTTGCCGTGGTAGACGAACTTGACCGTAGTGCCGCAGGGGAGTTTCTTGTGAGCGACCCCCATCGTGCCCGGCCGCAGCGTCTGGCCGCAGGCCGTTTTGTGGCCCCAGAGGCCGGGCCCGTACCAGCTGGCGCCGCCGTAGCGCCAGCTGCCGAAGGTGTGTTCGCCTTCTTCTTCGGCCGGAGCTTCGTAGCCGGAGGCGCCTCCGGTCGCCGCCTGCGCACCGGCGACAACCCCGGCGAAGAGCGCGAGGAAGGCAGCCAGGGCAAGCGCCCAGCGCAGGGAGTTATGTCTGATCGTCTGCATCTCTTTCCAGACGCTTGCGGGGTTAGCTGACGGGCTCGCGCTGAAAGAGCTGCGCTACGCGGCAGTGGCCGCGACTCGCCCCAACCGAATGGGTCCCCCGCTCTCCGCGTTATGTAAGCGGAGATTCAGCGGATGTGGGCAGCAGATTAGCAAACGCTAAGACAGAATTTCGTGCAAGGGTCGTTCCCAGCCTTTTGGCCCCTTTAGGAGCCCAAAGCCTGGAAACGATGCCGAGATAGAAGAGGCCCCCTTGCGGGGGCCTCTTCCTTAGCGGGCCTGTAAGCCGGATCCTGTCGTGAGCGGCCATCTATCTCTGCGGCCTACCTGGACCTCGCCGAGTCGGGTCGACGGTCCTGCTTGGCCTTGCACCGGGCGGGGTTTGCCTGGCCGCCGCGTCACCGCGACGCCGGTGCGCTCTTACCGCACCATTTCACCTTTGCCTGTGCGCGACGCAGCTGCAGTCGCGCCATCGGCCGTGTCATTTCTGTGGCACTTTCCCGCGGGTTTCCCCGGGTGGGCGTTACCCACCGCCCTGCCCTGTGGTGTCCGGACTTTCCTCGAGGGGTTTTCTCTCCCCCCGCGGTCGCTCGGCCCGCCTACCGATGGTAGCTCGGCGACCCCGTCCGGCCAAGCGCTCGGCGGCTATGGTGATCGGCATGCGAACGGCGGTAGTGACCGGCGCCGGCAGCGGCCTCGGACGCGCGATCGCGGCCGAGCTGATCGGCCGCGGCTATCGCGTCCACGTCACCGACGTCGACGCCGGGGCGGCCGACCGGGTCGCCGACGAGCTCGGGGACGAGGCCCGCGGCTCCGCGCTGGACGTCCGCGACGAGGCCGCCTGCCGCGGCCTGGCCGAGTCGATCGGCCGCACCGGCTCGCTCGATCTCTGGGTCAACAACGCCGGCGTCTTCTACAGCGGTCCGCCGTGGGAGCAGGCCACCGAGCTGCGGCAGACGATGCTCGAGGTCAACGTCACCGGCCTGATCAACGGCACGATCGCGGCGCTGGGACCGATGCGCACCGCCGGCCGCGGGCACATCGTCAACGTCGTCTCCCTCGCCGGAATCGTCGCCGCCCCGGGCGAGGTCACCTACTCGGCGACGAAGCACGCGGCGATGGCCTTCACCCTGGGAACCCTCTTCGACCTCCGCCGCAGCGGTGAGAAGAAGATCCAGCTCTCAGCCGTCTGCCCCGACGGCATCTGGACGCCGATGCTCGAGAACAAGCTCGACGATCCCGACGCCGCCCCCTCCTTCTCCGGCCGCCTGCTCACTCCCGAGGAGGTGGCGACAGAGGTCGGCAAGCTGACCGAGCGCCCGCGCCCGATCCTCATCGTCCCCCGCTGGCGCGGTCCTTTCCTCCGCTTCGTCGACCTCTTCCCACGCCTCTCTCTGCGGCTGCTGCCGCTCGTGATGTGGGACGCCCGCCGCAGGCAGCGGCGCTACAAGAAACTCATTGAGTCCGGCAGGTGGCCGTAGAACCAGCCGATGGTGAATCTTCCACGCCAGAGGGTGGAAGATTCACCAACTACACCTTCCGGAAGACTCCGACCACTTTTCCGAGCACCCGCGCCTCGGTGGTGAGAATCGGCTCCATTTCTTCGTTTTCCGGCTGCAAGCGGATGTGGTCCTTCTCGCGGAAGATCCGCTTCACCGTCGCCTCCTCGCCGATCAGGGCGACGACGATCTCGCCGTCGGCAGCGTCGTCGCTCGGGCGCACGATCACGTAGTCGCTTTCGAGGATCCCGGCATCCTTCATGCTTTCGCCGCGGATCTGGAGGATGTAGTCGCCGTCCTCACCGCCGATGACGTCGGGGACTTCGAGATACTCCTCGATGTTCTCTTCGGCGAGGATCGGGGCGCCGGCGGCTACCTGACCGACCAGCGGCAGCCCGTTGCCCGGTGAGATCGTCCGCTTCGCCTTGTCGAAGAGCAGCTCAATCGCCCGCGGTTTCGACGGGTCGCGCCGGACCAAGCCCAGCTTCTCCAGGTTCGCCAGGTGCGCGTGCACGGTCGAGGAAGAGTGCAGGCCCACGGCTTTGCCGATCTCGCGCACGGTCGGCGGATAGCCGGTCTTCGCCGCGTACTTGCGGATGAAGTCGAAGATCTCCTTCTGCCTTTTGGTCAGGTCAAGTTCCATCGTCGTTCCGGTTTCCTCCGATGCCGGGTCAGCAGGGTCAAAGAGCCGCAAATTGCCTTCGAACACTTGTTCGCAAGGCTACCGCCTCCCCCGGATGCCCGCAACCTGCGGCCTCCGCCGCACGCAAACATCTAGAATCGAGCGCCCTCGAGCGGCTGTGGCGGAACTGGTAGACGCGCAAGGTTGAGGGCCTTGTGGGTGGAAACACCCGTGATGGTTCGACTCCATTCAGCCGCATAGGACGAACCCCCTGCATAGCGCGACCTTTCGCTGGGCGCGTTGTGCAGGGTGGCGCCAATCCAGCCGCATCCCCGTTGTCACGATTTTGTCTTATTCCTGCGGGCACGCAGAGCGACGTGCTGCCGGGATGCGCGCCCCTACCTGGACTTCCAATTACCCACCCCGAAGGGAGAGAAGTGCAAAGCAAGAAGACGATCCAGTTCGACCGGGTGGTCATCACCGGCGACCCTGTTCACGGCGAGGCCAGCCTCGTCAGCGAGCAAGTGCCCGTCTCGGTCGACGACGAAAGCGTCCAGTTCACGCTGCCTAGCGGTGAGAACTGGGCCTGCGACCGAGGTGAGCTGGCGTCCGTGATCGACGACGCCAAATCCGTAGCTGGCGAAGTGGTCGCGGCTGGCCTAGCCCGACCCGGAAGGAGCAGCAGTTGACCGACAAGACCACGATCACGTTGGACCGCGCGCAGTCGATCGCCGACGCGGCAGTCCTCGCTGGGCTGGCGCAGTTGCCAGCGAACGATTCCGACGCCTACCGATACTCCCCCGCCCTGCTGACCAAGCTGGCCGAACTCGGGGTCGACGGGTTGAAGCTTCCGGCCCTGACCCCCGAGCAAGCCGACGCTGTCGAGGCGTTCATCGCCGAGAGCTAAGCCAGGCCGAGAACGACAAAAGCCCCCCGAGGCCGAGTGCTGGCCTTGGGGGGCTTTGCGTTCCTGACACAGCGCCTGACAGGGGGAGTCGCGCTGGGCAGTTGGTGTCCGGCCACGGCGAGGCCAGGAGGCGCACCCGCCGAGCCGGACGGTCCTGGCACGATCGGCGCCAACCACAGGGGCGCCGATGCTCTGCGGGGATCGCTGTGCGGGCGACCCGCGCCGTCAGAGCGGCCAAGGTGAAGCTGATCCCCGGTTGACGATGAAGCGTCAAGGGACGGGGGAAGCGGGCCAGGTGGTTAGCCAGCGAGCGCCGCCAGCAGCCGCCGGTGGGCCTCAGGATTTGCGCCCGACGTAGCGTCGAACGATGCGAATCCAGGGGTCCCCACATCGCCGGCTCGTTTTGGCGTAATCCGCCGCTTGCCAGAGCCCTCTGCGGACCCTGAATCGGCGGGTTCCATGTCCGCCTTGATCCGCTGGAAGGTGCGCTTGGCGAGCCCCGGCACGCAGGCCAGAATCTCGCCGTCGCTGGAGCCGTCGGCGATCAGCGCGACGACCAGGCGGCGGCGGTCTTTCGGCCGCAGCTCAAACGCCGCTTCGCAGGGCACCAGTCGGCCGCTGCGTTCGACCTTCGCCGGGGCGATGCCCAGCAGGGCCTTCGCCAGCTTCAACTGCTCCCGCCCCGAGAGGGCGGCGCCTTCCTCCCACTTGTCTCGGAGGAGGCACCGGCCATTCTTGGCGGTGTCTATGAGGCGCCGCAGTTCCGGGGTCATGGCCTAGCGCGTGCCTCCCTCGACGGCCTCGGCGGTGGCGGCGTCGATGGTGTGGTCGCTCCAGTGGTAGCTGCGCTTGGGCGGCAGGCCGAGGTCGATCAGCCGCTGGTCCAGGTGGCGCCGATCGGGGACCGGCAGGGCCAGGCCGTCGTCGTCGGCCAGCAGTCGGGTCGCAGCCGTCGCCGCCGCCTCGGCGCTGCCAGAGAGGTGCGGGATCGACCCGGCGTTAATGAGCTGCGCCGGTCGGATCAACTCCCAGGCGCGTCCCCGGACGGCCCGCCAGGCGGCGACGCCGTCGGCCATCGTCTGAGCGGCCTTGCGGATCGTCTCGACGGCGACCTCTGCCTCGGCCTCCAGCTCGGTGACCAGCTCCTCCAGGTTCTCGTCGACGAACGCCTCGTACTCTTCCCGGCGCTTTTCGGAGGCGTTGACGGCGGCCTCTGCCCGCTCCCGCCACGGCGCCTCGGCGGCACCCTTGGCGGCGGCGTAGGCGTCCTCGGCGGTGCTGACCTGCTTCTCGGTGGCCTCGCCCAGCTCGCGCTTCGCCAGCACGTCTTTCAGGGTGGCCTGCGTCTCCTGCTTCGCGGCCTGCGCGGCGACGTAGTCGACCTCGACCTGATCGGCTCGGCCGTACTGCTCGCACCAGAGCTGGTGCAGCTTGGCGGCCTGCTTGCCTGCCGAGGTGGTCGGCTTCTGGATCGGAAACTCGGTGGGGGGCGTCGCGGGTTGCACTAGTGGTCCTCCTGGTTCGGGTTCATGGACGCGGCGGCGTCGCGCCGCTCGCGTAGGTGCTGCTGGATGGCGTCGGCTTCAGGTGAGGGCGACGGGGTCGGAGTGGTGTCGAGCTGGCGGGCCAGCGTCTGAGCGTCGGCAGCGGCCTCCTCGATCGTGTCGCCCTTCACCCATCGCGCCATCGCCGGGTCGAGTCCGGCCTCGGCGGCGGCCTGTCGGCGGACGACCTCTCGCAGGCCGTCGGTCAGCTCGCCGTTCCGCTGGCGCAGTTCCTCGTTTTCGCGCGCCAGGTCGTCGGCGCTCGGTGCATCGGTCATCGGTGTGTCTGGTTCCTTCCTGGTTGTCGGTCCCTGGTTCTGTCGTCGTCCGCGCCGAGGTCCGGGGGGAACCAGGGAACCCCCGGACCTACTCGGCGGCGGGACGTGTGGCGCTCCCCGTCGGCGTCGCGCGTCGGGGGTGCTGCCGGTCCTGCCCGCGCTGACCAGTCCGGCGTGTAGCTCGGGGACGCGGGCAAGAGGTGACCGGGCGCGTCGCGCGCTCGGCGAAGGTGAACTAGCTGCTGGCCGTCGGCGGCAGCGGTGCCCGAGGGTCGGTCTTGCCGCTCGACAGTTCGACGAGGTAGAGCCGGGGGTCGCGGTCGGCCCATTCCTCGGCCCACTTGATAACGGCGTCGGTGCCCCTGCGCTTGACGGCCGGGGGGACACGCTCGATCAGATCGTCGATCCGCTCCTGGCGGCGTTCCTCTTGGCGGGCCAGGTAGCCCTCGACGGCGTCCGGGCCGCCCATCCTCAGCACCCATCCGGGCACGTCGGCGGTCAGCTCGATCGACGACTCCTCGGTGACCGTGACGCGGCGGCGCGCTCGCCGCCTAGGCGGCGGCACGCTTGCCCCTCGGCGTCCGGCTGAAGCTGCCTTTCGGCTGGAACTGGCCGCGCAGGTTTTTGGGCTGCTCCTCCTCGACCTCCTCGGCCGGGATGCCCAGCATGGTCATGAGCTGACGATAGGTCCCCGAGGCGTCGCGGAGGACGGCGTTCGCCGGGTGCGGCTTAAGCTGTTTAAACCGGTCTTCGACGTACTGCCCGTCGTCCTTCAGTCGGCGCCGAGCGGTCGCGCATTGGTCCAGCGACACCAGGGCGAGGTCTAGGGTCGCCAGCTCCTCGGGGTCGAGGTCGTAGCGCTCGACGATGGAGTCCCACAGCTTGCGGGACCGGGAGGTCAGGTGGCTCGGGGCTTTGGGCAGGGCGGGTTTGGCTGCCATCGGACCTCCTCTCGGTCGGGCAGGCGGGCCAGTCGGTGAGGCCCGGATCGGCTGGTTCTGAGTACAGCGGGGAGGCGGGTCTAGCCCGCTTGGAATGCGGCCTCGGAGGCGTAATTTTCCTTGGAAACCTTCACGGCACGCACAGAAATCCCTCCCCCGCGCGGCGTCGCTCCCCTCGGCTGGGGGTACACCCCCTCCCCCTCCCGGCTGTGGCAGGAGAGCCTAGGGCGGGGGCAGGGTGACCTAGCTGTCGAGCGGTGACCGTCGAGGGTGGGGATCGGAGTCCCAGTCCTCGGCGATCGGACTGACCCAAGGTGTGAGGGTCGAAGGTGAGGAGGCGAGGGAGCTGACTGGCTACTGGGTGGCGCCGCACTTGCGGCACCGTTCGCTGTAGCTGGTGACGAAGACGAGGCGGCCCTCAGGTCCGGGGTGCAAGGGTTCGATCGTCTGCCAGTCATGCCGACACAGGCTCTGTCGGACTCGCTGTCGATTGTCCGCTGAGCGCAGCCAGCTAATGGCAGCCAGGACGGCAGCGAGGATCAGACCGCCGACGACGGTGACCCCGACCCAAAACGCGAACTCGCCCACTGGCTCAGCGGGGCGGCCAGGTCCGGATGCGGCTGACGACGGCGTCGCGTTCGGCTTTCTCCTGCCGCTGGTGGACCGCCTCGCCTTGGTCGGTCAGGCTGAAGGTGTCGCCCTCGGCGGCGGTGACCAGACCCCTGTTGACCAGGTCGTCGATCGCAGCGTGAACGTCGTCGAGGTCGTGGAGCATGGTGCGCGCGAAGGAGGCCGGGTCGACCTTGCCCTCGCAATGCGCCTTATCGATGACCTCGTCTTGAATCTGCGTAAGCCTCACCCCCTGAAGGGTAGGACTGGCGGCAGACACCCCCGGCAGCAGAGGATCAGCAGCGCCGGTACTGGCCATCGTCCCCCCGAACCGTCCGGCCTTCATCGGCTAGGCGGTCGAGCTGGAACGTGACCTCGGACAGGGACACGGCGGGCGTCCCTAGCTGCGGCAGAAGATCAGCGGGGGTCTGTGGTCCGGAGTCGAGCAGGGTCAGCAGTTCGGCTCGTATGCCTTCGCCCCGCTGCCTCGCTCGCTGTTGCGTCTCCCCGTCCATGTGCCCATCCTGTTCATCACTCAGGACGGGTCTAAGCTTATGACAATCTGGCAGGTTGCGGTAGGCGAGGCGCCGCGAAGGTGCGCCGATGGCGAAGTCACCGCAGGCGAGGTTCGCCGCCAACGTCGAGCGGATCAGGGAGAAGCGCGGCCTGACGCAGGAGCAACTTGGCTGGGCGGCGGGGATGCACCAGACGGCGGTGACGAGGATCGAGAGCGGCGAACGCAAACCGACGCTGGACACGATCATCAAGCTAGCCCGAGGTCTTGAAGTGCCGCCCGCCGAGCTGTTCGACGGGATCGACTAGCCGAGGGTCAGGGGTTGGCCTGATCGAGGGCGAGGTGGAGGCGACGGGCGCGCTCGGAGTAGCTGAGGCCGAACGCCTGATCGCCGCCGAGGTGGACGGCGTACCGCTCGACGCCTTGGGCCAGGTCGGTCGACTGTGACCAGTCGGCGAAGACGTGGGTCTGTCCCAGCCAGGGGCTGCGTGCCAGCGTGGACTGGATCGCAGCGAGGTCGAGAGGCTGGGCACCGGGGACGGCAGACGTGCGCCGGTCCCATACCTCGGAGAGGAAATCCTCGGAGCGCTCGCCCGAGCGCAGTACCCACAGCCAACTGTTCAGCTTGAACGGCAGCAGGGGGTGATGCGCGAAGCCCTGGAAGGTGTCGCCGGGTAGGCAGTCGGCGAGGTCGGGCGCACCGTCGAGGAACGCGGCGTCGCCGTCGATCCAGACGGCGAAGTCAGAGGTCCGCACAGCGTCACGCAGGGCGACGACCTTGCCCCAGTGGGGTGCCAGGCCCTCGGGCTTGACAGCCTCGACGAGGTCGTAACCGTGGTCGGCGGCGTAGCGCTCGACCGTCGGCAGGGCGACCGATCGCAAGGGCGCAGCGTCGCCCGCGTACGAGGTGATGATCGTCTTGGAGGTCGGCGGCCGGTGCTTGTCGAGGGCTCGCTCGACGGCGGCGATCACGGCCTCGTAGCCGAGCTGATCGTTCGGCCATCCCCCTGCCTCGACGATCGCGTCGAAGGCTTCGCCAGCGGCGCCGGGTAGCGGCCAAGTCGGATCGGAGACGCCCGCCTCAACCTTGATGGCGCCGATCACGCAGTAGCTGACCGCCGATGGATCGCAGGCGTTGACCTGCCTGCCGTCGGCGTCCAGTCCGCCACCCTGGCCTATGTCTCCCCGGCGGGAGTCAGCGTCGCCGTGCCAGCGGTCAGGACTGTCGAGGCGACGATGGACGCGGGCCAGGAGGTCGGCGACGGCGCTCATGTCTAGGCCCTGAGCCCCCGCCCAATGGCCATACCGTTCAGTTCCCTGGTCCACTGGGCAAGCTGCTCGTTCGTCGGCAGCTTCACCCTGCGCGGCTTGTCGAACGCCACGTCCGGTGACCGGCCGCCGTTGAACTTCGCCAGCTTGCCCCCATACCGTTTCGCCCCGAGATACTTGGCCGCGATCTTTTCGTACGTCGAGCCTTTCGGCGCCGTCACGGTGTGGATGCGGTCGCCCCCGCGACGCGGCTTCAGCCGCTTGATCTGATCGTCCTCCTCGGGAACCATGAGGTTGATCGTCACGGCCTGGCGGACCCTGGCGTCGTCGCCGTCTCGCCGGGTGTAAGCGCCCCACTCCAGGGACTCAATCACCCATTTCAGGTTCGGTCGGCGGTCGACGTTGTAGGGGACGCCGCCGCGCAGGACCAGTTCGGGCGGCTTGCGATCGGAGCCGTGAAGGCCGCCCATGACCATGAGGGTGTTGCACTCGTCCTCGACCGAGTTGTTCGGCCACCCGTCGATCAGGACGGGGATGGACAGGCGCTGAGGGTCAGGGGTGCCGCGCCAGACGGTCAGCGGTCGGCGGCGCGGGCGGGGAAGTGCTTCCCAGCCACCGACGCCGCCGGACGGCGTCGCCGACCCTTCACCCAAGCGGGCGAGGAACACCAGGCCGCGCGACGGCGCGCGAAGTTCGATGTGATCGGCAGGCGTCATACATCACCCCCATGCTCGGCCAGGAACTCCTCGATCGGGTCCAGCACCTCGTAGAGGGCGGCGTCGACCGAGTCGGGCGCCGAGCGGTCGCGGCGGTGCTGGCGTATCGCGGCGGTCAGCTTGTCGACGGTCCCAGCCAGGGCGTCGTGGTCGAAGCGCAGGCGGCGGACCTCGGTGAGGGTCGACGACGCGAGCGCGGTGTCGCTTGCCCCGTCGGGGAGGTCGACGCCGGTGACGCGGTGGCACTCGGCCAGCGCGGCCTCAGCGATCGGCTGGCTGCCGCCGGTGGCGGTCGGGCCGTTCATCGCTTGCCCCGCTTCCGACCGGCGGGCTTGACGACGAAGCTGCCGCCAGCTCGGAGGCCGTCGACCTGGAAGTGGTACCGGTGCTTGCCCTCGGCCTCGACGGCCGTGACCGCGACGTGGTCGCTGAACAGGTCGGTCGATCGGTGGCGCACGTCGAGCGGCACACGCTCACCGTTGGGCAGGACGATCGAGCAGGTCACCTCACTGTCGGCCGAGGCGGTCGGCAGGCAAAGGTAGACCTCGTCGCCGACAAAGACGTGAGGGCGGGCGTAGGTGGCTTTGCGCTCGACCAAGACCGAGCGCGGCAGGACAGTGTCGGCCACGATCGGCCTCCTTTCAGACAGTGATGGTGAGAAACGCGGGCGCCGTTACCTGGCGGGTGCCGGGGCTAGCCCGGTGAACTTCTCGGCCAGGGCGTCGCGGAGTACGTCAGAGACGAACTGACCATGCTTGTACGCATAGGCGCGGAGCAGGTCGACCTGATCGACGGGAAGTTTGCAGGAGACAACCTCGGTAGTACGTGCCACTGGTTAACCCTCCAGTGTCGACAGCCTCACGGTAAGAGAAAGGCCGCGCAGTGGCGGCCTCAGTGTGCTTCTCATGGTCTTCTAGCGACTTGCAAATGAAGCCTACCGTGCCGACACGATGGCGCAGCCGACGTTTTTGGCCGTCTACCTAATGATCCGGCGACTCGTCCGCCAGCGCTTCCAGGCCAGCGATGACCTCGCTGGGCGGTGCCGTCAGCGGGCGCTGCCTTGACGCCTTACCGTCAATCCGCTCCTGCTGCAAGGCGCGCTGGTGCTGGCCGGTGTCAGGATCGCGGCCGTTACGGCCTCGGAGCTTTTTGACTGCCTCGGTGGTCGATCCGTAGATGAACGCCACGGCGGTCGCGTCCATGCCGACCTCGGCCAGGATCGCGCGCGTCTGGTCGCGCTTGCCCTCGCTGCGGCTGTCCTTCCTGAAGGTCGACGGCGCGTCCCGCCCCTCGACACGCCGAGCCCAGTAGTCGGCCGCACGCCGGTAGAAGCGCTCCATCTCAACTGAGGTAGGCAGGCCGCCGCGAAAGTAAAGGTCGTCGGACCCCGCCTTGCTTCCGCTGACTCGGTCGCTGGTCCCGGTGGTCGCGCCCTCTGCCTCCAGGCGGGCCTGCTGGTGGAGTCGCATGGCCTGGACCAGCGGCTCGGCGATCGTCGGTGCGGTCGTGTCACTCACGCCGAGCATCCTGGCATTCCAAGGTGACAGCTTTCCGGCGGTCTACCGGGCAAGCGGGCCAGTCGGTGAGGAGCTGGATCGTCGCCGTCGACGCGCGCGCGTCCCCCTCCTAGGTAACCATACGCTTAACCCTAGCCCTCCACTCTTGAACTAAACCAGTGAAGTACAGACCCAGTAGTCCAGACTTACATGTAAAGACAGTGTGTTCCTAGAACAGAACTCTGTTACTAACAGAGTCTCCAGTGATCCGCGCCCGCGCGAAGCCTAGCCGGACAAGGTGACAGGAATCCGACAGATTCGGCGGTAGACGGCGAAGGCCCGAACCGACCGGCGGCGGGCACGGCACGGCCGGGGTTAGGACCAGCCGCAGGACACCTCGTCAGAGGCGCCAGGACGGCCGCTGACGGGATCGGAGCAGTTCTGAGGTCAGCACCTCGCAAGACTCTGAAATGGCGCGGCCAGGTGAAGGTCGTTGACACGTCAGGGTCAGAAATAGTGTCAGGAAGTAGTCACCTTGGCCGTCTACCTTGCAGCGCGTGACGACCGCAGCCGACACCCCGACGCCGACGACCGGCCTGGTCCAACTGCTCGACGCCGACGACATTGCTGAGGCGTGGGGCATCACGAAGGAGCGGGTATGGGAGCTGACCCGCCAGGGGAAGATTCCCAAGGTCGAGCTGGGCGGCCGGACCTACCGCTATCACCCCGAGCGCGTCGAACACGCCAGGGCGGCGCTGGAAGGGTGCTGACCGGCTAGGGCCACTAATGCGGCACAGACTGTGCTAGGTTCCTCCCATGAGCAACCGACAGGAGGACCGATGACGACCGATCAGGCCAGCGCCGGTGAACTGGCGCGCGAGCTGAACGAGTCGCGCCGGACGATCTACAACTGGATCGAGCGGGACGACTTCCCCAAGCCCGTCGGCAAGACCGCCAACGCGCGCGTGTGGGACTTGGAGGAGGTCCGCCGGTGGCGCGACGACACCGTCGACGATCGGAAGCCGGGGAGGCCGAAAGCATGAAGTCAGAGACGCAGCGCAGGCCCTACGGGTCCGGCAACTTGGAGTCCCACAAGAACGCCGACGGCTCGGAATCCTGGTACGGCCGTTGGTACGTCGAAGACCTCGCCACCGGTAAGCGGAAGCAGGTCCGGCGGAAGGTCGGCCGCAAACGTCGGCCGGGTTCGACCGACGGTCTGACGAAGCGCGAAGCTGAGAAGCGCCTGGCAGCGATGATCGCCGCTGAGGACGCGGCGGCGCCGCAGCGCGCCGACGGCCGGACCCTCGGTTGGGCCGCCGACACGATGTTCGACGCCCTGGTCGCCACCGAACCTCAGACGGTCGACACCTACCGCCGCGACTTCAACACCCACTTGCGATCGAAGCTCGGCGATCGTCCCCTCGACAAGCTCGTCCGAGAGGACTACGAGGGCGTCGTAGCGGCGATGCTGGCGGGCTACGGTCGGTGCCCGAACGGCTACGCGCCCAAGACGATCCAGAACGTCGTCAGGCTCGCCAGCCGGATTCACAACTACGGCCGCGACCGCTCCCCCGCCTGGTGTTCGACGAACCCGGCCGAGCGGATCGAACTGCCCAAGGTCGAGCGCGGCGAGGACGTGCCCCACCTCAGTCAGGTCGAAGTGGCGAAGCTACTGGAGGGCCAGGAGGTCGACGACGAGGCCGAGGGGATCGAGTGGCTGCGACTGGACCGAGCGCTGTGGCTGACGGCCGTCATGTGCGGCCTTCGCCAGGGCGAGCTGATCGCCCTGCGCCGCAAGGACGTGAAGTGGCTGGAGTCGAAGATCAGCGTCCGCTTGAACAAGACGCGCAGCCACGGCGACCGCTCCCCCAAGTCGTCGGCGAGCCGCCGCGACGTGCCGATGCCCGACCCCGTCGGCAAGGTCCTCGACGACCTGTTCAAACGGTCGCAGTTTCAGGCCGACGACGCGCGCGTGTTCGGCAACCCCGAGACGGGCGATCCGATCGCACCCAAGGCGATGGACGAACGCCTGACCAGGGCGCTGAAGGCGGCGAGCCTGAGGCCGATCACCTTCCACGGCCTGCGCCACACGTTCGGCACCCAGTGTGCCCGCGCCGGTGTCCCGATGCGGACGCTGAAGGAGTGGATGGGCCACGCCCGGATCAGCACGACCGAAATCTACGCCGGGTTCGCCGAGGACCAGGCCGAGGTCAAGATGCTGGAAGGGGCGTTTGACTCGTTGTCTCAATCGTTGTCTTGTTCTGAGCCAAACCAACAGCAAGTATCAGCAACCAATGTCCGCTGAACCCCGCCTACAGAGCGGAGCGGGGCTATCTCCCCGTATGCTCGGCAAGGTTGAGGGCCTTGTGGGTGGAAACACCCGTGATGGTTCGACTCCATTCAGCCGCATGGGAAAGCCCCCGCAAAGCGGGGGCTTTCGCGTTCCTGATGGCACTTTGCAGAGTGTCTCTCGATCATCGGTGCGCCATTTGGTGCGCCAGTAACACCCTGACGAGCCCTATGCCTCCAAGGTCTCGACAACCGCTTGCCGAAAGCCCGCAGCGGTTGGATGCTCCGCGAAGCTGAGCCAGCATCCGACTACCAACGCGGCACCGATGAGGACCTTCACGTCTCCGAGGATCTCCAGTGCATCTTCCATATGAATCACCCCCCTCCGCCTTGCTGAGTGACGAACGCGACAGCCAGGGCAAGGCCAAGAGCACCAAGGAGCAACTTAAAGTCGCCCTCGTTCAATCCGCCCTTATCGACTTTGGGGTCAGGGGCTAGCAAAGGCGAGAGGTTGGCGCCGCAGTTCCGACACTGGCCATCAACAAGCAGATCGCGGCCGGAAACATCGTGGCCACAGCTAGGACAACTCCCGACCTTGAGCGCGGTGCGCTGCGCGAACGCGACTAAGGGCTTCTCCCGCTCCTCATAGGTCTCGACCTCTGCCTGAAGACTGCGAACGTTCTCTTCGAGCGCCTCAATCGAACGCTCGTCTGCCGTCGCCTGAAGACCACGATCCAGCAGGTCGGCAACCGCGCTGGCAAGCGTCTGGCCACTTCGCGTGGCGTGCTCGTCGACCGCGGCCTTGAGCTGGTCCGATACTCGGGCGTAAATCGTTTGGGACATGGCAAGCGATTCTAGCGGTGTTGATAGATATTGCAAGCGCTTCTATCGCTCCCTAAACTGACGACCGCCTGCCGCTCTAGGCAAGACGCTGGCAGGATGAAAACGACGTCGGCGGAAGCCGTGCTGGAGCCGCTTGGCGCACTGCCGGGGGGTGTTGTCTAAACCCCGCTAGACGACCTTGACAATGACGTCGAATGATCTGTTCGCCTTCACGCGAGCGCCGGACCTCGCGGGCGTGGCTCGCGATTGGCAACCCGGCTCGTGAAGTGGTGGCCGAAAGCGAAGAATTCCCCGTCGTCCATCAGCGTCATTCGCCGACGACAGTGAGCCCGACTTCGAGCGCGGCTCGGGCGAGGTCGCGATCCCAGGTGACGACCGCGACGTCGTCCTCGGCTAGATCCATTGCCGTCGCCAGATGGACGGCGTCGTAACCGCACAACCGGAACTCCGATGCGCAGATTCCAGCCGCCCGGGTAAGTTGCTCGTCGACCCCGACAGCGATCAACTCCGCGTACACCTGGTCGAACCTCTGCAGCCCATCGCGGTACAGCTGAGGCGTTAAGCGTTTGGACCGATGTGCAGCCGCCAGCGCCGCGCAACCCTCGGGATAGGCGAGCACCGACGACGCGCCCCTCTCCGTTCGAGCCCATAGCTCCAACGCAAGGTCGGAACCTTGCTCGAGAAGCACTAGCTTGATCAGCGCCGAGGTGTCGAAATAGAGGGTCAGCGCTTTTGGTCTCTGACCAAGTCGGAGACCGATCCTCGGGCTCCTACCAGCGGCTTCCGCGCCTGCCGCGAAGTCTCTGGCCAACGCACCAGACCGCGTCGCTCCAGATCCTCGAACGGTCGAGGCGCCCCAACTTGACTCAGACGCGCTACGGGCCTGCCCCGTCGGGTGACGACAAAGTCGGCACCGCCCTCGACCTGATCGAGATACGCGCTGAGTCGATCGTGCAGCTCACGCACTCCCACCTCCGCCGCATCGCCATGTAGCGTCATGATCCCGAGGCTAGCAGCTACATCATGATCGGCCAGAGGGTCTGCGTTTCCTTCAAAAGAGACAGTCATCCCCACCCAAGGCCCAGGAAACGAGAACTCTCCCCCTAGTTCTTCAACTCCCGCTCCATTTCGTCCGCAAGTTGGGGGTGCCGGTACGGCCCCTTTTCCCGCAGCTCCTCGATGATGCTTCGCCTCGTCTCCTCGTTTTTGTTCTGGCTCAGCTTGCGCTTCAGCTCGAAGCGGTCGATCGGGATGCGGAGGCCGACGGTGCCTCTGGCGATCGGGATCGCGTACTCGCGCTCTAGGTAGGCGGGCTCCGGAACTTGGCGCTCGAAGTGCTCGACCAGTCGGGTGAGGACCGCGAGGTTCTCCTCCTCGTCGAGAATTTGGGGAGTGCCGTGGAGGTGGGCGACGGTGAAATTCCAGGTCGGGACTTTGCGCTCCTGCGGCGAGTACCAGCTGGGCGAGACGTAGCCGTGGTGGCCCTGGACGATGACGAGAACCTCGCCTTGGTCGATCTCGAGCACCTCCTCGTCGGGCCGGCCGAGGTGGGTGAGCAGCGTCAGGATCTCGGCCTCCTCGTCGAGCAAAACCGGGTAATGGGAGGCGGCGAGGCCCGAGGCGGTCGCGGTCACCAGGGTCGCCCACGGGTGCTCGCGCACCAACTCGCGGACGTGGTCGGGATCATCGGAGGCAAACAGCGGGTTCGGGCGCATCGGCCCATCTTCCCACCGAGACAGGAGGCCACACGCCTCGCGCGCGGCCTCCTCGAGCTTCAGCGGGGGAAGGCTCGACTGGCGATCGTGGGATCACCGACCTGCTCGAATGCGATCAGCATGCCCTCGCCGTTATAGGTGAGGACGTCGGCGGCCTCGTCGGTCTCCCCGTTCAGGGTCACGGTCGTCAGGACGACGACTTTGTCGCCATCGGCGACGAAGTCGTGGGGTTCGGTCTTCAACCCTTTTTCGCCGAGTTTCGCCCAGAGGCCGCCGACCTCTTCCTTTCCTTTGTAGGTGCCGCTGAGGGCGCTGTCGCCTCGGGCCGTCCAGACCACCCCCTCGTCCATGCCTTCCATCGCCGCGACGGCGTCGCCGCCGGCGAAAGCGCGGTAGGCGGCTTCCGCCGACTCCTTGTTGGCCTGTGCGCTCATCTCAAAGACCTCCTTGTTGCGTGCGTACCTCGAAGCTAACCCGCGCGCTCCCACGAGGCAAAGGCCGGCTCGGCCCAAACAGCCGGGTTCGCTTGTTCAGGTGGGGGTGCTCACCCACTCCTCCTCGAGCAGCCCGTAGATGACGCTGTCGAGATAGCGGCCGCCGACCCGCTCCGTCTCCCGCACCAGAGCTTCCTCGCGAAAGCCGAGGCGTTCGGGGATCGCGCGGCTGCGGTGGTTCTCCGGCGCGCAGTGGATCTCGACCCGGTGCAGCTCCCACTCGCAGAAGGCGTAGTCGAGGAGGGCGCGGACGACGGCGGTCATGGTCCCGCGGCCCTGGGCCGGCTCGGCCAGCCAGTAGCCGATGCTGGTGTTGCGGTTGACCCGGTCGACCGAGTGGAAGCCGGCGACGCCGACGATCTTCCCCTCGGGCGCGATCCCGGCCTGGAAGCCGTCGTCGCGGGCAAGCTGCTCTTCGGCCTCGGCGATGAAGCGCTCGGTCCCGGGGAGGTCCTGGTCTGCTGCCCACGGCATCCACCGCGCCAGGTGCTCGCGGTTTGCCTCGATCAGCGCGTAGAGCTCGACCGCGTCCCCGCTTTCGAGCGGACGGACGTCGAGGGATTCAAGCCCCGGCGAGAGCATCGCCGGATGAGCCGAGCGCCTTGTCGATGAAGGGCCCGAGAAGCTCGGCGACGTTCTTGGCGGCCCCCTCGGCGGAGTCGCCCGGCGTCGTCACGTAGCTGATCGAGAGCCGCACCAGGCTCTCGGCCAGCGTCTTCACGTCGGCCTCCGGTGCCTCCGGCCAACCGTCCTGGATCACCGTCGTCAGCCGCGAGGCCGCCCACTGGACGACCGGCAGTCCCTGGGTGGTGACGAAGGGCAGCATGCCGCCGGTGCCGTCGTCGGAGAGGAGGATGCTGATCAGCGGATCGTCGGCGGCGGTGCGAAGGAAGTGCTCGAGCGCCGCCAGGACCGCAGCGCGGGGATCGTCGCGATGTTCCAGGACCGCTTTTTCGACGTCGTCCATGAACCGTTCGGCCTCGTGGATGACGAAGGCGAAGCCGAACTCGTTGCGGTTGCCGAACTCGTTGTAGAGGGTCTGGCGGCTGACCCCGGCGCCGGTGGCGATGTCCGCCATCGTGATCTCCGACCACGGCTGCTGCGCCAGCTGCTCGCGGGCGGCATCGAAGACGGTCTGCCTCAGCAGCTCCCGGGCCGCCTCTTGGTAGGGGGTCCTCCCGTTGGACACGCCCTTATCGTGCCAGCGGCGACGGTCAGGCGTCGGCTGAGACAGGCTCGAAGTCGACCTTGTCGCGGACGCCGCAGTCAGGACAGGCCCAGTCGTCCGGCACCTCGCTCCAGGGGGTGCCGGCCGGAAAACCCTCGCGGGGATGGCCTACCTGCTCGTCGTAGACGTAACCGCAGCTGGGGCAGCGCCAGGCGCTCACGCGGCCCGCCCGTAGCGCTCCAGCACCCGGCCGAGCCGGCGCGGATGGATGTTGCAGCGGGTGACGTCGCCGTCGTAGTGCTCGAGCAGGCGCGGGTCCATCACCCGGCGCCAGAGGGGCGGGAACCAGGCGAGGACGATCATCCCCGCGTAGCCGGTCGGCAGCTGTGGCGCTTCTTCGACGTGGCGCAGCGCCTGGTAGCGACGGGTCGGATTGGCGTGATGGTCGGAGTGGCGCTGCAGGTGGTAGAGGAGGACGTTGGAAGCGACGTTGTTGCTGTTCCAGCTGTGTTCGGGCAGGCAGCGCTCATAGCGCCCGTCCTCGCGCTTTTGCCGCAGCAGGCCGTAGTGCTCGAGGTAGTTGACGACCTCCAGCAGCGAGAACCCGATCACCGCCTGGACCAGCAGGTAGGGCAGGACGACCGCGCCGAAAACGATTCCCAGGCCGGCGAAGAGAACGACCGTCATTGCCCAGGCACCGAGGATGTCGTTGTGGATCCCCCAGTGCGACTTGCCCAGCCGGTCCAGGCGGGCGGACTCGATCTCCCAGGCCGAGCGGACGCTGCCGACGACGGTCCGCGGCAGGAAGGCCCAGAAGCTCTCGCCGAGGCGCGAGCTCGCCGGGTCCTGGGGAGTGGCGACCTTGACGTGGTGGCCGCGGTTGTGCTCGATGAAGAAGTGGCCGTAGCCGGTCTGCGCAAGGGCGATGCGGCTCAGCCACTTCTCCGAGGAGGCGCGCTTGTGGCCGAGCTCGTGGGCGGTGTTGATCGCGATCCCGCCGACGACCCCCATCGTCAGCGCCAGCCCGATCGAATCGACCAGGTTGAGGTCACCGCTCGACCACATCCAGCAGGCGAAGACGAGCCCGGCGTACTGGATCGGGATGAAGACGTAGGTGCACCAGCGGTAGTAGCGATCCTGCTCGAGGAACTTGAGGACGCTGTCGGGCGGGTTGACCGAGTCCCTGCCGATCGCCATGTCGAGCACCGGGAAGATCACGAAGACGAGCGCAGGCCCCATGAACCAGAAGCCGCCGAAGCCGGTCAGGGCCCAGTAGAGCCCGGCGAAGAAGGGCGACAGCGGCACGATGATCCCCAGCATCCAGGCGTACCGCTTGCCGTCGGTCCACTCCGCCGGGTTGACCTCGACATCGTCGTGGTGGTGATGGTGATGAACGTGTTCCGCGTGCGCCTCCACAGCCTCTCCTTGTCAATAGCCCCCGTGTCGTCCGCGAGTTTTACACAAAGAACAGATTTGTCAAGAGAGGTTACATTTTCAGACCGAAGGTCTAGAACGGAGCTAGCGTGGAGGCGGGAGGGTCCGTGACCAAGCGATGGGGACACGAAACGGGACCCGCGTAGCGGCGCTACGTGGGTCCCGGGGAGGGGCCGCAGCGCGCAGCGTCACGGGTCCTAGCCGGCCCGCGATAGATCCGTTTTAGATCTTCAACAAAAGGATCGTGTTCAGCACGAACAGAACCGCGAAGAAGACCGTTGCTCGATCGAGATTTTTCTCCACCATCGAGCCGCCGCCGAGGCCGCTGCCTCCGGCACCACCGATGCCGAAGGCGCCGGAGAGGCCCGCGTCTTTACCAGAGTGCAGGAGCACCAGGAAGATGACGACGATGGCGATGATCACCTGGATGATGGCGAAGAACGTGAACACGAGCGAGGAATTCTAGCTCCGCTCGGCTTTTTCCGGCTCGCGGGGGTGCGCCCCGTTGCCGTTGCCGTTCCCCGCCGCGTCGAGGATCTCGATCGCCTCTTCCCGAAGCTCGGCGTCGAGGATGGCGAAGTCCTCGTCGGAGAGCTTGCCGGCGGCGTGGTCGAGCTCGGCGTCGCGGATCTCGCGGTACTTCGCTTCCTTGCGCGCGTCGGCTTCGGTCTGCACCAGCGCTCCGCGCCGCCGCCCGCGGGTCGGCCAGAGCGCGATCACGGCCCCGGCAAGGGCGATCAGCCCGCCGATCCACATCCAGGTGACGAGCGGGTTGACGATCACCTTGAAAGTCGCGGCGGCGTTGCTCTTGAGGAAGGTCCCGGCGACGTTCTTGGCGGCCAGCGACTGCAGCCGGGAGATCTGGTCGAGCGCCTGCGCTTCGCGACGCGGGTCGCCGACCGAGGCCCGCATCAGTGCGCCAAGCGCTTTGCACTCGGGAGGTGACCCCGGAACCCCGCGGATGCAGGCCTGGAAGCCTTTGTCAGCCGCCCGCACCCCGCGCTGGACGCCGGCGATGTTCGGCTGCTCAGCGATCCAGAGGTCGTGTCCGATCCCGGCTCGCAGGCCCACCTCGCTGGTCGCCTCGCCGGCGAAGAAGCTGCCGATCGTTCCCGTTTCCTGCCCAGTCGGCCGGAAGAAGCGGCGGCTCGGCCGCAGGTAGCCGACCAACTTGCCGTCTTCTTCGATCCGCAGGACCGAGCCGAAGGTGAACTTCTCGGAGTCGACGGCGACGGTCGGCTTCACGTAGGTGATCGTGCGGCCGTCGATGACGACGCTCTCCCCCGGCTTCAGCTCGACGTCGCGGTTGGTCTGGAAGCTGGAGGAGGCGGCGATCCCGATCAGCAGGACGATGATGCCGACGTGGACGACATAGCCGCCGTAGCGACGGCGGTTGCGGCTGACGAGGCCGCCCAGCGCCTGTGCGGCGGGCTCGCCGGTGAGCCGGCGGCGGGCGGCGGCGCCGGTCCAGAACTCCTGCGCGAGGCCGGTGAGGGCGAAGCCGGCGAAGGCGAAGAGCGCCAGCGCCCAGAGGTTGCTCTCGGCGTCGGTGAAGAGGACGAGGGCCACGGCGGTGACAGCGCCCACGACCAGCGGCAGACGGAAGACCCGCTTCGCCGACTCCCAGCTGACCCGCCGCCAGGCCAGCAGCGGGCCGATCCCGGTGAAGACGACGAGGAGGATCGCCAGGGGGGTCGTGTAGCGGTCGAACCAGGGCGCCGCCAGCGAGGCCTTCTCACCGGTGAAGAGCTCGGAGATCAGCGGGAAGAAGGTGCCCCAGAAGATCACCGCGGTCATCCCGACCAGGAGCAGGTTGTTGACGAGGAAGACCGACTCGCGCGAGGCCAGCGAGTCGATCCGCTTCTCCGAGCGGAGGTCGTCGAGGCGGCTGACGATCAGCGCCGCCGAGCCGACGAGGACCACTGCGATCAGGCCGAGGATGTAGGGGCCGACGGTGTTGTCGCCGAAGGCATGGATCGACTGCAGGACCCCGGAGCGGACGAGGAAGGTGCCGAGCAGGGCCATCGAGAAGGTGCCGACGATCAGGCTCGCGTTCCAGACTTTCAGCATCCCCCGCTTCTCCTGGACCATGATCGAGTGCAGGAAGGCGGTGCCGAGCAGCCACGGCATCAACGCCGCGTTCTCGACCGGGTCCCAGGCCCAGTAGCCACCCCAACCGAGCTCGGTGTAGGACCAGCGGGCGCCGAGCAGGAGGCCGAAGCCGAGAAAGGCCCAGGCGATCAGGGCGAAGCGGCGGGTGGCACGAATCCACTCGGCGTCGAGGCGGCGGGTGACGAGGGCACCGATCGCGAAGGCAAATGGCACCGTGAAGGCGACGTAGCCCGAGTAGAGCATCGGCGGGTGGATCATCATGCTCGGGTGCTGGAGCAGCGGGTTGAGGCCGATCCCGTCGGCCGGCGCCGGGTCGAGCGTCGCGAAGGGGTCGACGTCGGGCGCGAACAGCATCAGGCCGGTGAAGAAGGCGGCAACGCCCATCATCACCGCGGTCGCCCAGGGTACGAGCTCGCGGAGCTTGTGCCGGGTCGCCCAGAGGGCAGCGCTGGCGGCGAGCGAGAGGACGAGTGCCCAGAGCAACAGCGAGCCCTCCTGGCTCGACCACATCGCCGCCAGCTTGTAGCCGGTCGGCGTCTCGATCGAGGAGTGTTCGGCGACGATGTTGAAGGAGAAGTCGTCGCGGGCGAAGGCGGACTCGATGATCACCACGCAGGCGATCAGCAGCCCGCAGAAGCCGTAGACGGTGCGCCGCGACCAGGTCAGTAGGCGCTCGTCGCCCTTGCGCCCGGCCAGCGCCAGAGCGCCGGCGGCGAGGGCGGCGAGGAAGGCAAGGCCCAGGAGGGCGCTGCCGAGGCTAGCCATCAGACTTGGTCGTGAACTTCGACGGGCACTTCGTGATCAGTTCGTCCGGTTCGCCGACGAAGGTGCCGCTCTCCATCGCGCCGGGGAGGACGATCTCGCGGCCGCCGCGGAAGGGATCGGGGACGGTCCCCGTATAGGTGACCGGCAGCGACTGCCCGGAGCCGTCGCGGTCGACGACGCGGAAAGCGATCCCGTTGCCGTGACGCTGGATCGAGCCTTTGACGACGCGGCCGGTCATCTCGTAGCTGGTGCCGGGGGCGGCGCTGAGCAGCTCGGAGGGTTCCTTCGCCTCGCTCGAGGCCGAGAAGGAGGTGTAGATCAACGCCACCGCGAGCAGCACGGCGGTGCTGAGGGCGACGACGAGCCGGATCTTCCGCTTGCGCTGAGGGTCCACAGGCAGCCGGATTATCGCAACTGCGAAGATTCGGCCGTGCCCGACGACCCCGTTCTCCTGATCACCGGCGCCAGCAGCGGCATCGGCGCCGCCTCCGCCCGCGCCGCCGCGGGCAGCTACCGGCTGGTCCTGGCAGCCCGCCGCGAGGAGGAGCTGCAGGCCCTGGCCGAGGAGCTCGGCTGCCCCGAGCGGGCGATTGCGGTCCGCTGCGACGTCACCGAGTGGGACCAGGTCGAGGCGCTGGCCGCCACCGCGCTCGAGCGCTTCGGCCGCATCGACGCGGTCTTCGCCAACGCCGGCTTCGGCGCCTCTCGCGGCTTCCTCGAGGAGAGCCCCGAGCACTGGCGCTCGATGGTGCTGACCAACGTCTACGGCGTCGCCCTGACGATCCGCGCCACCCTCCCCCACCTGCTCGAGCGCGGCGACGGCCACTTCCTCGTCACCAGCTCGATCGCCGGCCGCCGGGTCCTGCCCGGATCGCTCTATTCGGCGACCAAGTGGGCAGTTACCGCGATCGGCGAGGCGCTGCGCCAGGAACTGCGCCAGATGCACGACAACCACGGCATCCGCGTCACCCTGATCGAGCCGGGGATGGTCGACACGCCCTTCTTCGACAACCGCCCCGGTGACAGCGCCCTCGGCGACGACGACATCGCCCGGGCGGTGATGTTCGCGCTCGAGCAGCCGGAGGGCGTCGACGTCAACGAGATCCTGATCCGCCCGATCAGCCAGTCGAGCTAGCCGGGCAACAGCGCCCGCACCAGCCGCCAGTAGGCGCGGAGGAGCGCGCGCGCCGGCCGGGCGCGGGCGAGCGGGCTGATCAGGTCGGAGTCGAGATCCGGCGTCAGCATCGCCGCAAACTCGCGGGCGCTGATCGTGCGCTGCCGCTGGATTGCCCGGCGCTCGCGTAGAAGGCGCGGCAGCCAGCGCAGGAAGGCGACGTTGGCCCGCAGCTTCTCCCTCCCCCAGCCGCCGCCGGCAGAAACGAGCAGGAGCGCAAGCTCGGTCGCCAGCAAAGCCGGGGCGAGCAGCGCCAGCAGCGCGCCGGGGTAGGTGCGGACGAGGAAGGCGAGGCGGTTGCGCTCGAGCCAGAACCACTTCTCGGCGTTGGCGCCGAACTCGTAGTCGTGGGCGACGACCGCTGAGGGCTCGATGCCGACCGCGTGCCCTTGCGCCCGCAGGCGCACCGAGATGTCGACGTCCTCGTGGTAGAGGAAAAACTCGGCTGGGAAACCCCCCAGCCGCCGCCAGTTCTCCGCCGGGACCGCCAGGCAGGCGCCGGAGGCGATCGTCACCTCGCAGGCGGAGGGAGCTTGACCGAGCGGCAAGCCGTGACCGCCGGCCCAGGTGATGCCGGTGAAGTGGAGTGGGTTGCCGGCCGAGTTGACGGAGCGGAGCTCGCCGTCGGCGACCAGCGCCTGCCACGCACCCCAGGCGCGGCCGTCGGACCAGGGGCGGCGGATCGCCTCGCCGAACCCCGGCTGCGGCGTCGCGTCGGGGTTGAGGATCACCAACAGCTCGCCGCTCGCCGCCTCGGCGCCCGCGTTGATCCCGGCGGCGAAACCGGCGTTGCCGCCCATCGGCACGATCCGGGCCTGCGGCGCCAGCCCCCGCACCACTTCGGCAGAACCGTCGCCGGGCTTGTTCTCGACGACGATCAGCTCGTCGTCCTCGCCCAGCTCAGGGAGCAGGGCGGGAAGGGACTTCTCGAGGTCGTCGCGATTCTCGTAGGCGACGACCAGGACTGAGAGCGTCGGGCGCACCGGCGCGGAGGCTATTCGGCCATCCGCGCCGGTGCTGACGCGTGCTGAGTACGACTCCTACTTCTTGCCCTTCTTCTTGCCGCAGGAGACGACGTGCAGCTTGAACTTCTTGGCGTTCTTCTTCTTGCCGTTCTGGCCCTTCATGTTCACGATCGCACGCTGCGGCTTGGCGCAGGTGTTGGTCGAGTTCACGAGCAGGCTCTTCTTGCCGCCCTTCATGTTGAGGACGAACTTGCTCACCGGCACGTCCGGCACCGACCGGAAGACCGTCTTCAGGCCCCCGGTGCTGCCGCTGCCGATCACGCCGCGCAGGTAGATCTCCACCTGGCCGCGCAGGTCGACCAGCAGGTCCGGCAATTTGTTGTTGGAGGACACGAGGTAGACCTTGCCCTGCAACTTCTTTTCGAGCAACGGCGATTTCGCCCATGCCTTGCCGTAGACCGAGGCCTTCGGGCAGGTGTGGGAGGCCAGCTGCGGCCGGGTGCAGACGGTGCCGATGTGGCCCTGTTCGAGGAACAGGGAGCGCGGCATCGTCACCGCCGTGCGGGCGATGTTGGCGTCGCCCTTGCGGGCGGTCAGCGTCGCCTTCAGGCGCGGGTACTTGTTGCGCTTGGTCCCGCCGTACAGCTGGATATTCAGCTTCGGCTTGAAGCCGAGCTTGTTGCATTCGATCGCCTGGAACGGATCGCTGACGGGGTAGGAGCTGAACGCGGCCGGGTTGGCCGGATCGGCGCCGCCGCCGTTGATCGTCCCCTGCGTCGCCCCGGCGGCGCAGTTCGTCGGGTTGAGCATGAACTGGCTGCGATCGACGTCGAGGCCGATCGTGCGGATGTCCAGCTTCACCCCGCCGAAGACGTCGGGAATGACGTCGGATACCGCGTGGATCTGAGCGGTTTCCGGATCGACGTTGAGCGCAACCCGGACGACCACGTTGCCGAGGTCGAACGGGCCCGCCACTGCCGGGGTGATCGTCACCATCGAGAGCGCCGCTCCCTTGTAGGGACCGGCCAGGTAGGCCTTGCCGCCCAGCTGCAGCGGGTTGGCGCCGCTACCGGACTTGGTCGTGACCGTGCCGATCTCGCTGGCGCTGGAGCAGCTCGGGCTGGCCTGCTCGGCCTTGCCGCTCTTGCCACTGGCGGCCGCGATCGCGTCCTCCGGGCAGTAGGGGATGCCGGCGAGCTTGCCGGTCAGACCCTTCGGCAGGGTGACGTCGACCACCTTCAGCTCCTGCTCTCCGTCCCGACGCGCGATGTTGACGTGGAACGGCGAGTAGGCGCCGGCCTTCTGGCTGTCCGTCTTCGCTTTGTAGAACGGAGAGAACTTTCGCTCCGCCAGCGTTTTCGGACAGGCGCCGCCGGTCGGGTCGTCCGACAGGGTGACCGTCGAATCGACCGGCTTGCTTTCGCCCGGCCGTGCCCACGGTTCGAAGTGGCTGGTGCCAGTCGCCGAGCAAACCGGCGGGCTGGTCAGGACAGCTTTCGAGCCGTCGATGTGGACCCGGATCTCTTCGAACGGGACCTGCGGCAGACCCGACGGCAGTTTGCCGGCGAACTGACCGGTCAATTCGTCGTCGATCACCGCGGTCAAGGCTCCGGTCTGCCGGTTGGCCTTGACGTGGCCGACGAGACGGGCGGCGACGCCCTGTTCTTCGCTCTTGGCTTCGAGCAGGATCCGGAACTGGTTGCCCGATTCGGGGTCGCTGCTCATCTGCTCGCCCACATACACGTCGCCGACGAGCGGCGCCGCCAGCGGCGGTGATTCGACTTCGACGGTGCCGATGTCCGATGCATCCGGGCACTCGTTCTCGTAGGTGCGCACACCCTTCTTGAACTGGGCATCGGTGCAGGCGACCAGACCCTGTGCCCCGGAGGGATTCAGGCCCATGCCCTGCGGCAACGAGATTTCGGCTTTCCGCACGTGCGACTGCGAGATCCCTTCCGTACCTCCGTTGCGGACTTCGCCGCCTTCTTTGGCGGGATCGAAGGGCATTCTCGTCGTCACCGTCGCCGGCGACGGCGAATCGACGTCTTTGGTGCCTGGGTCCACTTCGAGCGAGGGATCAAACGGGACGGACTCACACCCGGTCGTCCTCACCCCCGGGGGCAATTTTGCCTCCCACGGGGTCGAGCCTTCGGGGAACGTCGGGTTCGGTTCGCCATAGGACTCGCCGCGGAACCAGGTGGAGTAGTAACTCGACTCTTCCGGGTCGAAGCAGGTCGTCGGCAGCGTGACGTGGGTGCCGTCGCCAGACTGACCGAAGGCGACGAGGCGGGACCTCAGGCTCGAGACCCCGACCGACGGCGGAGGCAGGTGGATCGTGAAGTACTCGTGGAAGTCACTCTCCCAGGCGACGCCGCCTTCGAGGACGATGACTTTGCTGAATCCGATGATGAAGCCCAGGCGGGCCGGTTCACCGAATTTCGGCTCGAGGTTGTAGACGGCGACTCGGGTGCCTTTGGCTGCTTGGGGCGGGATCACGAACCCGCGCGGCAGGAAGGTTCCAGGGGACGCCGGATTCGGGACGGCATTTTCAGTGTTGACGACCAGCCACGTTTCGTTGCGGCCGACGACGGTGCTCGGGTCGCATTTCGGTACGTGACCCATCTGTCCACCTGAACCGGGGATTTCGCCAATTGCTTCGAAATCTTCGTTCGAGCACTGGGGGCTGCTCTGGGGATCCTCGGTGAATCCCACCGGCAGATCGACGCGCTCCGTTTTGAGGACCCGGCTTTCGTAGGGTTCGATCAGCGGTTCGACGACTCCTGGAACGGTGGTTTCGTGCCTGATGATGTACTGGTCGAATGCGAACGGCGGGTGTCCCCCCGCCTGAGTGAAGAACAGGCCCGGCGTTTCCGACGAACAGAAAGGTTTGGTCGTGTCCGTTTTCGTCGGGTCTTCTTCGACTTGGTTTTCGTAGCAGACCCCCGATTGGAAGCCGTCACCCGCCGTCGGCGGTTCGTGCTGCGGTTCCACCACGTCGCCGGTGTCGGCGAGCGCGAAGGCGGGGAGAGCAAACAGCACCCCGAGACACAAAAGAAGCAATGCGAACGAGCGCTTGCCCATCAATTTCCTCCTCGTTTTTCCGTAACGAGGACGCCCCCTGTAGCGCCCATGAACATCTCTCCCGCGGAAGACATTACAGAGCCTCCCCCGTCTTTCAAGTACCTCCCTGTGTTACTACCCGGGTAACCGTGACACCGTTCAGTGACATGACACTGATCGGTGTCACTTCTTGCGGTGGCGCTTCCCTTTACACGGCGTCCGCAGCTTCGGCTTCTTATTCAGCTTCCTGCCGTTCTGGGCTTTCATCCTGATGATCGCCTTGACCGGCTTCGCGCAGAGGTTGGTCGAGTTGACCAAGAGGCCTTTCTTGCCCCCCGGCAACGTCATCACGAACTTGGTCACCGGCACGTCCGGCACCCGGCCGAAGGTGGTGCGGATGCCGCCTTTGAAGCTATCGATGCGGCCGACGAGGTCGATGTCGACCTGGCCTTCGAGGTGGGCGACCATGTCCGGCAGCGTGTTGTTGGAAGAGCGCAGGTAGACCGGGCCTTCGAGCGGTTTGCCGAGCAGCGGCGTGAAGGCGCGCGCCTTGCCGTAGATCGACCGTTTCGGGCATTTTTCTTCGGCGAACTGGACCCGGGTGCAGACCGTCGCCAGGCTCGCCTGGTCGAGGAAGAGCGCGTGCGGCAGGGCCACCGAGGCCTTGCGGATGTTGGCATCCCCACCGCGAGCCTTGAGGACCGCGCGCAGTTTCGGGTGCTTGGCCCGCTGGGTCTTCCCAAACAGACGGACATTCAGCTTCGGCCGGAACTTGAGCTTACGGCAGCCGGTTCCTTTCGCGCCCGCGCTGACTTTGGAAGCCGAGAAGGCACCGGGGTCCAGCGGGTTCCCTCCCCCACCTTCGATCGTCCCCGCCGTTGCTTCTTTGCGGCAGTTGGTTCCGTTGAGGGTGAAGTCCTTGCGGTTGACGTTGACGAAGACCGAGCGGATGTCGAGCTTGGCGCCGCCGAAGACATCAGGAATGGCGTTGGTCTTGGGGTGGATCTGCGCCGTCTCCGGATCGAGGAAGAGCGGCACCCGAACGACAACGTTGCCGAGGTCGAATGGTCCGGCGACCGCCGGGGTGACGACGACAAGTGAAACCGGCGCCCCCTTGTAGCGACCGGCAAGATAGGCGTCGCCTTCGATCTTCAGCGGGTCGGCGCCGGTGCCGGCGCGGACGACCACGTTCCCCACCTTGCTGTCGTCAGGACAGACGGGGTTTTTGCGCTCGGACACGCCGGAGCGGTTTTCGGTCTTCTCGATCGCGTCGGGCGGGCAGTAGGGAACGCCTTTCAGCTTCGCGGTCGCCCCTTTCGGCAGCAGCAGGTCGACGCCCTTCAGCTCCTGCTGGCCCTGCGGCCGGGTGATCGCCGCCACGAACGGGGTGAAGGTCTTCACAGCGTCGGTTTTGGGCGCCGCGTCGAAGCCGGGCGAGAACGGCCGCTCGGCCATCGTCTTGGCGCATTTGCCGCCACCGGGCGCCATGGTGAGGGTGAACCCACCTTCCTGGGGACCCCCGTCGGGCGTACCGGACCACGCCGTCATCGCGTGCGTGGCGGCGTTGGGGCCGCAGGTCGGGGGGCTGGTGATCAGCCCCTTGCCGTCTTCGAAATCGACCTTGACCGAGGTGAAGGGCACCTGCGGGTTTTCCTTGAAGACGGTGGTCAGCTGGCCGGTCGCCGGGTCGGCCTTGACGTTGCCGATCAGCCGCACGTCGACCCCGTAGCGGCTCGAGGCCGCATTGAGGAAGATCCGATAGAGGTCACCGGAGTTCGGGTCGCGGTTCAACTGCTTGCCGAGATAGACGTTGCCGGTGAGCGAGCCGGCCGGCAGCGGCGGCGTTTCGATCGCGGCGGTGCCGATCTTGGATTTCCCCGGACAGGACACCGGGTTGCGGGTGCCCTTGCCGAACTGCTCGTTGCTGCACATCTCCAGCCCGGGCGCGGCGGCCGGGTTCAGTCCCATCCCGCGCGGCAGGGTGACGACCGCGTCCTTGACGTTGGAGTTGGCGATCGCCGTCCCGGATTCCTCGAACGGCACCTTGACTTCGACGGTCGGGCCGCTGGGCGAATCGACCGCCTGGGTGGCAGGGTCGAGCGCGGTAGTCGGCTCGAAAGGGACTTTGTCGCAGCCAGTCGGCTTGACCCCGGGCGGCAGCGGCGCCTCGAAGAAGGACGAGCCGTTGGGGAACGTCGGGTTGGGATTTTCCTTCGAGTCGGCCCGTAGCAAGGTCGAGTAGACGTGCTCGAAGCCAGGCTGAGCTGGGTCGAAGCAGGTGCTGGGCAGAGTGAGGAAGGTGCCGTTGCCGGCGCGTCCGTTGAAGACCAGCCGGTTCTTGAGGATTTTGCCGATCGGCGATTCCGGGACCGCGATCGTGAAACCCTCGTGGTAGTCGCCCGACCAGTCGACGTCGGCTTCGAGGAAGACTTCGTTGCTGAGGATGCGGAAGCCGAAGCGGGCCGGCTGCCCATCTTTCGGCACCAGGTTGTAGACCGGCACTTTCGTCAGGCCGTCGAGCGGGCCGACGGGCAGGCCCAGTTCCGCCGCGGTCACCGCGCTGGTGCCGACCAGGGAGCCGGGCGCGCTGACCGCGCACTGTTCGGCCTGGAAGCTCGCCAGTTCGCACCGCGGCGTCGCCTGCGGGTTGACGCTGAGGCCGACCGGCAACTCGACCCGCAGGGTCTTGAGAATGCCGACCGGCTGCTGCGTCCCCGGCAGCCCGAGGAAAGGTTCGTTCTTGACGATGAACTGGGTGAGCCCGACGTTCGGGTGGCCGGCGGCCTGCGTGTAGAACTGGGATTTGGTTTCCGGCGTGCATTCCGGCACGTCGGTTTTGCAGGTCCCCGCCTGCCAGCCGTCGGCGGCGGTCGGCGGGTTGTGTTGCGGGGCGATGATGTCGCCCGTATCGGCCGCCGCGAAAGCGGGTAGAGCAAGCGCCGCCGCTTTGGCAAGCGCCACAGCGCGGCGCGCAATTCCGGTCCCGGACCCCCTCTGCATCGCGGTTCCCGTACCCGCCTCCGCTGCCGGGTTAAACCAAAGCGCGGTAGCTCTAATGCTTCTTTCGCTTGTGCTTCTTGCAGCCCGGCGTCCGCAGCGGCAGCTTCTTCACCTTCAGGCTCTTGCCGTTCTGGGCCGCGAAGCTGAGGAAGGAGCGGTTGGGGCGGTTGCAGAGGTTGCGGGAGTTGACCAGCAGGCCCTTCTTGCCGCCCTTCATGTTGATCGTGAACTTGCTCACCGGGACGTCGGGCACGGGGTAGAAGACGGTCTTCATCCGCTCCTTCGCCGAGCTGATGACACCGCGCAGCCGCACGCTCACCTGCCCATGCAGGTCTGCGAGCAGGTCCGGCAGTTCGTGGTCGGAGGCGACGAGATAGACGGGGCCCGCGACTTCGTCGTCGAGCAGCGGCGACTCGGCACGGGCGTATCCATATATGGAGCGCGCCGGGCAGTCGGCGGCGGCGAGCTGGACCCGCGTGCAGATCGTCCCGATGTGGTTCTGGTCGAGGAACTGAGAGTGCGGCAGGGTCAGCGCCGCCCGCTTGATGTTGGCGTCGCCTGCCCGGGCGACGAGCGTCGCCCTGAAGGCGGGGTGCCCGTTGCGGCGCATCGCTTTGCGGCCGCCGACGAGCTTCGTGAACAGCTTCGGCTTGAAATCGAGAGCGTTGCAGTCGGTCGCCTGGAAGGGCGCACTTACCCCGAAGGCGCTGAAGGCCGCCGGGTTGGCCGGGTCGGCGCCACCCCCGGCGAGGTTGCCACTGGTCGCGAACGGTTCGCAGCTGGTCGGGTTGAGGGTGAAGTTCGGCCGGTCCATCTTCAGGTCGACCGAGCGGATGCTGAGCAGGGTGCCGCCGAAGACATGCGGGATCGGGTCGGAGACGGCGTGGATCTGCGCCGTTTCCGGATCGACGAACAGAGCCACCCTCACCACGACCGTGCCGAGGTCGTACGGCCCGGCCGTGGCGGGGGTGACTACTGCCAGGGAGAGAGGAGCCCCGTGGTAGGGGCCTGAGAGGAAGACTTTGCCGTCGATCTTGAAGGGGGTGGGGCCGGTGCCGGCGGCGACCGAGGCGGTGCCGACCTGGCTCGCGACGGGGCAGCTCGAGCTCGCCCTCTCCTCCGCGCCCGCCCGGCCGGCGGCGGCCGCCAGCGCGTCCTCGGGGCAGTACGGGATCCCGCGCAGCTTGCCGGTCATCCCCGGCGGCAGGACGACGTCGGCGCCTTTCAGCTCCTGCTGGCCGTCCTCGCGGGTGATCCGGATCGCGACCGGGCTGAAGGCGCCGGCCTTGGAGCTTTCCGGGCCCGCCGCGAAGCCCGGGCCGAACGGCCGCTCGACCATCGTCTTCGCGCATTTGCCCCCGCCCGGGGCACCGGTCATGGCGAAATCGCTGCCGGTGGTGACCGGCGGAGTACCCGACCACGGCGTCATCACCGCGACGGCTTTGTTCGGACCGCAGGTCGGTGGGCTGCTGAGGACGGCGTGGGCGCCGCCGTCGAAGGTGAGGTCGAAGGAGGTGAAGGGCACCTGCGGGGTTTCGGAGATCGTCGTGCTCAGCTGCCCGGTCAGCGGGTCGGCGCGGACGTTGCCGACGAGGCGCACGTCGATCCCGTAGCGATCGGACTTGGCGTCGATGAAGATCCGGTACTCGTCGCCGCTCGCCGGGTCGCGGCTCAGCTGCTTGCCGGCGTAGACGTTTCCTTCGAGGACTTCTTCGGGCTGCGGGTTAGTCTGGTCGACCAGCGGCGGCGATTCGACCCGCGCCCGGCCGACGATCGACTGTGACGGGCAGGCGATCGGATTCCTGGTCCCCTTGCCGAACTGCTCGTCGGTACAGGTCTGCAACCCGTTCGCCGCTGAGGGATTGAGGCCCATCCCCTGCGGCAGGGTCACCGTTGCCTTGCGGGTGTGCGAGCTGTCCTGGCCCGCAGCTTCTTTGAGGTGGGGAACTTCGACGTTCACTTCGGCCGCCGCCGGCGAGTTGACGTCCGCGGTGCCGGGCTCGACTTCGAGTTCAGGTTTGTAGGGAATGGTGTCGCAGTCTTTCGGCGAGGTCCCTGGCCCTTCGGTTTCGCTCACCGGAGGAATCGGCGACTCGAAGAACGAGGAGCCGTTGGGGAAGTTCGGGTCCGGGTCCTCATAGGAGTCGGCGCGGAGGAAGGTCGAGTAGACCGACCCCGACGGGCCGCCCGGCGCTTCGCCCTCTTCCCAGTCGTCCTTGTAGGCGGGGCCGAGGCAGGTGGTCGGCGTCGTCAGAAAGGTGCCGTCGCCGGCGCGGCCTTCGAAGACGAGGCGATTTTTGAGGATCAGACCTTCCTGGCCAGACAGCGGCCCAAGCAGATCCGCGAGTGCCGCGGGAAGGGCTTCGGGGACGTGGATGGTGAACCCCTCGTGGTAGTTGCCGGACCAATCGACGTCACCTTCGAGGAAGACTTCTTTCCCGGCCAGCTTGAGACCGAAGCGCGCGGCCTCCCCCTGTTTGGGTTCGACGTTGTAGACGGGGACCTGGGTGACCCCCGCGACAGGAGCGACCGGGCCCAAGGGACCCGCTGCGGTGACGAAGCTTTCGCCGACCTGCGAACCGAGGGGGCAGGCATCGGCCGCGAACTCCGACTGTTTGCAGCGCGGCGTCGCCCCCGGGTTGACGCTCAAGCCCACTGGCAGGTCCACGCGGACGGTCTTCAGTTCGCCTACGGGTGGTTCCAGCGGAGCGGGCCCGTGCTTGATGATGAACTGGGTGAAGCCGAAATTGGGGTGAGCTCCGGCGGTTTCGAAGAAAAGGGTGGGAGTGGCGATGGAGCAAGGGTCCGCTTTGCAGGTGCCCGCCTGCCAGCCGGAGTCCACCGCCGGATGAGTGACGTCACTGGGGGCGATGATGTCGCCGGTATCGCCGAAGGCCGGCGAGGCGGCCGCGAAGAAGAAGCAAAGGCAGAGGGCGAGAACCGCATGGCGGACGGCGCTGATTTGCATCGGATTTTTCCTCCCAAGAAGCATCCTCGACGAAAAGACTACCCGAAATTAATGACTTGAGTCAATATTTTTGGGTAATATCGGCTCATGCCAACCCAGAACGGACATTCCCCCAACGGTCATTCACAAAACGGCGGTTCTGCCGCAAATCAGCCGCAAAATGGGCATAACGGCAACGGCCGTTCTGCGCTTCCCGTCAATTGGGAGCGGCTGGCTCGGGCGACTGCCCATCCCCTGCGTGTCTCGATCCTCGAAATCCTCGGGATCGACGGCGGCCGGGTGCTGTCCCCCAGCGATCTCAGCCGCGAGCTGCAGATCCCCCTCAGCAACACCAACTACCACGTCACCGAGCTGGCCAAAGCAGGCCTGATCGAACTGGTGCGAGAGCGGCAGGTGCGCGGTGCGACCGAGCACTTCTACCGGTTGCCCGAACCAGCCACTGCCGACGGAAACGCAATGCAGGACAGCTCCGCCGAGGAAGTCGAGCGCGTCTGGGCGATGGCGTGACGCTCTAATTTGAGGGACGCCGTTTGCCGATCTGGTCAGCATGGCCAATGAGCGCTCGGCCGCCCGACTGCGGGCGATCATCCAAACCCAGACCGAGATCGCCGCTAGCGAACTCAACCCGCAGGCGATCATGCAACTGATCGCCGAGCGAGCCCAGAAGCTGACCCGGGCCAGCGCCGGCCTGATCGAGCTGCTGGAGGACGAGGAAATGGTCTATGCGGTGACGACCGGCGAGGCCACGCCCTACAACGGCATTCGGCTGCAAGCGGCCTCGAGCATGTCGGGCCTCTGCGTTCGCGAGGAAGAAGTCCTCCGCAGCGACGACACCAGCAAGGATCCTCGGGTCGACGCCGCGGCCTGCAAGCGGGTCAACGCCGCCTCGATGCTCTGCGTCCCGCTCGCCCACCACGACGAAACGATCGGCGTCCTCAAGGTCTACTCGCCCGAGGCCCAACATTTCGACGACATCGACGTCGAGACGCTGGAGCTGCTCAGCGACCTGATCTCGGCCCACCTCTCCCACGCCAACCACTTCGAGAGCGAGGCGCGCGAGAACCGCCGCGACGCCCTCACCGGCCTGCCGAACCGCCGCGCCTTCGAAGAGCGTCTGCCGGTCGAGCTGGCCCGTGCCGCCCGCTCGGGGCCGCTTTCCCTCTGCCTTCTCGACCTCGACGGCTTCAAGGGCGTCAACGACCGCCTCGGACACCCGGCGGGCGATCAGGTTTTGCGCGAAGTCGGCCGCATCCTCGACGGCTCCCGCCTCGCCGACGACTGCTTCCGGATCGGCGGCGACGAGTTCGCGCTGCTGATGCCGGGAACGGACGAAGACGAGGCGCACGTCGCCGCAACCCGCATCGCCGAGGAAATCCGCGCCGCCGCCCTCGGCCAAGGCGTGATCAGCGCCTCATTCGGCATCGCCACCCGGGTCGACCACGACGGCGAGGCGCTGGTCGCCGCCGCCGACAGCGAGCTGCTCGCCGCCAAGGACCGGCTCTACAGCCGCAGGGACAGCTGGGACCAGTCAACGTAGAATCCGCCATGCGCGGACGTAGCTCAGTTGGTAGAGCGCGAGCTTCCCAAGCTCGAGGTCGCGGGTTCGACCCCCGTCGTCCGCTTTCTTGAGCCTGCGCTCCATCCTCGCAATCATCGGCGTCCTCGCCGTCGTCGGCCTGCTCGTCTTCGGGCTGGCCAGCAAGGGGTCCTCGCGGCTGCAGCCGGGCGACGCGGCGCCGACGACCGCGCTGCCCCAGCTCGAAGGGAACGGCAGCGAATCGCTCACCGATTACAAAGGCAGATGGGTTCTCGTCAACTTCTGGGCCTCGTGGTGTCTCCCCTGTAGGGCCGAGGCACCGGCGCTGGAGGCGTTCCAGCAGCAGCACGGCGGGCCGCGGTTCACGGTGCTCGGGATCGACACCCAGGACCTGAGCGGCGACGCGCGGGCCTTCGTCGAGCGCTACGGCCTCTCCTATCCACAGCTGCGCGACGGCAACGGCGACAACGCCGACGAATACGGGACCACCGGGGTGCCGGAGAACTTCCTTGTCGACCCCAAGGGCAAGGTGCGGCTGGTGGTGGCCGGGCCGATCGGCGAGGAGAAGCTGCAGAAGGAAGTGGCGCCGCTGCTGCCTGGAGGGGAATCTTGAGCCGACTTCTCTTGCTCGCCGCCGTCGCCTCCGCCCTGCTCGCCCCGGCGGCCGCCGCCGGGCGGCCCGCCTCGCTGAACGAAATCGAAAAGCAGGTGATGTGCCCCGTCTGCGGCACCCTGCTGCAGCTGGCCGAATCGCCGCAGGCCCAGCGCGAGCGCGCCTTCATCGAACGCCTGATCGCCGAAGGCAAGAGCGAAGAGCAGGTCAAGGACGCCCTCGTCGCCGAGTACGGCGACGAAGTGCTGGCGCTGCCACCCCGCTCCGGCTTCAGCCTCTCCGCCTACCTCGTCCCGATCATCGCCTTCCTGGTCGCGGCGGTTGCGCTGGCGGCCGGGGTCCTGCGCTGGCGCCGCGGCGGATCGGGCGGCGGTTCTCCGAGCGCCGGCCCGGGACCCAGCGACGAGGACTCCGAGCGCCTTGACGCCGACCTCGCCCGCTACGACCTCTGAACCTAGGCGGGCTCCGGCAGAGCTATCGCTCCCAGCGCGGGAACCGGCAGGCTCCTGATCGCGGCGCGGAGCGGGCGGCCGCTGCGGCCACTTGCCTCGTCTCCTGTGAGTGCGGCCAAGACCGCATCCGCCGCCGTCGCCACCGCCTCCGCGGCGGCCGGTTCGCTCGCCACCGGCGGTGCCACCAGCAGCGTCAGCTCATACGCCGCGCGCAGCTTCTCGACCATGTGGGCGAAGCTCTGCAGGCCGAGCAGGGTCTCGGCCTTGCTCGCCGGCCGACCGCCGCAGACACAGACGAGCGGGTCGGCGGCGCCGGCCGTCGCCGCGCCCGCCAGGACCACCGGCTGGAGGATCGCCTGCGGCTCGGCCTCCCAGCGCAGGTACTCGTGCAGGCCAGGCGCCACCGCCAGGCCGACGTGGGCCGCCAAGCGGGGGTGGCCGAGGTCGCAGTCGACGAGGATCGTGCGGCGACCGGAGGCCGACGCCGCCGCGGCAGCGGAGAGGGCGGCAACGGTTGCCGCCTCGCCCTCGCCGGCGACCGTGACCACGCGGCGCTCGGCCAAGCGCGGCAGCAGCCCGGTCAGGCTCGCGAAGTCGCTCCGCCGCAGCGCCCAGGCGCGGTCCCCGGCGGGGCCCGCGACCTCGGCGAGGACGGGAATGCGGGAGCGGTCCCGCAGCATCACATCCGCTCGGGCGCGGAGATCCCGAGCAGCCCGAGGGCGGCGGCGATCGTCTGCTTGGTCGCCAGACAGAGCGCCAGCCGCGAGCTCTCGACGCCCTCGCCCTCGGCGCCGACGACCTGGCAGTCGCGGTAGAAGGCGTGGAAGTCGGCCGCGACCGCGGTCGAGTAGGCGCAGATCCGGTGCGGAGCCCGCCGCGCCGCCGCGACCCCGACCTCTTCGGGGAACTCGAGCAGGCGCTTGACCAAGACCTTCTCGCTGGCCTCCAGCGGCGGCCGACCGGTTGCGCCGGCGCCGACCCCCGGCTGCGCCCCCTCCCCCGCTTTGCGGAGGATGCTGGCGATGCGGGCGTGCGCGTACTGGACGTAGTAGACGGGGTTCTCGCTCGACTGGCTGCGGGCCAGCGTGAGGTCGATGTCGACCGTCGTCTCGTGGCTGCGCCAGAGCATGAACCAGCGGGTCGCGTCGACGCCGATGTCGTCGAGCAGCTCGTCGAGGGTGACGAAGTCGCCGCTGCGCTTCGACATCTGCACCCGCTCGCCGCCTTCGACGATGTGGACGAGGCTCATCAGCAGCGCCTCGAAGCGCTCAGGATCGGCGCCGAGCGCCTCGATCGCGGCCCGGACCCGAGCCACGTAGCCGTGGTGGTCGGCGCCGAGGACGTTGATCAGGCGGTCGAAGCCGCGCTGCAGCTTGTCCCAGTGATAGGCGATGTCCGGCGTCAGGTAGGTCGCCTCGCCGTTGGAGCGGATCAGAACCCGATCCTTGTCGTCGCCGAAGTCGGTGGTGCGAAGCCAGAGCGCGTCCTCGTGGCGGTAGGTGTGCCCGCGCTTCTCGAGCTCGGCCAGGGCTTCCTCGACCTCGCCTTTCGCGTAGAGGCTGCGCTCGGAGAACCAGGTGTCGAAATGGACACCGAAGCGCTCCAGGGTCTGGCGAACCTCCTCCAGCATCACCTCGATCCCGCGGCTTTCGAGCGCCTCGCGGTCGTCGGGCCCGACCCCCTCGGCCCGCAGCCGCTCGGCGATCTCGGTGACGTAGGCGCCGGCGTAGCCGTCCTCGGGCGGCTCGTCGCCCCCCATCCGCGCCGCGATCGAGTCGGCGAAGCGGCCGATCTGGCTGCCGGCGTCGTTGACGTAGTACTCGCGCTCGACCTCGTGGCCGGCGGCCTCGAGCAGCCGCACCAGCGAGTCGCCGAGGGCGGCGTTGCGGGCGGTGCCGACGTGGATCGGCCCGGTCGGGTTGGCGGAGACGAACTCGACCAGGACCTTCTCCGGCGCCTCCGCCGGGCTCGGGCCGAGGTTCTCGCCCGCCGCCAGCAGATCGCCGAGCGCCCGCAGGTACCAGGAGTCGGCGAGGAAGAAGTTGACGAAGCCGGGACCGGCGACCTCGATCCGCTCGAGATCGGGAGCGAGGCCGGGATCGGCCTCCAGCTCACCCTGCAGCCGCGCCGCCACCGCCCGCGGGTTGTCGCCCAGGGAGCCGGCCAGGAGCATCGCCGCGTTGGAGCTGTAATCGCCGAGCTCGGGCTTCGGCGGGCGCTCCAGGGTGGGGCTCGGCCTGGTCGGCTGACCGTCGCGCAAAGCGCGCGCGGCAGCTTCGACCGCCCCCCGCAGGGCGGCGACTGGATCGGTGGCATTCACGGGCCAATCGTATGGACCGGGGCCATGCCGCGTTACCCTCCCCGGTCTTGCGCGTAGCCGTCCTCAGCGATATCCACTCCAACCGGCAGGCCCTCGAAGCCGTTCTCGCGGCAACCGAGGAGGCCGGGGTCGAGCAGACGTGGTGCCTCGGCGACATGGTCGGCTACGGCGCCGAGCCCGACGCCTGCACCGCGCTCGTCCGCGAGCGCTGCAGCACCTGTCTGGTCGGCAACCACGACCTGGCGCTGCTGGGAGCGCTCGACATCTCGACCTTCTCCGAGGCCGCGGCGGCGGCGGTCGAATGGACGCGGGCGAACGTCAGCGAGGAGACGCTGGAGTTCCTGCGCTCGCTCGAGCCGACCGCCTCGCAGAACGGCATCGGTCTCTTCCACGCTTCTCCGCGGGACCCGGTCTGGGAGTACGTGCTCTCGACCGACCAGGCCGAAGCCGGCTTCGAGGCCTCCGAGGAGCGGGTGGGGCTGATCGGCCACTCCCACATCGCCCTCTTCTTCGTCCGCGCCGCCGGCAGGCACGGCGGCCACGCCCAGGGCGCGCAGGCGAGCGACGGCGATGCGGTCGAGATCGAAGAGGGCGAATGGCTGCTCAACCCGGGCAGCGTCGGCCAGCCCCGCGACAGCGACCCGCGCGCCGCCTGGCTCGAGCTCGACACCGAGCGCTGGCTCGCCACCTACCACCGCGTCCCCTACGAGATCGAGGCGGCCGCCGCGGCGATTCGGGCCGCCGGTCTGCCCGACGTTCTGGCGGAGCGGCTGGAGGTCGGTCGATGAGCGGAAATTGCAGGGCAAATATCGATCCCGGCCCTTTGTCTAGACTCGGCTCATGGGTCGCCTGACCGCACTTTTCCTCGCCTTCGCGCTGGGCATCGCCGGCGCCGTCGGCCTCGTCTCCTGCGGCGGCGGCAAGAGCGCCGACCTGCTGCCCGGGACGACGGCCGACCAGATCGAATCGAACCTCGACCAGGTCGACGAACTGGCCGCTGAAGAAGACTGCGTCGGCGCCGAAGACGCGGTTGCCGCGGTCACCGCCGAGGTCGAAGAACTCGAAGGCGTGGACCTGAAGCTGAAGGCGGCGCTGCAGGAAGGGGCGGCGAAGCTCAGCGAAGTGGTCTCCCGCTGCGCCGAAGAAACGACCAGCGAAGAAACGGAACCGGCGCTGGAAACGAACGTTGAACCGGAAGTGGAAGACGAAAAGAAACCGAAGAAAGAAAAACCGGAAAAAGAAGAGAAAGAACCGGCTGAAAAAGAAGAACCGGCAGAAGAAGGCCCCGAACTGCCGCCGCAGGCGAACGGCAAAGGCGAAGAAAAAGGCGGCGGCGAACCGCCGGCCGAAAGCGAAGAAGAAACCCCGTCCAGCGGCGGTGTAGGTCCGAGCGTGGGGGTCGAATGATGGAGGCAGGCGGAGGCACGCTCTCGGGGCGCTACGAGACCGCGGAGAAGCTCGGCACCGGCGGGATGTCGAACGTCTGGAAGGCGACCGACCGGATCCTCGAGCGGACGGTTGCGGTGAAGGTGCTGGCCGAGCATCTCTCCGACGACGAGCGCTTCGTCGCCCGCTTCCGGCGCGAGGCGCTGGCGGTGGCGAAACTGATCCATCCGAACATCGTCCAGGTCTACGACACCGGCGTCGACGAAGGCCGCCACTACATCGTGATGGAGTACGTCGAGGGGCGCTCGGGGGCGCAGATCCTACAGCGGAGCGGGCCGGTCGAGCCGGAGATCGCGGCCGAGATCGGGATCCAGGCCTGCGCCGGGCTCGACTACGCGCACCGGCGCGGGATCATTCACCGCGACGTCAAGCCGGGGAACCTGATGATCGTCGGCGGGCCGGTCGGCGGCGGCGAGATGATCGTCAAGCTGACCGACTTCGGGATCGCGCGGGCGATCGAGCAGACGCGGATCACTCAGGTCGGCTCCGTCGTCGGCACCGCCGCCTACCTGGCGCCCGAGCAGGTCCGCGGCGAGGAGGCGACGCCGGCGACCGACGTCTACGCGCTCGGCGTCGTCCTCTACCAGTTCCTCACCGGCCGGCTGCCCTACGAGGGCTCCTCGCTGGCCGAGCTGGCGGTGCGCCAGCAGAACGAGAAGCCGCTGCCGCCCGACACCTACAACAGCGAGGTGCCGGAGACTCTCGGCGCGGCGGTGCTGCGGGCGCTCGAGGGCGACCCGAACCGGCGCTACGCGAGCGCCGACGAGCTCGCCGCCGGGCTCCGCCTCGGTCTCGAAGGCGGCGACGTGACGCTGCCGCTGGAAGAAGGAACCTCGGCCACCCGCATCCTCGGCGGCGACACCGCCGCCACCCGCCACATGGGCCGCGACACCGCCCAGACCGAGTACCGCCCGGCGCCCTCGCAGACCCGGCGCCCGCAGCCGCGGGTCGCGCCGGCGCCGGCGCCAGCCCAGCCACCGCGCGCCGCTCAGCCGCGCAAGCGCGGCGCCTTCTCCCGCTTCGCCCGCTTCGTCCTCGCCGCGGTGGCGCTGATCCTCGTCGCAGCAGCGGTGGCGACCGCCGTAATCGTCACCACCGACAAGGCGGCCGGCGTCAAGGTGAGCCGAGTCGCCGGCGACACGATCGACAAGGTCGTCGAAGAAGTGAAAGACCTCGTCCGCGAAAATACGGAATAAGGCGAGCGCAAACCTTTGGTGTTCTTTGTCTGCAGCTCGGCCAAGCAATGACCCTTCACTCGATCTTCCCGGGTCTCGCAGCCGCCTTTTCGTAGTCGGCGGTTTGGGCGTTTTGTTTACCGGCAGGCAGTAAAGGGTCGGAATCGCCCTCACCGAGTAGCCGCGTCAACTCATCCGGATTGGGGAAAACAAGTCGAATGTAGATCCTCTTCGCGGCTGAAGTAGGCGATGCCCTGACGGGCATTCAGCGTGGCGCGAAGGGCAACCTGTATTTGAAGGCGAGACAGCTGATGCGACTGGGCATGCCTTCAGGGTAAGAAGCCAACCGGCGTTAATTTTTGCGGAAATCCGACGGTAAAGCAGCCTCTTTCGGCACTACAAACAAGCGCTCAAGCAAGGAGTTCCCAGCCCCCTCGCTTCCACGGGCCTAGAGAGGGCCCACCCTGAATCTTCTGATCCCAACCACTCACAATCTTCGCGACTGAGTCAGAAACAGAAAGCCAAAAGTAAGGCGTTTTAGTCAACCAGAGGTTTACTAAGTCGCCCAAGGAGGCTTGCCAGCCAGGACCGCCGAGCGGTAGCCGTCGAATTCGCCCGCTTTGATCGCTTTCCGGGCGCCGGTGGTCAACTCGCGCATGTAGGTGAGGTTGTGGAGGACGATCAGGCGGACTGCGGTCAGCTCTTCGGCGCGGGAGAGGTAGCTGATGTAGTCGCGGTCGTGGCGTTGGCAGGCGGTGCAGGGACAGCCCTCGACCATCGGGTCGCGGTCGCCGACCCATCTGCCCTTGCGCATGTCGAGTCGCCAGCGGGTCTCGGGCGAGGGCGCGAGGGCGACGCCGTGGCGGGCGAGGCGGGTCGGCACGGCGCAGTCGAAGACGTCGAGGCCGAGGGCGATGCCGCCGAGTAGGTCGTCGACCTCGCCGATTCCGAGCAGGTGCTTCGGCGCCTCCTCCGGCAGCAGCGGCGCCGTCATCGCCAGGACCGCCGCCATCTCCTCCTTGTCGCGGCCGAGGGTGCCGCCGATCGCGATCCCGTCGACCCCGGCCTCGGAGATGGCTTGCGCGGATTCCCGCCGCAGGTCCTCGTGGGTCCCCCCCTGGACGATCCCGAAGACCGCCTGGCGCTCGGGGCCGTGCTCGCCGTGCCAGGCGAGGCAGCGGTCGAGCCAGCGGTGGGTGCGCTCGGTCGAGCGGGCGGTGTACTCGCGGTCGGCGTGGAAGGGCGTGCACTCGTCGAAGACGAGGGCGATGTCGGAGCCGAGCTGCGCCTGCACGCTCATCGAGACCTCCGGCGAGATGAAGAGCTCGGCACCGTCGCGCGGCGACTGGAAGCGTGCCCCCTCCTCGCTGATGTCCACTTTGGAGCCGTGGTCGCCGGAGCGGCCCGAGCCCTTGACCTCGTTGGCGACGCCGCCGTGGGCGAGCGAGAAGACCTGGAAGCCGCCGGAGTCGGTGATGATCGCCCGCTCCCAGTTCATGAACCCGTGCAGACCACCGGCAGCGGCGATCCGCTCCGGCCCGGGCGAGACGAAGAGGTGGTAGGTGTTGCCGAGGATCAGCTGGTAGCCGAGCCCGGCCACCTCGTCGGTGTCCAGCCCCCGCACCGACCCCTTGGTCGCCAGCGGGATGAAGGCCGGAGTCTCGATCGGCCCATGGGCGGTGTGGACGACGCCGGCGCGGGCGGTCGCGTCACGTGCGGCGATCTCGAACCGCAGCCTGTTCTCGTCCTGCCTCATCTCTCGACGATTGGTGAATTTTCCCCTCTATAGGGTGGAAAATTCACCAGTCACGCAATCAGCGAGCGGCCGGTCATCGCCTCGGGTTGCGCGATGCCGAGGAGGGCCAGGGCCGTGGGGGCGACGTCGGCGAGGATGCCGCTGTCGCGGAGGCTGATCCCCTTGCTGGTGACGATCAGGGGGACGGGATTCAGCGAGTGGGCGGTATTGGGCGAGCCGTCGGGCTCAAGCATGTGGTCGCAGTTGCCGTGATCGGCGGTGACGATGCAGGCGCCGCCCTTGGCGGTGACCGCCTCGACGACCTTGCCGAGCTGGGCGTCTACGGTTTCGACGGCCTTGACGGCGGCGGGGATCACGCCGGTGTGGCCGACCATGTCGGGGTTGGCGAAGTTGATGATCCCGAAGCGGTAGCTGCCCTCGTTCCAGTGGGAGACGAAGGTGGCGGCGGCGCCCTCGGCGCTCATCTCCGGCTTGTGGTCGTAGGTGGGGACGTCGCGCGGCGATTCGACCAGCGCCCGCTCTTCCCCCTCGACCTCCTGCTCCTTGCCGCCGTTGAAGAAGTAGGTGACGTGCGCGTACTTCTCGGTCTCGGCGACGTGCAGCTGGTTGCCGCCGGCGGCGGCGATCGTCTCCGCCAGCGTCGTCGCCGGCCGCTGCTCGGGGAAGGCGACCGGGTAGGGCCATCCCTTGCGGTACTCGGTCATCGTCGTCAGGTCAAGCGGCGGGGCGCCCGAGCGTGAGAACTCGTCGAAGCCGGGCTCGGCGAGGGCACGGCTCATCTGCCGGGCCCGGTCGGGGCGGAAGTTGACGAAGAAGGCGACGTCGCCCTCGGCGGCCCCGTCGTAATCGCCGATCACCGTCGGCTTGACGAACTCGTCGGTCTCCCCGCGCTCGTAGGACTCTGTCACCGCCGCCAGGGCGCTCGGCGCGTGCAGGCCCTGGGCGTGGACGATCGCGTCGTAGGCGAGCTTGGTCCGCTCCCAGCGGGTGTCGCGGTCCATCGCGTAGTAGCGGCCGCTGACGGTGGCGACGCGACCGGCTGCCTGCAGCCAGCGCTCCAGCTCTTCCAGGTACCCCTTGCCGCCATGCGGCAGGGTGTCGCGGCCGTCGGTGAAGGCGTGGAATACGACGTCCGGCACGCCCTCCTGGGCGGCGAGCTCGATCGTCGCCTCGATGTGCTCCCAGCCGGAGTGGACGCCGCCGTCGGAGACCAGGCCCAGCAGGTGCAGCCTGCCGCGAGGACTCCGGCGGGCACGCTCGCAGGCCCCGAGCAGCGCCTCGTTCTCGAAGAAGCTGCCGTCGGCGATGGCCTCGTCGATCCGGGCCAGGTCCTGCTTGACGACCGCGCCGGCACCGAGATTGAGGTGGCCGACCTCGGAGTTGCCCATCTGCCCCTCGGGCAGACCGACATCCGGCCCCTGGGCCGAGAGCTGCGTATGGGGGTACTCGCCCCAGAGGCGGTCGAAGACCGGCGTCTCGGCGAGCGAGATCGCGTTGCCCGGACCCGGCTCGGCCAGCCCCCAACCGTCGAGGATGATCAGCGCCAGGGACGGGACGAGCGGGCTCATCAACCTCAGTCTGCCGCGTCGACGATCGCGGCGAATTCCTCGGCGTCGAGACTGGCCCCGCCGACGAGGGCGCCGTCGACGTCGGGCAGCGCCAGCAGCTCGGCGGCGTTGGCCGGCTTGACCGAGCCGCCGTAGAGGATCCGCACCTTGTCGGCAGCGGCGCCGCGAGCGCGCAGCACATCGCGGATGAAGGCGCAAGCCTCCTGGGCCTGCTCGGCGCTCGCGGTGCGGCCGGTGCCGATCGCCCAGATCGGCTCGTAGGCGACGACCACGTTCTCGATCTGCCCGGCCTCCAGCCCAGCGAGATCGGCCTGCAGCTGGCGCTCCAGCACTTCCTCGGTCTCCCCCGCGTCGCGCGCCTCCTCGCTCTCGCCGACGCAGAGGATCGGCTCGAGATCGGCGGCCAGCGCCTTCGCCACCTTGCGCGCCAGCGCCTCGTCGGTCTCGGCGAAGTACCGGCGGCGCTCGGAGTGGCCGAGGACGACCGCCTCGACGTCGAGCTCGACCAGCATCGGCGCCGAGATCTCGCCGGTGAAGGCGCCCGAGTCCTCCTCGTGCATGTTCTGGGCGGCGACCTTGACCGCGGTCCCGTAGCGCCGCTCGACCACCGCGGTCAGCGCCGTGAAGGGCGCGCAGATGACGACGTCCGACTGCGTCGCGGCGATCCGCGGCAGCAGCGCGTCGACGAACTCGGCCGCCTCGGCGACCGTCTTGTGCATCTTCCAGTTGGCGGCGATATACGGCGTGCGATCAGGCATTCGCGGTCTCCTCTTCGGCGTCGAGCAGGGCCTCCACGCCCGGCAGCTTCTTTCCCTCCAAGAGCTCCAGCGAGGCGCCACCGCCGGTCGAGACCCAGTCGACCTGGTCCTCGAGGCCGAACTGGTTCAGGGCCGCGACGGAGTCGCCGCCGCCGACCACCGTCGTCGCCGGCGCCGCGGCAACCACTTCGGCGACCGTGCGGGTGCCGGCGGCGAAAGGCTCCATCTCGAAGGCACCCATCGGGCCGTTCCAGAGCACGGTGCCCGCCTCTTTGACCGCCTCGGCGTAGGCCGCGGCGCTGCGGGGGCCGATGTCGAGCCCCATCCAGCCCTCCGGCACCTCCACCCCATCGCTCTCTTTGCGCTCGGTCTCGGCCGAGAATTCGCGCCCGAGGACGAGGTCGACGGGCAGTACCAGCTCGCAGTCGGACTGCTTTGCCCGCTCCAGTGCCTTGCCCGCCAGCTCGACGCCCTCGACCAGCGAGTTGCCGGTCTCGATCCCCTGCGCCTTGAAGAACCCGAAGCACATCGCGCCGCCGATCAGGATCTTGTCGGCGACCTCGAGGAAGCGGTCGATCACCCCGACCTTGTCGGAGACCTTGGCACCGCCGAGGACGACGACCAGCGGCCGCTCGGGCGACTCGACGACCCTCTTCAGTTCGGTGACCTCCCGCTCCAGCAGCAGGCCGGCGTAGGCGGGCAGGTGGTCGGCGACGCCGGCGGTACTGGCGTGGGCACGGTGGGAGGCGCCGAAGGCGTCATTGACGTAGATGTCGCCGAGCTGCGCGAGGCTTTCCGCCAGGTGCGGGTCGTTCTTCGTCTCCCCCGCCTCGAAGCGGACGTTCTCCAGCATCAACACGTCGCCGGGGCCGAGCGCACCACAGGTCAGGTCGACGTCGCCCTCGATTACCCCCGGCGCCAGCTTCACCTCGGTCCCCAGCAGCTCGCCGAGCCGCTTTGCGACCGGCGCCAGCGAGAGCGCCGGGTCGGGCTTGCCTTCCGGTCGCCCGAGATGCGACATCAGGATCAGCGCCGCGCCGCGCTCGCGCAGCAGTTCGATCGTCGGCAGCGCTGCGCGGATACGGGTGTCGTCGGCCACCTCGCCATCCTCCAGGGGGACGTTGAAGTCCACCCTGACGAGGACGCGGCGGCCCTTGACCTCGGCGTCGCGGACACTTGCCTTGTCGAATGCCATCCGGCGAGCGGTGAAGCGCCTAGGCGGGCAGGACCTTGCCGGCCAGCTCGACGCAGCGGTTGGAGTAGCCCCACTCGTTGTCGTACCAGCTGATCACCTTGGCCATACGGCCGTCGCCGATCACCATCGTCGAGGCGGCATCGACGATCGAGGAATGCGGGTCGCCGACGATGTCAGTGGAGACGATCGCGTCCTCGGTGTAGGCGAGAATCCCCTTCATCGGTCCCTCGGCCGCGGTTTTCAGAGCGGCGTTGATCTGCTCGGCGTCCAGCGAGTTCGGGGTGGTGAAGACGAGGTCGACGGCCGAGCCGGTCGGGACCGGGGCGCGCATCGAGAACCCGTTCAGCTTTCCGTTCAACTCCGGCAGCACGAGGCCGACGGCCTTGGCGGCGCCGGTCGTCGTCGGGATCAGGTTGAGCGCCGCGGCGCGGGACCGCCGCGGGTCCTTGTGCGGCATGTCCTGCAGGCGCTGGTCGGCGGTGTAGGCGTGGATCGTCGTCATCAAGCCCTGCTCGATCGTGAAGGACTCGTGCAGGACTTTGGCCAGCGGCGCCAGGCAGTTGGTGGTGCAGGAGGCGTTGGAGATGACGTGGTGATTCTCGGCGTCGTAGTCGCGGTCGAAGTTGACGCCGAGAGCGACGGTCACGTCCGGTTCGGTCGCCGGAGCGGAGATGATCACCTTCTTGGCGCCGGCCTCGAGGTGCTTGGCGGCGTCCTCCCGCTTGGTGAAGAAGCCGGTCGACTCGATCACCACGTCGACGCCGAGATCGCCCCACGGGAGGGCGGCCGGGTCGCGCTCGGAGAGGACCTTGACCTCGTCGCCGCCGGCGACGATCGTGTCGTCCCCCTCGACCTCGACGCCGCCGGGGTAGCGGCCGAGGATCGAGTCGTACTTGAGCAGGTGGGCCATCGTGGCCGTGTCGACGAGGTCGTTGACGGCGACGAAGTCGATGTCCGCGTTGGCCTCCTTGGCGGCCCGGAAGACGTTGCGCCCGATACGGCCGAAACCGTTGATGCCGACCTTCACAGCCATGAACCAATTCCTCCTAGTTTGTGTGGGGAAGCCGATCCTAAGGACTCGGCGCTTCCGGCTCCGCGCTAGTCGGAGCCGATGGTGATCTCGATCTCGTACCCGTCCGGGTCCTTGAGGAAAGCGGAGTAGGAGCCGGAGCCGTGCGAGCGCTGCTCGCCCGGGTCGGCGACGCTGACGCCGCCGGATTTGACCCCGTTCTCCCACGCCGCCTTGACCGCGACGATCCCCAGCGCCGAGAAGCTCAGCAGGCCGAAGCCGGCCGCGGGATCGTGCTTGGAGGAGACGAAGAAGACGGGCTTGGCGATGCCCCAGCCGATCGTCTGATCCTGCTCGAAATGGCGCCGCCATCCCAGCGGGGCCAGCATCGAGTCGTAGAAGGCCGCGCTGCGATCGAGGTCGGCGACCTCCAGGAGGACATGGTGAAGCATCAGGCAGCGGAGGCTATAGGAGGCCGCGACCGGAATAACCGCGCAATCTTCTGCAGCAAGGTCGAATATCGCGGCTAGCGAAAAGCTCCCGCGCCCCAAAAGGGGTCGACAACGGCCTTGCAAATGAGAACGGCAATAAACGAAATAGCGTTTGTCCCGAGAACAACGACAGCCGCTAAAGAAGAATCCGGCGCCTGTGGTCGGCAATCCCGGAAGCCATGGCGTCCGGGAAGCCTCTCAGCCGAGTGAACCCCGCACGGCTACTAGCTGGTGCGCCGGCCTTTTGTTCCGAATAGCGGTGAAAAGGACCGGCGCGCCTTCTCGCTACCCGGAGCGAGGGGTCCAGCGGAAAAACTTGATCGCGAGGAGGAGGCCGGCGACCCCCCAGAGGGCGACGATCGCGAGGTTGTCCCAGGAGACGGCGGAGCCGCCAGCGGGGACGTAGGCGTCGAAGAAGGCGTCGAAGAAGTGGCGGACCGGGAAGAGGTCGGCGAAGGTGATGACGCCGTCGGGCAGCTGGTCTTCGGGGATGAAGACGCCGGAGAGAAAGTAGAGCGGCAGCAGTAGGGCGTTGACGATCGCCGCGGCGGCGTCCTGGGAGGGGATCAGCGCGGTGAGGGCGATTCCGAGGCAGCAGAAGGCAGCGGCGCCGACGACGAGGGTGAGGAGAATCGCCGGCAACCGGTCCCAGGGGACGTCGGCCCCGAAGAGGGCGCCGATCGCCGCCAGCAGGACGAGCATCATCAGGGCGACGACGACCGAGTTGCCGACCCGGCCGGCGATGAAGACCCAGGGCGGCATCGGGGTGCCGCGGCCGCGCTTGAGGCGGCCGTCTTCGCGGGCGATCACCAGGGTCATCGCCAGCGTCTGCATCGTCGCCGAGATGATCGCCAGCGACATGATCGCCGGCACGTAGTAGGTGGTGGCATCGATCCCACCGCGGACGTTGACGTCTTCGCCGCTGAAGACGAGGGCGAGGATAAGGAAGAGGATCACCGGAAACATCACCGTGAAGAAAACGGAGGCGGGGTTGCGCCAGAAGGCCTTCTGGTCGTAGCGGAACTGGTGGGCGACGAGGGCGAGGCCGCTCATTCGGTCAGCTCCAGGTAGACGTCCTCGAGCGAGGGACGGGTGACTTCCAGGCCCTCCAGAGGCTCACCGTCGGCGAGCGCCTTCGCAGTCAGCTCGTGCAGGGTCTGCACCGGGGTCGCCGTCCGCGTCACCACCTCGCGCCCGTTCTGGCGGTAGCGGATCGTCGTCTCGCCGCGTTCGCGTTCGCCGAGGTCCTCGGGGGTGCCGCGGGCGACGATCTCGCCGGCGGCGATGATCGTCACCCGGTCGGCGAGGCGCTGCGCCTCGTCCATGTAATGGGTGGTGAGAAAGACGGTCTTGCCGAGGTCGCGGAGGCCGGCAATTACCTCCCAGGCCTGGCGGCGGGCGGAGGGGTCGAACCCGGTCGTCGGCTCGTCGAGGAAGAGCAGCTCGGGGTCGCCGATCAGGGCCATGCCGACGTCGAGTCGGCGCTGCTGGCCGCCGGAGAGGCGGCTGGCGCGCTCGTCGGCTTTGCCCTCGAGGCCGATCAGGGCGATCACGTCCTCGGTCGGGCGCGGCTTGCGGAAGTAGCCGGCGTAGAGGTCGAGCGACTCGCGGACGGTCAGGTAGGGGTCGAGCCGTCCGCTCTGCAACACGATCCCGATCCGCTCGCGCCACTCGCGCCCCGCCCGCTCCGGGTCCTCGCCCAGCACAGATACCTCTCCCCCGCTGCGCTTGCGGTAGCCCTCGAGGATCTCGACCGTCGTCGTCTTGCCGGCCCCGTTGGGACCGAGGAAGGCGAAGACCTCCCCACGCTCGACCTCGAGGTCGATGCCGCGGACCGCCTCGGTCTCGCCGTAGCTCTTCCGCAGGCCCTTTATGGAGATGACGGGATCAGGCAACGGGGGCGATTCAACCAATGTCAACGTCGCGGTGCTTGACACGGACGATCACGTCCTCGCGCGCAGCGAGGTCGCGGCGGATGCGATCGGCGACCGTGATCGAGCGATGGCGGCCGCCGGTGCAGCCGACGGCGATCGTCAGGTGGCTCTTGCCCTCGGCCACGTAGGCGGGGACGAGGAACTCGAGCAGCGGCAGCAGGCGGCCGTAGAACTCGCCCGCCTGGGTCCCCTGCTCGACGTAGTCCTGGACCTCCTGGTCGAGGCCGGTCTTCGGCCGCAGATCGTCGACGTAGTGAGGGTTCGGCAGGAAGCGGACGTCGAGGGTGAGGTCGGCGTCGCGCGGCGGCCCGTTCTTGAATCCGAAGGTGAGCAGGGTGAGCGCGAGCTTGCCGGTCTCCTCCTGGCCGAGCAGCTCTTCGGTGATCTGCCGCCGCAGCTCCGCCCCGGTCAGGTCGCTGGTGTCGATGACTTTGTCGGCGCGCTCGCGCAGCGGCGCCAGCAACTCGCGCTCGGCCCGGATCCCCTCGACGATCCGCCCTTCCGGCGCCAGCGGGTGGCGGCGGCGGGTCTCCTTGTAGCGGTCGAGCAGGGTCTCCTCGCCGGCCTCGAGGAAGAGGACCATCGGCCGCAGGCCTTCGGCCTCGAGGTCGTCGAGCACCTGCAGCAGGTCGGCGAAGTATTCGCCGCCGCGGACGTCGGAGACGACCGCGGCGCGCTCGACGCCGCTGCCCTCGTGTCGGAAGAGCTCGCCGAGCCCGGCGATCATCCGCGGCGGCAGGTTGTCGACGCAGAAGTAGCCGCCGTCCTCGAAGGCGGCGATCGCCTCCGACTTCCCCGCCCCAGAGTGGCCGGTGATGACGACCAGCGTCACCTGCTTGGCGATCGCCACCTCAGTTGGTTCGGTTGAGCTGCTCATGAATCTCGCGGCCTACTTTGCCAGGCAGACCGGGCACTGCCTCGAGCTCCTCGCGGGTGGCGGCGAGAAATCGCTCCGGCGTCCCGAAATGCTGCAGCAGGGCGCGCTTGCGCGCCGGCCCGACCCCGGGCAGCTCGTCGAGCACCGAGCCCTCGAGCATGCCGCGGTCGCGGCGGCCGCGGTGGTGGTCGATTGCGAACCGGTGCGCCTCGTCGCGGACCCGCTGCAGGAGGCGCGAGGCCTCGGAGTCGGGGGCGAGGTCGAGGGGCTGCGAGCGCCCCGGCACGTAGACCTCCTCCAGGCGCTTGGCGAGACTGACGACGGTGACGCCGCGCTCGGTGAACGGCTGCAGCGCCCGCACCCCGGCCGCCAGCTGGCCTTTGCCGCCGTCGATCAGGATCAGCGAGGGAAGCGAGGCGAAGCTGGCGTCGCGTTTGTCGTCATGCGGGGATAAGTCCACCTGGTCGAGGTAGCGCGCCATCCGCCGACTGAGCACCTCCTCCATCGAGGCGAAGTCGTCGGGACCGCCGTTGCCGACCCCTTCCTCGCGCAGGTCGCCGCGGACTTTGAAGCGGCGGTAGTCGGGCTTCTTCGTCGCCCCGCCCTCGAAGACGACCATCGAGGCGACGGTGTGCTCGCCGCCGATCGTCGAGATGTCGAAGCCCTCGATCCGCACCGGCAGCTCCTCCATGCCGAGCGCCTCGGCCAGCGCCGCCAGGCTCTCGACCCGGCGCGAGCGCCGGTGCTCGCGCCGCAGCCGGTCCTGGTCGAGGGCGAGCTGGGCGTTGCGCTCGGCCAGCTCGCGCAGCCGCCGTTTGTCGCCGCGCTCGGCGGCGCGGACCTCGACCGGGGCGCCGCGGCGCTCGCTCAGCGCTTCGGCAAGAACCGCGGCGCGGTCGCGCAGGTAGGGGCCGACGATGATCGTTCGCGGCATCGAAGGCGAGGCCGAGTAGTACTGGGAGATGAACTCCTCGGCTACCTCGGCCGGCTCGCGTTCGCCTTCGTTTTCGAGGTAGAAGCTCTGGCGCTCGGCGAGGATGCCGTCGCGGACCTGGAAGACCTGGGCGTTGGCGTCGGCCCCCTCGACCGCGACCCCGATCAGGTCGGCGGTCCCCATCGTCACCCCGGCGACGCGCTGGCGCTCGAACAGCGAGCGGATCGCTTTCAGGCGGTCGCGGTGGATCGCCGCCCGCTCGAATTCCTGGGCGGCCGCGGCGGCCTTCATTTTGTCGTCCTCCTCGCGCTCGACCTGGCGGTAGCGGCCGGAGAGGAAGTCGACGATCGCCTCGATGTTGTGGCGGTACTCCTCCTGGCTGATGTAGTCGACGCAGGGCGCCCCGCAGCGCTTGATGTAGTAGTCGAGGCAGGGGCTGCCGGAGCGGCGTCCCGGCTCCCTGCCCTCGCAGGTGCGGAACTGGAACAGCCTGCCGAGCAGGTCGAGCGTCTCCCGCACCCGCTTGGCGCTGGAGAAGGGGCCGAAGTAGGCGCGGCCGTGGCGGTGCTTCTCGCGGGTGAAATAGACGCGCGGGTAAGCCTCGTCGAGGCTGACGGCGACGTATGGATAGGACTTGTCGTCGCGGAGGCGGATGTTGAAGCGCGGCCGGTGGCGCTTGATGAAGCTCTGCTCGGTCAGCAGCGCCTCGGCCTCGTTGGCGGTGACGAGGCTCTCGATGCGGTCGATCCGCGAGGTCAGGCGGGTGTCGCCGCCGGAAAAATGGGAGGCGATCCGTTTGCGGATCGAACGCGCCTTGCCGACGTAGAGAAGCTCGCCGTCGCGGTCGTAGAAGAGGTAGACGCCGGGCTGGTCGGGCAGCGATCTGCGCTGCTGGGCGATCCGCTCGGCGCGGCTCAGCGCCTTCTCGCCGCCGTCCTCGGCACTCGCTTTCCGCCTGCCTTTCGCCATCCCACTAAGGGTAGGCTGCTGGCCACTCGGCCAACCGAACGCCACGAGGGAGAGAGATGACCAGCGAGACCGTCAACCCGCCGCAGCTGAATACGATCCGGATCGAGATCGACGGGGAGATCGGCACCCTCACCCTCGACCGGCCTGACGCCTTCAACGCGATGAGCCCGGAAATGATCGGCGAGCTGACCGTCGCCTTCGCCTGGCTCGCCGACCGGGCGCCGCTGCGGGCGCTGATCATCACCGGCTCCGGCAAGGCCTTCTGCGCCGGCGGCGACGTCACCTGGTTTCGCAAAGGCGTCGAGTCGGATGAGATCGACCTGCCCTCCGAAGTGCGGCGCGGAGCCGAGGCGCTGCACCAGGCGATCGTCGACATGCGGCGGATTCCCTACCCGGTGATCGGGGCGATCAACGGGCCGGCCGCCGGCGCCGGCTTCTCGCTGGCGCTCGCCTGCGACATCCGGATCGCCGCCAACACCGCCTTCTTCGCCCCCGCCTACGGGCGCATCGGCGCCTCACCCGACGGCGGCATGACCTACTTCCTACCCCGCGTCGTCGGCCCCAGCAAAGCGCTGGAACTGCTGCTCGACGATCCCAACCTGGGCGCCGAGGAGGCGAGGGAGCTGGGGCTGGTCAGCGAGGTCGTCGGCGCCGAGGAACTGATGCAGAGGGCGCAGGTGCGGGCCGGTGAGCTGGCGAAGAAGGCCCCCCACTACGTGCGGATGGCGAAGAAGCTGGTCGGCGTCAGCATCGAGAACAGCATCAACGACCACCTGCAACTGGAGCGGCACGGAATCGCCGACTCGATGGCGACCGAGGACCTCCGCAACGGGGTCGAGACCTTCTTCGGCGGCGGCATGCCCGAGTTCCACGGGCGCTGAACCGGGTAGCGCCGAGGTACGTATCGCGACTAGATTCGAGTGGACGAGTCCTCTGCGGGAAAGGAACCAAATGAAGAAACTGATGATCCTGTTCGCCATGCTCCTCGCCGCGATGGCGCTGGCGGCCTGCGGCGGCGGTAGCGACACCAGCGGCGAAACCTCAGCGGCGGCAGGCGCGGCTGAAGAAGTCGAAGAAGGCGCTGAAGAAGCGGGCGAAGCGGCTGAAGAAGGCGCCGAAGAAGCCGGTGAAGCGGCCGAAGAAGGAAAGAAGGAAGCCGAAGGCGGCAGCGCCGGCTCGGCGGGCAGCGTCGACTTCGAAGCCGACCCCAGCGGCTCCCTCGCCTTTACCAGCGACGAAGCGACCGCCAAGGCAGGCAAGGTGACCGTCGACTTCACCAACTCCTCGCCGGTCCCCCACGATGTCGCGATCGAAGACTCGAACGGCGAAACCATCGCCGAAACCGAAACCATCGCCGAAGGCTCCGACTCCACCACCGCCGAACTCAAGCCCGGCAAGTACACCTTCTACTGCTCCGTCCCGGGCCACCGCCAGGCCGGAATGGAAGGAACGCTGACCGTCAAGTAGCCGCAGCAAGCGCAGCGGTGCGCCTTTTGGTCGCCATGGGACCCAAAAGGTGCACCGCTGTGGGTGATCAGGCCGAGAGGAAGAAGAGATGACCCATCAAGAACAACGCATCGCCTTCGTCCAGGCCTGCTGGCACAAGGACCTGGTCGACCAGATCAAGAAGGGATTCACCACCGAGATCGGCGAGCTGGGGACCGTGGCGGAGGCGCTCGACTTCTTCGAGGTGACGGGAGCCTTCGAGATCCCGCTGCATGCCCGGCGGCTCGCCGAGACCGGGACCTACGACGCGATCGTGGCGGCCGGTCTGGTTGTCGACGGCGGCATCTACCGCCACGAATTCGTCGCCGAAGCGGTGATCGGCGGCCTCATGCAGGTGCAGCTAGAAACCGGCGTCCCGGTGATCTCCGCGGTCCTCACCCCGCACCACTTCCACGAGCACGAGACCCATCGCAGCTTCTTCTTCGAGCACCTGGAGACGAAGGGGACCGAGGCGGCACGGGCCTGCGCACACACGGTTGCTGCGCTCGACCGGCTGCCTTCAGCCGGCTGAAGCCAGCACCCGCGTCACCGAGTCGCCGACGAAGCAGGGCTTGTCGCCGCCCTCGACCTCGATCGTGAAGCGGGTGACGACCTGGTACCAGCCGCCGCCCTTCTCTTCGACCGAGACGACCTCGGCTTTGGCGCGGATGCGGGAGTCGACGGGGACCGGGGCCGGGAAGCGGATCTTGTCCCAGCCGTAGTTGACCCCCATCGCGAAGCCGCTGGAGGAGATCAGCTCGCCGCGGAAGCCGTCGACGGTGGCGAGGGTGAGGTTGCCGTGGGCGATGGTGGCGCCGTAGGGGCTCTCGGTCTTCGCCCGCTCGGGATCGACGTGGATCCACTGGTGGTCGCCGGAGAGCTCGGCGAAGGCGTCGATGTCGGCCTGGGTGATCGTCCGCCACCCGCTCGGCCCGATCTCCTCGCCGGCCAGGGCCTGCATCCCCTCGATTCCCTTGACCTCGGTCGCCATCGGCGCGCAGTCTATCCGGCGCTCAGTCGGTCCAGAACTCGTGGTCGAGAGAGCCGTCGCCGTCCTTGCGGGGGCCGAAGACGATCACCTCGAGCCCCTCGTCGCCGGCCTCGAAGGCGCGGGTGACCTCGGGGGAGACGCGGATCGCGTCGAGCGTCTCCACCTCGATGATCTCGTCATCGAGCTTGAAGAGTCCGTCGCCGCGGACGACCACGTAGACCTCCTCGGCGTCCTCGTGCTTGTGGCCGAACGGCTGGCGCTTTCCCGGCTTCAGGCGGTGGAAGCTGAAACCGGTGTCCTCGGTCTCCAGGTCGCCCTTGGCGAAGCGGGCCTCCATCGCGTCGGCGTGGCCGAAATCGGCCGCCGAGTCTTTGACGTCCTCAAGCTTCTTGTGGGTGAAGGGGTTGCGCATCCGGGTCCTTTCGATCGCTGACGTGTGGGCAGGCTACCCGGCCGCAGTAGCCTTGACGCGTGGTCACCCCGGTCAGCCGCGTCCTCTCGAAGAGCCAGCTCGCGACGCTGGCCAAACACGGCGAGGAGCGGACCGCCGCGGTCGGCGAGGAGCTGTTCCGGATCGGCGACGAGAGCTACCCCTTCATCGCGATCCTCGAGGGCGAGGCGGCGGTGCTCGACGCCACGGGCCAGGAGATCGTCCGCCACGGACCCTCCGGCTTCCTCGGCGAGATGAACCTGCTGACCGGGCAGACGGTCTTCCTCACCGCCGTCGCGACCAAGCCGATGCGTTACATCGCGGTCGAGCGAGGGGAGCTGCGCGAGCTGCTGCTCGAGGACGCGCCGCTCTCCGACATCCTCCTCTCGGCCTTCATCCAGCGGCGCGAGCTGCTGCAGCAGCGCCAGGGGATCGGCGTGGAGATCGTCGGCGACCGCGATTCGGCTCCGACCCGCCGGCTGATCGACTTCGTCAAACGCCAGCGCCTCCCCTACACCTGGACCGACCCGGCCGAGAGCGCCGAGGCGGCGCGGCTGATCGAAGGCCTGGGCCCGGAGGAGATGCCGCTGGTGCGGCTGCCCGGCGGTGGCGAGTTGCGGGCGCCGAGTGCCGGCGAGCTCTCGCGGGCGCTGGGGATCGGCCTGGAGCTGAAGCCGCGCGAGGAGGTCGACCTGCTGGTGATCGGCGGCGGTCCGGCGGGCCTGGGCGCCGCGGTCTACGGGGCCTCGGAGGGGTTGGAGACGCTGGTGATCGAGAGCACCGGGCTCGGCGGCCAGGCGGGGACCTCGCGACGGATCGAGAACTACCTCGGCTTCCCGGCCGGGATCACCGGCAGCGAGCTGACCAGCCGCGCCGTCACCCAGGCGCGCAAGTTCAACGCCCGCACCGCAACCCCGTATCGGGCGCGGGAGCTCGAACCTGGCGACGGCCATCACACGGTGTGGCTCGAGGAGGGCAACGAGATCGCCGCCCGGGCGGTCGTCATCGCCACCGGCGCCGAATATCGCAAACTCCCGGTCGAGAACCTCGAGCGCTACGAGGGGATCAGCATCTTCTACGCGGCCGGGCCGCCGGAGGCGCAGATCTGCGGCGGCCAGCGGGTGGCGGTGGTCGGCGGCGGCAACTCCGCCGGTCAGGCTGCGGTCTGGCTCGCCCGTGGCGGCGCCCTTGTCACCCTCCTGCACCGGCGGGCGGACCTCGGCGAGACGATGTCCAACTATCTGATCGGCGAGCTCGACCGCTACGGCGTCAGCGTCCGCGACCGCAGCGAAATCGCCGAGCTGCACGGGGAGAACGACCAGCTCGAAGCGGTGACCCTGACCGACGGCACCCGGCTCCCCTACTCCTACCTCTTCCTCTTCCTCGGCGCCTCACCCTGCACCGACTGGCTCGGCGAGGCGGTCGAGCGCGACGAAAAGGGCTTCATCCGCACCGGCTCGGAAATCGGCGCCGAGGGCCTGCTGGAAACCAGCGTGCCCCGCGTCTACGCCGCCGGCGACGTCCGCGCCGGCTCGATCAAGCGCTGCGCGATCGCCGTCGGCGAGGGAGCGGCGGTGGTCCGCTTCGTGCACGAGCACCTGGAGCCAACCGCGGTCAAGCAGTAGCGCCTGCCGATTTAGTGGCCTCTGGGGGCACTAAGTCGGCACGAACGGGACCATCTCCACCTGCGAGGAGAGCTCGCCACCGCGCAGCGCGTGGATCGCGAACCCGGGCGGATCGACCCAGGTGACCTCGTCGAGTTCGAAGTTGGGGCGGACCTGGAGGTAGGCGCTGGGCGCCGAGAGGACTGGAACGCCAGCGAGGGTCGAAGCGGCAACACGGTGGAGGTGGCCACCGACGATCGCCCGCAGCTGCGGATGGCGGGCCACCACCGCACCCAGTGCTTCCCGGTCGCTCGCTTTGAGGTTGATCGCGTCCCATTCCGGGATTCCAGTCGTGAGCGGGGTGTGGTGGACGGCGAGGATCGTTGGCTGTTCGGGCTCGGATGCCAGCTCCTCGTCCAGCCAAACCATGCGCTCGGCGTCGTAGCTCCCAGGATCCTGTCCGGGCACATTCGAGTCGAGGAGGACGAGGCGGAGATCGCCCACCGAGACCGAGTAGTTGACCGGCTCGTTACCGGCACCGGGCAGGTCAAACGCCTCCCGTAGGCGCGCACGGTCATCGTGGTTACCGGGAAGGACATACAGCGGCACCCCGAGCCCGGCGAGAATCTCCCGCCCGATCCTGTACCCCTCCTCGGCCCCGTCGTCGGTGAGGTCGCCGGAGACCAGCACGGCATCCGGCGCATTCGGCAGCGACCGGACTGCCTCGATCGCAGCTTCGAGCCGCGGGATCGGGTCTTTGCCGTCCTCGTCTCCGCCGACGTGGAGGTCGCTCAGTTGGACGAGGAGGGTCGGCTCCGACATCTCAGACCGGCATCGGGATCAAGACGACCTCAAGCCCGTCGATCCCCTCAAAATCTCGCGCATCACAGGTATAAACCGGCAACTTCTTGGCTAGGGCGATTGCCGCGATCATCGCGTCCCTGCGGCGCGCTGCGACCTTGCGCCCCGCCTGCCGCAAGGAAGCGGCGACCCCACCGAAGGCCCTCGCCGCCTCGTCATCGAAAGGGATTGGGCTGAAAGTCGCCTCCACCCGCTGGAGGTGCGCAATCCGGCGCGCACGCTCCAGGTCGTTCCTTACAACTAAAGGGCCGACGCTGAGCTCAGCGAGAGAAATGGAGGTGATCATCGGGATCCGCGGTAGGAGTTCAACGCTCGGAATTCGATCAACGAGGATCAGCGCTGAGGTATCCAGAATCGCTCGCTGATGCACAGTTCTCGGCTCACTCATCGAAGACCAGCGCCCCCATTACCTCGTCGACATCAGCCCGGAAAGCCTCGTAGTCGATCGGAGCCAGGCCTCGAAACCTCTCGAGAATCACCTCAGACGTCGGCTCGGAATTCAGCGGGCTCAGTTCCGCCACCGGCTTGCCATCACGGGTGATCGTGATCCGCTCGCCATGGGCGGCCCGGTCCACAATCTCGCCCCCTTTATTCCTCAATTCTCTGATGGTCACGTCACTCATTCCTCCAAGGTATCACCGGTGATACAGCACTTATTCTCTATTCCACAAGTCGCACTTCGAAGCTCGGCATCGCGATCCCCCCGGCACCGCCGATCAGGGCGAGGATGCGGGTTACGTAGGCCTGCGTCTCCGGATAGGGCGGGATGCAGTGGCAGGCTTCGACCGGGGCCGGACCGGCGTTGTAGGCGGCGAGGGCCAGCTCCGGCGAGCCGAATTGGCGCAGAAGGTCGGACATCAGGTGCGCCTCGGCGTCGATCGCGGCGACCGGGTCGTAGGGGTTGGCAAGGCCGTAGGCGGCCGCCGTTGACGGCATGAACTGCGCGATCCCCTGGGCTCCTGCCGGCGAGCCTGCGGTCGGGTCGAAGCTCGACTCGGCCATCAACTGCCCGGCCATCAACGCCGCTGGCACATGCCAGCGCGCGGCCGAACGCAGGATCAAGTCCCGGTACTGGAGCGGGACAAACGCGGGCAGGCTGGTCGAAACAAGGGTCGCGGTGCTTCCGCCGTCGCTCGTTTCAAGCGCTTCGCCGGCAGGCGAGCAGGGTGCCGGACCGGCATCAAAGCCGTAGTGCCAACTCTCCCAGCTGTACCTCTGGACGAAGCCGAAGCGGCCGGCGTCGGCGGCGAGCCAGCCGTAGGCGGACGAGGGGCCGAGATCGAGCTCGGTCGCGCAGCGGTGGAGCGAGTGCCCGGGCGGGGCCACCCAGGTCGGGTCCGGATGGGCGGCGAAGAGTTCCGCCTGTTCGGCGTCGGAGCGGAAGCCCGAGACGACGAGGAGCGTTACCCCGTCGGCTTGAGCCGCCGCCGCCATCTCGTCGTAGGCGGCGGCGACATCTGGGCGCATCCCCTCGCCGTCCCGCACCACCAGCGGCCCGCTGTAGCCGCCGCCGCTCGCGATCGAAGTTCCTCCGCCCGCCGTCGAGACCCCATAGGCCGCCGCCGCTTCGGCGACCGCCGAGGCTTCCACCCGCTGCCCCTCCCCTTCTCGCAGGCCGGCGACCACGGTTGCTTCGGCCCGCACGGGGGCAAACGTGCCGGCGTCCGGGAAGCGGATTCGAACACGATCGGGATCAACCCCGTTCGCCCGTGCCGCCGCCAAACCCGCGGCCCGGCCACGCGCCAGGTATGCGACCTTCCCGAGGTGGTCGGGATTCGGCCGTCCGTCCCGCAATCGCGGCGGCGAGAGCAGTCGGGGCAGGTTGTCGCGGAGCGAGCGAACCGCGGAGATCGCGACCAGGTCGGCTGCCCGCTGGGCGCGCCCTTTGCCGGTCACTGCCCCCGCGATTGCCACCAGGGCGAGCGCGGCAGCGAGCAGGCACAGCGACCCTCCTAGCGCCAGGATTAGGGCCTGCCCTGACTCCTCCCTCGCCCTCTTCATCGCGACAGTCGGGTCAGCTGCCGGACCAGCCGCTCGGGGAGCCCGCCGGGGGCGCCGGCGGGAAGGATTCCGAAGAGTGCCCGGCGCTCGGCGACCCAGGTGAGGCGGCGCTTCAGGACCGCTGCCCCCATCCCCGCGTCGATCAGATCGCGGACGGTGAGCGCGACCAGCGCCCGGTCTTCGCTGAGATCGGCGCGCAGTAAAACGGCTGAGACCTGGAACGCCGACTCGGCGAGAACCGGCTGCAACAGGTCGGGCGGCAGGTGGACCACCACCCCGCCCTCGCGCGCGGCGCTCGAGGCCGCAGCGGCGGTCTCGAGTCCATCTGCCTCTGCAGCCACCGCGAGATGGCAGATCTGGCCGCGGGCGGCAGCCTTGGCGCCGTCGAGGTGAGAATTCAGCCTGCTCTCGAGCTGCTGCGCCGCGGCGGAGGCGATCAGAGTCGGCCGCGGCACCCGGCCGCCGACGTCGATCAGCAGCGGCGCCAGGTCGAGATCGGCGGTGGCGCAGGCCAGAGCGGCTGCGGCACTGCGCGAGCCCTCAGCCTCACCGACCGCCGTCACCAGAACGGTCGGCCCGACCTTCAACGGGTTGACGAGAACCGTCACGGCGCTCGCCTCGCCGCCGCGCTGCTGCTGACCTCCAGGCGCTCGGCTACAGCGCCGAAGGGCGACGGAGGGCGCAGCCGTACCGTCACCTTCCCGCCCTCGACCGCCACCGAGACGTCGTCTTCCGCCCAACCGGGCAGAGCTTCCCGAGCCGCATCGGCGGCCGACCCGCCGGAGGCCAGCGCCAGCGCCCCGGCCTCGGCGGCGCCGTCGGCGAGCGTCATCGCGTAGCCGGCGGCAAGCAGCTGCAACGCAACCAGGGCCGAAAGCAGAAGGGCGGGCAGCGCCGCCACCAGCTCGACCGTGGCCTGTCCCCGCTCATCCATCGTCGCCCTCCAAGCCGCTGCCGGCTCCGACGCGTATCCGCGGCAGCGACGGGAACAGACGCGGCACCTCGACCTTGACCTCCACCCCGACCCCCTCCTCCACCCGCGCCTCCTTCCTCATCGAGGGCGGGAGCGCTGCTCGCGCGGCGGCCGAGGCGTCCCCGCCGACCAGCGCCGCCCGCGCTCCCGCCCGCGCCGCCACGCCGGCCGACCAGAGCGCCTGGCCGGCGAGCGCGATCTGCGCAGCCACCAGGAGCGCCAGCAGCAGGAACGGGATCACGGCGACCAGCTCGACCGACGCGGTCCCCTCCTCCCCGTGCGCTGCTCTTCCAGCCCTTGGCGACATGGCTCAAACCTGCCGAGCAAATCCGCACACGTGGCGCGCAGATCGCAAAATCTTCGCCTCGACTTAGGCGCGCCTTCGTAGACTGGAGGGGTGCGAACCGCTCGCAACGTCGCGATCATCATGCTGCTGGCGATCCCGGTCGCCTTCACGGTGACCGGCGGCAACATCGCCGAAGCCCTGCTCACCGCCCTGACGATGGCGCTCCTGGCCGGGCTCGCCTGGATGGTCTACACGTACAGCCGCGAAAACCAGCTGACGCTGGCGACCCTCACCGACGCCCGCCGCGCCCTCCTCTACGGCGCGATCGGCGTGATCCTGCTGCTGATCGCCGGCACCGACAAGCTCTTCGCCAGCGGCGGCGGAACGCTCCTCTGGATCCTCCTATTCGCCGCCGCGATAGCGGCCATCTGGCGAGTATGGATGGACGCAAACACCTACACCTGAACCTCAAACCACCGTCATAGAGGTCCGGGGGGAGAGGGTCGCTGGACCCTCCCCGCTGTTGTCCGCCGACCCTCTCCCCCCGGGCCTCCCGACGGCAACCCCTACTTGCTGGTCATCACGATGATGCCGATGACAATCGCGGCGCCGACGCCGGCCAGCGCCACCCCGCCCACCACCAGCGCCGCGGTCGCCGCAACCGGGCGCTGGCTGCGGTTCAGCTCGGCGAACTGACCCGCGCCCCAGATTCCGAGCGAGAAGAGAAAGGTGACGCCGATCCCGGCGACCACCGAGGCCGCCACGGTCTGCAGCAGTTCGTCGGTGTGGACGATCGTCGCGATCATGCCCCGGTCGCCTCCACCGGCGCCCCGCCCTGGGCTCGCCGCGCAAAGGCGGCGGCGACCAGCGAGAGCGCCATCAACGCGACCAGGACCGGGCCGAGCGCGCCGGTACCGAAGATCCGCGTGATGCCGTAAGTGAGAGCCCCGATCGCGGCCGCGGCCGGCAGGGTCAACAGCCAGGCGACGACGATGTTGCCGGCGACGCCCCAGCGCACCGCCGAGAGCCGTTTCGCCGCCCCCGACCCCATGACGCCGCCGTTGATCACGTGGGTCGTCGAGAGCGGGAAGCCGAAGTGAGTCGAGGCGAGGATCACCGCCGCGCCCGCCCCCTGGGCGGAAAAGCCCTGGGCGGCGTCCATCTTGATGATCCGGGTTCCGGTCGTCTTGATGATCCGCCAGCCGCCGCTGTAGGTGCCGAGGGCGATCGCCGCCGCCGAGGAGGCGATGACCCAAAACGGCGGGTCGGCTTCGGCGGCGAGGGTGCCATTGGCGATCAGCGCCAGGGTGATGATTCCCATCGTCTTCTGGGCGTCGTTGGTCCCGTGCGCCAGCGCCAGCAGCCCTCCGGAGAGGATCTGCCCGTAGCGGTAGCCGCGGGAGACGATCCCCGGCCGCTGCTTGCCCACCACCCGGTAGGAGACGGCGATCGCGAACCCGGCGACGAGGAAGGCGAGGACCGGGGCGACGACGGCCGGGATCAGGACTTTGCCGACCAGCCCTTCGGTGAGCACGGCGTCGAACCCGACCGCGGCCACGGCCGAGCCGACGACGCCGCCGATCAGCGCGTGCGAGGAGCTCGAGGGGAGCCCAAACCACCAGGTGATCAGGTTCCAGGCGATCGCGCCGATCAGGCCGGCGAAGACGATCGTCGGGGTGATCACTTCGGCGTCGACGACGTCTTTGGCGACGGTCGCGGCGACGCTGATCGAGATGAAGGCGCCGACGAAGTTGAGCAGCGAAGCGAACCCGATTGCCACCGAAGGCCGCGCCGCGCCGGTCGAGATCGAGGTGGCGACGACGTTGGCGGTGTCGTGGAATCCGTTGGTGAAGTCGAACGCCAGCGCGGTGGCGACGACGAGGATGAGAATGACGTCCGAGCTCATCGAGACGTGACGAGGCTCGGTCGTCGCCAGGCAAGGACGCAGGAAGCGAAGCGTGCTCCGCACGCGAGCGACCGAGGACGCAGCATGGCGGCGACCGAGCCCGTCACGAGTTCTTGATGACGATGCCCTCGAGTATCTGGGCGGCCGTCTCGGTCGCGTCGATCGCCTCCTCGAGCACCGCGAACATGTCCTTCCAGCGGATCACCACCATCGGGTCGATGCCGTTCGAGAAGAGCGAGGCGACGGCGTCGCGGGAGATCCGGTCGCCGTCGTTCTCGAGCCGGTGGATCTCGATCCAGTACTTGTCGAGGTCCTTGAACGAGGGCAGGTTCTCGAGGCCCATCGCCAGCTGCTCGCAGGAAGCGACGAGGACTTTGGTCAGCGCCTGCGCCTGCTCCATCGGCGCCTCGATCTTGTAGAGGCCGAGGAAGTCCGCCGCCTCCTCGGCGAAATCGACGATGTCGTCCATCTGCGTCGCCAGGTTGTAGATGTCCTCGCGGTCGATCGGGGTGACGAAGGTCGAGTTCAGCCGCTGGACGATTTCGTGGGTGATTTTGTCGCCCTCCTGCTCGGCGATCACGATCTCCCGCGAGAGCGCGCCCGAATCGGGCCACGTGTTCATCATCTCGTCGAGCAGCTTGGCCGCGCGAACGGAGTTCTGACCGGCCTGGTTGAAGAGGTCGAAAAAGGTCCTGTCGCGAGGAAGAAGCGAGAAGCGCGCCACTGGTCGCGCATCCTAGCCCCTACTACTGACGCGAGAGAGCCTGCACTTCTGCGGTAGCCGGTCCCGCCAGGTGCTCGGCGGCGCGGGCGGAGTGGCGGGCCATCAGCTCCTCCTGGGCGCTGCGCACTTCGCCGTCGGGCTGGCAGCGCGACCAGTTGCCGTCGGAATCGAGCGCCCAGGAGCTGGCATTGTCGGCCAGGCAGCGCTCGAGCACGTCGAGCAGCTCGGCCTTCAGGGCCGTGTCCTCGACCGGGGCGATCAGCTCGACGCGGCTGTCAAGGTTGCGCGGCATCAGGTCGGCCGAGCCCATCAGGACCCGCGTCTCCTCGCCGCGGCGGAAGACGTAGATGCGCGAGTGCTCGAGGAAGCGGCCGACGATCGAGCGCACGGTGATGTTGTCCGAAACGCCCTCGACCCCGGGTCGCAGGCAGCAGATCCCCCGCACGTTGATCTCGATCTTCACCCCCGCCTGCGAAGCGGCGTAAAGCGCCTGGATACAGCGGGCGTCGACCAGCGAGTTCATCTTCAGGGCGATCCGCGCCTCCTCCCCGGCCTGGTGGGCCTCGGTGGTGCGCTCGATCTCGGCGACGATCTGGTCGCGCATCGTCGTCGGCGCGACCAGCACCTTGCGGTACTCGGCCGGGCGGCCGTAGCCGGTGAGAAAGTTGAACATCTCGGCGACGTCGGCGCCGAGGTCGGGATCGGCGGTGAAGAGGCCGAGATCGGTGTAGAGCCGAGCCGTTTTGGCGTTGTAGTTGCCGGTCCCGACATGGACGTACTCGCGCACCTGCTCGCCCTCGCGGCGGGCGACGAGGATCGCCTTGACGTGGGTCTTGAGGCCGGGGATGCCGTAGACGACGTGGACGCCCGCCTCCTCCAGGCTCTTCGCCCAGTGGATGTTCGCCTCCTCGTCGAAGCGGGCTTTCAGCTCGACCATGCAGACCGCCTGCTTGCCCCGTTCGGAGGCGCGGATCAGCGAAGGCACCAGCGGCGAGTCGTCGCTGGTCCGGTACACGGTCTGCTTGATCGCCAGCACGTCGGGGTCGGCAACCGCCTGGGCGACGAAGCGTTCGACCGAGTTGGCGAAGGAGTCGTAGGGATGGTGGACGAGGATGTCGCGCTGGCGGATCTCGGCGAACATGTCGACCGGGTCGTCGTCCTCGCCCTGCAGGCGCGGCTGCGTCACCGGCGTCCAGGGCGCGTACCGCAGCTCGGCGTGACCGGGGACATCGGCGATCGCGTTGAGGTCGGCGAGGTCGAGCAGCCCCTCGATGTCGTAGACCTCGCGGTCTTCCAGCCGCAGCGCTTCGACCAGCTGCGAGCGCAGCTTCGGGTTCATCCGCGACTCGACCTCGAGGCGCACGACCTCGCCGAAGCGGCGGCGGCGGATCTCGTCCTGGACCGCCTGCAGGAGGTCATCGGCCTCGTCGGAGATCGTGAAGTCGGCGTCACGGGTGACGCGGAAGTAGCCGTGGTCGATGACGTCGATGCCCGGGAAGAGGGCGTCGAGGTTGGCCGCGATCACCTCCTCCAGGGGGACGAAGGTGAGGCCACCGTCGCCGAGCGGGAGGAAGCGGCCGAGCAGCTCCTTCGGCACCTTGACCCGGGCGATGATCTCGTTGCCGGTCTCGGTGTCGCGCAGCAGCACGCCGAGGCTGAGCGAGAGGTTGGAGATGTAGGGGAAGGGCCGGCCGAGCCCGATCACCAGCGGCGTCAGCGCCGGGAAGACCTGCTGTTTGAAGCGCTCGTCGATCTCCCGGCGCTCCTCGTCGGTCGCCGTCTCCAGGGTGACGATGCGGATCCCGCGCTCCTCCAGGGCCGGCTGCAGGTTGCCGCCGAAGGCAGCGCAGAGGCGGTCGTCGAGCTCCAGCACCCGCCGCTGGATCGCGTCGATCTGCTCGGTCGGGGTCAGCCCGTCGGGGCCGCGGGCTTCGATCCCAGCGTCGAGCTGGTCGAAGAGCCCGGCGACCCGGACCATGAAGAACTCGTCGAGGTTGTTGGCGTAGATGGCGCAGAAGCGGACCCGCTCCAGCAGCGGTACCTCGGGGTCCTCCGCGAGTTCGAGAACCCGCTGGTTGAAGTCGAGCCAGGAAAGCTCGCGGTTGAAATAGAGAGCGGGGTCGTCGATGACTCCATTATGCGGCACGGGCTGCGACCTGCGAGCGCGCCGCGGCGCCGTCGAGCGCCCGCCGGTAGCCGGCGGCGAGCTGACCCAACGAGCGCTCCCAGGAGCGCTCGCGGGCGGCGCGGACGCCGGCTTCGCCGAGCCGGCGGCGCAGCGCCGGCGAGGAGGCGAGTTGCAGCAGCGTTCCCGCCAGGTGGTCGGCGTCGGGGCGGCAGAGGAGCCCGGTGTGGCGGTTCTCGATCAGCGCCGCCGGGCCGCCTTCGGCGACGGCGACGACCGGCAGGCCGCTGGCCGCCGCCTCGAGGATGACCTGCCCGTAGGTGTCGGTGCTGCTGCAGAAGAGGAAGGCGTCGGCGCTGGCGTAGGCGCGCGGCAGCTCCTCGCCGGAGAGCCAGCCGAGGAAGCTGGCGCGCTCGCCGAGGCGCTCGCGCAGCTCGTCTTCCTCGGGCCCGCCGCCGGCGAGCAGCAGGTGCAGGCGCGGGTCGGCGGCGTGAGCCCGGATGAAGGTCTCGGCCAGGAGGTCGACGCCCTTCTCGCGGGTCAGGCGACCGGCGTAGAGGACCTTGATCTCGCCGGGGAAGGCGTCGCGATCGGCCTTCGCGGGATCGAAGCGCTCGACGTCGACGCCGCGCTCCCAGCGACCGACCTGGGCCGGGTCGGCGCCGAGGGCGATTACCGAGGCGTCGGCGGAAGGGCTCGGGGAGAGCACCGCCCACGGCGCCGAGTAGAAGGCGCCGAGGCCGGCGCGGGCGAGCGCCTCGAGGGCACCATCGCGGCTGCGCATGCCGGCGTAGGTGGCGATCTCGGTGTGGTAGCTGGCGAGCAGCGGCACCGCGGTGATCCGGCTCATCAGGGTGGCGGCGATCCCCGCCGGGCCGGGAGCGGTGACGTGGACGAGGTCGTAGGAGCCTTCGGCCAGCGTCTCGACCAGGTCGGGGAGGCCCGGAACCCCGAGCGTCATCCCCTCGTAGAAGGGGATCTCGAGCTCCGCCGCGGCGGGCAGGCGGCGGTCGACCCCGGGGTCGGTGCCGACGATGTCGACGTCGAAGCCGGGGACGCCGCGCTCGCGGATCTGTTCGATCGTGTGGGTGACGCCGTGCATCGAGCCGATCCCATCGGCGATCACCGCCACCCGCTGCCGCTCACCCCGCCGGTCGCGCAGCTTCGCTTTCTCGCTGCCGAGAAACGCCGTCGCAGGCGCATACGGAACCGCCGGCACCAGCGCCTCGAAAAGCCCGGTCACAGCCCCCGGGAAGTCACCATCGGAGATCGCCTTCGTGCCACCGTCGATCGCCTTGCGCAACCCTCGATCGTGCCTGCGGCGGGCACGCCGGTAGAGATCGACGTGAGAAAACTCATCAGCCTGCAGGCACTCGATCAACTCGCGCCCGCGGACCTCGAGCCCGACCCCGTCGAGCCAAGCCTCCAGCAAAGCCCGAGCATCCTCCGGCCCCACATCAGCTGCAATCTTCCCCTCCCGGGCAGCCCCCTCCCGTATGACTCGTTCGGCCATCTTGAGCACAGCGCCCGCTTGGACGGGTGGGGGTCCCTCTCCGGACCCTCCCCGCTGTTGTCCGGAGAGGGACCCCCACCCCTCCCCCAGCGACCGCGTAGCCAAAGCCATAGCCGCATGAGCCCACTTGGCAGCGCTGCCCTGTTCCCCATGCGCTTCGGCGTCCCCCCGCCGCAGATGCCCAAGAAACTCTTCCGGCGTCGCGGCCGCAGGCGCCTCGGTGAAGGTGCGGCCGATGTCGACGCCGGCATGGTCGTCCGAGCCGCCGATGCCGATGCCGCCGTGCGTCTCGATGTAGATCGCAGCGGGGGCGTTCAGCTCGGCGGCTCGGGAGCCGTTGCGGACCTCCCAGACGGGGAAGAGCTCCGCCAGTTGCCGCCGGTGCCGCCGGGTCAGCGGCGCGGCGACGTTGAAGAAGGGATGCGCGAGCGCGCAGGCGATCCTCTGCTCGCGAAGGTAGGCGGCGCAGGCTTCGACGTCGCCGGAATGCGCCTGCAGCCACTGGTGGTCTCCGGGAGTGATCCCGTAACAGAGGACGTGAACCGCCTGGGGCTCGCCGGCGAAGCGGACGGTCAGCTCCTCGGAGACAAAGCAGTCGGGACGATCGCTGAGCTCGAGGCAGCCGTCGATCGTGTCGTGGTCGGTGATCGTGACGAAGTCCATGCCACGCCGCTTGGCGAGCTCGTAGACCTCCTCGGGGGGCGTCGCGCACTCCGGCAATCCCAGCGAACGCTGGACACCCAGCTTCGAGAAATGCGACGCGGTGGAGTGGCAATGCATGTCAACACGGGAAGTCATCGGTGCTCTCCCTCTACTCGTTCTCTTTCTCACACACAGAGTTCGACATCGAACGAGCGAGGGTGTGAAAAGCCCGATAACGAACCGCGCCGCCAGGGCTTTCACCCTGACGGCGCGGTGACTGGTCGTCTGCGACAGACTTAAAGCGAGGAGGCTGCTTTCAGTCCCGCTTGTTTGACGACCTTGGGGAGGGGTGCGAAATCAAGCGCCGCACCGTATTTCTGGCCGATCGTCAGGCAGTACTTCGCGAACTGAATCAGGGCCGTCTTCTGGGGCGCGTCCCGGGGGACGATCATGTAGGTGAAGGTCGACAGCGGATAGGCAATCGAGGCCTTCTTCGGGGGATTGGTGATGCTGATCGTGTTGCTCGGACCGAGCTTCTTCACGGTCGAGGCTGCGCTCGAGATGTTTTCGATGTTCGGGAGCGCATAGTAGCCCGCGTTATTCTGGATCGAGGCGGCGTGGAGGCCGGCGGCGATCAGGTAGTAAGCGGAGATGTAGCCGATCGCTCCGGGCGTTTTCACGACCGTCGCGGTGACGCCAGCGTTGCCTTTGGCACCGACACCGGCCGGGAAGCCCACCGTCGTCGCGTAACCGACTTCGTTCTTCCAGGCGGGGCTGATTTTCGACATGTAGTTGGTAAACGTGTAGGTGTCACCGGAGCCGTCGCTGCGGAAGACCGGGGTGATCGTCAGGCCAGGCAGTTTGACCCCCGGGTTGAGCGCCTTGATTTTTTTGTCGTTCCACTTCGTGATCTTGCCGAAGTAGATCCCGGCGAGGATCTTGCCGGTCAGTTTCAGCTTCTTGACACCCGGGAGGTTGTAACCGAGCGCAGTCGCCGAGAGTGCCCACGGGATCTGCACGCAGTCGCGGCAGGCCGAGGCCTGTTCGGGGGTCAGCGGGGCATCGGAGGCGCCGTAATCAACGGTGCGGGCCGTGATCTGTGCGATCCCGGTTCCGGAGCCGACCGCCGAGTATTTGACGGGGATGCCTTCTTTGATTTCGAAGTTGCTGATCCAGTTGGCCATCAGTGGGGCGACCAGCGTGGAGCCGGCTCCCGTGAGACCGGCGGCCGAGGCGGCGGCGGGCGCGACCGAAGCCGTACCGCCGACCAACGCGACCGCCGCGATCAGCGCTGCGAGCAACCTGTTCCGAAGCAATGCGGGTCCTTTCGAGTTTGATTTCACAGCCGCAGCCTCTCCGGAACAGTTCGCGAAATTGTTTCAATCCCGTAAACCCGAGAAGTAACAACACTGTTACAAGAGCGGCTCTGTGACTACTTAGCCTGCCCCGGAATGGCCACCGCCTCGCCCACGGTCCAGGTCGCCCCCCGGGTCGCCCGTGTCAGCCCGCTGCGCCGGCGGCTCGACCGTTTCGGCGACCGGGCCCTCTTCGGCGTCTGCCTGGCGGCGGCGATCATCGCCGGAGCGACGATCGTCCTCGTCGGCTACCAGATCGTTCACGGCGCCCAGCCGGCGATCTCCAAGTTCGGCTTCGCCTTCGTCTACGAAACCACCTGGCAGCCCAACTTCGGCGAGTTCGGAGCCGGGGTGCTGCTCTACGGCACCGCCGTCACCTCCGCCTTCGCGCTGCTCCTGGGAGCGCCGATCGCGATCGCGATCGGCCTCTTCCTCACCCTGCTGGCGCCGAAGCAGCTGGGTGCGGTGATCGGCCCGCTGGTCGAGCTGCTGGCGGCGATTCCCAGCGTCATCCTCGGCTTCTGGGGGCTGCTGGTGGTGGCGCCGTTCGCCCAGGAACACCTCGAGCCCACCCTCCACGACCACCTTGGGTTCCTGCCGATCTTCGGCGCCCCGCAGACGACCGGGCTCAGCATCTTTACCGCCAGCCTGGTGCTGACGATCATGGTGATCCCGATCATCGCCTCGATCTCGCGGGACCTCTTCCGGTCGGTGCCGCCGGAGCTCCAGGACGGCGCCTCCGCTCTCGGTGCCACCCGCTGGGAGGTGGTGCGGGGCATCGTCCTGCCGACCACCTCGACGGGGGTAGTCGCCGCCTGCATCCTCGGCCTCGGCCGCGCCCTCGGCGAGGCGATCGCGGTCTCGCAGGTGATCGGCGCCGGCTCGCAGATCGACCCCAACCTCTTCGCCCCCGGCGACACGCTCGCCTCGCGGATCGCCCTCCAGTTCCCGGGGGCGCTGACCGAACTGCACAAGGCCTCGCTCTACTACTGCGGCGTCATCCTCCTCGTCCTCAACCTGGCGGCGAACCTGGTCGCCAGCTGGATCGGGCGGCGCTTCGGCTACGCGGGGGCGGTGGCCCGGTGAGCGACCCGGCCTTCGACCCGTCGGCGCCGCTCGTCCCCAGCGGCAACCTGCGCCGCCGGCAGCTGGTCAGCCGGTTCGCCGAGGCCGGGGCGACCGCGGCCGCGGTGGTCGCGATCGCCGTCCTGGTGATCGTTATCTGGACCGTCGTCTCCCGCGGCGCCAAGGCGATCGACCTCGACTTCATCTTCACCGGCTACCCGACCGGGGTCGGCCCGATGTTGCTGGGGACGCTGGTCATCTCGCTCGTCGCGACGACGATGGCGATGCCGATCGGCGTCCTCATCGCCGTCTACACGACCGAGTACTCCGGTGCCCGGGGGTCGGCGGTCCTGAAAACGACCCTTGACCTGCTGAACGGGCTGCCCTCGATCATCCTCGGCCTCTTCGTCTTCATCCTCATCGTCGATCCCCAGAACAAGCAGACGGGGTTCGCCGGTTCGGTCGCCCTGGCGATCATCGAGCTGCCGCTGATCGCCCGCGGATCGCAGGAGGTCCTGCTGTTGGTGCCCGCGGCGCTGCGCGAAGCCTCCGATGCGCTCGGGGTCGCCCGCTGGCGCTCGATCCTCACCGTCGTCCTGCCGACCGCGCTCGGCGGCATCGTCACCTCGACCGTGCTCGCGGTCGCGCGGGCGGCCGGCGAGACCGCGCCGCTGATCCTCGCCAGCTCCGTCTTCGACCCGAAAAAATTCTCCGTCAACCCCTTCGAAGCGCTGCCCAACGTCCCCGTCTGGATCTACAAACTCTCCGAAGAAGGCAACCCCGAAGGCTTCACGGAAGCCTGGGGGATGTCGCTGCTGCTGATCTCGTTCATCCTCTTCGCGAGCCTCGGCGCCCGGGCGCTGCTGGCCCGCAGCAAACGAAAGCTGAGCTCATGAACCAAGCCGTCCCCTCCCGTCTGCGGATCCGGCCCGGCAACCCCGCCACGGCCACCGCCGCCGCGCCCACCTTCACCTCCCAGCTGCGCCCCGAGCTGGTCTTCGAGGCCCGTGGCGTCTCGATCTTCTATGGCGCCAAGCAGGCGCTGGCCGGGGTCAATCTGGGCATCGAGCGCGGCCAGATCACCGCCCTGATCGGGCCCTCCGGCTGCGGCAAGACGACCTTCCTGCGCAGCCTCAACCGGATGAACGACTCGGTCGGCGGCTTCCGGATCGAGGGCGAGGTGCTCTACCACGGCCGCGACGTCTATGGCGATCGCGTCGACAGGGTCGAGGTGCGGCGCCGGATCGGGATGGTCTTCCAGAAACCGAACCCGTTCCCGAAGTCGATTTTCGACAACGTCGCCTGGGCGCCGCGAAACCTCGGGATGCGGCGCAGGCTCGACCAGCGGGTCGAGGAGGCGCTGCGCGGGGCAGCGCTCTGGGACGAGGTCAAAGACCGGCTGCGCGACAGCGCCCTCGGCCTCTCCGGCGGCCAGCAGCAGCGCCTCTGCATCGCCAGGGCGATCGCGATCGAACCCGACGTGCTGCTGCTCGACGAGCCCGCCTCGGCGCTCGACCCGATCGCCACCGCGGCGATCGAGGAGCTGATGCACAGCCTCAAAGGCCGCTTCACGATCGTCATCGTCACTCACAACATGCAGCAGGCGGCCCGGGTCGCCGACCGCACCGCCTTCTTCAGCCTCGAGACCGGCGGCGTCAAGCCGGTCGGCTCGCTGATCGAGGTCGACGCAACCGAGAAGATCTTCAGCTCGCCGCAGGACCCGCGGACCCGCGACTACGTCAGCGGCCGCTTCGGCTGAGCCGACTCAGCGCTTGAGAATCTCGTCGCCCGAGACCTCGGCCAGCAGCGGCCGGCCGCATTGCCAGCAGAAGGTGGCACCGCTCGAGTGCGGGGCGCCGCAGCCAGGGCAGGAGGCGGCGGCGCCGGTCTCCTCGGCGCGCATGATCCGCTCGACCTCGCCCAGCTCGGCGTCGGCGTCCTGCAGCAGTACGGCCCGTTTGACGATCACCTCGACGTCGACGCTGTTGCGGACGACCATCTCGTAGACGAGGCCGCCGAGGTCCCACTGCAGCTCCGCCACTCGTGCCGCCAGCTGTTCGCGCCGACGCGGGAGGTCGACCGCGGCTCCCTCCTGGCGCGCGGGCGGGGGCGAACCCGCCGTCATTCGAAGAACGTCCCTTCGAATTTGCCGTTGTCGCTGCAGCCGGCGACGCTGGGGTCGCATTCGCCACCAACCTCTTGCGTCGGCGGGGCGATCTTCACCCCGGGGGCCGGTTCGAAGACTTCTTCAGTCGCCTTGCTGGCACCGCTGGAGCCGGTGGCGGCTTTTTCTTTCGCTTTCTTGACGCTGGCGGATTTGGCTTTCTTGCCGCCGCCGGCTGCCTTGTCGCCCGCGCTGCCGGCCGTCGCCGTGTCGGCGGTTTCGGTCCCGGAACCGCCGACACGGATGATCTGCGGCGCCGCGCTCGCGGTCGGTTCGGTGCTGTTGCCGGAGCGCCCGATCAAGACGCCGACCCCGAGCGCGAGGACGAGCGTGGCGACCGCGGCGACCATCGAAGCGTTGGCGGAGAGGAGGCGGCGGCGACCGGAGGGCGGTTCCGCGGCCTGCACGTGCTGAGGATGCGGGCGCCGCGAGAGCTCCATGTAGTTGACCGCGTCCATGACCGGGAGACGGGGATCGCCGCGGCGCTGCCCGCAATTCAGGCAGTAGCGCTGGTCGGGTGCGAGCGGGGAGCCGCAACTGGGGCAGGCGTCGGGCACGCGAGCATCATCGGGGCCGACCCCCGGTGCTGATGTTGAAGAGTTGTAAATGAAGGACTGTAATGAGGAGGGGAATCAGGATTTTCACAACCAGCGGCTGGGGCGTGGCGATACTCGCGCCGTGCCTTCACCTCGTATCCGCGCGGTGCCCTCCCCCCGCGCCCTCGGTGCTGCCGTGCTGCTGATGCTCGCCCTCGGGGTGGTGATCGGCTCGGCGACCAGCCAGCTCGCCCGCAGCGCCGGCGTTCGCACGATCGTGCTCGAATCCGGTTCTCCCCCCGCGACCCCCGAACCGATGCCGGAACCGACCAGCGCCGCCCCGGAAACGGAAGCAGGCGGCGAAGCCACGGAACCGATCGCCACCCCCTCCTCGGTCCCGGCCGAAGTTCCGGTCACCGAAGAACCGCTCGAAGGCGCGCCCGAACCCCCCGCCGCGCCGATCGAAGAAGAACTGCCGACGGGGCTGCCGGAAGCCAAGCATGTCTTCGTGGTCATGCTCGGCACCGGCGGCTACGAAGAAACCTTCGGTGAGAGCTCGGCTTCGCCCTACCTGAAAGAAGAACTGCCGGCCCAAGGCGAGCTGCTCGAAAACTACTTCGCCGTCGCCCCGAGCGAGCTGGCGAACAAGATCGCCCTCCTCAGCGGCCAGGGCCCGACCCCGGCGACCGCCGGCGGCTGCCCCACCTACGGCGACGTCACGCCCGGCAGTGAAAGCGACGAAGGACAGGTCGAAGGCGACGGTTGCGTCTACCCGGCGACGACCAAGACCCTGCTCGGACAGCTGAGCGAAGCCGACCTGACCTGGAAGGCCTACCGCGAAGGCGCCGAAGGCTGCCCGGCCCCGCCGAGCGACCCCTCGACCCCCCCGGACACGTCGAACCCGCTGCTCTTCTTCCACGCAGTCCTCGACAGCCCCGAATGCGCCGAAACGAACGTCGGCCTCCCCCAACTGGCGACCGACCTGGAAGCACCGGCGGGGAAATTCCCGACCCTCGCCTACCTCTCCCCCGCCCCGGAAACCCCGGCCGCCACATTCCTCGAACTCGCCATCCCCCAGATCAAGGAATCGCTCGCCTACAAGGACGGCGGCATCATCGCGGTCACCTGGGCCCAGGCGCCGCAGGAAGGCGAAAACGCCGACGCCAGCAGCTGCTGCATCGCCCCGGCCTACCCCAACCTCCCGGCGCCCGCCACCGAACCGCCGGCGACCGGCCCGGTCAAGCCCAGCGGCGGCGGCGGCCGCGTCGGCCTCCTCCTCATCTCCCCCTTCGTCGAAGCGGGGACGACCAGCGAGACCTACTTCAACCACTTCTCGCTGCTGGCGACGATCGAGGAACTCTTCGGCCTCGAAAAGATCGGCTACGCCGCCGAACCCGCAATCACCGGCTTCGACGAATCGATCTTCAACGCCGCGGGCTAAGCCCCGACGAGCTCCTGTTCGCCGTTGAGGCTGCCGTTGAGGAGGTCGAGGATCACTCCCTCGCGGAGGCCGCCCTTGCCGATCTGGAGGGGCTGGCCGAGGAGGTCGGAGAGCTTCTCTAGGAGGAGGACGCCGGTGGGGAGGATCCGGACCCGGGTCGGGTCGAGCTCGAAGCGGCGGCCGACGTCGGCGGCGGGGTCGCCGCAGAGGACGCGGATGCCGCGCTCCAGGGTCTCGTACTCGAGCACGGCGCCGACGAGGCGGCGCAGCGAGGTGGCCGAGCCGCCGACGGCGACGGCCTGGGCCGGGCGCTCGATCTCGACGCCCTCGAAGATGTCCTCGATGCGGTCGCGGGCGCGGCGGATTTCGGCCGCCGAGGGCGGGTCGGAGGCGATCAGCTCGTCGGCGAGGTTGCCGGAGCCGACCGGCCAGGAGCGGACGCTCTGGACGCCGTCGGGAACGGTGCCGAGGATCACCTCGGTCGAGCCGCCGCCGATGTCGACGACGCCGACCAGGCCCTCGGCCGAGTGGCCGAGCGTCTTCGTCGCGCCGAGGAAGGAGAGCCGCCCCTCTTCCTCCTCGGAGAGGATCTCGATCGGGATCCCGGCGGCGTGGCCGATCGCCTCGGCCACCGCCTCGCCGTTGCTCGCCTCGCGGATCGCGGCGGTGGCGACGGCGCGGATCTCCTCGGCGCCGAGCTCGCGCGCCAGCCGCACCTGGGTGGCGACGACCTCCCCCACCTCTTCGATCTTCTCCGGCTTGATCCCGCCCTCGCGGTCGACCGCCTTGCCGATCCGCGTGTAGGCGCGCTGCTCCATCGTCTTCTTCAGCTGGCCCTCGACGGGCTCAGCTACCAGGAGCCGGGTCGTGTTCGACCCGATGTCTATCGCCGCGCAGAGAGTCACAGGTATCCCCTCCATCTTCCCAGGGGGACCGGATCTCAAGCGCTACGAGGGATGCGAGGCGTCCTCGAACTCGCGGAAGAGCCCGGTGACGACGAAGGCGACCTGCTCGCCGATGTCGACCGCGTTGTCCCCCACCCGCTCGATCGCCCGCGCCGCCAGCAGCATCGTCATCGCCCACTCGCGCCGGTCGGTGTCGTCGCCGATCTCCAGCGCCAGGTGGAAGCACTCGCGGTTGAGCGCGTCGACGGCGTCGTCGCGGCGGACAAGGTCCCGCGCCATCTCCACGTCGCGCTCCTCGAAGGCCCGCTTCGCCTGCGTGATCAGCGTCTTCGTGTGCCCGCCCATCTTCACGATCAGCTCGATCATCCGCGGGTCGACCGGGGCGTAGTTGCCGGTCAGCGGGATCACCTTGCAGACGTTCACGCACTGGTCGCCCATCCGCTCGATGCTCTTCAGCACGTGCAGCAGCGCCGAGATCAGCCGCAGGTCGGTCGCCACCGGCGACTGCGTCGCCAGCAGCGTGATCAGGCTCTGGTGGACCTCCAGGTAGCGGCCGTCGATGCGGTCGTCGTCGGCGATCACGACCTGCGCCAGCTCGACATCCTGGTTCTCGACCGCTTCCATCGTCCGCGCCAGGGCGACGTTGACCAGGTCGAGGCCGCCGAGGGCGCTGGCCTCCAGCGTCGCCAGTTCCTCCAGGTACTCGCTGCGGGCTATTTCGGGCATCGCTCGCTCTCCTCCCGTCTCAGCCGAAGCGGCCGCTGACGTAGTCCTCGGTCTGCTTCTCGGTCGGGTTGGTGAACATCTGGTCGGTCGCGCCGACCTCGACCAGGTGCCCCGGCTTGCCGGTCGCGTCGAGGTTGAAGAAGGCGGTGACGTCGCTGGCCCGCGCCGCCTGCTGCATGTTGTGAGTGACGATGACGATCGTGTAGCGGTTCTTCAGCTCGGAGATCAGGTCCTCGATCGCCAGCGTCGCCAGCGGGTCGAGCGCCGAGCAGGGCTCGTCCATCAGCAGCACCTCCGGCTCGACCGCGGTGGCGCGGGCGATGCAGAGCCGCTGCTGCTGGCCGCCGGAGAGGCTCGAGCCCGGCTTGTCGAGCCGGTCCTTGACCTCCTCCCAGAGATGGGCGCCGCGCAGCGCCCGCTCGACCACCTCGTCCTTGCGGGACTTCGGGACCCGGGAGGAGTTGAGGTTGAGGCCGGCGGCGACGTTGTCGTAGATCGACATCGTCGGGAACGGGTTCGGCTGCTGGAAGACCATCCCGATCAGCCGCCGCACCTCGACCGGGTCGACGCCCTTGGCGTAGACGTCCTCGCCGTCGAGGCTGACGTGGCCCTCGACCCGGGCGCGCGGCGTCAGCTCGTGCATCCGGTTGAGCGAGCGCAGGAAGGTCGTCTTACCGCAGCCCGAGGAGCCGATCAGCGCCGTCACCTTGTTCGGCGCGATCGTCATCGTCACCCCCTCGACGGCGTGGAAGTCGCCGTAGTAGAGGTCGACGTCACGGACCTCGATCGTCTTCGCCCCGCGGGTGGCCTTCGTCACGGGTTCGCTCGAGGTCGCGCCGGTCGGCTGGTCGGCCGCCATCGGCTCCCCCTCTCCGGCGGCGCTGCGCTTGGTCGCGGCTCCCAGCATCGATCTCAACTTCCTTCCTTCCACGTCAGCGGATCTCGGTTTTGTAGCGCCGGTAGACGAGCCGGGCGGCGACGTTCAGCAGCATCACGATCGCGATCAGGGTCAGCGCCGCCGCCCAGGCCTTGTCGTAGGCCGCCTGTTTGAAGACGCCCGGCGAGCGGTACTCGTTGTAGGCGTAGACGGCGAGGTTCTGCATCCGCCCGTTGAAAGGGTCGGTGTTCATCGAGTCGACCACGCCCGTCGTCACCAGCAGCGGCGCGGTCTCGCCGACGATCCGCGCCACCGCGATCATCACCCCGGTTACGAGGCCGGCGAAGGCGGTCGGGAGGACGACCTTGGTGATCGTCTTCCACTTCGGCGTCCCCAGCGCGTAGGCGGCCTCGCGCAGGTGGTTGGGGACGATCTTCAGGACCTCCTCGGCGGAGCGGATGACGATCGGGATCATCAGCACCGAGAGCGCCACCGAGCCCATCACCCCGAGCCGGATCCCCGGGCCGAGGAAGAGCTCGAAGAGCGCGTAGGCGAAGAGACCGGCGACGATCGAGGGGATACCCGTCATCACGTCGACGAAGAAGGTGAGGGCGCGGCGCAGCCGCCCTTCCCCGTACTCGTTCAGGTAGATCGCGGCCATGATCCCGATCGGGACCGAGATCACGCTGGCGACGGCGGTGATCACCAGGGTGCCGACGATCGCGTGTGAGGCACCGCCACCTCCGCCGATCTGACCGCGGGCGTCATCGGTGAAGAATTCGAGGCTGAGGCCGGGGATCCCGCGCTTGGCGACCTCGAAGACGAGCGAGATCAAGGGGATCAGCGCCAGCACGAAGGCAGCCGTGATCAGTACCGTCATCGTGATGTTGACCGCGCGCCGGCGCCAGCCGAGGCCGCCGGAGAGGAGCGTGGTCGGGCGGGTGAGGGTCGCGCTCTCCATCGCTATTCGTGGTTCTGGCGGGCGATTACGGCCCGCGCCGCCATGTTCGTCACGAGGGTGATCGCGAAGAGGACGAGGCCGGTGGCGATCAGGGCGTTGATCGCCAGGCCGGAGGACTCGGGGAAGTTGAGGGCGATGTTGGCGGCGATCGTCGAGGGGTTCGCCTGGCTGATCAGGTTGAAGGTGACGGCGCCGGAGACCGAGAGGATGATCGTCACCGCCATCGTCTCGCCGAGGGCGCGGCCGAGGCCGAGCATGGCGCCGCTGATCACCGACGATCTGCCGAACGGGAGGACCGTCATCCGGATCATCTCCCAGCGGGTGGCGCCGAGCGCCTGCGCACCTTCCATCAGCTTGCGCGGGGTCTGCGCGAAGACCTCGCGGGCGACGGCGGAGACGATCGGCAGGATCATCACCGCGAGGACCAGCCCGGCGACCAGCATCGTCCGCCCGGTCGCCGAGGCCGGCCCTTCGAAGATCGGGATCCAGCCGAGCTTCTCTTCCAACCACTTCAGCACCGGCACCGCCGCCGGGCCGAGGACGAAGATCCCCCAGAGGCCATAGACGATGCTGGGGATCGCCGCCAGCAGGTCGACCAGGTAGCCCAGCGTCAGCGCCAGGCGCTGCGGCGCGATGTGGGTGATGAAGAGCGCGACCCCGACCGCGAGGGGAACGGCGACGAGCGCGGCGATCAGCGAAGCCAGGATCGTGCCGAAGGCGAGCGGCGCCGCGTAGTCGATGAAGCTCTTGCCCTCCGGCAGTTCGGAGGCGCCGGCGGTGAAGGCCGGGAAGCCCTCGGCGACGAGGAAGATCGCGACCCCGGCCAGCAGGGCGAGGATCGTCACCGCGGCGACGACCGCGGTGCGGGAGAAGACGCGGTCGCCGAGGCGGCGGCGCCCTCCGGACGCCGCCGCCAGCAACTGGCCCGCGTTGGTCGTGGTGTCGACCTCGGACACGTTCTCCTTAGCCGGCTTCGATCGCTTCGATCGCCGGGGTGACCTTCGCGGTCAGCGCCGAGGAGAGCGGAGCGGAGCCGGCCTGTTCGGCGGCCAGTTCCTGTCCTTCGGGGCTGATCACGTATTCGGCGTAGGCCTTCACCGCGGCCGCTTCGTCGGCCGAGTCGTACTTGGTGCAGGCGATCAGGTAGGAGGTGAGCACGATCGGATAGGTGCCCTCCGATTCGGTCTTGCGATCGAGTTTGTAGGCGATCGTGTACTTGCCCGGGCTCAGTTCCTTGTCGAGGGGGGACTCCTCGAGGACCTTGGCCGCGGCCTCCGGGGTCGGTTCGGCGTATTCGGAGCCGACTTTGACCTTGGCGATGCCGAGTTCGCCGGCCTGGCTGGCGTCGGCGTAGCCGATCGCGCCTTCGCCGGCGGCGACAGCTTCGACGACGCCGGAGGTGCCGGAAGCGGCTTCGCCGCCCTTGACCGGCCAGTCGCCGCTGACTTCGTAGCTCCAGACGCTCGGCACAACCTCGGAGAGGTATTCGGTGAAGTTCTCCGTCGTCCCCGACTCGTCAGAGCGGTTGACCGGGGTGATGCGGGTGTCGGGCAGTTCGGCGCCGGGGTTGTCGGCGGCGATCGCCTTGTCGTTCCAGCTGGTGATTTCCTGGTTGAAGATCTTCGCCAGGGTTTCGGGGTCGAGCTGGAGGTCTTCGACGCCGGGGAGGTTGTAGATGATCGCGATCGGCGAGATGTAGTTCGGGACCTCGATCAGCTGACCGGCCTTGCAGCGCTTTTCGGCCTTTTCGAGTTCGCCTTCTTCGGGCGAGAGGGCGGCGTCGCTGCCGGCGTAGGCAACCCCGCCGGCGATGAACTGTTCGCGGCCTCCACCCGACCCGACGGGGTCGTAGGAGATCGTGACGCCGGAGTTTTCGTTCTCGAATTCGGCGATCCAGGCTTCCTGGGCGGCCTGCTGGGCGGTTGAGCCGGCGCCGGCGATTTCACCGGAGACGCTGCCCCCGCCGCTGCCGCCAGAGGTTTCGTCGCTGCTGCTGCCGCAGGCGGCAACGGCAATCGCGAGGACGATCATGGCGCTCAGCACCACGAACCACTTAGAGCTGGTCAACTCTTTCTCCTTCGGGTCGATTCATAGGTGGCGCCACCCTCGCAGCGGCCACCTGGAACCTTGTTACGTCCCTGTGTCGAGCATGTAAAAAAGATGTAAAAGCCCTGCGAAGCCCTCAGGCGTCGGGCGCGAAGCGGTAGCCGATCCCGTTGTGGGTGTGGATCAGCTGGGCTTCAGGGAGCGCTTCGCCGAGCTTGGCGCGGAGCCGGCTGACGTAGACGTCGACCGAGCGGTCGTCGCTGCGCGGGGTGCCGCCCCAGACCTGGGAGAAGAGCTCCTCCCTGGTCATGATCCGCTGCGGGTGCTCGGCCAGCGTCACCAGCAGCTGCAGCTCCCGGACGGTGAGGCTGAGCGGGCGGCCGTCGACCAGCGCGGCGTGCTCTTCGGGCTTGATCTCCAGCCGTCCCATGCGCCCGAGCATGGCGACGAGCGTGCCGGCGGCGGTTATCCGGGCGTGAAGGTGTTGTGAACGCCTTGTGAATCCGGCTCGGGTTGAGGCCCGGCCTCGACGGCGGTCTCGGGAGCCGGGCGCAGCTCCTCGGCGACGATCCCCGCGGGTTCGGGATCGAAGCGGTAGCCGATGCCGAAGTGGGTGTGGATGTATGTCCAGCTCGGCGAAAGGCTTTCCAGCTTCTTGCGCAGCTTGCGGACGAAGACGTCGACCGAGCGGTCGCCGTGGGCCATCGCGTAGCCCCAGACCCGCTGGTAGATCTGCTCGCGCTCGAGCACCTGCCCTTTTTCCTCGGCGAGCAGGTAGAGGAGCTCGAACTCGCGGCGGGTGAGGTCGAGGGCCTCGTCGCCGACGAAGGCCTGGAAGCGGTCGGGGCGGATCTCCATCTCGCCGACGGCGAGCGGCGCGGCCTCGTGCTCCTGGCGGCCGCGGCGGCGGCGGCGCGAGACCGCTTCCAGCCGCGCGATCGCCTCCTCGGGATGGCAGGGCTTGGTCATCCAGTCGTCGATCCCGAGTCGCAGCCCGCGCACCCGCTGGGCGACGGTCGAGCGGCCGGTGCAGACGACCAGCCCGAGGTCGGGCAGCATCGATGAGACCCGCTCCAGGTAGGCCCAGGCTTCGTCACCCAAGACGACCGGGTCGACGATGAGCGCATTCAGCTTCATCGCCACCAGGTCTCGCGGCGGCACGGGGCCGGTTTTCTGGCTGAGGTGCCAACCGGCCGCCTCAGCGCGGCGGGCGAGAACGGTGACGAAACCGCTGTCGGTGTCGAGGACGGCGATTCGGATGGCCACAGTGTATGCAGGTCCGATGGCGTTATCCCCTGCGTTCACAGGATTTTCACGGGTCGGCCCCAAAGCGCCTCGAATTTGCGGGGAGACACATTCGCCTGTTCCTTATCGGTCCCAGGCAACGAAAAGGAACAGACGAACTAGAAGGTCGCCGGCCGCAGGCCGGTGGCGATGATCAAGAGGATCGCGGCGCCGGCCGCGTAGCGGTAGAGGACGAAGGGCCGGTAGCTGGTGGTGCGGACCAGGCGGAGGAGGAAGGAGATCGCCCAGTAGCCGGAGACGGCGGCGGCGATCGTCCCGACCACCATCGGGCCGCCGACTCCGGGCGGCAGCCCTTCTTTGCCGGCCTCGAGGGCCTTGTAGGCGGTGGCGCCGGCGACGGCGGGGATCAGCAGCAGGAAGGAGAAGCGGGCGGCGGCGTCGCGGTCGAGGCCCAGCCAGCGGCCGGCGGTGATCGTGATCCCTGAGCGCGAGGTGCCCGGCGCCAGCGCCAGGACCTGGGCGAGGCCGACGATCCAGCCGTCGCGCAGAGTGGTCTCGCCGAGGTTGCGCCGCTCCGGCATCCGGTCGGCCCAGCCGAGCAGGAAGCCGAAGAAGATCAGCTGGATCGCGATCATCCAGGGCTCGCCCAGGTGCTCGTCGATGAAGCTGGAGCCGAGGCCGCCGGCGATCACCGCAGGGACGGTCCCGATCGCGATCGCGACCGAGAGCCGTTGCTCCCGGGTGCGGATCGCCCGCTGCCTTGAGGCCTGCAGGAAGCCGCGGATGAGGACGACGACCTCGACCCGGAAGTAGGCGATCGCGGCGACCAGCGTGCCTGCGTGCAGGGCAACGTCGAAGGTCTTGTTGAAGGACTCGTTTTCCTGCAGGAAGGTGTAGTTCTGCAGCCAGGGAACGATGATCAGGTGGCCGGAGGAGGAGATCGGCAGGAACTCGGTCAGTCCCTGGACCACGCCCAACAGCAGGGCCTCGAGGTTCGACATCGCGGCGCATCCTACGCGTCGCGACCACGGCTTGCGCTAAATTCCCGCCCCGTGAAGCGCACCGCCGCAGCCCTGCTCTCGATCTGGGCCCTGATGCTCGCCGCCGCCCCGATGGCGTTCGCCGACGAGGGAGTGGGCCTCGCCGGGCCGACCACCGACAAGACGGTGACCTTCTTCTGCTTCGGCGTCATCGCCTTCTTCGCCGCCCTGGTCATCGTGCTCTCGCTGATCCAGAACCGCCTCGAGCGGCGCAAGGATCAGCGTAAGTCGGACCTGGCGCGCTTTAACTAAAAACGAGACTCGTTTTCATTTAGTACCCTCGGCTCGATGCTCGAGCCGTTTCAGCTGCCCTTTGTCCAGCGCGGCCTTGTCGAGATCCTGCTGCTGGCGATTCCCGCCGGCCTGCTGGGGACGTGGATCGTCATGCGGGGCCTCGCCTTCTTCTCCCACGCTGTCGGCACCGCCGCCTTCCCCGGCCTCGTCCTCGCCGACGGGCTCGGCTTCGCCGCTCCGCTCGGCGCCTTCGGCGCCGCCCTCCTCTTCACCGCCGGCGCCGCGGCGCTGCGCGGTCGGCGCAACGACGACGACGCGGTCGTCGCCCTGGTCCTCGTCGGCTGCCTCGCCGGCGGCGTCATCCTCGCCAGCGACGTCTTCGGCTCCGGCTCCAACGTCGAGACGCTCCTCTTCGGCAGCCTCCTGCTCGTCGACGGCGGCGACATCCGCCTCGCCGCCCTCGCCGCCGCGGCGACCCTGCTAGCCGGTGGCCTGATCGGGCAGCACTGGCTGCGCAGCGGCTTCGACCCCTCGCTCGGCGATCCGAACGGGCCGAGCCCGCGCCTCTTCGACGCCGTCCTGCTCGGGCTGGTCGCCCTCGCCGTCACCGCCGCCCTCACCGTCGTCGGCGCCCTCCTCGTCACCGCGCTCTTCCTCGTCCCGGCGGTGACGGCGCGGCTGCTGACCGAGCGGCTGGCGAGCTGGCAACTGCTCAGCGTCGCCCTGGTCGCGGTCGAGGGGACGGCGGGCCTCTGGCTCTCGGTCGAAACCGACGCCCCGCCCGGGGCGACGATCGCCTGCGTCGCCGGCGGCGTCTTCGTCTTGGTTGCGGTGGGACGCGCGTTCCTCCGCCAGCCTCGGCCGGCGGCAGCCACGGCCGCCCTAGCGGCCGTGGCCCTGATCGGGGGCTGCGGCTCGACCGGCGGCGACCCCGGCAAGGTCGACGTCGTCGCCACCACCACCCAGCTCGGCGACTTCGTCCGCGAGGTCGGCGGCGAAGCGGTCGCGGTCGACCAGATCCTGCAGCCGAACAGCGACCCCCACGAGTACGAGCCGCGCCCCTCCGACGTCGAGGGGGCGGCGAGCGCCGAGCTGGTCTTCGCCAGCGGCGACAACCTCGACAGCTGGATCGGCGAGATCGTCTCCGACAGCGGCAGCGACGCCGAAGTGGTCGACGTCGGCGCCCGGGTCCCGGTCCGCCTGCCCGGCGAGTCCTCCGGCGCCGAGGCCTCGCGATACGACTCGCACTGGTGGCACGACCCGCGCAATGCCGAGGCCGCGGTGCGGGTGATCGAGCGCGCCCTCGTCGCCGCCGACCCCTCCCACCGCGCGACCTTCGAACACAACGCCCGCGCCTACCTGGCGCAGCTGCGGGCGCTCGACCGCGGGATCGCCAGGTGCATCGATTCGGTGCCGCCGGCGCGGCGCAAGCTCGTCACCGACCACGACGCCTTCGGCTACTTCGCCCACCGCTACGGGATCGAGGTGATCGGCGCCGTCATCCCCTCGCAGACGACCCAGGCTCAGCCCTCGGCCAAGGACCTGAGCGAACTGGCGCAGACGATCGAAGCCGAGAAGGTGAAGGCGATCTTCCCCGAGAGCTCGCTGAGCACGAAGGTGGCCGACGCGATCGCCCGCCAGACCGGCGCCACGGCCGGGTACTCGCTCTACGGCGACACGCTGGGCCCGGAAGGCTCGAGCGGCGCGACCTACGTCGGGATGGAGGAGGCGAACGCCGAGGCGATGGTCCGCGGCTTCACCGGAGGAGAACGAGGATGCGACCCGAGCCGCTGATCGAGGCGAGCGGGCTGGCCGCCGGCTACGACGGCACTCCGGCGATCTCCGGCGTCTCCTTCTCGCTGCGGCGGGGCGAGCGGATGGCCCTGCTGGGGCCCAACGGCGGCGGCAAGACGACGCTGCTCCGCGCCCTGCTCGGGGAGCTGCCGCCGCTGGCCGGCGAGCTGCGGGTCGGCGCTCGCTGCGCCACCGTCCCCCAAACCGAGCGCTCGCAGCTCGACTACCCCGTCTCCGCCCTCGACGTCGCCGCGATGGGGGCGCTCGCGCGGCTGCCCTGGTGGCGGCGGCCGGGCCGGCACGAGCGCCGCTCGGCGCTGGAAGCGCTGGAGCGAGTCGGCCTCGGCGACCGCGCCGGCGAGACCTTCGGCAAGCTCTCCGGCGGCCAGCGCCAGCGCGTCCTGATCGCCCGCAGCCTCGTCCAGGAGGCCGAGGTCCTGCTCCTCGACGAGCCCTTCTCCGGACTCGACCGCCCCAGCTCCGAGCGCCTGGAAGCGCTGATCGCCGACCTGGCCGGCGAAGGGCGGGCGCTGATGATCGCCACCCATGACCTCGAGCAGGCGCGCCGCTGCGACAGCGTCCTCTGTCTCAACCGCACCCAGATCGCCGTCGGGGCGCCGGAGCAGGCGCTGAGCCTGGAGGTTCTGGAAGCGACCTACGGCGGCACGATCGTCGAGCTGCCCGGCGAGGGCGGCCGGGCGATCCTCCCGCCCCACCATCACCACCACTGACGATGCTCGAGCCCCTGCAAGACGAGTTCATGCGGCGCGCGATCGCCGAGATGACCCTGATCGGCGTCGCCGGCGGCGCCCTCGGCTGCTGGGTCGTCCTCTACCGGCTCTCCTATGCGGCGGAGTCGCTGGCCCACTCGATCTTCCCCGGCCTCGTCCTCGCGGCGATCGCCGGGGTTCCGCTGCTGGTCGGCGGGGCGCCGGCGATCGTCGTCGCCGCGCTGGCGACCGCGATCGTCGCCCGCGTCCCCGGGCTCAGCCGCGAGGTCGCGGTCGGCGTCGTCGTCACCACCCTCTTCGGCCTCGGCGTCCTGCTCGCCCTCTCCCCCAGCTCGCCGCCGGGGATCCAAGGCGTCCTCTTCGGCGACATCCTCGGCCCCTCCGACGGCGACCTCGCAGCGGCCGCGGCGCTCGCCGGCGCCGTCGCCGTCGCCCTCCCGCTCCTCCACGGCCGCCTCCTCGCCGGCGGCTTCGACCGCGGTGCCGCCCGCGCGCTCGGCGCCTCCCCGGCGCGAACCGAAATGGCCCTACTCGTGCTCCTGGCGCTGGCGATCGTCGTCGCCGTGCAGGGGCTGGGGAATCTCCTCGTCGTCGCCGTCTTCGTCGGCCCCGCCGCGGTCGCCCGACAGCTCAGCGAGCGGATCGGGCCGATGATCGCGATCGCCGTCGCCACCGCCGTCCTCGCCGGGGTCGCCGGCCTCTACCTCTCCTACTACGCAGGCACGGCGGGGGGCGCCTCGGTGGCGCTGGCGATCCTCGCCGCCTACCTGCTCTCGCTGCCGCTCGCGGCTACGATCGAGTGATGGCGCAGGCAGTCGACAGCAGGTGGTCCGAGCACGCGTTCGACAGGCTCGCGGAGGCGGGATACCGGCGCGGCGGCGCCCGCACCGCGGTCGTCGAGGCGCTCGCCCAGCACTCATGCGCGGTGAACGCGCTCGAGCTGGAGGACGAGCTGCGCGAGCGCCACGCCCGCGTCGGCCGCGCCAGCGTCTACCGGGCGCTCGAGCTGCTGGAGGAGCTGGGGCTGGTGCAGCGTTTCGAGGCGGCGCGCGGGATCGCCAGCTACGAGCGGATCGACCCCAGCGGGCACCATCACCACCACGCGATCTGCCGCCGCTGCGGGCGCATGGAGCCCTTCGAGAACCGCGACCTCGAGCAGGCGATCGGCCAGGTCGCCGCCGAGGTCCCGTTCGAGATCGCCGAGCACGACGTCGTCCTCCGCGGCCTCTGCGAGCGCTGCGCGGCCTAGCGCTCGCAGCCGCGGATCGAGTCGGCGCCCGGGCCGCCGCGGCAGATGTCGAAACCGGCGCCGCCACGGAGGCGGTCGGAGCCACGGCCACCCTTGAGCCGGTCTCCCCCACTCTGGCCCTTCAGCAGATCGGGGCCGCCCTGGCCGAGGACGCGGTCGCGCCCGGCCCCGCCGAAGATCCGGTCGGCCGCCGTGCCGCCGCGGACGTAGTCGCCGCCGGAGTTGGCGCAGATCAGGTCGCGCCCAGCCCTGGCGAGGATGCGGTCGTCGCCACCAAGCCCGACGATGACATCAGGGCCACGGGTTCCCAGCAGTTCGTCGTTACCGGCGGTGCCGGTGATCGTCGCGGGAACGCCACGACAGGTCGGCACGCCGAGCACGCGGGTGCTCGCGGTCGCCTTGTTATTGGCGTTGACGGGGTCTTTCTGGTCGCCCTTAACCGTCGCCGTGTTGCGGATCGTGCCGGTGTCGCGGGGGATGACGACGATCGTCACCGTGGCGGGGGCACCCCCGTAGTTGACGCCGACCGGGTTGAGCGAGCCGACCGGACAGGTGATCTTCCCTCCTTGGACCGCGCAGGAACCGGCGGGCCCGGTGCCGGAGACCAGGTCGACGCCTTTCGGGAGGTTGTCGGTGACGGTCACTCCGGTGGCGGCGGCGGGGCCGAGGTTTTCGACCCCGATCGAGTAGGTCAGCTGGGATCCGACCCGCACGGGATCGGGGCTGTCGCTCTTCGTGATCTTTAGGTTCGCCGTCCCCGACGGTGCGGCGCTGACGACACTGACGAGACCGAGGGCGACGATCGCGACGACTCCCACCAAAGCGCTGAAAGCTTGCCGGTTCATTCCTGCTCCTTTCGTCCTCTCCCTAGAACGATTTCTTCCTGTAGAACGATTCGCCGCCCCCTGCGTCAGGGCACTGCTCGATTCGTTATTCATCGACGAACATCGATGAAGTGGTAGGCTCGCGACCGATGAGCGAGCTGCCGGTGATCAACTGCTGCACCCCGCTCGCCGGCTCCTCCCTTGGTGAGAAGCAGGCCGTTGAATTAGAGGCGGTGATGAAGGCGCTGGCCGACCGGCAGCGGCTGCGGATCGTCAACATGCTGCTGCGGGCCGAGGGCCAGGCGGTATGCGTCTGCGAGTTCGAGCCCTTCCTCGGCCTCTCGCAGGGCACCGTCAGCCACCACCTCAAGGTCCTCACCGAAGCAGGACTGGTCGAACGCGAGGGCCGCGGCACCCGCAGCTACTTCACCCTCGTCCCGGGAGCACTGGACTCGGTCCGTGAAGTCTTCGCGCCCTGACCTCCTCCACCGCGCGGCCGCCGAGGGCCTCGGCGTCTTCGCCCTCGTCTTCGCCGGCTGCGGCGCGATCGTCACCGAGGCCGAACACCCCGGCTCCCTCGGCGTCGTCGGCATCGCCCTCGTCTTCGGGCTGATCGTGATGGCGATGATCTACGCGACCGGCCACCTCTCCGGCGCCCATCTCAACCCGGCCGTCACCCTCGCCTTCGCCATCACCCGCCACTTCCCCCGCGCCGAGGCAGGCGCCTACCTGCTGGCTCAGGTCCTCGGCGCGATCGCAGCGGCGGCGCTGCTGGCGGCGGTTTGGCCCGGCCAGCCCGCCGAGCTCGGCGCGACCGTGCCGAGCGTCGGCGCCGGCAGCGCCTTCGTCTACGAGGTCGTCCTCACCGCCTTCCTGATGTTCGTGATCATCGCCGTCGCCACCGACACCCGCGCCGTTGGCGCCGCGGCGGCGATCGCGATCGGCGGCACCGTCGGCCTCGACGCCCTCTTCGGGGGGCCGGTCACCGGCGCCTCGATGAACCCCGCCCGCTCCCTCGGCCCGGCGCTCGTCGCCGGCGAATTCAGCGACCTCTGGATCTACCTGCTGGCGCCGCCGCTCGGGGCGGCCCTCGGCGCGCTCGCCTACCAGCTGGTCCGCGGCGAGCACTCCGACGTCGCGACGGAGTCGTCCTGATGGCGCGGGCCCTCTTCGTCTGCCTCCACAACGCCGGCCGCTCGCAGATCAGCGAGGCGCTCTTCAGCCGCGCCGCCGGGGGGCGCCACGAGGCGCGCTCGGCGGGGACGACGCCCGGCGACCGGGTCCACCCGGAGGTGGTCGAAGCGATGTCGGAGCTCGACATCGACCTCAGCGGCCGCATCCCGCACCGGCTCTCGAACGAGGACGCCGAATGGGCCGACGTCGTGGTGACGATGGGCTGCGGCGACGAGTGCCCCTACATCCCCGGCAAGCGCTACCTCGACTGGAACCTGCAAGACCCGAAGGGACAGCCCCTGGCGGCGGTGCGGGCAACCCGCGACGAGATCGACCGCCGGGTGCGGGCGCTGGTCGCCGAGCTCGACGGCTAGGAGAGCCGGAAGCCCGAGAGCAGGCGTTTCTCGGTCTCGCCCTCGACCTTGGCGATCACTTCGACGCGGCCGTCGAGCGGGGTGCCGCGGATCTTCGTTGCCAGCAGATCGTCGACCTGAAAGATCCCGGCCGAGTTGTTGAGCTGGATCTCGATCCGGACGGGACGCTCCTCGCCGGCGCTGATCCGGACCTCGTCGACGGCGGCGGCGGAGATCGAGTGGATGCCCTCGTGGCCGAGGTCGAGCGGCAGCCGGGTCCGGCCCTGCGCCATGTCGAGGGCGTCGGCGACGCGGACGACGCCGCCCTCTAGCGTGTAGGGCTCGCCGCGGCGACGGTGGCCGATGATCGTGTGGAGGATCTCGGAGGCGACGACGGTGCGCTCGGGCTCCTTGTAGACGTCGCCGAGCAGCCGCTGCAGGGCGCCGTTGGCGAGGAAGAGCGAGTAGGCCTCGTGGTCGGCGCGGTGGATCGACATGCCGACGTCGTGGAGGAGGGCGCCGCCCGCCACCACCACTTCGGCGTCGCGGTCGCGCATCCCGTGGTCGGCGACCATCGCCGGCTCGACCCCCGCCCGCAGCAGCAGCCGCAGCACCCGTAGGGCGATGTTGAGGACGATCTGCATGTGGACCCAGCTGTGGTCCGACATCCCCAGCCGCTCGGACTGGACCTGGGTCATGTACCACCAGGTCCGCACCTGCTCGTCGCCGTTGACGGCGTCGAGGAAGCTCTCGAGCCTGCGGTTGCCGCGGGTCGGCGCCCGCACCCGCGCCTCGGCGATCGCCTCCGCCGGCGGCTTCCGCGACGGCCCGCCGGCGTCAGGCGCCGGAACCTGCTCCTCGCTCGCTACCGGCTCCTCAGGCATGCGCGCATCGTAGATGCGCCCGTCGGCGTTCGTCCTTTGTATCCCCGTGGGCGACAAAGGACGAACGCCGCGGCGTCAGCCGCAGATCGGCCAGGGGCTGGAGCCGGAGGCGGCGTAGAGAAGCGCGGCGCGGTAGTCCTGCTCGGCCTCGGAGGCTGCGGCCGGGTCGCCGGTCCCGCCCATCGATTCCCAGGTGCCGTAGTCGAACTGGTATTTGCCGCGGTACGTGCCGTCGGAGGAGACGGCGGTCGGGTCGCCGCCGGACTCGCAGGCGGCAATCGATTCCAGCGTCGCCATCGAGACGCCGAGGTCGGTGAACTGTTCTTCTTCTTCGCGGGCGTGCTTGCGGGCGGCGGCCCTTTCGTCGGCGCGGATCTCAGCCGCGTAGGAGGCGACGGTGCGCTGGAAGCGATCGACCGGGCGCTGCAGCGGCGCAATCGTCGCCACCTCGACCTGGCCGACCCGCGGCCCTCCGGAGTTCGCCTCCCCGCCGCCGGCCGCCAGGGCAGCCGCCGGGAATGCGAGGAGGATGAGCAAGATCGGGGTGAAATGTTTGCGTTTTGTGAGCAAGCGCGAAACCGTGAGGGTTTCCGCCGATCTTGTGTGTGCTCGCCATCACAGAAGCCTCAGCGCTCGCGACATTGCGCACTAGCTCAGGCACGGATCGCGGGATCCCACCGGGTGACTGAGCGAGGAATTGCGCGCTCAGACGGCTTTTGCGACCAACAGCCGCAGGTCCGGCAGCCGCTGAAACGACTTGATCTCCGGCGCGGCGTAGCCGCTCTCGCGCATCCAGCGGCCGACCTCGTCGGTCGTGTAGGTGTCGGCGCCGGAGGTGAGGTGGAAGAAGAGGCCGAGGACCGAGGCGAGGTTGGCCCGCTTGCCGCTCTCGCGGTCGTAGAGGTCGAGGACGCAGAGCGGCGCCCCCGGCCGCAGCACCGCGCGGATCCGCTGGAAGAGCGCCCGGATCTGCTCCGGCGATAGGTGGTGGATGATGTTGAAGCAGAGCGCCCCGTCGTAGTGGCCGTCGTAGTCGACCTCGAACATGTCGCCGACGAGGTAGCGGACGTGGTCGCCCATCCCCGCCTCGGCGACGATCTCTTCGCCGACCCGGGCGCTGCCGGGCAGATCGACGATCGTCGCCCGCATCCCCTCGTGCCGCCGGCAGAGCGCCATCGAGTACTCGCCGTGGGCGCCGGCGACGTCGAGGACCGAATGGGCGCCGCGGGCCAGCGGGATCGCCTTCGCGACTTCGGCGCTGGAGAGGCGCGCCAGCTGGTACTGGCCGCGGATGTAGGACTGCCAGTAGGGGTCGTCGGCCGCTTTCTCGTGCAGCTCGACGTGCTTGCCGTCGCGGACCAGGTCTTCCAACCCCGCGTACCAGTCCCAGTACTCGTAGGTGTCGGCGAGGAAGTCACCGAGGTAGGTGTCCGAGCGCGGGTCGAGCCAGGTGCGCCCGCTCTTGGTCATCTCGTAGCGGCCGTCGGGGTTCTGCCTGACGTGGCCGAGGGTGGCGATGACGTCGAGGACGCGCACGGTCCCTTTCGCCTGCAGGCCGAGGTGCTCGGCGAGCTCGGCGGGGTCGCGCGGCCCCTCGGCCAGCGCGCTGAGGATCCCGGTCCGCTGGGCAACCTGCAGCGAGCGGGCCACCGGCATCGAATACATCGCCTCGCCGATCGGCGTCGGCACCTTTCCGAGCAGCAGCCCGATCCGCTCCACGAGGCTGTCGGGGATCGCTCCTAGCCGCATCGCCCGCACCCTATCCGCGATGATCGACGGATGGGAGACGCGTCGACCTCACGCCTGCTGCTCGCCTGCCCCGACCAGCCCGGGCTGATCGCCCGGGTCAGCGGCTTCCTCGCCGAGTCCGGCCTCAACATCGTCGACGTCGACCAGCACTCGACCGCCGAGGGCCGCTTCTTCATGCGGATGGTCTTCGACCAGGTGCCCGCGGCCGAGCGCGAGGCGGTGGAGATGCGCTTCGCCCGCGAGATCGGCGAGCCCTTCGAGATGGATTATGGGTTCCACCAAAGCAGCAGGGTGAAGCGGGTCGCGGTGATGGTCTCGCGCGAGGATCACTGTCTTTCCGACCTGCTCTGGCGCTGGCGCAACGGCGACCTCGGCGGCGAGCTGGTCACGGTCATCTCCAACCATCCCGACCACGCCGACCAGGTCGAAGCGGTCGGCCTCCCCTTCCATCACATCTCGGTCACGCCGGAGAGCAAAACCGAGGCCGAGCACCGGATCCTCGACCTGCTCGAGGACGTGGACCTCCTCGTCCTCGCCCGCTACATGCAGATCCTCAGCGACGGGTTCCTGCGCGGGCTCGGCGCGCCGGCGATCAACATCCACCACAGCTTCCTCCCCGCCTTCGTCGGCGCCGACCCCTACCACCGCGCCCACGAGCGCGGCGTCAAGCTGATCGGCGCCACCGCCCACTACGTCACCGCCGAACTCGACGCCGGCCCGATCATCGCCCAGGACGTCGAGCCCGTCGACCACCGCGACGAGGTCGCCGACATGATCAGACTCGGCCGCGACGTCGAGCGCCTCGTCCTGGCGCGAGCCGTGATGGCCCACCTAGACGACCGCGTCCTCCTCGACGGCGACCGCACGATCGTCTTCTGATGTTCCCGCCGGGGCCACGCAGCTCGGCGGTCGCGCAGGCGGTGCGTTACTCGCGCAACCCGCTCGGCTTCCTTGCCGCGCACCAGCGCCGCTTCGGCGACATCTTCACGATCCGCTTCCCCTTCTTCGGGCGCATCGTCTACGTCGCCCGACCCGACCTCGTCAAAGAGGTCTTCACCGGCCCGCCGGCCGAGTTCCACGCCGGCGAGGCAAACGCGACCGTGCTGGAGCCGGCGCTGGGGCCGAACTCGGTCCTCACCCTCGACGACGAGTCGCACATGCGCCAACGCAAATTGCTGTTGCCGCCCTTCCATGGCGAGCGGATCGAGCGCTACGGCGAGCTGATCGTCGAGATGACCCGCCGCGAGATGGAGAGCTGGCCGCTCGGCGAGCCCTTCGCGATGCGCACGCACACGCAGCGGATAACCCTGGCGGTGATCATGCGCGCCGTCTTCGGCGTTCACGACGAGGCGCGGCTGGCCCGCTTCGAAGGGCTGATCGACGACTTCGCGCAGCGGGTCGGCGTCATCACCTCGTTCCCGTTTTTACGCCGCAACCTCGGCCCCCTCAGCCCTTGGCCGCGCTTCCTGCGCTCGCGCGAAGCCCTCGACGAGTTCATCTACGAAGAGATCAGGCTGCGGCGCGCCGAAATGGGACACGAGGAGCGCGACGACGTCCTTTCGCTGCTGCTCGGCGCCCGCGACGAGGACGGCGAGCCGATGAGCGACGAAGAACTGCGCGACGAGCTGGTAACCGTGCTCGGGGCGGGTCACGAGACGACCGCGACCGGGCTCGCCTGGGCGGTCGAGATGCTGAACCGCAACCCGGCGGTGCTGGCGAAGCTGCGCGGCTCGCTCGCGGACGGCGAGGAGGACTATTTGAACGCGACCGTCAAAGAGGTCCTACGCGCCCGCCCGGTGATCGTCGACGTCGCCCGCAAACTGAAGGCGACGGCGACGATCGGTGGCTACGAGCTGCCCGCCGGCACCTTCGTCCTGCCGGCGATCGCCGCCCTCCACTACCGCGAGGATGTCTTCCCGCAGCCCCGCGAGTTCCGGCCCGAGCGCTTCCTCGACGGCAAAGTCGACAACTACGCCTGGATCCCCTTCGGCGGCGGCATCCGCCGCTGCATCGGTGCCGCCTTCGCCGAATACGAGATGCGGACGATCCTCCGCGAGTTCGTCGAACGTGCCGACCTGCGCCCAGCCTCACCGCAGCCGGAAAAGGTCCGCGTCCGCAACATCACCCTGGCCCCGGCCAAGGGCACGCGCGTCGTGCTCGAGCGCCGACTGGATCAGGTCGCAGCCCCGTCGGCGGTGACCTGAGCCTCCTCCCATTCCTCGTACAGTTTTTCGACCTCGGCCTTCGCTTCTTCGTGGCGCTTTGTCGCCCGCTCGACCCGGCCCGGGCTCGACCAGGCCGCCGGGTCGGCCAGCTCGTCCTCGAGCTCGCGCAGCTTCGCCTCGGCCCGCTCGATCCGCTGCTCCAGCTTCGCCGCCTTGCGCGCCGCTTTCTGGGCCGGCTTGGTGGCGCTGTACTTGTTGCCGCCGCCCCCGTTCGGCCTCGCCGCCGCGCTCGCTTCCGCCTCTTTCTCGTCGCGCCGCAGCTGGTACTCGGCCCAGCCGCTCTGGTGGCTCTGCAGCCGCCCGTCCTCGCAGACGAGGGTGCGACCGCCGACGGCCTCCAGCAGCGCCCGGTCGTGGGAGACGAGGAGGACCGTCCCCTCGAACTCGACCAGCGCGTCCTCGAGCGCCTCGCGGCTCTCGATGTCGAGGTGGTTCGTCGGCTCGTCGAGGATAAGGACGTTGGCGCCGGAGGCGACGAGGATCGCCAGCGAGAGCCGCCGCTGCTCGCCTCCGGAGATGTCGGAGAGCTGCTTCTCGACGTCGGCGCCGGAGAAGAGGAAGCCGCCGAGCAGCGCCCGCGCCTTGTTCTCGGTCAGCCCGGTCTCGCGCTTGGCGGCATCGAGGACGCTGCCGCTGCCGGCCGCCGTCTCGGCGTGCTGGGAGAGGTAGCCGATCCGCACGTTGTGGCCGGTGCGGACGCTGCCGGCCGCCGGTTCGCGCTCCCCCGCCAGGGTCTCGGTCAGGGTCGTCTTGCCGGCGCCGTTGGGGCCGACGAGGACGACGTGTTCGCCGCGTTCGACTTCGACGTTCGCTTCGTCGAGGAGGATCCGGCCCGGGACCTCGACCCGGCCGTTGACCAGTTTCACCACCACCCGCCCCGGCCGCTCCGGCGGCTTGAAATGGAAACGCAAGTGGCGGTTGTCGCGCTTTTCGGAGACCGGGCCTTCGCGCTTGGATTTCTCGATCATCTTCACCCGCGACTGCGCCTGGCGCGCCTTCGTCGCCTTGTAGCGGAAGCGCTCGACGAAGCGCTCCATCCGCGCGATCTCCGCCTGCTGGCGCTCGATCGCTTTGCCGAGGGCGATCGCCCGTTTCGCCTGCTCTTCGCGCCAGGCGTGCCAGGGGCCGGCAAAGAAACGGGCGCGGCCGGCCTCCAGCTCCAGCACCGAGGTCCCCACCGCCTCCAGAAACCAGCGGTCGTGAGCGACGAGGACGACGGCGGCGTCGAGGTCGACGAGGTAGCTCTCGAGCCACTCCAGCGAGGGGATGTCGAGATGGTTCGTCGGCTCGTCGAGGAGCAGCAGGTCGGGACGGGCGGCGAGCGAGCGGGCGAGCGAGGCGCGGGTCAGCTCGCCGCCGGAGAAGGTCGAGAGACGGCGGTCCGCATGCTCGGAGTCGAAGCCGAGCCCGCGCAGGACCGCGAGCACCTGGTCGCGCCAGCGGTAACCGCCGCCGGCTTCGAGCCGCTGCTGCGCCGCCGCGTAGGCGCGCATCGTCTCCTCCGCCGCCTCGCCGGTCATCTCCCCCTCCAGGCGCTCCAGCTCGGCCTCGGTCTCGAGCATGTCGCGGCGGCCGGAGAAGACGTACTCGCCGAGCGTCGCCTGCGATTCGCGCGGTGGCCGCTGGTCGTGGAGGGCGACCCGCGCGCCCCGCTGCACCGAGAGCGAGCCCGCGTCCGGCGCCAGCTCGCCCGCCAGCACCCGCAGCAGCGTCGACTTGCCGGCGCCGTTACGGCCGGAGAGGGTCATCCGTTCGCGCGGCTCCAGCTTGAAGGAGACGTCCTCGAAGAGGAGCGTGCCGCCGACGTAGACGTCGAGGGAGGTTGCGGTCGCGATTGCCATGCCACGACCAAGGTAATAGGCAACCGCCGGAGGACCGCCGCCGGTCGCCTACTCGAGCTTCGCTGCGATCTGCTCGATCGTCCCCATCGTGCGGCGGGTGTCGAGGCCGAGCAGCTGCGCGATCGCCTTCAGGTCGAGGTCTGACTCGAGCAGGCCGCCGCTCGGCAGCCAGTAGAGCTCGCGACCCTCGATCGCCAGCAGATCCTCCTCGCCCGCCAGCGCCAGCACCTTCTTCCTCGCCGCCGCGCTCGGTTTCTTCTTCAGTAGCGAGACCTGCAGCTTCCCCTTCGACTTCGCGACCGCCCGCGGGGAGAATGGCTGCTGCGCCGCGATCGCCGAGATCTCTTTGGCGCTGCGGAGGAACACCGGGACGTCGTAGCCGAGCCGCTCGTCCAGCGCGGCTTCGACCCGGGTTGCCAGCTTGCCCTCCGCCTCGCGGCGGGGCGGGCTGAAGATCACGTTGCCGCTGGCCCTGAAGGTCACGACCTCCTCCAGGCCCATCGCCTCGAAGTGACACCGCAGATCCTCGTTCTTGATCCGCCGGCCGCCGAGGTTCATCCCGCGGAGGAAGGCGACGTAGCGCTGCATCGGCGCAGCCTAGTCGTCGGCAGCGCCCTCCCGGCCGATCAGGTACTGCATGATCACGACGCGGGCGATCATCAACGGCTCACCGCTCTCCCGACTGCGTTCAGCGCTCCGCGCATGTGCCTCCAGCACGCCCTCCAAGGCGGTCTCGAGGATGTCGATCACTTCTTTCCACCCCTCGCGATCCAGTTCGATCGGCGACCTGCTCAGGTGGTTGTCTTCCAGCTCGGCGAATTTCCCTTCGGCGATAGAGCGGGTGGTGTCCTCGGAGATCTGGCTGAGGATCGTGGTCGTGATCGGGTTACGGACTTTCGGGTCGACCGCCAACCATTCCTCCAGCGTGAGGTATTGGCGCTGTAACGCCCGGTAGATGTGTTCGCGGCGGCCGCCGTGGTGGCGGACGTCGACGAGCTCGATCAGGCCGACGTCCTTCAGCACTTTCACGTGGTGGCAGACCAGGTTGAGGCTGACGTTGTCCATCCGGCGCTGCATCTTCGCCGGGCTGCTCGGCCCCTCGCTGAGGATATTGAGGATGTGCGCCCGGATCGGGTGCGACTGCGCCTTGAGGACGCGTTCGTCGATTAGGTTCGGGCGAGCCTTCGTTGCCACTGTTCCTCCCTGGAAACTCTTAACGATTTAAGTACGAGGAATATTCCAGATTTTTTACGCCTTGAGGTATTCCGCAAGCTATCGCTCATCCAGAATCGCTGCATTTTCCGCATTTTTCAAGTAGGCGATCGTTGAATGCTGGAGAAAATTCCAGTAAACGATAGGCGCGAGGGCTCAGGGACCGCTCGCGTCGGCAAGCGCGGTGCCGTGTCCGCGTAACGGCGCTCGCTTGCGAGCCGCCCCCGAGCCGAGAGAGCAACGGCTTGAAGGGGGTGATGCAGATGAAGATCGCAGGCGTCGAGATGCCGTATCCGACTACCAGCATCAGGAAGGGGGGTTGACCCCCAGGGCGTCCGCCCCTCACTGCTGCATGTCAGCGAGAGGGGTGGGCGCCCACCCACTCAGCGACTTTGGGCTAGCGCTTTGGAACAAGGAAGATAAGGATGGTCGAACTTGTCCGAGCGTCCCGCAAGAGAAGAGCCGACACCGGCTGACCTCCTGGAGCCGAAAGTGCGCCAGGCCCTCAACCACCCGCTGCGCCGCCAGATCGTCCGCGTCCTCAACGACAGCTCCGCCCGAACCGCCGGCGAGTTGCGGGAGCGGCTGCCGGTCGACAACCTCGCCGCCCTCCACTACCACGCTTTGGTGCTGGAGCAGGCCGAGGTGATCCGCGGCAGTGAGCTTTGGAAGGAAGTCGACGTCCCGACCCGCTCCTACGTCACCGAGGTCGCCACCGATGCCGCCGTCGCCTCCCTGCTGAAGGCGACGCAGCCGCTCGACGAAGTCGCCTGACTACCTTAGGGAACCCAGCAGCAGGCGGCTAAAGGGATTCTGCCGTCGTCATCCATATCCAGCCATCCCCATCGAATCCTTGGTGGGCGCAGTAGAGCTTGTTGTCGAAGACAGCCGACCCTGGCCCGCCGGTGGTCCCGAAACCCATTTCCGTCTCGGCGGACCACGTCGTACCGTCGAAGGTCATGTACCAAAGATTGTGGGAGTTTTCCCCTCCTTCGTAAACGCACACAATCTTATTCTCGAAAGGTGCAAGAGCCGGCGATCCCGAGATGGCGACATTGGGGATTATCTGGTCCTTCTCCCATTTTTCCCCGTCGAATTCCGTCCACCGCAGCACGCCGGCGGGATCAGATCCCTGGTGTACACACAGGATCTTTCCGTTGAACACAGCCAACGCGGGGACGCCGGTGGTTCCGCGGATCTGGGCCTCGTTGCCTGCCCATTTCTCCCCGTCCGAGGTGACCAGGTAGTTCAGATTGTCCGAGTTCTGCTTTTGGTAGAAGCAGTACAACTGGTCGTTGTAGACGATAAGCGCCGGCGACCCCGAGATACTGACGCCCTGGATCTGTTCATCCGCTGACCAGTCATTCCCGTCGTACTTCGTGTACCACAGTTCGCCGCCAGCCCCGTACCCTTGGTGCGCGCAGTAGAGCATGTCCTTGAAGGCAGCTAATCCTGGCCCACCGGTGGTTCCGTAGGCCATTGCGCCCATTTCCCTGTCGCGGGACCAATGTTGGCCATCGAAGGTTACGTACCAGAGCGAGCCTTGGTCCCCCTGCCCCTCGTGGACGCACACCAGCCTGTCGCGGTCGCCGGCGCCAGCACCGTAGACGGCAAGAGCCGGCGACTTCGATACGCCAAATCCAAGGTTCTGATCATTTGACCAAGCCATGGCTGAATATCTATCAGGGTAAGTCGAGTAGATAAAGATCAACAGAGTGACAACTAGTGCACGCGAACCTAACGGACGAGTTCGCCACCTCAAGTTCAGACCAAGGCCGAAACCCCTTTTGGAGGGGTTTCGGCCTTGGTCTGAATAGTGGAGGCGCCGAGATTCGAACTCGGATCCGCGGACGCGGTGCGAGGGTGTCTACAGGTTTAGCTGGCGCTTGATTCTCGTCTCCCGGGGTCCGCGCCAGCGGGCACTGCGGGAGATAAAGCTCCTTCGTTTTCCCCTGGCGGTCGGAGCGAGCCGCCTGGGTGAGCCCGCTTCTTGAAGCCGGTGCCCCTTCCCGCGGGCGGGGAAGGACCGACTCTCACAGCGCTTAGCTTCTAACTAAGCGGCGAGGGCGAACTCATGGTCCGCACGTATTGGTTTGTGCTGGGGTTTAACGAGGCCTCCAGCAACCTCGACCTGCAACCGTTCGCACGAGTCGACCACGTCGAAGCCTGTCGCCCCCGTGCTTGGTGCCTCTCCATTGTACGGCGTCGGCGCGCCCGGCCTGCGAGGATGCAGCCGGTGAACGAGCGCACCTACGACGCGATCGTCCTCGGCGCCGGCCCCGCCGGCGAGGTCTGCGCCGGTCGGCTGGCCGACGCCGGCTGGAAGGTGGCGATCGTCGAGCGCGACCTGATCGGCGGCGAATGCTCCTACTACGCCTGTATGCCCTCGAAGGCGCTGCTGCGCCCGGCCGACGTCCTCGCCGAGGCGAAGCGCATCCCCGGCGTCCCCACCGGCCACGGCGAGCTCGAGGCCGACCTGGTCCTCAGCCGTCGCGACGAGGTGATCCATGACCGCGACGACTCCGGGCAGCTGCCGTGGCTGGAGGAACGCGAAATCGAGCTGTTCCGAGGCAGCGCCCGCTTCGACGGCGAGCGCCGCATCGTCGTCGATGACGACGCCCTCGTCGCCGCCAAAGCGATCGTCGTCGCCACTGGCAGCAAGGCGGCGATGCCGCCGATCGAGGGGCTCGACCAGATCGAGGCCTGGAACAACCGCGACGCGACCACCTCCAAGCAGGTGCCGGAGAGCATGATCGTCCTCGGCGGCGGCCCGGTCGGCAGCGAGCTCTCCCAAGCCTGGGCCAGTCTCGGGACCGAGGTGACCCTGGTCGAGGGCGGCGAGCACCTGCTCTCGCGCGAGGAAGCCTTCGCCGGCGAGGAAGTCGCCGAGTCGCTGCGGAAGAACTTCGGCGTCGACGTCCGCACCGGGACCAAAGTCGAAGGCGTCCGCTCCGGCAACCCCGGCGTCGTTGCCAAGCTGAGCGGCGGCGAAGAAGTCGAGGCAGCGGAGATCCTGATCGCCGTCGGCCGCACCCCCCACACCGCCGACCTCGACCTCGAAGCCGCGGGGGTCCGCCCCAACGACCATGGCTTCCTCGACACCGACGAGCGGATGCGGGTCGGCGGCCGCGACTGGCTCTACGCGATCGGCGACGTCAACGGCCGCGCCCTCTTCACCCACATGGGCAAGTACCAGGCCTGGGTGGCGGCGGAGAACCTGCTCGGCCGCGAGACGGCGGCGAAAGCGGAAGGACTCGGCTCCCCCCGCGTCACCTTCACCGACCCCCAGGTCGCCGCCGCCGGCAAGACGCCGGAGCAGGCGAAGGAGGCGGGCATCGACGCCCGCGCCGTCGACGTCCCCACCGACGGCACCCCGGGCGCCAGCTTCCAGGGCAAGGAAACCGGCGGCACCTCCCGCCTCGTCATCGACCAGACGAAACAAACCATCATCGGCGCCACCTTCACCGGCTTCGAGACCGCCGATTTCCTCCAAGCAGCAACGATCGCCATCGTCGGAGAAATCCCGATCTCCACCCTGCGCCACGCGATCGCCCCATACCCCTCCCGCAGCGAGATCTGGCTCAAGCTGCTGGAAAAGGCCGAAGAACCAAGCGGCTCGTAAGGAGCCTGGCTAGACCGAAGACCGAGTCTTCAGATCGTCGAGCAGATCCTGCGGGAACCCCGCGACCTGGTCGAGATCGTCGACCGTCTTGAAGCCTCCCAAACGCTCGCGATGCGCAAGCAACCGCGTCGCCTGCGTGACCGAGAGGTTCTGTTCGCGCAGCTGCTCGAAGGTGACCGAGTTGAGGTTGATCTGCTCGCCGCCGGCGGGGGTGCCGAAGCTCGGCGGCGCGACCGGAGCCGGGGGCTCGGGTGTGGGCGGTTGCGGCGGTGCCGGTTCCGCAGGCGGCGGGGGTGGCGTCGGCGGCGCGTATGGCTCCGCCGGTGGTGGAGGTGGGGTCGGCGGCGCGAACGTCTGCTGCACAGGCGGAGGCGGCGGGGTCGGCGGCGCGAAGGACTGCGGCTCCTGGACCGGCGGCGGAGGCGTCGGCGCTCCACCGATCGGCGGCGCTCCGCCCTGGACCTGGCGCACCACCGCCTGCTCGGCCTCTTCGGCGCGGCGCTCGGCCTCGCGGGCGCGCTCTTCGGCTTCGGCGACGCTGCGGCGCATCTCCTCGAGGCGGCGCTCCTCGGCTTCCTCTTCGGCCCGGCGTTGCTCCAGCCGCTGGGCGTCGGCGGCGCGTTCTTCGGCCGCTTTCGTCCGCTCTTCGATCTGGCGCAGGCGCTCCTCGGCCTCTTTCATCGCCCGCTCGCGCGCCTGCCGCTCGTCCTCGAGCCTCTGCTCGGCGTTTCGCAGGTCGGCCGCCGGCGCCGGCGGGGGGCTTTGCGGCGGGATCGACTGGGTGTCCTGAATCGGCGGCGCTCCGGGGGCGGGCGGCATCGCGCCGTGCTGCTGCAGCTGCGCCGCGTTCTCCATCCGCTGGTCGGCCTCGGCGCCGATCCGCTGCGTCTCGCTGCGCACCTCGGCGACTTTGTCGCGTACCCGCTGCTCGGCGAGCGAAGGGTCGTATTCGCCGGGCGCCGGGGTACCGCCGGGGGGCGGGGGCGGGGGCATGGAGGGAACCGCGGTGAGGCCGCCGGTCGGCGGCTGCACGGTCGTCGCCTCCTCCCAAGGGGGAAGCTGACCCGAGGGCGGGACCTGACCGCCGGCCTGCGCTTCGGCGACCGCCCTTTCGTTGGCGGCGCGAGCGGCTGCCAGCCGCTGCTCGGCGAGCGCGGCCTCGCGCTTCTGCTTGCCGGTGCCGATCTTGATCCCGAAGAACTTCTTCTCCTTCGGCGCTTCCGGAGCCGCAGCAGCGGCCGCGCCGGGGGCGGCGCCCGGCGGCGGCACCGCGCCGCCGCTCTTCTGCGCCTTGCGGTTCGCCCGCTCTTCCTTGCGACGCTGCAGCTCTGCTTTGCGCGCCTCGCGCATCTGCGCCCGTTTCTGGCGCTGTTCGTCACGCTGGCGGCGCTTGCGGTCCTTGGAGCTCTCGTTGGCGGGCACGGGCGCCTGGCCGGGAGCGGGCGGCGGGCCGCCGACGCCGGTCGGCATGGGCGGCGCACCCGGCGGCGGGCCGGGATGCGCGGGAGGAGGAGCTTGAACGGGGGCGCCCGGCGCGGCGGCGGGCACCGCGGCCATCTCGGCGGTCTGCGGCGGAGTCGCGCCGACCGGGGGTGGGGTCTGCGCACCGGCGGGCGGTGCGCCTGCAGGCTGGGCGGCCTGCTTCGGCCCCTTTTCCTTACTGCGTCGCTGGCTGATCCGCACCAGCAGCAGCAGGAGAAGGATCGCCGCCAGCAGGGCAGCTACGAAGTAGCCGGTGTTGTCGCTGACGTAGTCGCTCGCCTTTTCCGGAAAGGAGTCGGCACCGGCCTGTGCAGGGGCCACCATGAGCACGGCGATGATCCCAGCGACGGCGGCGGGGAGACTCTTCCGGGTCCGCATCGCCCTGCATCCTTGCATGTACCTCGTGCTTTTCAACCTCAACGCATCCTTCCCTTGAACTCGCGCTCGACCTCTCGTCGAACGTCCCGGTCGGCGATCTCGCGGCGCCGGTCGCGCCCCTCCTTGTTTCGCGCCAAAGCCAGCTCCACCTTCGCGCGCGGCCCTTTGAAATAGATCCTGGTCGGGATCAGCGTCAGGCCTTTCTGGGCGGTTTTCCCGACCAGGCGCTCGATCTCCTCCCTGTGCAGCAGCAGTTTGCGCGGCCGCTCGGCGGCGTGGGCGTCGACGGCGGAGTACTCGTAGGGGGGGATATGCAGCTTGCGAAGCCAAACCTCGCCCCCGTCGACGACCGCGTAGGCGTCGGTCATCTGCGCCTTGCCGCTGCGCAGTGCCTTCACCTCAGAGCCCTGGAGGACGATCCCGGCCTCCATCTTCTCGACCCACTCGAATTTGTGGCGGGCACGCCGGTTCGTGACGACGTCGCCCGATGCCGGCTCCCTTTTCTTCTTCGTCTTCTTGCTCATTAGGACTTGCTCACTCGGGTTCTCCAGCCGGCTCCAGCTCCGCTCGACCGCGCGCTGCATCTACCCCAGCGACCCGGACGGATATCGGATCGCCAAGGCTGATCCTGCCACCTGAGCCGCGGCCGACGAGCGCGACCTCGGCGCGGTCGAGCTCGTAGCGGTCCCCGGCCAGCCGCCGCGCCGGCAGCATTCCCTCGTAGACGTCGCCGAGCTCGCCGCCGAAGGTGACGAAGGCGGCGGAGCGGATGACGCCGGAGACCTCGCCCTCGAAGACCGCGTCGAGGCCCCGCTCCCCAAGCTCTTTTTCCAAGAGGAAGGCGGCGCAGACGTCGTCGGCGGCGCGCTCGATCTGGGCCGAGGTGCGCTCCCGCGCCGAGGAGTCGGCGGCGGCGTCGCGGCACTGCGAGAGGCTCGGTGCCTCCTCCCCCTCGCCGAGCAGGGCGAGCAGCGCCCGGTGGCAGACGAGGTCGGGGTAGCGGCGGATCGGCGAGGTGAAGTGACAGTAGGCCGGGCTGCCGAGGCCGGCGTGGCCGATGTTCCGCTCGCTGTAATAGGCCTGCTTCAGCGATCGCAGGACCAGCGAGGTATAGGCCTGGCGGCCGTGCCCGCGTCGCTCCGCCTCCTGGCGCACCAGCCGGCTTGCTTCAGCGGCGACACGGCCGGCCTCGCGCGGCGCCAGCCCCTGCTTCAGCGGCGGCGTCGGCACCCCCAGCGCCGCCAGCTGCTCGAGCAGGCGCTCGATCCGAGCCGCGTCGGGCTGGGCGTGGACGCGGTAGATCGCCGGCGCCCCCTTGCGCTCCAGCAGCTGCGCGACCTGCTCGTTGTTGAGGATCATCAGCCGCTCGATCAGCCGGTGGGCCTCGGTCTGGGCGACGCCGTGGGCGCTGAGCACGTTGCCGTCGGCGTCGAAGCGGAACTCCGGCTCGAAGGATTCGACGTCGAGGCTGGAGGTGCCGCGGTGCTCGCCGAGCCCGGCAGCGATCTCGCGGGCGGCGGCGAGCGGTTCGGCCACCTCGCCCGGCGCCTCGCGGCGGCCGGCGAAGACATCATCTAACTGGTCGTAGTCCAGGCGGGCGTCGGAGCGGATTCGGCTGCGGTAGAAGCGGGCGGCGAGCGGCTGCATCCCCGGCCCCAGCTCGACCTCGGTCGTCACCGCCAGCCGCTCGACCCCGGGGGCGAGGCTGCAGGCTTCGCTGGAGAGCGCGTGCGGGAGCATCGGCTCGACCGCGCCGGGGACGTAGGTGCTGTTGCCGCGCCGCCGCGCCTCCTGGTCGAGCAGCGAGCAGGGCTTGACGTGGGCGGCGACGTCGGCGATATGGATCCAGACCCGGGCGCCGTCCCCCTCGCGCTGGGCGGAAACGGCATCGTCGAAGTCGCGCGCGGTGGCGGGGTCGACGGTGAAGGTCGCGAGCGCCGTGAGGTCGCGCCGCGGCCCACTTTCGCGCTCGGCCCACTTCGCCGCTTCCCGCGCTTCGCCCTCGATCGTCGGCCGGAAGCCGCGGAACCCGAGCTCCTCCCGCATTATCTCCGCGACCGTCTCCCGAGCCGACCGCCCCTCCCCCGCCCGGTCGTTTCCAGACTTTTGGCCCCTATGGGGGCGCGGATTCTGGAAACGACCCTCTCGATGCCGGGAGGAGCCGCGGCTGCGCTCGCGGCGGCCGCGACCTCGGCCCGGCATCAGCGGACCTGGCCGGCGAGGACTTCGAAGGCGCGCTGCTCGGCCTCGTCGGCCGGGGTCTTCAGGTCGTCGCTGACCTTGACGTCGGGATGGATGCCGTGGCTCTCGGCCAGATTGACCCCCTCCGGGGTGAAGTACTCGCCGACCGTCAGCTTCAGGGCGCCACCGTTGGAGAGCGACTGCTCCTCCTGGAAGACGCCCTTGCCGTAGGACGTGGTGCCGACCACGGGCGCGTCGCCGTCGTCGGCCAGCGCCGCGGTGAGGATCTCGGCCGCCGAGGCGGTGCCACCGTCGATGAGGACGACGAGCGGCAGCTTCGAGCGCCGTTCGCCGCTGGTCTCGTAGGTGCTTTCTCCCTGGCTGCGGGATTTGGTCGAGACGACCTCTTCGCCCTTCGGCAGGAAGAGACTGGCGCTCAGCACCGCCTCCTGCAGCAACCCGCCGGGGTTGTGCCGGAGGTCGACGACGATCCCCTCCGCCCCTTCGCCCTCGACCTTTCGAACCGCATTCGCGAGTTGAGCGTGGGCGCCTTCGCTGAAGCTGAGCAGCCGCACGTAGCCGAGCTTGTGTCCGCCGACGGTCTCGACCTTGTGGCTGACGTTGGGCAGCGTCACCTCGGCTCGGGTCAGCGTCAGCTTCCGCAGCCTGCCGCTCTTGGAATCGATGACGCCGATCGTCACCTCGGTCCCTTCCGGGCCCTTGATCTTCTTCGTCGCCTCGGTGCTGCTGAGACCGGCAAGCGATTCGCCTTCGGCGGAGACGATCGTGTCGCCGGGGGCGATCCCCGCTTCCGCGGCGGGCGAGCGCGGGAAGACGCTCGCCACCCGCAGCCCCTCCTTGACTTCGACCACCGTCAGCCCGATCCCGGAGAAGCGGCCTTCGATCTGCTCGTTGAACGCGGCCAGCGCTTCCGGTGAGAAGTATTCGCTGAAGCGGTCGCCGTGGCGACGGCGCAGCTCCCTCACCATTCCCTGCAGGGAGGCGTTGCCGAGTTCGGTCTCCCCCACCGACCGGTAGTAGTTGTCCTCGATCGCTTCCGCGGCCTCAGCGGTGATCCCGCCCGGTTCGGAGACGAAGACTTCGCGCAGCGGTTCTGGCAGCGAGCGCGGGTGCCCGCCCAGCCAGAGGCCGGCGGCGAACAGGGCCACCAGCGCCACCGCGAAGGCAACCGCCCCGCGTGCTCTCACGCCGGCCTCAGACCTTGAGGAAGCGGCGCAGGGTGACGCCGGAGCCGATCGTCGAGACGAGGATCGAGGCGGCGAAGAGGATCGCGACCAGGGCCGGGAAGCCGAGCGTCGAGTTGTTCTGCGCGGCGAGGAAGCCGAAGGAGTCGCTGAGGGGGTCGACGATCGTGATCTTGCCCAGCCACAGCACCAGTATTGCCAGCAGGCCGCCGACGAAGCCGACGACCACGCCCTCGATCATGAACGGCCAGCGGATGAACCAGCGGGTAGCGCCGACCAGGCGCATCACCTCGACCTCGCGGCGGCGGGTGTAGATCGAGAGCCGGATCGTGTTGCCGACCAGCATCAGCGAGGCGAGGATCAGCAGCGCCGTGATCACCGTGAGGACGATCTTCAGCGCGCTCGTCACCTGCTCGATCTTCGCCGAGGAGTGCTGGCGGTCGAAGGAGTTGCTGATGATCGAGTTGATCGGCTTGCCTTCCGGCCCCTGCGGGAAGACTGCCTTTTCGATCGTCGGCAGGTTGGCGGCATCGTCGGCCTTGATTTCGAAGCTGTTGGGAAGCGGGTTGGTGTGCAGCTCTTCGACGATCGTCTTGTCGTCGAGTTCGCCCTTCAGCGTGCTCAGCGCTTCGTCCTTGCTGACGAAGGTGACTTCGGCGACGTGCGGGACGCTTTCCAGTTCCTTCTTCAGGCCGGCGATTTCGGCTTTCGTCGCGTCGTCGTAGAGCGCGTATTGGACGTTCAGCTGGTCGCGCACTTCTTCGCTCTTGCCCTGGGCGGTCTGGAAGACCGGGATCAGCATCCCGAGCAGGACGACGGTGACGACCGTGGTCACGATCGCCGCCAGGGTCGGGGCGCCGTTGCGTCTGAGCGCGCGCAGGGCCTCCTGGAAGAAGAAGACGATCCGGCCCATCAGCTCAGGTGGTCGTGGTCGGAGTGGCCGTTGGTGCGGGTGTCGCCGTCGGCGCCGACGCCCATCTCAGCCCGCATCCGCAGGCCGAATTCGGTCGTCGACTCCTCGGTGTAGCCGCCGGAGACCTCGTCGCGGACGACGCGGCCCTCGTAGAGCTCGACGACGCGCCGGCGCATGTTGTCGACCATCTCGCGGTCGTGGGTGACGACGACGACGGTCGTTCCCGCCTTGTTGATCCGGTAGAGCAACTGCATGATCCCGATCGAGGTGACCGGGTCGAGGTTTCCGCTCGGCTCGTCGGCCAGCAGCAGGGGCGGATGATTGACGAAGGCGCGGGCGACGGAGACGCGCTGCTGCTCGCCGCCGGAGAGCTCGTCGGGGTAGCTGTGGATCTTGGTCGAGAGACCGACCAGGCGCAGCGTCTGCGGCACCTGCTCGCGGATTTCGGCGCGGCTGGCGCCGATCACCTGCAGGGCGTAGGCGACGTTGTCGTAGACGGTGCGGTCGGGAAGCAGCTTGAAGTCCTGGAAGACGGTGCCGATGTTGCGCCGCAGCAGCGGGATTTTCTTCTCCGGCAGCTTGCCGATGTCGCGGCCGGCGATCTTGACCGCCCCTTCGCTGACGTCGAGCTCGCGGATCAGGGTCTTGATCAGGGTCGACTTGCCGCAGCCGGTCGGGCCGACGAGGAAGACGAACTCGCCGCGGCCGATCGAGAGGTTGACCCGGTCGAGCGCCATGTGGCCGCCCGGGTAGACCTTGGTCACGTCGTTCAGCTCGATGATCGGCGCACGTCGCCCGCGGGGGCGCTGCGGCTCCTCAGAGCCCTCGTTTCTCTTTCGAAGTCTTGCCATCCGGAAGTGCCTTCTGCGAGGACAGGGTGACTCCTCCGGCCCCTCGGCCCCGCAAGATCCCGCCCACGCAGGCGAGATTTCATCACCCGGTAGGCGAAGAGCATCGTGATCGGGATGCCGCTGCCGACCACCCAGAGGAGGAAGAGCGGCGAGGAGGTGTCGCTGCCGGCGCCGAGCGCGTGGACTAGGCCGAGCAGGTAGACGGCGATCGTCGCCCGGTGCGCCGCGCGCCAGCGGCGCGGCCCGATCTGGCGGCGGAAGTAGAAGCTGAGCCCGAGCAGGACGGCGAGGTAGCCGGCGATGATCCCGAACCCGATCCAGAAGCGGTGCAGGCTGATCGCGAAGGGGACGGTCACCCCGACGACGCCGGGCTTCAGCCAGGGGTCGAGGAGGATGCCGAGCCCGTGGACGGCGAGGGCGACCAGCGCCGCCAGCGCGGTCTGCTCGTGCAGCGCCTTGAGGCTGCGGGTGAGCCCCGGCTGGCGGTACGGCTTGCCGGCCATCGTCAGCCCGAGGAAGACCGAGATCGTCACCAGGACGAAGGCGACGATGCCGGCGGAGCGGCTGACGATCCACCAGCCGTGCGTCGCCAGGGTGTGCGGGATGCCGCCGATCACGAGGAGCTGGTGACGACCGGGGGGACTTCTTCCACTTCGGGTTCGACGTATTCGTATTCGGGTTCCGGTTCGACGTATTCGGGTTCCGGTTCGAGATATTCCGTTTCGGGTTCTTCGAATTCCGCTTCGGTTTCTGCGGGCTCCGGTTCGGGTTCGGTACGCGTTTCCGTGGTCGCCGGCTTCGCCTGACGGGGTTGGGTGCTGGCGCTCGAGGAGCTCGTGCTGAGCTCGATCGTCAGGAGGACGAAGAGGACGGCGAACAGGGACAGCGAGCCGATCACGACCGCGCGGGGGCGAGGAGAAGTCATCGTCCGAGGGTGCGGCGGCTTTCTAAACCCGACCTGAAGCAGGGCGAGGTTTTGCCAAGGCTTTACCTGCTCCTCGCCTAGGGGAAGACGGTCTCGCCGGTCTCCTGGTCGACGATCGAGATCGCGACGGCGGGGCAGGCTTCGGCCGCCTCCATGATCAGGTCGTCGGGGCCGCTGCCGATGACGACCGCGATGTCGTCGAGGCGGAAGACCTGGGGCGCGATCTCCACGCAGTCGCCGTGGGCACTGCACTCATCGGGATCGACGACGGGGACGTAGGTCATGCCGGCACCTCCTCTTTCTCGGCGACGGCGCGGTGGCCGGCCTCGATGCGTTTGCGAAGAGCGGGGATCGACCGCGGCCTGCCGACCGTGAGCCCGGCGACGGGGACGCCGCGCCGGAGCAGGACCGCCTCGAAGTCGCGCCCGGGCATGTCGCCCTCGACGAGGATCGAGTCGGCGAGGTGCGGATGGCCGACCGACTGGACGCGGACCCCGTACTGGTCGCTCCAGAAGCTCGGCAGCGGCGGCGTCCCCGGCTCCTCGCCGAGCATCGCCCGCGCCACGGCGGCGCCCTGCCAGGCGGCGGCGTCCCAGTGCTCGGTGCGGGCATGAGAGCGGAAGCGGGGGTCGAAGGGGATCGAGGCGTCGCCGGCGGCGAAGACGTCGGCGAGGGCGGTACGGCCGTGGACGTCGGCCTCCACCCCGCGCTCGCCGAGGCCGCTTCCTCGCAGCCACCCGGTCGCGGGGACGGTGCCGATGCCGACCACGACCACGTCGCACCCGATCGCGGTGCCGTCGGCGAGCAGCAGCTCCTCGACCCGCCCGCTCCCGCGGGCGCCCTCGAGCAGCGCTCCGGCATGGAGGCGCGCGCCCTCGTCCCGATGCAGATCCGCGAACCAGCGGCCGAGCTCAGCGCCGAGGATCGGTGCCAGCGGCACCTCCATCGCCTCGACGATGGTCACCTCGGCGCCGAGCCCGAGCGCCGTCGCCGCCACCTCCTGGCCGATGAAGCCGGCGCCGACGATCGCCACCCTCACCCCCGGGGCCAGCTCGGCCCTGAGGCGGCGGGCGTCGGCGAGGCTGCGGAGGTAGTGGACGTTCTCGAAACCCTCGAGGAACGGCAGCCGGCGGGGGGAACCGCCGGTGGCGATGAGCAGCTTCCCGTAGGGAACCGGCTCGCCGCCGGCGAGGAAGACGAGACGGGCGCCTGGCTCGAGGCCCTCGGCCCTGGTCCCGAGCATCAGCTCGACTCCGTTCTCCTCGTACCAGGAGGCGGGTCGGAAGGCGACGCTGTCCTCCGTCACGCTGCCCGCCAGGACCGCCTTCGAGAGTGGCGGCCGGTCGTAGGGCCGCTCACTCTCAGCGCAGAGGATCCGCACCGGCCCCTCGTAGCCGCGCCGCCGCAGCGTCTCGGCGCAGCGCTGGCCGGCGAGGCCGCCGCCGACGACGAGAACGCCGTGATCTCTCACAGTCCCTCCTCAAAAGCTGGTTTTTGCGAACCCGCCGCAAGCAGGCGTGCCCGCGGGGGCGCGGCCTCGGCAAGCGGGGCGCCGACCGCCGACGAGCGAATAGCAGCGCTATTCGGGAGGAGGTGGGTGGCGATCCCGCGCCGCCGAGACGCGTCAGCCGCGGGTGCGGATGCGCGGCGGCGGGTGAGCCTGTAGACGAAGAGGCCGCCGACGATCGGCGTCGTCAGCATCACCCACCAGCGGAACCAGACCGCGCTGGCGTCGGTGCCGGCGCCGAGCGCGTGGACGAGGCCGAGCAGGTAGACGACGACGGTCGCCCGGTGCGCCTTACGCCAGAGCTTGACGCCGATCCGGCGGCGGACGTAGTAGCTGAGCCCGAGCAGCACCGCCAGGTAGCCGGCGACGACCCCGATCCCGGTGAAGAAGGTCTTGAAGCCGAGCGCGAAGGGGACGGCGACGCCGGCGACGCCGGGGTGCAGCCAGGGGTCGCCGAGCAGGGCGATGCCGTGGACCGCGATCGCGACCAGGCCGGCGAGCGCCGTCTGCTCGTGGATCGCCATCAGCTTCTTCGAGAGGCCGGGACGGCGCATCACCTTGCCCGCCATCGCCAGGCCGAGGAAGACCGAGACCGTGACCAGGACCAGCGCCACCAGACCGGAGGCGCGGCTGGCCAGCCACCAGCCGTGGGTCTGGATCACTTCGGTCGTCGCGCTCACTGCGACACCTCCGGCAGCCGGATCCGCGGCGCCACCGCCAACGGCCCGACCAGCTCGGCCCGGCCGCTGTCGTGGATCAGCATCCCGCCGCGCTCGGCGAGGATCCGGCGGCCGCGCTCGGGCCCGGAGAGCAGGGCCGCCTTCGAGAGCGTCTCCGCTTCCAGGGCGCTGTCGCCGAGGGCGGTGGCGCCGACGAGGCCGGTCCAGGCGGGCTCGCCGCTCGCCGGGTCGAGCAGGTGGTGGGCGAAGCGCCCCCGCTCGTCGCGCCAGATCCGCACGTTGATGCCGGAGGTGGCGACGCCGCCGGAGCCGAGGCGGATGACGTGGGCGCGGCCGCCCGTGATCGGGTGTTCGACGTAGACCTCGTAGGGGTGAACGAGGGCGTCGGCGCCGCCGATCCGGATGTCGCCGCCGCAGTCGACGATGAAGCGCGAGTAGCCGCGCAGGCCGGCGGCGACCATGTCGGCGGCGAGGCCCTTGCCGGTGCCGCCGGTGTCGAAGCGAAGGCCCGGCGGGCGGGCGATCTCCCCCGCCCCGTCGTCGACCTCGAAGCCGCGCCAGCGCTGCTCGGGCCGCGGGCTCGCCGGTTGCCGCGGCGGCGCCTCGGCCAGCGCCTCGGCCAGCGGCACGCCCTGCATCCCGGCCCGGGAGGCGACGTACCCCGCACCCTCGATCTCGCCGACCAAGGTCGGGTCGACGAGCCCTTCGCTGCGCTCGGCGGCGAAGAGACCCGCCGCGACCGCGCGCCGCATCAGCTCCGACGCGGGCACCCGCTCGCGCGGGTCGGCGTTCAGCCGGCAGAGCTCGCTCTCGGGCCGGAAGCGGGAGAGCGCGGCGTCGAACTCCTCGACGAAGCGCCGCCCCTGCTCGGCCGCGACCGCGGCCGGCGGCATCCCCGGCCCGGGCTCGCCGACGAGCAGGCGCACGTGGCTGCCCATCGCGTCGAAGGTGAGGTCGTGTTCGCTCATGAGGAGCTGGTCACCACCGGTTCGGTCCCGGAGGAGAAAGAGGAGCTGCCTGCGGATTCGGCGCTGACCGTGTTTTCACCCGGTGAAGGGACGATAGTCGTCACCACCCGCCGCTTGATCACCTTGCGCACCTGCACCGCCTGGGGCGCCGGGGTCGCCTGTTCGGCCGAGAAGCGGTAGGCGAGCAGGGCGAAGAGCGCCGCGAAGAGGAGGACCGAGGCCCAGAAGACCAGACTCGCGGGCGGCCGCTTGGAGCGACGGCGCTCAGTCATCACCACCCTCACTCTCGTGCTCGACCTCGCCGCCGCCTCCACCACCGCCGCCGCTGGTCGCCGTCGTCACCGGGGTCGGTTCGCTGCTTCCGCCGCCGGCACCGCTGGCGGTCGTGGTGACGGGGGTGGTGTGGCTGCCGCCGCCGGAGCCGGCGCTGCCGCCGCTGCTGTGGGTCGTCACCGGAGCGCTCTTCGAGCCGCCGCCGGAGCCGTGCGAGCCGCCGCCGCTGCTCTGGGTCGAGACGGGGGTGCTGCCGGACCCGGATCCCGCGGGCGCCGAGGAGGCGCCGCTGCTCGAGGTGCCCACCGGCGCCGAAGAGTAGGAGGAGCCGGCGGAAGAGCCCGAAGAGGAGGAGCCGGTCGTGGCGCTGCCGTAGGAGCCGCCTCCCGCGGCCGCATAGCCGCCGGCGCCGCCGCCAACCGGCGGGTGCTTCGGCTTGGCGTGCTTGGTGACGTGGACGGTGCGCCGGATTACTTTGGTGTGGACGACGGGCTTGTCGGCCACCGGCTTGCTCGGCGCCTTGTTCCCCTGGCTGAGGGCGATGCCGCCCAGGCCTCCGAGGAGGACGACGGTGGCTCCGGTGGCGAGTTTGGCTTTGGCGTTCTTCACAGTCATCTCCCTGGTTCGCAGCTTGTGGATGCAGTCTGCGCCGGCGCCCTCCAAGCGCCGCCAAGCCGCCGGTAAAGCCCTGGCAAAACCTGCGTCGAGCGGGCCGTGATCGCCGAAACAGGCCCTACAGTTGATCCATGAACAGCCAGTCGCCAGGCGGCCGCATCCTCGTCGTCGAGGACGAGGAATCGATCTCCCAGCCCTTCGCCGAGGCGCTGCGGCGGGCGGGCTTCGAGGCCCTCGTCACCGCCACCGCCGCCGGCGCGCTCCAGCTCGCCGACTCGGAGGACCCGGACCTGGTGATGCTCGACCTCGCGCTCCCGGACGGCGACGGCCGCGACGTCTGCCGCGAGCTGCGCCGCCGCTCCGACGTGCCGATCGTGATGCTGACCGCCCGCGGCACCGAGATGGACAAGATCGTCGGCCTCGAGCTCGGTGCCGACGACTACGTCGTCAAGCCCTTCAGCGCCGCCGAGGTGATCTCCCGCATCCGCGCCGTCCTCCGGCGCAGCGCCCCGCGCGAGAACGGCGACGGCAGCGCGATGAAACCCGTCACGGTCGGCGAGCTGGAGCTCGACCCGGCGGCGCGGATCGCCCGCTTCCGCGGCGAGGAGCTGGAGCTGTCGCGCAAGGAGTTCGACCTGTTGGCGGCGCTGATGCGGGGCGCCGGGCGCGTCGTCAAGCGCGAGGACCTGATGTCCGAGGTCTGGGACACGAACTGGTTCGGCTCGACGAAGACGCTCGACGTCCACATCGGCTGGCTGCGCCGCAAGCTCGAAGACGATCCCGCCGACCCGACCTACATCGAGACGGTCCGCGGCGTCGGCTTCCGCTTCGCCGCGCCGGAGGACGGGGAACCGTAAGCCTCCGGGCGACCCTTCTGCTGGCGCTGGCCTACGTCCTCCTGCTGGCGCTGATCGCCTTCGGCGTGCCGTTGGCGCTGAGCCTGCGCGACCGCGTCGACAGCGAGGTGAAGGGGCAGGCGCGCAGCCAGGCCGAGGTGGTCGCGACCAGCGCCACCGAGTTCGTCGACCCGCCGCAGACGCTGCCCCTGCGGCGGATCGCCGAGCGCTCGGCCGAAAGCGTCCGCGGCCGGGTCATCGTCCTCGACGCCCAGGGCGCCCTGCTCGCCGACTCGGCGGGGGTCTCGTCCGGCCGCAGCTACGACGACCGCCCCGAGGTCGAAGCCGCCCTCGAAGGGCACGGCGAGCAGATCACCCGCGACAGCGAAACGCTGGGCGAAGAAATCCTCGCCACTGCGACCCCGATCCTCGACCGCAACCGCACGATCGGGGCGGTGCGAATCACCCAGAGCGTGGAGGCGGTCCACAAGGCGGTGAAGACCTCGATCCTCGACATCGCCGCTCTCGCCGGGGTCGTCCTCCTGCTCGGGATCGTCGCCGGCGCCCTGATCGCCCAGCAGATCGCGCGGCCGATCCGCCGCCTCGACGACGCTGCCCGCAACGTCGCCGAGGGCAACCTCGACACCACCGTCGCCGTCCAGGGCAGCACCGAGCAGCGCTCGCTCGCCCGCGCCTTCAACGAGATGACGCAGCGGATCAAGCGGCTGCTGCGGGTGCAGCAGGACTTCGTCGCCGACGCCTCCCACCAGCTGCGGACGCCGCTGACGGGGCTGCGGCTGCGGCTCGAGAACCTCGCCGAACGCGCCCGGGGCGATGCGCCGACCGAGCGGGAGCTCGGGGCCGCGATGGGCGAGATCGACCGCCTCTCGCTGATCGTCGACGAGCTGCTGATCCTCAGCCGCGCCGGCGAGCACGAAGTGCCGGGCGAGCGGCTCGACCTGCAGGAGGCGGCGCGTCGGGCGGCGGAGCGCTGGCGGGCGAGCGCCGAGGATCGCGGCATCGAGCTGACCGCCGTGACCGAGGGCCGGGTGGCCGAGGGGTGGTGCGCGGCGCCCGACCTCGAGCGCGCGCTCGACAGCCTGGTCGAGAACGCGCTCGCCTACTCGCCGCGCGGCTCGGGGGTGCAACTGCGAGTCACTCCCAATCGGATTGCCGTCCTCGACGAGGGGCCGGGTCTCACTGCGGGCGAGGAGGAGGCGGTCTTCGAGCGGTTCAGCCGCGGCAGCGCCGGCCGCCGCGGCACCCCGGGAACCGGCCTCGGGCTGGCGATCGCCCGCGAGCTGACCCGGCAGTGGGGCGGCGATGTCCGTCTCCGCAACCGCGCCGGGGGCGGCCTCGAGGCGACGATCGAGCTGGCGCCGGCGGAGGTAGGCTCGTGAGCCTCTCGGCGACGGCGAAGTGGGTCCTGCTCGCCCTGCTGGGCCTGGCGATCGCGATCGCGATCGCGATCGCCGCCGCCAACCTGACCAGCCGCCAGATCGGGATCGCCTCCGAATCGGTCTCGGCCGGCGACGCGCTCGCCCCGGCGCTGCACGTCCAGCCCGAAGGCAGACCTCAGGGGGAAAGCGACGGCAGCTCCGGTTCCGGTCCGGACGGGACGACGACCGTCCCCTCCTACCCCCCGCCGACGACCGAAGAACCGCCTCCCGGAGAAACCACCACCCCCGACGACCACGGCGGCAGCGACTCCGACGGCGACGACGACTGAAGGTCTCAGCCCCCGCCCCCGGCGGGCGGCGGATCGGAGGCGTAGAGGCCGGTAATCGCCGCCACCAGCTGCTTCTTTTCCTGCGAGGAGAGCCGCGCCTCGCCGTGCGCGACCTTGTACTGGAGGGGCGGCATCTCACCGCTTTCGACCTTCTCGACAAGCTCGCCCGCGTCGGGCTGGGGCTTATCCCATTCGGAGAAGTTAAGGATGGCGCGCCCGTCTTCGACGTCGTGTTCGACCAGCCAGGACGAGGGTGCGACGTTCGAGTACCAGCGCCATTTCGTCAGGTTGCTGTGGCAGTCGTAGCAACCGGCTTCGGCGATCTGCTGCCCCGGCCCGGGCGGCCATTTCGCCGCCTGCGTGACCCGCGGGTTGCTATGGGCGCGCCCGTAGGGGACGAGCTGGATCAGCAGCAGCAGGGCGACGACCCCGAGACCGGACCACTTCAGCATCCGAGTCGAGGGCGGCCACCAGCGCCGCTCCTCTTTCGTCATCGGGGGCACGGATGAAGCCTGCCGCCGCCTAGGCAAAGGGACGGTAAAGCGGCTGGAAAGATGCGGGCAAAGTCAAGCCGCGACCGGTTGGCGGTCGGATAGGGGCGCGGCCAGCGGCTGCGCGTTCACCTCGCTCACCGGCAGATCCACGGCCCGCCGCAGCCGGGACGGCAGCCGCAGCGCCAGCCACCGCGAGATCGTCCTCGGCAGGGTCGAGACGACCACCTCGTCGAACTCGCGGGCATGGAGGACGTCTCCGACCGCGGCGAAGGGGTCGGGATCGCCGACGATCACCTCCTCGAGCTCGAGGCCGGCGCCGCGGATGCGGTTGCCGGCTCGATCGGCACGGCCCGCCGCCTCGGACCAGCCGGCCTTCATGTCGGCGGCCCAGGCGAGCCCGTGCGGAACCGCCGGGACCAGCAGGGTGAAGCTGGTCGGCCCCTCGGCGGCACGCCCGCTCAGCGCCGCGATCAGGTCGGGTGAGTCGGCGGTCCGGTTGGCGACCACCAGGATCCTCTGCTTGCTCGAAGTCATGCTCAGTCCTCCTCTGCGAATTTGGCTCTGGCCGCGCCGCCGCTGGCACGGGTGACGATCGGCGGACGAGACTGGTGCTGTGGGCCCGTTGCGGCGACCGGCACCGTCGCCGCTCCACTCGAGGACGTGACGACGGCTGACGATCCACCCGCAGCCACGACGTGCGTCGAGGCGGGCGGTCCGGGATTGGTCCCCAGCGCAACCCCGCCGAGTGCCGCCAGGCCCACTACGGTGGCTCCAGCGGCGATCTTTGCTCTGCGGTTGGTCATGCTCGTTCCTTTCCGGGGGTACGAGCACACCTTGCTCCTGGTTCGGCAAAGGAACCGAAAAGGCGGCTAAAAGCTTGGTGAAGAAGTCGCGGGCTAGCCGATCGCAACCATGCGCTCGATCGGGATCCGCGCCCGCTCGGCGATCTCCGCCGGGACACTGACCTCGAACTTCGCCTCGCGCAGGGCGTCGCGCAGCTTCGGCAGCGTGATCATCTTCATGTACTTGCAGGTGGCCATCCGGTTGGCCTCGATCAGGTTGGCGCGCGGCGCCGCCTGCTGCAGCGGGTAGAGCATCCCGTTCTCGGTGGCGACGATGAACTCGCCGTCGGGATGGGCTTCGACGTGCTTCTGCATCCCCGAGGTGGAGAGCATGTGGACGCCGTCGGGGTCGATGTCGCCGGCGGCGACGTACTCCATCGCCTGGGTCGAGCAGCCGCACTCGGGGTGGATCAGGAACTCGGCGTTCGGGTGTTCGGAGCGGGTGCGGGCGATGTCGAGCGGCTTGATCCCGGCGTGGACGTGGCACTCGCCGTCCCAGATGTGGAAGCGGCCGCGGCGCTCGGGTTCGTCGACCAAGCCCGTCTCGCGCTCGACGTAGGCGCCGAGCCACATGTCGGGGCCGAAGAGGATCTCGGCCTCGGGGCCGTGCTCGTCCCAGATGTGGCGGACGACGTCGACCGCGTTGGAGGAGGTGACGCAGTAGTCGGTCTCGGCCTTGACCTCGGCCGAGGTGTTGACGTACATGACGACGAGCGCCCCCGGGTGTTCGGCCTTCCAGGCGCGCAGCTGGTCGGCATCGATCGAGTCGGCGAGCGAGCAGCCGGCTTCGAGGTCGGGAATCAGCACCGTCTTCTGCGGCGAGAGGATCGAGGCGGTCTCGGCCATGAAGTGGACGCCGCAGAAGGCGATCACCTCGGCGTCGGTCGCCGCCGCCTGGCGCGAGAGGCCGAGCGAGTCGCCGCGGTAGTTGGCGACGTCCTGGACCTCGGGCAGCTCGTAGTTGTGGGCGAGGATGACCGCGTTTCGCTGCGCCGCGAGCGCGCGGATCTCATCGCTGATCTCAGCGATCTGCTCCGGGCTCAGCTCCGGGGCCAAAGTAGGTTGGATCGTCGGGAGCTCCTGCATGAGCCCTTCCTTTCCTGATGTTCGCCGGCGGGACCAGGTCCGGAACCGGTCGAATGAACGTCCCTGGAGTCTAGACGACAGAAGCGTCCGTCTAGCCTTTCCGGGATGCCCGAGCTGCCGGAGGTCGAGATCGTCGCCCGCCGCCTCGACAACGCCCTCGCCGGCGCCGAGGTGGAATCGGCGCTGGCGCCGGGGATGAACGTGATGAAGACCTTCGACCCGCCGCTGGAAGCGCTGGCCGGACGCGAGCTGACGGGGGTGCGGCGGATCGGCAAGATGCCGGTGGTCGAGTTCGGCGACCTGGCGCTGCTGGTCCACCTGATGTCGGCGGGCCGGCTGCGCGTCTTCGACAAACGCGCCTCGCCGAAAGACAAAGCCTCGCGTGTGCTGATCCGCCTCACGGACGGCCGCGAGCTGCGGCTGCGCGAGTTCGGGACCAAGCAGCGCGCCTGGGCGAAGCTGCTGTCGGTGGACGCTGTCGTCGCAGACGAAATGGTCGCCAGCCTCGGCCCCGAGGCCTGGCCCCCTCCCCCGCTCGAGGACTTCGCGGCGGCGATCGACCAGCCGCGCCATCTGCACCCGCTGCTGCGCCACCAGAGAGACATCGCCGGGATCGGCCGCTCCTGGGTCGACGAGATCCTCTGGGAGGCGCGTCTGTCGCCGTTCAAGAAAGGCGCGGAACTCGATGAGGAGGAGGTCGAGCGACTCCACGCGGCCTTGCACGTACTTGGCGATGCGATCGACCACTACGAGGAGACGATCGGCCCCGAGGTTCCCGACAAAGTCCCGATGCCCCTCCAAGTCCACAAACGTGAGGGTGAGCCCTGCCCTCGCTGCGGGACCACGATCGAGGCCGTCTATTTCTCAGAACACCAGATGAATTACTGCCCGAACGAGCAGACGGGGGGCAAGATCCTCAAAGACCGTCGTCTCTCCAAATTGTTGAAGTAGGGGTCGATTGGGGGGGGCGCGCTTAAGAGAGTTCGAGGAGCATCGAGAAATCGAGCGATGCCGCTGAATGGGTGAGAGAGCCGATCGAAATGAACTCGACGCCGGTTTCAGCTATTTCACGGACGTTCTCGAGCGTCACGCCGCCTGAAGCCTCCAGAGAGACGCCGTCGGCACCGCCGGCATTCTGGTCGCGCAACGCGACTGCTTCGCGCAGCAGGTCCGGGCTCATGTTGTCGAGCAGGAGGCGGTCTACGCCCATGCCGAGGGCGTAGGCGGCCTCGTCGAGGTTGGTGACCTCTACCTCGATCGCCTTCTCGGGCTGAGCGTTGCGGGCGGCGTAGACCGCTTTTGCCAGCCCTCCTGCTGCGGCGATGTGGTTCTCCTTGATCAGGATTGCGTCGTAGAGGCCCATGCGGTGGTTGATGCCGCCGGCGGCGGCGACGGCTGCCTTCTCGAGGTGGCGCAGCCCTGGCGTCGTCTTGCGGGTGTCGAGAATCGTCGTGCCGGTGCCGACGACGGCCTCGGCGTAGCGGGACGTGAGGGTGGCGACGCCGGAGAGGTGGCCGAGGAAGTTGATCGCGGTCCGCTCCGCCGCCAGCAGGCCGCGGGCGCTGCCGCTGGCGATCAGCACGTCGGCGGGAACGTCCTCGCGCCACTGCCCCTCGACGACGAGGTTGTCGACGTCCTCGACCCCGCACCGGCGCATCGCCTCAGCGACGACGGCGAGGCCGTAGACGACGCCGGGCTGTTTCTGGACGATCCGCGCCCGGCCCCGCGCCTCCTCCGACACCGTCGCCTCGGCGGTGATGTCGCCCTCGCCGACGTCCTCGGCCAAGGCGCGGCCGACCAGCTCCTCGATTTCCCCCGCCAGCTCGATCATCGCGCCAGCCTAGCCCTTCGCCTGTTCCTTATCCGTATAGAGCAACGAAAAGGAACAGACGAATGGGGGGATCTCACATTTTCCGTCGCCGCCACGTTTAATCCCACAGAGTGACCGCGCTGCCGCCGTTTCAAACCGTTCTCGACGACCATTCCGGTGCCGTGATGGCGATCTTGCAGGGGGCGGTCGGTCGCGAGGGCGCCGAGGACTGCTTCCAGGAGACCTTCCTGGCGGCGCTGCGTGCCTACCCGAAGCTGGGTAACGCGGGGAACCTGCGCGGCTGGCTGCTGACGATCGCCCACCGCAAGGCGATCGACCACCACCGCGCCCGGGGCCGCAACCCGGTCCCCGTCGCCGAGGTGGCGGAGGTCGGGGTCGAGGACGGAATCCCCGAGCGCGACGAGCGGCTCTGGAACGCGGTTGGCGCCCTGCCGCCGAAACAGCGGGCTGCCGTCGCCCTGCGCTACGGCAGCGACCTGCCGCACGCCGAGATCGCCGCCGCGCTCGGCTGCTCGCCGGAGGCGGCGCGGCGCAACCTGCACGAGGGGCTGAAGCGACTGCGAAAGGAGCTGGCATGACGAGCGCAACCGACCGGGCGATCGAAGGGCTGAAGGCGCGGGCCACCGAGGAGGGCCTGCTCGACGTCGCCTACACCACCGCCGACTCCCCCTACGGGCCGCTGCTGCTGGCGCAGACCAAGCGGGGGCTGGTGCGGGTGGGCCTCCCCAACCAGGACTCCGACGCGCTACTGGTCGACCTCGCTGCGCGGGTTTCGCCGCGGGTGCTCGAGGCACCGGCGGAGCTGGACGAGGTGCGCCGCGAGCTCGACCTCTACTTCGCGGGCAAGCTCGACCACTTCGACCTGCCGCTGGACTGGCGCCTCTCGAGCGGTTTCCGCCAGCGGGTCCTGCGGGCAATTAACAGGATCCCCTACGGCCAGACCCGCAGCTACACCGAGATGGCCCGCAAAGCCGGCAACGAGCGCGCGGTCCGCGCCGCCGGCACCGCCTGCGGCAGCAACCCGATTCCGCTCGTCGTCCCCTGTCACCGCGTCCTGAGGACCGGCGGTGCGCTCGGCGGCTACGGCGGCGGCCTGCCGATGAAGCAGGGGCTGCTCGAGCTCGAGGGAGTGCTCGACGGGTGATCCGTACCTAAAGGGTTATCGCCTTCCCTCCGATGAGAGGAGTCGATGCGCAAGCTGCCTCTTCTCCTCATCCTCTGCCTCGTCACGCTCTTCACCGCCGCCGCGCCGGCGCCGGCGCTGACCCTGCCCGTCGTCGGCGGGGGTGCGGCAGAACCGGCAGACGAAGAAGCCGACGAAGCCGAAGACGGCGGTGAAGACGAAAGCGAAGCCGAAGAAGACGGCTGCACGATCGAAGACGAAGAAGACGTGCAGCTCTGCGCCGAAATCGCCGCGGAAGAACGGGAGTCCGAGGAAGCCGAAGAATGCGTCCTCGAAGACGCGACCGCGAAGCTCGCCGCCCTCCCCGGCAGCCAGACCGTCCAGATGGTGATCCACTACGAAGCGCTGGCGCCCGCCGCGGTCGCGATCGACGCCCGCCTGCGCGGCCCCCACGGCGGCCTCCACCTCGGCGCCGAGCACACCCACTTCCGCCGCGGCGGCGTCTTCCGCGACAACTTCGTCCTCGGCGAGAAGCAGATGCAGCGGGCGCTGGCGGCGCGCGAGTTCACGGTCACGCTGCAGGCGGTCAACACCCCCCGCTACTGCCGTTTCAACCTCGAGGGAGCACCTCGTCGAGCCAAGCGCCCGCTTCACGCAGGTGGGCGGGGTCGATCTGGTGACCGAGGTCGGACTCACGGTAGGTGACCTCGAGGCCGCCGGCCTCGAGCAGCTCACGCGCCCGCTCGGCGAACTCGACGCCGATCACCGGATCCCGGCGGCCGTGGCTGACGAAGACCCGGGTCTCGGTGCGATCGGCAAGCGATGGCTCCCAGCCCTCGACGGTCGGCACGAAACCGCTGAAGGCGAGGATGCCGGCGGGCGGCGGGCGCTCGGCGCTCAGCCCCGTCGCGTAGCTCATCACCGCCCCCATCGAGAAGCCGCCGAGGACGGTCCGCTCGGGACCGAAACCGCTTTCCTCCCAGAGCGCGTCGTGGAGCTTGGCGAGGGCGGCCCGGGCCGCCTCGAAGGTCTCGGGGTCCGGGTAACCGACCCGCGGGACCAGGTACCAGTGATAGCCGGGCGAGCCCGGTAGCTGCAGCGGCGCCCGCGGCGTCACCACCCGCAGCCGCCTGTCGGGGTCGAGGAGGTCGGCGAGGCCGAGGAGGTCGCGCTCGTCGGTGCCGCGGCCATGGTGGAGGACCAGCAGCCCCTCCGGCTCCCCGGCGGCTGCCCGTTCGAGCTGGAGGAGCGGCGCCATCTAGCCGGCCGAGGCGGCGGCGGTCTTGTTCAGGTAGTCGCGGACGAACTCGTCGATGTCGCCGTCGAGCACCCGCTGCACGTCGCCGACCTCGTGCTCGGTGCGGTGGTCCTTGACCATCGTGTAGGGGTGGAGGACGTAGCTGCGGATCTGCGATCCCCAGGCGACGTCTTTGACCTCGCCGCGCGCCCTCGCCAGCTCTTCGGAGCGTTTGCGCTCCTCCAGCTCGATCAGCTTCGAGCGCAGCAGCTGCATCGCGACCGCCTTGTTCTGGGTCTGCGAGCGCTCGTTCTGGCACTGGACGACGACGCCGGTCGGGACGTGGGTTATCCGCACCGCCGAGTCGGTCTTGTTGACGTGTTGGCCGCCGGCGCCGGAGGCGCGGTAGGTGTCGATCCGCAGGTCGCCCTCGTCGATCTCGACCTCGACCCCGTCCTCGACCACCGGCCCGACGTCAACCTGGGCGAAGCTGGTGTGGCGGCGGGCGGAGGAGTCGAAGGGGGAGATCCGGACCAGTCGGTGGACGCCGCGATCGGCGGCGAAGAGGCCGTAGGCGTTCTCGCCGCGGGCGATGAACGTCGCCGACTTCAGCCCCGCCTCCTCCCCCGGCGAAGCCTCGAGCATCTCGACGTCGAAGCCGCGGCGTTCGGCCCAGCGCAGGTACATCCGCAGCAGGATCTCGGCCCAGTCCTGGGAGTCGGTGCCGCCGGCGCCGGCGTGGACGGTGACGACGGCGTCGCCGGCGTCGTACTCGCCGCTGAAAAGGCGTGCCTCTTCGAGCTCGGCCAGCCGCTGCTCGACCGAGCCCAGCTGCGAGTCGAGCTCAGCCGCCATCTCCTCGTCTTCGGCCGCCATCTCGGCCAGGTCGCCGAGGTCGGCGACGTCCCCCTCGAGGCCGCGGAACATCTCCAGCCGCTTTTGCGCGCGGGCATGGGCGGCAGAGGTCTTCGCCGCCACCTCCTGGTCGTCCCAGAAGCCGGGACGGCCCATCTCCTCCTCCAGCCGGCTCGCTTCGGCTTCTAGCGCAGCGGGGTCAAAGGTAGTCCGAAAGCAGGGACAGCTGCTCCCGGACGGAGGCCAGGCGAGGCGCTATCGGTTGGCTCTGCGCGGCGTCGGCCATGGCCACAGCGTATTGGAGAGACCAATTGTGTTGCCAACTTGTTCGGTAGGGAGGTATGGGTGTCCCCTGGCCTCCCTGGGTTCCTCGCCGCAGCGCGCCAACTCTCTACTGGTGGACAGGGCGAGGAACAGGGCGCCGGTCGGCCAGGGGACACCCATACCTCCTAGCGACAGTCCCTCGAAGTTCGGCTCTTCATCGAAACCGCGAGAAACGTCGGATAGCGACGCTTTTCGCGGACTCGCGAAGCTGCCGTCAGGCCTGAGGGGCCTTGGCGGTGATGATCCAGGTCGAAGCCGGGGCGAAGACGCCGTCGGGGCCGTCGAACTCGGCGATTGCGGCGCGGATCTTGGCGGCGATCTCGGGGCGGATCTCGTCGACGCGGTCACCCCAGAGGCGGAGGATCTCGCCGGCCGGGCCGAGGGCCATGCCGAACTCGACCGCCTGGTCGAGGTCGGCGCCGACCTTCATCGGCAGGTCGCAGCGCCGCAGCCCGATCTCCTCGAAGCCGGCGATCTTCAGCTGCTCGCTGACGGTGTCGGCGTTGGCCATCGAGAAGGGCCCCGGGCCGCAGGTCGGTTCGTCGGTCTCCTCGGGGTGCTCGAGGTACTCGTCGACGATCTCCTCGGCCCGCCGCACCCACTCGTTGTCGTCCTTGCGCCGCCAGACGACGGCGGTGAAGCGCCCGCCCGGCTTCAGCGCCGCACGGACGTTGCGCAGGGCGGCGACCGGGTTACCGAAGAACATGATCCCCATCCGCGAGAAGGCGTAGTCGAATTCCTGCGGCAGCTGCAGCGTCTGCACGTCGGCGAGCCGGAACTCGACGTTGCCGAGGCCGGCTTCCTCGGCCTCCTGGCGGGCGGTCTCGACAAACGGGGCGGAGACGTCGACGCCGAGCACCGAACCCTCCGGCCCGACCAGCTCGGCCAGCCGCTGCGTGGTGTCGCCGAAACCGCAGCCGATGTCGATCACCCGCTCCCCCGGGCGCGGCGGGTTCGACGCCATCGCCACCTCGCCATGGGCGCCGAGGCCGCCGGTGGTGAGGTCGCGGTATTTGAGGAAGACGTCGAAGAGCGGCCCGCTCCAGGCCTCGGTGGCTTCGGCGTTGTCGGGGGCGACCGAGCTCATCGGCCCATCGTAAGCCGCCGCGGCGCGCCTGGCTAGGGGCGGGCGAAGTGGTGGACGCGGAGCGCCTCGTCGCGGCTCTCGTAGGGGCGCCAGTTGAGGATCTTGTGGTCGCGGAGCTCAAAGGCCCAGGCCATGAAGTCGATCCCGGCGACGCTTTCGTCCTCTTCCCAGTGCCAGCGCCGCAGGATCAGGGCAACCGCACGGCCTCCTCCCCCCTCGGTCCCATCCTCGTAGAGATCCTCCAGCTCGATCGTCTGCTGGACCCCGCCAGGCGCCCGCGTCGCCCAGACCCGCGCCGCCTCGATCCCCTTCCGCAGCCCGCGCCCCGAGTGCAGCTCGACCTCCGGGTCGAGGACGGCGACGAAGCCATCCAGGTCGCGCTCGTTGAAGGCGCGGATGAACTCGCGAACGGGGTCAGTCATGCGCCGCTAGGCGCCGTGGCACTTCTTGAACTTTTTCCCGCTCCCACACCAGCAGGGGTCGTTGCGGCCAATGTTCTCGTGCTCGTCTTTGACCACGGTCTCGACCACGTCGCCGCCGTTGCCGGGGCCCGCCGCTCTGGCGGCTGCTGCGTCGGAGGCGTTGACGCCGCTGGTCGCCACCACTTCCTGCAGCGCGGAGGGCTGGCCTTCGGCGGTGCCGCCCGAGTAGGCGAGGGTCGAGGTCTCGCCACCGCCGTTGCCGGCGGCAACCGCCTCGCCCTGGCCGGGCTGGACTTCGATTTCGGCGCGGAAGACCAGTTTCGAGAACTCGTCCCAGATCGCGTGCAGTAGCTCTTCGAACATCGAGAAGCCCTCGTTTTTGTAGGCGACGAGGGGGTCGATCTGGGCGAAGCCGCGGAGGTGGATGCCTTCGCGCAGGTAATCCATGTCGAAGAGGTGTTCGCGCCAGCGGTTGTCGATCACCTGCAGCAGGATCGAGCGCTCGAGGTAGCGCATCAGCTCCTCGCCGAGCTGCTCTTCGCGCTCGTCGTAGGCGTTCATGACGTCGTCGTCGAGGGCGTCTTTGAGCTGTTCGCGGTCGACGGTCTCCGGCGCCAGGGTCGAGACCTCGATCCCGACCGGCCAGATCTGCCGCAGCTGCGTCTCCAGCTCCTCGAGGTCCCAGTCCTCGAGGATGTCGCCGGCGGTGTACTCGTCGACGAGGCGGTCGACGACGCTCTCGAGTTCGTCGCGGGCGTTCTCGGAGATGTCGCGCCCTTCGAGGATCTCGCGGCGGTATTTGTAGATCACGCGACGCTGCTCGTTCATCACGTCGTCGTACTCGAGGACGCGTTTGCGGATCAGGAAGTTCTGCTCCTCGACCTTCTTCTGGGCGTTCTCGACGGTCTTCGTCAGCATCTTCGCTTCCAGCGGGACTTCGCTGCCGTCGTCGTCGGTCGGCCCGAGTTTGTCGAGGATGTTGTAGATGCGGTCGCCGGCGAAGAGGCGGATGACGTCGTCTTCGGCGGAGAGGAAGAAGCGCGACTCGCCGGGGTCGCCCTGGCGGCCGGAGCGGCCGCGCAGCTGGTTGTCGATCCGCCGCGACTCGTGGCGCTCGGTGCCGCAGATGAAGAGGCCGCCGAGCTCCCGCACTTCCTCCGCCTCGGCCTTGCACTGCGGCGCCAGCTCGGCCGTCTTCGCCGCCAGCGCCTCCTCGTACTCCTCGCTCTCGGGCGTGATCCCCTGCTTTTTCAGCTCTGCGATCGCCAGGTGTTCGGGGTCGCCGCCGAGCTTGATGTCGACGCCGCGGCCGGCCATGTTGGTGGCGATCATCACCGCGCCTTTGCGGCCCGCCTGGGCGATCAGCTCGCCCTCTCGTTCGGCGTGCTCGGGCTTCGCATTGAGGACCGCGTGTTTGATCCCCTGACGCTTCAGCGCCTCGGAGATCATCTCCGAGACCTCGACCGAGACGGTTCCGACCAGCACCGGCTGGCCCTTCTCGTGGCGGCCGACGATTTCCTCGATCACGGCGCCCCACTTGCCGTCTTTGGTCTTGAAGATCTGGTCGTTCTGGTCGAGCCGGACCATCGGTTTGTTGGTCGGGATCTCGACCACCGGCATTTTGTAGATCTTCATGAACTCGGTCGCCTCGGTGAGGGCGGTGCCGGTCATGCCGGAGAGCTTGTCGTAGAGCCGGAAGTAGTTCTGCAGGGTGATCGTCGCCAGGGTCTGGTTCTCCTCGCGGATCGCCACGCCCTCCTTCGCCTCGACCGCCTGGTGCAGGCCCTCGGACCAGCGCCGGCCCTCGAGGATGCGGCCGGTGAACTCGTCGATGATCATCACCTCGCCGTCGATCACCGCGTAGTCGTCGTCCTTTTTGTAGAGCGACTCGGCCTTCAGCGACTGGACGAGGTGGTTGACGAGGCTGCCGTGCTCGCCGAGGTAGAGGTTGTCGACGCCGATGAACTGCTCGGCTTTCTTCACGCCCTGCTCGGTCGGCGCCACCGTCTTGTGTTTCTCGTCGTACTCGTAGTCGTACTCGGCTTCGGAGGTGTCGCGGGACTCGCCCAGCGATTTCAGCCGCTGTTTCGCCGGCACCCCGACCATCTGCTTGGCGAGGCGGGCGAAGGTGTAATAGGTCTGAGCCGCCTGTTCGGGCTGGCCGGAGATGATCAGCGGCGTCCGCGCCTCGTCGATGAGGATGTTGTCAACCTCGTCCACGATCGCGAAGTTGTGGTCGCGCTGGACGCAGTGCTCGAGCGCGTCGGCCATGTTGTCGCGCAGGTAGTCGAAGCCGAACTCGGAGTTGGTCCCATAGGTGACGTCGAGCGCGTATTTGCGCTGCCGGGTGGCGTGGTCGTCGGGGTCCTGGAGGGCGTCGACGCTGACCCCCAGTGCCTCGTAGATCGGCTTCATCCAGTCGGCGTCGCGGCGGGCCAGGTAGTCGTTGACGGTGACCACGTGGACGCTGTTGCCGGCGAGCGTGTTGAGGAAGACGGGCAGGGTCGCGGTCAGGGTCTTTCCCTCGCCGGTCCGCATCTCGGAGATGCCGCCGTCGTGGAGGACCATGCCGCCGATCAGCTGGACGTCGTAGTGCCGCTGGCCGGTCGTCCGGCGCGAGGCCTCACGGCAAAGCGCGAAGGCCTCGGGCAGCAGATCGTCGAGCTCGGTGCCGTTGCGGGCACGCTCGCGGAGGGAGTCCGCCTCGGTGCGGATTTCCTCGTCGGTGAGGGCTTCCATCTCCGGCTCGAAGCGGTTTATCGCCTCCGCGCGCTTCTGGTAGGACTTGAATTTCCGTCCCTCTCCCGCGCGCAGCGCCTTCGTTACGAGGTCCATCGCTGGCATTGCTCAAGAGTAGCGGTGCCGACTTAAATTGCCCTTGCCCCCTTCCGCCTCGAGTACTACCCTCGTGACGGAACCCACAAGGAGGCACTCATGCGGATGGAGATTCGGGGCCGGAACGTCGAGATGACGGATGACCTGCGTGAGATGGTGCGGAAACGCTTCCAGCGGCTGGGCCGTCAGGTCTCGCCGCTCGCGACCCTGGAGGTGGTGCTCTCGGAGGAGCGCAACCCCCGCGTCGCCGACAGCCAGGTGGCGGAGGCAACGTTCTACTTGAAGGGAGTGACGCTGCACGCCCGGGAGTGCAGCCCGGAGATGACCCACACCGTGCGCGAGCTCGCCGAGGACATGGGCCGGCAGGTGAAGAAGCACAGAGAACTGCGTCGCAAGCGAAGCCGTACGCGGAAACTTGTCGACCAGATGCGAGGCCGCCCGGCCGAGGCACGGCCGTAGGGCCGCGGAGAGCCAACTAGAGGCGCCGGGCAAAGGTCACCGCCACCACACGGGACGCCCCCACGGCCCGAAGTGCGCGAGCGCAGGCCGTGAGGGTGGACCCGGTGGTGAGGACGTCGTCGACGAGGAGGACGCTGCGCGGAGCCGGGCCGCTGCCGTGGATGCGCGGCGGGTGGGCGACCCGCTCGGCCCGCCGCCGCCCGACCTGGCGGCCGCTGCCGCGGCGCTCCAGGCAGCGCGAGAGCGGCGCTTCCAGGTGCGCCGCCAGGGCAGCTGCCAGCTCCCCGGCCGGGTCGAAGCCCCGCCGCCGCAGCCGTGCGGGCGCCGGCGGCACCGGCACGATCGTCCCGCTCAGCATGTGGGCGGGCGCCAGCCACTCGATCCGCTCCGCCATCAGATCGGCGACCGGCAACAAGTGACGGAACTTCAAAGCCCCGACCAGGTTCCGCGCCACCCCTTCATAGGAGGCCGAGGACCAGACCTTGTCGAGTCCCGCGGGTCCCTTGCCCATGAACGGCTCTGCGTCCCCCAACCGCCGCGAGCAGCGAGTGCAGATCACCGACTCCGACCGACAGCTGCGCCCGCAGGAAGCACAAAGCGCGGGCACCAGCGCCACCCCGATAGTCGGCAAAAGCTCCACACCCCGACCCTGCCGAGCAAAAGCGCAAAGGTGGTGCGCAGAAAGCCAAAACTTCGAGCCGACTTCGTCTCGAGACAGCGGCTTAAAGGTAAGAGGGTCCGGTCAGATCGCGAGACCGCAAAAAGGTGTCGTATAGACGTATTTCTGCGGTCTCGATGACCAGGGAGACGCGGTAGCCATCCCCGATCCGACTCGGCGGAGGTGCTCCCAGGGACCCCCACCGGCACCCTCACTACCGACCGCGTCTAAGGCCGAGCGCCGGCTATGGCGTTGATCAGGACCTGGCGGGCTGGGATCTCGGCGCCTGGGAGGGCAATTACTTCTTTTAGCCGGGCCCCATCTCCCACCTTGACGTTGTCGCCGATCACCGAAGGACCGTCGATGCGGACGTCGTCGCCGATCTCGGAGCCCGGGCCGAGGAGGACGGGGCCGGCGAGGTCGGGCTCCCCCTCCATCCGCTCGCCGCTGCGGAACCCCTCGACCAGCTCGCCCTCGCGGTCCACTTTGACGGCGCCGGTGAGGGCATCGATGTTGCCCTCTCGCAGCTCCTCGAGGTTGCCGATGTCGTTCCAGTAGGCGTCGATCTCGTGCGAGTAGAAGGGGACGTCGCCGTCGAGCAGTTTCGGGAAGACGTCCATCGCCCAGTCGGCGAAGCCGGGCAGGTCCCCCTCGCCCGCCGCTTTGCTGGTTCCCGGCGCGGGAAAGAAGTCGAAGATCTCCTTGCGGAACATGTAGATGCCGCAGTTGGCAAGGTCGGAGAGCGCTTCGGAGGGGTCGGGCTTCTCCTGGAAGCCCTGGATGCGCCCGTCGGAGCCGACGATCGCGACCCCGAACTGGCTCGTATCCTCGACCCGCTTCATCGCCAGCGTCGCGATCCCGTCGTGGGACTCGTGAAACTCGCGCATCGCCGCCAGGTCGATGTCGGTGAGCGCGTCGCCGGAGATGACGAGGAAGGAGTCGCCGAGGAACTCGGCCGCGTTGCGGACCCCGCCCGAGGTCCCCAGCAGCGCCTCCTCGCGGCTGTAGGTGAGCGAGACGCCGGACTTGGAGCCGTCGCCGAAGTAGCCCTCGATCAGCTCCGGGAACCAGTAGAGATTGGCGATCGTCTCGGTGAAATCGTGGCGGGCCAGCAGGCGCAGGATGTGCTCCATCACCGGCTTGTTGAGCACCGGGACCATCGGCTTCGGCATCTCGTAGGTGATCGGCCGCAGCCGCGTCCCCAGACCCGCCGCCAGCACCATCGCCCTCATCCCGCCATCCCCTCCTTGACTCGGTTCAGCGCATCTATCCGCTCGGGATCGACTCCGATCGCCCGCGCGACTTCCAGAGAGACCAGGTCGCCGAGCAGCATCGACCACAGCAGCCGCTCGACCCGCGTCTCGCCGACCGTCTCTACCCGGACCACCTCGGCGCCACTCTCGGCGACGATCTCGGCGGTCAGCTCGAAGCGCCGGCGCTCGCGCGGGTGCTGGTCGCAGTCCTCGAGGAAGACCGCCGCGAACCCGGCGGCGGTCTCGCCCGTCCAACCGCAGATCTCGTTGTGGTCGGCCTCCGGCAGCTCGGAGTAGAAGGCGGGCAGCTTCGCGTTCTCGTTCAACTGCGTCTTCCAGCGCCGCCCCACCGGCGCGGTCAGATCGCTGCCGTGGACGACGGTGGGAGAGCCTCCGAGCGCGGCGGCGATCTCCGCCGCCTTCGCCTTCACGGTCAGCGCCTCGCGCTCGATGAAGGCGGCGCCGGCGTCGATCTCGGTGCGGATCCCCGGCGCCGCCCCGGCCAGCGCCGCGGCTTCGGCGGCGGCGACGAACATGTAGGCGACGGCGACCCGGGGCTGGTAGATGCCCGGTGGGGCGACCACCGGAACCCCGGCCTCGCGCGCCTGCTCGACCAGGGCACCGCCGGTGCTGAGGACGAGGCGCCGGGCCCCCAGCGCCTCGGCAGCCTCGAAGCAGGCGAGCGTCTCCTCGGTGTTGCCCGAGTAGCTGGAGCAGAGGACCGTCCACTCGGGGGTCGCCCAGCTCGGCAGCTCATAGCCGCGGACCGTGACCAGCGGCTTGGTCAGGCGGTCGCCGATCGCGGCCGCCGCAAGGTCGCTGCCGATCGCCGAGCCCCCCATCCCGCAGACCAGCAGGCCGGCTGCTTCGGCCGCCTCCAGCCGCGCAGTTTCGATCCGCCAGACGGCGTCGCGCAGCTGGTCGGGAAGGGCGAGGACGTCATCAATCATCGATCCCATCAGGCGGCCACTCTTTCATTTCGGCCGACGACCGCGTTTCTCAAAGCCGCCCCCGGCTCGACCTCCGCTCCCGGAGCCAGAATCGAGCTTTCGACCAGCGCGTCGCGGCCGACGGTGCAGCCGTCGAGCAGGACCGAATCGCGGACCTCGGCGCCCGCCTCGACCCGGCAGCCGGCGGAGACCACCGCCCGCGGCCCGACCGAGGCCTGCTCGGCGATCTGCGCCTCGGCGGCCACCAGCAGCCCGGCCGTCGTCGGCTCGACCCGCGTCTCCACGCCGCCCTCGAGGATGTCCCAGCTCGCCTGCAGGTAGCGCTCGGGGGTGCCGATATCCATCCAATAGCCCTTCAGCAGCAGCCCGTGGAGACCCTGGCCGACGAGCCGCGGGAAGACCTCGCGCTCGATCGAGACCGCCTCGCCGGCGGGCACCAGGTCGAGGACCGAGCGCTCGAGCACGTAGGCGCCGGCGTTGATCTCTCCGGGCACGGCCTCGCCCGTCTTCTCGAGGAACTCCAGCACCGCCCCGTCGGCGTCGCGGGTGACGAGGCCGTAGGCAGCCGAGTCCGGGACCGGGTGCAGGGCGATCGTCGCCCGCGCGCCGCGCTCCTCGTGGGCCCGCACCAGGGCCGAGAGGTCGAGGTCGGCGAGGACGTCACCGTTGAGAGCGAGGAAGCGGTCCTCGAGTCGCTCGCCGAGCGAGTCGGCGGCGAAGCGGATCGCCCCCGCGGTTCCCAGCGGCTGGGGCTCGGCGAAGTAGGTGATGGTGACGCCGGCCCGCTCCTCCTCGCCGACCAGTGCCTCACGGAGGACGTCGGGGAGGAAGCCGCAGGCGAGGACGACCTCGGTGACGCCGTGGGCGGCCAACCACTCGATCGCGTATGCGAGGAAGGGCCGGTCGACCAGGGTCACCGCCGGCTTCGGGACGTCGCTGGTCAGGGGACGAAGCCTCGTTCCCTCACCGCCGACGAGGACGATCGCCTGCACTAGGACGCGGTCGTAGCCTTGGGCGAGCTCACCTGGCGCCCGATGCCCTCGTACTCGAATCCTGCCGCGATCAGCTTCTCCGGGTCGAGGAAGTTGCGGCCGTCGACGATCAGCGGCCGCGCCATCCGCCCGGCGACCGCCTCCCAGTCGAGCTCGGCGAACTCGCGCCACTCGGTGACCAGGACCGCGGCGTCGGCGCCCTCGAGCGCCTCCAGCGCCGAGGTCGCCATCTCGACCGAGCCGAGCAGGCTGGCGGCGCGCTCGGCGGCGACCGGGTCGTAGCCGACCACCTCGGCGCCCTCGCCCTGCAGCCGCGCCGCCAAGACCAGGCTCGAGGCCTCGCGCATGTCGTCGGTGTCGGGCTTGAAGGCGAGCCCGAGCAACGCCACCCGTTTGCCGATCAGCGAGCCGAGGTGCTTCTCGAGCTTGCCGACCACGCGTCGCTTCTGCAACTCGTTGACCTCGATCACCGAGGTCAGGAGCTGGAAGTGATAGCCGGTGTTGCCGGCGAGCATCTTCAGGGCGCTGACATCCTTCGGGAAGCAGCTGCCGCCGTAGCCGATCCCGGCGCGCAGGAACGAAGTCCCGATCCGCTCGTCGAGGCCCATCCCCTTGGCGACCTGGCCGACGTCGGCGCCGACCTCCTCGCAGACGTTGGCGATCTCGTTGATGAAGGAGATCTTCGTCGCCAGGAAGGCGTTGGAGGCGAGCTTGATCATCTCGGCGCTGGCGACGTCGGTGCGGAGGATCTGGCCGCCGAGCGGCTTGTAGAGCCTTTCCACCGCGTCGGCGGGGTCCTCGTCGCCCGCGTCGGCGCCGACCACCACCCGATCGGGGTTCATGAAGTCCTTGACCGCGGTCCCCTCCTTGAGGAACTCGGGGCAGGAGACGTAGGAGAGGCTCGGCATGTCGCGGCGGATCGACTCGCCCGTCCCGGCCGGGACCGTGCTCTTCATGATCAGGACGTGGTCTGAGTCCTCGGGCAGCTCCTGGACGACCGCCCGCACCCGCGAGAGGTCGGCGTCGCCGGAGTAGGTCGGCGGCGTGTCGACGCAGACGAAGAGCAGACGGGCGCCGGCAAGCAGCTCGTCCATATCGGTGGTGAAGGTGATCCGCTCGGCGTTGCGGCGCAGCAGGTCTTCGAGTTCGGGCTCGTGGATCGCCACCTCCCCGCGGGAGAGCGAGTCGACCTTCTCCTGGAGGATGTCGCGGGCGATCACCTGGTGGCCGAGCTCGGCGAAGCAGGCCGCGGTGACCAGCCCTACCCAGCCCACTCCGATGACGCCGACCGGCTCCAGCTGGTTACTCATGGCTTCCTCCTACCCTTCTTCTTCGGCATGTTGTTGGCAATGATCACATCCGCCGACCGGGCCAAGCCGATCATCTGCTCGTTGGTCAGCGTCCGCAGGAGATCATTCGCGATCCAGTAGGAGTTGTCCCCCCTGTGCCAGGCGACGAGTTTGACGTTTTCGCCGTCGACGTAGATGTCGTAGTCGCGGCCGTTGATCTCCTTGGTCAGGCTCGGGTCGGCGAGGATCGGCGGGTCAGACCAGCCGCGGATCCCCTGCAGGCCGAAGTAATGGGTGCCGTCGGACATTTCCGCCTCCATCACCATCCGGTAGGCGAGGTGCCGGTTTCCGTCTTCGTCCTTGAGGTTGTAGACGTAGGGGTCGACGACCTTTTCGTAGGGATTGCTTTCGACGAAATGGGTGTCTTCCGGGAGCCGGGTCGGGTAGTAGATCGGGAAGTGGCCGCGGACGCGGCGGGCGGCGATCTTCCCCTCCGCTTCGCCGGCTTCGCGCGCCGGGACGAGGCCGTCGCTGCCGGGCTTGGCGACTTCGACCCTCGGCTTCTTCTTGTGCTTCGGCTTCTTCGGCTGCTTCTCCTTCTGCCGCTTCTTCTTCCCGGCTTCTGCTTCCTGGCGCTGGCGGCGCTGGGTCGCTTTCGCCTCCTGCACGGTCTCGCCGCCGAGGAATTCCTGCACCGCTTCGTCAACCGCGCTCTGCGTCGTGTAGACGTAGCTGGGCCCGAGTTCGGCCGGGAAGTGGACCTCGTTGATCGACGAGTTGCGTGAGGCGGCGAGCAGTTTCAGTACTTCCAGCAGCGTCTCTTTGTCGCTGATGTCGGAAGTCGTGTAGTCGGTGAAGGCCTCGACCAGTTCGCCCTGGTCGAAGACGATGTCCTGGATCGAGACGCGCGAGCGGGCGGCGCTGAGGAACTCCTGCTGGCGGGCCGAGCGGACGATGTCGGTGTCGGTGTGGCGGTAGCGCACGTAGGCGAGCGCTTTCTTCCCGCACATCAGCTGGTAGCCCGGCTGAACGTTGATTTCGGCGTACTGTTCGGAGGGGGCGACGCCTTCGTTGGAGTGGTAGTAGCGGCGGTCGACGTCGGTGTAGACGCAGCCGATCGCGTAGACCCCCTGCGCGAAGCCGAGGAAGTCGATGTTGACGACGTGATTGATCGGCAGCCCGGTCAGCTGCTTGACCGTCCGCAGGGTCAGCTTCGTGCCCCCGTAGGAATACGCTTCGTTGAACTTGCCGGTCCCGTAGCCGGGGATTTCGGTCTTCAGGTCGCGGGGGATCGACATCATCGAGATCAGGCCCTTGTCGGGGTCGAGGCGGACGAGGATCGTCGTGTCGGATCGACCGGGGTCTTCCTCTTCGTTGGCGCGCTTGTCGGAGCCGATCACGAGGAAGGTCTCGGCACCGCCGCTGCCGGCGTCGGCGAGGAAGCGGTCGAGCTTCTTCTGTACCGGGTCGTTCTCTTCGATCGCGCTGGCGACGTCGTCGAGGTAGACGAGGACGGCGGTCGCCGTGGTCGCCGCGGAGACGGCGATGATCAGGACCGAGGCGAGGACGAAGCGCCACCAGAAACGCTTCGGCTTCGGCGCCTCGTCACCGTTGCCCTCGGGCGGCGGCTTCTTCGCAGCCCAGCCCGGGCCCAGCGGTTCACTCATCGCTCAGCCGGTCCGGGATCGCGTGCAGGAAGGACTCCAGCGCCTGGCGGTAGGTGTCCAGCGAGGAGATCGAGACCCACTCGCCGGGGCCGTGGTGGCCGGCGCCGACTGGGCCGAACTCGACCGCCGGCACGCCGACGCGGAGGAAGGAGACCGCATCGGAGGCACCGTCGCGCCCGACGCTCATCGGCTCGCCGTCGTGGTGCTCGGTGGCCGCCGTCCGCAGCGCCTGGACGTAGGCCGAGTCGCGCTCGACCGTCGCCGGCGGGCGGGTCAAAAGCGCCTGCACCTCGATTCCTTTCAGCTCGCGCACCTGGCCGAGGATCTCCTCTGGATCCTGGTCGGGGAGGTAGCGAATGTCGACGTCGATCACGCATCGGTCGGGCACCTTGTTGAGAGCGTCGCCGCCGACGATCCTCCCCAGATTGATCGACGGCCGGTCGAAGAGCTCGGAGCTGTGTCGGGCAAAAGGTAGCGACTCGATACTGCGGAAAACGTCGATCGCGTTGAGGACGGCGTTGTCGCCGAGCCACGGGGTGGCCCCGTGGGCGGCGGTTCCCCCCACCTCGAGGCGCAGCGCCAGCACGCCCTTGGCCTCGATCCCGATGTGCAGGTCGGTGGGCTCGCCGGTGATCGCGAAGTCGCCGATGAAGCCGCTGTCGACGAGGTGGTCGGAGCCGCGGTCGGACCCCTCCTCGGACTCCTCGTCGCCGACGATCCCGAGCCGGACCCGGACCCGGTCCTGCTCCCGCATCGCCGCCGTCACCATCAACATCGCCGCGACGGCGCCCTTCATGTCGTAGGCGCCGCGCCCGATCAGCCGGTCGCCGGCGGTCTCGGGCACGAACTGCCCGGCGTGGCCGGGGACCACGTCGATGTGCCCGTGGAGGACCACGGTCGGGGCATCGGCGGGACCGACCTCGGCCATCACCACCGGCAGACCGCGCACCTCATCGCCCTTGGTCTCGATCCCCCGTGCTTCCAGCCAACCCTGAATGAAGCCGGCAGCCTCGGAGATCGCCTCCGGCTCACAGGTCTCGAACGAGATCAACCGCTTGGCAAGAACAACCAGCTCCTCGCTCACGCCGAACCCCAGTTCCGTGGTTCCTTGCGGACGCTCGTCGACCGAAAGGAACCACAACTTTGAGGGCCTCTACCGGAGAGACTCGCCGCGGCTGGACGGAGGGGGACCGGTACCCCTCCGGAGGAATGTTCGGCGATATGCAATCTGATGTTTGCGCGCGAAGCGCGCAGCATGTTCTCCCCGGAGCGCAGCGGAGGGGAGGTCAATT
>Ga0308175_100000008_pt1 | contig 200193 bp, 207 predicted proteins | sample PhyCR1_3_FD_203893 | JGI IMG/M metagenome (GOLD analysis project Ga0308175, IMG submission 203893) | Soil microbial communities from UC Gill Tract Community Farm, Albany, California, United States - DLSLS.C.R1 | ecosystem: Environmental > Terrestrial > Soil > Agricultural land | place: USA...
AAGAACGTCTCGCCGACGCGCGCGTGGACGACCTCGCGCCCCAGCTCCTGGCGCAGCGCCGGACCGAGCTTGGCGACGAACTGCGCCTCGGTCAGTCTCCCGGTCTCCAGCTCGAACAGCGGGTTGACGCCGCCGTCCTGCTGCGCCGCCCGCGCGAGCGCGGCGCCGAACGCTTCGAGCGGGATGCCGCGCTGCTCCTGCAGGCCCAGGAACGCGTCGAGCAGCGGCGTGGTCAGCACGCCGCCGAAGTCGCACACGATCGCCTCGATCCGACTCATGCGCGTCGCAGGACGTCGTAGCGGCCGACGCCCTGGCGGCCCTCCATCCGCCATCGGAAGAACGCGCAGTCGAGTTGCAGACGGCCGAGGTCGAGCGTCGTGCCGCAGACCGCCTCGCCGGCGGCGCGGTGGGGGAAGGGGCGCTCGTCGCCGTCCTCCCACAGCTCGAGCCCCGCGCGCATCTGGCGGCCGTCGCCGTCGAGCGTCGTCGACAGCAGCGGCTCGCCGATCGTCACGACCTCCTCGCGATCGAGCAGCCACGCGCTGATCGCCTCGTGTGCGTGCGCGCCGGCGTCGTCGGGCCGCACGCTCGCGAGCGTCACGCCGCGACCGCCGTCGAACCAGGCCGACACCGTGCGGGCGAGCGCGATCCGCTCCCAGTCGGGCGAGCCCCACTGATGCCCGCGCTGGCCGAGGCAGTCCATCCGCATGCGTCGCTCGCCGATCCGCGCGGTGCCGGTGACGCGGCACAGCTGCTCGTAGCCGCGCAGGCCGGCGGCGCTCGCCGCGACCGCGCCGGCGCTCAGCTCCGCGGGGGCGCTGATCGCCTCGAAGCGCAGCTCGAAGCCGCCCGCGTCGCCGTCGTAGACGACATCCCATGCCTCCAACGGGCGCTCGATCGTCGCGCGGACGTCGCCGGCCTCGAGCAGCTGCCAGTCGGCGGCGTCGTCCAGCTCGATTCCGCCCGTCGCGTCGGCGGCGACCAGCTCGCCGTCATGGAACAGCAGGCCGAGCCCGCTCGCGCGCACCGGCTCACCCGCGACGAGGCCGAGGCGCGCGCTGCCGTAGACGCCCTGGTCGACGTCGCCGAAGGCGAACGTGACGGCGTCGCCGAACCCCGCGGAGCCGGGTTCGGGCGCCCGTGCCGCCTCGTCCTGCGGGCCGATCATCGCGGCAGGATGGGCGGGTCGATCTCGCGCGCGGTCGCGTCCACGTCGTAATCCTGGCGTGTTCGCGCCCGCGACGCGGCGCCGCCCGCGAACGCGCCGGCGGTCCCGAGCGGGCCGAGCAGCCGCCGCAGCGCGTTGCGCGCGAGCAGACGGCGCACGACCGCCCGCGTGGGCGGCAGCAGCAGCACGACCCCGAACGCGTCGGTGATGAAGCCGGGCGCGAGCATCAGCGCCCCGCCGAAGATCACCAGCGCGCCGTCGATCGTCTCGCGCGCCGGCGGCCGCCCGAGCGCGAGCGCCTCGCGGAAGCGCCGCCAGACGGTTCGACCCTGCGAGCGCAGCAGCCACGAGCCGAGCAGCGAGTCGAGCAGCAGCAGCCCGATCGTCGGCAGCGCGCCGATCGCCTGGCCGACCTGGATGATGACGTACAGCTCGGCGAGCGGCACGACGATGAACAGCAGGATCAAGAGCGGGAACATCGCCTCACAGGCTACCCATGCCCGGCAGCCGCCAAGACGGGAGCCGTCGGCCTAGGCGTAAGCCGGCTCGGCGCGCTCGATCCGCACCGACGGCACGCGATCGAGTCCGACGAGTTCGAGCAGCGCCGCGATCTGCGGTTGCGGATGGCGCAGCACGAGCTCGAGGCCCTGCACGCGCAGACGGCGTGCGAGCGTGACGAAGTCGAGCATCAGCGAGACGTCGGCCCACGACAGCTCCGACAGGTCCGCGACGATGTCGGCGTGGGCCTTCATCGCGCGCACGAGCGCCTGCCGGCGACGCGCCTGCGTGGTGCGATCCTCATCGCCACAGCAGCGCAACGTAGGGGGATGTGCGGCGTACTCGACGATGGCGGCGAACCTAACCAAGGCACCCCGTCGCACGCAAGCGAACATGAAGCAACTCTCAGGATCTCGAACCAGTTGCAAGCGACCTTGCAGAGCCGGCGTCTAGACTGACTTGCCATGCCAACGCTTGAAGACGTGAACGACGCGCTGTCGAACGTGATCGACCCCGAGCTGGGACTCGACTTCGTCGAGCTCGGCCTCGTCTACGACGTCGAGATCGATGGCGGGAAGGTCGACATCACCTTCACGCTCACGACGCCGGCATGCCCGATCGGCCCGCAGGTGACGGAGCAGATGATCGAGTTCGTCGGCGAGCTCGACGACGTCACCGAGGTGAACCCGAAGATGGTCTTCACGCCGCCGTGGTCGCCGGATCGGATGAGCGAGGACGCGAAGTTCGCGCTCGGCTTCTGAGGCGGCCGGCCGCCTGAGCGTTCCCTACCTCGCGTCGCCGCCGTTGCGCGAGGGCGGACGTCTGCGCGCGCGCTTGCGCATCGATGCGCCGGGCCCCTCGTGCCTCGCCGCCGGCCCGCTCGGCAGCAGCTGCGGTTCCCGGTCGGTCCTCGCGGCGGTCGCGGCCGCCGTCTCGCGTGCCGGTCTGGCGGGACGAGTCGTCGGCCGTCTGCGGCGCGGCGGTCTCGCGGGCGCGGCGGCGCCGGACGCTCCGCCGTCGCGCGCCGCCGCGGCGCGCGCCTCCTTGGCTCTCGCGGCGGCCTTCAGCTGCGCGAGCCCGTCCTCGATCCCGTCGGCGATCGTGTCGATGTCGGGCAGCGCGTCGTAGTCGCCCAGCAGGCCGAAGTCGATCGCGCCGTTGTAGGACATGATCGCGATCGCGAGCGCGTGTCCGCCCGGCAGGAACGCGATCGGGAAGAACGTCTGCATCTGGCGGCCGAGCATGTAGATCGGGAACTGCGGCCCCGGCACGTTCGTGACGATCAGGTTGAACAGCCGCGTCGAGAACTGCAGCCGCGAGGCCTGCGCGAGGATCGTCGGCGGCGCCATCTGCTGCACGTCGGCGATCACTCTCGCGCCGAGCGCCTGCTTGGACTCCTTGAGGCCGTCCATCTGCTGCTTGACGAAGCGCAGCCGCGCGACCGGGTCGCGGATGTACACCGGCAGCGGCCCGCGCATCAGCACGATCTGGTTGCCGAGCGCGCGGCCCTGGTCTCTCGGGCGGATCGAGACCGGCACGAGCGCACGCAGCTCCAGCCCCTCGGTGCGCACGCCGCGCGAGCGCAGCCAGCGCGCGATCGCGCCGGAGACGACCGTCAGCACGACGTCGTTGACGGTGCCGCCGAAGACGCCCTTCACGTAGCGGAAGTCGTCGAGCCGGTTGCGCACGACCGCATAGCGGCGGTGCGGCCCGATCTCGACGTTGAGCGGCGTCTCGGGCGCGGGGTTGAGGATCGCCCACACCATCTCGCCCATGCCCTCGGCGATGTCGCGCGCTGCGTCGATCGCCGCGGCCGGGTTCGTGCCGGCCGCGATCGCGCGCTCGGCCACGTTGACCGCCGTCTTGACGAAGCCGGCGGCGCCGGCCGCCAGCAGCTCGGCGTTCGTCGGCTCGGGCTGCGGCTCCCACGGTTGCGGCTCCGGCGGCTGCGGGGTCGGCGAGAGGTCGAACAGCACGGTCGCGAGGTCGACGCCGGAGACGCCGTCGACGAGCGCGTGGTGCGTCTTGAAGATCAGCGCGAAGCGGTCGTCCTCCAGCCCCTCGACGAACCAGCACTCCCACAGCGGCTTCGAGCGGTCGAGCTGCTGCGAGGCGATGCGCGCGGCGAGCCGGTAGAGCTGCTGCTCGGTGCCCGGCGCCGGCAGCGCGCTGTGGCGCACGTGGTACTCGATGTTGAAGCTGTGGTCGTCGATCCACAGCGGGCGGCCGCTCTCGAACGGCGGGTAGGCGAGCTTCTGCCGGTAGCGCGGGACGAGATGCAGACGCGAGCGGATGTGCTCGGCGACGGCGGTGAACGGCGGCGGCGGGCCCTCGAAGATCGTGACCGCGCCGATGTGCATGTGCGAGTCGGCGTCCTCCTGGTGGAGGAAGGAGGCGTCCACGGCGGTCAGTCGATCGAGGTGCTGTTGCGCCATGGCGCGTCTGGTCTCCCGCTGTCGATGTTCCAAAGCCAAGCGTATCCGGCTCGGCCCCTCGCGCAACCATTGTTTCTCGGCTGCACGAGTGTCTTCCTGCCATGCTCTCGGACCATGTCAGTCCGGGTGCTGGTCGTCGCGTTGGTGGTGCAGGTCGTATTGGCCGGCGCCTTCATCGTCTGGGCGGCGAGCGGCTTCCCGCTGCCGTAGACCGCTGACTAGAAGACGCCGATGCGCTTCGGCGGCCAGTACGTGGCGATCGCGGTGCCGATGATCCATCTCTTCGGCACCGGCCCCCAGAAGCGGCTGTCGTCGGACTGGCCGCGATTGTCCCCCATCATGAAGAAGCTGCCGTCCGGCACGGTGATCGTGCCCTGGAACGTGCAGCCCTGCCCGTCTCCGCACGCGTTCGTGAACGCGTCGGCTTCGCGTCTGCCGTTGCGGATCACGTGACCGCTCTGTATCTGGATGCGGTCCCCGCCGACGGCGACGACGCGCTTGATGAACGTCTGATCCGAGCGTCCCGGCGTCGGCGTCGAGCAGGCGCGGCTGCTGCCGAGCCCCTCGGTCGGGGAGCCGCACCTCGGCGAGCCGGCGTCGTCCGCGCCCTGCGGCGGGTGGAAGACGACGATGTCGCCGACGCTCGGATCGCCGAAGCGCATCCCGATGCGGTTCACGAGCACGCGCTGGCCGATGTCGAGCGTCGGCTCCATCGAGCCGCTCGGGATGCGGTACGTCTTGACCAGCACGAGCTGGACGACGAACGCGATCACGAGCGCCGCGACGACGATCGTGACGATCTCGACGAGCGGGTTGCGCTTCTTGGTGTCGGCGGCTTGAGCCACAGGCGCACGGTAATGGGTTCGCGGCGCGGGCGTGCCCGTACCGCATGCGCCTACACTCTGTCATGCCGATGGCGTCCGCCCCCGAGAAGCTCCTGCTGGCCAAGCCGCGCGGCTACTGCGCCGGCGTCGACCGCGCCGTCCAGACGGTCGAGCGCGCGCTCGACCTGCACGGCGCGCCCGTCTACGTGCGCAAGGAGATCGTGCACAACAAGCACGTCGTCGAGCAGCTGCGCTCGCGCGGGGCGATCTTCGTCGACGAAGAGACGGAGGTGCCCGAGGGCTCGACCGTCGTCTTCTCCGCGCACGGCGTGGCGCCGCGCGTGCACGCGAACGCGCACGCGCGCGGGCTGCACACGATCGACGCGACCTGCCCGCTCGTGACGAAGGTGCACGTCGAGGCGAAGAGATTCGCGGCCGAGGGCTACACGATCGTGCTGATCGGCCACGAAGGCCACGAGGAGGTCGAGGGCACGATGGGGGAGGCGCCCGACCACATCGTCCTGATCGAGACCGAGGACGACGTCGAGGCGCTCGAGGTCGAGGACCCGGAGCGCGTCGCGTACATCTCGCAGACGACGCTGTCGGTCGACGAGACGCGCGCGGTCATCCTCAAGCTGCGCGAGAAGTTCCCGGCGATCGTCGGTCCCCGCACCGACGACATCTGCTACGCCACGACGAACCGCCAGGCGGCCGTCAAGCAGCTCGCGCAGGCGTGCGATCTCGTGCTCGTGATCGGCTCGCAGAACTCGTCGAACTCGCAGCGGCTGGTCGACGTCACGCGCGACCTCGGCACCGACGCCTACCTGATCGACCACGAGGGCCAGGTGCAGGAGGCGTGGCTGGAGGGCAAGCGCGTCGTCGGCATCACGAGCGGCGCGAGCGCTCCGGAGGAGCTCGTGCAGCGGCTCGTCGCGTTCTTCCAGGCGCGCGGGACGGACGTCGTCGAGGAGCTCGAAGTGATCCAGGAGGACGTGCGCTTCATGCTCCCGAAGTCGATCCGCCAGGCGATGGCCGCCGCCTCGTAGCGGCGGTCGCCGCGCCGCGTGTCGACGCTCGTCGTCTCCGACCTCCACCTCGGCTCGCGCGCGAGAGCCGACCTGCTGCGCGACGCGTCGATCCGCGAGCCGCTGACGGCGGCGCTGCGCGACGGGATCGAGCGGCTCGTGCTGCTCGGCGACGCGCTCGAGCTGCGACAGGGGCCGCTGCGCGAGGCGCTCGCCGCCGCGCGTCCGTTCTTCGCCGAGGCCGGCGCCGCGCTCGGGCCCGACGGCGAGATCGTGCTGGTGCCGGGCAACCACGATCACGCGCTCGTCGCGCCCTGGCTGGAGCGCCGGCACCGCGACGCTGCGCCGGGCCCGCTCGGCCTCGCCGAGACGGCGAGCTGGGAGCCGAGCGACCCGCTCGCGACGCTCGCCGAGGCGGCCGCCCCCGCGCGGCTGACGCTCGCCTATCCGGGCGTGTGGCTGCGCGAGGACGTCTACGCGCTGCACGGGCACTACCTCGATCGCCACATCACCGTGCCGACGCTGGAGCGCCTCAGCGCCGGCGCGATGGGCAGGATCGTCGGCCCGCTGCCGAGGGACGGCGCGCGGCCGGACGACTACGAGCGCGCGCTCGCGCCCATCTACGCGTGGTCGACGACGCTCGCCCAGCACGCCGACGACGACTCGACCGGCACCCACAACGTCTCGGTGCGCGCGTATCGGATGTTGTCGGGCAACGGCCATCGCCCGCTGCGCCGCCGCGCGCTCGTCGCGCTGTTCCCGCTCACGATCGCGGCGATCAACCGCGCCGGCCTCGGGCCGGTGCGCGCCGACATCTCCGGCGCCGAGCTCGCGCGCGCCGGGGTGAGGGCGATGGGGGAGGCGGTCGAGCTGCTCGGCATCGACGCCGCGCACGTGCTGTTCGGCCATACCCACCGCGTCGGTCCGCGGCCGCTCGACGCAGATGCCGACTGGACGACGCCGCGCGGCGTCCGTCTGCACAACAGCGGCTCGTGGGTCTACGAGCGCCAGTTCGTCTCGACGACGCCCTACGAGAGTCCGTACTGGCCCGGCACCGCGATCCGCATCGACGCGAGCGGACCGCCGCTGCCGCTGAAGCTGCTCGACGGCGTCAGCGCCGCCGAGTTGAACCGGGCGCTCGGCTAGAGGCCGGGGGTGAAGCACACGGCGTGGCACTCCACGCCGTCGCCGACCCGCAGGTCGAGCACGCCGGCCGTGTGACGCTCGTGCTCGATCAGCGGGTACGCGCCCGGATGCGCGACGGCGAGCTCGACGCCGTTCGCGACGACGGTGCCCGTGCCTGACAGCACCGCCCACACGCCGCCGGCCTCGTAGGGCCCGCTGTAGGCGCCCGGCTGGTCCTCGGTCTGCGCCTGCATCTGCGCGCCGGGCGCGTCCTCCGGCCGCACGGGCGCAAGCGGCTCGCACTCGATGCCGAGCAGCTCCTGGATCGCGCGCTCGGCGTCCTCGTAGCCGCCCTCGCCGACATGGAAGTCCGTCAGCCGCTGCTCGCCGTCCCACAGGTAGCGGCTCGGCCAGCCCTGGACGCCGTACATGTCCCAGCTCTCCAGCTCGTTGTCGATCAGGACCGGGTACGCGATCCCGAGCCGCGCGACGGCCGCGCGCACTGCGTCCGCATCGCGCGAGATCGCGAACCCGCCGCAGTGGATCCCGACGACGCGCAGGCCGGCCTCCGCGTAGCGCTCGTGCCACGCCTTCAGGTACGGCAGCGTGCGCAGCGAGTTGACGCGGCAGAAGTCCCAGAACTCCACGAGCACCGGCCGGCCGCGCTGCTGATCCATGCGCAGCGTCGCGACGTTCACCCACTCGGCCTGACGCGGGAACGGCGGCGCGAGCACGTCGAAGTCGGCTGGGGGACGCATCGCGCGAGCAAGGGTAGCCTTCGGCCCATGCTCGTGCTCGCCCACTTCGGCCACTGGTACGTGTCGATGATCTACGCCGCACCGGCCCTGATCCTGGGCGGAGGGCTCGGCGTCAGCGCGTGGCGCGAGCGCCGCCGGAGAGGGCGCGCAGATCGGCCGCCAGCGCCTCGGGCGTGAGCTGATCGGTCAGGTAGCCGACGCGCTGCCGGCCGGCGCCGTCGACGATCACCGTCGAGGCCGTGTGCTCGTAGCCGCTCCCCTGCGGCTGGATCCCGTACGCGCGCCATACCGGCGCCAGCTGCGCGCGGGTGCCGACGAGGTAGCGCATGCGTCCGATCAGATGCTGGCGCACGAGGAACTGCTTGACGTGGAGCGGCGTGTCCCCGGCGGGGTCGACGCTGATCGCCAGCACCGGGACGTCGTGCCCGAGCTGGTCGAGCGCGCCGCGGATCTGCTGCGCGGTGAGCGGACAGGTGTCTCTGCAGGTCGAGTAGAGGAACGTCACGACCACCGTTCTGCCGCGGTACGCCCGCATCGTGGCGGTCGTCGCGTCCTGGTCGCGCAGCTGGAAGTCGACCGCGCGGGCGGCAGGGGGCCGCAGCGCACCATGCAGGCCGGTCGGGCCGGCGCCGCCGTCGGCCGCGCCGTCGCCGCCGCCGAGCAGCACGACGCCGGCGAGTGCGGCGAGCAGGCAGACGGACGCGGCGACGAGCGTCAGGCGCAGGCGGGCGGGCACGCCCGAAGCTTAGGCCTCGACGAGCCCGCGCCGGATCGCGTAGCGCACCAGCTCCACGCGATCGCGCATGCCGAGCTTGCGCAGCACGTTCGCGCGGTGCGACTCGACCGTCTTCTCGGACACGTGCAGCGTCGCCGCGATCTGCGTGTTCGTGAACGCCTCCGCGATCAGCTTGACGACCTGCTGCTCGCGCGCCGTCAGCGGCTCGTCGGGCCCGCGCGCGCCCTCCTCCATCCAGCGGCGGATCAGCGTGCGCTCGGCGGCGTTGGTGAGGAACGGCTCGCCGCGAGCGATCGCGTGCAGCGCGGCGACGAGCGCCTGATCGGCCTCGCGCTTGAGCACGTAGCCGGCGGCACCGGCCTTGAGCGCCTCGAACAGGTAGCGCTCGTCGTCGTGCATCGAGACGATCAGGACGTGCGTTCTCGGCAGGTGGGCGCGGATCTCGCGCGTGGCCTGCAAGCCGGTCATCCGCGGCATCCCGACGTCGAGCACGCACAGATCGGGACGCGTCGCGAGCGCGAGCTCGAACGCCTGGACGCCGTCGCTCGCCTCGGCGACGACCTCGACGTCGGGCTGGCGCTCGAGCAGCAGGCGCAGGCCGCTGCGGACGATTCCGTGATCGTCGGCGATCAGCGTGCGCATCGTGGCTGGGGGTGCGATCGTTCCGATAGAGGTCAGATCGTCAGCTCGACGCGCGTGCCGACGCCCTCTTCGGACCAGATGGACAGATGTCCGCCCGCGAGCAGCGCCCGCTCGCGCATGCCCTCCATGCCGAGGCGGTCGCTTCTGCGCCGCGTGAAGCCGCTGCCGTCGTCGGAGATGCGCAGGACCGTTCTGCCGACGAACGACAGCTCGACTCTCACGCGCTGCGCGCAGGCGTGCTGCGCGATGTTGGAGAGCCCCTCCTGCGTGACGCGGTAGATCGCGAGCTGCTGCTCGGGCGAGAGGCGCGACGGGGAGCCCTGCGGGTGGAAGGTCGCGCGGATGCCGGTCTGCTCGGTGAAGTCGCGGACCTGCGTGTGCAGCGCCGGCATCAGGCCGTGGTCGTCGAGCACGGCCGGGCGCAGGCGGCGCGCGAGCCGCAGCAGTTCCTCCATCGCCTGCCCGGCGAGCCGCTTCGTGTCGCGCAGCTCCTCCTGCAGCTCGGCGGGCGCCTCCTGGATCGTCGCCTCCAGCCGCAGCAGGATCGCCGTCAGCGCCTGGTTGACCTCGTCGTGCAGGTCCTGCGCGAGCCGCTGGCGCTCCTGCTCCTGTGCGCGGATCGCGGCGGCGCCGGCCGCGCGGCGCTCCGCCGCCATGCGCGTGCGCAGTTGCTCGACGGAGGTGTATTCCTGCGCGAGCTCCGCGATCTGGCGGCGCAGCAGCAGGCGTGCAAGCGGAGAAGGGTTGCGCATCGTCGGCGAAGTCGGTCCCTGCGGGCATCGGCTCGGGGCGAGCCGGAGCGCATCGGGTCTGCACCCGATATCGGCGGGTAGACGGGATCTTGCAAGGCTGCGCGACCACGAGCGGACACGCTATCCTTTCTGAAGTCAGCTAAAGCCGACCCCCTTTGAGGAGTTTTCTCGCATGAGCCCGTCCGGCGCGGAGCTGCTCCGCCAAGTCAAGAGCCAGATCGAAGAGGTCGACCCCGCGGTCGTCGCCGAGCACCTCGGCAACGGCATGGTCCTCGTCGACGTGCGCGAGACGGACGAGTTCGGCGTCGCGCACATCCCCGGCGCCAAGCACGTCCCGAAGTCCTACCTGGAGACGCGCATCGAGGCCGCCGCGCCCGACAAGGACGCCTGGGTCGTCCTCTACTGCGCCTCCGGCAACCGCTCCGCCTGGGGGGCGCGCACGCTGACCGAGGATCTCGGCTACAGCAGAGTCGCCTCGATGACGGGCGGCATCGCGCTGTGGAAGGACCGCGGCTACGAGGTCACGACGCCGAAGGCGCTCACCGCCGAGCAGCGCGACCGCTACTCGCGCCACCTGCTGATGGACGAGGTCGGCGTCGAGGGCCAGATCAAGCTGCTCGAGTCGAGAGTGCTGCTGCTCGGCGCCGGCGGGCTCGGCTCGCCGACCGCGCTCTACCTCGCGGCGGCCGGCGTCGGCACGCTCGGGATCGTCGACAACGACGTCGTGGACCTCTCGAACCTGCAGCGCCAGGTGATCCACACGAGCGACCGCGTCGGCGTGCCGAAGGTCGACTCGGCCGAGCAGACGATCGCCGCGCTCAACCCCGACGTGAAGGTCGTCAAGTACCCCGTCCGCATCGACGCCTCCAACATCATGGAGATCATCGAAGGCTACGACGTGATCGTCGACGGGCTCGACAACTTCCCGACGCGCTACCTGCTCAACGACGCCTCGGTGCGCACGCGGATCCCGGTCGTCTCGGCCTCGATCCTCGGCTTCGACGGCCAGCTGTCGGTCTTCGCTCCGTATGAGGGCCCCTGCTACCGCTGCCTCTACCCGACGCCGCCGCCGGCCGAGCTGGCGCCCTCCTGCGGCGCGAACGGCGTGCTCGGCGTGCTGCCGGGGACGATGGGGCTGCTGCAGGCGACCGAGGTCGTGAAGCTGATCCTCGGCGAGGGCGAGCCGCTGATCGGGCGCCTGCTGCTGTACGAGGCGCTCGGCGCGACGTTCACGGAGCTGAAGGTGCGGCGCGACCCGGACTGCCCGATCTGCTCGCGCGACCCGGAGTCGATCACCGACGACGAGATGGGCGTCTTCCCCGACTACGAGGCGTTCTGCGCCGCGGCCGGCTAGGGTCTCGCTCCATGGCCACCGTCAAGATCCCACCGGTCCTGCGCGCGTCCGTCGGCGGCGAGAAGGAAGTGTCCGCCGACGGCTCGTCGGTCGGCGAGGTGCTGAACGCGCTCGCGTCAGCCCACCCGCAGACCCAGTCGCAGCTGTTCTCCGCCGAGGGCGAGCTGAACCGCTACGTGAACGTCTACCTCAACGACGAGGACGTGCGCGTGCTCGACGGCCTCTCGACGAGCGTCGGTCCCACCGACACGCTCGTGATCCTGCCGGCGATGGCCGGCGGCTGATCCGCGCTCGGCACCCCGCTACACTTAGTGAAGTTATGGACGGGGAGCGCCTGCGCAACAGACCCTGCGGCGGCCGCTACGGCGACCTCGTACAGGCGATCGGCAACACGCCGCTCGTCGAGCTCAAGCGGCTCTCGCCGAGACCGGGCGTGCGCATCTGGGCCAAGCTCGAGTCGCGCAACCCGACCGGCTCCGTCAAGGACCGCGTCGCGCGCTCGCTGATCGAGGACGCCGAGGCGAGAGGCGCGATCAAGCCCGGCCAGACGATCCTCGAGCCGACGTCGGGCAATACCGGCATCTCGCTCGCGATGATCTGCAAGCGCAAGGGCTACCCGCTCAAGGTCGTGATGCCCGACAACGTCACGCAGGAGCGCACCCAGCTGTTGAAGATGTACGGCGCCGAGATCGTCTACTCGGACGGCTCGAAGGGCTCCAACGGCGCGGTCGAGAAGGCGCTGGAGATGGCCGAGGCCGACGCCTCCTACTACATGCCCTACCAGTACGGGAACGTCGCGAACCCGCTGGCGCACTACAACGGCACCGCGCTGGAGATCCTCGAGGAGCTCGACGAGATCTCCGCCTTCGTCGCCGGCCTCGGCACCGGCGGGACGCTGATGGGCAACGGCAGACGCTTCAAGGAGGAGCTCGGCGACGCGGTCAAGATCGTCGCGGCCGAGCCGATGCAGGGCGAGCCGGTCCAGGGCCTGCGCTCGCTCGACGACGGCTTCATCCCGCCGATCATCGACCTGTCGCTGCTCGACCGCAAGATCTTCGTCACCAACCGCGACGCGATCCTGTGGACGCGCAAGCTGCTCGACGAGGAGGGGCTGTTCGCGGGCGTCTCGACCGGCGCGATCGCGCGCGTGGCGGTGCGGATCGCGAACGAGCTCGACGAGGGCAACGTCGTCTTCATCGTCGCCGACGACGGCTGGAAGTACCTGTCGTCCGGGATCTACACGCTGCCGGTCGACGAGGTCGAGAACCTCGACTCGACCGTTTGGTGGTAGCCGCTACCATCGGCTGACCCCACCCGCAAGGAACGGAGCCTCTCGATGTTCTCGCAGATCGGACCGATGGAGATCGTCCTGGTCCTCGTGATCGCCCTGTTGGTCCTCGGTCCGAAGCGCCTGCCCGAGGCCGGCCGCTCGATCGGCAAGGGCATGCGCGAGTTCAAGGACTCGATCGCCGGCATCACGAAGGACGAGGATCAGCAGCCGCAGCAGGACCTCACCGCCGCGCGCGAGCGCGAGGTCGCGTAGCACTCGTACGCATGCGCATCGCTCGCGAGCTGTACGACCAGATCGTCGCGCACGCTCGCGCCGAGGCGCCGAACGAGTGCTGCGGGGTCGTCGCCACCAACGGCGACGGCGGCGCGCAGCGGGTCTTCCCGGCGACGAACAAGTTCGCCAGCCCGCTGCGCTTCGAGATCGACGAGCACGACCTCATCCGCATCTGGAGAGCGATCGACGAGCACGACCTCGAGCTCGGCGCGATCTACCACTCGCACACGCGCACCGCGCCGGAGCCGTCGCAGACCGACGTCAACGGCGCGGCCAACTGGCCCGGCGCGCTGTGGATCATCGTCGGCCTCGCCGGCGAGCAGCCCGACGTGCGCACGTGGGCGATCGAGGACGGCCGCGTGACGCAGGTGGAGCTGACGGTCGAGTAGCGCTGGATGCGCCTCCTGGCCTGCCCGACCTGCGGCGAGGTCTTCGGCGACGAAGAGCGCTTCTGCGCGCGCTGCGGCGTGCCGCTCGTGCCCGTGGAGGAGGACCCCGCGGAGCGGCCGAGCCGCCTGCGGGAGCGAGTCCGCAAGATCAAGCCGCAGTACGCCGAGGGCGAGCTGACGTACGTCGCGCGTGCGCAGCACCAGGCCGAGGCCGAGCTGATCCAGAACCTGCTGCTCGAAGAGGGGATCCCGAGCATGACGAAGCGCAGCGGCGGCTTCGACGTGCCGGACTTCCTCGCGGCCGGCCCGCGGGATGTGCTGGTGCCGCGCTCGGGCGCCGAGGCGGCGCGCGAACTGCTCGCCCCGCGCGCCTCAGGCGGCGCCGGCGATGCGCGCGAGGTGTGAGCGCCAGGCGCCCTCGGTGTGGACGAGCGAGCGGCCGCGAAAGGCGTCGCGCAGCGCCGCCTGAGGACCGCGCGGATCGAGGTAGCAGGCGAGTCGCATCGCCGCCTCCGGACCCTGCTCGCGCACGAGCAGGTCGATCAGCGTCGGGCCGAGCAGCGCCGCGTCGCGCAGCGCCGGCGGGAACGCGGGCCGCTCGCCTTCGCGCAGCCGCCGCGCGATCGCCGGCCGCGCGTGCTCGACCTGTCCCGCGAACCAGCGGGCCGTGCCCTCGACCGCCCACGCCCAGCGCACGCGTGCGAGCAGTCGCGGCGGCGTCGCCGGCGGCGGCAGGCGGCGGTTGTTGAGCCCGACGACCAGGCGCGCGTAGAGCGCGTCGGGCGCGCGCTCGAGCAGCTCGCGCGAGCCGGGGACGGCGGACGCGCGAGCGCGCAGCGCCTGCGGAGCGAGCACGTGGATCGTCTGCGCGCCGGTCGAGCCGACGACGTAGCGTCGCGCGGCGGGTGCGGTCAGCAGCCGCTCCGCCGGGACGAGCGGGTGCGCGAGGTCGAGCAGGCGACTCGAGCGATGGAAGACGACCGTGACGTCGGCCGCCGTTCTGGGGAAGACGATCTCCAGGCGGGCGCGCGTCGCCTCGAGCGAGTCGAGCGCGCGGGCGACGTCGTCGGTGTCGGCCGACTCGTGGCGGGCACGGAACGACGCGGTGACGGTCTCGACCCAGGCCATCGGAGGAGTGGATCGCCCGCGACGCGAAGCCGCGGGCGATCGATCAGACGAGGACCGGCGTGCGGTCGCCGGCGACGATCCCGGCGATTTCCTCGGAGGCGCGCTCGAACTCGTCGTCGGACAGCACCGGCGTGCCCTCGAACGGCAGCTCGCGGGTGATCTCCAGCCACGAGCGGCAGCCGCCGAACTCGTCCCGCACCTTCACGGTGACGGGGCGCGGGATGCGGTAGGTGCGCAGCAGCACGACGTGCAGCGGATGGCGGCGCTTCCACGCCAGCCGCTTCTCGGCGTAGTCGGGCGTCCACACGTAGAACGGGGAGAGCGCGTCGACGATGCGCGGGTCGGTGATGGTCCAGTGTTCGGCGACTTCGGCCCAGGCACGGATGCGGACGCGGTCGGGCTGGGGGATCTCGCCATCGCGCGTCAGCGCGTGCAGCGGCGGATCGCCCTCCGGCCAGACGCCCTCCTCGAGCGCGCGCAGCAGCTCGGGCTGATGCGACTCGCGCACGAGGTCCTCGCGCTGGTGGTCGAAGGTGGGATAGAGGAAGAAGCGATCGTGCTCAAGCGCAAAGTGCTTGTCAGGCTCGCGAATGCCGCCTTTCCGAAGCGTGATCAGCTGCTCGCCTTCGGCGAGCGCACGCACGGTGACGGCCCATTCTTTGAAAGCAATCGGCATTGGATTCCGGGAGGGGAGAAGGTGCGTATAAGCCGTGCAACCGCGGTGGAACGGCGACCGCGCACGGGTTTCCCATTCTACGCGAAGCCCTAGGAATTCCAAAATTTGCCTGCTATTTGCAGACCTTTCGTCACAAACCAGGCGTCTCTTTGTGCTATTCCCGGCCGCCGCCGCCCGGCGTCTCGATCCGCAGGCGCTGGCCGGGAGCGAGCTTGCCGCGGGCCTTCGGCGCCAGCTCGCGGCCGTCGAGCAGGTTGCGGCCGCGCGCGCCCGGCTGCCCGCCGTTCGCGCCGGGCGGGGCGTGCCGCCGGCGCTCGGTCAGCAGCGAGTACGTCATCGGCGCGAGCGCCTCGAGCTCGCGCACGACGCCGTCGCCGCCGCGGAAGCGGCCCGCGCCGCCCGAGCCGCGCCGCAGCGCGTACTCCGTCACGCGCAGCGGAAACTCGAGCTCGAGCGCCTCGACCGGCGTGTTGAGCGTGTTGCTCATCGCGACGTGCACGCCGCTGGGGCCGTCGGCGTCCGCGCACGCGCCCTGCCCGCCGCCGAGCGTCTCGTAGTAGGTGAAGGTCTCGTCGCCGAGCGTGAGGTTGTTCATCGTCCCCTGGCCGAGCGCATGGCCGAACGCGGCGAGCACGAGATCCGCGACGCGCGAGGAGGTCTCGACGTTGCCGGCCACGACCGCGGCGGGCGAGCGGGCATTGAGCAGGGAGCCCGCCGGCGCGAGCACCTCGATCGGCCGGTAGGTGCCGGCGCTCGGCGGGATGTCGGGGTCGGTGAGGACCCGCACGGCGAAGTAGCAGGCTGAGCGCGTGACCGCGAGCGGGCAGTTGAGGTTGCCGTCGTGCTGGGCCGCGCTGCCGGAGAAGTCGAGCGTGAGGCGCTCGTCCGCGACGGTCGCCGTCAGCCGCAGCTCGAGGTCGCCCTCGGCGCCCTCGAGCAGGTCGCGCGCGGTGCGCACGCCGTCGGGCAGCGCGGCGATGCAGGCGCGCGTGCGCCGCTCGGCGTAGTCGAGCACCTCCGCCATCGCCGCGCGCAGCGTCGCGAGCCCGAACCGTTCGGCGAGCTGCTGCAGGCGGTCGACGCCCGCGCGATTCGCCGCCAGCTGCGCGCGCAGGTCGGCGCGGCGCTGTGACGGCTGGCGCATCTGCGCGGCGAGCCGCTCGATCGCCTCCTCGTCGAGCGGCTGCGGCTCGATCACGACGCCCTCGTCGGCGAGCGTGCGGCTGTCGGCCGGCATCGAGCCGGGCGTCGGGCCGCCGACGTCGGCGTGGTGCGCGCGGCAGGCGGCGAAGCCGAGCAGCTCCCCGCCGGCGAAGACCGGTGCGATCACGGTGATGTCGGGCAGGTGCGTGCCGCCCTTGTAGGGGTCGTTGAGGACCCAGGCGCGGCCGGGCGCGTGCGCCTCGTCGCGCACCGCGGCGACCGCGGCCGGCATCGCCCCGAGGTGCACGGGGATGTGCTCGGCCTGCATCACCATCTCGCCGGCCGCGTCGAACAGCGCCGTCGAGGCGTCGCGGCGCTCCTTGATGTTGGCCGAGTGCGCCGAGCGGATCAGCACCGCGCCCATCTCCTCGCAGGCGGCGCGCAGGGCGCCGAGAATCACCTGCAGCTCAACGGGATCCACGCGTCACCTCGATCGTGCCGTCGTCGCGCGCGATCGCCTGCCAGCCGGCGGGGACCCAGACGGTCGACTCCGGCAGCGGGATCGCGCGCGGCCCCGCGACGGCGGCCTGCTCGGCGGCGGGCGGCGGCGCGGCGACGGATGGCGCGGCCGTCCTCGCGCTCACGCGCACCGTCACCAGCTCGACCTCCGCCTCCGGATCGCGATAGCCGTAGCGCTCCTCGTGCACGGTCTCGAACGCCTCGCGCAGGGCGTCCGGCGTCGCTGCCGGCTCCTCGCCCGGCGAGGGGACCGCCAGCTCGAACGCCTGGCCGCGGTAGCGCAGCTCGTAGACCGCCGCGACGTCGGCGTCCGGCTCGCCGAGTGCGGCGCGCGCGGCCTGCGCCAGCTCTGCGACGTCGGCGGCGACCGCCTCGGCGGTCAGCGCCGCGCCGCTGCGCAGCACGCTGCGCTGCGCGTCGCGGCGGCGCGGCGCCACCACGAGCCCCAGCGCGGCGAGCACGCCGGAGGTGCGCGGCGCGATCACCCGCTCGATCCCCAGCTCCTCCGCGATCGCGACGGCATGCAGCGGGCCGGCGCCGCCGAACGCGACGAGCGCGTGGTCGCGCGGGTCGATCCCGCGCTCGACCGTCACGACGCGCAGCGCGCGCGCCATCTCGGCGTTCGCGACGCGCACGATCCCCTCCGCGCAGGCGAGCAGGTCGAGGCCGAGCTCCTCGGCGAGCGCACCGACAGCGCGCTCCGCGGCGGCGCGATCGAGCCGCACGCCGCCGGCGAGCGGCTCGCCCGGCAGGTGCCCGAGCAGCAGGTTCGCGTCGGTCACCGTCGGCTCCTCGCCGCCGCGCCCGTAGCACGCCGGTCCCGGCACGGCGCCCGCCGAGCGCGGGCCGACGCGCAGCGCTCCGCCGGCGTCGCGCCACGCGACCGAGCCGCCGCCCGCGCCGACGGTGTGCACGTCGAGCGTCGGCAGCGCGATCGGGCGGCCGGCGATCTCGCTCGCGCCGGTCTCCGCGACGGCGCCGTCGTGCACGACGCAGACGTCGGCGGAGGTGCCGCCCATGTCGAGGCACAGCGCGCGCTCGACGCCGGCGGCGCGCGCGGCGTAGGCGGCGCCGGCGGCCCCGCCGGCCGGGCCGGACAGCACCGTCCAGGCGGCGTGCCCGGCGGCGCTCGCGAGGTCGGTCAGGCCGCCGTTGCTCTGCATGATCGCCGGCTCCGGCAGGCCGGCTTCCGCGGCGCGCTCGGCGAGCCGGCGCAGGTAGCGGCCGAGCAGGGGGGAGAGCGCGGCGTCGATCTCCGTCGTGGCGGCGCGCTCGTACTCGCGGAACGTGCCGACGACCTCGTGCGAGAGGGAGACGTGCGCATCCGGCAGCGCGGCCGCGAGCGCGTCGCGGATGCGGAGCTCGTGCCGCGGGTGACGGTAGGCGTGCAGCAGCACGATCGCGACCGCCTGCGGGCCGGCGTCCGCGACGTGCGCGGCGAGCGCCGCGGCTGCGTCGTCGCTCAGCTCGCGCAGCGGGCCGTCGGGCGTCATCCGCTCCGGCGCCCCGAAGCGCAGCTCCGGCGGCGCCAGCGGCGCGGGGCGCGCGGCGCACAGGCGGTAGAGCTCGGCGCGCGCCTGGCGACCGAGCTCGACCACGTCGACGAAGCCCTCGGTCGCGACGAGCGCGGTGCGCGCGTGTCTGCCCTCCAGCAGGGCGTTCGTCGCGACGGTCATGCCGTGCGCGAACGCCGTCACGTCGCCCGCTTCGCGCTCGGCGCGCGCCAACGCCGCCTCGACCGCGGCCATCACGCCGAGCGACTGATCCTCCGGCGTCGTCGGCGCCTTCGCCGTCACGAGCACGCCGTCGCCGAGCAGGACGGCGTCCGTGAACGTCCCGCCGACGTCGACTCCCAGAAGCACGGCGCCAGCTTACGCGGCGCCTGCCTGGCGGGTCAGGCTGCTGCCAGCGCGGCCTGTTCCGTCAGTTCCTCGGTCTCAGCGAGGTGCTGGTGCGACGGGCAGTAGCCGTTGTGGGGGAGCGGCATGCGCTGGCACGGAGTGCCCTTGCGCGTCGTCGCACGGCACTGGAGCGGATTCCCCGCGAGGTCGTAGCCGGTCATCGGCTGACGCGCGAGGAAGTCGTCGGCGAGTGCGATGTAGCGCTCGATCACGCGGTATATCCGGGCCTGGGAGGACATGGGGAAGTAGGGCCGGATGTCGTTGAAGAGCGTGCGCGCCGGACGGGCGAAGTAGTGCCTGTCGGTGGCGAGCCGCTCGATCGCCGACTCGCAGGCGCGCAGCACGCGCTCGTGGTTGGTGACCCCGGTGACGCTACCCGGGCTGTCTTCGACGATCTCGTTCGCAAGCTCGCGATAGATCGCGCGACTGAAGCGATACATGACGGCTCTGCCTCTCCTTCGCTATCCCCGTGCCGGACTCCCCTGTGGCGGGGCGCAGCATCTCATCGGGGTGTGAAGCTCAGGGCTCGGGACTATTAACCCCGTGTTAAGTTGAAACGTTTGCGTTCGTTTGTCAGGACGCTGACAGAACGCTTGCGTTCTTCTGCTTGCGGGGTGGGCGATTTCGCCCCTTCGAGGCGATTACGCCCAGTGCTCGAGCACCGGCGCGTCCGCCGCGCGGACGACCGTGTGGTGCTCGTCGAGCCCGGCGTCCCGCTGCGGAAAGTCCCTGCGCAGGTGCGCTCCGCGGCTCTCCTCGCGCGCCAGGCCGCAGGCGCCGACGAGCCGCACGAGCGGATGCGGATCGTCGAGCAGCAGGCGCAGGCCGTCGGCCTCGCGCTCGATGCCCGCGCGATTCCACAGCGCGTCGCGGCTGGCCGCCGTCAGCTCGGGGCGCGGCAGTCCAGGCACCGGCTCGGGCGGCACCGTGGGGCGCGGCTCGGCGAGCGCGGCGAGCGCGGCGCGCCGACCGAACACGAAGCACTCGCTCAAGGAGTTCGAGGCGAGCCGGTTGGCGCCGTGCAGTCCGGTGCAGGCGCACTCGCCGACGGCGTAGAGGCCGGGAACCGTCGCCCGCCCCTCCAGGTCGGTCGCGATGCCGCCCATCGTGTAGTGGGCGGCGGGCGCGACCGGCACGAGGTCGCGCGTGGGGTCGATCCCGCTGCGGCGCAGCACGGACACGACGTTCGGGAACAGCGCCGGGTCGACCGCGCGCATGTCGAGCCCGACGGAGGGCGCGTCGGTGTCGCGCATCTTGCGCGCCACCGCGAGCGCGACCTCGTCGCGCGGGGCGAGCTCGTCGACGAAGCGCTCGCCGGCGGCGTCGAGCAGCAGCGCGCCCTCGCCGCGCACGGCCTCCGTCACGAGAAACCCGTCGGCGCCGTTCGCGCCCGCGACCGCGGTCGGGTGGAACTGCATCATCTCGAGGTCGGCGAGCGCCGCGCCCGCGGCATGCGCGAGCACCATGCCGGCGCCGACCGCGCCGGTCGGGTTGGTCGTGCGCGACCACAGCGCCGCCATCCCGCCGGTCGCCAGCACGACCGCGCGCGCGGCGACGAGCCGCTCGTCGTGCAGCCGCACGCCGACGCAGCGCCCGGCGATCGTCGGCAGCGCGACCGCGCGGCAGTCCTCCAGCACGTCGATCCGCTCGTGCTCGGCGACGAGCGCCGACAGCTGGCGCGTGATGCGCCGCCCGGTCGCGGCACCGCCCGCGTGGACGATGCGGCGGACCGAGTGCCCGCCCTCGAGGCCGAGCGCCAGCCGCCCGCGGCGGTCGGCGTCGAAGTGCACGCCGAGCCGTTCGAGCGCGCGCACGGCGGCGGGCGCCTCGTTCGTGAGGATCTCGGCCGCGCTGCGTCGGACCATGCCGCGACCGGCGCGCAGCGTGTCCTCCAGGTGCTGCTCGCGCGTGTCGTCGAGCGCGAGCACCGCCGCGAGGCCGCCCTGCGCCCAGTAGCTGGCCGACTGGGCGAGCGGGGTGGCGCTCACGAGCGCGACGCGGCCGCCGGCGGAGGCGGCGGTCAACGCGGCGTACAAGCCCGCCGCGCCGGCTCCCACGACGGCGACGTCGGCCTCGATCGTTGCGGGGGATCCCATCCGAGCCAGTACCGTACTCGGCCGGCATGGGTCGCCCGGTCTACCTCTCCCATCCCGCCTCGCTCGAGCACGACACCGGCTCCCACCCGGAGCGCGCGGCGCGCATCGTCGCGATCGAGCGGGAGCTGGCCCGCCACGACTGGCTCGGAATGGAACGGTCGGAGGCGCCGCGCGTCGCGACGGAGACGCTGACGGCGGTCCACCCCGAGCGCTACGTGCGCGGGATCGAGGAGCTGTGCCTGGGCGGCGGCGGCGCGATCGACTCCGACACGTTCGTCGTCGAGGCCTCCTACGAAGCGGCGCTGCGCGCGGCCGGCGGCGCGGTGCGGCTCGTCGACCTGCTGCTGGCAGGGGAGGCGCCGACCGGCTTCAGCGCCCTGCGCCCGCCCGGCCACCACGCGGAGCCGGCGCGGGCGATGGGCTTCTGCCTGTTCGACAACGTCGCGGTGGCGGCCCAGCACGCGCTCGACGCGCACGGGCTCGAGCGCGTGCTCGTGGTCGACTGGGACGTCCACCACGGCAACGGCACGAACGCGGCCTTCCATGCCTCGCCGAACGTGCTGTTCGTCTCGCTGCACGAGTGGCCGCTGTATCCGGGGACCGGCCCGGCGAGCGACGTCGGCTCAGGCGCCGGCACCGGCTACACGGTGAACCTGCCCGTGTCGGCGGGGGCGGGCGACGCCGTCTACGCGTCGCTGTTCGAGCACGTCGTCGCGCCGCTCGCGCGCGCATACGAGCCGCAGCTCGTGCTGATCTCGGCCGGCTTCGACGCGCACCGCGACGATCCGCTCGCCGGCATCGAGCTCACCGCGGACGGCTTCGGCGCGCTGGCGGGCACGCTGCGGCGCCTCGCCGCGGAGTTGGAGGTCCCGCTCGGCGGCGTGCTGGAGGGCGGCTACGACCTGCGCGCGCTCGCCGCCTCGACGGCCGCGACCCTGCGCGTGCTGGCGGCGGCGGAGCCGCCGAAGGCGCCCCAGGTCGCCGTGGCGCCCGAGGCGCAGGCGGCCGCCGCGCGCCTCGCCGGGCACTGGCCGGCGCTCGCGAGCGCTATCTGATCGCGCCGCCGCCGGACGGCGTCCCCGACGGCAGCGTGATTCTCGTGCCGGGGATCGTGAACGTCCCCTGCGTCGTCGTGCCGCTCGGCGTCGTGGCGGTGGGCGTCGTCGCCGCGGGCGAGGTCGTCGTGGGGACGGTCGGCGTCGTCGCGGCCGGCGACGTGGTCGTCGGCACGGTCGCCGCGGGCGTCGTCGGCGCAGGCGTCGACGCGGCCGGGACGGTGACCGTCGCGGGCGGCGGCGCGGACTCCGGCGTGTCCAGCAGCGTCACGAGCGCGACGGCGATCCCGGCGGCGAGCAGCGCCAGCAGCACGGCCGTCAGCGCGATCGGCGCGCGCCAGCTCGGCGGCGGATGGATGCGCGTGCGAGCGGCCTGCCCGCATTCGAGGCACCAGCTCTGGTCGTCGCGCAGCGGCGTTCCGCAGCGCGGGCACAGCAGCGTGCCGACGCTGGGCGGGGCCGGCGGCGGACCGGCGGCGGTCACGCCGGCGAACCCGGCCCGCCCGACGCGCTCGCCTCGGGCGCGCCGGCGGGTGGCGCCGGTGGCGGCGGTGGCGGCGGTGGCGGCGCAGACGCCGCCGGCGGCGCGAGCGGGATCTGCGCTGCCGGACCTTGCACGGCGCCGCCGAACGCCGCGCCGCAGTTCGCGCAGAACTTGTCGGCGCTGCCGTAGATCGCGAAGCAGCGCGGGCACGTGCCGCCGATGCCGGGCTCGCGCACGTCGCGCAGCTCGCGCCGCTCGCCGAGCGCCTGCTCCAGCGCGTGCAGCTCGTCGTCGCAGGCACGGATCTGGTCGATCTTCTGCGCGACGAGGTCCTCGCGCTTGCGCTCGAAGCGGCGCAGGTCGAACACGAGGCCGCCGAGGTCGCGCGCCTGCAGCTCCCGCAGCTTGCGCAGGTAGCGCAGCCGCCGGCGCATGCGTCCGCGGGCGCGGAAGCCGGGGCGGCGCGGCTGCGGCTCGGCGACGGCGGTTGCCGCCGCGGCGTCCGGCTGCGCCGGGGCGGGGCTCGGCTGCACGGCCGTCGCGTCCGCCGGCGGCGAGACGGCCTCCATCTGCTCGGTCGGGCGGTCGCCGGCCGAGACCTCGGCGGTCGCTTGAGGATCGGCCGTCGGCTGGCCCTCGGCGACCGGCTGGGCGTCGTCGGGTTGCTCCGCCTGCCGGCGCGCGATGCGTTCGAACATGCCGCTCATCGAAGGGGGGACGCCGAGTTCCCTGCACGGACGGCGCCTCGGCGGCGAGTATACCCGCGGGTCCGGCTCGTCCCTCCGTTTTCCGCCGTGACGGCACGCCAGGCGACAAGCACGCGTTCGGCCATCCGATCGGCTGAAAACAGCGCAGCGCGCGCGCGGCCGTCGACGCGCGGGTCCGCGGCCGCGAGATGCGGCGCGAGCGCGGCCCGCCACGCCTGCTCGTCGAACGCGGCGCAGTGCGCGCCGGCGATCCCGTTGAGCGCCAGCGGCGCAACCCCGACCGGCGTCGCAAGCACCGGCACGTCGCACGCGAGCGCCTCGAGCACGGCGAGGCCGAAGCCCTCGCGCTCGGACGGGACGAGCACCGCGTTCGCCGCGTTGACCCACAGCGGGACCTCGTCGGGATGAACGTCGCCGAGCGTCAGCAGGGGCACGTCGCCCGCGACGGCGCGCGCGCGGTCGAAGCGCTTCTCGGCGCGCTGAGGGTCGGCGGGAAACAGCAGGCACGGCGCGTTCGGGTCGAGCCCGAGCCGTGACCGCGCCTGCGCGCGCGGGAGCGGACGGAAGCGATCGAGGTCGACGCCGCAGGGCAGCACGGCGACGCGCCGGCGTGTGCCGGCACCCGGCAGCCGCTCGCGCGCGAGCGACGCCGAGACCGTCGCCGCGAGGTCGACGCACCGCAGCGCCGCGCGGCTCAGGGCGCCGCTGCGCGGATGCGCGAGGTCGGTGCCGTGGAAGGTCACCACGTGCGGCGCGCCCCGCAGCGCGAGTGCGGGCCAGGCGGTCAGCCCGAAGTGCGCATGGATCACGTCGAAGCGCTCGCCGCGGTAGCGCCGGCGCAGCTCGAGCGCCGCACGCGGATACGAGCGCAGGCCGGGGGCGAAGGCGAACAGCTCGACCTCGACGCCGTCGATTCGCCGCAGCGCCTCCACTTGATCACGCACAAAGCGCCCAAGCGCAGGACGCGCGTCGGTCGGCCACATATTCGTCACGACGAGCGCGCGCATCGGCTGCGCCAGCGTACTTGTGCGCGTCATTCGCCGCGAACGCGTGTAGCGCTGGCACGGGCCCAGCCGAAGACTCGCCACCGATGTCCATACCGACACGGAGGTTCGAATGGTCTACCGACTGATGGGTTGGTTCCACACGCGGGTGCTGCGCCCCTGGGGCAGCCAACGCGGACAGGGCACCGTCGAGTACGTCGCGCTCATCCTGCTCGTCGCCGCGCTCCTGGCCGGCGTTGTCGCTGCCACGAAGGGCACGAAGTTCGGGACCGGCGGCATCGCCGAGGCGATCGTCACGCAGATCAAGGGCGCGTTGAGAAACCTGAAGTAAGCCCCCGCCGATCGGGCGGGGGGCCGTGAGGATGCACGTGCCCCGGTCGCAAGACCGGGGTGCGCGCACCCGGAGCCGACAGGACCCGCCCGCAGCAGCGTCGGAGCACGGTCCGGCAGACATGCCTGCCACCATGTCGCGATGTCCGCGACCCCCAGCGAGCGCCCTATCGCCGTCTTCGACTCGGGCGTTGGCGGACTCACCGTGCTGCATGAGCTGCTCGTCGCGCTGCCGGGCGAGGACTTCCTGTATCTGGGGGACACCGCGCGCTTTCCCTATGGGGACAAGACGCACGACGAGCTGCGCGCGTTCGCGCTGGAGATCGCCGAGCACCTGCTGGCGCTCGACGCGAAGCTGCTGGTCGTCGCCTGCGGCTCCGCGACGGCCGCCGCGCTGCCGCTGCTGCGCGAGCGCCTGAATGGCAGCGGTGTCGATGTCATCGGCGTGATCGAGCCGGCCGCCGAGTTGGCGGTCGAGGCGACGCGCAGCGGCCGCATCGGCGTGCTTGCCACGCCGGCGACGGTGGCGAGCGGCGCGTTCGCCGAGGCGATCGCCGCCGGGGCTCCGCACGCGCACGTCGAGAGCGTCGCGTGCCCGGATCTCGCGCCGATCATCCAGAGCGGCTTTCCGTTCGACGAGCGCGTCGTCGCGACGGTGCGCCGGTATACGACGCCGCTGCGCGAGGCGGACGTCGACACCGTGATCCTCGGCTCGACGCACTATCCGCTGGTGGCTCCGATGCTGCAGCGGATGCTCGGGCGCGGGGTGCGGCTCGTCAGCTCGGGCGCGGGCGTCGTGCGCGCGGTCGAACGCACGCTGGAGCCGCGCGGGCTGTTGAGCCGGCGGACGACGGAGGGCGCGTATCGCTTTCATACGACGGGCGACGTCGAGGCCTTCCGGACGCTCGGCACGCGCTTCCTGCAGATGCCGCTCGGCGAGGTCGAGCGAGTGACCTTGACCCCCGTGGAGGTACCGGCGTGACGAGTGGAGCGACGAGCGTCGAGCGCAGCTACGGCCGCGCCCCCGGCGAGATGCGGCCGGTCGAGATCGAGGCCGGGTTCGTGCGCAGCGCGACCGGTTCGGCGCTGATCTCGGTGGGCGAGACGCGCGTGATCTGCACCGCCTCGGTCGAGGAGAGCGTGCCGCGCTGGATGGTCGGCAGCGGCAGAGGCTGGGTGACGGCCGAGTACGGCATGCTGCCGGCGTCGACCGGGCAGCGGAAAGCGCGCGACGTCAGCAAGGGCCGTGCGGACGGGCGCACGGTCGAGATCCAGCGGCTGATCGGCCGCTCGCTGCGCGGCGTCGTCGACTTCAACGCGCTCGGCGAGCGCACGATCTACGTCGACTGCGACGTACTGCAGGCCGACGGCGGCACGCGCTGCGCCTCGATCACCGGCGGCATGGTCGCGCTGCGGCTCGCCTGCGAGCGCCTGGTCGCCGAGGGCAAGCTGGAGCGCGTGCCGTTGACCGGCAGCGTCGCCGCCGTCTCGGTCGGGATCGTCGGCGGCACGCCGCTGCTCGACCTCGACTACCCCGAGGACTCGACGGCGGAGGTCGACGCCAACGTCGTGATGACCGCTGACGCCGGCCTCGTCGAGGTGCAGGCGACGGCCGAGCGCACGCCGCTCTCGCGGGCGCACCTCGACGAGCTGCTGGCGCTCGCGGCGGACGGCATCGAGCGGTTGCGCGAGCTCCAGGACGCGACGGCCCCCGCTCGCTGAGTCGTGCGACTGCTGCTGGCTACCCGCAACGCCCACAAGCTGCGCGAGTTCGCGCGCCTGGCGGCGCCGCATACGATCGATCCGCTGCCCGACGACGTCGAGCTGCCGCCGGAGGACGGCGCGACGTTCGCCGAGAACGCGCTCGGCAAGGCGCGGGCGGCGGCGGCTGCCACCGGGCGTGTCGCGATCGCGGACGACTCGGGGATCGAGGCCGCCGCGCTCGGCGGTCGGCCCGGGATCCGCTCCGCACGCTACGCCGGCGAGCACGCGAGCGATCGGGAGAACCTCGACAAGCTGCTGCGCGAGGCGCCGAGCGGCAGCGCGCTCGCGTACGTCTGCGCGCTCGCGTACGTCGATCCGGCCGGTGGGGAGGAGCGCGTCTTCGAGGAGCGCTGCACCGGCACGCTGGCGGCGGATCCGCGCGGCGAGCGCGGCTTCGGCTACGACCCTGCGTTCCTGCCGGACGACGGGGTACCCGATCAGACGATGGCCGAGCTCGGCGACGCTGCAAAGGACGCGATCAGCCACCGCGGCCGCGCCGTGCGTGCGCTGCTCGCCTGGCTGCCCGACTGACGACCGCGATGACCGCCGTCGCGGCCCACGAGCAGGACACGCCGCGCAAGCGCCGCGCGGCCGCGCTGTCGATCGCCTCCAACGTCGCGCTGATCCTGCTGAAGCTCGCCGCCGGCGCGGTGACCGGATCGGTGGCGATCATCACCGAGGCGGTCCATTCCGGCGTCGACCTGATCGCCTCGGTGGTCGCCTACTTCTCCGTGCGCAAGGCGGGCGAGCCGGCCGACGAGGACCACCGCTACGGGCACGAGAAGATCGAGAACCTCGCGGCGGCGATCGAGGGGATGCTGATCCTCGTCGGCTCCGGGATCATCGTGTTCGAGTCGCTGCGGCGCCTGATTCGCGGCGGGTCGGTCGATCACCTCGGCTTCGGCATCGCGGTGGTGGCGTTCTCGGCGGCCGCGAACCTGCTCGTCTCGGCGTCGATCGCCCGCACCGCGCGCGCGACCGCCTCACCCGCGCTGGCCGGCGACGCGGCGCACCTGCGCACCGACGCGTACACGTCGATCGCCGTGCTCGTCGGGCTCGCGCTCGTCGAGCTGACCGGCGCCGAGTGGCTCGATCCGGTCGTGGCGCTGATCGTCGCCGTGGCGATCGTCCAGGCCGGCGTGCGCCTGCTGCTGGGCTCCTCGCGCGTGCTCGTCGACGAGGCGCTGCCGGAGGAGGAGCGCGCGGCGATCCATGCCGAGGTCGTCGCCTTCGGCGACCGCGGCGTCGTCGGCTATCACCAGCTGCGCACGCGCCGCGCCGGCGCCCGCCGCTACATCGACCTGCACCTGCAGTTCGAGGCGGGCACCTCGCTCGAGCAGGCGCACGAGATCGCGCACGCCATCCAGGACGCGATCGGAGCGCGTCTGCACGGCGCCGACGTGCTGATCCACCTCGAGCCGGCCGACCGCGTGCGGCCCGGGACCGAGTGGGCGCGCGCCGAGGGCGAGACGCCTACCGCAGGTTGATCGCGGCCGAGCAGGCGACCGCGAAGACGACCGCCGCGTAGCCGACGTAGCCGCTGGCGAGCAGCAGCACGACGCCGATCAGACAGGCGCCGACGGTCACCAGCCAGGCGATGCGGGGAAGCGGCACTCGCGTATTCTCGCCTGCCGGCATGACGGCTCCGCTGACGCCCGCGCTCGCGCTCGCCTTCCTGGGGGAGCTCTCGCTCGACGTGCGCGCCGCCGTCGTGTTCGGCGCGGACGGCCGGCCGCTGGCCGGAGACGGGCAGCTTGCTGACCGTGCGCGCGATCTGCTCGCGAATGCCGACGGGGCGGTCGTTTCGGACGGTTCGCTGCTGGTGGCGCGCGCGTCCGGGGGCGGCGGTTTGGCGCTGCTTGCAGGGGATTTCGCCGTTCTGCCGCTGCTGGAACACGATCTCGCGCGCCTCGCGGAGGCGCTGCCGGATCAGCCGGAAACACGAGATTCCCCGTAACGACGGGCGATTCGGCGTTGTTCCCGTCCGCGACTGTTGTTAGCTTCGGCCCTCCCCCGAACACCTCGAAGGAGGAAGACGTGACGAAATCCGAGTTCGTCGACCAGGTCTCCGCGAACAGCGGGCTCAGCAAGAAGGATGCAGGCGATGCCGTCGACGCGGTCCTCCAGACGATCGAGGACGCGCTGAAGCGCGGCAGCGAGGTGACGTTCTCCGGCTTCGGGAAGTTCCACGTCGCCGAGCGCAGCGCGCGCGAGGGTCGCAACCCGAGCACGGGCGAGAAGATCCAGATCGCCGCCTCCCGCGTCCCGCGCTTCACGCCGGGGTCGGGCCTGAAGAAGGCCGTCAAGGGCTAGGACGCTGCTCGCCGCGCGTCTGTGACGCGCGCGCTGCGTGCCATGCCCTCGGCCGGTCCCGTCGCCGCAGCTCGCGGTGACGGGACCTGTCGTGGGGCGCCGAGTGCGCAGCTAACATCGGCGCGCCATGGCAGACCGGAACCCCGCACGCCTGGCAGCGCCGCTCGCGCTGCTGGCAGCCGCGCTCGCCGTCGCGGTGGTCGTGGCCTCGTCGAGGTCGAGCCCGTCGAGCAGCGTGCCGTCGTCGGCGACGCGCACGGCGGTCACGCAGCCGGCCAGAGCGAGAAGAAAAGCCGCGCCGCGGGCGTACGTCGTGAAGGCGGGCGACACGCTCACCGTCATCTCCGACAAGACCGGCGTCTCGCTCGACGAGATCTCGCGCCTGAACCCGGACGTCGATCCGAACGCGCTGCAGACCGGCGAGCGCCTCAAGCTGTCCCCGTGACCTCGTCTCGTGCGCGCCCGGCGCGCCGTGCGCTCCCGTCGGCGCTCGTCGTCTTCGTGTGCGCCTGCCTGTGCGCGGGCGCGGCGACCTCCCGGGCGACGGCCGCCATCCCGAGCGTCCCGTCGCTGTCGGCGCCTTCCGCCGCCGTGTTCGAGAGCTCGACCGGCCGGCCGCTGTTCGGCCGCGCCGCCGGCGCCCGCCGGCTGATCGCCAGCACCACGAAGATGATGACCGCGCTCGTCACGGCGTCTTCCGTGAGACTCGACCGCGTCTGCACCGCGCCGCCGTACTCGGCCGGGCCGCTGGAGACGCAGATCGGATTGCGCGCCGGGGAGCGCATGCGCGTCCGCGACCTGCTGCGCGCCGTGCTGCTGCCGAGCGCGAACGACGCGGCCGCCACGCTCGCCGTCTGCGTCGCCGGCTCGCGTCCGGCGTTCGTGGCGCGCATGAACGCGCGGGCGCATCAGATGGGCTTGGACCACACCCACTTCTCGACGCCGATCGGGCTCGACGACCCCGGCAACTACTCGACCGCGGCGGACCTCGTGCGGCTGGCGATCGCCGCGCGCGCGGAGCCGTTCCTGCGCGCGACGATGGACCTCCGCAGTGCGGCCCTGCACAGCGGGGATCGCCCGCGCACCGTCGTCAACCGCAACACGCTCGTCCAGCGCGTGCCGTGGGTGGACGGCGTCAAGACCGGACACACCAACGCGGCCGGCTACATCCTGGTGGCGTCGGGCACGCAGCGCGGGACGACGTTCGTCGCCGCGGTGCTCGGCGATCCCTCCGAGGGCGCGCGCGACGCCGACGCGCTCGCGTTGCTGAAGTGGGCGTTCGCCAGCTACCGCGTCGCCGTCCCGGTCAGAAGCGGCGTCGTGTACGCGCGTCCGGCCGTGAAGCACCGCTCGGACGAGCACGTCGACGTCGTGGCGGTCCGCGACGCGCGCGAGCTGGTGCGGCGCGACGCGCGCATCCGGCTCGCGATCGACGTGCCCGGAGAGCTCGAGGGCCCGCTGCCGCCGCACACCGTCGTCGGCAGCGCGACCGTGCGCGCGAACGGCAGGGCGATCGCGCGGGTCCCGCTCGTCACGCGCGGGCGCGTGCCGGAGGTCGGCCTGCTCGAACAGGCCGGGCAGGCGCTCGACGGCCCCGGTAGCCTGATAGCCGTCGCGGCGCTGCTGGCGGGTGCCGGCGCCCTGTTCCTGCGAGTGCGCGGCGCGCGCCGTCGCGAGCGGCGACGGGCGGACATGGAGGCAGCATGATCATCACCGTCACCCTCAACACGGCGATCGACAAGACGCTCGAGGTGCCGAACTTCCGCATCGGACGGCGGCACCGGTCCGTGGCGCAGGCGACGATGCCGGGCGGCAAGGGCGTCAACGTCGCGCGCGCGATCAAGCTGCTCGGGCGCCCGGTGATCGCGACCGGCTTCGCCGGCGGCTCGACCGGCACGCGCATCGTCGACGCGCTGACGGCCGAATCGGTGCTGACCGACTTCGTCCGCATCGGCGAGGAATCGCGCACGAACACCGCGGTGCTCGACCCGACGACCGGCGTGCAGACGGAGATCAACGAGCGCGGTCCCGCGATCACCGAGCGCGAGATGGAGCTGTTCCGCGACAAGCTGCTGTACCTCGCGAAGGGCGCCAAGCTGTGCGTGTTCGCCGGCAGCCTGCCGCGCGACGTCGAGCCCGACGTCTACGGCGGCCTGATCCGCGAGCTGAAGAAGCTCGGCGTCACGACGATCGTCGACACCGACGGCGAGCCGCTGCGGCACGCGGTGCGCGCCGAGCCCGACGTCGTCTCGCCGAACGTCGGCGAGGCGGAGGAGCTCGTCGGCCACGAGTTCAACGACGACGACGAGCGCGCGCTGGGAATCGCCGAGGTCGTCGAGCTGGGTGCGCGCGAGGCGATCATGACCGTGCCCGACGGCTGCTACGCGCATGTGACGGGCGGCACCGGGCCGCAGCTGTTCCGCGTGCGCGTCGCCGAGCAGGAGGCGCGCGCCGCCGTCGGCTCCGGCGACGCGTTTCTCGCCGGCTATGTCGCCGCCCGCTACGACGGCGGCACGCCGGAGGAGTGCCTGCGCTTCGGCGTCGCGTGCGGCGCCGAGTCGACGCAGCACTTCGGCGCGGGCGTGATCGACCCGCAGGCGGTCGAGCGACTGCTGCCGACGGTCGAAGCGGTGGCGCTGGCGCTGCCGGCCGAGGTCACATAAGGGAAGCGCCGGGCGCGCTGGTAGCATCGGATGCCCGGTGGTCGCCGCCCCCGCCGACGTCCGCCTTTCCCCTCGACCCATACGGTGCAGCAATGGAGATAGAGATCGGCCGCGGTAAGAAGGCCCGTCGCGCCTACGGCTTCGACGACGTCGCCATCGTGCCCTCGCGGCGCACGCGTGACCCGGAAGACGTCGACATCTCCTGGACGCTCGGCCCGTACCGCTTCGAGCTGCCGCTGCTCGGCGCCGCGCTCGACGGCGTCGTCTCGCCGGAGACGGCGGGGATCATCGGCAGACTCGGCGGGCTCGCGGTGCTCAACCTCGAGGGCATCTTCTGCCGCTACGAGGACGTCGACGCGCAGCTGGAGCGGATCGCCGCGCTCGATCGCGACGAGGCCACGCGCGAGATGCAGGAGATCTACCGCGAGCCGGTCAAGCCGGAGCTGATCGCGCAGCGCGTCCGCGAGATCAAGGAGCAGGGCGTCGTCGTGGCCGCCTCGCTCACGCCGCAGCGCGTGCGCGAGCACTACGAGGTCGCGCTCGAAGCCGGGCTCGACATCCTCGTGATCCAGGGCACGGTCGTCTCCGCCGAGCACGTCTCGACGGTCGCCGAGCCGCTGAACCTGAAGGAGTTCATCCGCGAGGTCCCGGTGCCGGTGATCGTCGGCGGCTGCGCCTCCTACCACACGGGCCTGCACCTGATGCGGACCGGCGCGGCGGGCGTGCTCGTCGGCGTCGGGCCGGGCGCGATCTGCACGACGCGCGGCGTGCTCGGGATCGGCGTCCCGCAGGCGACGGCGATCGCCGACGTCGCGGCCGCCCGCTCGCAGCACATGCTCGAGACCGGCGACTACGTGCGCGTGATCGCCGACGGCGGCATGAAGAACGGCGGCGACATCGCGAAGGCGATCGCCTGCGGCGCCGACGCGGTGATGCTCGGATCCGCGCTCGCGCGCGCCTACGAGGCGCCCGGCCGCGGCTACAACTGGGGCATGGCGACGTTCCACCCGTCGCTGCCGCGCGGCACGCGCGTCAAGACGCAGCAGAACGCGTCGCTGGAGGAGATTATCCTCGGCCCGGCCCGCGAGAACGACGGCATGTTCAACCTGATGGGCGCGCTGAAGACGTCGATGGCGACGTGCGGCTACCGCGACATCGCCGAATTCAACCGCGCCGAGCTGATGGTCGCGCCCGCGCTGCAGACGGAGGGCAAGCACCTCCAGCGTGACCAGCAGGTGGGCATGGGGTCGAACGGGCGGGCAGTTGCCCTCGTGAACGATTGACCTTGTCGACGACGGACGACCTTCCGCGCGCGGACGCGGCGACCGCCGACCCGCCGGCGCCGCTCCAAGCCGCCGAAGAGGTTGTCGTGTTGGACTACGGCGGCCAGTATTCGCAGCTGATCGCGCGCCGGGTGCGCGAGTGCGGCGTCTTCTCGGAGCTGCTGCCGCACCACGTCGGCGCCGCCGAGGTCGCGCGGCGCAGACCGAAGGGCCTGATCCTCTCCGGCGGGCCGGCGTCGGTGTATGCGCCCGACGCGCCGAGACTCGACCCGGCGCTGCTGGAGCTCGGGATCCCGGTGCTCGGCATCTGTTACGGCATGCAGCTGCTCACGCGCGAGCTCGGCGGCGAGGTGCAGGGCGCCGAGGTGGGCGAGTTCGGCCGCTCGCAGCTGACGGTGAAGGATCCCGGCCGGCTGCTCGCCGGACTGCCGGCCGAGCAGACCTGCTGGATGTCGCACCGCGACACGGTCTTCGCGCCGCCGCCCGGCTTCACGGCGTTGGCCTCGTCGAGCGAGTCGCCGGTTGCGGCGCTGGAGTCGGTCGAGCGCGGCATCTACGGGATCCAGTTCCACCCGGAGGTCGTGCACACGCCCTACGGGCAGGACATCCTCACCCGCTTCCTCGAGGAGATCTGCGGCTGTGAGCGCACGTGGAGCGCGGGCTCGGTGATCGAGGACCAGATCGCGCGCATCCGCGCCCAGGTCGGTGACGGCCGCGTGATCTGCGGGCTTTCCGGCGGCGTCGACTCGTCGGTGGCGGCGCTGCTCGTGCACCGCGCGATCGGCGACCAGCTCACGTGCGTGTTCGTCGACCACGGGCTGATGCGCAAGAACGAGGGCGACCAGGTGATCGCCGCCTTCCGCGACAACTACAGAGTCCCGCTCGTCGCGGTCGACGCCGAGGACCGCTTTCTCGCGAAGCTCAAGGGCGTCGCCGAGCCGGAGGCCAAGCGCAAGGCGATCGGCGCGGAGTTCATCCGCGTCTTCGAGGAGGAGGCGGCCAAGCTCGCCTCCCATGACGGCGGCGGCGCGCGCTTCCTCGTGCAGGGGACCTTGTATTCGGACGTGATCGAGTCGGGCGGCGGCACCGGCGCCGCGACGATCAAGTCCCACCACAACGTCGGCGGCCTGCCGGAGGACCTCGAGTTCGAGCTGGTCGAGCCGCTGCGCGCGCTGTTCAAGGACGAGGTGCGCGCCGTCGGCGCCGAGCTGGGGCTGCCGGAGCGGCTCGTGTGGCGCCAGCCGTTTCCGGGGCCCGGCCTCGCGATCCGCGTCGTCGGCGGCGAGGCGACGAAGGAGCGGCTCGACACGCTGCGCGACGCCGACGCGATCCTGCAGGACGAGATCCGCAGAGCGGGGTTGTACCGCGAGCTGTGGCAGTCCTTCTGCGTGCTGCCGGACGTCCGCACGGTCGGCGTGCAGGGCGACGAGCGCACGTACGGCTACGTCGTCGTGATCCGCGCGGTCACGAGCGACGACGCGATGACGGCCGACTGGGCGCGGCTGCCGTACGACCTGCTGGAGCAGATCGCCTCGCGCATGATCAACGAGATCCGCGAGGTCAACCGGGTGGTCTTGGACATCACGTCGAAGCCGCCCGGGACGATCGAGTGGGAGTAGGCCGGCCCGTGCGCTTCAGGGCGCCATCTCCTCACCATTACAGTCAAAAATATTGACTATTGAGGTGAGCCGGAACTAGGCTCGGGCCGAGCCGCGCATGGGGCGCGGATGCCGATCCCTAGCAGGGGAAGGGAGGGCCTGCCATGCCGACGTCCAGACAGCGCAAGGCTGCGGACGGTCCCGACGAGCTGCGTGCATTCCTCGTCGAGCTCGCGACCGACCCGGCGAGCCTCGGCCGCTACGTGCGAGATCCCGACGGCACGCTCGCGGAGGCCAACCTGTCCGAGGAGGACCGCGCGATCGTCCGCAGCGGTCATGCCGGCGCGATCCATGCGCGCCTGGCCGGCCAGTCGGCGGCGGCGACCGCGCTTCTGGTCGTCGACATCAAGCCGGGCGACGGCGACGAGGAGCAGCCGCATCTGCGTGCTCCGGTCGGCGTTCCGTACGCCCCGCCGCTCGTCCTCTCCGACTGGCCCGTCTATCCGCCGCCACCGCCGGTGCTGCCGGTGATGGGCGGTCGGCCGGTCTTCCCGCCGCCGCCTCCGCCGGTGATCGAAAGCTGGCCGGTGCTTCCGCCCCCGCCACCGCCGGTGCTGCCGGTGATCGGCGGCTGGCCGGTCTTCCCGCCGCCACCGCCACCGCTCGTGATCCAGCAGTGGCCGGTCCACCCGCCACCGCTCGTGATCCAGCGCTGGCCGGTCCATCCGCCGCCGCTCGTGATGCAGCGGTGGCCCGTCTACCCGCCGCCACCGCCGCTCTGGAACGTGCAGGAGCCGGGCGGTCCGATCGCCGCCTGGGGAGCTGGGCAGTGAGCGCGCCCTCGGCCGGCGGCCGCCGCGGCTCGCTCGTGGCGGTCGGCACCGGCATCCGTACGGTCGGGCAGATGACGGTCGAGGCGATCGCGTGGATCCGCGACGCGGACAAGGTCCTCTACGTCGTCGGAGACCCGATCGGCGAGGCGCTCATCCACGAGCTGAACCCGGACGGCGCCGAGTCGCTCGCGACGCTCTACGGCGAGGGCAAGCCGCGGTTGCAGACCTACGAGGAGATGGTCGAGCGGATCCTCGCCTGCGTGCGCGAGGGCAACGTCACCTGCGTGGCGTGCTACGGCCATCCCGGCGTGTTCGTGTACCCGTCGCATCACGCGATCCGTCGCGCTCGCGCCGAGGGCTTCGAGGCGCGCATGCTGCCCGGCGTCTCGGCGGAGGACTGCCTGTTCGCCGACCTCGGGGTCGACCCCGGGGTGCAGGGGTGCCAGTCCTACGAGGCGACCGACTTCCTTGCGAACAACCGGCAGGTCGATCCGACGAGCAGCGTCGTGCTGTGGCAGATCGGCGTCGTCGGCGACGCGACCTTCAGGGCGCTCGGCTACGACCAGTCGGCCTTCCCGCTCCTGCTCGAGCGGCTGCTGCGCATCTATCCGCCGGGTCACACCGTCTACCTCTACGAGGCGGCGATCGCGCCGGGCTGCGAGGCGACGATCATGCCTGTGACCCTGCAGATGCTCGGCTATGCGCCGAAGTCGGCTGGGCAGACGCTCTATATCCCGCCGGCGTACGCGGCCACTCCCGACCCGGCCGTGCACGCGCGGCTCCAGCGGCAGATGCCGTCGTCGATGCCGGCGTAGGCCGGCACCGACCCGCTCACGCCGATCGGAGCCGGCGCGCCCGCGAGCGTCCGGGAGACGACGCAGTAGCGCTCGGTGAGCTTCTGGAGGGTCGCGAGCTGCTCGTCGTCGGCGGCGACGAGCGCCTCGAGCAGCATGTCGCCGGAGCACAGCAGCGAGCCGTCGCCGCCGCTCGCCGGGTGGAGGCCGGCCTCGGCGAGCGCTGTGCCCGTCTGCACCGAGCAGGAGACGCCGTCGCCGAGGGATCCTGTGGCGCTGAGCGTCACGACCGCCGCCTGCGGCTGCTCGCGGTAGCGCTCCTTCAACGGCGCCTGCAGCGCCCGCAGCTCGTCGCGGTCCATGGCGCGCAGCCTACGCGTCCGCGTGGTCGTCGCCCGGCCGCGGCTCTTGGCCGTCGAGGTAGCCGCCCGGGCGGCGCCGGCCCTCGGGATGCAGCAGCGAGACGAGCAGCACGACGAGCGCCACGGCGAGCACGATCAGGCCGAGAATCGCCGGCAGGGACATGCTCCGCAGGCTACGCGCTCGCGCGACGAGCCACGCGCCGGCCGCTCAGCTGAGCCGGTCCCACGCCTGCAGCGTGGGCAGCGGGTCGATCGGGGCGCCCCCGCGGTACCAGCCGGGCGCGGTCCAGATCTCGAAGTGGAGGTGGCAGGCGGTCGCGTCGCCCGTCTCGCCGACGACGCCGATCGGCTGGCCCGTCTCGACGCGCTGGCCTCTCTTGACGGTCGCCGGCGCTCTCAGGTGCGCGTACATGTTGCTCTGGCCGGTGATCGGGTCCTGGATCACGAGGTAGTTGCCGGCGAGCGCCTGGAACGCCCGTTGGACCACGACGCCGCCGCGCGCCGCCACGAGCGGCGTGCCGCAGTCGGCCATCACGTCCTGGCCCTGGTGCACATGCCCGGCGCGGCCGGCGCCGAAGGCGGCGGCGCCCTGGCCGTAGTCGTGCGGGCCGCGCACGGGGAAGACGGCGCCGACGAAGGTGAACGTCTTCACGCTGGCCGAGCCCGGCGGCGGTGCGGCCGCCTCCGGCGACGCGCCGCCGCCGCCCGCAGCGGCACCCGTCGCGCTCGACGCGCCCGCGCCTGCCAGGGCGATCCGCAGCTGGTAGCGGCCGTCCAGCGCGAGGCCGCTTCTCGCGCGCCCGTTCCAGTCGATCTTCTGCGTCGCCTCAGGCGCGACCGTGCGTTCGTCGGTGAAGACGGAGTAGCCGTCGGCGAGCCGCACGACGTCGACGCGCACCTGCAGCGGGCCGCGCGCATGCGAGACGTACGTCAGCGCCGCCGCGCTCACGGCGCGCTTGGAGACTCTGCGGAACGCGACGCCCGCCGCGATCTGCGGGATCGAGGCGACGGGGGCGAGGAGCGGCGCCGCCTGCGCGGCAGGTGCGCTCGCAACGGTCTTCGGAGCCGGCTGGGTCATGCCCGCGCCGCCCGTTCCGGCGGCCGCGGTCGCAGCGCTCGCGCCGAGGAACACGGCGGCGGCACACATCGTCGTCGTCGCGGGTCGGACCCGCATTCCGCGCAGCATCTGGGGGAGATGCCCTTTCGTCGCGGCCTACGGGGTTAGCTGACGGGCTCGCGCGTGAAAGGCCTGCGCTACCGAGCGGCAATGCTCGGATTCGCCCCGACGACAGCGCGGCAGCACCGGCGTCATTGGGTTCCCCGCTCCCTCTGGCACGTGAGGGACTCGGCTCTGGCTGTTGGAACGCGCGGCAGTATAACCAGGGCCTGCGGACGGACAAGGCGAACACGTGAGCCGCCACGTCCCGCGCGATTTCCCTATCATGGGCGACCGCCGCGCCAACAGGGCGTGGCTTCTCTCATGCCATGAAGACCTACGTCGCCACTCCTGCCGACCGCGAGCGCAACTGGCTGCTCGTCGACGCGACCGGGCTCACGCTCGGCCGCCTCGCGACCCAGATCGCCGACGCGCTCCGCGGGAAGAACAAGCCCACGTACACGCCCCACGTCGACACCGGCGACTTCGTCGTCGTCGTCAACGCCGAGAAGATCTCGGTCTCGGGCAACAAGCGCGCGGACAAGCGCTACTACAGGCACTCCGGCTACCCGGGCGGGCTGCGCTCGCGCACGCTCGAGGAGATGCTCGACCGCCGGCCCGAAGAGGTCATCCGGCTCGCGGTCAAGGGGATGCTTCCGCGCAACCGCCTCGCCCGCAGACAACTCACCAAGCTGAAGGTGTACGCCGGCCCGGAGCATCCGCACGCAGCCCAGCAGCCGCAACCCATGGAGATCACTTCGTGACCGACGTCGAGCAGCCAGAGGACGAGCAGCGCACCCCGGAGACCGACGCGCCCGCCGAGGAGCCCGTCGCCGCGGAGACGCCCGCCCCCGAGGCTGCGGCGCCGACCGAGGAGCCCGCCGCCGAGACGCCGGCGCCGGCTGAGGCGCCCGCCGCCGAGGCTGAGCAGCCGGCCGCCGAGGCGCCGGCCGCCGCCGCGCCCGAGGCGGAGGAGGAGCTGATCGAGGAGACGCCGCGCGTCAAGCCGGAGATCCCCGGGGCGGACCTGATCCCGGACATCGTGCCCGAGGGCGGCGATGCGCTCAGCGAGTCCTCGCCGTACGACGAGGACCAGGAGCCGACCGGCCTCGCCGCCGATGGCGAGGAGGAGCCGGACGTCCAGCCGATCGCCGACGCGGCCATCTCGCTCGCGACCGGCGCCCGCTACACGGCGACCGGCAAGCGCAAGACGGCCGTCGCGCGCGTGACGCTCAAGCCGGGCACCGGCGACTACGTCATCAACGGCAAGCCGCTCAACGACTTCTTCCCGCGCCCCACGCTCCAGCGCAACATCCGCCAGCCGCTCGAGACGGTCGGCTACGAGGCGCGCATGGACGTGGTCGCCAAGCTGCACGGCGGGGGCGTCTCGGCGCAGGCCGGCGCGCTGCGCCACGGGATCTCCCGTGCGCTGCTGGAGGCCGACCCGAACCTGCGCGGCGAGCTCAAGCGCCGCGGCTTCCTCACGCGCGACGCGCGCGCGAAGGAGCGCAAGAAGGCCGGGCTCAAGAAGGCCCGCAAGCGGCCGCAGTTCTCGAAGCGCTAGCGTCTTCATCCGTGGCCCGGCGGTTGTTCGGCACGGACGGCGTCCGCGGCGTCGCGGGCGAGTTCCTCACGGCGGAGCTGACGCTCGCGCTCGGGCGCGCCGCCACGACGCGGGCCGGCGCGGATGTCGAAAACGACCGTCCGCGCGTGCTCGTGATCCGCGACACGCGCGCCTCCGGCGAGATGCTCGAGGCCGCCGTCGCCGCCGGCGTCGCCGCCGCGGGCGGGATCGCGCTGCTCGGCGGCGTGCTGCCGACGCCGGCCGCGCCGCTGCTGATCCGCCGCTACGGCTTCGACCTCGGCGTCGTGCTGAGCGCCTCCCACAACCCATGGCGCGACAACGGCGTGAAGTTCTTCGGCGCCGACGGCGACAAGCTCTCCGACGCGGTCGAGGAGCAGATCGAGGCGCTGCTGGAGGAGCCGGCCGCGGGGCCGGGGGGCGCGAGCGGATTCGCCGAGGTCGGCTCGGTCGCCCAGCTGCACGGCACGCTCGAGGACTACCTGCGCGAGCTGCACGTCCGCTTCAAGGACCTCGACCTGCACGGACGCCGCATCCTGCTCGACTGCGCGAACGGCGCCACCTACCGCGCCGCGCCGGAGATCTTCCGCCGCCTGGGCGCGCACGTCGACGTGCTCGCGGAGGAGCCGGACGGGCGCAACATCAACGACGGCTGCGGCTCCACGCACATCGAGGGGCTTGCCGACGCGGTGCGCGCCGGCGGGCACGACGCCGGCTTCGCGTTCGACGGCGACGGCGACCGCGTGCTCGCGGTCGACCGCGACGGCGTCGTCGTCGACGGCGACGAGCTGATCGCGCTGGCGGCCCTGCACCTGAAGCGCGACGGCCGCCTGCCGGGCAGCGGCGTCGCCGTCACGGTGATGACGAACTACGGCTTTCACACCGCGATGGCGGCGGCCGGCATCGAGGTCGCGACGACCGCCGTCGGCGACCGCTACGTGCTCGAAGCGCTGCGCGAGCGCGGCTGGGCGCTCGGCGGCGAGCAGTCCGGCCACATCATCGAGCTCGGCTTCGCGCCCTCGGGCGACGGGATCGCGAGCGCGCTGCTGACGCTGGAGGCGCTGCGCGGCGGCGACCTCGCGGAGCGGCACGCGATGGAGAAGCTGCCCCAGACGCTCGTCAACGTGCGCCTGCCCGATCGCGCCGCCGTCGAGCGGGCGGCGGCCGGCGAGGAGATGGCGGCGGCGGTCGAGCGCGAACAGGACGCGCTCGCCGGCCGCGGGCGCGTGCTCGTGCGCGCCTCCGGCACCGAGCCGCTGCTGCGCGTGATGGTCGAGGCGCCGAGCGCCGAGGAGGCGGAGGAGGTCTGCGGCCGCCTCGTCGAGAGGGCGCAGGCGGCGGCCGTCGAACTGGCTCCGTAGGAGCGTTTTTGCATAGGCCATCCGGCCCATGGGCGCGGCCCGGCGCGTGTACTACGCTCTCCGGGACTTTCACGGAGGTTTCCCCATGTGCGGCATCGTCGGCTACGTCGGCGCCCGCCCGGTTCGGGAGCAACTGCTCGCCGGGTTGGAAAAGCTCGAATATCGCGGCTACGACAGCGCCGGCATCTCCGTCCTGAACGGCGACGGGGCCGACTCCGTGCGCGCGGTCGGCAACCTGCAGGCGCTGAGGGCGGCGATCGCCGCGCAGCCGGCGGCAGCCGCGGAGGAGCAGCAGCCGCCGACCGCCGTCGCGCTCGCCGAGCCGGGCACCGGCATCGGCCACACGCGCTGGGCCACGCACGGCCGCGTGAGCGAGCGCAACGCGCACCCGCACACCGACGACCGGGACCGCGTCCACGTCGTCGTCAACGGCATCGTCGAGAACTACGTCGCGCTGCAGCGCAGACTCGAGGCCGAGGGCGCCCGCTTCTCGTCAGAGACGGACGCCGAGGCGATCGCCCACCTGATCGCCAAGCACTACGACGGCGACCTGCCGGCGGCGGTGCGCGCCGCCTACGGCGAGCTCGTCGGCCACTTCGCGTTCGTCGCGATGATCGTCGACGAGCCCGGCCTGCTGGTCGGCGCGCGGCGCGAGTGCCCGCTCGTCGTCGGCCGCGGCGAGGACGAGCAGTTCCTGGCCTCCGCGGTGCCGGCCTTCCTCGCCGCCACCAGGCACGTCCAGTACATCGAGGACGGCGAGATCGTCGTGCTGAGGCCGTCCGGCGTCGAGTTCATGACGGCGGACGGAACGCCGGTCGAGCGCGAGGTCGTCGAGATCGACTGGGACGCCGAGACCGCCGAGAAGGGCGGCTACGAGACGTTCATGCTCAAGGAGATCCACGAGCAGGCCGACGCCGTCGCCGAGACGGTCGCCGATCGCGCGGCGCGCGGCACCGGCGTCGACCTCGGCGACCTCGGGACGATCGACGACGCGTTCCTGCGCGACGTGCGCCGCATCGTGATCGTCGCCTGCGGGACCTCCTACCACGCCGGCTTGATCGGCCGCTACGCGATCGAGGAGTGGGCGCGCGTGCCGGTCGAGATGGACGTCGCGTCGGAGTACCGCTACCGCAATCCGGTCGTCGGACCCGGCGACCTCGTGCTGGGTATCTCGCAGTCGGGCGAGACCGCCGACACGCTCGCGGCGATGCGGCTCGCGCGCTCGCGCGGCGCGACCGTGCTCGGGATCACGAACGTGATGGGCTCGCAGATCACGCGCGACGCCGACGGCGTCCTCTACACGCGCGCCGGGCTGGAGATCGGCGTCGCCGCCACGAAGACGTTCGTCAGCCAGGTCGCCGCGATGTACCTGCTCGCGCTGCGGCTGGCCGAGCTGCGCGAGACGCTGCCGCCCGCGCGCCTGACCGAGCTGGTGAGCGAGCTCAAGCACCTGCCGCACCACATCGCCGAGCTGCTGGAGCGCGACGGCGCGCAGATCGAGGCGATCGCGCAGGCGGCGCACACGTCGGACTTCTTCCTCTACCTCGGTCGCCACGTCGGCCTGCCGGTCGCGCTCGAGGGCGCGCTGAAGCTGAAGGAGATCTCCTACATCGCGACCGACGCCTATGCCGCCGGCGAGATGAAGCACGGTCCGATCGCGCTGCTCGACGACGACACGCCGGTCGTCTGCGTCGCGACCGACTCGCCCGTGCTCGACAAGGTCGTCTCGAACATGCAGGAGGTGCGCGTGCGCGGCGCGCACGTGATCGCGATCGTGACCGAGGGCAACGACGAGATCGCCGCGCACGCCGAGCAGGCGATCGCGATTCCGCAGACCGACTGGATGCTCGCGCCGCTGCTGGCGGTCGTGCCGCTGCAGCTGCTGGCGTACCACATCGCGCGCCTGCGCGGCCTGAACGTCGACCAGCCGCGCAACCTCGCGAAGACCGTCACCGTCGAGTAGCCTCGCCCCGATGACGGGGCTGCCGGATTGGCTGGAGCCGCTTCCCGACGCCGCCGCGCAGCGCGCGCTGGACGCGTGGGCGATCGAGCAGCGCCACGTTCCCGGACTCGAGCTGATGGAGCATGCCGGGCGCGCGCTCGCCGAGCTGGCGGCGAAGCGGATCCCCGACGGCGTGATCGCCGTCGTGTGCGGCCACGGCAACAACGGCGGCGACGGCTTCGTGGCGGCGCGGCACCTGCGCGAGGCGGGCCGCGAGGTCGACGTGCAGCTGGTCGGCGGCGCCGGACGCGAGCTGCGCGGCGACGCCCGCGCCAACTGCGACCGGCTGCCGGGCGCGCCGCCGCGCCTGTTCAACCCCGGTTCGCTGACGGAGGTCGCGGGGATCGTCGACGCGGTCCTCGGAACCGGGTCGACCGGCGCGCCGCGCGGCGAGGCGCTCGACGCGGTCGAGACGATGGCGATGGCCGCCGAGCGCGGGATACCGGTGATCGCGTGCGACGTGCCGAGCGGCGTCGACGCCTCCACCGGCGAGGTCGCCGGTCCGGCGGTACGGGCCGTCGCGACGGCCACGTTCCACGCCGCCAAGCCGGGACTGTGGATCGCGCCCGGCAAGCGGCACGCCGGGGACGTGACGGTCGTCGACATCGGCATCCCGGCTGACGACCGGCCCGACCGCCAGGGCGAGGAGGGCGCGCCGGTCGGGCTGATCGGCGACGGCGTGCTCGCCGCCCTTCCCGAGCGCGACGCGCAGGCGACGAAGTTCGACGGCGGCAGCGTGCTCGTCTGCGGCGGCTCGACCGGCCTGACGGGCGCGCCCTCGATGGCGGCGGAGGGCGCGGCGCGCGCCGGCGCCGGCTACGTCACGGCGCTCGTGCCGGCGTCGCTGAACCTCGTGTTCGAGCTGCGCGACGCGGAGGTGATGAGCGTGCCGCTGCCCGACAGCGGCGGCGCGTTCGCGGTCGAGGCCGCGGAGCCGGCGCTCGCCCGCTGCGAACGCGCCGACGCGCTCGTGCTCGGCCCGGGCCTGGGGCGCGGCGACGGCGCCGCGGCGTTCGCGCGTGAGCTGGCGCTGCACGCGCCGGTGCCGTTGCTGCTCGACGCCGACGGCCTGAACGCCCACGCCGCCGGCAAGGCGCTGCAGCGCTTGGCGGGACGCACCGCGCCGACCGTCCTGACGCCGCACGGCGGCGAGCTCGCGCGGCTGCTCGGCGTCGACGGCGGCGCCGTGCGCGCGAGACGGCTCGCCTGCGCGCGCGAGGCGGCCCGGCGCGCGAGCGCCGTCGTCGTCTTGAAGGGCGACGACACGCTCGTCGTCGAGCCCGGAGAAGACGGACGCGTCGCGGTCAGCCGCGGCGACGCGCCGGCGCTCGCCACCGCCGGCACCGGCGACGTCCTGTCCGGCGTCGTCGGCGCGCTGCTGGCGCGCGGCGTCGAGCCGTTCCACGCCGCCTGCGCGGGCGTCGAGCTGCACCGCCGCGCCGGCCGGCTCGTCGGCGCGCGCGTCGGCGTCGAGGGGGCGATGGCGCGCGACGTGATCGCGATGCTGCCGTATGCCCGGCGCGACGGGTAGGCTCTCCGGCGCATGGCGAGCGTCGGCGACATCATGGAGCGCGACCCGGTGACCGTCCGTCCGGAGGACACGGTCGAGACGCTGCTGCGCACGCTGCGCGAGCACGAGCTGCCGGGGATCCCCGTCGTCAACGGCGGCGGCCGCTGCATCGGCATCGTCACCGACTCGGACCTCGTCCTGCGCGACGAGGAGGAGGACCTGCGCCTGCCGCTGCACATCGACCTGTTCGGCGGGACGATCTTCCTCGGCCCGGTCAAGCGCTTCGAGGACCGCCTGAGAAAGGCGATCGCGGCGACGGTCGAGGACATGATGACGCGCGACCCGCTCACGGTCGCACCCGACACGGACCTGCACGAGGCCGCTCGGCTGATCGCCGAGCACCGCCACAATCGGCTGCCGGTCGTCGAGCACGGCCGGCTCGTCGGGGTCGTCACGCGTCTCGACGTGCTCGAGGCGCTCGTCTCCGCGGGGTAGCGCTCGCATGCGCGACGATCCGCTCGCGATCGCGCGCGGGGCGCTCGGCGACGTGCGCGCGTGGCTCGTCGGCGGCGCCGTGCGCGACCGCATGCTCGGGCGACCGACAGCGGACCTCGACCTCGCGGTCGCGGGCGACGTCGAGACGGCGGCACGGGCGCTCGGGCGCGGCGCGCGCGCGGCGGTCTTCCCGCTCTCGGAGGACTTCGGCGCCTGGCGCGTCGTGGCGCGCGGCGGCGCATGGCACGCCGACCTCTCGCCGCTGCTCGGCGAGACGATCGAGCAGGACCTCGCGCAGCGCGACTTCACGATCAACGCGATCGCCGAGCCGCTCGGCGGCGGCGATCCGGTCGACCCGACGGGCGGCCGAGAGGATCTCGCGGCACGGCGGCTGCGGATGGTCGCGCCGGAGGCGTTCGCGGCCGATCCGCTGCGCGTGCTGCGGCTGCCGCGCCTTGCGTGCGAGCTCGGTCTGGGCGTGGAGCCGGCGACGATCGACGCGGCGGCGCGGCACGCGCCGGGGCTTGCGCAGGTCGCGGCCGAGCGCGTGTTCGCCGAGTTCAAGCGGATCGTCGTCTCGTCCGACCCGCTGGCCGGAATCGAATTGATGGAGCGGGTCGGCGCGGTCGACGTCGTGCTGCCGGAGCTGGCGGCGCTCGCCGGCGTCGAGCAGAGCGCCTACCACCATCTCGACGTCTACCGGCACACGCTCGCGGTCCTCGCCGAAGCGGTCGCGCTGCAGCGCGATCCGGTCGGCGTGTTCGGCGCCGAGCGGGGGGCGGCGGTCGCCGCGCTGCTGGCCGAGCCGCTCGCCGACGAGATCACGCGCGGCGGCGCGTTGCGCTTCGGCGCGCTGTTCCACGACATCGCCAAGCCGCGGACGCGCGCCGTCAGCGGCGAGGGGCGCGTCTCGTTCTGGCACCACGACGCCCAAGGCGCGGAGCTCTCGCGCGAGATCCTCGCGCGGCTGCATGCGAGCGAGCGCCTGCGGGCGCACGTCGCGGCGCTCACGCGCCATCACCTGCGGCTCGGCTTCCTCGTCAGAGAGCGGCCGTTGCCGGCGCGCGTCGAGTACCGCTACCTGAAGGCGTGCGAGCCGGTCGAGGTGGACGTCACGCTGCTGTCGGTCGCCGACCGCCTCGCGACGCGCGGACGCAGATCGGACGCGGCGATCGCGAAGCACCTCGAGCTTGCGCGCGAGCTGATCGGCCCCGCGCTCGCGTGGCGCGAGCATGGGCCGCCCGCGCCGCTCGCGCGCGGCGACGAGCTGGCCGACGCGCTCGGGATCGCGCGCGGCCCCCGGCTCGGCACGCTGCTGGCGGAGCTGGAGGAGGCGGCCTACGCCGGCGAGGTCGCCTCGCGCGAGGACGCGATCGCCTACGCGCGCACGCTGCTGGAATCCGACGCGGACGACGCGTAGGCGGCGGCCAGCCGCCGCGCGATCGCGGTGCAGAGCGTGACGGCGTCGTCGACGCGGTCGTGGTCCACGTTGTCGGCGGTGTCGGTGGGCCAGTGGTAGTTCGCCGGCACCTTCAGCTCCGTGACCGAGCCGATCGCGGCCGTGGGGTAGCCGGCGCGCAGCGCGATCAGGCCGTCGGTCGCGTTGCGGAAGCGCAGGCCGCGGCCCAGCTCGACGCCGCACTCGCGCGCGCACTCGGCCACGAACGTCTTGAAGCCGTCGGGGTAGTCGCGCATGCGCAGCATCCCCTCGCCCTCGATCAGCGTCAGCTGCGGCGACCCGACGGTGTCGACGCACACGACGTGCGTGCGCTCGGGCGGCAGCGCGGGGAAGTGGCGGCGGGCGAACGCCTGCATCCCCTCCATGAAGCCCTCCTCGGCGCCGGTCGAGACGAGCAGCACGCGCAGGCCCTCGAGCGGCTGCTCGGACAGCTCGGTCGCGAGACCGAGCAGCGTGGCGACGCCGGTGAGATTGTCGTTCGCGCCCGGGACCGCGCCGCGCGCGCCGATCTCCGCGAACGTCGCGGCCGAGCCGAGCGCGAACGCGCTGCCCCACGACAGCGCGCGACGGCGGCCGGCGAGCGCGCCGAGCGCGATCAGCAGCGGCCCGGCGATCACCGGCGCCATCAGCGGGGGAGAGGTGTTCGTGCGCGCGAGCAGCCCGGGGAAGAGGCGGTCGACGAGCGGCAGCACGCCCGGGTGGAACAGCAGCCCCCAGTGCGCCGCGTCGTGGTGGGCGACGAACACGAGCGTGCGCTCCGCGTTCGCGTCGCCGGTCTCGGCGACGACGTTCCACGTCGATCTGCTCGGCAGGAAGCGGCGGCGGAACCACAGCCTGCCGCCGCCGACGTCGTCCCAGATCGCCGCCGCGGCGAACGCGCCGAGCGCGGCGGCGAACGCACGCTGCCGCTTGCCGCCGCGGCGCGCCAGCAGCCCGGCCGCGCCGGCGAGCGCGTTGGGCACGCCGAGCGGGAACCAGTAGCCGCCGTGGGCTCGCTCCTCCTCGACGCGCACGCCGGCGCCGAACTCGGCGAGCTGGGCGGCGATCCACTCCGCCGCTTCGTGCTCGCCGGGAGAGGCCGAAGGACGGTCGATCGCGGCGAGATGCGCGATCGCCTGGCGCAGATGAGTGCGGTCGGCCACGACCGCCCGCAGGCTACCGATATGCTCGCGCCGTGCCCACCGCTTCCGAGGACTGCATCTTCTGCAAGATCGCCGCCGGCGACCTGCCCGCGACGATCGTCGACGAGGACGCGCGCACGGTCGCGTTCATGGACATCAACCCGGCCACGCGCGGACACGCGCTCGTGATCCCGCGCGCGCACGCCGCCGACCTGCACGAGATCGACGCGGAGGACCTGCAAGCGGTCGCGCTCGCCGCGCAGCGCCTCGCGGGCCGCGCGAGAGAACGGCTCGGCGCCGACGGCGTCAACCTCGTCAACTCCTGCGGCGCGGTCGCCTGGCAGACGGTCTTCCACTTCCACGTCCACGTGGTCCCGCGCTACGCCGACGATCCGCTCAAGCTGCCGTGGGTGCCCGCGCCGGGCGACATGGACGAGATCGCCGCGACCGGCACATTGCTCCGAGGCTGACGCCGCAGCACATACTTGCCGCCGCCACACCGGATCCTGTTAGGTTTGCCCCGAACATCCAGCTCTCCGCGGGGGACGAAATGGCGACGGGAACAGTGAAGTGGTTCAGCGACGACAAGGGCTTCGGCTTCATCACGCCGGATGACGGCGGTCGCGACCTCTTCGTCCACTACAGCGGCATCTCGGGCGACGGCTACCGCTCGCTGCCCGAGGGTGCGAAGGTCTCTTACGAGGAGGAGCAGGGCGACAAGGGCCCGAAGGCTGTCAACGTGATGAGACTGTAGGCCGGCGCCGGCGCCCCGTCCCGGGGTGCTGCATGGCGCGTTGCGAGGCGGTCTTTCCGCCCGCGACTCGTGTTGAATGGGGACATGAAGCGCATCCCCCTCGGCGTCGCCCTGGCTGTCTGCCTGCTCGGCGCCGCCGCCTCCACGGCCTCGGCCAAGACGTACGAGCTCGGAGCGGCGAACGACGCCGCGACCGTCAGCTGCCCCGACAACTGCTTCGTCGTGACGCGCACGACGGCGATGCAGGTGCGCACCGGGGCGCTCAGATATCCGACGACCGTCCCCAGAAGCGGGCGGATCGTCGCGTTCACGCTCCAGCTCGGATCGCTGAACGACAGACAGATCCACTTCTTCAACTCGACCTACGGCGGCACCTCGCGCGTGCAGCTGACCGTGCTGCGCCAGCAGGCGAGACCCGCGCGCAGCTACGAGGTCGTCGCGACGACGGGGATCTTCAAGATCCAGCCGTTCTTCGGCACGACGGTGCAGTTCCCGCTGAAGACGACGCTGGCCGCGCAGAAGGGCGATCTGATCGCGCTGACGGTGCCGACGTGGGCGCCGGTGCTGGCGGTCAACCTGCCGCAGGAGAACGGCTGGCGCGCCAGCCGCGCGAGCGACTGCAGCAACCTCGCGATCCAGACCGCGCAGACGACGCTCGGCAACTCCACGCAGTACAAGTGCCTGTACCAGACGGCGCGCGTGACCTACACGGCGACGCTGATCTCGACGCCGGTCGCGCCGAGAGCGCCGACCGACGACAGAAGAACGACGAGATAGCCGCGAGGAGCCCGGGCGTCGCTCAGCAGGCGCCCGGGTTCTCTCTGCAGAAGCTCTGATAGTTGGGCGAGGCGCCGCCCGGGTTGGCGGGCTGCGCGGGCGTCGTCGTGCCGCCGCCGCCGGTTGCCGGCGTCGTCGTGCCGCCGGTGGTGCCGCCCGTGGTGCCGCCGGTCGCATCGCCGGTCGTCCCGCCGCCGGCGGCGCCGCCCGTGGCGTCCCCGGTCCCGCCCGTGTCGACAGCTCCGCCGGGGCTGGCGCTGCTGTCGGTCGTGGTCGTCGTCGTGGCGGTCGTGGTCGTCGACGTGGTGGTGCTCGGCAGCGTTGCGCCGGTGCCGACCGTCAACGGCGGCGTGTCGAGCGTCTCGGCCGACTGGGAGGCTCCTCCGCCGCCGCAGGCCGCGACGCCGAGCGCCAGCAGCACGCCGGCCACGAGGGCTGCGATCAACGACGGCGGGTGCGTGCGACGAGGCACGAAACGAGGAAGACCTAGTGGGCGGCGGCGATCGGCGCCATGCGGCGACCGCAGTTCGGGCAGTCGTTGAGGTCCTTCTGCGCGAACTGGTCGCACCAGTTGCACAGGCGCAGGTTCTCGACGGCCCATGGCAGATCGGAGGGGGTGGGCGCGAGCGGCACGAGCGTCGCCAGGACCTCGAGCGGCTCGCCCGTCTCACGGTCGACGTACGTGCGGCCGGCTTCGGCCTCGATCACGACCTCGCGGCCCGTCGACGGGGTCCGCATGCGATAGCGCTGGTGGTTCCTCACGCGCGGGGATGCTACCAACGCGGTCCCGGGAAGCGCCCCGCCGCCCCTCGCGGCGGGCCTCCGCGCGCTCTCGTACGCTTGCGCGTCATGCGCGTGCTGATCTTCCACGGCTACCTGCTGCACGGCACCGGCTCGAACGTCTACAACGCGAACCTGGCGGCCGCGCTCGTGCGGCTCGGGCACGAGGTGCACCTGCTCTGCCAGGAGCGCGCCCCGGACGAGCTGCCGTTCGTCGACGCGGTCGGGGACTGGGACGGCGGGTCGCTGGCCGTCCGCGCGCTGCGCGAGCCGGTGCGCTGCACGGTCTACCGCCCGGCGCTGGCCGGCCTGCTGCCGGTCTACGTGGCCGATCGCTACGAGGGCGTCGAGGCGCGGCCCTATCCCGACTGCACGGACGAGGAGATCGAGGCATACGTCGACGCGAACGTGCGCGCCGTGCGGGAGGTCGCCGCCCGCGTCCAGCCCGACGTCGCACTCGCGAACCATCTCGTGATGGGGCCGCTGATCCTGGCGCGCGCGCTCGGCGCCGGCGAGGGCGCCGTTCCCTTTGCCGTCAAGGTCCACGGCAGCGACATCGAGTACACGGTCGCGCCGCATCCCGGGCGCTTCGTGCCGCCCTCGCGCGAGGGCGTCGCGCACGCCCGCGGGCTGCTGGTCGGCTCGGGCCACATCGCCGACCGGCTCGTCGCGACGCTCGGCGACGAGACGCTGCGCGGGCGGATCCGGCTCGGCCCCCCGGGCGTCGACGTCGCGCGCTTCGCGCCGCGGCCGCCGGACCGGGCGCCCGTGGGCCTGCAGGCGCTTGCGGCACGGCTCGACGAGCAGGCGGGCGGGGACGAACCCGCGCTTCCCGCCGAGGCGCGCGAACGCTCCGCGTTCGACCGCGACCTGCATGAGGCGGCGGCGGCAGTCGCGGAGGTGGCGCGCGGCGTGCGCGAGGACGCCGATCGGCCGGTCGCGTTCGTCGGCAAGCTGATCGTCTCGAAGGGGGTCGACCTGCTGCTCGCCGCCTGGCCGCTCGTGCTCGCCCGCGAGCCGCGCGCGCGCCTCGTCGTCGTCGGCTTCGGGGCGTACCGCGGGGCGTTCGAGCGGATGCGCGACGCGCTCGCGGACGGGGACGGCGCGGCGCTGGAGCGGCTCGCCGCCGCCGGGCGTGCCGAGGAGGGCGGTCCGCGCGCGCCGCTGAGACTGTTGAGCGCGTTCCTCGCCTCGCTCGCCGGCGCCGAGCGCGAGGCCTACTTCGCGGCCGCTGCCGGGCTGCGCGAGCGCGTCGTGCTGACCGGACGGCTCGACCACGACGAGCTTGTCGACCTGCTGCCCGCCTGCGAGGCGCTCGTCGTGCCGAGCACCTTCCCGGAGGCGTTCGGGATGGTCGCCGCCGAGGGCGCCGCGTGCGGCGCGCTGCCGGTCTGCGCGCGGCACTCCGGCCTGGCCGAGGTCGCCGACGCGCTCGCGCGCGCCGTGCCGGAGCCCGCGCGGCCGTGGCTCGCGTTCTCGACCGCGGCCGGCGCCGATCCGGTGCGAGGGATCGCGGAGCGCCTCGTCGCGTGGCTCGAGGCGCCCGCGGCACTGCGCGAGGACGTGCGCGCCGCGCTCGTCGCGACCGTGCGCGAGCGCTGGTCGTGGGAGGGCGTCGCCCGCGGCGTGATCGCCGCGGCGGGGTAGGAACTGGCGCAACCGCCGCCATAGCGGATAGCATCGTCGCCGCACGATGTTCGGGCTTGTGAGGAGAGGTGCGGCGCTCGCCGCGATCACGGCGACCGCCGCGGTCGTGCTGGCCGGCTGCGGCAGCGACGTCAAGGGCGGTCACGCCGACCTCGTCAGCGGCAAGCAGCTGTTCGTCGCCAGATGCGGCGCCTGCCACACGCTCGCGCGCGCCGGCACGAGAGGGACCGTCGGCCCCAACCTCGACGAGGCCTTCCAGCAGTCGCTCAAGGACGGCTTCGAGCGCAGCGTCGTGAGAGGCGCCGTGCGCGAGCAGATCCTCTATCCGAGCCGCTCCGGCCAGATGCCGCCGAAGCTGGTCACCGGCCAGGACGCGACCGACGTCGCCTCCTACGTGGCGCTTGCGGTCGCCAAGCCGGGCCAGGACACGGGCGCGCTCGCGAGCGCGGTGAGAGGGGTCTCGCAGAGAGCGGCCGCGGCGCAGGGCGGCAGACTCGAGATCGACGCCAACCCGGACGGCCAGCTCGCCTACGAGGTCAGCAGCGCGACCGCGACGGCCGGGGCGCTGGAGATCGACTCCAGAAACGCTTCGAGCACGCCGCACGACATCGCGCTCGAGGACGCCGGCGGCAGACAGCTCGGCGCCGGCGCGGTCGTCTCCGGCGGCGGCGTCTCCAGAGTCGCGGTCGACCTCAGACCGGGCAGATACACCTTCTACTGCACCGTGCCCGGCCACCGCGAGGGCGGCATGGAGGGCACGCTCACCGTCAGATAGCGGCGCGCTCGCGCGGCGGTCTGCGCGCGATCTCCGCTCCGGTGGCGTCGTGCTCGCGCGAAGCGAGCCAGAAGAACCAGCAGACGGCGAGCACCATGACGACGATGTCGAGCGTCATCATCAGCCCGCCGGCCGTCTGCTGGTCGGTGCGCGCTCTGATGCCCTCGCGCAGCCCGCGGCCGTAGAAGCCCTCGTACAGCACGCCTCTGGCGAACACGAACATCATGCCGAGGAACATCGTCGACATGCGCGCCGCGAAGATGTAGCCGATCTTCCACAGCTGCCCGCCCATGCGGCGGTGCTGCGGCTCGATCACGCACCACCACAACAGCAGGTTCGCGAGCAGGAACGCCTCGTGCTGGAGCGCATGCACCCCCGAGTGCCGCAGCGCGCCCTCGAACAGCGGCGACCAGTGCCAGACGTAGATCGTCGCGACGTACAGCGGCAGCGCCACGAGCGGGCGCCGCAGCGCCGCGAACGCGCGCCGCAGCCAGCGCTGCCGCGCCAGCAGCACGAGCGCGGGGCGGGGGAGGTAGAACAGCAGCAGCGGCGTGCGCGCGCCCAGCAGCAGGAACGGCGCGGCGACGTCGCCGATCAGCAGGTGCTGCGCCATGTGCGCGCTCATCAGGCGGTCGTCGTAGGCGTCGGGCGGCCCGAGCAGGCCGATCGCCAGCAGCGCGATGCCGGTCCACCACGCCGCCTGCTGCCAGCGCGAGACGCGCAGGCGGCGACGGGCGAGAACCCGCAGCGCACGCAGGTACAGGCCGCTCGCGAGCAGCAGCAGCGCGACCAGGACGGGATCGAACGCGACGACCTGCACGGCGCTAATCGTGACGCGTCACGTGAGCGCGCGCACGACGAGCACGACGACCGTGACGGCGATGAGGATCGCCGCGGCGTAGAGCAGGAAGCGGAAGGCCTCCTGCTCGGATCGAAGCGGATTCAGCACGGCGGCGGGGGACGCGCCTACAGCAGGTAGACCGTCGTGTAGACGACGACCCACATCACGTCGACGAAGTGCCAGTAGATGCCCGGCACCTCGACGCCGCGGTGCTGCTCGGGCGAGTAGTGGCCGCGGAACGCGCGGATGTTCACGAACGCCAGCAGGCACAGGCCGACGAACACGTGCGCGCCGTGCAGCCCGGTGAGGCCGAAGAAGACGGACGCCTGCGCGCTGCTGTAGGGCGCGAAGCCGATGTGCACGTACTCGTTGATCTGCACGAACAGGAAGGTCGCGCCGAGGAAGAAGGTCGTCAGCATCCCGGCCTTCAGCGCGAAGCGGTTGCCGCGCTTGATGCCCTCGAGCGCCCAGTGCACGGTCACCGAGGACGACAGCAGGACGGCGGTGTTGAAGCCGGCGATGATCTTCGGCAGCTCGGTCCCCGCGGCCGGCCAGGGGTTGGCGTCGACGACCCGGATGAAGAAGTAGGCCGTGAAGAAGGCCCCGAAGACCATCACCTCGGAGATGATGAACAGCAGCATCCCCAGCAGCTGGGGCTCGACGCGCGAGCTGCGGTGCGCCTCCGGCGGACCGTGGTGCTCGTGCTCGACGTGGGCGCCGGCGCCCGTGTGCAGGGATGCGGCCGATGCCTCCATCAGGCGGCCTTCGCTCCGCTCTCGCCGGCGTCCGCGTTGGTGCCGTCGAGGTCGACGACGACATGCTCGACCGGGCAGGCGGTCGCGCGCTTGACGCGCTCGACGAGATCGCTCCTGAGCCAGCGCGAGCGCATTCTCGGCAGCGTCGATATGACGATCTCGTCGACGCGGTAGAACTGCAGCGCGTTCATGACCGCGGTGTAGGGATCGGGGTCGCCGATGCCGCCGGTCGCCGGTATGCCCTCGCTGTGCAGGCGCTCGAGCAGGCCCTTCAGGCGCTCGCGCGCGCCGGCCGTGTGGTGGCCTTCGCCGCCGTCCAGCGGCACGATCACGGTGAAGCGGTGCAGCCCGTCCTCGGCGCGGCGCTTGAGCTCCGCGAACAGCGGCTCGCCGCCGGCGGTCTGGTTGGCGATCACGAGCGTCTGCGTCGCCTCGGCGCGATCCTTGTCGAGGTCCACCACCACGTGCTGCACGGGCAGGCCGGTCGCGTCCTGCACGCGTTCGATCAGGTCGCGGCGCATCCAGCCCGAGCGCGTCTCGGGGTGGGTGGAGATGATGATCTCGTCGATCCCGTACTCGCGCACGGCGTCGAGCGTCGCGTTGAAGGGATCGGGGTCCATCACGTCGCCGCGGGCCTCGATGCCGAGCCCGCGCAGCGCTGAGAGGGTCGCCTCGACGCGATGCCGCGCGGCGTCGCGCACGGCCTCGTCGTAGATCACCAGGCCCGACTGCGGCTTGTTCTGCGGCGCGATCACGACGAAGCTCGCATCGCCCTGCTCGCTGCGCTTGCGGATCGCCTCGATCAGGCTGTATCCGCCGTGGGTGTCGTTCGCGACGACAAGGACGTTGGCCATGCGCTTCACCTCACTCCGTGGTCGGTGACGTCGCGACGCTGCCGGCCGGCGTGGGCTTCGCCTCGGCCGGCGACTGGAAGATGCCGTGGACCGCGCCGGGGATGCCGTACTCGTACGGACCGCCCACCACCGTCGGCACCGCGTCGAAGTTGAAGATCGGCGGCGGCGAGGAGACCTGCCACTCGAGCGTCAGCGCGCGCCAGGGGTTGGCCGAGGCGCGCGGGCCGAGCCGCCAGCTCACCACCATGTTGTAGAGGAACACCAGCATGCTGAGGCCGAGCAGGAAGCTCGCGATCGAGATCGCGAGGTTCATCCCCGCGAACTCCTGCGCGTAGTCGGCGACGCGGCGCGGCATCCCCTGAACGCCGATCACGTGCATCGGCGCGAAGGTGACGTTGAAGAAGACGAACGTGGCCCAGAAGTGCAGCTTGCCGAGCCGCTCGTCGTACATCCGCCCCGTCATCTTCGGGAACCAGTAGTAGACGCCGGCGAAGATCGTGAACAGCGAGCCGCCGAACAGCACGTAGTGGATGTGGGCGACGATGAAGTACGTGTCCGAGACGTGGATGTCGAACGGGATCATCGCCAGCATCACGCCGCTGATGCCGCCGCAGGTGAACGTCGTCAGGAAGCCGAGCGCGAACAGCATCGGCGTGTCGAGGTGCAGCACCCCGCGCCACAGCGTCGCGAGCCAGCTGAAGATCTTGATGCCGGTCGGCACCGCGATGATCGCCGTCGTGATCATCATCGGGATGCGGATCCAGCTCTGCATGCCCGAGACGAACATGTGGTGCGCCCACACGGTGAAGCCGAGCACGACGATCGCGATCAGCGAGAAGGCCATCATGCGGTAGCCGAAGATCGGCTTGCGCGCCTTCACCGACAGGACCTCGCTGATGATCCCGAAGCCCGGCAGCATCATGATGTAGACGGCCGGGTGGGAGTAGAACCAGAAGACGTGCTGGTACATCAGCACGCTGCCGTCCTTGCCGGCGCCGACGAACGCGTCGAAGAACTGGAAGCCGAGCGCTCGGTCGAGCAGCACGAAGAACTGCGAGGCGGCGATGAACGGCGTCGCGATCACGACCAGCAGCGAGGTCGAGAAGTTCGCCCACACGAGCAGCGGCATGCGGAAGAAGCTCATGCCCGGGGCGCGCATCGTGATGATCGTCACCAGGAAGTTCAGCGCCGTCGCGATCGAGGAGGCGCCCGCGAACTGCACGGCGATCGTGAAGAACATCTGGCCGATCGGCGCCTCCGTCGAGAGCGGCGCGTAGGCGGTCCAGCCGGTGGCGAACGAGCCGCCCGGGGCGAAGAAGCTGCCGACCATCAGCAGGCCGGCGAGCGGCAGCATCCAGAAGGACAGCGCGTTCAGCCGCGGGAAGGCCATGTCGGGCGCGCCGATCATCAGCGGGATCACGAAGTTCGCGAGGCCCGCGAAGACGGGGATCACGAACAGGAAGATCAGCAGCGCGGCGTGGACCGAGAACAGCCCGTTGAACTGCTGGCTGTTGACGAACTGCATGCCCGGCTGCGCGAGCTCCGCCCGCATCAGCATCGCGAGCAGGCCGCCGACGAACAGGAAGAAGAACGACGTGCAGACGTACTGGATCCCGATCACCTTGTGATCGGTGTTGACGCGGAAGTAGTCCTTCCAGCTGGTTGCGCCGTGCGAGGAATGGTCCTCGGGGCGCGTCGGGCGGCCGGAGACCCAGTAGAACCAGTAGTCGAAGCAGCCGATCCCGACGAGGAAGAACAGCGGCGCCGCGATCAGCGAGACGATCGTGACCGCGTCGCCGTCGTCCCACGCGTTGGGGAAGTGCATCGCGCTCCGCACGACCCCCACGAGCAGATAGGCGAACGCGATGCCGAGCACCGTGAACAGCCCTGCGCGGTACCAACCGGGGGCCCGGAGCTTGGCGGTCATATCTTGCGATCCTCCATCACTTCGACACGGTAGCCAAGTAGGCGACGAGCCCATCCAGTTGCTGTCTGGACAGCGTCTGCTCGAACGTGGGCGGCATGATGTTCGCCGAGTAGCCCGGAGCGATTCTCGCGTTCGGGTCGACGATGTCGGTACGGATCTCGTCTTCGCTCTGACCTCTCAGCGCTCTGTCGAGGTCGGGACCGGTGGTGCCGGTGGTGCCGGCGTCGGCGAGCGTGTGGCAGGCGCCGCAGCCGCCGTCGCCGGCGAAGGCGTCTCTGCCGAGCGCGATCAGCTGATCCTGCGAGAGCTGTCTCGCCGCGCCGCCGCCGGCGGCGTTCTGCGCCGGCGCCTGCTGGTCGGCGAGCCATCTGTCGAACGCGGCCGGAGTCAGGACGTGCGCGGTCGAGCGCATGACCGAATGGCCGAGCCCGCACAGCTCGGCGCAGACGACCGGGAAGGTGCCGAGCTTGGTGGGCGTCGCGCGCAGTCTCGTCGTGATGCCCGGAACGGCGTCGATCTTCACGCGGAAGGCCGGCACCCAGAAGTCGTGCAGGACGTCCTTCGTCTGGATGTCGAAGCGCACCGGCTTGTCCTTCGGCAGGTAGAGCTGGGTCGAGGTGACCGTTCTGCCGCCGGACTGCGGGTAGCTGAAGGTCCACGCGAACTGCACCGCCTGGACCTTGACGACGAGCTCGTCCGGGTGCTTGGTCTCGATGTCGTTCAGCACCGCGTAGGCGTAGCTGCACAGCGAGACGAGCAGGATCGCCGGGATCGCCGTCCAGAAGACCTCCAGGCGCGTGTTCCCGTGGATCGGCGGCCCGTCCTCGAGCTCCTGGCCGGGGCGCATGCGGAACGCCCACACGGAGTAGAGGACGACCGTCAGGACCAACACGAAGATCGGGATCGAGACGATCATCAACACGTCGTAGAGCGTGTCGATGGGGTGGTCCTGCTTCGCGGCGTCGGCCGGGAACCAGTTGATCCACAGCGCCAGGGCGATGCCGATCGCGGACGCGATCGCGCCGATGACGACCATCTGGATGATCGGGTGCCTACGCACCTTCATGTCCTCTCGCGAGCACCCTCAGAAACTCTCCGCGCGGGATCCTAAGGGACAGGCGAGATGGACCGCAAACCGGGACTGCGCCGGCCGACCGCACGGGCCGCGGCGAGCCGCTCCGGGCGCGCGGACGCTAGGCCGCGTGGCGCATCATGCTGCCGCGCTCGCGCATGCGGGTGCGGTAGGCCGACGGCACCGCGCCGAGGTGGCGGCGGAACGTCTTCGCGAACTGGGCCGGCTGGCGGTAGCCGACGCGGCGGGCGACCTCCCGGACCGTCAGCGAGCCGTTCGCGAGCAGGCCGGCGGCACGCTCCATCCGCACGCGCGTGAGGTGCTCGCGGAAGGTGGTGTGGCCGATCTCGGCGTACGCGCGCTGCAGCTGGCGACGCGAGCTGGCGACACGGCGGGCGATGTCGTCGAGCTCGAGATCCGACGCGTACTCGGCCTCGACGATCCGGATGGCCTCCGTGTAGAGCTGCGTGCGGTGGCGGACGGTTCCGGGTCGTTGCATGTGCACCAGATACGTATGGACGCCACGTTTGGTTCCCATTCCGCGCAGGAAAGCTGCAATCTGGCGCAATCGCGCGCTTTGGGTACGAGAGCGGTTCGCGCGCTGATCGGCCGGCGCGATGCATCGCGAGGCGACCGGCTGGTTATGCTTGAGGCAATCGTTGCAAGCCAAACGGAGGCGCACCATGCAAGTACGTGAGGGGATGAGCGCGACCGCGTTGACGGTCGGTCCGGGCCACACGCTGCGCGAGGCCGCACGGCTCATGCACGAGCGCCGGGTGGGGTCGGCGATCGTGGTCGACGCCGATCAGCCCGGACCGGGGCTCATCACCGAGCGCGACGTGCTGACGGCGATCGGGCGCGGGCTCGATCCGGACCGGGAGCGCGTCTGCGACCACCTCACGAGCGAGCTCGTGTTCGCGGCGCCCGACTGGTCGCTCGAGCAGGCGGCCTGCGAGATGGTGCGCGGCAACTTCCGCCACCTGCTCGTCGTCGAGGGCGGCGAGATCGCCGGCGTGCTCTCGATGCGCGACGTCGTGCGCTGCTGGACGGAGGACGGCGCTGTGTGTGCTGTGCCTCTGAGCGCGACTGCGGGTTGACGCGGGTCACGCTAGATCTGGCGAAGCGATCGTCGTCGCTGGCAAGGAAGCAGGGGTGAAGCCGTACTTGAGTACGGCGAACCCCGATGACGCCGCCAGCGGCGGCGAGGGCGAGCCAGGCTAGTGGGACGAGTGCTCGGGCGGGAGAGCTGCGATGTCGCGGCGCGTCGACGCGATCCACTTGACCGTCGTCACGACGAACAGGATCCCGCCGACGACGCTCAGCACCCAGCCGAGCGTGATCCCGATGATCGCGAGCGTGAGGCCCGCCGCGTTGAGGATCGGCAGGAGGCTCGGACCGGGGAGGTGGATCTCCTCGCCGACGGGCGGCGGGGTCTGCTCGGGGTTCGTCATGGTCAGGAGATGTAGATCGCGGCGGCCAGGAACGAGGCGCCGAACATGAAGACGCAGACCGCCGTGGCGATCAGGGCCGAGCGGATGTTCTTGCGTGCGAGGCGACGGTCCATGAGGGCGGGAATCCTATCGGTCTGGGATGCGGGATGAGGCGCCGTCAGAGCTTGGCGTCGGCCACCATCGCGGCGAACAGCAGCGCGAGGTAGAGCAGCGAGTACAGGTACAGGCGCAGCGCGGCGCGGCGATCGGGGTTGCGCTGCAGCCGCACCGCGAGCCACAGGAAGATGCCGCCGAGCACGCCGGCCGCTGCCGCGTAGAGGCCGTCGAACAGGCGCCCCGCGAACGGCAGGAGCGTGATCGCGACGAGCAGCACGCTGTAGAGCGTGATCTGCCGGCGCGTCTCGTCTTCGCCGCGCACGACCGGCAGCATCGGGACGTTGACCTTCGCGTACTCGTCCTTCATCAGCAGCGAGAGCGCCCAGAAGTGCGGCGGGGTCCAGTAGAAGACGATCGCGAACAGGTAGAGCGCGGAGCCGTCGAGCCCGCCGGTGACGGCCGCCCAGCCGACGAGCGGGGGGACGGCGCCGGCGGCGCCCCCGATCACGATGTTCTGCGGCGTCGAGCGCTTGAGCCACAGCGTGTAGACGAACACGTAGCCGAGGAAGCCCGACAGCGCGAGCAGCGCGGCGACGACGTTGACGGTCAGGCTCAGCTCGGCGAACGACAGCGCCGCGAGCGCGATGCCGAAGGTCAGGGCGGCGCGCGGCGAGATGCGGCCCGCCGGGATCGGGCGCGTGGCGGTGCGCGCCATCTGCACGTCGATGTCGCGGTCGTACCAGTGGTTGACCGCGCCCGCGCCGCCGGCGGACAGCGCGCCGCCGAGCAGCGTCAGCAGGATCAGCCCGATCGACGGGCTGCCGGCGACCTCCATCGTCGCCACCGTCGTGAGCAGCAGCAGCAGCTGGACGCGCGGCTTCGTCAGCGTGACGTAGTCGGCCACCAGCTGGCGCACGCTCGCGCGCGCGACAACCGCGGTAGGGGGGGTGAGGCGAGACGCTTCCACGACCGTCGGGCAGCCTAGCGCGTGGCTCGGGTCCTTCGGGCCGCCGACGTCAGACGAAGCTGACGGGCTGACCCTCGGCCTCGCTGTGCGCGATGCCGGACTGACGCTCGACCTGGCGGCGGATGTCCTTCATCGGCTCGACCGAGCGGATGCGCGGCACGACGTCGAAGTTGTTGACCGGCGGCGGCGAGGTGGTGAACCACTCGAGCGTGTTCGCCTTCCACGGATCCGGACCGGCGACCGCGCCGCGCTTGTAGCTGCGCACGAAGTTGACGACCGACAGCAGGATCCCGAAGCCGAGGATGAACGAGCCGACCGTCGAGATCTGGTTGTAGGCCGTCAGGCCGGCGTCGGCCGGGTACTGGTAGACGCGCCGCGGCATGCCCGAGAGGCCCGCCGCGTGCTGGACCAGGAACGTCACGTTGAAGCCGACGAACATGAACCAGAAGGAGGCCTTGCCGAGCGGCTCGCTCAGCATCCGGCCCGTGATCTTCGGATACCAGTAGTAGAGGCCGCAGAAGATCGTGAAGACGGCGCCGCCCATCAGCACGTAGTGGAAGTGCGCCACGACGAAGTACGTGTCGGTCAGCTGCCAGTCGACGGGGAAGACGGCGAGGAAGATGCCGGTGATGCCGCCGACGACGAAGATCGAGATGAAGCCGGCGGCGAAGTAGAGCGGCGTCTTGAACTCGATGTTGCCGCGCCACAGCGTCGCGATCCAGTTGAAGATCTTCACGCCCGTCGGCACCGCGATCAGGAACGACGAGAGCATGAAGAAGCCGAGCACGACGGTCGGCACCGGCACCGCGAACATGTGGTGGGCCCACACGAGCGCCGCGAGGAAGGCGATCACGACGGTCGAGGCGGCGATCGCCTTGTAGCCGAAGATCGGCTTGCGCGCGAACACCGGCAGGACCTCGGAGATGATCCCGAAGCCCGGCAGGATCATGATGTAGACCTCGGGGTGCCCGAAGAACCAGAAGAGGTGCTGCCACAGGATCGGCGAGCCGCCCTCGGTCGGGTCGAAGAAGTGGGTGCCGAAGTTGCGGTCCGTCAGCAGCATCGTGACGGCGCCGGCGATCACCGGCAGCGCGAGGATCAGCAGCAGCGCGTAGATCAGGATCGCCCACACGAACAGCGGCAGGCGGCCCCAGCCCATCCCGGGCGCGCGCATGTTCACGATCGTCGCGTAGAAGTTGATCGCGCCGACGAGCGAGGAGATGCCGGTGATGTGGATCAGGTAGATCCAGGCGTCCTGGCCGCCGCTCGGCGTGTAGATCGCGCTCGACAGCGGCGTGTAGGAGAACCACCCGGCCTCCGGCGGCTGCCAGAACAGCGAGCTGTAGAAGACGATGCCGCCGAACAGGAGGAGCCAGTACGAGAGCGCGTTGAGGCGCGGGAAGGCCATGTCGCGCGCGCCGATCATCAGCGGCAGGAAGTAGTTCGCGAAGCCCGCCATCATCGGCACGACGAACAGGAAGATCATCGTCGTGCCGTGGAGCGTGAACAGCTCGTTGTAGTGCTCGGGCGTCAGCAGGTTGTTGTTCGGCGTCCCCAGCTGGAGCCGGATCAGCAGCGCCTCGACGCCGCCGATCAGGAAGAAGGCGAACGTCGTGACGATGTAGAGGATCCCGATCTTCTTGTGGTCGGTCGTGGTGAACCACTCGGTCCACCGCGCGCGCGTGGGCTCGGCCGTGACCTCGTGGGCGATCACCTGCGGCACCGGCTTCAGTGCTGGGGCGGTGGTGGCCATGATCGGTTCGGGTTCCTTTGTGTCTCTACTGGTTCGGGAGGCGGCGCTAGATGGCTCAGCCGTCTACAGGATGCCGTCGTCGGTGAGCTGTCTGCGCAGGTCGACGACCTGTCTGTTCGCGTCGCCGATCGCCGCTCTCTGGTCGGCGAGCCACGTCTCGTACTCGCCGGGCGTCACGACTCTCACGCGCGCCGTCATGTCGGCGTGGTTGCGGCCGCACAGCTCGGCGCACTGGCCCTTGTACAGCTCGCCGGCGCGAGGCGCCTTGAACCACGTGAAGTTGCGGTAGCCCGGGACGGCGTCGAACTTGCCGCCGAGCTTGGGGATCCACCAGGAGTGGATGACGTCGGTCGCCTGGATGTCGAGCACGACCGTCGTGTTCGCCGGCACCACCATCTCCTGGTAGGAGTAGGGCAGGCCGAAGGCGTTGGACTTGCAGCTCGCGCCGTACGTGTAGCGCCAGATGTACTGGCGGCCGGTCACGCAGACGGTGAGCTTCCTGCCGTTCGGCGGCGTCGGCTCCGTCGTCGAGGCGGTCAGCACGCCGTCGGCGAGCTGAAGGCCGTTGGCGCCGCTGTTGGGCGGGTCCTGGATCGAGGACAGCTTCGCGAAGGTGACGGCCGAGAGGACGACGAGGATCAGCGCGGCGCCGACGGTCCAGGAGATCTCCAGGCGCGTGTTGCCGTGGATCTGGGCGGCGACGCGGCCCTTCTTGGCGCGGAACTTGATCAGCGAGTAGAACAGCGCACCCTCGACGACCACGAACACGACGATCGCGATGTAGAGGATGATCTTGTACAGCGAGTCGATCTGGTCGGCGTTCGGCGACCCACCCGATTCAGGGGTGAGGAAGTCGGCGAACGCGCCGCTGGCGAAGACGAGCGAACCGGCCGTCGCGAGCAGCAGAGCCGCGACGAGGCGGCGGCGGAAAGAGGATTCAGGTCGCAAGGCGGCGCGGATTCTACTCATGCGGCGGCGGAGTGCTCCTCACCGGCCCTCGAACGCCGCCGGGCGCTTCTGCAGGAACGCCGTCACGCCCTCGATGAAGTCCCGCGTGGCGGCCTGCTCCTGCTGGATCGCCGCCTCGAGCTCGAGCTGCTGCTGCAGCTGCGCGTACGCCCACGCGTTGAGCTGGCGCTTGGCGCCCGCGTAGGACAGCGTCGGACCGGTCGCGAGGCGCGCCGCGAGCGCATCCGCCGCGGCCTGCAGCTCGCCGTCGGGGTGTACGGCGTTGACGAGGCCCCACTCGAGCGCCTTCGGGCCGTGGACGCGCTCGCCGAGCATCGCCATCTCGAGCGCCCGCGTGAGCCCGACGCGCGCCGGGATGAACGCCGAGGAGCCGCCGTCCGGCACGAGTCCGATGTTCACGAACGCCAGCAGGAAGTAGGCCGACTCGGCGCACAGGATCAGGTCGCACGCGAGCGCGAGCGAGCAGCCGACCCCGACCGCGCCGCCGTTGACCGCCGCGACGACCGGCTTCGGCAGCTCGCGGATCGTCGTGATGACCGGGTGGTAGCGCTCGTGCAGCGAGGTCTGCAGGTCGGGCTTGCCGTCGGGCGTGGGGTCGAAGCCGGCGGACAGGTCGGCGCCCGAGCAGAAGCCGCGGCCCGCGCCGGTCAGCAGCACCGCGCGCAGCTCGTCGTCCTCGGCGACGCGCGCGAAGGCGGCCTTCAGATCGCGCGTGAGCGTCGCCTCCCACGCGTTCATCTTGTCGGGTCGGTTGAGCTCGATGCGCGCCGCGCCGCCGGCGCGCTGGAGGTTCACGGTCTCGTAGGCGTGCAGCAGCTCGTAGTCGCTCATGCGGCCGGACTCTAGGTCTGCGCATCCGCGCGTGCGCCGGCCGGCGCGAGACGCCCCTCATATACTCCCCGCGCTTTGCGGAAGTCCAAGGCCATCCGAGCCGCGGCGTGGGTCGCTGTCGCCGCCGGCGTCGCCGCGCCGCTCGTGCGTCGCAGGATGCGCCTGAGCAAGCCGGTCGTGCTCGCGACGTCGGCCGCCGCGCCGGTTGCGATCTGCATCGCGCTGCCGCGCACGCGCACGCGCGACGTGGCCGCGTGCGCGCTGCAGATGTGGGCCTACCTGGCCGCCTACGAAATGCCGAACGACGATCCCGACGCCCTGCGCGAGCGCGTGCGGATCGACTATCCGGTCCAGATCGACCGCGTGCTCGGGCTCGGCGTGCCGCCGACGCTGCGGCTCCAGAAGCTGCTGCGCCCGCCCGGAGAGATCCGTCGTGTCGAGAAGGTGCTGGTGTGGACGCACTGGCTGTGGTTCGCGGTCCCGCACGCGGCGACGGCCTACGTGCTCATACGCGAGCGCGAGCGCTTCGGACGCGCCGCCGCGACCACCTACGCCGTCTTCGACCTCGGCGCGCTCGTCTATCACCTGCTGCCGACCGCGCCGCCCTGGTACGCGGCCGAGAGAGGCCGCCTCGGCGACGCGCGCACGCCGCCCGTGCGGCGCATGATGGTCGAGTACGGGGAGCAGTTCTGGAAACACCGCTGGGGCCCGCTCTACTCTGTGCTGGGAGGCAATCCCCTCGCCGCGATGCCCTCCCTCCATTTCGCGACATCCGTGAACGCCGCGCACCTGCTCGCCGAGTCGGGGCCGGTCGAGGGCGCGATCGGCTGGACGTATGCGCTCACGCTCGGACTCGCGCTCGTGTACCTGGGCGAGCACTACGTCGCGGACCTGCTCGCGGGGCTGATGCTGACGGAGAGCGTGCGCGCACTGGCGCCGGTCGTCGGGCCCTCGCTCGAGCGGACCGCGCGCGTCGTGCAGGCGATCGAGGCGCAGGCGCATCCCTGATGGCTGAGGACGCCGTCGAGCGCGCTGCGCGGGCCGGGCTCCAGGAGCCCTCGACGGCGCCGCTCGACGCGCCGGCCGGCGCGGACGGTCGTCGCTACGGCGACGAGGAGGACATGCCGCGCGTCGCCCTGACGCGGCGCCGCGTGATCGCCTTCGCGCTCTTCGTCGCGCTGTCGATCGCGCTGCTCTACGTCGTCCTGCCGCAGATCGGCGGCGTCAGCGACGCGTACAAGAGAGTCTCCGACGGCGACCATGCATGGCTGGCGGCGGCGTTCGCCTTTCAGGTCGCGTCGATCGCGAGCTACGTGGCGCTGTTCCACGGCATCCACGTGCCGCCCGGCTCGCCGCTCACGCACGGCGACAGCTACCTGATCACGATGGCGAGCCTCGCGGCGACGCGGCTGTTCGCGGCGGGCGGGGCCGGCGGCGTCGCGCTGACGGCGTGGGCGCTGCGGCGCTCCGGCATGGAGCGGCGCGAGGTGGCCGAGCGGATGATCGCGTTCCTCGTCGTGCTCTACGGCGTGTACGTGTGCGCGATGTTCATGTGCGGTGTCGGGCTGCGCGTCGGGATCCTGCCGGGCGAGGCGCCGTTCGGCCTGACGGTCGTGCCGGCGATCATCGGCGGCATCGCGATCGTCTTGTTCGGCGGGCTCGCGCTCGTGCCGGAGGACTTCGAGCAGCGGATCGAGCGGATGGCGCCGCGCCGGCCGCGGCTCGCGCGCTGGCTGCGGCGCTTCGCGCTCGCGCCGGCCTCGATGCGCGGCGGGATCCGCTTCGCGCTCTACAAGGCGGTCCACCCCGACTGGGCGATGCTCGGCGCGATCACGTGGTGGGCCTTCAACGTCGGGATCCTGTGGGCGTCGTTCCGCGCCTTCGGCTCCTCGCCGCCGATCGCCGTGCTGGTGCAGGCGTTCTTCGTCGGCATGCTCGCGAACCTGCTGCCGATCCCCGGCGGCATCGGCGGGGTGGACGGCGGCATGATCGGCGCGCTCGTGGCGTTCGGGATCCCGGCCGGCACGGCGGTGCTGGCGGTGCTCTCGTATCGTCTGTTCGCGTTCTGGCTGCCGACGGTGCCGGGCGTGATCGCCTACTTCCAGCTGCGCCGGCGCGTCCAGGCGTGGCGGCACCGGCTCTCGCCGGTGTAGGCAGGCGCTATACTTTGTGAAGTATTGGAACGGAGCGGGAATGGCTGACGTCGAGGACGTGATCATCATCGGGAGCGGACCGGCCGGCTACACGGCCGCGCTCTACACCGCGCGCGCGAACCTCGATCCGCTCGTGATCGAGGGCTTCGCGTGGGGCGGCCTGCTGCAGCAGACGACCGACGTCGAGAACTTCCCCGGCTACCCCAGAGGGATCATGGGGCCGGAGATGATGCAGGACCTGCGCGACCAGGCCGAGCGCTTCGGCACGCGCTTCATCACCGACGACGCGACGCGCGTCGAGCTGACGGACGGCGGTGTGCAGACCGTCTGGATCGGCGACGAGGCGCACCGCGCGAAGGCGGTCGTGCTCGCGACCGGCGCCCAGCACAAGAAGCTGGGCATCGACGGCGAGGAGCTGCTGTCCGGCCGCGGCGTCTCCTACTGCGCCACCTGCGACGCCGCCTTCTTCAAGGAGCACGACACGGTGATCGTGGGCGGCGGCGACTCGGCGATGGAGGAGGCGATCTTCCTCGCCAAGTTCGCCGCCAGAGTCCATGTGATCCATCGCCGCGACGAGTTCCGCGCCTCGCCGATCATGCTCGACCGCGCGAGAGCGGTCGAGAACATCGAGTTCCTCACGCCGTACGTGCCGGAGGAGTTCGTCGCGGGCGAGAACGGCTCGCTGGCGAGCGTGCTGGTGCGCCATGCCGAGACGGGCGAGCCGCGCCACGTGCCGGCGACGGGGGCGTTCGTCGCGATCGGGCACGTGCCGCAGTCCGAGCTGTTCGCGGGTCAGGTCGACGTCGACGAGAACGGCTACGTCAAGACCGCCGGCCACACGACGCGCACGACGCTCGCGGGCGTCTTCGCCGCCGGCGACCTCGTCGACCACACCTACCGCCAGGCGATCACCGCCGCCGGCTCCGGCTGCAAGGCCGCGCTCGACGCCGAGTGGTACCTGCGCGACACGCCGCCCGACGTGACGGCGCGGCCCGCGTCGGAGACGATCGAGGCCTGACGCGCACCGGCGGGCGGCGGCCGCCGCACCGTCGCTCCGGTTGGCGGTAGGTTGCGCCCGTGGAGGCGGGGTGGGAACTCAAGCCGCGGCGCGGAGCGGATGTGCCGCCCGCATGGCGCGCCGAGGTGCTCGCGCGCGTGCATGACATGCGCGGGCGCGCGCTCGTCGCCGCGCAGGGGCAGCTGAGCGCCCAGGACCAGGCGCGCGTCGCTGCCGTCGGGCATCTGCTCGACGGCGCGGAGGCCGCAGCCGCGAAGCCCGGTTGGTGGGGGCGCCGCTTCGCAGCGTGGTGGAGCGGGTCGACGATCGACTATGCGTGGGACTCGGTCCAGCGCGCGGAGCTGGCGCTGATCGACGTCGTCCCCGAAGCGGAGCTGTACGGGACGGTCGCGCCGCTGCTGCGCTGGATGCGCCAGGTGCTGCCCGAGCGGGAGGCCGAGGCCTGGCGGGAGAAGCTCGAGCGGTGGACGAGCGCAGACAGGGTCCAGCGCGACGTGCTGCGCCAGGCGCTCGGCGACGTGATCGCCGCGAACCGCGACTGGCACTCGAGCCTGCGCGCGTTCCGCAACGTGATTCTGTGCGCGGCGACGGGCCTGGCGCTGCTGCTCGTCCTGCTCAGCGGCTGGCACCTGGCGAACAACAGCATCGTGCCGCTGTGCCCTTCCGGCGGCACCGCCGCCTGCTTCGGCGGCTCCTCGTCGGGCAAGACGGTGATCGAGGTGGAGCTGGTGGGAATGCTCGGAGGCCTGCTCGGCAGCGCGTTCCTGCTCGGGAAGCTGAGAAAGCCGCCGGCGCGCTACAACGTGCTGCTGCCGCAGATCGTCCTGAAGGCGGTCACGGGAGCGGCGGCCGCGCTCGTCGGCGTGCTGTTCGTCCAGTCCGGGCTGGTGCTCTCGCCGCCGCACCAGGACCGCTCCGCGGCCGTCCTGCTCGCGTACGCGTTCACGTTCGGCTTCTCGCAGCAGTTGCTGACGCAGCTGGTCGACAGACAGTCGCGGACGCTGCTCGCACCGCCGGGGAAGACCGCGGCCTAGAAGACGCTGAAGTCGATCTCGAGCGTCGGGTCGACGGCGAGCGCGGCCTGCAGCGAGCCGGCGAGTGCGGCGACGATCAGCTCCCGCAGCTGCTCGGCCGACAGGTCGCGGTGGTCGAGCCAGTCGAGGCTGACGCCCTCGATGAACGACAGCCACCCCTCGAGCGCGGTGCGCAGCGTGGGGGAGGGCTCTGTCTGGTGCGCGACGCCCCCGGCGATCAGGCGCAGGAACTCCGCGCGGTCGCGGTCGCGGATGGCGCGCACCTCCGGATCGGAGCCGAGGCCGGCGAGGTGCAGCGCGCGGAAGCGGTCCGAGGCCTCGTCGACGAACGCCAGGTAGGCGTCGAGCGTGCGGCGCAGGCGCTCCGCCGGCGGCAGCGCCGGGTCGGGCTGGGCGAGCGCGAGCAGCTCGTCGGCCTCGGCGCGGATCGTCGCGAGGTAGAAGCCGCGTTTGCTTCTGAAGTAGTAGTAGAGGAGGCCCTTCGCGACGCCGGCGGCGGCCGCGACGTCGTCGATCGACAGCTCGTCGTAGGCGTGCTTGGCGAACAGCTGGCGACCGATCGCGAGCAGCTCGGCGCGCCGGTCGGCGGCAGGAGCCGCGAGTGTGTCTTGACTTCCGTTCAAAGCGCTGTCTATCGTACTCGGCATGAGCTTGAACGATGTTCAAACCGCGGGCTCGCCGCAGAAGGCGGCCGACCTGATCTCCTACGAGGACCTCTACGCGCGCTGGGAGCAGGGCAACTGGAGCGCCACCGAGCTCGACTTCGCCGAGGACGCGCGCCAGTGGCGCGAGGAGCTGACCGACTTCGAGCGCAAGGCCGCCCTGTGGAACTACGCGCTGTTCTTCTGGGGGGAGGACGCGGTCGCCGACAACCTCTCGCCGTACATCGACGCGGCGCCGCTGGAGGAGCAGAAGTACTTCCTCACCACGCAGCAGGTCGACGAGGCGCGCCACGCGGTCTTCTTCAAGCGCTTCATGCACGAGGTCTGCGGACTCGGCAACGGGACCGCGGCGAGCGGGCTGAACGCGATCAGGCCGGAGCTGACGTGGGGCTTCCGCAAGGTCTTCGACCGCCTCGACACGATGGCCGACGAGCTGCGCAAGGACCGCTCGCCGGCGAAGCTGTCGGCCGCGGTCACGCTCTACCACATGGTGATCGAGGCGACGCTCGCGCAGCCCGGGCAGCACTTCATCACCGCCTACCTGGAGCAGCGCGGCATCCTGCCGGCGTTCCGCGAGGGCATGACCCAGATCGCGCGCGACGAGCAGCGCCACATCGCGTTCGGCGTGAAGCTGCTGGCCGACGTGGCGTCCGAGGACCCGCGCTGCCGCCGCGCCGTCGCCGACCTGCTGCGCGAGGTCACGCCGTGGGGCGCCGCGGTGCTGCAGCCGCCGGACTGGGACCGGCGCTACACGGAGGTGTTCGGCTTCTCGCTCGAGGACATCGGCGAGGAGGGCGTCACGTCGCTGCAGACGAAGCTGCGCAGCGCCGGCATGCCGATCGACGAGCTGCCGGGTCCGGCGATCCTGCCGCAGGGCGAGACGCCGCGGGAGCTGGCGACGCGCGGCCCGCTGCTCGTGCAGGCCGGTCTGCTCGGCGAGAGACAGGCGGCGCCGCCGAAGGACGCCGCGTCGATCGAGCTCGTGATGGACGCGGTGCGCCGCGGCCTGCCGGAGACGAACGGCACGGCGCTGTCCGTGCAGTTCGCCTTCTCCGACGTCGAGCCGTGGGTGCTGCGACTCGTGCCGGGCGGCGACCCGGTCGTCGAGCGCGGCCGCGAGCCGCGGGCGGACGTGACCCTGCGCACGAGCTGGGACGACTGGCTCGACGTCGCGGGAGCGCGGGTGAATCCGGGCCACGCGATCATGCGCGGCAGGTTGAAGCCGCGCGCGCGGCTGTCGGCGCTGAAGCTGCTGCCGGCGGCGCTGGGCGGGCGGGGCTAGGGCGTCGGCGCGGGCGCTATGAGCGCCCGCATCTTCACGGCGTCAGCACGATCTTCAGCGCCTCGCGGGCGTCGTAGACCCTATAGGCCTCCGGCGCGTCAGCCAGCGTCATGTGGTGGGTGACGAGGGGGGCGGGGTCGAGGATGCCGGCGCTCATCAGCGCGAGGACGCGGTCGACGTGGGCGATCACGTTGGCGAGCCCGAGCCGCAGCTGGAGTCCCTTGAGCCAGGCGAGGCCGAGCGGGATCTCGCCCTTGCCGGCGTAGGCGCCGATCCCCGACACGACGCCGGCGTCGCGCGTGAGGCTGACGGCGAGCGCGAGCGGGCCGGGGTCGCCGACGGCGTCGACCGTCACGTCGACGCCGCCGCCGGTTGCCGCGCGGACCGCGCGCTTGGGGTCGTCGTCCGTCAGGTGCAGCGGAATCGCGCCGAAGCGCTCGGCCATCGCGAGCCGATCCGCGACCGTGTCGATCGCGTAGACCTGCGCGGCTCCCGAGGCCTTCGCGGCCTGGATCGCGCACAGCCCGACCGGGCCGAGCCCGAGCACCGCAACCGTGTCGCCCGCTCTCACGCCGGCGTGCGCGATCGAGTGGTAGCCGGTGCCCATCACGTCGCCGGCGAACAGCGCGACGTCGTCGCTCATGCCCTCCGGCACGCGCCGCAGCGTCAGGTTCGCGTGCGGCACGAGCAGCGCCTCCGCCTGCGCGCCCTGCAGGTCGCCGAGCTTCGAGCCGTGTCCGAACGTGCGCCCGTGCGAGCAGCGGTGGTAGTCGCCGCGGATGCACGGCGTGCACGTCGCGCAGGCGGTCACGAACGTCCCCAGCACGCGATCGCCGACGGCGACGCGCTCGACCTGCTGGCCGGCGTCGATCACCGTGCCGACGAACTCGTGCCCGATCGTGAAGCCCCGCTCGACCGGCACGCGCCCGTGGTAGATGTGCAGGTCCGAGCCGCAGATGCCGCTCGCGTCGATGCGGACGATCGCGTCGTCCGGCGCGCTCAGGACGGGATCGGCGACCTCCTCGACGGCGACCTCGCCGGGAGCCTGGAAGGTGACGGCATGCATGGTCAGTCGGCCTCCGAGTCGTCGTAGGTGAAGAAGCCCTCGCCGGTCGCCCGCCCGATCCGCCCGGACAGCACGAGCCGGCGCAGCAGCGGCGCGGCGCGGTAGCGCTCCTCGCGGTACTCGTCGGACAGTGCGTCGAGCACGGAGAGCACGTGGTCGAGTCCGATCGCGTCGCCCCATGCGAGCGGCCCGCGCGGGTGGTTCAGACCGTGGACCATGCCGGCGTCGAGGTCGGCCGGCGTGCCGACGCCCTCGCCGACCGCGAACGCCGCCTCGTTGACGAGCTGGCAGACGATCCGCCCGAGCACGAGCCCGGGGGCATCGCCGACCCACTCGGCGTGCAGCCCGAGCGTCGCGAAGAAGCGCTCGGCGGCGCTCGCCGCCGCGTCGAGCGAGTCCGGCCCGCGCGTCAGCTCGACGAGCCCGCCCGGCTCCAGCGGCGGCAGCGCGTGGAAGCCGACGGCGGCTCCGCCCGGGTCGACGGCACTCAGCGACCCCTCGTGCAGGCAGATCGCCTGCGGGCCGCCCTGCAACGGCGGATCGTCCTCGCCGGCACCGCAGTCGAGGATCAGGAACGGCACCTCGCCGTCGACCTCGGACGGCGTGCGCGCATCCCAGCCGGCGTCCTCGGCCCGCTCGAGCAGCAGGTGCGCGAACGGGATCTCGCCGGCGATCACGACGATCGGGCCGCCGGGCGCCTTCGGCAGCGCCGCCTGCGGTGCGGGCGGATCCTCCGGCCGGTGCGGGCCGTCGCGGTAGTCGTAGAAGCCGCGGCCGGACTTGCGCCCGGTGCGCCCGGCGGCGACCATCCGCGCGCTCAGCGGCGACGGGCGCCAGCGCGGCTCCCCGAACGACAGCTCGTGGAACGACTTCGAGACGTCGAAGCCGACGTCGACGCCGACGAGGTCCATCAGCTCGAACGGGCCCATGCGGAAGCCGCCGCCGAGGCGCGCGATGCGGTCGACCTGGTCGACCGTCGCGATCCGCTCGGTCACGCAGCGCAGCGCCTCCAGCCCGAACGGGCGGTTCGCGCGGTTGACGAGGAAGCCGGGTCCGTCGGCCGCGTCGATCACGACCTTGCCCATCGCCGCTCCGAGCGCGCGGGCGCGCGCGAGCGCCGCCTCGCCGGAGTCCCCGCCGGCGACGACCTCCAGCAGTCTCATCAGCGGCGCCGGGTTGAAGAAGTGCATGCCGACGACGCGCTCCGGGTTGCGCGTCACGGCGCCGGCGATCGCCGTGATCGGGATCGACGAGGTGTTCGACGCCAGCACGCAGTCGGGCGCGACGATCTCCGCCAGCCGCGCGAACAGCTCGCGCTTGAGCTCCAGCCGCTCGGGTGCCGCCTCGATCACCAGCTCGCACGGCTCCAGCGCCTCGAGCGTGTGCGTCGGCTCCAGCCGCGCGCTCGCCGCCTCGGCGCCCTCGGCGCTCCAGCGTCCGCGCTCGGCGCCCTTCGCGAGGTTCGCGCGCAGCGCCTCGACGCCGCGGTCGAGCGCGGCATGGTCGGGGTCGTGCAGCAGCGTGCGCGCGCCCGCCAGCACGGCGAGCTGGGCGATCCCGCCGCCCATCGTGCCGGCGCCGACGACGCCGACGGTGGCTGGGGGTGGGTGGGCGGGACCCTGTGACACGGCCGCGGTCACCCGGTCAGCGCGTTGATCCCGGTCGCCGCGCGGCCGATGATCAGCTTCTGGATCTGGGAGGTGCCCTCGTACAACGTCGTCACGCGCACGTCGCGGAAGTATCGCTCGACCGGGTGATCGTCGACATAGCCGGAGCCGCCGTGCAGCTGGATCGCCGTGTTGGCGGTGCGCACCGCCGCCTCGGTCGCGAACAGCTTCGCGATCGACGTCTCGGTGGTGGAGGGCTTGCCCTGGTCCTTCAGCACGCCGGCGCGCCAGGCCAGCCCGCGCGCGGCCTCCATGTCGACGACCATGTCGGCGATCATCGCCTGCACGAGCTGGAACGAGGCGATCGGCTTGCCGAACTGCTCGCGCTCCTTCGCGTAGGAGACGGACGCGTCGATGCAGCCCTGCATCACGCCGACGCAGCCGCACGAGACCGAGTAGCGGCCCGAGTCCAACGCGGACATCGCGACCTTGAAGCCGTCGCCGATCCCGCCGAGCATCGCGTCGTCGGGCACCGCGACCTCGTCCAGCGCCAGCTCCGCCGTGTCGGACCCGCGCAGTCCGAGCTTGTGATGGATCGGCTGCGCCGTGAAGCCGTCCGCTCTCGTGTCGACGAGGAAGCAGGCGAGCCCGCGATAGCCGAGCTCGGGGTCGGTCTGGGCGAAGATCAGCGCGACGTCGGCGTGGCAGCCCTGCGAGATGAACATCTTGGAGCCGGAGATCGACCAGCCGCCGTCGACCCGCTTCGCGCGCGTCTTCTGGTTGGCGGCGTCGGAGCCGGTGTCCGGCTCGGTGAGGCCGAAGCAGCCGAGCCACTCGCCAGACGTGAGCCTCGGCAGGTACGCCTGCTTCTGCTCCTCCGTGCCCCACTTGAGGATCGCCGAGCAGACGAGCGAGGTCTGCACCGAGACGACCGTGCGCATCGAGGAGCAGCCGCGGCCGATCTGCTCGACGACGAGGCCGTAGGAGATGTAGTCGAGGCCGGCGCCGCCGTACTCGCGCGGGACGATCGCGCCGAGGTAGCCCTGCGCGGCCATCTTGGCGACCAGCTCGGTGTCGAAGCGGGCGTTGCGGTCGTTGTCGCGAGCGCGCGGGACGATCTCGTTGTCGGTGAACTCGCGCGCGGTGTCGCGGATCAGGCGCTGCTCGTCGGTCAGGTCGAAGTCCATGGCCGGCACGCTAGTACGCGCGCCGCAGCCGAACCCCCGGTTCGTCCGCCACGGCTCCCGACCGCGGGGGCTGTGCGGCCGGGAGCCGGATGGGACGTCCGCTTGAACACCTGCCGTCGCTGCGAGTTGCGAAGCGACCTAGACTCGGGCGATGGACCCCTTCCTCGCGATCGTGCTCGGCTCGATCGGGTTCGCCCTCGTGGCGTTCATCGTGATCGGGATCCTCAACTCGCCGGGCACCGGCTCCGAGCAGCTCGGCTGGAAGGCCTCGCACGAGCACGACCGCACGCAGTCGGTGCGCGAGGCGGAGGACCTGGAGCAGATGCTGGAGGCGGCGAACGCGCGCCGGCGCGCCCGCGGCGAGGCCGAGCTCACCGTCGATGGCCTCCTCCAAGACGAGGACGTGCGCCGCGGCTACATGTGACAGGCTCCGCGCCTCATGGCGCGGGTCTTGATCGTCGGATGCGGATGCCGCGGGCAGGCGCTCGCGCGCGCGCTGCGCGAGCAGGGGCACGCGGTGCGCGGGACGACGCGCAGCGAGCGGCGGCGCGGCGCGATCGAGGCGGCCGGGGCGGAGGTGTGGATCGGCGATCCGGATCGGATCGCGACGATCAGCTACGCGCTCGCCGACGTGACGATCCTCTGCTGGCTGATGGGCTCGGCCGACGGTCCCGCCGAGAAGGTCGAGGCGCTGCACGGCTCGCGGCTCAGAATGCTGCTCGAGCGCACGATCGACACGACGGTGCGCGGACTCCTCTACGAGGCGGCGGGCAGCGTCGATCCGGACCTGCTTGCGGCCGGCGCCGAGACCGTGCGCGCCGCCTGCGGCTACTCGGAGATCCCGCATGCGCTGCTCGAGGCGGACCCGGCCGAGCACGACGCCTGGCTCGCCGCCGCGCTGCGCGCGATCGACGAGCTGCTCGCGTACGAGCGCGCCTGAGCGCCGGCGCTATCCTCGACTCCAGAAAAGGCTAAAAGCCGATAGGAGTTTGGAGGTTCCCCCAATGGCCGAGTACGCGAAGGACGTGCTGGTGGAGCCCGAGTGGCTTCAGCAGCACCTGGACGACGACGGCATCCGCATCGTCGAGGTGGACGAGAACCCGGCGCTCTACGCCGAGGCGCACATCCCCGGCGCGATCGGGTTCGACTGGCAGCAGGACCTCCAGGACCGGGTCAAGCGCGACTTCCTCGGTCCGGAGGAGTTCGGGCGGCTGTTCGGCGAGCACGGCATCTCGAACGACCACATGATCGTGCTCTACGGCGACCGCAACAACTGGTTCGCCGCATACACCTACTGGTACCTCACGTACTACGGGCACGAGCGCGTGAAGCTGTTGAACGGGCCGCGCGAGCGCTGGATCGCCGAGGGCCGCCCGACGACGACGGACGTGCCGTCGTATCCCGCCGCGACGTTCGTCGCGCAGCCGGGCGACGACGCGATCCGCGCGTTCCGCGACGAGGTGCTGGAGGCGGTCGGCGACGGCAGGCGGCTCGTCGACGTGCGCTCGCCGCAGGAGTACAGCGGCGAGGTGATCGCGATGCCGGGGTACGAGCAGGAGGGCGCGCAGCGCGGGGGCCACATCCCCGGCGCCGCCTCGATCCCGTGGGCGCAAGCGGTGCGCGAGGACGGCACCTTCAAGTCGGCCGAGGAGCTGCGCGAGCTCTACGGCGGCAAGGGCGTGCTGAGCGGCGAGCCGATCATCGCCTACTGCCGCATCGGCGAGCGCTCGGCGCACACGTGGTTCGTGCTGCACGAGCTGCTCGGCCGCGACGAGGTCAGAAACTACGACGGCTCGTGGACCGAGTGGGGCAACCTCGTCGGCGTGCCGATCGAGACGGGCGCCTGACGGACAGGCTCACGCGCGGGGCCGCTCGGCGAGCGGCCCCAGACGCGCCAGCAGGTCGCCGAGGATGCGCGCCGTCGCGCCCCAGATGAGGTGGTCGCCGACGACGTAGGTGTCGGCCTCGAACGTGAAGCCGCGGCGCGCGATCGGCCGCTTGGCGTAGCCGCTCACGAGCGCGTGCAGCGGCAGCTCGAGCACGAGCTCGACCTCGTTCGGACTCGGCTTCCACGGGATCGGGTCGATCAAGCCGACGTGCGGGAAGATCAGGTAGCCGGTCGCGAACGTGCTGACGGGCGTGAGCGTCCCGATCAGATCGACCTCGCTTGGAGCGAGGCCGATCTCCTCCTCCGCCTCGCGCAGCGCCGTGGTCTGGAGCTCCTCGTCGGGATGGTCACGGCGTCCGCCCGGGAACGAGATCTCGCCCGGATGGCGGCGCAGGTCCTCGCGGCGCTTCGTGAAGACGGCGTGCAGCTCGTCGTCGCGGACGTAGAGCGGGACGAGGACGGCGGCCTCGGTCTCGTCTCTGAGGCGAGCCGGCGAGGGCTCGTGCGCCGTGGCGGCGAGGCGTGTGCGCAGCTCCTCGCGGATCGACGTCACGCGCTCGCGGCCGGCCTCAGCCGACCAGCTCGATGCGCTCGTCGAACATGACCTCGCCGTCGAGCGTGCGGTGGATCGGGCACTTGGCCGCGATCACCGAGAGGCGTTCGACCTGCTCGCTGGTGAGGTTTCTGGGCAGGCGCAGCAGCAGCTTGAAGCGGGTGGGGGCGCCGCGCTCGGCGGGCGTGTACTCGGCCTCGACCTCGATTCTGCCGATGTCCCAGCCCTTGCGCTTGGCGTACATCTCGACCGTGATGGCGGTGCAGGAGGCGAGGCTCGCCGCCAGCAGCTCCTGCGGATTGGGCGCCTCGTCATCGCCGCCCGACTCGCGCGGCTCGTCGGCGGCGAGCCGGTGCTCCCGTACGTCGATCTCATGGGTGAACGTGCCGGTACGTCGCGCGATCGCCTTCATCATCTTCGGTTCCATGCTCCCGCGGGTGGTGCGTGTGCTGGTGGGCGGGCCCATCGTAGCGATGCGCTTGGCCGCGTTGACGGCCAAGGGACCCTGGACTTCTGGCTGCCGACGCCGGCGTCGTCAGGCGGCGGGGCGGCGGAACGGCAGCTGCTCGGGCTGAGCTTGGAGGGGCGTCGCTCACGCCTCGATCTCGACGGGGTCGCCGATCGGGATCCAGCGGAAGCGGTCCCTGAGGTCGACGGGCGCGGCCTGCAGGGCGCGCTCGACCGCGTCGCGGCCCTCGCGGAAGTGCTTCCAGCCCTCGTAGTGGATCGGGATCGCGGTGTGCGGCTGCGTGAGGCGCGTGAGCTCGATCGCGTCCTTGGCGGTCATCGTGTAGCGGAACGGCCCGGAGATCGGGAAGCGGACGCCGCCGAGGTGGAGGATCGCGGTGCCGACGTCGAGGCGGTGCGCGACCTCCTTGACGCCGTCGTAGAGGACGGTGTCGCCGGAGATCCAGACGGCGCCGTGCTGCTGGCCGTCCCATCTGAGGCCGAAGCCGATCACGTCGCCGACGAGCGGGCGGCTGAGCGGCGGGCCGTGGCGGCAGGGGGTGGCGGTGATCTCGATCGGGGTCTTGCCCTGGGCCTCGAGGCGCGTGGTCTGCCAGGGGGCGAGGCCGTGGGCGTTGCCGCCGAGCCGCTTGGCGCCGCTCTGCGTCGTGACCACGGTTCCGGCGCTTGGCAGCAGCGCCCGGCCGGCGGGATCGAGGTTGTCCTCGTGGTGGTCGTGGCTCAACAGGACGGCGTCGACCGCGCCCAGCGCGTCGGCCGCGATCGCCGGAGCGGTGAGCTTCTTCGACGACGTGCCCCAGCCGAAGTTGTATCTGCGGCCGGGCGCGTCGAACGTCGGGTCGGTGAGGATCCGCCACCCGCCGACCTCGATGAGGACGGTCGGCCCGCCGATGTGCGTGATGCGCATGGTGCTCATGGCCGGCGAGCCTATGGAAGCGGCCGTGCGCGGGCGGCAGTCCGGCGCCCGCCCGCTCGGCTTGACGGTAAAGCGCCCGTATACTCGGCCGAGCGGGGCGTGGCGCAGCCTGGTAGCGCGCCTGCTTTGGGAGCAGGAGGTCCTCGGTTCGAATCCGGGCGCCCCGACTGGCCGCTCAGAACGCCGTGTAGAAGTGCGGTTCGGGGAGAATGCCGGTCGTGCCGCCGTCGACCGGCGCGGAGCCGTGGCCGATCGTCTGCTCGCCCGGGCCGACATACAGCTCCACGTGGACGTAGGGCGGTGCCGACCCGAAGAGAACGAGGTCGCCGGGGCGCAGCTGCGCGCGGGTGATCCTGCGGCAGTGGCCGGCGAGCGTGCCGGTGTAGCTGGGGAGCCCGTAGCCGTTTCCGTTCGGATCCGGCAGGCCCGCCGCCTTGTAGACCGACGTGACCCACTGCGAGCAGTCGGAGCGGTAGCCGCGCGGCTCGCCGGTGATCGCGTAGTCGACGGTCCATCTGCCTGTCTCGCTGTAGAAGCTGTGGCGCCTGCCCTCGGCGTCGAGTCTCGAGGCCGCGAGCGCCGCGGCAACGAGCCGCTCGCGCGGGTTGCCGCCTCGCACGTGGTTGCCTTCGACCTGCGGCTCCGCGGGCGTGACGAGATCGTCGATCGCGTGCGTCACTCTGTCGAGGCGTCGTTCGAGCAGCCGTCTGCGCTCGCCCTCGCTGAATTTGATCTGCCGCTGGCGGATGGGGACCTCCTCGCGCAGCCGGCGCAGCTTCGCCGCTCTGGACTCCGGGTTGCGCGGGTGGAGTCTCGGCGCCGGGTTGTCGAAGATGCGGTCCCAGATGACCGCGTCGACGACGCCGGTCGCGCCGAGGTGGCGGTTCTCCTGAAAGTGCTTGACCTTCTGCTCGGTCGCGTCGCCGAATTCGCCGTCGGTCGCGAGCTGGACACCTCTGAACGTATTCAGCCGCTGCTGCAGCTCTCTGACGTGCGGGCCCTTCGAGCCGATCTTGAGCGGTCTTCCTGGATAGGGATGTCTTGTGGATGGCATCCAACCAATCAACAGAAAAGCAGTCCAATAATCAAGGAATCTGGCGCGATCCAGCGGCGGATGTCGGCGCCGGGCGGCTTCAGCGCAGGAGCGCGTCGCTGCTCGGATCGGGAGCTCCGCCGCAGAAGCGACCGAGCACCCGCTGGAACAGCGGCTGGCTGCGCAGCTGCAGCTCGAACGGGTCGCCCATCGCTCTATCGTCTCAAGCGATGAGCACGCCGACCGGCTGGACGCAGACGATCGCCTCCAACGACGGCGAGCGCCTCTACGACGTCGGCCGCGGCGTCCAGCTGTGCGCCGAGGCGTTCGGCGACCCCGCCGATCCGCCGCTGCTGCTCGTGATGGGCCTCGGCATGCAGATGCTGCACTGGCCGCCGGGGCTGATCGCTCAGCTGGTCGCGCGCGGCCACTACGTGATCCGCTTCGACAACCGCGACCGCGGCCGCTCGACCCACATCGACATCCCGCCCCCGAGCCGCACCAGACTGCTCACGCGCCGCTTCGGCGCCGACCAGTACACGCTCGAGGACATGGCGCTCGACACGGTCGGGCTGCTCGACGCGCTCGCGCTCGACTCCGCGCACCTGATCGGCGTCTCGATGGGCGGGATGATCGCCCAGACGGTCGCCGCGACCCGGCCCAGACGCGTCCGCTCGCTCACGTCGATCATGTCCACCACCGGCAGCCGTCGCGCCGGCCAGCCGAAGCCGCACATCCTGCCGCTGCTGCTCAAGCCGGCGCCGTCCGACCAGGCCGGCTACGTCGAGCACATGCTCGCGATCCTCACCGCGATCGGCGCGACCGGCGACGTGCTCGACACGCCGGAGGGCCGCGCCTACCTCGCGCACACGCACGACCGCGATCCGGACGTGCGCGGCACCGGTCGCCAGCTCGCCGCGATCCTCGCCTCCGGCAACCGCACGCGCAGACTCCACGCGATCGCCGTGCCGACGCTCGTGATCCACGGCGACAGCGATCCGCTGATCACGCCCTCTGGCGGCAGAGCGACGGCGAAGGCGATCCCGGGCGCCCGCCTCATGCTCGTCCCCGGGATGGGGCACGGGCTGCCGGAGCGGCTGTGGCCGATGCTGGTCGACGCGATCGCCGAACACGTCGCGAGCGCGGAGGAGCGACGCGCCGCGAGCGCAGTTTGACTATCGTTCAATCCATGCCCTCCACCGAGCATGAGCACCTCGACGTTCTGATCGTCGGCGCCGGCCTCTCCGGCATCGGCGCCGCCTGCCGCATCGCCACCGAAGCTCCCGGCACCACGTTCGCCGTCCTGGAGGCGCGCGAGGCGAGCGGCGGGACGTGGGACCTCTTCCGCTATCCCGGCATCCGCTCCGACACCGACATGTTCACGCTCGGCTATCCGTTCAACCCGTGGCCGGAGCACCAGGCGATCGCGGACGGCCCGATGATCCGCGGCTACGTTCGCGACACCGCGCGCAAGTACGGCGTCGAGGAGGCGATCCGCTACCGCCACAGAGTGCTCGGCGCGAGCTGGTCCTCCGAGCAGGGGCGCTGGACGGTCGACGTCGAGCGCACGGACACGGGCGAGACGCTCCAGCTCGCCTGCGGCTTCCTGTTCGGCTGCACCGGCTACTACCGCTACGACGAGGGCTTCCTGCCGCACTTCGAGGGGACCGAGCGCTTCAGAGGCCGGCTCGTCCACCCGCAGCACTGGCCCGAGGACCTCGACTACGCCGGCAAGCGCGTGATCGTGATCGGCAGCGGCGCGACCGCCGTCACGCTCGTGCCCGCGATGGCGGAGCGCGCCGGCCACGTGACGATGCTGCAGCGCTCGCCCAGCTACGTGATCGCGCTGCCCGGTCACGACGGGCTGTCCGAGCTGGCGCACAAGCTGCTGCCGGCCAGACGCGCCTACTCGTTCACGCGCTGGAAGAACGTGCTGCTCGGCGCCCTCTTCTACGAGCTCAGCAGACGCCGCCCGCAGCTCGTGAAGAAGATCGTGCGGCGCGGGCTGGAGCGCCAGCTGCCGGCCGGCTTCGACATCGACACGCACTTCAGACCCCGCTATGACCCGTGGGACGAGCGCGTCTGCATCGTGCGCGACGGCGACCTCTTCAGAGCGCTGAGGGACGGCACGGCGTCGGTCGTGACCGACCGCATCGAGGCGTTCACGGAGAAGGGGATCAAGCTGGAGTCGGGCGCCGAGCTGGAGGCGGACGTGATCGTCACCGCCACGGGCCTCAACCTGCTGATGATCGGCGGCATGTCGCTGAGCGTGGACGGCGAGGCGGTCGAGATGGCGAAGACCGTCGGCTACAAGGGCATGATGTTCAGCGGGGTGCCGAACATGGCGATCACGCTCGGCTACACGAACGCCTCGTGGACGTTGAAGGGCGATCTCTGCGCGCAGTACGTCTGCCGGCTGCTCAACCACATGCGCGCGCAGGGCTACGACAGAGTGCTGCCGCTCGCGCCGGACCCGTCGCAGCCGCGCCACCCCTTCATCGACCTCAGATCGGGCTACGTGCTGCGCTCGCTCGACCAGCTGCCCAAGCAGGGCGACCGGCCGCCGTGGCGGATGTACCAGAACTATCCGCGCGACATCCGCATGATGCGCCACGGTCCGCTCGAGGACGAGGCGATCGCCTTCTCGCGTGCGCGGACCACCGCCCCGATGGCGGCAGTCGTTCCGGCGTAACATCGCCGGCATGTGCCGAAACATCAGAACGCTCTACAACTTCGAGCCGCCCGCGAGCGAGGACGAGGTCCAGGCCGCCGCGCTCCAGTACGTCCGCAAGATCTCCGGCTTCACGAGACCGTCGCAGGCGAACGCCGCGGCGTTCGAGCGCGCGGTCGAGGAGGTCGCCGAGGTCTCGCGCCGCCTGCTCGAGGAGCTGACGACGAACGCGCCGCCGAAGGACCGCGACGTCGAGGCGGCAAAGGCGCGCGCCCGTGCGGCGGAGCGCTACGGGCGCGCGGCCTGAGGCCGTCCCTCGGGCTGCCGTTCAGGGCAGCAGGCAGAGCGCGAACGCGGTCAGCGACGAGTTGCTGCCGCTGTTGTTGCGCGCCTGCGCGAGCCAGCCGTTGCCGTTCGGGCGGCTGGTGGTCAGCTCGACGCCGAACAGCGTGGGCTGCCCGCCGCCGCTGAGCACGACCGCGCCGTCCGGGCATCTCGCGGTCACGCTCACGTTCGCGCCGGCGTTGACGGGCGCCGCCTCGGTGACGATCTGGATTCTCCCCAAGGCGCCCGCGCGCACCGAGCCGTCGCGCAGCTCCTGCGTGCCGACCGAGCCTCTCGCGAGCTTCGTCGAGCCGTCGGCGTCGACCCCGTCGGCGGGAACCGCGTCGGTCGCGAGCTGCTGCGGACCGACCGCGTTCGGCGCGATCGACGGATTCGGGTAGCTGCCCGCGAGGCCGCCGCCGGCCGGGCCGGTCGGAGTGCGCGCGTCCACGAGCTGCTGCTGGACCGTTCTGGCGAGGTCCTGCGGAGCGACGGTGCCGTTGCGAATGTCCGGGCTGCGAACGCCGCCGTCGCGGAGCTGGACCGAGCCGACGCTGTTGGCGGGCAGGGAGCTGGCTGCATACGCCCCGCCGCCGAGCGCGACGAACAGCGCGAGGAGCGCGACGACGTTGGCGAACGAGACCTTGCTGCGGATGCGACGAGCCATGAGGCCTTCTCCTTGTGTGGAGGTGGACTGGAGTGCTCGTCAAGCGTCGCCGCGGGCGGCGTCCCCGTCTGTCACGGCGGGAACGCCGCCTGTGTCACATGCGCGACAGAGTCAGTCGACGACGATGCCGACCGTCACGCGGGTGACCTTGCCGCTCTTGATGAAGAAGTCGGTCACGCGTCTGCCGGCGGTGAACGTGTGCGTGTGGCAGGAACGGCTGCCGGCGGTCGTCTCGCATCTGACGCCCGGCACGCCCGCTCTCACGGCGCTCTCCGTCGAGCCGACGCCGACGCCCTTCGCGGTGCGGTCGCCGAGACCGGTCGTCACGACCGAGCTGACCGTTCTGGCCCCCTGGTAGAAGACCTCGATCCCGCCCTTGTACGTCTCCTGGCGGAATCTGCCGAAGTCGTTGCTGCCGTTCGCGACTCTGCTCGGTCTGCCGAGCGCGGCGTGGACCTGCGCGACGGTGTTCCCGAGCCGCGCGCCCGCGATTCCCTTGTCGATCTGCACGAGCGCCGGCGCGGCGGCCGGCAGCGCGAACGCGGCCAGCGCCGCGAGCGCGCCGGCGAGGGGGATCCGGAGTCGAGCTGTCATGTGGTGCCTCCCGTTTCAGTCGTTCCGTGACGGCGATCTTCGCATTCGTGTGCGCAGAAGGAAGCGGTCTCGGCGCCTTCTTCCCTACAGTGGCCGGGTGCCCATCGCCACTCGCAACGAGCTGCGCAACATCGCGATCGTCGCCCACGTCGACCACGGCAAGACGACGCTGGTCGACGGCCTGCTGCGCCAGTCCGGCGCGTTTCGCGCGGGTGCGGAGCTCACCGACCGGGTGATGGACTCGATGGACCTGGAGCGTGAGAAGGGCATCACGATCCTCGCGAAGAACACGGCGATCCAGTACGGCGAGACGAAGATCAACGTGATCGACACGCCGGGCCACGCCGACTTCGGCGGCGAGGTCGAGCGCGGGTTGACGATGGTCGACGGCGTGCTGCTGCTGGTCGACGCGAGCGAGGGGCCGCTGCCGCAGACGCGCTTCGTGCTGCGCAAGACGCTGCAGGCGAGGCTGCCGGTGATCCTCGTGATCAACAAGGTCGACCGCTCCGACGCGCGCATCGCCGAAGTGATCGACGAGGTCTACGAGCTGTTCCTCGACCTCGACGCGGACGAGTCGCAGATCGAGTTCCCGATCGTCTACACGAACGCGAAGGACGGCTGGGCCTCGACCGACTACGACCCCGACAACCCGGTCGACGGCGAGAGCCTGAGGCCGCTGCTGGACCTGATCGTCGAGCACATCCCGGCGCCGTCCTACGACTCGGAGCACCCGCTGCAGGCGCTGGTGACGAACCTCGACGCCTCGCCCTACCTCGGCCGCATCGCGCTGTGCCGCGTGCGCCACGGGATCCTGAGACGCGGCCAGCAGATCGCCTGGTGCCGTACCGACGGCTCGATCGAGCGCGTGAAGGTCACCGAGCTGTACGTCACCGACGCGCTGGAGCGCGTGGAGGCGCAGGAGGCCGGGCCGGGCGAGATCATCGCGATAGCCGGCCTCTCCGACGTGACGATCGGCGAGACGCTCGCCGACCCGGAGGACCCGCGCCCGCTGCCGGTGATCCACGTCGACGACCCGGCGATGTCGGTCACGATCGGCGTCAACACCGCCCCGCTCGCGGGCAAGGAGAGAGGCACGAAGGTGACCGCGCGGCTGTTGAAGGGCCGCCTCGACACCGAGCTCGTCGGCAACGTCTCGCTGCGCGTGCTGCCGACCGAGCGGCCCGACACATGGGAGGTCCAGGGCCGCGGCGAGCTGCAGCTCGCGGTGCTCGTGGAGATGATGCGGCGCGAGGGCTTCGAGATGACCGTCGGCAAGCCGCACGTCGTCACGAGAGAGATCGACGGCGAGCTGCACGAGCCGATGGAGCTGATGACGATCGACATCCCGGAGGAGCACGTCGGCGTCGTCACGCAGCTGCTGGCCTCGCGCAAGGGCCGCATGGGCGAGATGGTCAACCACGGGACCGGCTGGGTGCGGATGGAATACCGCGTGCCGGCGCGCGGGCTGATCGGCTTCCGCACGGAGTTCCTCACCGAGACGCGCGGCACGGGGATCCTGCACCACGTCTTCGACGGCTACGAGCCGTGGCAGGGGCCGCTGCGCCTGCGGCCGAACGGCTCGCTCGTCGCCGACCGGCAGGGGAAGGTGACGACGTTCGCGCTGATGGGCCTGCAGGATCGCGGCACGATGTTCGTCGCTCCGGGCACCGAGGTCTACAGCGGCATGATCGTCGGCGAGAGCAACCGCGCGCAGGACCTCGAGGTCAACATCGTGCGCGAGAAGCACCTCACGAACATCCGCTCCTCGACGGCCGACGAGCTGGAGCGGCTGACGCCGCCCGCGCCGCCGACGCTCGACGAGGCGCTCGAGTTCGTGCGCGAGGACGAGTGCGTCGAGGTCACGCCCGGCGCGATCCGCCTGCGCAAGGTCGAGCTCGACCCGATACTGCGCGAGAAGGCGATGCGGGCGAAGGCGCGCGAAGCGCGCGAAGGCGTGGCGGTGGGCTGAAGCCCACGAGGGCTGACGCGCTGACCGGGGCGGATCGCCCCGGGCGGCGGCGCCGGTAACCTGCGGCCGCGATGCCGCCGGTGCCGTCCCTCCGCCGCCGTCTGCTGGCCGCGCTGCCGCCCGCCTTGCGCGGCGCGGCGCTGATGCCGGCGGCTGCGCTGCTGGTGCACCAGGCGCGCTACGAGCTGGCGTTCGGCGCCGACGCGCCGCGCGCGCTCGCCGAGCAGGGGCACGCGTATCTGTCCTCGCTGGCGCCGTGGATCGTGCTGCTGGCCGCGCTCGCGCTCGGCGCCTGGCTCGGCGCGCTCACGCAGCGCTGGGCGGCCGGCGGGCGGCGCGACCGTGCGGAGCAGGCGCCGCGCCTGGCCGGTCTGCGCGTGTGGCTGCTCGCGAGCGTCGCGCTCGTGGGGATCTTCGCGGCGCAGGAGCTGCTCGAGGGCTGCTTTGCCGCTGGACATGCCGCCGGCGTCGCGGCGGTGCTGGGCGCCGGCGGGTGGTGGGCGCTGCCGGCTTCGCTCGCCGTCGCCGGGGCGCTGACGCTCGCGCTGCGGGTCGGCGCGCACGTCGAGGAGGCGCTCGGCGAGCTGGCGCCGCTGCGGCTGCGCCTGCGCGGCGCGGCACGCGCCACGGCTCGCGCTCTGCGCCCGGCCGCACCGGCGCGCCGCCCGCTTGCGCCGCTCGCGCGCGCGGGCGCCGGTCGTGCGCCGCCGCGCGGCGGGGCCGCACCCGCGCTGTCCGTGTAGCGCTCCGGGATCGACCGCGTGTCGCCCGCGTGAGCGCTGCGACACCGTTCGATTCCCCAAGGAGTCCCATGTCCCGCATCCGCAAGACGGCCCTCTCGGCGGCGCTCGTGTCCGCGCTCGCCGCCGTGCCCGCCGCCGCCCACGAGGGCGACCCGCACTACAGATCGGTCGTGACGTCGATCGTCCCGGCGACCGACGGCCTGTCGGGAAACGTGCTCGACCACGACGACGAGCTGCAGCTCGTCAACAAGAGCGGCAAGGACGTCGTCGTGCTCGACGAGCGTGGCGAGCCGTACGCGCGCCTGCAGGCCGACGGCACCGTGCAGGTCAACGCGCGCTCGTCGATGGCCAGAGGCGAGAACGCGCCGCCGCCCGGCGCCGAGGCGAGCATCACGCTGCTCGCGCACGCCGGTCACGAGCATGAGGCCGCGCCGCCGACGACCGCCTGGGCCACGGTCGACAGAACCGGCCGCTACGCCTGGCACGACCCGCGCATCAACTACCGCGTCAGACCGGTCCCGCCGCAGGTGACCGACACCTCCAAGCAGACGAAGGTCGAGGACTGGCGCGTCCCGCTGCTCGTCGCGGGGCAGGCCGGCGACGTGCTCGGGACGCTCACCTGGCTCGGCGAGCCCGGCGGCGGGTCCTCGTTCCCGACGGCGGCGGTCGTCTCGCTCGTCGTGCTCGCGCTGCTGGCGGTCGCGGCGGTCGTGCTCGTGCGGCGGCGCCGGGCGGCTGAGGCGGGCGCGTCGTGAGGCGGCGCGTCGCGCTGCTCGGCGCCGCCGCGCTGTCCGCCGGCGCGCTCATGCCGGCGGCCGCGCAGGCGCACGGCATCTCGGGCAGCGCCGACCTGCCGATCCCGCAGTGGATGTTCGCGTGGGCGGCGGCGATCGTCCTGATCGCCTCGTTCGTCGCGCTCGGCGTGCTGTGGCCGCGACCGCGGCTGCAGCAGCCGCGCTTGCGCAAGGCGCTGACGATCCCGCCGGGCGTGCGGACGCTGTGCGGGCTGATCGGCGTCGCGCTCTACGGCGTCGTCGTGTACGCCGCCTTCGCCGGCACGGAGGTGCCGACCGCCAACCTCGCGCCGACGACGATCTACGTCGCCTTCTGGGTCGGGATCCCGGTGCTGAGCGTGCTGCTCGGCGACGTGTTCGCGCTGTTCAGCCCGTGGCGCTCGCTGTACCGCTGGATCGCCGGCGGCGCACGGCGCGTGCATCCGAGCCTCGACGCCGAGCCGATGGCCTACCCGGCCTGGCTCGGCCGTTGGCCGGCCGCGCTCGGCCTCGTCGCGTTCGCGTGGGTCGAGCTGGCCTACGTCGACAAGGACGTGCCGGCGACGCTCGGCGTGCTCGCGCTCGCCTACGGCTTCGTGCAGGTGGTCGGCATGAGCCTGTTCGGCGAGCGCACATGGAGCGAGCGCGCCGACGCGTTCGGCGTCTGGTTCAACCTCTGCTCGCGCATCTCGATCTGGGAGACGCGCGGGCGGGACCTGTGCGTGCGGCCGCTGCTGTCCGGGCTGCCGCGGCTCGATCCGCTGCCCGGGACGATCGCCGTGCTGGTGGTGCTGATCGGCTCGACGACGTTCGACGGCGCCTCCAACGGCGTGCTGTGGGTCGACGTCGCGCCGTGGCTGCAGGACCGCTTCGCCGACCTCGGCGCGTCGCTCACCGTCGCCAACGAGCTCGCGTCGACGGTCGGGCTGCTGCTCGCGATCGCGGCGGTCGGCGCGTTCTACGAGCTGGGGATCCGCGGCATGCGCACGGTCGACCCGCGCCGCGACGTGCGCGAGCTGGCGCGCTCGTTCGTGCACACGCTGGCGCCGATCGCGTTCGCGTATGCGATCGCGCACTACTTCTCGCTGCTCGTCTTCCAGGGTCAGGCGCTGATCTACCTGTCCTCGGATCCGCTCGGAACCGGCGCGAACCTGCTGGGGACCGCGAACACGCAGGTCGACTACACGCTGATCTCCTCCACGGCGATCTGGTACGTGCAGGTCGCGGCCCTCGTCGCCGGCCACGTCGCGGGCCTGGTCCTCGCGCACGACCGTGCGCTCGCCGTCTTCCCCGACGACCGGCGCGCGGCGGTGCGCTCGCAGTACTGGATGCTGACGGTGATGGTCGGCTTCACCTGCCTCGGCCTGTGGCTGCTGTCGGCGGTGAACGCATGAGCGCGGGGTGGTGGGGCAGGGCCCGGGAGGGTCTGGCAGGCTGTGCAGCGAACTCCTGTGCCGTGCTCCATCCCTTGACCCCGATGCGGAAGGCGGTGCCGTGAGATGAGACCGATCCACGTGGTTCCTGTCGTGCTCGTCGCAACCGTGCTCGCCGGCTGCGGCGGCGGTGGAGACAACGGCGACGGCGGCCCGGGGACGACGAGCGGTGCTGCGCCGGCGCAGACGCAGTCGCAGTCCTCGAACAGTCAGACGAGCACCGGTACGCCGGCGAAGAAGGGCCCCGACGGCGCCGAGGTGTTCGCCTCCGCCGGCTGCGGCGGGTGCCACACGCTCGCGGCGGCGAGCTCCGGCGGCAACGTCGGCCCCAACCTCGACGACTTGAAGCCCGACTTCGCGACGGTGCAGAGCCAGGTCGAGAACGGCGGCGGCGGGATGCCCGCGTTCGGCGGCGACCTCTCGCAGGAGGAAATCGACGCAGTCGCGAGATTCGTCGCGGACAAGGCCGGCCAGTAGCGCCCCCCCGTCAGGCGGCGGGCGCCTGCGCGGCGTCCTCCGCCTGGTAGCGCGCGAGCAATGCGCGCTCCTCGTCGCGGCGCGGGAACTTGACGTAGACGAGCGCGAAGCCGAGCAGGATCGCGACGATCCCCGCCAGGTAGGCCCACGCGTCGCCGGCGACGAACGACGACTTCGCCGCGGCGACGATCTGGTCGGCGTGCGCCGGATACTGCTGCGCGGTGTCGGCGGCCGAGGCGAACGACTTCTCCAGCTGCGTCTGGACCTGGTCGCTGACGTGCGCGCCGTTCGGCGACGCGGCGATCGCGCTCGCGAACGCGGACGCGTAGCCGGCCGTCAGCACCGCGCCGAGGATCGACTGCATGATCGCGCCGCCGAGGTCGCGCTGCAGGTCGGCGGTGCCCGACGCCATCCCGGCGCGCTTGACCGGCACCGAGCCGGTCAGCGAGTGCGACGCGGGCGTGCCCGCGAGGCCGACGCCGATCCCCATGAACGCGTAGCCCAGGAAGACCTTCCAGTAGGGGATGCCGTCCTTCCACAGCAGCAGCATCGTGAGGAAGCCGAGCAGGCAGAAGACGTAGCCGCTCAGCAGCGTGAAGCGCGCGCCGCGCGCCTCCACCAGCTTCGCCGAGCGCGGCGCCACCAGCACCATCAGCACGGCCGCCGGCAGGATCGAGGCGCCGGCGCCGAGGGTGGAGTAGCCGAGCACGTTCTGCAGGAACTGCTGGCCGATGAACATCGCGCCCATCAGCGTCCCGAACACGATCACGCCGGCGCTGGCGGCGACCCAGAAGATCCGCCGGCTTGCGATCTCCAGGTCGTAGAGGGGAGAGGTTGCGCGCCGCTGGCGCAGCACGAACGCGATCAGCGCCGCGAGCGCGATCGCGGCGAGCCCGAGCGCGAGCGCGGTGCGGTTGGGGACCGGCGCGAAGTTGATCGACAGCACGAGCGCGGCGACGAGCACGATCGACAGCACGCCGCCGAGGTGGTCGACCGGGTCGGTCGTCTCGTTCACGTGCGCGGGGATCAGCTTCACCGCCAGCACGAGCGCGACGAGCGCGAGCGGCAGCGTGATGAAGAAGACGGAGCCCCAGTCGAAGTGCTCCAGCAGCGCGCCCGCGAGCAGCGGGCCGAGCGCGGAGATCGCGCCGCCGATGCCCGACCACAGCGCGATCGCGCGCGTGCGCCCGGCGCCCGACCACAGCGCGGTGATCAGGGCGAGCGTGGTCGGGAAGGCGAGGCCGGCGGCGACGCCGCCGAGCAGGCGAGCGCCGAAGAGGACGGGCAGCGACGGCGCGAGGCCGGCGAGCAGCGCGGCCGGGATCGCGAGCGTCGTGCCGAGCACGAGCATCAGCTTGCGGCCGTAGCGGTCGCCGACCGCGCCGAGGTAGAGGACCGAGGCCGCGAGCCCGAGCGAGTAGCCGACGGCGACGAGGTTGAGGCCCGTCTGCCCGGCGTCGAACGCCTTCGCGATGTCCGGCAGCGCGACGTTCGCGACCGCCAGGTTGAGGTTCGCGACGGCCGCGACGAGGATCAGCGTCAGCAGCACGAGCGGAGCGCGCGCGGGCGCGCGGCCGGCCGGGGCTGCTGCCGGCGTCTCCTGTCGCGCCGTCGCCATTGAGAGGCGTATGCCCAAACGCGGCGGCGGATCAATCCGCGGGCGCGGGCGGCAGCCGACCGGCGCCGGCATCCCGTTGGTACAGTCCATCCCGACCCGTGGTGGGCGTAGCTCAGCTGGTAGAGCTCCTGGTTGTGGTCCAGGCGGTCGGGGGTTCGAGTCCCCTCGCTCACCCCTCGTGAGGCCCCGCCTCTGATGCGGCGCCCCGCTTGCCGCACCGCCGCCCGATCCCCTACGGTCTCACCGATGGACGCCCCCGGTCCGTTCGAGGCGCACGAGGTCGATCTGCACGGCCACCGCGCGGTGTACCGCGTCGCCGGCAGCGGGCCGGCGATCGTGCTGATCCACGGGATGATCAACTCCTCGCGCCACTGGGAGGCGGTCGCGACCCGTCTGGCGAGCGGCGGCCACCGGGTGATCGCGCCCGACCTGATCGGCCACGGCGACTCCGCCACGCCGCGCGGGGACTACTCGCTCGGCGCGCACGCCGCGAGCATCCGCGACCTGCTGGCGGTGCTCGGCGTGGAGCGGGCGACGATCGTCGGGCACTCGCTCGGGGGCGGCGTCGCGATGCAGTTCTTCTACCAGTTCCCGCAGCGCACCGAGCGGCTCGTGCTGGTCTCCAGCGGCGGGCTCGGACCGGACGTCAGCCCGCTGCTGCGCGGCGCCGCGATGCCCGGCTCGGCGCTGCTGCTGCGGCTCGCGACGCAGCCCCGCCTGGTCGACGGGATCGCCGGCGCCGGCGCGCGCCTGCGGGCGCGCGGCAACGGCAACGGCGTGTACCTGCAGGCGGTGGCGCGCGCGCTGCGGCCGCTGCAGGACGCCGGCTCGCGCCGCGCCTTCCTCGAGACGCTGCGCGCCGTGATCGACCGCCAGGGCCAGCGCGTCAGCGCCCGCGACCGCCTCTACCTGCTGAAGGACATGCCGACGATGATCGTGTGGGGCGAGCGCGACCGCACGATCCCGCTCGAGCACGGGCTCGCCACCCGCGACGCGGTCCCCGGCTGCCGCTTCGAGCTGCTGCCGAGAGCCGCCCACTTCCCGAACCTCGAAGACCCCGCCGGGCTCGCCGACGTGCTGGCCGACTTCGTCGCCACCACGACGCCGGCCCGCATCGAGGACGAGGACTGGGGCGGCCTCGTCGGGCACCGCGCGCGGGCGACGATCCGCCGCGTCGCCTGAGCCTGCGTCGAGCGCCCGCCCTAGGCCGCCCGCTCGTGCAGCTCCGCCTGCCGCCGGTGCTCCTCGGCGTCGGTGGGCTCGTCGTAGGTGCGGTCGAGGTAGGCGATCAGCGCCTCCGCGTCGCCGCTCACGACCTCGCCGTCGTCGATCAGCGCGGGGATCTCGTCGCTGCCGGTCTTGCGTCGCAGCTCCTCGCGGTCGGCCGAAGCGGCCGGCACCTGACGGGCCACGAACGACACCCCGAGCTCGGTGAGCCGCTGCCGCACGCGGCTCGAGTACGGGCACCACTCGGCCTGGTAGAGCTCGATCATCACCCCCGGTCTGCCCCGCGGCGTGACGGGCAAACCCCGCGAGCCGCTATGCCGCTGCGAAGCGTTCCGCCAACCCCGCCACCGTCAGCAGGCGGCGCGCCGGAGTGCGGCCGCCGAGGCGCACCGCGAACGCGAAGCCGTCGAGCGCGGCGGCCGCCTCGAGTTCCAGCAGCAGGTGGATCAGGCACGAGTCGGCGAACGTGAGGCCGCCGAGGTCGAGCACGATGCTGGGACATCCGCGCGCGGCGAGCGCGAGCACTTCGGCTCGCACGCCGTCGACGGTCGTGATGTCGAGCTCGCCGGCGGCGGCGACGGCGACGCGAGCGTCGTCGCGCTCGAGTTCGAGAGCGAGCGCGGGCGGGTCAGAGGAAAAGCGAGGGACAGCGGACATGGCGGACTCTCCGGGACGGGGACTCGACGTCACACCGGCCGGTCGACCCGCACGAGGCCGACGGCGTCCGCTGCGTACTGCCGTGGCGGAAGACCGATCGCGCGCCTACCGCCGAAGATCGACGATACGCGTTCGGCGGCGGCGGCGACCGGGCTGATGTCGGAACGCAAACCGCGGCGCATGGGTCGCGCTGCGCCAGCACGGGTAAGGCTCGCGCCATGTCGACCGACGCCGCCGCCTCCGAGCGCCAGCCCGGCGAAGGCCCGAGCTCCGTGCTCGCCGCCGTCGCGAACGAGATGGTGCGGCTCTACAAGGAGCAGTTCGGCCGCGGGCCGACCAAGGCGCGCGCCAACTGGTGCGGCGACGACACCCTGTGCGTGACGCTGGAGGACACGCTCACGCCGGCGGAGCGCAACCTCGCGGCGCTCGGCGAGCACGAGCGCCTGCGCGAGACGCGCATGTTCTTCCAGTACGCGTCGGTGCGCGAGTTCTGCGAGCCGGTCGAGCGCATCGTCGGGCGCAGGGTGCGCGCCTTCTGCAGCGGCATGGACGCCGAGGTCGGCGGCCTGTCGATCGAGAGCTTCATCTTCTATCCGGCCGGCCGCGAGGACGACGGCCCGTCCCGCACGCAGCTGGTGCCGCCGCCTGTACGCTGACGCCGCCCCGTTCCCCCGAGGAGAGAGACGGCCGATGACGGAGCTGGATGAACGGCAGGAGCGCCTGTGCGAGCACGCGCCGGCCGACTACTCGGACCTGCGCGCGCTGTTCGTCAACTGCACGCTCAAGCGCTCGCCGGAGATCTCCAACACGCAGGGCCTCGCCGACCTGTCGATCGCGATCATGGAGCGCAACGGCGTGACCGTCGACCGCTTCCGCGCCGTCGACCACGAGATCGCGACCGGCGTCTGGCCCGACATGACCGAGCACGGCTGGGAGCGCGACGAGTGGCCGGCGCTGTTCGAGCGCGTGCTCGCCGCCGACATCCTCGTGATCCTCACGCCGATCTGGCTGGGCGAGAAGTCCTCCGTCTGCACGCAGATCGTCGAGCGCCTGTACGGCAACAGCCACCTGCTCAACGACGCCGGCCAGTACGCCTACTACGGCCGCGTCGGCGGCTGCCTCGTGACCGGCAACGAGGACGGCGGCAAGCACTGCGCGATGAACGTCCTCTACTCGCTGCAGCACCTCGGCTACGCGATCCCGCCGCAGGCCGACGCGGCGTGGATGGGGGAGGCCGGCCCCGGGCCCAGCTACCTCGACCCCGGCTCGGGCGGGCCGGAGAACGACTTCACGAACCGCAACACCACGTTCATGACGTGGAACCTGCTGCACCTCGCGCGCATGCTCAAGGACGCCGGCGGCATCCCCGCCCACGGCAACCAGCGACCGCAGTGGGACGCCGGCTGCCGCTCCGACTTCCCGAATCCGGAGCATCGGTGAGACGACCTGAGCGATGAGCGCGCCGTCGGTCAACCATCCGCTGTTCGCGCGCTTCTACGCGAACGTGCTGGCGCGCAGCGAGCCGGCCGAGCTGGTCGCGTTCCGCGAGGAGCTGCTCGCCGGGCTGCGCGGCCGCGTCGTCGAGCTCGGCTCCGGACCCGGGCCCAACTTCCCGCACTATCCCGCGACCGTCGGCGAGGTCGTCGCCGTCGAGCCCGAGGCGTACCTGCGCGAGCGGGCGCGCGCCGCGGCCACCGGCGCGCCGGTCCCCGTCACCGTGCTCGACGGCGTCGCCGACGCGCTGCCGCTCGAGGACGGCTCCTGCGACGCCGCCGTCGCCTGCCTCGTGCTGTGCTCGGTGCCCGACCAGGCGCGCGCGCTCGCGGAGCTGCGGCGGGTGCTCAAGCCCGGCGGGGAGCTGCGCTTCTTCGAGCACGTGCGCGGACGGAGCGCCCGCATGACGCGCTGGCAGCGACTCGCGGATCGCACCTTCTGGCCGCACCTGTTCGGCGGCTGCCACACCGCGCGCGACACGCGCGCCGCGATCGCGGCGGCCGGCTTCGCGCTCGAGCGCGAGCGCGACGTGCGACCGCGCTCGGTGCCGGGCTTCCTGCCGGTCGCGCCGCAGACGATCGGCGTCGCGCGCAAGTGACGTCGCCGGAGCGCAAAAGCCGTCACTGCGCCTCGACCGCAAGCGCCAGGTACACGCAGGCGACGTCGCGCGGGCTGTCGAGGTCGATCCCGGCGAGCTGCTCGATGCGGTTGACGCGGTAGCCGAGCGTGTTGCGGTGCACGTGCAGCGCCCGGCTCGTGCGCGCGCGATCGAAGCCGCACTGCACGAGCGTGCGCAGCGTGTGGACGAGGTCGGCGCCCTCGCCGCCGCGCGCGAGCGGGTCGAGGATCCGCTCGCACAGCGCTCTCGCGGTCCGCGGCGAGCTCGCCAGCAGCAGCTCGAGCGCGTGCGAGGCCGGCGTCAGCACGCCGGCGAGGCGCGCGCGCCGGCCGTGGTCGACGAGCAGCTGCAGCTCCTCGCGCGCGGTCGCCAGCTCGGGGCGCGGCGTCTCCTCGCCGAGCGCGAGCAGCGCCTGCGGGCCCTCTCTGAGATCGCCGAGCTCGGGCGGCGCGAGCCCCAGTCCGAACACGCGGTCGCCCTCTGTGACGGCGATCCGCCCCCCGCCGCGCAGGCGGGCGGCGAGCGCCGCATGGCGTCGCGGCGTCGCGCCGGGGATCGCGGCCGCGAACGGGACGTAGCAGTCGCGCAACGGCACGTCGAGCTGTCGCGCCAGCTCGCGCTCCTCGGGCGTCAGCGACGTGCCGTCGACGATCCGCTCGACCAGCTCGCGCGCGCCGCGCTCCTCCTCGGAGACGAGCCGTTCGCGCTCTCCGAGGTACGTCTCGGTGACGATGTTCGAGAGCAGGTCGACGTAGCGCATCGCCAGCTCGGCGGCGTCGAGCAGCACCCCCTGCTCCTCGGGCGTCGCGTGGCGGCGCAGGATCTGCCAACCGAACCGGCCCGCGATGCGGTAGGCGTGCAGCAGGTCCTCGAGCGGGACGCCCTCGTCGGCGCGGGCGCGCACCGACTGCCGCAGGTCCTCCAGCGCGCTCGGCTCCGGCTCGCCGCCGGACGTGAGCCACTGGTGCCACAGGCGCAGGCCGCGCCGGCAGCTGTCGAGCACGCCGGCCTCCGTGACCTCGTCGGAGAGGCGCTCGTAGCTGCCGATCTGCCGGCGAAGCTCGACGAGCATCTCGCGCGCCGCCTCCGAGCGACTGATGCGCGCGACGAGATCGGCCACCTCCCGGTGGCTGGCGAAGCGCAGACGGCGATCACCCACCGAAGCACCATATCCCGGCCCCCGAACGAACGTGGCCGTTCATTCTCGTGCGCATGCACGACGACGCGGCGCGACGGGGCGGCTACGTTCGTCCACCGCACGTGTGAAGCGAACAAGGGGGAGACACACGATGCGCAAGATCCTGCTCGCCGCCGCGCTCGCGACGGTCGCGCTGCTGGCGCCGGCCGCGTCCAGCGCCATGGCTCACGATCCAATCCTCTTCGTCCACGGCTGGTCGGAGAGCGAATCGCTCTGGTCGACGATGATCAGAAACTTCGAAAGAGAAGGCTGGACCAGAGCCGAGCTGAACAACTGGAGGTACAACACCTCGCAGTCGAACGTCAGAACGGCGAGCGAAGTAGCCAGAAAGGTCGAAGAAATCAGGAGCAGAACGGGCGCCGCGAGGGTCGACATCGTCAGCCACTCGATGGGCGGCCTGAACACCCGCTACTACCTGAAGAACCTCGGCGGGACCGAAAAGGTCGACGACTGGGTCTCGCTCGGCGGGCCGAACCACGGCACCTCGACCGCGAACCTCTGCATATCGGAAGCCTGCACCGAGATGCGGATCGGCTCGACCTTCCTGACGAGACTCAACGAAGGCGACGAGACGCCCGGCACCACGAACTACGGCACGTGGTGGTCGAGCTGCGACGAAATCATCAACCCGGACGAATCGGTGCTGCTCGCCGGCGCGACCAACACCGAAGCCGGCTGCGTCAGCCACGTGGGCCTGACGTCTGACAGCAGAGTCTTCTCCGGCGTGCGCGAATTCGTCAGATAGCGCGCACGCAGCACCGCCGGGGGGAAAGGGCGTCGGGGTCGGCCGGGAACTCTCTGCCTCGGCCGGCCCCGTTCGTCCTCCAAGCGAACAGGGGAGATACACCATGCGCAAGACACTGGTCGCCGTCGCGCTCGCGATGGTCGCGCTGCTCGTGCCGGGCGCCGCGGGCGCCGCGGCGCACGATCCGATCCTCTTCGTCCACGGATGGAACGGGAGCGAATCGAACTGGTCGACGATGATCAGAAACTTCGAAAGAGAAGGCTGGACCAGAGCCGAGCTGAACAACTGGAGGTACAACACCTCGCAGTCGAACGTCAGAACGGCGGGCGAAGTCAGAACGAAGGTCGAAGAAATCCTCAGAAGAACGGGCGCCGCGAAGGTCGACATCGTCGCCCACTCGATGGGGAGCCTGAACACCCGCTACTACCTGAAGAACCTCGGCGGGACGGAAAAGGTCGACGACTGGGTCTCGCTCGGCGGGCCGAACCACGGCACGACGAGCGCGAACATCTGCGGCGAAGCGTCCTGCGTCGAGATGCGGATCGGCTCGGAATTCCTCACGAGACTGAACGAAAGCGACGAGACGCCGGGCGCCGTGAGCTACGGCACCTGGTGGTCGAGCTGCGACGAATTCATCAACCCCGACGAATCGGTGCTGCTGACCGGCGCGACCAACACGGCCGCCGGCTGCCTCGGCCACATAGCGCTGCTGTCCGACAGCACGGTCTTCGCCGGCGTGCGCGAATTCGTCAGATAGCGCGCTCGCGGATGACGCGCACGCCGTTCCCGGGCACGATCGTCACGCCGGTGGCGCGGATCGGCTCGGGTCGGCGTGCCGTCAGCCGCAGCGGCGAGCGCACGAGCACGCGCAGGATCGTCGCCATCTCGAACTGCGCGAAGCTCGCGCCGATGCAGCGGCGCACGCCGCCGCCGAACGGCAGCCAGGCATAGGGCGGGACCTCGTCGGCGCCCGGCAGGAAGCGCTCGGGCCGGAAGCGCGACGGCTGCGGGTAGACGTCCTCGCGGTGGTGCGTGACGATCATCGCGGCGGCGAGGTCGGTGCCGGCGGGGATGTCGTGGTCGCCGATCCGCACCGGCTCGGTGACGGTGCGGCCGACGACCGGCACGACGGGCCGGATCCGCAGCACCTCTCTGACGACCGCGTCGAGGTAGTCGGGATCGTCGGGATCGGCGCGCAGGCGCGCGAGCACCGCGGGGTTCCGCTGCAGCAGGTCGACCGCCCACGTCAACGCGGTCGCGGTCGTCTCGTGGCCGGCCAGCACGAGCGTCGCGAGCTGGTCGCGGATCTCGGCGTCGCCCATCGGCGTCCCGTCCTCGTGCTCGGCCTCGACGAGCATCGAGAGGATGTCCCTGCGCTGTGCGCGCTCCTCGGCGGGCATCGCGCGGCGCTCGGCGATCTCGGCGTACAGCAGCGCGTCGACCGCGCCGCGGCGCGCGCGGAACGTCGCGCGCGGTCTGAGCGGCCCGATGTCGCGGTGGACGACCGCCCCCCAGAAGACGAGCATGCGGCTGCTCTTCACGAGCAGCGGCAGCAGCCGGCGCAGCTCGTCCTTGCGCGTCGCGTCGGCGATCCCGAAGACGACGTCGAGGATCGCCTCGAGCGTGAGGCGCTCCATCCGCTCCTGCAGGCGGAACGGCGCTCCGACCGGCCAGCTGGCGATCTCGCGCTCGGCCAGCTCGCCGATCAGGTCGGCGTAGGCGCGCAGCCGCTCGCCGTGGAACGGCGGCAGCAGCAGCTTGCGCTGCTGCATGTGCGGCGCGCGGTCGAGCGCGAGCAGCGACCAGGGGCCGAGCACCGGACGGATCGGCGCGTTCGCGAGGCCGGCGTGGAACACCATCGGGTCGCCGGTGACGATCTGCTTGACGAGCTCCGGCGAGCTGAACACGACCGAGGTGCCGAAGCCGGGGCTGCCGACCGTGAACGGCTCGCCGAAGCGGCGCTGCACCGCCAGCGTGCTGCCGAGCGGATCGCGCGCGAACAGCAGCGCCTGCAGGATCCCCGGCGTGCGCGGGCCGGGCGGCAGCGCCGCGCGCGGCGGACGGCGGGGGACACGAACAGTCGGGTCGAGCGCGGTGGCGGTCACGAACCGGATGATGCCCGGCCCGCGCCGATGACGCGCCAGCTGGCTGGTCAGCCAGTCAGGCGTCGGGCACTTCGCGCAGCCGACCGGTCTCGACCTCGTAGACGAAGCCGCGCACCGACTGCACGTGCGGCAGGAACGGGGAGGAGCGCACGCGCGCCACCGCGCGCCGCACGTCCGCCTCGATCTCGTTGAAGCTCGTCGTCTGCCACGCCGGCCGGACGCCCGTCTCGGCCTCCAGCTCCTCCGCGAACGCGTCCTCGGCGAACGTCCGCATGCCGCAGTCGGTGTGCAGGATCACGACGACCTCCCGAGTCCCGAGCTTGCGCTGCGAGACGACGAGCGAACGCAGCGCGTCGTCGTTGGCGACGCCGCCGGCGTTGCGGATCACGTGCGCGTCGCCCTCGGCGAGGCCGAGCATCCGGTGCGGATCGATGCGCGCGTCCATGCACGTCAGCACCGCCACCGGCTTGACCGGCTTCGATCTCAAGCCGCCGTGCGCGAAGCTCTCGGCGTAGCGGGCGTTGTTGTCCAGCAGCTCGTCGGTGGTGCTCACGGCGCGCAAACCTACCGCGCGACGCGGCGCGCCAATCGCGCGCGCAGCTCCAGCCAGCCCCAGCGGCCCCACGCGGCGCTCACGTCGACGACGCCCGCGACGAAGAAGGCGAGCGGACCGGTGGCAAGACGGCTGCTCAGAGGCGGGCGGCTGGCGGGCACGCCGCCACGGTATCGTTCCCGCCCCCGATGGCGTCCCCCGTCACGACCACCGTCACCGAGCTGCCCGAATCGCGCGTGCGCGTCGACGCCGAGGTCCCCGCGGCCGAGGTCGAGCGCAGCCTCGCGCAGGCGGCCAGACGGCTCGCGCGCGACACGCGCGTCCCCGGCTTCCGCAAGGGCAAGGTGCCGCCGCCCGTCTTCATCCGCCGCGTCGGGCGCGAGTACGTGCTCGACGAGGCGATCCGCGGCTCGATCGGCGGCTGGTACGCCGACGCGCTGAGCGAGGCCAAGGTCGCGCCGATCGGCGAGCCGAAGCTCGACCTCGGCGACCTGCCGGGCGAGGGCCAGCCGCTGGCGTTCTCGTTCGAGATCGGCGTGCGCCCGGCCGCGAGACTCGGCGACTACCTCGGGCTGGAGGTCGCCAAGCGCGAGCCGGCGGCAGACGAGGAGCGCGTCGCGCACGAGCTCGAGCACCTGCGCGAGCACCTCGCGAGACTCGAGACGGCAGAGCGCGCAGCGAGCGAGGGCGACTTCGTCGTGATCGACTACAGGGGCTCGATCGACGGGGAGCCGTTCGAGGGCGGCGAGGGCCACGACCAGCTCGTCGAGCTCGGCGGGGGCCGCCTGATCCCCGGCTTCGAGGAGCAGCTGATCGGTGCGAGCGCGGGGGAGGAGCGCACGATCGACGTCACCTTCCCGGACGACTACGGCGCCGACCGCCTCGCCGGTGCAGACGCCCAGTTCGCGATCTCCGTCAAGGAGGTGCGCGAGAGAGTCCTGCCCGAGCTCGACGACGCGCTGGCCGAGGAGGCCGCCGGCTTCGACACGCTCGACGAGCTGCGCGAGGACATCCGCAGACGGATCGCCGAGCAGGAGGAGAGAACGGTCGAGGCCGAGTTCCGCGAGGCGGTGCTCGACGCGGCGGTCGAGAACGCGAGCGTCGAGGTTCCCGAAGCGCTCGTCGAGGCGCGCGCGGTCGAGCTGTGGGACCAGATGCTCCACTCGCTCCAGCACCGCGGGCTCTCGAAGGAGGCCTACCTGCAGATCTCCGGCAGAAGCGAGACGGAGATCCTCGACGAGGCCAAGCCGGACGCCGAGCGCGCGCTCAAGCGCGAGGCCGTGCTGGCCGCGATCGTCGCCGCCGAGCGCATCGAGCCGACCGACGAGGAGCTCGCCGAAGCGCTCGCGCCGACCGCCGCGCGCGAGGGCCAGCAGCCGGCGAAGCTGCTCGAGCGCATCAAGCAGGCCGGCACGCTCGACGCGCTGCGCGACGACGTCGCTACGCGCAAGGCGATGGACCTGCTCACCGAGCGCGCCAAGCCGCTGGCGCCCGGCGCCGACGCGAGACCGAGACCGGCGAGAAGAGCGCCGAGAGCCGCCAGAAGAGCGCCGAGAGCCGACAGAAGACCCGCTCCCAGAGCCAGCGCCAGAGCCGCCAGAAGAGCGGCCGCCAGAAGAGCCTGAACGGCTCCTCCACGCTTTCCGCGCACCCCTCAGCCGGCCCCAGACCGGTTGCTAGACTCGCCCCACCGGACGGGCTGGAAACACTCGCCTCCGCCGGGGCAGGATTCGAGCCGAGGAAGCGAAACAAAGCGAGGACTATGAGCCCCCTGGTACCGATGGTCGTGGAGCAGACGTCGCGCGGCGAGCGCGCGTTCGACATCTACTCGCGTCTGCTGAACGAGCGCATCATCTTCCTCGGCACGCCCGTCGACGACCAGATCGCGAACCTGATCGTGGCCCAGCTCCTGCACCTGGAGTCCGAGGACCCCGACAAGGACATCTCGCTCTACATCAACTCGCCGGGCGGCTCGGTCTACGCCGGCCTGGCGATCTACGACACGATGCAGTTCATCAAGCCCGACGTGCAGACGATCTGCGTCGGCATCGCGATGTCGATGGGCGCCCTGCTGCTGTCGGGCGGCGCGAGAGGCAAGCGGATGGCGCTGCCGAACGCGAAGATCCTGATCCACCAGGTCAGCTCGTCGTTCCAAGGTCAGGCGACCGACATCGAGATCCACGCGAGAGAGATCATCGACATCCGCCGCCGGCTCGACGAGATCATCGCCCACCACACGGGTAAGCCCGTGGAGAGCGTCAAGGGCGATACGGAGCGCGACTACTTCATGAGCTCCGAGGAGGCGAAGGACTACGGGATCATCGACCGGGTGATCGCCCAGCACTAAGGTCGAGGTCGGCTCCTGCCGACTTTCTGAAGAAGCGACATGGCACGCCCCACCGACACCAACGAACAGCTCCTCTGCAGCTTCTGCGGCAAGTCGCAGCGGCAGGTCAAGAAGCTGATCGCCGGCCCGGGCGTCTACATCTGCGACGAGTGCATCGATCTCTGCAACGAGATCATCGACGAGGAGCTGACGGCGCCGCCGTCGTTCGACCTCGAGCACCTGCCGAAGCCGCGCCAGATCTACGACGTGCTCAACGAGTACGTCGTCGGCCAGGAGGAAGCCAAGCGCACGCTCTCGGTCGCCGTCTACAACCACTACAAGCGCGTCCAGATGCTGCAGTCGGACGACGACGACATCGAGCTGCAGAAGTCGAACATCCTGCTGCTCGGGCCGACCGGCTGCGGCAAGACGCTGCTCGCGCAGACGCTCGCGCGGATCCTCAACGTGCCGTTCGCGATCGCCGACGCGACCGCCCTGACGGAGGCCGGCTACGTCGGCGAGGACGTCGAGAACATCCTGCTGAAGCTGATCCAGGCGGCCGACTACGACGTCAAGAAGGCCGAGACGGGGATCATCTACATCGACGAGGTCGACAAGATCGCGCGCAAGGCCGACAACCCGTCGATCACGCGCGACGTCTCCGGCGAGGGCGTGCAGCAGGCGCTGCTGAAGATCCTCGAGGGCACGAGCGCCTCGGTGCCGCCGCAGGGCGGGCGCAAGCACCCGCACCAGGAGTTCCTCACGATCGACACGACGAACATCCTGTTCATCTGCGGCGGCGCGTTCGCGGCGCTCGACAACGTGATCGAGCGGCGCATCGGCAAGCAGGGGATCGGCTTCGGCGCCGCGATGGAGGAGGTCGTCGAGATCGACAAGGGCAACGTCTTCGAGCACTGCCTGCCGGAGGATCTCGTGCAGTACGGCCTGATCCCCGAGTTCATCGGCCGCCTGCCGGTGATGTCGGCGGTCCACCAGCTCTCGCGCGCAGAGCTGATGACGATCCTCACCGAGCCGCGCAACGCGCTCGTGAAGCAGTTCCAGCGCTTCTTCCAGTTCGACGGGATCGAGCTCGTGTTCGCCGACGAGGCGTTGGTCTCGGTGGCCGACAAGGCGCTCGAACGCGAGACCGGCGCGCGAGGACTGCGCTCGATCATCGAGGAGGTCCTGCTGGAGGTGCAGTTCGAACTGCCCTCGCGTCGCGACGTGAAGAAGTGCGTCGTGACGAAGGAGACGATCGAGAAGGGCAACCCGCCCACGCTCGTCACCGAGGCCGCGCCGGCGGACGCCGACGACGACGGCGACCTGAGCGAGCAGTCGGCCTAAGCCGCTCGCTTCAACCGCGCCGGTACGCCGGCGCGCGGGTCGTCTCTTGCCGGAGAGGCCAGTCGTGAAGCCGCGCCGGCGCTTCGCCGCGTTCGTCGGATCCGCAGAAGCCTCTCCCAGCAAGAGCGCCCGCGCGCGGCTACTCCAACGTCGCGCGATCGACGATCATCTGGAGCCGAGCCGACAACAAACCGAGCGGGAGGTTCGCGATGACGACAACCGTCCGATACTCGTTTCGGGATGCAGGTGATCAACGTCCGATCAGCAAAGGCACGCGCGGCGAGATACGGGGATTGCTCAGCGAAGCGGGCTTCTGCTCTGTTGGAACACCCCGGGAGGCGGTCTGGGAGAAGCGCGGAGATCTCGATGGACTGGCTGACGTCTTGGCCAGTCTCGTCGCAGCGATCGAGCGGCGCGGCGGTCACACTCTGAGAGAGCTGTCAATCACGATCCGCTGAGGCGGGTCGGTCCACCTGCGTGCAGCAGAGCAGCAAGTCTGGGGTTGCGGCCGCCGCGGCGGCGATTCGCTCGGCTGCTGGCCGCTGTGGTCGGAGCGGTCGTCCTTGCCAGTTGATTCCGCGGTCGTGTGGCGCCGCGAGCAAACGTGGTGCATACGGGTATGGCGGGCGCAAGCCTGCGTACCGTTCGAGCTGCCTGAGCATCTCACGCAGCCGTGAGCGCGGAGTGAGCGCCGTGGAAGTTGCCATGGCGACAGGATCCCCAGCCGATGGGGATCCGTCTACAGCGCATGACTGGCGCTGCGCGGTGCCCCGCGCCGGGGCGCAGGCACGGCCGAATCAGCCGCGCCGGCGTACCGGCGACGAACGGACCCGAGACGGTGCGCAGGCGCTCGCGCGATTTCGCCATACACTTGCGCCTCCATGTCGACGCTGGAGCAACGGACCCGGTACGAGGCCGCGGAGGTGGAGCCGCGGATCGTCAGGCGCTGGCTCGACTCCGGCCTCTTCCACCCCGAGCCCGAGGGCGAGGCGGGGGAGAACTACTCGATCGCCGTCCCGCCGCCGAACGTCACCGGCGCGCTGCACATGGGCCATGCGCTCAACGGCTCGATCCAGGACGTCCTCATCCGCTTCCACCGCGCGCGCGGCAGGCGCACGAAGTGGATCGCCGGCACCGATCACGCCGGCATCGCGACGCAGAAGCAGGTCGAGAAGCGGCTCGCGGAGGAGGGCAGCTCGCGCCAGGAGATCGGCCGTGAGGCGTTCGAGCAGCGCGTGTGGGAGTGGCGCACCGAGTACGGCGGCACGATCGTCGAGCAGTTCCAGCGGCTCGGCGCCTCGCTCGACTACGAGGACGAGCGCTTCACGCTCGACGCCGGCTACCACGAGGCGGTTCTGAAGGTCTTCGTCGACCTCTACGAGAAGGGCTACGTCTACCGCGACAACTACCTCGTCAACTGGGACCCGGGCTCCGGCTCGGCGATCTCCGACCTCGAGGTCGAGAACAGAGCGGTCGTCGACAGCCTCACCTACGTCGCGTACCCGATCAAGGACTCGCGGGAGACGATCACGGTCGCGACCGTGCGCCCGGAGACGATGCTGGCCGACACCGCCGTCGCGGTGAACCCGCACGACGACCGCTACAAGCACCTGGTCGGGAGAACGGCGATCCTCCCGCTCGTCGGCCGCGAGCTGCCGATCATCGGCGACGACTACGTCAAGCCCGAGTTCGGCACCGGCGCGCTCAAGATCACGCCCGGCCACGACCCGAACGACTTCGAGATCGGCCGCCGCCACGGCTTGCCCGAGCTGACCGTGATCGGCGAGGACGGCCGCATGACGGCCGCCGCCGGCGAGCGCTTCGCCGGCCTCACCGTCGCGCAGGCGCAGCAGGCGGTGATCGCCGCGCTCGAAGCGGAGGGCCGGCTCGTCAGACGCGAGCCCTACGAGCACGAGGTGCCGTTCAGCCACCGCTCCGGCGAGCGCGTCGAGCCGCTCATCTCCCTGCAGTGGTTCATGAGAATGGACGAGCTCGCCAAGCCGGCGATCGACGCGGTCAAGGACGGCCGCGTGAAGATCCATCCGCAACGCTGGACGCGCGTCTACCTCGACTGGATGGAGAACATCCGCCCGTGGTGCGTCTCGCGCCAGCTGTGGTGGGGGCACCGGCTGCCGGTCTGGTACCGCGGCGAGGGCGAGCAGGAGGAGACCTACGTCGGCGCGACGCCGCCGGAAGGCGACGGCTGGCGCCAGGACGAGGACGTGCTCGACACCTGGTTCTCCTCCGCGCTGTGGCCGTTCGCGACGCTCGGCTGGCCGCGGCAGACGCCGGAGCTGAAGGCCTTCTATCCGACGAACGTCAACTCGACGGCGCGGGACATCCTCTTCCTGTGGGTCGCGCGCATGATCATGATGGGGCTCGAGTTCCTCGGCGAGGCGCCGTTCGAGGACGTCTACATCCACTCGGTGATCCAGGCGCGCGACGGGCGGCGCATGAGCAAGTCGCTCGGGACCGGCATCGACCCGCTCGACGAGATCGAGAAGCACGGCGCCGACGGCGTGCGCTTCGGCCTGCTCGCGATGTCCTCCTCGCAGGATGTGCGCTACTCCGACGAGAAGGTCCAGCAGGGCGAGCAGCTGACGAACAAGCTGTGGAACGCCTCGCGGCTCATCCTGACCCGCGTGGCGCCCGATGCGCGGGCGGACGCCCGGCCGCGCACGATCGAGGACCGCTGGATCCTCTCGCGCCTCGCCGCCACGCGCGCGACGTTCGAGCAGTACGTCGCGGCGTTCGACTTCTCGCACGCCGCGCTCGTGCTCTACGACTTCGTCTACGGCGAGCTGTGCGATTGGTACCTGGAGCTCGTCAAGCCGCGCCTCTACGAGGCGGAGGGGGAGGAGCGCGCCGACCTCGACGCGACGCTGCTGCACCTCCTCGCCGAGACGCTCCAGCTCGCGCATCCGGTGATCCCGTTCGTGACCGAGGAGATCTGGTCGTTCGTGCCCGGCGCCGAGGGGCTGCTGGCGGCGCGGCAGGCCGCCGCGGCCGATCCGGCCGCCCGCGACGAGCAGGCCGAGCGCGCGCTTGCCGACGCGATCGCGGCCGTGACCGCGCTGCGCGGCTGGCGCGACGGCGTCGGTGCGGCCGCCGGCGCGAGGATCCCCGGGCGGCTGGAGGCGCAGGGCTACGACGAGACGGCCGCGCATGTGGCGCGCCTCGCCCGCTTCGAGCTGACCGACGCGCAGAACGGCGCGCAGGACGCGGCGACGATCGCGATCCCCGGCGGATCGGTGATCGTGCACGCCAGCGACGCGGTCGACCTCGGCGCCGCCGAGCGCAAGCTCGCCGAGCGGCGCGGCACGCTCGAAGGCGAGATCGCCCGCTGCGAGGGCAAGCTCGCAAACGACGGCTTCGTCGCGAAGGCGCCGCCGGCGGTGGTGGAGGCCGAGCGCGCGAAACTCGCTCAGCTGCGCGCGGAGCTGGAGGGGCTTGGCGCGTGAGCGCCGGCGCGCACTGGGACCTGCAAGACGCCGAGCGCTACCTGCTCGGGCTCGAGCTGTTCGGCATGCGCTTCGGCCTGGACCGCATGCGCCGCCTGATGACGACGCTCGACCAGCCCGAGCGCCGCTACGACACGATCCACGTCGTCGGCACGAACGGCAAGTCCTCGACGACGCGCATGATCGCGGCGATCCTGCAACGCCACGAGCTGCACGTCGGCGCGTACCTCTCGCCGCATCTCGTCTCCTTCGCCGAACGGATCCGCGTGGACGACCGCGACGTCGAGCCGCGCGCGTTCGCGCGCGCCGTCGAGCGGGCCGCGCATGCCGCCGCGCTGGTGGACCGCACGCAGCCCGCCGACGACCGCGTCACGCAGTTCGAGGCGCTCACCGCCGCCGCCTACTCCGAGCTGGCCGCGCGCGACGTCGACGCCGCCGTGATCGAGGCCGGCCTCGGCGGACGCTGGGACGCGACCAACGTGATCCCCTCCACGGTCCAGGTGCTGACGAGCGTCGGCCTGGAGCACACGCGCTGGCTCGGCCCGACGGTGCGCGACATCGCACGCGAGAAGCTCGCGGTCGTGCGCGACGGCAGCACGCTCGTGGTCGGTGCCGGCTTGCATCCGGTCGCGCTGGAGGAGGCGCATGCCGCCGCGGAGCGTCACGGCGCGCGCCTCGTGCAGGCGCCGGCGGACCCGGGCGTCGAGCTCGCCGCGCCGGGAGAGTTCCAGCGCCGCAACTTCGCGCTCGCGCGCGCCGCCGCGCAGGCGTACCTGGAGGCGGGCGGCCGCGTGCTGGAGGCCGACCGGGTGCGCGCGGCGGCGGCCGCCGTCACGGTCCCGGGCCGCTTGCAGGCCGTCGCCCACGAGCCGCTGACGCTGCTCGACGGCGCGCACAACGCCGAGGGCGTCGCCGCGCTCGCCGAGTCGATGCCGCGGCTGACGGCCGGCCGCCGGCTCGTCGCGGTCGTCTCGATCCTCGACGACAAGGACGCCGCCGGGATGCTGCGGGCGCTGCTGCCGCACGTCGAGGAGATCGTCTTCACGCGCAGCCGCAACCCCCGCGCGCTGCCGCCGGCGACGCTCGCGTCGCTGTGGTCGCAGCTCGGCGGAGCCGGATCCGAGCTGGAGGCCGAGCCGCGGCGCGCGCTCGCACGTGCTCGCGAGCTCGCCGGCGCCGGCGGCGTCGTGCTCGCGACCGGCTCGATCTACCTCGTCGCCGACCTGCTGGCGCCCGCCGGACAGCGCAGCGCTTCAATGCTCTAGGTGGTCGAGCTGATGGAACCCGGGGAGGGACCGCGCTTCCTGCCGATGATCGGGCTCGTGGCGGCCGTCGTGGCCGTCGTGATCCTCGTCTTCTTCGCGATCGGGTACGTGTTCGGCCGGCTGTTCCTGTGAGTTGGCGCACGCGGCCGGCCGACCCGGGTATTACACTCGCGCACCGATGAACCTGCCTCTCGCAATCTTCGGGATCGACAGCGGCGGCCTCAACCTGGCCGTGAACCTGCTGATCCTCTGCCTCGTCGTGGTCTGGCTGGCGCTCGTCTACTGGACGTACGCCGACGCCCGCCGCCGGATCGAGGACCCGATGCTCGTCGCGTGCGCGACGGCGGCGTCGCTGTTCCCCTACGTCGGCACGTTCGTCTACCTGATCGTGCGCCCGCCCGAGTACCTCGACGACGTGCGCGAGCGGGAACTGGAGATCCAGGCGGCCGAGGCGCGCCTCGCGGAGTACGGCTACCACCTCTGCCCGCACTGCGACGCCGAGGTCGAGAAGGACTTCCTGCGCTGCCCGAGCTGCATGCGCAAGCTCAAGGATCCGTGCACGAGCTGCGGCAAGCCGCTCGATCCGACATGGCGGATCTGCCCGTACTGCGAGGCGGAGGTGCCGGGCCAGTCGACCGCCTCGCGCCGGCGCCGGCGGCGCGACGCGCTCAGCGAGAGCACCGCGGAGAGCGCAGCCGAGCCGACCTCGTAGGATCTCGGCCCGCGCCGCTCGGCGGCCAATCGATCTGAACCTCAGAAGGAGAAACCCGTGGACCGGACCCTGATCCTGGTCAAGCCCGACGCCTTCGCGCGCGGCCTGACCGGCGAGATCCTCGCCCGCTTCGAGCGCAAGGGCCTCAGCATCGTCGCACTGGAGCGCCAGCAGATCTCGCGCGAGACGGCCGAGACGCACTACGCCGAGCACAAGGAGCGCCCGTTCTTCGGCGAGCTCGTCGACTTCATCACCTCGGGTCCGCTCGTCGCCGCCGTGCTGGAGGGCCACGAGGCCGTCAAGGCCGCCCGCCAGGTGATCGGCGCGACGAACCCGATCGAGGCGGCGACCGGCTCGATCCGCGGCGACTACGCGCTCGAGGTCGGCCAGAACATGGTCCACGGCTCGGACTCGGACGAGTCGGCGGCGCGCGAGGCCGCGATCTTCTTCCCGAACCTCTGACGCGCCTCGTCCTCGCATCCCGCTCGCCGCAGCGGCGGGCGATCCTGCAGCAGCTCGGCGTCGCCTTCGACGCGGTGGTCAGCGACGCCGACGAGCTGGAGGCCGGCGATCCGGTCGCGGTCGCCGTCGAGAACGCGCGCCGCAAGGCGCGCGCGGTGGAGAACGCGCGCCGCAAGGCGCGCGCGGTGGAGAGCACTGCACCTTTGACCTCGCATAGCGAGGCGAAAGGTGCAGTGGTCCTCGGCGTCGACACCGTCGTGGCGCTGGACGGGGCGCTCTACGGCAAGCCGGCCCACGCGGGGGAGGCGCGGGCGACGCTGGAGCGGTTGTCCGGGCGCGTGCACGAGGTCGTGTCGGGGATCGCGGTCGTCGAGGCGGGCGAGACGCGCACGGCCCACGCGACGACCCGCGTCAGCTTCCGCCCGCTCGACGCCGCGACGCTCGAGTGGTACGTCGCCACGGAGGAGTGGCGGGAGCGCGCCGGGGGGTATGCGATCCAGGGACGGGGGGCGGCGCTCGTGGCGGGGATCGAGGGCGACTACCTCAACGTCGTCGGGCTGCCCGTGGGTGCGCTGCTGGAGTTGCTGCCGGGAATCTTGCACGGTGGCGCGGCACCCCTCCGGTAGACTCCGGCACGGACTGCGGCATCCGCCTGCATGCAGGCAAATTGCCTGCCGGCGCCGCTGTCCGCCTCCCCCTCACCACGCATGGGCTTCTTCAGCTACCTGACTGGGTTCGGCGGCCGCGACATGGCGGTCGATCTTGGGACCGCCAACACGCTCGTCTACGTGCGCGGACGCGGCATCGTGCTGTCGGAGCCCTCGGTCGTCGCGGTCGACTCGCGCAGCGGCGAGGTGCACGCGGTGGGGATCGAGGCGAAGCGCATGCTCGGCCGGACCCCGGGGACCATCTCGGCGATCCGCCCGCTGAAGGACGGCGTGATCGCGGACTTCGAGGTCACCGAAGAGATGCTGCGCCACTTCATCCAGAAGGTGCATCAGAACCGCTGGGCGCACCCGCGCGTCGTCGTCTGCGTGCCCTCCGGGGTGACCGGCGTCGAGAAGCGCGCGGTCGAGGAGGCGTGCCTGTCGGCCGGCGCGCGGCAGGCGTACCTGATCGAGGAGCCGATGGCGGCCGCGATCGGGGCCGGACTGCCGGTCGGGGAGCCGACCGGCTCGATGGTCGTCGACATCGGCGGCGGCACGTCCGAGGTGGCCGTCATCTCGCTCGGCGGGATCGTCGTCTCGCAGTCGATCCGCGTCGGCGGCGACGAGCTCGACGAGGCGATCATCAACTACGTCAAGCGCGAGTACAAGCTGCTGATCGGGCAGCAGACGGCCGAGGAGGTCAAGCTCGAGATCGGCTCCGCCCACGAGATGGACGAAGAGGTCCAGGCGGAGATCCGCGGGCGCGACATGGTCTCGGGCCTGCCGAAGACCGTCGTGCTGACGAGCGAGGAGATCCGCGGGGCGCTCGAGGAGCCGATCTCGCAGATCATCGACGCCGTCAAGGAGACGCTGGACCGCACGCCGCCGGAGCTCGCCTCCGACATCATGGACCGCGGCATCATGCTCGCGGGCGGCGGCGCGCTGCTGCAGGGGCTCGACGAGCGCCTGCGCCACGAGACGCAGATGCCGGCCCATCTGGCCGAGTCTCCGCTCACCTGCGTCGCGGTCGGGTCGGGTCGCTCGCTCGAGGAGTTCGAGGCGATCCACCGCTCCAGCAAGAATGCACGCAACAACCGTCGCCGGCGCTACTGACGCCCGGACGGAGCACTGAAGCCTTGAGGATTCTCACCCCGTGTACGACAAGCAAGTCCGCCGCCGGCGGGCAGTGCTCGCGCTGCTCGTCGTCGTCTCCCTGATCCTCCTGACCGCCTATTTCGGCGAGTCGGCCGGGAGCCCGCTGCACAGCGTGCAGCGCGGCGTCGTGACGGTGCTCTCGCCGATCCAGGAGGGCGCGAGCCGCGCGCTCAAGCCGGTGCGGGACCTGTTCGGCTGGTTCGGCGACACCGCGCGCGCGAAGAAGGAGCGCGACCAGCTCAAGGCCCAGCGCGACAGACTGCTCGAGCAGGTCGTCGGCTACAAGGTGGCGCTGCAGGACAACGCGGAGCTGCGCCGCACGCTCGCGCTCGACGAAAACAGCCTGCAGGACTACGACAAGCGCACGGTGCGCGTGATCGGGCGGCCGTCGAACAACCTGCTGCTCGACCGCCTCGAGGTCGACGCCGGCAGCTCCGACGGCGTGCGCGTCGGCGACCCGGTCGTCGCCGACGGCGGCCTCGTCGGCCACGTCAGCTTCGTCGCGCACGGCACCGCGTTCGTGACGCTGATCACCGACCCGAGCTCCAGCGTGTCGGTGAAGGTGCTGAATGCGGTCGGCGACAGCGGGCTGCTGAAGCCGTCCGTCGGCGATCCGCTCGACCTGCTCGTGCAGCTGCTGCCGCGTCACGCGCACATCGGCGTGGGCGACATCGCCGTCACGGCCGGCTTCCGCACGAGCAGACTCGATTCGCTCTATCCGCCGAACGTGCCGATCGGCCGCGTGACGAAGGCGGACCCGGAGGAGCTCGCGAGCGACCAGCAGGTGCACGTCGCGCCGGTCGCCGACCTGCGCCACCTCGACTTCGTGCAGATCCTCGTCGGGCCGACGGGGACGTCCGGCGAGCGCGCGCAGGTGGGGCCGTGATCCCGGAGCAGTACCAGCTGCACCTGCGCCTGGCCGCGCTCGGCTTCTTCACCGTCGTGATCCAGACGGCCGCGGTCTCGCAGGTCACCGTCTTCGGCGTCAGCATCGACTTCTCGCCGCTGGTCGTCGCGTCCGTCGGGCTGCTGGCGGGCTCGCTGCCGGGTGCGGTGTTCGGCTTCGCGGTGGGCCTGTTCGCCGACGTCGCGCTCGTGCAGACGCTCGGCGTCACCTCGCTGCTGTTCATCGCGATCGGCTACTGGGCCGGCCGCCTGCGCGAGCTGCGCGATCCGGCGCACGGCTTGACGCCGCTGGCCGTCGGCGCGGCCGCCACCGCCTTCGCGACGATCGGCTTCGCGCTGATGCAGTTCATGCTCGGCGTGCGCGCGCCCGTCAGCTGGCTGCTGCTGCGCCAGGTCGTCGTGACGATCCTGATCGGCATGCTGGTCGCGCTGCCGATCTACGCGCTCGTGCGGCGCGTCGTGCAGGGTTCGCTGCCGGAGGATCCGCGCCGCCGGCGGCGCCGCGCGTACACGACCGGCGGCCTCTCGCCGCTTCAGCGACCCTCGGCCGGCCGCTGAGATGACGGGCCTCACGCCGCCCGACGAGCGCCGCGCGCCGATCACGCCGCAGCTGGCGCTGCGCGTGGCGATCCTCGGCGGCGTCGCGCTCGCGCTGTTCGCGATCGTCTTCTTCCGCCTGTGGTTCCTGCAGGTGCTCTCGGGCGACCAGTACCTCGCGCAAGCCTCGACGAACCGCGTGCGGGACGTCGTCGTGCAGGCGCCGCGCGGCGAGCTGATCGACCGTCACGGCACGCCGCTGGTCGAGAACCGCCGCGCGGTCGCGGTCGTCGTCTCGCCGCCGAAGCTGCCGCGGGCGCCGGCCGCGCGCACGCGCGAGCTGACGCGCCTCTCGCGCGTGATCGGGATGCCGACCCGGCCGCAGAGATGCAAGGTCGGCAATGACCGGCTGCGCACGATGGAGCTCGACTGCCTCGTGCGCAGAGGCGTCTGGAACCTGCCGTACGCGGACGTGACCGTCAGAACCGACGTCGCGCGCGACGTCGCCTTCTTCCTCGCCGAGCGCGCGCAGCAGTTCCCCGGCGTCTCGATCCAGCAGGTGTTCCTGCGCAGCTACCGCTTCAAGGAGCTGGGCGCGCAGTTGTTCGGCACGGTCGGGCAGATCGCCTCCGCACAGCTCAAGCAGGACCACTACCGCGGCGTCAGAGGCGGCACGATCGTCGGCCAGTCGGGGCTGGAGTACACCTACGACCGCTACCTGCGCGGGCGCGACGGCGCCACGCGCGTGCAGGTCGACGCGCTCGGCCAGGCGAAGGGGTACCTGCGGACGCGCCAGCCGGTGCAGGGCGCGAACTTGAAGCTGTCGCTCGACCTCGGGCTCCAGCGCTCCGGACAGGCGGCGCTCGCGACGGGCATCGGCCTCGCGAACGGCAACGGCAATCCCGCGGCGGCCGGCGCGTTCGTCGCGCTCGACCCGCGCAACGGCGAGGTGCTGGCGATGGGCTCGGCGCCGACCTACGACGCGAACCTGTTCGCGAGACCGCTCTCGCAGAAGGCCTACGACGCGCACTTCGGCGACAGCAGCGGCCACCCGTTGATCAACCGCGCGATCAGCGCCGCCTATCCGGTCGGCTCGACCTTCAAGATCGTCACGGCGACCGCGGCGCTCGTGGCGGGGATCATCACGCCCGCGACCGTCTACAACGACACCGGCACCTTCCGCGAGGGGCTGCTCGTGCGCAGAAACGCCGGCGGCGCCGCCTACGGGGCGGTCTCGCTCGTCACGGCGCTGCAGGTCTCGGTCGACACGTTCTTCTACAACCTCGGCGCGCAGCTCAACGCCGACCCCTCGACCCACCCGAACGGCGGGCAGCTGCAGGCGTGGGCGCGCAGGTTCGGCTTCGGCGCGCCGACCGGGATCGACCTCGGCGGCGAGGGCAGCGGGATCATCCCGACGCCGCGCTGGCGCGACTCGCGCAACCGCCTGCAGGCGAGATGCGAGCGCGCCTACCGGAAGCGCCCGCGCGCGGCGCGGCGCGCGTACCCGTCGGGGTGCGTGTTCGCCGACGGCGAGAACCGCCCGTGGAGCGAGGGCGACAACACCTCGCTCGCGGTCGGCCAGGGCGACTTCCTCGCGACGCCCTTGCAGCTCGCCGTCGCCTACGCGGCGCTGGAGAACGGCGGCACGGTCGTGCGCCCGCACGTCGGCCTGCAGATCACCGATCCCGACGGCAGAGTGCTGCAGCAGATCGCGCCGAAGCCCGCCCGCCGCATCGACATCCCGCCGACCGACCTGCAGGCGATCCGCGACGGGCTGCGCGCCGCCGCGCAGCAGCCCGGCGGCACCTCCTACGACGTGATGGGCACGTTCCCGAAGCCGGTCTACGGCAAGACCGGCACCGCCCAGTTCAGCGGCAGAGCCGACCAGTCGTGGTACGTCGCCTACGTGCCCGATCCGGTCAGACCGATCGTCGTCGCCTGCACCGTCGAGTCCGGCGGCTTCGGCGCCGAGGCGGCCGCGCCCGCCGTGCGGCTGATCCTGTCGCAGTGGTTCGGCGTCAGAAAAGAGATCATCTCCGGGACCTCCCACACCCTGTGAGCGCGACCCCGACCCCCATCCAGCGCAGCGTCGACGAGATCACGAGCCGCCGCGGCCCGCGGCTGCTGCTCGACCCGTGGCTGCTGCTCGCCACGCTCGGGCTGATCGTCTGCTCGCTCGTGACGATCAAGGGCGCGACGCGCAACGACATCCCCGGGTCGCCGCTGTACTTCTTCGAGCGCCAGCTCGGCTACGCGCTCGTCGGGCTCGTGCTGATGCTGCTGCTGACGCGCTTCGACTACTCGCGCCTGCGCGAGTTCAAGCTGCCGGTCTACGGCCTGCTGATCGGCTTGAACGTGCTGGTGCTGGGGCTCGGCTCGGTCGCGCGCGGCTCGCGCCGCTGGATCGACCTGCCGTTCTTCCAGTTCCAGCCGTCCGAGCTCGGCAAGCTGCTGCTGATCGTCGCGCTGTCGGCGTTCGTGGTCGACCGCTCGCGGCGGCTGCACGAGCGCGAGACGACCGCCCGGCTGATGCTGCTCGCGCTCGGTCCGGCCGCGCTCGTGATGATCCAGCCGGACCTCGGCTCCGCGCTCGTCTACGTGACGGTCGCGCTGTCGATCCTCTTCGTCGCCGGCACGCCCGGCCGCCAGCTCGGCGGCCTGGTGGGGTTGTTCGCCGTCGCGACCGTGCTCGTCCTCGCCGTCGCTCCGGCGGTCGGCGTGAACGTGCTCCAGAAGTATCAGGTCGAGCGTCTCACGGGCTTCGTGAACCCTTCTCACGACCCGAGAAACGCGACCTACCAGGTCAACCAGTCGCTGATCGCGATCGGCTCCGGCGAAAAGACCGGCCGGGGCGTCGAGCACGCGACGCAGACGGGGCTCAACTTCCTCCCCGAGCACCACACGGACTTCGTGTTCAGCGTGGTTGGGGAGACGTACGGCTTCGCCGGCGCCGCGTTCGTGCTGTCGCTGTTCGCGCTGCTGATCTGGCGCACCCTGCGCATCATCACCCTGGCGAAGAACCTGTTCGGCGCGCTGATCGCCGGCGGCATCCTCGCGATGCTGATGTACCAGGTGTTCATCAACGTCGGGATGACGATCGGGATCATGCCGATCACCGGCGTCACGCTGCCGCTGATGAGCTACGGCGGCGCGTCCTATCTGACAACGTTCCTCGCGCTCGGACTGCTGCAGTCGATCCACGTCCAAGGACGGATCGCGCAGTCGTCGAAGGGACGAGCGCTCGTCCTCTCATGAGAAGGCAACCACTGTGAAGAAGCAAGTACTTGTGAGCGTCGACCGCGGCGAGACCCGCGTCGCGCTGCTGGAGGCGACCGGGCAGGTCGCCGCCATGCCGAGAGGCGGCAGACGCCGCCGCAGCAGAAGAAGAGGCAACCCGGCCGCCGGCTACCGCGTCGCCGAGCTCTACCTGGAGCGCCGCGGCGGCCGCTCGATCGTCGGCAACATCTACAAGGGCAAGGTCGACAACGTGCTGGCGGGCCTCGAGGCCGCCTTCGTCGACATCGGCCTGGAGAAGAACGGCTTCCTGCACGTCGACGAGATCGTGCTGCCGGGCGTCGAGACGCCCAAGCGCGGCCGCGGCAGGGGCGACGGCCAGAAGATCCACGACCTGCTCAGACCCGGGCAGGAGATCACCGTCCAGGTCGTCAAGGACCCGCTCAAGACGAAGGGCGCGCGGCTCTCGATGGAGCTCGCGATCCCCGGCCGCTACATGGTCTACTCGCCGCAGGGCGAGGGCGTCGGCGTCTCGCGCAGACTGCCAGACAAGGAGCGCGACCGCCTGCGCAAGGAGGCCGCCAGACTCGACCTGCAGGGCGGCGGCGCGATCATCCGCACGGCAGCCTTCGGGGCCAGACGCGAGGACTTCGAGCGCGAGCTGCAGTACCTCTTCAAGCTGCACGAGGTGCTCGACAAGCGCGTCGAGGCGACCAAGGCGCCCGACCTCGTCTTCCAGGAGGCGGACCTGTCGGTGCGCGTCGTGCGCGACATCTTCAGCGAGCACTTCGAGCGCGCGATCGTCGACGACGAGAAGCAGCACCAGCGGCTCGTCTCGTTCTTCACGCGCACCGCGCCGGAGCTCGTCGACCGCGTCGAGCTGTGGGACGAGGATGCGTCGCTGTTCGAGCGCTACGACGTCGAGAGAGAGATCGCCGGGACGCTCTCGCGCCGCGTCGACCTGCCGAGCGGCGGCTACCTCGTGATCGACTACGCCGAGGCGCTGACGGTGATCGACGTCAACACCGGCTCGTTCATCGGCCGCGGCAGAGGCGCGCGCCTGGAGGACACGATCACGAGAACGAACCTGGAGGCGGCGGAGGAGGCGGTGCGCCAGCTGCGGCTGCGCGACATCGGCGGCATCATCGTCATCGACTTCATCGACATGGCGCGCGCGAAGAACCGCGACACCGTGCTGAAGACGCTGCGCAAGTCGCTCGACGAGGACCGCACGAAGACGTTCGTCGTCGAGATCTCGCCGCTCGGGCTGGTCGAGATGACGCGCCAGAACGTGACCGAGGGCGTGCGCGAGATCATGACCCGCCCGTGCCCGACGTGCGAGGGCGAGGGCGTGATCCGCTCGGAGGAGACGATCGCGATCGCGTTCGAGCGCAGACTGCGCGAGCTGTCGAGAACGATCGAGGCGGAGGCGCTGCTGCTGCAGATCAACCCGCGCGTGTCGGCCGTCTTCACGCGCGACGGCGCGCGCATCCTGCGCCAGCTGGAGGAGCAGACGGGCAAGTGGTTCCATTTCGAGGGCTCGGAGGGGCTGCCGCTCGACCACTTCGCGATCACGATGGAGGGGACCCGCGACAAGGTTGCCGAGCGGGCGCTGCCGTTCCGCGAAGGCGACGAGGTGCTCGTCACGATCGTCGAGCCGCACATGTACAACGTCGACGACGCGGTCGCGAAGATCGACGGCTACATCGTGTCGGTCACCGGCGGCGGGCGCCACGTCGGCGAGAAGCGGCTCGTGCGGATCGACGAGGTCGGGCGCACGGCCGCCGTCGCGACGCTGGTGGCGAACGGGAACGGACCCGCCGAGGACTCCGCGCCGGCCGGTCCCGACGCCGACGCCGCGCCCGAGGACGGAGATGGCGTAGAATCCGCGGCTCGGCGCCGTGGCCGGCGAGGCGGACGGCGCCGTTCCCGTGCCAAGGCGGATGTCCCGGCCGGCAGCGCGGCCGACGACGACTGACGAGAGACACCATCACCATGTACGCGATCGTGAAGACCGGCGGCAAGCAGTACCGCGTCGAGGAGGGCCAGCACCTGCTCGTCGAGAAGCTTGCCGTCGACGAGGGCGCGAGCGTCTCGCTCGAGCCGCTGCTCTACCGCGGCGACAGAGAGATCCTCGACGGCGCCGACCTCGCGAAGGTGAAGGTCGAGGCCAAGGTCGTCGCGCACGAGCGCGGCCCGAAGCTGCGCGTCGTGAAGTTCAAGCCCAAGCGCGGCTACAAGCGCCGCAACGGCCACCGCCAGGACCTCACGAGAATCGAGATCACGAGCATCAAGGCCGGCGCCGCCAGAAGAGCGGCCGCCAGAAGATCGACCGAGACCGACGAGGAGGCGACGAGCTAATGGCGCACAAGAAGGGCCTCGGCTCCTCCCGCAACGGCCGCGACTCGAACGCCAAGCGCCTCGGCGTGAAGGTGTTCGCCGGCCAGGCCGTCACCGGCGGCGAGATCATCGTGCGCCAGCGCGGCACGAGATTCAAGCCGGGCAACGGCGTCGGCATCGGCAAGGACGACACGATCTTCGCGAAGTCCGCCGGCACGGTCGACTTCAGAACCGGCCGCCGCGGCCGCGTCATCTCGGTGGTTCCCGCCGAGACCGCCGCCGCCGAGTAGCGCCGCCTCGAACGTTCGCTGACCCGCCCGCGCCGCCCCGGTGGCGCGGCGTGTCGATGTCGCATAGGGTGCGCCCCATGTTCCGGTGGACCGGATCGGTCGGGGCGCTCGCCGGCGCACTGACGCTTGCGCTCGTCGGCCCGGCCGGCGCCGCGACCGGCTTCCTGACCGACGAGACGCTGACGAGCGCCGGCGCGGGCGCGTTCGACGTCGCGATGGCGCCGAACGGCTACGCGATCGCCGGCTGGGTCGAGGGGGCCACAAGAGCGCAGGTCGTGCGCGTGTCCACGCGGCCGCCCGGTGGCGACTGGTCAGCGCCGCAGTCGTTCCCCGTCAGCCTCGACTATTCCACCACCGTCAGCGTCGCGATCGCCTCCACCGGCGCGGCGGCGGTGGCATGGGAGGAGGTGACCTCGCCGACGACGTTCGACGTGGGCGTGGCCAGCCGCCCTGCCGGTGGGGCGTTCGCCGAAGCCGAGGTGCTCAGAGACGGCACGCAGTCCTACAGTCCGTCGGTCGGGATCGCCGCCGACGGGACCGTGACGCTGCTCTACAGCACGAGCCCGGCCGCCGCCGTGCTGCGCGACTTCGCCGCCGGGGGCTCCGCGCTCGCGGCGACGCTGCAGCCGCTTGCGGCGAGCTGCACGACGTCGTTCGGGAACGGCATCTCCGTCGCGCCGAGCGGCGACGCGGTCGCCCCGCTCAGCTGCAGCGGCGCGAGCTTCGCGCTGCGCACGAGAGGGAGCTGGAGCGTCTCGCCGCCGGTCGCGGACGACGTCCACTCATGCCCGTCGGGCTCGACGTACCACACGGCTGTGACGGCGTCGATCGATTCGGCCGGCCACCCCGTCGGCGTGTTGGAGACGCACGTCTTCCAACCCGACTTCATGACCTGCGTCGGGCCGCTTCAGAGCGACAGCTACAGCGAGCAGCTCGTGCTGCCGCTCGCCGGCGTGATGACGCCCGTCAGCGCGCCGGTCGCGAGCGGGTCGTCGTTCGGCGGCTTCGGCCCGTTCCCGATCAGCGGACCGCAGGCGGCGATCTCGCCCAACGGCATCGTCTTCAGCTGGGGCGCCGGCGACATGACCTTCAGAACGCAGGCGAACGCGCGCTTCTTCGCGCCGGACGGCAGCGGCGGGACCGCCGACCAGCCAGTCGGGCAGCAGGTCACCGGCTCGCTGTACCCGCGGCTTGCGCTCGCCGGGAACGGACGGGGGCTGCTGTCGTGGGTCCAGTCCGACGGCACGACGCTGTCGGTCGTGGCGGCGGAGCGCGAGCCCGCGGCGAACGCGTTCGGCACGCCGCAGCCGCTCGTCTCCGGCAGAGACCTGGGATTCCCGATGCTCGCCATGGACGACGCCGGCGACGGCCTCGCCGCCTGGACGCAGGGGCCCGGGCCGGTCGTCCTGCACGTGCGCGGCTACGACGCGACCGCCCCGACGCTGACCGGCGTGAGCATCCCGGCGAGCGCGACGGTCGGCGCCGCCGCGACCTTCAGCGCCGCGCCGTTCGACGCGTGGGGTCCGCTGACGACGACATGGAGCTTCGGCGACGGCACGGCGGCGACCGGGACGAGCGTCACGCATGCGTACGCGAGCGCGGGCACGTTCACGGCGAGCGTGACGAGCACCGATGCGGTCGGCAACGCGGCCACGAGCTCCGCGACCGTGCAGGCGACGGCAGCGCCAGCTGCCGGCGGAAGCGGCGCCGGCGGCGGCTCGGGCGGGCCGGCGATCAGCGGGCTGTCGCTCACGCACAGGCGCTTCCGCGTCGGCAGAGCGCGCACGGCGGTGAGCGCGAGACGGCGCAGAGCGCCGGTGGGGACGACGTTCAGCTTCCAGCTCGACCGCGCCGCGGGCGTGAAGATCGCGTTCGCGAAGCGGGCAAGAGGGCTGCGCTCCGGCAGACGCTGCGTCAAGCCGTCGAGACGGCTGCGCAGAGCTCACGCGAGACGCTGCACGCGTCGCGTGGCGATCAGACCTGCTCTGACGCGCGCAGTGAGAGCCGGCGCGAACGCTGTCCCGTTCAGCGGCCGCATCGGCAGGCGCGCGCTCGCGCCGGGCCGCTATGTCGCGACGCTGACGGCGACCGCCGACGGCAGCGCCGGGCCGCCGAGCGGCATCCGCTTCGCCGTCGTGCGCTGAGCGCCTACTGCGGCTGCAGGATCGGCCGCACCATGATGTCGCTGACGTCGACGGTGTTCGGCCGCGAGACCGCGTACATGACCGCGTCGGCGACCGCGTCCGCGGGCAGCGCCCACGCGGAGACGTCGTTCTCGAAGAACGGCGTCGCGACCATCCCCGGCTCGATCAGCGTCACGCGCACGCCGCTTGAGTCGTCGAGCTCCTGGCGCGCCGCCTGCGCCATCGCCGTCACCGCCCACTTCGTGCACGAGTAGAGCGAGCCCGGCAGCGCGACGCGCCCGGCGACCGAGCCCGTCAGCAGCAGGTGCCCGCGCGTGGCGCGCAGCTGCTCGATCGTCGCGCGGATCGTCAGCGCGGCGCCGTAGACGTTCGTCAGCACCATCGACTTCCAGAACTCCGGCGACTCCTCGAGGAAGCCGCGTCTGGCGCCGAAGCCGGCGTTCGCGAACACGACGTCGAGCTGTCCGAAGGCGTCGAGTGCGCCGCTCACCATCGCCTGCTGCTGGTCCCACTCGGTCACGTCGCACGCGACCGCGAGCGCGCGCTCGGGGCCGCCGAGCTCCGTCGCGAGCGCCTCGAGCTTGTCGGCCGAGCGGGCCGCGAGCACGACGCGGTAGCCGGCCTGCGCGGCCTGCCGCGCCGTCGCGGCGCCGATGCCGCTGGACGCGCCGGTGATGAGGAAGACGGGGTCGGGCATGGGGGCTCCAGTCGTCGGGGATCGCGCGAGTGACAGGATTGTGGCGAGCATGCTGTCCGACAGAGCCCGCATCCACGTCCAGGCCGGCGGCGGCGGCGACGGCTGCATGTCGTTCCGGCGCGAGTCGCGCGTGCCGAAGGGCGGGCCGGACGGCGGCGACGGCGGCCGCGGCGGCGACGTCGTGCTCGTCTGCGACGACTCGCTGCGCGACCTGCAGTTCTTCCGCCGCACCGCGCATTTCAAGGCCAGACGCGGCGGGCACGGCAGAGGCGCGCTGCGCTTCGGGCCGGAGGGCGACGAGCTGGAGATCCATGTGCCTCCGGGCACCGTCGCGCTGCTGGAGGACGGCACGCGCCACGACCTCGTCGCGCCCGGCCAGCGCGCGGTCGTCGCGCGCGGCGGCTCGCCGGGCCGCGGCAACAAGCACTTCGCGACCGCCACGCGCCAGGCGCCGCGCTTCGCCGAGCGCGGGCTGCCGGGCGAGGAGGGCTGGATCGAGCTGCGGCTCAAGCTGCTCGCGGACGTCGGCCTCGTCGGGCTGCCGAACGCCGGCAAGAGCTCGCTGCTGTCGCGCCTCACCCGCGCCGCGCCGAAGATCGCCGACTACCCGTTCACGACGCTGGAGCCGGTGCTCGGCACGATCGAGGCGGACGACCGCCAGCTCGTGCTCGCCGACATCCCCGGCCTGATCGAGGGCGCGAGCGAGGGCGCCGGCCTCGGCCACGACTTCCTCGCGCACGTCGAGCGCACGCGCCTGCTCGTGCACGTGCTCGACCTCGCGCCGATCGACGGGTCCGACCCGGTCGAGAACCACGCGACGATCGAGCGCGAGCTGGCCGCGCACGACCCGAGACTCGCCGCGCTGCCGCGCGTGCTCGCGCTCTCGAAGGTCGACCTCGTGCCGGCGGAGGAGGCGGCGCGCGCCGCGGCGGACTGGCGCGAGCGCCTCGGCGGCGAGGTACCCGTGCTGCTGACCTCCTCGGCGACGGGCGCCGGCCTCGACGAGCTGCGCAAGGCGCTGCTGGAGCATGTCCCGCTCGCGCCGTCGGTCGAGGCGCCTGAGGTGGAAGGGCTTGCGGAGCATCGGGTCTTCAGACCTGCGGCGAGACGCGGCTTCCAGGTCGAGCAGGTCGCGGAGGGCCGCTTCCGCGTCGTCGGCGAGGGGATCGACCGGCTGATCCTGCGCTACGACGTCGAGAACGAGGAGGCGATGGCCTACCTCGAGCGGCGGCTGAAGCGGATCGGCGTGATCGAGGCGCTGGAGCAGGCCGGCTTCGAGCCCGGCGACGACGTCGATATCGGCGGCGTCGAGTTCGAGCTCGATCCCTCGTGAGGATCCGTCGTGCGCGACGACCGCGCCGCGCGCTGATGGTGCGATCGAGCCGGTGCGAACCCGCTTCGCGCCCGCGGTGCGGATGCGGTGGGAGCCCTAAGCTTCGCCGCCATGGGCGCCATCGTCATCAAGCTCGGCTCCTCGATCGTCGCCGACGACGCCGGCCAGCCGCGCGCCGACGTGCTCAGGCACGTGTGCGAGGAGGCCGCCGCGCTGCACCGCGCCGGCCATGACGTCGCGATCGTCACCAGCGGAGCGATCGCGCGCGGGATGGGCGTGATGCGCTTCGCCGAGCGCCCGACGCAGATCGAGGAGCTGCAGGCCGCGAGCGCGGTCGGCCAGGGCAAGCTCTACGCCGTCTACGACGAGCTGCTGCGCGGCCACGGGATCGCGAGCGCGCAGGTGCTGCTGACGTTCCACGACCTCAGCGGCGAGCGCGCGCACTACCTCAACGCGCGCCAGACGCTGCGCAAGCTGCTCGAATGGCGCGTCGTCCCGGTCGTCAACGAGAACGACACGACCGCCACCGACGAGATCACGTTCGGCGACAACGACTTCCTGGCGGCGCAGGTGGCGATCCTGATCGGTGCGGAGCTGCTCGTGCTGCTGACCTCGACCGACGGCCTCTTCACGGCCGACCCGCGGCTGGACGACGATGCGCGGCCGGTTCCGCTCGTCGAGGACTTCGCCGCGCTCGAGGGCCTGGATATTCGGCAGACGACGACGACGCTCGGTTCCGGCGGCATGCGCTCGAAGGTCGTCGCGGCCGAGATGGCGACCGCAGCGGGAATCCCCACCGTGATCGCGAACGGCCGCACTGAGGGCGCGATCGCCGCCGCGGTCGCCGGCGAGTCGATCGGTACGCGCTTCGCGCCGCAGGAGGGCCGCTACTCCTCCTTCAAGCTGTGGCTCAAGTACGCGAAGCCCGCGCATGGCACGATCGCGGTCGACGCCGGCGCCGCGCGCGCGCTGCGCGAGGGCGGCACGAGCCTGCTGCCGGTCGGGATCGTCGCCGTCGAGGGCGACTTCGACGCCGGCGACGCGGTCGACGTCGTGCACGACGGCGCGGCGGTGGGGAAGGGGATCGCCAGCTGCGCTGCGGCGGACCTGCGGCGCGTGATGGGCCTCAAGTCCGAGGCGGCGCGCGAGCTGCTGCCGCACCGCGACGAAGAGGCGATCCACCGCGACCACTTCGTGTTGGCGTAAGGGGCGGCCGGCGATGGCGCGCGCGTTGACGGACGAGCTGCGGGCGCTCGTCGGCGACGCGGGCGTCGGCGACGCGGAGGACCGCCGCTGGGCGCGCGACGCGACCGAGGCGCAGGGTCTGAGCGGCCGGCCGGACGCGGTCGTGCTGCCGGCGGGCACGGAGGAGGTGCGCGCGGTGCTCGCATGGTGCTGCGCGCACGACGTGCCGATCGTGCCGCGCGGCGGCGGCTCGGGCTTCGCGGGCGGCGCGGTGCCGCTCCGCGGGGGCGTCGTCGTCGCGCTCGACCGCATGAGCCGCGTGCGCAGCTTCGACCCGCTGCTGTGGCGGATCCACGTCGAGGCCGGCCTGCGCACGAGCGAGCTGCGGCGGATCGTGCGCGAGAGCGGCCTGCTGTTCCCGCCCGACCCCGGCGCCGCCGAGCAGTCCCAGATCGGCGGCAACATCGCGACGAACGCGGGCGGCCCGCACGCCTTCAAGTACGGCGTCACGGGGCGCTGGGTGACCGGCCTGGAGGCCGTCGTTCCGCCCGGCGAGGTCGTCGAGGTCGGCGGGCCGCTGCGCAAGGACGTCGCCGGCTATGACCTGAAAGGCCTGCTGATCGGCTCCGAGGGGACGTTGGGGATCGTCACGGCGGCGTGGCTGCGGCTGATTCCGGCGCCGGAGGCCGCGCTGCCGGTGATCGCGCTCTACCCCGACGTGCGCAGCGGCTGCGCCGCGATCGAGCGCGTGCTCGGCAGCGGCATCCAGGCGGCGGCGCTCGAGTACCTCGACGCCGGCACGCTGGCGGCCGCCGGCCCGGCCGCGCCGTTCGACGTGCCGCCGGCATCGTTCGCGGTGATCGCGGAGGCGGACGGGTCGGCGGCAGAGGCCGCGTCGGTCGCGGCGGCGCTGCGCGAGGCGCTCGGCGAGGACGCGCTCGCGCTGCACTCGCCTGACACGCCGGCCGGCGTGGCCGCGCTGTGGCGCTGGCGCGACGGCGTCGCGATCGCCGTCACCGCCCAGCGCGGCGGCAAGATGTCCGAGGACGTCGCCGTGCCGCTCGAGCGCGTCGCCGACATGGTCGAGGCGACGCTGGAGATCGGCGCGCGCCACGAGCTCGAGGCGTGCAGCTGGGGCCACGCCGGCGACGGGAACCTGCACGCGACGTTCCTGCTCGACGCGCGCGACGCGCAGCAGGTCGCGCGGGCGACCGAGGCCGCCGCCGAGCTGTTCGCGACCGCCGCCCGGATGGGCGGCACGATCTCCGGCGAGCACGGGCTCGGGCTCGTCAAGAGCGGCCACCTCGGACGCCAGTGGAACGACGCCACGCTGCGCCTGCACCGGGCCGTCAAGGCCGCCATCGACCCGCAGAACCTGATGAACCCCGGCAAGAAGACCTGAGCCGGCCGGACTTCGACACCTATGTGGTGGTCAAGTTCGCGCGGCTCGGCGAACAGGGCCGGTACCCTCTGCGCCATGGCCGCGACCCAGGACACGACCTCCGCCGTCGCCGACGTCTGCCGCGCGGCGAAGGCCGCGACCGCGCCGCTGGCCGCGCTCGACACGCGCGTGAAGGACGCGGCGCTGCACGCGATCGCCGACGCGCTCGTCGCGCGCACGCCGGAGATCCTCGAGGCGAACGCGCGCGACCTCGACGACGGCCGCGCGAACGACATCGGCTCCGCGCTGCTCGACCGCCTCGCGCTCGATCCGAGCCGCATCGCCGCGATCGCCGACGGCGCGCGCGCGATCGCCGCGCTGCCGGACCCGGTCGGCGAGACGATCGACGGGCATCTGCTGCCGAACGGGATCGACGTGCGCCGCGTGCGCGTGCCCTTCGGCGTGGTCGCCGTCGTCTACGAGGCGCGGCCGAACGTGACGATCGACGCGGCCGCGCTGTGCCTGAAGTCCGGCAACGCGATCGTGCTGCGCGGATCGAGCACCGCCGCCCACTCGAACGCGGTGCTCGCGAACATCGCCTCCGAGGCGGCCACGGCAGCCGGCGTGCCCTACGGGGCGATCAACCTGCTCGCCGGCGGGGGCCGCGAGGAGCTGGCCGAGCTGGCGACGCAGGACGGCGTCGTCGACCTGATCTTCCCGCGCGGGGGCGAGGGCCTGAAGAACGCGCTGAAGGCGGTCGCGACCGTGCCGGTGATCTACGCCGCCTCCGGCAACTGCCACGTCTACGTCGACGCGGACGCCGACCTCGACGCCGCCGAGGCGATCGCGCTCAACGCGAAGGTCCACCGCCCCGGCGTCTGCAACGCGGCCGAGACGCTGCTCGTGCACGCCGACGTCGCCGCCGAGTTCCTCCCGCGCGCCCTGCGCACGCTGCACACGGTCGGCGTCGAGCTGCGCTGCGACCCGCGGGCAGCCGAGCACGCGCGCGACCACGAGGGCGATATCCCGGTCATCGCGGCGAGCGAGGAGGACTGGGCGACCGAGTTCCTCGACCTCATCCTCGCGGTGCGCGTGGTCGACACCTGCGAGGAGGCGATCGCGCACGTCAACCGCTACGGCAGCGGCCACTCCGAGGCGATCGTGACCGAGGACCTCGGCACCGCGCGCGCGTTCCAGCTCGGCGTCGACGCCGCCTGCGTCTATGTGAACGCCTCGACGCGCTTCACCGACGGGGGCGAGTTCGGGATGGGCGCCGAGATCGGCAACTCGACCCAGAAGCTGCACGCGCGCGGCCCGATCGGCCTGCGCGAGCTGTGCACCTTCAAGTACCTGATCGAGGGCACCGGACAGGTGCGCAGTTGAAGCTCGGCATCCTCGGCGGCACCTTCAACCCCCCGCACATCGGCCATTTGATCTGCGCGCAGGAGGCGCTCGACCAGCTGGCGCTCGACCGCGTCGTGCTGATGCCGGCCGGCCAGCCGCCGCACAAGCAGATCGCCGCCGATCCCGGCGCCCAGGCGCGCCTGGCGATGTGCGAGGCGGCCGTCGCGGGCGAGCAGCGCTTCGCCGTCTCGCGCCTGGAGCTGGAGCGGGACGGAAGGTCCTACACGGTCGATACCCTGAGGGCGTTGCACGATCAGCATCCGCAGGACGACCTGACCTTCATCGTGGGGGGTGACATGGCCCGCAGCCTGCCGACGTGGCGGGAGCCCGAGGCCGTGCTCGAGCTGGCGACGCTTGCCGTGGCCGAGCGCGCCGGATCCGAGCGCGAGGACATCCGCGGCGAGCTGCGCGCGCTGCGCGGCGCGAGCGGCGACCGCGTGCGCTTCTTCGAGATGCCGCGAATCGACGTGTCGTCGTCGCTGGTGCGCGAGCGCGTCGCGGGCGGTCGCCCGATCCGCTATCTCGTCCCCGACGCGGTCGCCGACGCGATCGCGCAGAACGGCTGGTACCGCGCATGAACGAGGCACTCGAAGGGACCGAGCTGGCGGAGGCGATCGCCGGCTTCGCGGCCGACAAGAAGGCGATCGAGGTCGTCGAGCTGGACCTGCGCGGCGTGCTCGGCTACGCCGACTACTTCGTGATCTGCTCGGGCACGAGCGACCGCCAGGTGAAGGCGATCCACGACGGCATCCACGAGGGGATGAAGAAGCAGCACGGGCTGCTCCCGCGCCGCGTGGAGGGACTGCCGCAGGCGCACTGGGTTCTGATGGATTATCTCGACGTGGTCGTCCACGTCTTCACGCCTGAGACGCGCGCCTTCTACCGGCTCGAGCAGCTGTGGGGCGAGGCCCCGGCGCGCACGCTCACCGGCGTGGGGTAGTCCTTCGGAAGAGGAGAACCCGCCATGGGGCGCAATCTCGCGAGCCTGCTGACCGACTCGGCCGCGCGCGATCCGCAGCGCACGGCGATCAAGCTCGACGACGCCGAGCTGTCCTACGCGCAGCTCGACGGGGCCAGCGCCCACCTCGCCGGCCTGCTGGCGCAGCACGGCTTCCAGCCGGGCGACCGCGTCGGCGTGATGCTGCCGAACGTGCCGCACTTCCCGATCGTCTACTACGGGATCCTGCGCGCCGGCGGCGTCGTCGTGCCGATGAACGTGCTGCTCAAAGAGCGCGAGGTCGCCTTCTACCTCGGCGACTCGGGCGCGAGACTGCTGTTCGCGTGGGCCGACTTCGGTGCGGAGGCACGGCCGGGCGCAGCGGCGGCGGGCGCGGAGCTGATCGAGGTCGACCCGACCGGGTTCGCGGACCTCGTCGGCGCCGCCGAGGCGCGGCCGGAGCTGCGCGACGTCGCCGACGACGACACCGCCGTGATCCTCTACACGTCCGGCACGACCGGCAAGCCGAAGGGCGCCGAGCTGACGCACGCGAACCTGTACGTGAACGCGAAGACGAAGCTCGAGACGCTGATCCAGCTCACCGCCGACGACGTGATTCTCGGCGCACTGCCGCTGTTCCACTCGTTCGGCCAGACGGCCGCGATGAACGCCGGGCTGATGGCGGGCGCGTGCCTGACGCTGCTGGCGCGCTTCGACCCGGCGAAGGCGCTGGCGATCATGGAGCGCGACCGCGTGAGCGTCTTCCTCGGCGTGCCGACGATGTACACGGCGATGCTGGCGGTGCCGGCGGCCGAGCGGCCCGACACGTCCTCGCTGCGCGTCTGCATCTCCGGCGGCGCGTCGCTGCCGGTCGAGGTGCTGCGCGCGTTCGAGGGCCAGTTCGGCACGAAGATCCTCGAGGGCTACGGCCTCTCCGAGACCTCGCCGGTGGCGTCCTTCAACCATCCCGACCGCGAGCGCAAGCCCGGCTCGATCGGCACGCCGATCCGCGACGTGCGGATGCGGGTCGTCGACGAGCAGGACCAGGAGGTGCCGGCCGGCGAGGTGGGGGAGATCGTGATCCAGGGCCCGAACGTGATGAAGGGCTACTGGCAGCGCCCCGACGCGACCGCAGAGGCGATGAGAGGCGGCTGGTTTCACACCGGCGACATGGCGAAGGTCGACGACGACGGCTACTTCTACATCGTCGATCGCAAGAAGGACCTGATCATCCGCGGCGGCTACAACGTCTATCCCCGGGAGATCGAGGAAGTCCTGTACGAGCACCCGGCCGTCGGCGAGGCGGCCGTCGTGGCGGTGCCGCACGCCGAGCTCGGCGAGGAGGTCGGCGCCGCGGTCGCGCTGAAGGCGGGCGCGGAGGCGACGCCGGACGAGCTGCAGGCGTTCGTGAAGGAGCGCGTCGCCGCGTACAAGTACCCGCGCCGCGTGTGGCTCGTGCCCGAGCTGCCGAAGGGCCCGACCGGCAAGATCCTCAAGCGCGAGATCGCGGTGCCGGCGGGCGAGCGGGCGTCCTGACGACTGCCATCCGACGCGCATGTCCGAACGGCGGGCCGATGAGTTCGACGTCTTCCTCAGCTATCCGGGCGGCAGCCGCGGCGACAGCGAGCATGCGCGGCAGCTGAGCGACCTGCTCGGCGGCTACGGGTTCCGCAGCTGGATCGCGGAGCGCGAGCTGGGCGGACGGGCCACGCCGGAGGCGATCGGGGCTCGGATCGCCACGGTCCCGATCTTCATCGCCTGCATCGGGGCTCGCAGAGTCGGACGCTGGGGCATGGAGGAGCTGCGGCGCGCGGCGGACCGGGCGGAGCGCAGTCGCGACGTGGGACTGCTCACGGTCATCTTCCCGGGCGGCGATCCGGCCGCAGTCGGGCAACTGCCCGCGATCTTCTCCTCGCGGCCGGCGTTCGACCTGCGCGGCGGCGTGACGTCGGTCGCCGCGCTCGTTCCGCTGCTGTGGGAGCGGCTCGATCCGTCGCGCTGGGATCTGCTCCAGAAGATCCTTGCGGACGTGCGAGCCGGGGAGGGTCCGGTCGTGCTCGTCGGCCCCCCCGGCGTGGGCAAGTCAAAGCTCGCCGACGTGGTCCTCGCGGCTCTGATCGACGACTTCCCCGCGGGGCGCGCGTTCGTGCCGATCGACCCTCGTCGGAGCGCCGACAGCATGGCGGGCTTGATCATGCGCATGCTGGGGATCGACACGAACGACATCCCCCGCGAGCGGCGGCAGGCCGCGTACCGGGATCTCACGGCGCGCGACCGCTATCTCGTGGTGCTCGACGACGCCGACGGATACGACGTCAGACCGCTCGTCCCGGCACGCCCCTCGGCCGCCGTCGTCGTCGGTCGGCGAGAGGCGCATTTGCGGCCCTCGTACCTGTTCGCCGTCCCGCCCGGGCAGCGAGCCGAGCGAACAGCCGAACACGTCGCGGCGCCCAGCCCGGGCTTCGTCTCGGACGTCCCAGACGGCGAGGACCTGCTCGACGTCCAGCGAGCCGTCGCCGCGCTGTGCTCCGTGGTCGCCGCGCGCGACGTCGCCCCGCCGCTCTCGATTGGGTTGTTCGGCGACTGGGGGATGGGGAAGTCGTTCTTCATCCGGCGCATGCGCGACCGCGTCGAGCAGTTGGCGGAGGCGTCGCGGCGGGCGCCTGACAGCGCGTTCTTCGGCGACATCCGCCAGATCGAGTTCAACGCCTGGCGCTATGCCGACGCGAATCTGTGGGCGAGTCTCGCGAGCGGCGTGTTCGAAGGCCTTGCCGACGACCCCGGGGAGCAGCGGCGCATCGTGCGGCAGCTGATGAGATCCGGCGAGCGGTTCGCCGAGGCCGAGGACGAGTGCACGAGCGCGCGCAGGCGCGCGCAGGAGGCGGAGGAGGCGATCGAGCTCGCGAAGCAGGAGTTGGTCGACGCGGAGATGAGCCTGCGCGATGCCGTCACCGCGACCGGGGACCTGCTGCGCGAGGACGATCGGCTGACCGCCACGATGGCCGACCTTCGCGCACTGCGGCGGCTGCCGCCGCTGCTCGGCGTGCTCGGCACGGCGCTGCTGCTCGCTGCGATCCTGCTCGCCCTGGTCGCACCCGGATGGCGGTACGCGGCGGTAGCGGCGGCTGCCAGCGCGATCGCTCTGCTCGTCGGACCTTTGCGGTGGGGCGCGAAGGCGCTGCGCCTTGCCGCGGGCTGGCAGCGCGCCGCGGCCGCCCGCGGCAGCGCAAGAGAGCTGGCGCGCCTGCAGGTCGAGCTCGACGCGCGCCGGGCGCAGGAGGTCGACGCCGCGCAGCGGCTGGAGGCCGCGCGGCGCCAGGTCGCCGAGGCACAGCTGGCGGTCGACGAGATCGCCAGCGGTCGCCGTCTCTTCAGCTTCATCGACGAGCGCGCCGAGGGCCGCGCATACCGGCCGTATCAGGGCGTCGTCGATCTCGTGCGGCGCGACTTCGAGCGTCTCGCGGCCCTGATCGCCGGACGAGCCCCCGACGCGCCCGGCGACCTTCCGCGCATCGAGCGCATCGTGCTGTACATCGACGACCTCGACCGCTGTCCCGCGCGGCGGGTGATCGAGGTGCTCGAGGCTGTCCACCTGCTGCTGGCCTCGAACCTCTTCGTGGTCGTCGTCGCGGTCGACCCGCGCTGGCTGATGCGAGCGCTGGAGCATCATTACCGAGGGGAGATGGCGGGCGAGGACGGGCGGCTGGGTGCGACCGCGCGCGACTATCTGGAGAAGATCTTTCAGGTCCCCTTCGCGCTTCCGCGGATGGACGCGGCGGGATTCGGTCGGCTGGTAGAGGACCTGCTGCCGGTCGCGGGCGCTTCGCACAGCCCCATCGCGGCCGGCCCCGGGGGCGCCTCGCCCGAGCGCCCAGACGGCGGCGTCGTGCCCGACGAGGACGTCGACGGCCCCCGGCCCGAGGCGGCGACGGGCTCGCCCCCGCCAGTGGTCGCGACGCCGATCGAGCTGCGTCCCGAGGGGCTGCGGGTCGAGGCCTCCGAGCGCGACTTCATGCGCCGACTGGCCGGCGTGATCGAGACGCCGCGTGCCGCCAAGCGGCTCACGAACGTCTATCGCCTGCTGCGCGTCTCCCTGGAGGCGGACGAACTGGACGTCTTGCTCGGGCGCAGCGGCGGCGCACCGGAATTCCCCTGCGTTCAGCTGATGCTCGCCGTGGTCGTCGGCGCCCCCTCCCTGTCGTCGCAGTTGCTCGCGCGCGTGCGCCTCGCGATGCCGGACCACGACTGGTGGCTGCTCGTGGATGACGCCGAGCTCGACAGCTGCGACGCGCGGGCGGCGAGACGCCTGCGCGCCGGCACGCGCGACCTGCGCGACGAGTCGCTGCCCGCGCTCGCGCGCTTCGCTGTGTGGGCGCCGCACGTGCACCGGTACTCGTACGGCCTCGGATGAGCGGCCGCGACCGACTCGCCGCGCGCGGCCGCCCGGTTCCCGGTTGACGCGAGCGCGCGCGACCTGTCTAGTCGGTCCATGTACGACTACGTGATCGTCGGCGCCGGCTCGGCCGGCTGCGTGCTCGCGGCGCGGCTGACGGAGGACCCGGACGTGTCGGTCCTGCTGCTGGAGGCGGGGCCGCCGGACGTCAACCAGAACATCCACGTCCCGCTCGGCTATCTCAAGCTGGCCGGTACGGAGCTCGACTGGAACTACTTCAGCGCGCCGGAGCCGCACTGCAACGGGCGCCGCATCCCGCTGCCGCGCGGGCGCGTGCTCGGCGGCTCCTCCTCGACGAACGCGATGGTCTACATCCGCGGCAACCCGCGCGACTACGACGACTGGGGCGTGCCGGGCTGGTCGTGGGGGGACCTGCTGCCGTACTTCCTGAAGGCGGAGGACAACGAGCGCGGCGCCTCCGAGTGGCACGGCGCCGGCGGCCCGCTGCCCGTCTCCGAGCAGCGCTCCGGCAACGCGATCACCCGCGCGTGGGTCGAGGCCGCGACACAGGCCGGCCTCCCGCGCAACGCGGACTTCAACGGCGCCGCGCAGGACGGCGCCGGCATGTACCAGGTGACCCAGCGCGGCGGGCTGCGCGCGAGCGCCGCGGCCGCCTATCTGCACCCGGCGAGCGCGCGGCCGAACCTGCACGTGCTGACGCACATGCTCGTGCACCGCGTGCTGTTCGAGGGCACGCGCGCGGTCGGCGTCGAGGCCTCGCAGCTCGGGCACGTGCAGGAGCTGCGCGCGCAGCGCGAGGTGATCCTGTGCGGCGGCGCCTACAACTCGCCGCAGCTGCTGATGCTGTCCGGCGTCGGGCCGGCCGAGCACCTGACGCTGCGGGAGCTGGAGGTCGTGCTCGACCAGCCGGCGGTCGGGGCGAACCTCTCCGACCACGCCGCGACGTACGCGGTGTGGGGGACGGAGCGGCCGGAGTCGCTGCTGCTGGCGCGCGAGCCGGCGGCGCTCGAGGAGTTCATGGCGACGCAGACCGGGCCGCTCGCCTCGAACCTCGCCGAGAGCGGCGCGTTCGTGCGCGTCGAGGCGGACGCCCCGGCGCCGGACGTGCAGTTCCACACGATCCCGGTGCAGATCCTCGAGGAGGGGACCGCCGACCCGGAGGGCCACGGCGTGCTGGTGACGCCGTGCCTGCTGACGCCGGACGCGCGCGGCTCGGTGCGGCTCGCCTCGAACGACCCGACCGCGCGCCCGCTCGTGCGCAACGACTTCTACGCGAGCGAGCGCGACCTGGAGCGGATGGTCGCGGCGCAGCGGCTGATGCTGGAGATCGCGCGGCAGCCGGCGATGGCGCCCTATTGCGCCACCGGGATGGTCGTGCCCGACGACGACTCCGACGCTGCGCTGCGCGCGCACGCGCGCCGCACGACGTTCGCGATCTACCACCCGGTCGGCACGTGCGCGCTCGGCAGCGTGGTCGACGAGCAGCTGCGCGTGAACGGCCTGGAGGCGCTGCGCGTCGTCGACGCCTCCGTGATGCCGGTCGTCCCCCGCGGCAACACGAACGCGCCGACGATCGCGATCGCCGAGCGGGCGGCGGACCTGATCAGCGGCGCTGCGCCGCTCGCCGCGGCGGCTTCCGCTTCACCGTCAGCGTCTTCCTGACCGGCGCCGAGGCGTTGCCGGCGGCGTCGGTCGCGGTGATCGTGAGGCGGTAGCGGCCGGCGGGGATCGTGCGCCTGCCGATCCTGCCGGCGATGGTGAGGCTGTTCGCGCCGCTGGCGCCGGCGCGCGTCTGCGTGCCGATGTTGCGGAAGCGCGCGCAGCGTCTGCCGTGTCTCGCGCGGCGCGGCGTCACGCAGCGGCCTCGCGCGGTGCGCCGGCCGGGCAGCTTGCGCTCGAAGCGCACGCGCACGGTCGCCGCCTCCGAGAGCGTGAGACGCAGCGTGCCGCTTCTGCCGACGCGCAGCGTCGCCGGCAGGCTGACGTCCGCGATCGCCGGCGCGGTCGTGTCGGGCGGCGGCGGGGTGCCTCCACCGCCACCGCCGGTCCCGCCTCCACCGCCGGTCGGCGGCGCGACGACGCCGGTCACGCGCGCGACCTGTCTCGTCGTCTCGAGCGTGACCCACAGCGTGCCGTCGCTGCCGACCGTCAGGTGGCGCGGACCGGAGCCGGCCGGGAAGCCGGCGAGCGTCGTGACGGCGCCGTCGGGCGTCAGCCGCGTGAGCGTGTCTCTCGGGAAGTTCGCCGCCCAGTAGGCGCCGTCGGGCGCGAACACGATGCCCGTCGGATCGGTGAGCGGGACGTCGGTGTTCTGCACGTCTCTCGACGGCGGCGTGAAGCGCGCGATCGTGTTGCTGGGGATCGTGACGGCGAGCTGGTCGGCCGGCCCGGCGGCGAGCTCCTGCGGGTTGTCGGCGAGCGGGAACTGACCGGCCGGCACGCCCGCCGTCGTGAGGCCGACGACCTGTCTGTTGCCGAAGTCGGCGACGTAGAGGTTGCCGTCGCCGCCGGCGGCGATTCCGCGCGCCGAGACGAGGCCCGTGCCGGCGAACTCGACGACGACCTCGCCCGTCGTGATGCGCACGAATCTGTCGTTCGAGCCGGTCCACAGGTTTCTGTCCGGCCCCACGACGATGCGCTGCGGGCTCAGGCCGGCGATGACGACTCTTCTCGCGCCCGTCGGATCGCTCGGCGAGAAGTGCGCGACCCCGTTCGCCTCGGTCACCCACAGCTGCCCGTCCGGCCCCGCGACGATCCCGACCGGGTTCGTGATCGCGGCGCTGGTGAATCTGTCGACCGTCCCGTCCGGTCTCACGCGCGCGATGTTGTCGGTGAGGCCGTCCATCGTCACCCAGACGTTGCCGTCCGGGCCAAGGGCGACCTGTCTCGGAGGATTGGGCAGGTCGAAGACTCCGTCGACCGCCGGCGCGGCGAGGGCGGTCGCGGGCAGCAGCAGGGCGGCGGCGAGGGCCGCAAGGACGAGCTTGATCGAGCGCATGGCGGCGATCCTCTCACTCGCCCCCGACGCTCGCTAGGGTGCTGGACGCGATGGCGGTCACCGTCTACGAGAAGCGCACCTGCACGACGTGCCGCAAGCTGCACGAGCTGCTGACCGAGCGCGGCGTCGACTTCGACACGGTCGAGTACCACGTCGAGGGACTCGCCGAGCCGCAGATCCGCGAGCTGCTCGCGAAGGCGGGCATCGGCGCAAGCGAGGCCTTGCGGATGCGCGAGGAGGGCGCCGCCGAGCTGGCGGCGGCCGGCGACGAGGACGCGATCGTCGCGGCGATGGCGCGGCGGCCGGAGCTGCTGCAGCGGCCGATCGTCGTCAACGGCGGCCGCGCGGTGCTCGCGCGGCCGGTCGAGCGCGTGCTCGAGATCCTCTAGCTGGGCGCGTCGCGCCCACGCAGGCACGGCACGACGCGGCGTCTCTGCTCGCCGCGTCCAGCCGTCGTCACCGTCCCTGTCAGGTCTGGCGCAGCGGACGTTCCTCGCGCGCGCCGTTCGTCCGGCCGTCGGTCCGGCCGTCGCCGTCGACGTCGCTGCCGCTGTGGATCTCGTCGTCGGCGAGGCCCTGGTCGTGCAGGTCCGCACGCGCCTCATGCAGTTCGGCCTCGGCCTCGGCGCGCTTGGCCTCGCTCTGCGCGGCGCGGGCGCGTGCCTGCTGCTCCGCCGCCACCTCGCGGTGCTGGCTGGCCAACTCGCCGCGGCGCGTCTCGAGCTGCCGCTGACGCTTCCGTTCGCGCATGCGCGGCACGAGCGCCGCGAGCACGATCAGCAGGATCACGACGCCGGCGACGATTGCGATGATCGCTCCGGTTGACACGTGGGTCCTCCTTCGCCTCTGGGTTCCCGGTCAGACCTACCCGCTGGACGCAGGGGCAATCGACTTGGATCACCGCGACGTCAGCGCGCGGGCTTGCAGGGGTCGAGCGATTCGCCGTATCCGCCGAAGAGAACCCTCGAGAGCCATGCCCCCGACCGCCACCGCCCCTGCGCGCACACTCGTATTCCGCCGCGAGCGGAGCGAGCGCGCACCTGTCCCGCCGTCGCCCGCCCGTGGTTGGCGCACGGGCATCGCGGCCGCGGTGGCGATCGGACTTGGCGTGACGGCGCTCGTGATCGCCGACCCGAACCTTCGGTACGGCCCGCAGCGTCCCGCGCTGCATGTGCAGATCGCCACCGCGGCGGCGCTGGTCGCGCTGCTCGTCGGATACTTGGCGGCTGGGCGCTATCGCCGCCTGCCGCGCGCCGCAGACCTGCTGCTCGCGACGTCGTTCGGGCTGCTCGGCGTCACCAACGTGCTGACGAGCGCCGTGCAGGGTGCGACCGGTCGCAGCCCGCACGGTCCGCTGGCGTGGACGCCCGCCTCCGGCCGCGTGGTCGCCGCGGCGCTGCTCGCCGCCGCCGCCTTCGCCGCCGGCCGGACGGTCGTGCGACCGCGCTCCACCGCGCGCGTGCTCGCGCTCGCCAGCGTGCTCGCGCTCGCCGCGCTCGCGGTCGTGCTGGCCGCGCTCGACCCGCAGCTGCCGCCCGCCGCCGGACCCGACGCGGCAGCGGCGTACGGACCGTTCGCCGGCAGCCCCGCGTCGATTGCGCTCAAGGGCACGTGTCTCGCGCTCGTCGTCGCGGCCGCGGTCGGCTTCGCGCTGCGCGCAGGCCGCCGTCCCGACCGCCTGTCGGTTCCGCTCTCGTGGGGCATCGCGCTGCTGGCGTTCGCGTGGCTCAACTATCTGCTCGTCCCGTCGCTGTACGTGAACTGGTTCTACGCGGGCGACGTGCTCGCGCTCGCCGCCTACCTCGTGCTCGCCGCCGGCGCGGCGCTCGAGATCCGCGAGTCGCAGGCGGACCGGGCGCGCCTCGCCGCGCTGGAGGAGCGGGCGCGCGTCGCGCGCGAGCTGCACGACGGCGTCGCGCAGGAGGTGCTGTTCCTGCTCGCGCAGACGCGCCGCCTGCAAGCGGAGCGGCCCGGCCCGGAGACCGACCGCCTGCTGGGCGCCGCCGAGCGCGCGCTCGCGGAGTCGCGCTCGGCGATCTCGACGCTGCGCGCGCCGCTCGACGAGCCGCTGCCGGCGACGCTGGCGCGCATCGGCGGCGAGCTCGGCCGCCGGCTCGAGCTCGACGTGCACATCGAGGCCGATGCCGACGTCGACGTCGAGCCGCAGACGCGCGCCGCGCTCGCGCGGATCGTCGGCGAGGCGCTCACGAACGCCGCCCGCCACGGCCGCGCGCGCTGCGCGACGATCGAGCTGCAGGCCGGCCCGCCGCGCCGCCTGCGCGTGCGCGACGACGGCAACGGCTTCGACCCGGATCCCGCGCGCGTGCCGGCCGGTGCATTCGGCCTCGCTTCGATGCGCGAGCGCGCGGCCGCGTTCGGCGGGCGCGCGCAGGTGCGGTCGGCGCCGGGCGAAGGAACCGAGATCGAGGTGACGCTGCCGTGACCCAGGTGCCCGGCGAAGGTCGCACCGTCCTGATCGCCGACGACCACGCGGCCGCGCGCGCCGGCGTGCGCGGTGCGCTCGAGCGCGGCGGCTTCGTCGTCTGCGCGGAGGCCGGGAGCGGTCCCGAGGCGGTGCAGGCGGCGCTGCGGGCGCGGCCGGACGCGTGCCTGCTCGACGTCCACATGCCGGGCGGCGGCGGGATCGAGGCGGCCGCGGAGATCGGGGAGCGGCTGCCCGGCACCGCGATCGCGATGCTGACCGTCTCGGCCGACGAGGAGGACCTGTTCGCCGCGATCCAGGCGGGCGCGGTCGGCTATCTGCTCAAGGACGTCGACCCCGAACGGCTGCCGCACGCGCTCGCCGGCGTGCTGGCGGGCGAGGCGGCGATTCCGCGCCCGCTCGTCGGGCGGATCGTCGCCGAGCTCGGCGAGCGCCGCCGGCGCCGCGTGCCGCTCGCGCGCGGCGGGGCCGAGCTGACGCCGCGCGAGTGGGAGATCCTCGAGCTGCTGCACAGCGGCGCGAGCACGGCGCAGGTCGCCGATCGGCTCGGCGTGAGCCAGGTGACGGTGCGGCGCCACGTCTCGTCCGTGCTGCACAAGCTGCGCGTGGAGGATCGCGGCGGCGCCTTCGCGCTGCTCGACGGCCTGGCGCGTCGGCGTTCACGCGCCTGAACGGCGAAGCGCCCGCGCGGGCGATGGCGCCGGCGCCGCCCTGCGGCGACGATCGACGCGATGCTCGAACCCGACGATCCGCTCCTCACGACCGCCGCCCGCTTGACCGCGGAGCTGCGCGCGCGCTGCGACGCGTCCGCGGCGGCGGAGGGGGAGGAGGAGCTGCTGATCGACGGCTACGCCTCCGCGCTCGCGTTGGAGGGCGCGCGGCGGCGGCTGCGCGAGCAGGCGCTGGAGGCGACGACGCGCGAGCTCGCGATCGCCGCGCACGAGCGCGAGCTGCGCTCGCTGCTGCGCACGTTGCGCGCGCGGCGCAGCAGACGCGCCGCGGGCTCAGCGGACGAGGCCGCGCCGCAGCGCCTGCACTGACGCCTGCAGCCGGTTCTCGACGTCGAGCTTGCCGAAGATGCTGGCGACGTGGCTCTTGACGGTGTTGGGGCTGATGTAGAGCTCGGCCGCGATCGCGGCGTTGTCGCGCCCGTCGACGATCAGCCGCAGCACCTCCAGCTCGCGCTCGGACAGCGCCTCCGCGCCGTCGCTCGCCGCCGCGTCGCGCGCCGGCTCGGCCGCGCGCAGGCGGCGCAGCAGCTCGGGCGCCACGCGCGGCGGGATCACCGCGTCGCCGGCCGCGGCCGCCTGCAGCGCCGCGACGATCTGCTCGAGCGTCGCGTCCTTGAGCAGGTAGCCCGCGGCGCCCGCCAGCAGCGCCTCGAGCATCGCGTCGTCGTCGTCCGAGAGCGTGAGCACGACGACCGGCGGAGCGTCCGCGGCGGCGGCGATCGCGCGCGTGGCCGCGACGCCGTCCATGCCCGGCATCGCGAGGTCCATCAGCACGACGTCGGGCGCGAGCTCGCGCGCGAGCCGCACGCCTGCCTCGCCGGCGCTCGCCTGCCCGACGACGTCGAGCCCCTCGTCGCCCAGCAGCTGTGCGAGGCCGTGGCGGAAGACGTCGTGGTCGTCGACGAGCAGGACGCGGGTCATGTCCGCGAACTCTCCCCCGCAATGCGGCGGAACGCACGCCGCGTTCACGCGGGTGAACGCAGAAACGCCCGCACGGACGATTGAGGGGACCGCGGCGCTCCCGCAACCTGATCGACAGCGGAAGGACCCGCCAGCGGGAGCAGAGGCTCCGTCAGGTGGGGGAATCTCAACCCAAGGAGCACAGCTCTCATGCGGAAGCTCATGCGCAAGCGCATCCTCGTCCCCGTCGCCGCGATCGCGGCGCTCGCGGTGGCCGGGATCGCCGTCGCGTACTTCACGGCCTCGGGCACCGGCTCGGGCACGGCGTCGGTCGGCAGCGCCGCCGGCGTCACGATCGACAGCGTGTCGTTCGACAACACGCTCTACCCGGGCGGCTCGACGACCGTCAGATTCACGGTCGCCAACAGCTCGTCGGACACGGCCGTGCAGGTCGACAAGGTCGTCGCCGACACGAGCACGTACACCAATGGCATCAGCGGCCTCCCGGACGGCTGCGACCCGGCCGACTTCAGCTTCGGCGACGTCTCGGTGAGCACGTCGATCGCCGCCGGCAGATCGACGGACTCCACCGGCACGCTGAGATTCGCGAACACGAGCGCGAACCAGGACGCCTGCCAGGGCGCCTCGCCGGTCCTCCACCTCAAGGTGGACAACAGCGGCATCTAGCCGATCGACGGCGGGCGGGGGACGCCCGGGCGAATTGCGTCCCCCGCCTGCCAGAGATCGACCCCGCTCACGCACCCACACCATGCGCACCGACTCCACGACACGGACAGCGGAGAGCGCCAGGTCCCGACGGACCCTGACGCTGCTCGGTGTTCTGATCCTGCTGGCGCTCGCCGGCTGGGCCGTCGCCGCCGTCGCCGGCCCGAAGGTCGCGACGCCGACGATCACCTCCGGTCCGAGCGGCACGACGAGCGCCACGAGCGCGACGTTCGCGTTCGTGGCCGGCGCCAGAGGCGACACGCTCGAGTGTGCGCTCGACGCCGCGGCGTTCGCGACCTGCACGAGCCCGAAGGGCTACAGCGGCCTCAGAGACGGGACGCACACGTTCCGCGTGCGCGAGCGCACCAGAGCCGGCCAGGTCGGCGACGCCGCCTCGCGCAGCTGGACGGTCGACACCGTCGCGCCGCCCGCGCCGCAGCTCGTGCAGAAGCCGGCCGACCCGTCGAGCTCCGACAGCCCGACGTTCGCGTTCGCCGACGGCGAGGCGAACGTCGCCTACCTCTGCCAGCTCGACGGCGCCGCCTACGCCGCCTGCACGAACCCGGTCACGTACAAGAAGCTCGCCGACGGCGCGCACCTGCTGAGCGTCAAGGCGCGCGACGCGGCCGGCAACGTTGGCGCGGCGACCGCCTGGAGATGGCGGATCGACACGCTCGCGCCGCCGAAGCCGACGCTCACGCAGACGCCCGCGAACCCGTCGGCGAGCGCGAGCGCCAGCTTCTCCTTCGCCGACAGAGAGGCCGGCGCCGGCTTCGAGTGCGCGCTCGACGGCGGCGCGTACGCCGCGTGCGCGAGCCCCAAGAGCTACAGCGGCATCTCCGACGGCAGCCACACGTTCGCCGTGCGCGCCCGCGACGCCGCCGGCAACCGCAGCGCGTCGACGACCTTCACCTGGACCGTTCAGACCGCGACCACGGGCCAGCCGTTCACGATCTCCGGCGGCTACGGCGGCCTGCTCTACCCGGGCAAGACGGCCGATCTCGCGCTCAGAGTCAGCAACCCCAACGGCCAGCCGATCCTCGTCACGAGCCTGATCGTGACGATCCAGCCGGGCAGCTCGAAGGCCGGCTGCGACGGTCCGAGAAACCTTCAGGTCGCGGCCTCGAACGTCTCCGCGACGAACCCGCTGAGCGTGCCCGCGAACGGCAGCGTGACGCTGCCGGCCGGATCCGTCAGCGCGCCGAGCGTGACGATGCTCAACCTCGCGACGAACCAGGACGCCTGCAAGGGCGCGACGTTCACCTTCTCCTACAGCGGGAGCTCGCACTCATGAGCGCGCACGCCCGCCACCTCCTGCGCACCGCCGCGATCGCCGCGGCCGTCTGCGCCATCGCTCTGGTTGCCGCCGTGGGCGACGCGAACGCGTACTACACCGCCGCGGGCAGAACGAGCGCGAGCGCCTCCGTCACGACGCTGCCCGCCGCGACCGTCACGGCGACGAACACGGGCGCCGGCGCCGTGGCGCTCAGATGGAGCGCCGTCACCGCGCCCGGCAGCGGGACGGTGACCTACTGGGTCGCACGCGACGGCGGCGCCGCGAGCGCCGCCTGCCCGAGCGCCGCCGCGCCGGCGAGCGCGACGAGCTGCACCGACACCGGCGTCGCGGCGGGCGCGCACACCTACGTCGTCACCGCCGTCTGGCGGACGTGGACGAAGGCCGGCGCGGGCGCGAGAGTCGCCGTCGCCTACGGCGTCGCGACGCAGATCGCCTTCACGACGCAGCCGGCCGGCGCGACCGGCGGCAGCGCGTTCTCCACGCAGCCCGTCGTGGCCGCGCAGGACGCCAACGGCAACACGGTGCAGGACTACACCGGCGCCGTCGCGCTCTCGATCGCGAGCGGCGGGACCGCCGGCGCGACCCTGAGCGGCTGCGTCGGCACGCTCAGCGGCGGCGTGACGACGTTCAGAGGCTGCGCGATCGACAAGGCCGGGAACGCCTACAAGCTGCAGGCCTCCGACAGAACGCTCAGCGTCAACAGCTCGTCGTTCAACGTGACCGTCGGTGCGGCCGCTCAGCTCACCTTCACGACGCAGCCCTCCGGCGCCGTCAGCAACGCCGCCTTTTCGACGCAGCCGTCCGTCACCGCGCAGGACGCCGGCGGCAACACCGTCACGAGCTATGCCGGGACGGTCGCGCTGTCGATCCTCAGCGGCCCCGCCGGCGCGACGCTCAGCGGCTGCACGGGCACGCTCAGCAGAGGCGTCACGAGCTTCTCCGGCTGCAAGCTCGACAAGGCCGGCAGCTACGTGCTGCGCGCCAGAGACGCCACGCTGAGCGCCGACAGCGCGAGCTTCGACGTGGCGGCCGGCGCGGCGGCGAGACTCGTCTTCTCGACGCAGCCGGCGGGCGCGGCGGGCGGCAGCGCGTTCACGACGCAGCCGGTCGTGACCGCGCAGGACGCGGCCGGCAACACGGCGGCGAGCTACAGCGGCACGGTGACGCTGTCGATCGCGAGCGGCGGCACGGCGGGCGCGGCGCTGAGCGGCTGCACGAGCACTCTGAGAGCCGGCGTGACGAGCTTCAGCGGCTGCAAGATCGACAGAGTCGGCACGGGCTACGTGCTCGCGGCGAGAGACGGCACGCTCAGCGCCACCAGCGCCGCCTTCAACGTGACGGCCGGCGCCGCGGCGAGACTGCTGTTCACCACCCAGCCGGCCGGCGCGGTCGCCAACGCCGCCTTCACGACCCAGCCGGTGGTCACCGCGTTCGACGCCGGCGGCAACGTCGCCACCGGCTACGCCGGCACGCTCACGCCGACGATCGTCGCCGGCACCGGCGGCGGCACGATCTCCGCCTGCCAGACGAGCCTCAGCGCAGGCGTCACGACGTTCAGCAGATGCAAGATCAACAAGAGCGGCACCGGCTACGTGATGCGCGTCGGCGACGGCACGCTGTTCGTCGACTCGAACCCCTTCAACGTCTCCCCGTGAGGGTGCTCCCACGCCGCGGCCGTTGCTAGGGTCGCGGCGTGGTTGCCGCCGCTGAAACGCTTCGCCGTACCCCGCTGTTCGACCGTCATGTCGCGGCCGGGGCGAGACTCGTCCCGTTCGCCGGCTGGGAGATGCCGGTGCAGTACGCGGGCGTGAAGGACGAGCACCTCGCGGTGCGCGGGCGCGCCGGCGTGTTCGACGTCTCGCACATGGGCGAGGTCGAGACGCGCGGGCCGGACGCCGAGCGGTTTCTGCAGCGGATCCTGTCCAACGACGTGTCGCGGATCGCCGTCGGCGGGGCGCAGTACAGCGTGCTGTGCCGCGAGGACGGGGGCGTGCTCGACGACCTCTTCACCTACCGCCTCGGCGAGGACCGCTACCTGACGGTGACGAACGCGTCCAACCACGAGAAGGACCTCGCGTGGCTGCGCGCGCACGCGGACGGCTTCGACGTGGAGCTGGTCGACCGGCTCGACGACTTCGCGATGCTGGCGGTGCAGGGCCCCGAGGCGCGCACGCTGCTCGCGCCGGTCGTCGACGGCGCGCTGCCCGACCGCTTCCGCGTCGCGGAGCTGCGCGTCGCCGGCGCGGCCGCGCTCGTGTGCGGGACCGGCTACACCGGCGAGGACGGCGTCGAGATCCTGTGCGCGCCGGCGGACGCGGAGACGATCTGGGACGCGGTGCTCGCCGCGGCGGTCATGCCGTGCGGCCTGGCCGCGCGCGACACGCTGCGGCTCGAGGCCTGCTTTCACCTCTACGGCAACGACCTGATGGAGTCGCGCGGCCCGATCGAGGCGGGGCTGGGCTGGTGCTGCAAGGAGGCGACGGGGTTCGTCGGCAGCGAGGCGGTCGCGGCGGCGCGGGCCGCGGGACCGACCGAGCGGTTGGTTCCGTTCGCGCTCACCGGCCCCGGGATCCCGCGCCAGGGCAACCCCGTGATCGGCGGCGGCGAGGTCACGAGCGGGACCTTCTCGCCGTGCCTGGAGCAGGGGATCGGGATGGCGTACGTCCCCGCCGAGCGGTCCGCCGTCGGCACCGAGCTCGCGATCGACGTGCGCGGCAAGCACCGCCCCGCCGTCGTGAAGGACAAGCCCCTGTACCGAAAGGACGGCTAGTGGCGGACTACCCGAAGGACCTGCTCTACCACCCCGAGCACGACTGGGCCCGGATCGACGGCGACGTCGCCACGTTCGGGGTCACCTGGTACGCCCAGGACTCGCTCGGCGAGGTCGTCTTCTTCGACCCGCCCGAGGTGGGGGCACAGGTCAAGCAGGGCGAGAGCTACGCTGAGGTGGAGTCGGTCAAGGCCGTCTCGGACGTGATCGCACCGCTTTCCGGCGAGATCGTCGAGGTCAACGAGGCGCTCGGCGACGGTCCGGAGAAGATCAACGACGATCCCTACGGGGACGGGTGGATGGTGAAGGTGCGGCTCAGCGACGCATCCGAGCGCGAAGGCCTTCTCGACGCCGACGCGTACGCCGCCCAGCTGGACTGAACCGCCTGACATGAGCACCTACACCTCCGCCACCGACGCCGACCGCCGCGCGATGCTCGACGCGATCGGCGTCATGTCGATCGAGGAGCTGTTCGCCGACATCCCCGGCGCGCTGCGGCTCGACCGGCCGCTGGCCTTGCCGGCGGGGATGGCGGAGCAGGAGGTGTTCGAGCACCTGAAGGAGCTCGCCGCGCGCAACGTCTCGTGCGAGGACGAGGTCTCGTTCCTCGGCGCCGGCATGTACGACCACTACGTGCCGTCGCTGATCGACACGCTGCTGTCGCGCTCGGAGTTCCTCACGCCGTACACGCCCTACCAGCCGGAGATCTCGCAGGGCGGGCTGCAGGTGATGTTCGAGTACCAGACGGCGATCAGCGAGCTGACGGGGCTGCCGGTCTCCAACGCGTCGGTCTACGAGGGGCCGAGCGCGGTCGGCGCGGCCGGCTATCTGGCGAAGCTGACGAACGGCAGGCCGCGCGTGCTGGCCTCGCGCGGCGTGCATCCGCACTCACGGGACACGCTCGTCACGCTCGCGCGCGGCTACGGCCAGACGGTCGAGGAGGTGCCGCTGCGCGAGGGCGCCACGGATCTCGACGCGCTCGCCGGCGCGCTGGGCGATGACGTCTCGGCGGTCGTCTTGCAGCAGCCGAACTTCCTGGGGACGGTCGAGGACGTCGCCGCGTTGACGGAGGCGGCGAAGACGGTCGGCGCGATCGTGATCTGCGCCTGCGACCCGATCCCGCTGGGGGTGTTGGAGCCGCCGGGCGCGCAGGGCGTCGACATCGCCGTCGGCGAGGGGCAGACGCTCGGCAACCGGCTCGACTTCGGCGGGCCGTCGTTCGGGTTCTTCGCCGCCGCGCAGGAGCACATCCGCAAGCTGCCCGGCCGCATCGCCGGCGAGACCGTCGACGTCGACGGCAAGCGCGGCTTCGTGCTGACGCTGCAGACGCGCGAGCAGCACATCCGCCGCGAGAAGGCGACCTCGAACATCTGCACCGCGCAGGCGCTGAACGCACTGGCGGGCGTCGTCTACCTCGGCTGGCTCGGCCGGCAGGGGCTCGTGGAGCTGGGCGAGCTGCTGGTGCGGCGGACCGCCTACGCGCGCGAGACGCTGTGCGCGATCGACGGCGTCGAGCCGCTGCACGAGCAGCCGGTCGTGCGCGAGTTCGCGCTGCGGCTGCCCGGCGCCGACGTGGAGGCGGTCGTGGAGCGGCTCGCGGCGGAGGGCGTCAACGCCGGCTACCGGCTCGGGCGCACGTATCCGGAGTACGCCGACGGGCTGCTGGTCGCGCTCACCGAGCGCCGCACGCGCGCGCAGATCGACCGCTTCGCCGAAGCGCTCGGCAACGCGCTCGCGGGCGAACGCGGCACCGCGCCGGTCGCCACGGGGGTGGGGGCGTGAGCGTCGCGCGCGCGAGCTCCGCGATCGGCGCGGCCGACGACCAGCTCACGATCTACGAGCGTTCCCAGCCGGGCCGCCGTGCGTTCGCCGCGCCGGCGCTCGACGTGCCCGAGCGTCCGCTCGACGAGCTGCTGCCCGCCCGCTTCCGCCGCACGGCGCCGGCGCGGCTGCCGGAGGTGAGCGAGCCGGAGCTGGTGCGCCACTACCACCGCCTCAGCAAGCGCAACTTCGACCTCGACACCGGCTTCTATCCGCTCGGCTCGTGCACGATGAAGCACAACCCGAAGCTGCACGAGCGCGTCGCGGCGCTGCCCGGCAACGCGCGGCTGCATCCGCTGCAGGACGAGCGGCGTGCGCAGGGCGCGCTCGAGCTGATGTGGAACCTGCAGGAGGCGCTCGGCGAGATCGCGGGGCTGCCGCACGTCTCGCTGCAGCCGTCCGCGGGCTCGCACGGCGAGCTGGCCGGCGTGCTGCTGACACGCGCCTACCACGAGGATCGGGGAGAGCAGCGCACGAAGGTGCTCACGCCCGACACCGCGCACGGCACGAACCCCGCGACGGTGACGATGGCCGGCTACGAGGTGGTGAAGGTCGGCACGAACGCGGACGGCGGCGTCGACCTCGACGACCTGCGCGCGAAGGCCGACGATCAGGTCGCCTGCCTGATGCTCACGAACCCCAACACACTCGGGCTGTTCGACCCGAACATCGCCGAGATCGCGGAGATCGTGCACGGGGTGGGGGCGACGCTCTACTACGACGGCGCGAACCTCAACGCGATCATGGGCATCACCCGCCCGGGCGACATGGGCTTCGACATCGTCCACTTCAACCTGCACAAGTCGTTCACGCAGCCGCACGGCGGCGGCGGTCCCGGCGCCGGGCCGATCGCGGTGAGCGAGCGGATCGAGCCCTACCTGCCGCGCCCGCAGGTCGTGCGCCGCTCCGACGACGAGGGCTACGCGTTCGTGCTGGACGAGGAGCGCCCGAAGTCGATCGGCAAGCTGCGCGGCTTCCAGGGCAACTACGGCGTGTTCGTGCGCTCCTACGCCTACATCCGCTCGCTCGGCGCGGAGGGCCTGAGAGAGGTGAGCGAGGTCGCGGTGCTGAACGCGAACTACCTGCTCGCGCTGCTCAAGCGCGCGGGCGTGGCGGAGTACCTGCCGGTCGCCTACGACCGCATCTGCATGCACGAGTTCGTGTTGAGCGGCGCGCCGATGAAGCGCGAGCTGGGGATCAGAACGCTCGACCTCGCCAAGCGCCTGCTCGACTTCGGCGTGCACCCGCCGACCGTCTACTTCCCGCTGCTCGTCGACGAGGCGCTGCTGATCGAGCCGACCGAGACGGAGACGAAGGAGACGCTCGACCGCTTCGCCGCGATCGTCGCCGAGATCCTGCGCGAGGCCGCCGACGACCCCGAGCTCGCCCGCAACGCGCCCTACTCGACGCCGGTGCGCCGGTTGGACGAGGCGCGGGCGGCGAAGCAGCCGGTCATCCGCCAGCCGCTCTGAGCTCAGCGCAGGCCGCGCGCCGCGAGGCCTGATCGCCACGCTCGGACGAGGACCGTCGTGAGCGGCGCTCAGGTGCGCCCGGTCACCACGACCCGCGCCCCGTGCGCCGGGATCATCGTGACGTTGCGGTGCAGCACGCGCTCGGGGCGGGGGTCCGGGGCCTCCATGTCGACGCGCCGCGCGATCGCGCGCAGCACGACGCGCTGCTCGGCCATCGCGAGCGTCGCGCCGAGGCAGCGGCGGATCCCGCCGCCGAACGGCACCCACGTGTACGTGCCGGGTCTGACGCCGAGGAAGCGCTCCGGGCGGAAGCTGAACGGATCCGGATACACGTCGTCGCGGTGGTGCAGCAGCGTCACCGAGACGAGGATGTGGCTGTTGGCCGGCAGGCGCCACTCGCCGAGCTGCCACGGCACCTTCACGCGCCGGCCGGTGATCGGCACGACCGGGCGGTTGCGCATCGTCTCGTGGATCGTCGCCTCGATCCAGGCGGCGGCGTCCTCGCTGTCGGAGCGCACCTCCTCGCGCAGCCGGTCGTACGCCGCCGGCGTGCGCAGCAGCCGCTCGAACGTCCAGGCGAGCGAGTTCGCGGTCGTCTCGTGGCCGGCGAGCACGAGCGTCAGCAGCTCGTCGCGCAGCTCCTGGTCGCTCATCGGCTCGCCGTCCTCGTCGCGCGCGGCCAGCAGCAGCGAGAGGATGTCGGTGCGCTCCGCGCCGTCGTCTTCGCGCGCTCGCGCGGCGGCGATCGTGCCGTAGAGGTCGCGGTCGAGCAGGGCGATCAGCCGCTTCGTCAGTCCGACCGGCTCCTCGCGGCCGGCGTTCATCAGCTCGGCGAACTGCCCGAGCGGCGTCGCCGTCAGCCACGACAGCCTGAGGATCGTCTCGCGCAGGCCGTGCTCGGGCGTGCCGGGCGCGGGGCGGCCGTCCGGCACGCCGAAGATGCCGGCCATGATCACGTCGAGCGTGACGGACTGCATCTTCGGGCCGAGCGCGAACGGCTTGCTCAGCGGCCACGCGTCGATCTCGCGTTCGGCGACCTCGGCGATCATCTGCGTGTAGCGCTCGACCGCCTCGCCGTGGAACGGCGGCAGCAGCAGCTTGCGCTGGCGCAGGTGCGTCGGGCCGACGGCCGTCAGCACCGAGTTCGGGCCGACGATCGGGCGCAGCGGCGACTCGCCCGCGGTCGAGATCGACAGCTCCGGCTGCGTGAAGATCGACTTGACGTGATCCGGGTGGCTGACGATGTACGTGAGGTCGTCCGCGTAGTCGCGCCGCATCGGGAAGCGGACCGCGAACGTCTCGCCGAGCTCGCGGCGCGCCTTGAACAGCAGCGGCACCTGGCGGATCGAGAAGCGCAGCGCCTGCAGCTGACGCGGCATGTCGATCGCGGGCGGGGGGTTGAGCGGCGCACCGTCGTCGGGGGCGGGGCCGGAGGGGGAGGGCGGCGCCTCGCCGATCAGACGTGATCCCGCCCGCCCGGTGGCGTCCTGTTCGATCGTCGCGCTCATGCGGTCGATTGAACCAAAGTCAATGCAGGTCCGCGACAGTACGGCCCGTACTGTGTCCGATCTCACACAGGGCTGTTCATGTCCGAGCCGCCACATGCCGAGACGGCGTCGGCCTCCAATAGGCTTGATGCCAGTGTGGTGGATTGATGCCCGGAAGACGCTGGGCGTCGCTAGGAGGCTGTGATGGAGCGGCGGGTCGTGGAGGTCGAGTTGCCGAACGGGGCGAGGGCGCTCGTGCGGGCGGTGGACGTCGATGGAGTCTCTGGAGGTGCGACGAAGACGTCGGCACGGAGCGTGTTCGACTTCCGGGAGGTGACGGGCGCGCTCGAGGGGTTGGCGCAGGGCGTGCAGGAAGCAGTCGCGAAGGTGACGCCCGACAAGGTCACGCTCGAGCTCGGGCTCGAGCTCGTGGTGAAGTCGGGGAAGCTGACCGGGCTCTTGGTCGAGGGGCAGGGAACCGGTTCGCTGACGGTGACGCTCGAGTGGGATGGCGATGCCCGAGGCGGGTGACCCGCCGGCCGGGGGGCCGATCGATCCGCTCCTGGCCCTGTTGCGGTCGTGCGTGGTCCGCATCGACGACATCGATGGGTTTCGCGGGAGCGGCTTCGTCGTCGCTCCGGGCGAGGTCCTGACGTGCGCCCACGTCGTGCACGGCCTGCATGAGGTCGTCGTGCGCGGTGACGGCTGGCAGGCGTCCGCCTCGGTGGTGCAGCGGCTCCCCGATCTCGAGCCGGGAGACGAGGCGGCGGCGTTCTACCCGTTGCCCGACGTCGCGCTGCTGCGAATGGACCATGCGCCTGACGAGGCGGGATGCGTCCGGCTCGATACGGCCGCACCGGTGATCGGGCCGCCGCCGGCCGTGCTGCGGGTGGACGCCTTCGCGAAGGGCGAGCACGACCCCGCGAAGGTGGCCCGAAGTCCGGTCTCGACCCTGTACGAGGGCCCGCTCGAAGAGGATGGGGTCGAGCTGCTGAAGCTGGCCGACGGGCAGGTTCTCGAGGGCTGCAGCGGAGCGCCCGTGCTCAACGTACGCACCGGGAGCGTCTGCGCGATCGTGGACAGCTCGCGCGACCCCGGCGGGAGCCTCGGGGGCTTCGGCGTTCCGCTTTCGGCATTCGCACACCGGCTCGACGGCCTGCTCGAGCGCAACGCGGCGTTTCATCGCCGCGACGAACGTTGGCAGCGCGCGGTCGAGGGCCAGGCCGAGCAGGAGGCTCGCCTCGCAGGCCTGCGCGACCGCCTGCCGCTGCTCGCGACCCACGTGGGACTGCCGAGAGCCGTCGGCGACCGGCAGAGCGAGCTGCTGCGGCCGCGGCATCGGGTGGTCCCGATCGTCGGCCGCGAGCGGTTCATGGCCCAGCTCGCGCTCTGGCGTGACGCCGACTCGTCCGTGGGGATCGCGTTCGTCACCGGTGGCGGCGGGTTCGGCAAGACACGACTTGCGGTCGAGGCATGCATCGCGGCCGAGCAGACGGGCTGGACCGCCGGCCTGCTCGACGGTGACGCGGCGCGTGCACACCCGGAACGGCTCGCACATCTGGGCGAGTGGCCTGGTCGGCTGCTCGTGGCGATCGACTACGCGGAGACGCGTCCGGATGTCGTGCGCGAGCTGCTGCGCGAGCTTCAGCGACGACCTGGAGGTCCCGCGGCTCGCCTCGTGCTGATCTGTCGTCAGGCGCTCGAGCGCCACGAGCTCGAGCGCCTGTTCGGGGGCGGGGACGCGAAGGAGGAGCTCGGCGAGCTGCTCGCGCGTGCGGAGCCGTTCCGGCTGCCCGCCGAGGAGATCGACCGGCACGAGCTGTTCCGGGGCGCGGCGGGCGCGTTCACGGCCTTGCTGCACGGCACCAGCGACGTCGGAACGCAGGTGTCGCTGCGGGCGGACCACTTCGCGCGCCCGCTGTTCGTGTCCGTGGCCGCGCTGCTGGCCTGCCAGCACCCCGATCTGGACATCGACGCGCTCACCGAAGAGCAGATCATGCTCGAGGTCATCGACCGCCACGAGACGCGCTATTGGCAGCAGACGGCCGATCGCCGTCAGCTCGCGCTGGATCCCGAGATCCAACGCACGGCGGTGGCGATCGCCGCCGTCGTCGGAGCGCGTGACGAGCGGGACGCGCTTGCCCTGGTCGACATCGTGCCCGGGCTGGCCGACGCGCCCGGCGAGCGGAAGCAGGCGATCGCGGCCTGGCTCAGCAGCTTGTACGGATCGGGCAGCCTGAGCGCGTCGCCGGTGATCGTCCCGCTCGATCCCGATCCACTCGCGGAGGCGCTCGTGGCGCGGGAGCTGCGCGCACGGCCCGAGCTCATCGCGGCCGTGCTGGACCTTCCGAGCGACGCTCAGGTCGGTCATGCGCTCGCCGTGTTCGCGCGACTGAGCGAGCGCCGGAGCGACCTCATGACGCAGGTCCGTCAGGTGCTGGACGGGTCCCTCGGCAGACTCGTCAAGCGGACCGTCGACGCACGCGGACGCAACCGGGATCTCCTTGGCGCATTGATCAGCACGGCGCTCGCGATCCGCCCGTCGGCCGGCGCGGCGCAGATCCACGTCGGCTTCTCCGTCCTCGGACACGGGTTCGTGCAGCTCGCGAACGTGCTCGCCGGTCTGGCGGTCGATCACAACCGTCGACAGGTCGAGCGCGATCGTCAGGCGTTCCTGCCGAGCTTGGCAGGGTCGCTGAACGACTACTCCAATGCGCTCGCAGATGCGGGGCGGCCGGCTGAGGGGCTGGGGCCGATCGTGGAGGCGGTCGGCTATCACCGGGAGCTCGTGGAGCGGGACCGCGCACGGTTCCTCGCCTCGCTCGCGATGTCGCTCACGAACCAGTCGAACCGGCTCAGCCAGGCGGGGCGGCCGGCTGAGGGGCTGGCGCCGATCGTGGAGGCGATCGGCTATCACCGGGAACTCGTCGAGACGGATCGCGAGGGGTACCTGTCCGCCCTCGCGACCTCGCTGAACAACCACTCCAGCATGCTCGCGGACGCAGGCCGGCCGGTCGAGGGGCTGGCGCCGATCATGGAGGCGGTCGGGTATCACCGGGAGCTCGTGGAGCGGGACCGCGCGCGGTTCCTCGCCCCGCTCGCGATGTCGCTCACGAACCAGTCGAACCGTCTTGCGCAGGCGGGGCGACCGCTCGAGGGCGTGGCTTCGATGGAAGAGGCGGTCGGCTACCGGCGGGAGCTCGTCGAGGCGGACCGCGAGCGGTTCCTGCCCGACCTCGCGACCTCGCTGAACAACCAGTCCAGCCTGCTCGCGGATGCGGGGCGGCCGGCTGAGGGGTTGACGTCGATCGTGGAGGCGGTCGGCTACCGGCGGGAGCTCGTCGAGGCGGACCGCGCACGGTTCCTGCCGGAGCTCGCGGGATCGCTGAACAATCTGGCGAACCTGCTCACGGATGCGGGGCGGCCGGCTGAGGGGTTGGCGCCGATCATGGAGGCGGTCGGCTATCACCGCGAGCTCGTCGTGGCCGACCGCCAGCGGTTCCTGCCCGACCTCGCGACGTCGCTGAACAACCAGAGCACGGCCCTCGCGCAGGCGGGGCGGCCGGCTGAGGGGTTGGCGCCGATCATGGAGGCGGTCGCCTACCGGCGCGAGCTCGTCGAGGCGGATCGCCAGCGGTTCCTGCCCGACCTCGCGATGTCGCTGAGCAATCTCGCCAACATGCTCACGGATGCGGGGCGGCCCGCCGAGGGGTTGGCGCCGATCGTGGAGGCGGTCGGCTATCACCGCGAGCTCGCCGAGGCGGATCGCCAGCGGTTCCTGCCGGACCTGGCAGGGTCGTTGAACAACCAGTCCAACGTGGTCGCGGATGCGGGGCGGCCGGACGAGGGGTTGGCGCCGATCGTGGAGGCGGTGGGCTACTACCGCGAGCTCGTCGTGGCGGATCGCGAGCGGTTCCTGTCCGACCTCGCGATGTCGCTCAACAACGAGTCGACCCTGTTCATGCAGATGGTGCGGCCGGACGAGGGGCTGGCGCCGATCGTGGAGGCGGTCGGCTACTACCGGGAGCTCGTCGTGGCGGATCGCGAGCGGTTCCTGTCCGACCTCGCGATGTCGCTCAACAACGAGTCGACCCTCCTCATGCAGGCTGACCGGCCGGACGAGGGGTTGGCTCGGGTCGTGGAGGCGGTGGGCTACTACCGCGAGCTTGCCGACATCTACCCCCAGCGGTTCCTGCCCGATTTCGCGATGTCGCTGAGCAACCAGTCGGAGCTGCTGATCGGGATGGGACGGCCGGCCGAAGGGCTCCAGCCCATCGAAGACGCCCTCGCCGCGATGAAGGGCGACTGGGCGATCGGCATGCTCCTCGGCGGGCGTGCACACCATCACCAGCGGACGGGGAGCACGTCCGCGGCCGTGAGCGACGCGCGGCGTGCGCTCGAGCATCTGGAACGCAGCGGTGACGCCCTGCAGCTGGCACGGGTCCGGCGCATGTTGCGCGACATGCGGCGCCGCGACCCCTCGGACTTCGATGCGGCGTGGACTCAGGCCGGCACCCCGGCGCAGCCGGTCTGGCTGCGATACCCGCTGGTGAAGCAGGAGGTTCTTCAGTTGGTGATCGAGTGGATCACCACTCCGACGTGGGATGAGTCCGAAAGCTTGATCGCCGAGCACGCCGACACGCTGCTCGGCGACCCGGCACTCGCGGCGATCGAGCACCTGATGGACGTCAATCCAGGAGACGACAACCTGCAAATGCATCGCAGGCTGCTGTCTCACGCCCGCACGGCCGGAATCGATGCCGTGTATGCGCAGCTGCGCAACGATCTGAGGCTCGCAGGGCTCACCCGGCTCGTGACGACGTGGCTGCACGCGCCAACTCCGGCCGCAGCCCAGGAGCTGCTCGCTGAGCACGGCGACGCCCTCCTCAGCGAGGAGGTAGCGGGCTTCGTCGAGACGCTCGCCGACGAGCTGCCCTCCGAGCCCTCGATCCTCGGGCGGATCGCGCTCCTCAGCCTCGCCCGCCTCGACGGTCCCGAAGCTGCGCTCGCCGTCGACCGGCTTCCCCCGCTCGACGCCGAGTCGGCCGCCGGCGATCCGAGCGCCCGCAACGTTGCCTACGCGCGACTTGCCGTGGCGATGACGCCTGCCGATCCGGACGCCCATTGCACGCACGCGATCATCGCCGCGGCAGCTGGGCGGCATCGCGAAGCCGAGCACGCCGCCGAGCGCCTCAGGGCGAACACGAACCGCTGGGAGCGTCGCGAGTACGCGCGACGGATCTCGCGCATCGAAGCCCGGTACCCAGCCCTGGCAGCCTCCTTCGCGGCGATACGTGCGGCGCTGGACGGTGACGAGCAGCCGAGCGGGCCCGGGGCTTGACGCGGTTCTCGCGCCGTCCAATCGGTAGCCTGCCCCGCCGTGCGGATCTTCAGCGGCATCCAGCCGACCGGGCGCAAGCACCTCGGAAACTACATCGGCGCGATCGAGCAGTACGTCCACCACCAGGACCAGGGCGAGGGGATCTACTGCATCGTCGACCTGCACGCGACGACGGTCAGATACGACCCGGCCGAGCTGCGCGAGCGGCTCTACGACACGGCCGCGATCCTGCTCGCCGCGGGGATCGACCCCGAGCGCGCGGTCTTCTTCCGCCAGGGCGACGTGCCGGAGCACAGCGAGCTGGCGTGGCTGCTGTCGTCGGTCACCGCGTACGGCGACCTCAACCGCATGCACCAGTTCAAGGAGAAGACGGGCTCGCAGCGCGACCTCGCGTCCGCGGGGCTGTTCACGTACCCGGTGCTGATGGCCGCCGACGTGCTCGCCTACCGCGCCGACACGGTCCCCGTCGGCGACGACCAGCGCCAGCACGTCGAGCTGATGCGCGACATCGCCGAGCGCTTCAACGCGCGCTTCGGCGAAACCCTGGTGGTGCCCACCGGCGTCTATCGGGAGATCGGCGCGCGCATCATGGACCTGCAGGAGCCCGAACGGAAGATGTCGACCACGAACGGCACCGAGCAGGGCACCGTCTACGTGCTCGACGAGCCGACCGCGATCGAGAGGAAGTTCAAGCGCGCGGTGACCGACTCCGGCACCGAGGTGCGCCGCGGGATAGACAAAGTCGGCATCACGAACCTGATCGAGATCCTCGCGGCGGTGCAGGGCACGACGCCGGACGAGATCGAGCGCATGCACGCGTCATCCCGGTACGGCGACTTCAAGGGAGCGGTCGCCGAGGCCGTGGTGGAGAAGCTGCGGCCGGTCCAGGAGCGCTACGGCGCGCTGCGGGCCGACGAGGCCGGCCTCGAGCGGATTCTCGCCGCCGGCGCCGAGAGAGCACGCGAGCTGGCCGCGCCGGTGCTGCGCGAGGTGCGCGCCGCGATGGGCGTCGGCCCGGCCCGCTAGCCTCCCTCCCGGTGCGCGCCGCCGATCTCGACCTCGACCTCGACGTCTTCGCGGGCCCGTTCGACCTGCTGCTGACGCTCGTCCTGCGCGAGGAGGTCGACCTGCTCGAAGTCGACCTGGCGGACGTCGTCGTCACCTACATCGACTTCCTCGAGGCGCGCGGCGAGCTGGACCTCGAGCTGGCGACCGAGTTCCTCGTGCTGATCGCGGCGCTGCTGGAGCTGAAGTCGCGCCTGATGCTGCCGGGCGAGGAGCAGGAGCTGCTCGACCTCGAGCCCGGGGAGGCGGCGGAGGAGCTGCTCGCGCGGCTGTTGGAGGCGCACCGCTACCGCGGCGCGGCCGAGCACCTGCGGCTGCTGCTCGACCGGCAGTCCGGCTACCGCTTCCGCTCCGCGCCGCTGCCGCCGCAGCTGCGCCGCACGTCGCTGGAGGAGTCCGCGGCGGTCTACGACCCGGCGCTGCTCGGCAGAGCGCTCGGCGGTCTGCTGCGGATGCCGCCCGAGATCGACCTGCACCACGTGACGATCCAGAGAGTCACGGTGATCGAACGGCTCAGACACCTGCGCTCGCTGCTGCGCCGGGGGCGCTTCTCGTTCGACGAGGCGGTCGCGAGAGCCGACCGCGTCACGGTGGCGGTGACGATCTGGGCGCTGCTCGAGCTCTACAAGCGCGGCGAGGCGACGTGGCAGCAGGCCGAGCCGTTCGAGGAGATCACGGTCGAGGCGCTGGCGGAGCGGCCGTGGCCGGACCTGGCGGGGCCGGCCACGGGCGGCGAGGAGATCCGCTCGCCGCACATCGAGCCCGATCCGGTGGACGAGCACGCCGAGGTCGTGGCGTGATCGAGCTCTCGGGCACGCTCGAAGCCCTCCTGTTCCTCTCCCCGGATCCGCTTCCGGCGGCGGCGCTGGCCGACGCGATCGGGATCGAGGAGGACGAGGCGGTCGAGGCGCTGCAGGCGCTTGCGGCCTCGCTGGACGCCGACTCGCGGGGATTGGTCCTGCGCGAGCTGTCGGGCGGCTGGCAGCTGTCCTCGCACCCCGAGGCCGAGGACGCCGCGCGCCGCCTGCTCGCCAAGCCCCGCACGCCGCCGCTGACGCCGGCGCAGGCCGAGACGCTCGCGATCGTCGCCTATCTCCAGCCCGTCTCGCGGCCGGAGATCGCGCGCATCCGCGGCGTCAACGCCGAGTCCGCCGCGCAGACGCTGATCGAGCGGGGGATGATCGAGGAAGCCGGCCGCTCGCAGTTCGGCGCGGTGCTGTACCGCACGACGGACCTGTTCCTGCGGCTGTTCGGCTTGACCGAGCTGAGCGCGTTGCCCGACGTGACGGCCTGGGATCCCTCGCCGGAGGTCGCCGCCAACATCCGCGAGCGGCTGCTGAGAGCCGGCGAGGCGCGGCTGGGGGTTCCCGCCGCGGCGGCGCCGGCGGAGGGGCGCGGCGGCGAGGCGTCAGCCGAGCCCGAGCCCGCCCCGGTCATCCCGATCGCCTGATCCGCCGACCACTGCACCTTTCGCCTCGCTATGCGAGGTCAGAAGTGCAGTGCTCGGCTGGCGAGGGCGGCGAGCAAGTCCGGCGCGCGGGCGGGATCGGCCGTGAGCGCGCCGCCGACGCCGACGGCGACCGCTCCCGCCGCGAGCCACTCGGCCGCGTTCGCGGCGGTGATCCCGCCGGTGGGGAGGAGCTTGGCGTCGGGCAGCGCGGCGAGGAGCGTGCGCAGGTCGGCCGGGGCGAGCCGGTCGGCGGGGAAGAGCTTCACGAGGTCCGCTCCCATCCGCGCGCAGGCGTCGATCTCGGTCGGCGTGAAGGCGCCCGGGATCGCCGCCGCGCCGGCACCGTGAGCGGCGTCCACGACCTCCGGCCGAAGCACCGGCGACAGCAGGAAGCGCGCGCCGGCGTCGAGGGCTCCCCGCGCGTCGGCGGCGCTCATGACCGTCCCGGCCCCGACGAGCGCCGAGGGAAAAGAGGTAGACAACGACGTAATCGCGGCCAGCGCACCAGGCACGCCAAGCGGGACCTCCACTACATCGACGCCCCCCTCGATGACCTCGGCCCCGATCCGCGCCGGCTCGTCGCATCGCAGGATCGCCACCACGCGCCGGACGCAGATGCGCTCGACGACCTCGGCGCGCGTCAAGCCGCGGCCTTCGCCGCCAACTGCCCGCACGCCGCGTCGATGTCCCGACCCCGCGTCAGCCGTACCGTCGCCTCGACCCCGCGGGACTCCAGCGCCTCGCGGAACGCCGCGATCGCCTCGCGCCCCGATCCCTCGTACATCGACCCGGTCGGGTTGTACGGGATCAGGTTCACCTTGTAGATCCGCCCGTCCAGCAGGTCGCCCAACGCCAAAGCCTGCTCGTAGCGGTCGTTCACGCCCGCGAGCATCACGTACTCGATGAAGATCTTGCGGCGCTTGGCCTCGTAGAACTCCTCGCACGCCTCCAACACCTGCTCCAGCGGATAGCGGTCGTTGACGGGCATGATCTGCGAGCGCAGCGCGTCGTCGGGCGCGTGCAGCGAGAGCGCAAGACGGATCGGCAGCGGCGAGTCCGCCAGCCGCAGGATCCCCGGGATCCAGCCGACCGTCGAGATCGCCGTGCGGCGCGACGCGATCCCCACGTCCGGCAACCGCCGACATGCTGCGAGCACGTTGTCGAGGTTCATCATCGGCTCGCCCATGCCCATGAAGACGCAGTGATTGGGCGACGCCGGGACGGCGTCGTTCGCGGTCAGAGCGCGGGACTGGATGTCCCGCGGAGGTGACCCGGAAATGCGGCGGAAGTGCAGCGCCTGGTCGAGGATCTCCGACGCCGTGAGGTTGCGGCCGAACTTCATCTGACCCGTCGCGCAGAAGGTGCACGTCAAAGGGCAGCCGGACTGGGAGGAGAGGCACAGGGACCGCCGCCCGTCGCGGTAGCGCATCAGCACCGCCTCGACCGGCCGGCCGTCGCCCGTCGAGAACAAGGCCTTCACCGTCCCGTCGGACGCATGCGCCTCGTGCTCCAGCGTCAGCGAGGACAAAGGCACCTCGTCGGCCAGCGCGGAGCGCAGCGCCGCCGGCAGGTTCGTCATCTCCTCGTAGCCCTTCGCCCCGCGCGCCAGCCACTCCCATACCTGTCTGGCGCGGAAGGCGGGCTCTCCACGCGACTCCAGCGTGCGGGCAAGCAGTTCGAGATCCACGCCCATAGAGTGGCAGGGATGCGCCTCGCCAAGTACCTCGCCCACGCCGGCGTCGCCTCGCGGCGCGCCGCCGAGCAGCTGATCGCCGAGGGCCGCATCACCGTCGGCGGCACGATCGTGCGCGACCCGGCGCGCGACGTCGACGCCAGCAGCGAGGTCGCGTTCGACGGGGAGCCGGTCAAGGGCGCCGAGCCGCGCGTCGTCTACGCGCTGCACAAGCCGGCCGGCGTCGTCTCGACCGCAAGCGACACGCACGGCCGCAGAACGGTCGTCGATCTCGTGCCGAAGGAGCGCCGCCTCTATCCCGTCGGCCGCCTCGACGCCGAGTCGACCGGCCTGATCCTGCTCACCAACGACGGCGAGCTGGCCAACCGTCTCACGCATCCCCGCTACGAGGTCCCGAAGACCTACCGCGCCACGCTCGCCGGCCCGGCGATCACCGATCGCGCCCTGCGCGCCCTGCGCGAGGGCGTCGAGCTCGACGACGGCAGAACCGCCCCCGCGAGGGTCCGCCGCCTCACGCCGCACCAGCTCGAACTGACGATCCACGAGGGCCGCAACCGCCAGGTGCGGCGCATGTGCGAGGCCGTCGGACGGCCCGTGAAGCAGCTCGTGCGCATCCGCTTCGGGCCGCTCGAGCTCGGCGACCTCAGGCCCGGGAAGGCACGGCGCCTGACGGCGACAGAGCTGGACGCGCTCGCCGCCGCAGCAGCCAGCGGCGCAGCTCGTCGGCGCCCCAGACGATGAACGGGAACGGCAGCGTGAGCGCGACCATCCACGGCGCGAGCGCCGCCGTCCCGAGGATCGCCTGGAACGGCGGCACGTAGATCAGCAGCGCCGCGAGCCCCAGCTCGAACGCGATCCCCCACAGCAGCAGCCGGTTCGAGAAGACGCCGATCGAGCGCAGCGAGGCGTGCTCGGTGCGCGCCGCGAACGCGGTCCCGACCTGGCCCATCACCATCCCCAGGAACGTCATCGTCGTCGCCTGCCGATAGGCGTGGTGAAGCGCCGTGCCCTTCCCGGTCGGGTCGCCGGGCGACCAGCCGGCGTGCGTCAGCACCGCGAAGAAGCCGCCCATCGCGAGCGCCGCGCCGATCGCGCCGAGGAACAGCCACGCGCGCAGCAGCATCGGCGGCTGGATCACGCCCTCCGAGCGCGGCCGCGGCGGGCGCCGCATGACGCCCGGCTCGGCCGGCTCGCGTCCGAGCGCCAGCGCCGGCAGCGTCTCGGTCCCGAGGTCGATGGCGAGCAGCTGCAGGATCGTCAGCGGCAGCGGGATCGCGCCGCCCCCGAGCGCGTACACGACGTAGGGGACGATCTCCGGCGTGGCGTGGGCGAAGATGTACGTGATGAACTTGCGGATGTTGTCGTAGACGCGCCGCCCTGCCTCGACGGCCGTCACGATCGTCGCGAAGTCGTCGTCGGCGAGCACCATCTCCGACGCCTCGCGTGCCACGTCGGTGCCGGAGCGGCCCATCGCCACGCCGATGTCCGCCGTCCGCAGCGCGGGCGCGTCGTTGACGCCGTCGCCCGTCATCGCCACCACGTGTCCGTCGCCGCGCAGCGCGTCGGCGATCCGCAGCTTCGCCTCCGGCGAGGCGCGCGCGAAGACGATCTCGTCGTGCTCGCGCAGCAGCTGCGCCAGCCCCGCGTCGTCGAGCGCGTCGACCTGCTCGCCGCCGACGACCGCCGGCGCCTCGCCGCGCACGATCCCGACCTCGCGGGCGATCGCCTCGGCCGTCAGCGCGTGGTCGCCGGTCACGACGACGATGCGGATCCCGGCCGCGTGACAGCGCCCGACCGCCGCGGCGACCTCGGCGCGCGGCGGATCCGTCATCGCGACGAAGCCGAGGAAGCGGAGGCGGCGCTCGGCCTGCTCGCGCGCGGCCGGCAGCGGCTCGCCGTCGTCGAGCGGGCGCCGCGCGACGCCCAGCACGCGCAGGCCCTGTGCGGCGCGGCGCGCGACGCGCCGCTCGGCCTCCGCGCGCTCGGCGGCGCTGAGCGCGCAGCACGCCAGCACCGCCTCGGGCGCGCCCTTCGTATGCACCCACAGCCGCCCGGCGTCGTCGGCGTCGACGGTCGACATCAGCTTCAGGACCGGGTCGAAGTGGAACTGCCGGCGCCGCGCGGCCAGGCGCGCGTCGAAGCTGGTCTCGGCGCCGAGCCGCGCCGCCTCGGCCAGCAGTGCCACCTCGGTCGGGTCCCCGAGCGCCTCTCCGTCGTCGAGGCGGGCGTTGTTGCAGGCGGCCGTCGCGAGCGCCAGCGCGTGCGGGTCGGCGCTCTCGACCTCCGTCACGCGCATCCGGTTCTCCGTCAGCGTGCCGGTCTTGTCGGTGCAGATCACGTCGGCCGAGCCGAGCGTCTCGACCGCGCTCAGCCGCTTGACGACGGCGCCCTGCCGCGCGAGGTCGCGCACGCCGACGGCGAGCGCCAGCGTGATGACGGGCAGCAGGCCCTCCGGCACGTTCCCGACCAGCAGGCCGACCGCGAGCACGACCGCGTCGCTGACCGACAGGCCGGCCGCGAACACGGCGAGCGGGACGAACGCGATCCCCATCGCGACCGCGATCCCGGCGATCAGCCAGGCGACGCGCCGCACCTGCGTCTCCAGCGGCGACTCGTCCGTCTCGACGCGCTCCGACAGCGCCGCGATCCGTCCCAGCTGCGTGTGCATGCCGGTCGCGAACACGAGCGCGCGCGCCTCGCCCTCGGTGCAGGCGGTCCCGCTGAACACGAGCTCGCGCGCCTGCAGCAGCGGCATGTGCGTGTCGGCGAAGTCGGCCGAGCGGAACGCCGGCAGCGACTCGCCGGTGAGCGTCGAGAGGTCGACCTCGACGCTGCCGCTCAAGAGGCGTGCGTCGGCCGAGATGCGGTCGCCCTCGTGCAGCGCGAGCACGTCGCCGGGCACGAGCCGGTCGGCGTCGACGAGCTGCTCGCGCCGGTCGCGCAGCACGCTCGCCTGCGCCGGCAGGTAGCGCGCGAGCGCCTCCACCGCGCGCTCGGCCTGCTGCTCCTGCACGAACGCGAACACGGCGTTCAGCACGATCACCGCGACGATCGCGATCGCGATCGCGACGATCCCGGCGATCCATGCGAGGACCGCCGCCGCCCACAGCAGCAGCGCCAGCGGGTGGACGAACTGCTGCGCCAGCTCGCGCGGCCAGCGCCGTCCGCCGCGGCGTCTGAGCACGTTCGGCCCGTACTGGAGCAGGCGGCGCTCAGCCTCCGCGCTCGAGAGGCCCGCGCCGCTCGCGCGCAGGTCGCGCAGCAGGCGATCGATGCGCTCGGTCGGATCCGGCGGTCCCGCCATGCCGCAGTCGAGGCTACGGCGCGTCCGGCCCTGCTCCATCCGGATCGGTCCGCGTTCCGAACCCGTAGTAGGCCGAGCCTGCGACAATCGCGCCCGCCATGCGACTGTTCGCGCTGCGAGGCGCCATCACCGTCGAGCACAACGACGCCGAGGAGATCCTCGCGGCGACGGACGAGCTGATCCGCGAGCTGATGGCGCGCAACGACGTCGAGGCGCGCGACCTCGTCAGCTGCCTGTTCACGCTCACGGAGGACCTCGACGCCGAGTTCCCGGCGAAGGCGGCGCGCCGCATGGGCCTGAGCGCCGTCCCGCTGATGTGCGCGCGCGAGGTGCCGGTGCCCGGGGCGCTGCCGCGCGTGATCCGCGTGCTCGTGCACTACTACGCCGAGCCCGACCACATCTCCCGCCACGTCTACCTGCGCGACGCGAGATCGCTGCGGACCGACCTCGAGTCGGCACAATAGGACTCCTGCCCATGGCCATCGAGTTCGCCGAGAAGATCCGCCGCCTGCCGACCTACCCGACCGCGGGCGGCTACGCGCTGGGCGACGAGTACGCGATGCTCGCCTCCAACGAGGCGCCGTACGGACCGCCCTCCGGCGTCCAGGAGGCGGTCGACCGGGCGATGCGCAACATCAACCGCTACCCCGACCCGTCCAACAGCCGCCTGCGCAGAGCGCTCGCCGCGCGCTACGACTACGACCCCGCCAAGATCGCGATAGGCAGCGGCTCCTGCGACATCCTGCTGAGCGCCGCCGAGGCGCTGCTGGAGCCGGGCGCGGAGATCGTCTACGCGTGGCCGTCGTTCAGCGTCTACCCGCACATGGCGGCGGCGACCGGCGCGCGCGCGATCAGAGTGCCGCTGAACGCCGAGCACGCGCACGACCTCGACGCGATGCTCGCCGAGGTCACCGTCGCGACGCGGCTCGCGATCGTCTGCAACCCGAACAACCCGACCTCGACCGCGCTGCCGCTGGAGCAGATCAGCGCGTTCGTCGAGCAGGTGCCGCGCAACGTCTGCGTGCTGATCGACGAGGCCTACTGCGAGTTCAACGTGCTCGACGATCCCGATGCGTCATTGGACCTCGTCCGCCGTCACGCGAACGTCGTGCTGCTGCGCACCTTCTCGAAGGTCTACGGGCTCGCCGGCCTGCGCTGCGGCTACGCGCTGTGCGGCGACGAGCGCTTCCGCGTGGCGGTCGAGCAGGTGCGCCAGCCGTTCTTCTGCAACGCGCTCGCGCAGGCCGCCGCCGAGGAGGCCTTGAAGCACCAGGACGAGATAACGAAGCGCGTCGAGCAGACGATCGCCGAGCGGCTCGGGCTGGAGGAGGAGCTGCGCGGCATGGGGCTGGAGGTCGCCGACGCGCAGGCGAACTTCCTGTGGCACTCGCTGAGCGCCAACGGGGAGCTCGACGCCGAGGCCGAGCGAGCGATCCTCGACGGGCTCGCCGAGCGCAAGGTGCTGATCCGCTCCGGCCATGCGCTCGGCCGCACCGGCTGGGCGCGCACGACGATCGGGGCCCCGGCCGAGAACCGCCGCTTCCTCGACGCGCTGCGCGAGCTGGTCTAGAATCGGGCCAGCGTCATGCAGAACGACAGCCACCGATCGACGTCTTCAACGCTCGCCGGCCTCGCCGGCCGCACGTCGTATTCCGGTGGTTCCTGGCGCTTCTACGCCTGGCGATTTATCTAGGCGCTCGGCCTGGGACTCCGCCGTTCCCCCTTGGGGAGCCTCTGAGACCGGGCGCCGACTCCGCCCGTTTCCGTAGATTTCCAGGCTCAGAGAGGACTTCTGACAATGATCGTGATGAAGCAGGACGCCACCGAGGAGCAGATTCAGGCCGTCATGGCTCGAATCGAGGCCGTGGGAGCGCGGGCACATCGATCTCCCGGCGAGGAGGTGACGGTGATCGGCGCGATCGGCGATCTCGAGCACGTCCAGCGGCTCGAGCTGGAGGGCGCACCCGGCGTCGAAAAGGTGATGCCGATCCTCAAGCCGTACAAGCTCGCCTCCTCGCAGATCCGCCACGGCGAGCCGAGCGTGCTCGAGATCGGCGGGCGCAAGATCGGCGGCGAGCACTTCGCGCTGATCGCCGGTCCGTGCACGGTCGAGTCGCGCGAGCAGGTGATGGAGGCGGCGGAGGTCGTCAAGGGCGCGGGCGCGACGCTCTACCGCGGCGGCGCCTACAAGCCGCGCACCTCGCCCTACGCCTTCCACGGGCTCGGCGAGGAGGGCCTCAGGCTGCTGGCGGAGGCGAAGGAGCGCACGGGCATGCCGATCGTCACCGAGCTGATGGACGTGCGCGACCTCGAGCCGGTGCTCGAGGTGGCCGACGTGATCCAGGTCGGCGCGCGCAACATGCAGAACTACACGCTGCTGACCGAGCTCGGCCGCGCCGGTCGCCCGGTGCTGCTCAAGCGCGGCCTGTCCGCGACGCTCGAGGAGTGGCTGAACGCCTCCGAGTACATCCTCAAGGAGGGCAACGAAGCGGTGATGCTGTGCGAGCGCGGCATCCGCACGTTCGAGACCGCCTACCGCTTCACGCTCGACCTGACCGCGGTGCCGGTGCTGAAGGAGCTGACGCACCTGCCGATCATCGTCGACCCCTCGCACGCCGCCGGTCGCCGCGCGCTGGTCGAGCCGCTGTCGCTCGCGGCCGCCGCCGTCGGGGCGGACGGGATCATCGTCGAGGTGCACCCGAAGCCGGACGAGGCGATCTGCGACGGCCCGCAGCAGCTGGTGGCCGCCGAGTTCCCGGCGTACGCGGCGAAGGTCGAAGCGGCCGCGAACGTGGCAGGCAAGGTCCTCTCCGCGGTTCCCGCGGGCTAGGCGGAGGTCACCGCCGCTCGTGCGCATCGCGATCGTCGGCGTCGGCCTGATCGGCGGCTCGATCGGACTTGCGGCGCGCGAGCGGGTCGGAGCGAGCGTGTCCGGCTGGAGCCGCTCGCGCTCGACGCTGGAGCGCGCGCTGGAGCTGGGCGCGATCGACCGCGCGGGCGACTCGCTCGCCGACGCGGTGGGCGACGCCGAGGCGGTGTTCGTGTGCGCGCCGGTCGGCGTGCTGCCGGACGTCGTGCGCGAGGCGCTCGCGGCCGCGCCGTCCGACTGCGTCGTGACCGATGCCGGCTCGACCAAGCGGTCGGTGGTCGAGGCGACGGAGGACCCGCGCTTCGTCGGCGGCCACCCGCTCGCGGGCGCCGAGACGGCGGGCGTCGAGCACGCGCGCGCCGACCTGTTCGTCGACGCGACCTGGTACCTGACGCCGACGCCCGGCGCGACCGGCGTGCTGTTCGAACGGCTGCACCGCCTGATCAGAGAGCTCGGCGCGAGGCCGGCGACGATCGACGCCGCCACGCACGACACGATGCTGGCGGCGGTGTCGCATCTTCCGCACGTGTTCGCGAACGTGCTCGTCGCGCAGGCCGCCAGCGCCCTCGGGGAGGACGGCGAGCGGCTCCCCGCGACCGGTCCGTCGTTCCGCGACGCCACTCGCGTCGCCGGCGCCAACAGCGCGATCTGGACCGACATCTACCTCGCCAACCGCGACGCGCTCGTGGAGCGGATCGACGACGTCGCGCGCCGGCTGCAGGCGGTCCGCGAGGCGCTCGTCGCCGGGGATCCCGACGCCGTCGCCGCCTGGAACGACGCCGCGCGCGAGGACCGCCGCCGCCTGCTGGAGGCGCAGCTGGCCGGCGGGCCGCTGCACGAGCTGCGCGTGTCGGTTCCGAACGAGCCGGGCGTCGTCGCGACGCTCGCGCTCGAGCTCGCGAGAGCCGGCATCGACATCGCCGACATCGCGCTCTACCCGACGCCCGACAACAGCGAGGGCGTGGTCGCGCTGTGGATCGCCGGCGACGAGCCGGCCGCCCGCGCGGAGTCGCTCGTGGTCGAACGCGGGCACCCGGTGGCGCGGGCGTGAGCGCCGCGCGCTTCGAGCCGGCGCGCGGTCTGAAGGGGTCGCTGCGGGTCCCCGCCGACAAGTCGATCTCGCACCGGGCCGCGCTGCTCGGCGCGATGTCGTCCGGCTCGGTGCGCGTGCGCAACTACCTGCACGCGGCCGACACCGACTCCACGCTCGCGGCGGTCCAGCGGCTCGGCGCGCGCGTGGAGCGGAGCGGCACGCCGGGCGACTTCACCATCCACGGCGTCGGCCTGCGCGGCGCGCGCGAGGCCGACGGCGCGATCGACGTCGGCAACGCCGGCACGCTCATGCGGCTGCTGTGCGGCTGGCTCGCCGCGCAGCCGGCCGGGTCCTGGACGCTCGACGGCGACGACTCGATCCGCTCGCGCCCGATGGGCCGCGTCGTCGAGCCGCTGCGGCGGATGGGCGCGCGGATCGACGCGCGCGAGGAGCGCTTCGCGCCGCTCGCGATCCACGGCGGCGCGCTGCGCGGCATCGAATACGCGTCTCCGGTGGCGAGCGCGCAGGTCAAGTCGTGCGTGCTGATCGCGGGGATGGCGACGCCGGAGGGCGCGAGCGTGAGCGAGCCGCACGTCAGCCGCGACCACACCGAGCGGATGCTCGCCGGCGCGGGGGTCCGGCTGACGCGCGACGGCACGCGCGTGCGCGTCCCGCCGGTCGACGCGCTGGAGCTGGGCGCGGTCGACGTGCCCGGCGACCTCTCCTCGGCGGCCTTCTTCGTCGCGGCGGCGCTGCTCGTGCCGGACTCGCGCGCGGTGCTGGAGAACGTCAACGTCAACTGGACGCGCACGGGCTTCCTGCGCATCGCCGAGCGGATGGGCGCGCGGATCGGGGGGGAGCTCGAGCCGGCGGGCGCCTTCACGGCCGGCGAGCCGGTCAGCGACCTGGAGGTCGAGCACGGCCCGCTGCGCGGCACGACGGTCGACGCCGAAGAGGTCCCGCACGCGATCGACGAGCTGCCGCTCGTGGCGCTGCTCGGCTGCTTCGCCGAGGGGGAGACGGTCGTGCGCGGCGCGGGCGAGCTGAAGGTCAAGGAGTCCGACCGCATCGCGACCGTCGTCGAGGGCCTGCGCGGTCTCGGCGCGAAGATCGAGGCGACCGACGACGGCTTCGTGGTGCACGGAACCGGCGGCCTGCGCGGCGGCCGCATCGCCTCCCACGGCGACCACCGCCTTGCGATGCTCGGCGCCGTCGCCGGCCTCGCCTCGCGCGAGGGCGTCGAGGTCGAGGGGATGGAGGCGGCGGCCGTCTCCTACCCCGGCTTCACGGACGACCTGGCGGCGCTGCTCACGCGTTAGCCGCGCGGCGGCTCGTGCAGGCCGAACGGCGAGCCCTGGTCGTCGCGGCACAGCTTGAAGCGCCCGGTGCGCTTGACCTGCTCAGCGTCGCCCTCGACGTTCATCTCATCGACCTCGCCGCCCAGCTCGCGCACGCGCGTGAGAGCAGCGTCCATGTCCTCGACGGCGAAGAAGACGTACGGCGTCGCTCTCGGGTCGCCGCCGTGCATGCCTCCGGGCGCGCCGTCCGTCTCGATGTGGAAGCCGTTGCCGGACGGGCCCGGCTCGAAGCGCCAGCCGAACAGGCTTCCGTAGAAGGCCCGCCCGCGCTCGGCGTCCTCGACGCCCAGCTCGAAGAAGCGGATCTCGCCAGCCATCGCGATCAGCCTATCCGCGCCGCGCGACGGTGCAAACCACCCGGAGCTAGAGTCCGCCGCCATGGTCGTCGCGATCGACGGGCCCGCGGGGGCCGGCAAGTCCACCGTCGCGCGGGCCGTGGCCGACGCGCTCGGCTTCACCTACCTCGACTCGGGGGCGATGTACCGCTGCGTCGGGCTCGCCGCGCGCGAGCAGAGCCGCGCGCCGGCCGAGGTCGCGCCGGCGCTGCGGATCGAGCTGGGGGAGCGCGTGACGTGCGACGGCCGCGACGTCACGGAGGCGATCCGCACGCCTGAGGTCAGCGAAGCCGCATCGCAAGCCGCCGCCGACCCGCGCGTGCGCGAGGCGGTCGTCGCACAGCAGCGCCGCATCGTCGCGGACGGCGACTGGGTCGCCGAGGGCCGCGACATCGGCACCGTCGTCGCGCCCGACGCGGCCGTGAAGGTCTTCCTCACCGCCAGCCCGCAGGAGCGCGCCCGGCGCCGCGCCGCCCAGATCGGCGCCGACGTCGCGACCGTCCTGCAGGAGCAGACGATCCGCGACGAGCGCGACACGACCCGCGAGCACTCTCCGCTCGTCGCCGCCGCCGACGCCGTCGAGCTCGACACCACCGGCCTCACCCAGGACGAGGTCGTCGCCCGCGTCGTCGCGCTCGTCGAGCGGGCCCGCTGAGCGGCCCCGCGCGGCTCGACCGCCTATGCTCGCCCGATGAAAGTCGCCGTCGTCGGCTATCCGAACGTGGGGAAGTCCTCGCTCGTGAACCGCCTCACGCAGTCGCGCGAGGCGATCGTGCACGAGCGGCCCGGCTTGACCCGCGACCGCAAGGAGCTGCGGACCGAGTGGAACGGCCGCCCGATCGTGCTGATCGACACCGGCGGCGTCGACCTCGACGACCGCGACGAGATGCAGCGCTCGATCCAGGAGCAGGCGCGCGCCGCGCTCGCCGACGCGCAGGCCGCGCTGTTCGTCGTGGATGCCCGTGCCGGCGTGCGCCCGGGCGACCTGGAGATGGCGGACCTGCTGCGCCGCACCGCAAACGGCCGCCCGATCGTCGTCGCCGCCAACAAGGTCGACACGGTCGCCGACGTGCCGCTCGCGGCCGAGTTCCACCAGCTCGGCTTCGGCGACCCGGTCGCGGTCTCCGCCTCCCAGGGCCTCGGCACGGGCGACCTGCTCGACCGCCTCACGCAGGCGCTCCCGCCCGAGGCCGACGCGGCCGAGGAGGACGAGGACGTCATCCGCCTCGCGCTGATCGGCCGTCCGAACGTCGGCAAGTCGAGCATGGTCAACAAGCTGCTCGGCGACACGCGCGTGATCGTCTCCGACGTCGCCGGCACCACGCGCGACGCGATCGACCTGCCGTTCGAGTTCGACGGCCGCAGACTCGTGCTCGTCGACACCGCCGGCCTGCGCCGCCAGGCGAAGGTCGGCGACTCGATCGAGTACTACACCGCGCTGCGCTCCCGCCGCGCCGCCGAGCGCGCCGACGTCGCGCTCGTGATCTGCGACGCCGCCGACGGCGTGACCTCGCAGGACCTGCGGATCGCCGAGCTGGCGATGCAGTCCGGCTGCGCGACCGCACTCGTGCTGAACAAGTGGGACCTCACCGGCGGCGACGAGTTCGACCTCGACCACGAGCGCGCGCGCGTCGCGCGAAAGCTGCGCCTGCGCCCCCGTGTGCTGACCGCCAGCGCGCTCACCGGGCGCAACGTCCAGCGCCTGCTGCAGGAGGCGCTCGCGCTCGCCGACCGCACGTCCGGCCGCATCCCGACGCCGCAGCTGAACAAGTTCCTCGCCGAGATCCAGGAGATCCGCCAGCCGCCGGCCAAGCAGAACCACCGCCTCAAGCTGATCTACATGACGCAGACGGGCGAGCGGCCGCCGCGCTTCTCGATCCAGGTGAATTCGCGCGCGCGCGTCACGCGAGACTACGCCTACTTCATCGAGAACCGCTTGCGCGAGCGCTACCGGATGGAGGGGATCCCGCTGATCGTCGACTTCGTCGAGCGCAAGGAGCGGCGCGGCGAGGGGCGGAGCAATCCCCGCCGTTCGCGTACCGCGGCCGGCTGACCCCGGTACTCTTGCTCGACGCCCAACGACCGCGAGGCCACCTACCAACCATGACGACGCTCAACGACAACGAGTTCCTGTTCACGTCCGAGTCGGTGACAGAGGGTCACCCGGACAAGGTCGCCGACCAGATCTCCGACGGCGTGCTCGACGCCGTCCTGCGCGACGACCCGACCGGACGCGTCGCCTGCGAGACGCTCGTCAACACGGGCCTCGTCGTCGTCTCCGGCGAGATCTCGACCGACACCTACGTCGACATCCAGGAGATCGCGCGCGAGACGATCCGCAAGATCGGCTACACGGACGGCGACCTCGGCTTCAGCGCCGACTCGGTCGCGGTCCTCAACGCGATCGACAGACAGTCGGCCGACATCGCGCAGGGCGTCGACCAGGCGCTCGAGGCGCGCACCGACCCCTCCGACGACGACACGCTCGACGTCGCCGGCGCGGGCGACCAGGGCATGATGTTCGGCTACGCCTCGCGCGAGACGGACGAGCTGATGCCGCTGCCGATCTCGCTCGCGCACCGCCTCGCGAAGCGCCTCGCCGACGTGCGCCACGCCGAGACGCTCAACTACCTGCGCCCGGACGGCAAGACGCAGGTCACCGTCCGCTACCTCGACGGCAAGCCGGTCGAGATCGAGAAGCTGCTGATCTCCACCCAGCACGCCGAGGGGGCCGAGTCGCTGATCCCCGACGACCTGTGGGAGCACGTCGTCGAGCCGATCCTGCCGAAGGACCTCTACGACGAGAAGAAGCTGCGCAAGAACTTCCTCGTCAACCCCACCGGCCGCTTCGTGATCGGCGGGCCGGTCGGCGACTGCGGCCTCACCGGGCGCAAGATCATCGTCGACACCTACGGCGGCATGGCCCGCCACGGCGGCGGCGCCTTCTCCGGCAAGGACCCGTCGAAGGTCGACCGCTCGGCCGCGTACGCCGCGCGCTACGTCGCCAAGAACGTCGTCGCCGCGGGCCTCGCCGACCGCGCCGAGGTGCAGGTCGCCTACGCGATCGGCGTCGCGCATCCGGTCTCCGTGATGGTCGAGACGTTCGGCACCGAGAAGATCGGCCGCGGGAAGCTGGAGCAGCTGGTGCGCGAGCACTTCGACCTGCGCCCGGGCGCGTTCCGCGAGTACCTCAACCTGCACCGTCCGATCTACCAGAAGACGGCGGCCTACGGCCACTTCGGCCGCGAGGACCACGACTTCACGTGGGAGAAGACGGACAAGGCAGACGCGCTGCGCCAGGCCGCCGGCCTCGACGCCGCGTCCGTCTCCTAGACGCCGCCGGGCAGTTCGCCGGCGCCTGACTCGCGCACCGTCGCCTCGCGCTGGCGGTGCGCGTCGTCCACCGCGCGCACGACCTTGTCGGGACTGGCGACGCCGCGGAACGTGAAGTCCGAGTCGTCGGTGCCGGCGGTGTCGAAGTCGACCTGGCCGACGCGCATGAGGCGGTCGACGATCGACTGGTCGACGTTGACGTTCTGCACCCGCTCGACGCGCGTCTGCTGCAGGTGGCGCGACAGCAGCCCGCGGCGGATCGTCAGCCGCTGGTTCGTGATCGTGTAGGTCGTCGTCAGCCGCCACAGGAAGCCGGCGAGGATCACGAGCGCGGTCAGCAGCACGAAGACGAGGATCGTCGTCGTCCACGAGAAGCCGCTGCCGATCGCCGTCACGATCGCGGCGATCGCGCCGCCGAGCGCGGCGAGCATGATCCCCCGCGCGTAGAAGCTCAGCGTGCCGCGCCACGACGGGTGGCCGTCGAAGATGACGTGCTCGCCTTGGTGCAGTTCGAGCGCCACGCGCGCAGCCTACGTCACGACGCCGACGCCATCTACTGTGGAGCGCGGTCATGCCCCCGATCGCCCGCGTCGAGCCGCTCACCACCACCCGCGCGCTGCGCGGGCCGTTCGACTATCGGCTGCCGCCGGCGCTCGCCGACGTCGGTGTCGGCACGCTGCTGCGCGTGCCGTTCGCGGGGCGTGAGCTGCTGGGGGTGGTCGTGGAACGGGCGGCGTCGTCGGAGGTGCCGGACGAGCGGCTGGCGGAGCCGCACGGGTGCGTGGAGCCGTCGATCCCGGCGGAGCTGGTCGGGCTGGCGCGGTGGATCGGCGAGGAGTACTGCTCCACCTTCTCGCGTGCCTTGCAGTTGATGCTGCCGCCGGGGGCGGGGCGCGGGGTCGTTCCGCGCGTGCGGGTGCGGGAGGTGCTCGTGGCGGAGATCAGCGATGCCGGCCGCGCCGCGCTGGCCGACGGTGCGGGCGAGCGCCTGACCGACCGCCAGCGCGCCGTCCTGGCGCGGCTTGCGGACGAGGGCCCGCTGGCGGCGGCCGCGAGCGGGGCGGATCACGGGTCGCTGCGGCGGCTCTCCTCGCGCGGCCTGCTGCTGCTCGAGCCGCGCGCGCAGCAGCGCCGCCCGCTCGTCGCCGCCGTCGGCGCGCGCTCGCCGCACGCGCCCGCGCTGACGGCCGAGCAGCAGGCCGCGCTCGAGCCGATCCTCGCCGCCCTCGCCGATGCTCGCCGAGATGAGCACCACAGCGGTGCTCAGAACGTCGAGCATCCGGCGGCGTGCCGGTTCCTGCTGCACGGCGTCACCGGCTCCGGCAAGACGGAGGTCTACCTGCAGGCCGCCGAGGCGGCGCTCGCCGCCGGCAGATCCGTGCTCGTGCTGGTGCCGGAGATCGCGCTTGCGCCGCAGACGGTCGCGCGCTTCCAGGCGCGCTTCGGCGACACGGTCGCGGTCCTGCATTCCCAGCTCGGCCAGGGCGAGCGCTACGACGAGTGGCTGCGGCTCGCCGGCGGCGAGGCGCGCATCGCCGTGGGTCCCCGCTCGGCCGTCTTCGCGCCGCTCGCCCAACTCGGCCTCGTGATCGTCGACGAGGAGCACGAGCCGGCCTACAAGCACGAGGGCGATCCGCGCTACGACGCGCGCCGCGTCGCCGCCAAGCGCGCGGCCGACGCCGGGGCCGTGCTGGTGGCCGGCAGCGCGACGCCGCGCCCCGAGTCGGTGCACGCGCTCACCCGCATCCGCCTCACCAGACGCGTCGACGGGCGCCCGCTGCCGCCGGTCGAGGTGCTCGACATGCGCGACGCACGCCATCCGCTGCATCCGACCACGCGCGAGGCGCTGGGCGACGTGCGGCGTGCGGAGCGCAAGGCGATCGTGCTCGTGAACCGCCGCGGCTGGTCGAACTTCCTCTCCTGCCGCCACTGCGGACATGTGTGGAGCTGCCCGCAGTGCGACGTCGCGCTTGTGCTGCACCAGCGCGAGAGCGCGCTCGCGTGCCACCACTGCGGCCACCGCGAGCGGATCCCGCACAGCTGCGCGCAGTGCCATTCGACGAGCGTCGCGCGCCACGGTGCCGGAACCGAGCGGATCGAGACCGAGCTGCTGGAGGCGCTGGGCGATCCCGACTTCCCGATCCTGCGCCTCGACGCCGACACCGCGCGCGGCGGCAAGGGCGCCGTCGCCCGCGTGCTGGAGCGCTTCGACCGCGCGCGCGCCGGCGTGCTCGTCGGCACGCAGATGGTGGCGAAGGGGCACGACTTCCCGGACGTGACGCTCGGGGTCGTGCTCGACGCCGACCAGACGCTGCGCTTCCCCGACTTCCGCGCCGAGGAGCGCACGTTCGCGCTCGTCGCGCAGCTCGCCGGCCGCGCGGGGCGCGGTGGGGACGGACATGGGCGCGTGCTCGTGCAGACGCTCTCGCCCGACGCGCCGTCGATCGCCGCCGCGGCTCGACACGACGCCGACGGCTTCCTCGCCGGCGAGCTGGAGCGCCGCCGCGCGCTCGCGTATCCGCCGTTCGCGTCGCTGATCCGCGTCACCTGCTCGGCCGACGCCGCCGGCGACGCCGCAGCAGCCGCGCAGGCGGTGCGCGAGCGGATCTCCGCGCCGGACGCCGTCGTGCTGGGACCCGCGCCGCTGTTCCGCCTGCGCGGGCGCGAGCGCAGCCAGCTGGTCGTGAAGGCGCCGCGCCGCCGCGCGGCGATCGCCTCCGTCGCGGCCGCGGTCGACGCCGCGGCGAGAACGCCGCTCGGCCGCCGCGTGCAGCTCAGCGCGGACGTCGATCCGCAGTAGCGCTCGACTACTCTTCAGCGCATGGCCGACGAGTCCACGACCATCCCCGACGAGCAGCTCGACGAGGACGAGGAGCGCGAGGAGCGCCTCGATCCCGAGGTCGCCGCGCGCCGCAAGGCGGCGCTGCGCTTCGTGCGCCAGTGGGGCGACCCGGTGCTCAAGAGCCGTGCGCGCGAGATCGACCGCTTCGACGACGAGCTGCGCACGCAGATCGCCACGATGGGCCATCTGATGGAAGACGCGCTCGGGATCGGACTCGCCGCCACGCAGGTCGGCAAGCTCCAGCGCGTCGTGGTCTATCGGGTCGAGCCGGACTCGCCGGTGAACGCCGTCGTGAACCCGGTGATCGAGTGGTCGGGGAGCGAGCTGGAGACGATGGAGGAGGGCTGCCTGTCGCTGCAGGGCGTGCTCGTCGACGTCGAGCGGCCGGTGCACGTGCGGGTCAGGGCGTCGGACGAGCACGGCGCGCCGATCACGATCGAGGCGTCCGGCCTGGAGGCCCGCGTGCTCCAGCACGAGATCGACCACCTCGACGGCGTGCTGATCCTCGACCGCACCTCGCGCGACCAGCGCAAGGCCGCGCTGCGGGCGCTGCGCGAGGCGGCCGAGCAGGCGGCGTGACCGGGTGAGAACCGCCTATCTCGGCACGTCCGACTTCGCCGTCGCCGTGCTGGAGCGGCTGGCGGACTCGCCGCATCGGCCGGCGCTGGTGGTGACGCGGCCGGACCGGCCGGCGGGGCGGGGCCGCAGGCTGTCGCCGCCGCCGGTGGCCCGCCTCGCCCGCTCCCTCGACCTCCCGCTCGCGCAGCCGGAGAACGTCAACGACGAGGGGGCCCGCGCCCAGATCGCCGCGGTCGCGCCGGACGTCGTCGTGGTCTGCGCGTTCGGCGCCCTGATCCGCGAGGAGCTGCTGGCCGCGCACGAGCTGCTCAACGTCCATCCCTCGCTGCTGCCCCGCTGGCGCGGGGCGGCGCCGATCGAGCGGGCGATCATCGCCGGAGACCGGGAGACGGGCGTCGCGATCATGCGCGTGACCGCCGGATTGGATAGCGGGCCGGTGTGCCTGTGCGAGCGCGAGCCGATCCGCGGCGACGACACGTTCGGGACGCTGTCGGCGCGGCTCGCCCGTCTCGGCGGCGAGCTGCTGGTGCGGGCGTTGGACGAGCGGCCGGCGTTCGAGGAGCAGTCCGACGACGGTGTGACGTATGCGGAGAAGATCACCGCCGACGATCGCGCGCTCGACCCCGCTTGCCCGGCGGTCGAGCTGGAGCGCACGGTGCGCGCGCTCAGCCCCCACATCGGCGCGCGGCTGGCGCTGCCCGGCGGTTCGGAGTACCTCGGCGTCTGGAGCGCCCAGCCCGCCGCGCCCGTCGAGCACGAGCCCGGCTGGCTGGGCAGCGAGGGGGGGAGGCTGCTGTTGTCCTGCGCCGCGGGAAGCGCCCTGGAGCTGCTGACGGTCCAACCGCCCGGCAAGCGCCCGATGCCCGCCGCCGACTACCTGCGCGGCCACGCGCTCTGAGCTGTGTGCGCCTGGGGGTCGTATAGACCCTCAGACGCACACAGCTCACTCCGCGCCGGCCGGCTCGTCCACCGGCAGCGCCGCGCGGAAGCCGGTCACGATCGCTGCGAACAGGGTGAGGACGCCGACGGCGTGGGCCCAGCCGGCGTCGGCCAGCGTGAGGAAGCCGAGCGTCAGGACGAGGCAGGCGAGCGCCACGCGCGCCAGGAGGCCGGGGCGGGAGGGGGCGAGGGCTGCGGCCGGGCCGGCGGACACCGGCGTCGCTTGGACGCGATCGGCGTCGCTCTCCTCGTAGCCCAAACGCCCGCGCAAGGTCAGCGTGAACAGGAACGCCAACGACGGCGCCAGCAGCACGGCGCCGCCCGCCACCGACACCAGCACCGCGACGAGCACGTCGTGCGACGCGGCGGCTTGCGAGACGGTCAACCCAGGGAGCAGGTCGGGCGCCTGCGCCACCGCCCACCCCGCGACCACGGCGGCCACGGCCAGCGCCGCGGAGTAGCGCGCCGCCTCGTAGCGCCGCGTCCACACCAGCGCCAGCGTCCCCACGCCGGCCGCGCCCGACACGAGCAACGCCGGCAGCCCATCCCCGACGAGGTCGTCGAACAGCGCGCGGGCGTCCGCGCGCACGACGAGCAGCCCGGCGACCGCCAGCGCCCCCGCCACGACGCCCGCCGCCAGCGCCCGCGCGCGGAATGCACCTTCCAGCTCCGCCGACCCGCGGCGCACCGCGTCGGCGGCCAGGTACACGGCGGCCAGGTAGGCGCCCAGCGCGACCGCGAGCACCCCGATCGTCAGCGGCAGCGCGCCGGTCCAGCTGCTCCACAGGTCGCCGGCCGCGTTCCCCACGGGCACCGCGCCGTCGGCGATCGCGCCGACGACGGTCCCGAGCGCGAACGGCGTCAGCACCGACGCGACGCCGAACACCGTGTCGACCGTGCGCTGCTCGCCCGCCCGCGTCGTGCCCGCGCGCAGCGCGTACGCCGTGCCGCGGAAGATGATCCCGACCGCGGCGATGAACAGGGGCACGGCGAGCGTCGAGACGATCGAGCCGAACGCGACCGGATAGCACGTCCACATCACGACGAGCACGAAGATCAGCCACACGTGGTTGGCCTCCCACACGGGCGCCATCGCCTCATGTGCGTGCTCGCGGATTGCCGTGCCGCGCTCACCGCGTCCCGATGCCAGCTGCCACCAGCCGGCGCCGAAGTCCGCCCCGCCGAGCACGACGTAGAGCGACAGCCCGGCGAGCGCGAGCACCAGCGGCGCGGCGTCCAGCATCACGGCGCCTCCCCGGCGGCGGCGCCCGTCGGCTGCGGGTCGCCGGCGCCGCCGACCGGCGCGCGGGCGAGCCGGCGCAGGATCCACCACACCGCGCCGATCAGACCCACGTACACGAGCGCCAGCGTCGCGTAGCCGACCGGGATCCCGTCTGCGCCCGTCACCGCCTGCTCCGTGCGCATCACGCCGTAGACGACGAACGGCTGGCGCCCGACCTCCGTCACGACCCAGCCGCACAAGAGCGCCACGAGCGACAGCGGTCCGCACGCGACCAGCGCACGGTAGAACCACGTCGACTCGGGCAGCCGCCGTCGCCGCCAGCGCACCCACAGCACCACGATCCCGATCACGGCCAGCAGCGTCCCGATCCCCACCATCGCCTGGAACGCGAAGCGGATCACGTTGATCGCCGGCGGGCGGTCGTCGGGCGGCACGGAGTCGAGCCCTCTCACCGTGGCGTTCGGGTCGTGGTAGGCGAGCAGCGAGAGCAGGTCGGGGACCGCGATCCCGCCGACGACGTCGCCAGTGTCCGACTCGTACCAGCCGCCGAGGTGCTCGCTTGCGCCCTTCGTCGTGTCCTGCAACCCCTCGAACGCGGCCAGCTTCACCGGCTGCTGGTCGGCCACCTCGCGCGCCGCCCAGTCGCCGACGAGCAGCTGCGCCGGCGCCGCCAGCGCGGCGATCGTCAGCGGGATCGCCAGCGCGGTGCGCTCGTAGCGGCCCCAGCGGCCGTGCCGCAGCCTGCCCCACGCGTACGCGCCCGCCACCACGAAGCCGACGACGATGTACGCCGCCACGTACATGTGCACGAGCTCGTGCCAGAAGAAGCTGTTGCCGAACAGCGCGTTCCACGGGTGCACGTCGCGCACGCTGCCGTCGGCGGCCAGTCTGAAGCCCTGCGGGTGGTTCATCCAGCCGTTGACGGCGATCACCATCGCCGAACCCGTGAGGCCCGTCGCGACGATCGGCAGCCCGCACAGCAGGTGCGCACGGGGAGAGAGGCGGTCCCAGCCGTAGACGTAGATCGCGATGAAGATCGCCTCGAGGAAGAACGAGAAGCCCTCGAGCGCGAAGGCGAGCCCGAAGACCGAGCCGAACGTCGCCATGAAGTCCGGCCACAGCATTCCCAGCTCGAACGACAGGATCGTGCCGGTCACGACCCCGACCGCGAACAGCGCCACCATCACGCGCGTCCAGCGGCGCGCGAGCGTGCGATGCAGCGGATCGCCGCCGCGCACGAACAGCCACTCGACGAACACGACGAGCGCCGGAAAGGCGACGCCGAAGCACACGAGCGGGATGTGCGCCGCGAACGACAGCGCCTGCATCTGACGCGCCTCCGACAGGTAGTCCTGTTGGACGGGTGCGAGCGCGGCTGCCATCGCTGCCACCATCTGCGCCATGTCTGCCCACCCTACGACCGTCTCAGGCGTCTCGCCCGCGCGCCGCGTCGCGGCGGCGGTGCTGCGCCGCGTCGAGCAGGACGGCGCCTACGCCGACCGCGCGCTCGCCGCCGAGGCGACCCGCGCCGGCCTCGACCCGCGCGAGCGCGCGTTCGCGACGCAGCTCGCCTACGGCGCGGTCCAGCGCAGACGCACGCTCGACCACCTGATCGCCGCCTGCGCCGGACGGCCGGTCGCGCGGCTCGACCCGCCCGTGCGCGACGCGCTGCGGCTCGGCGTGCTGCAGCTGCTGTTCCTCGACGGCGTCGCGCCGCACGCGGCGGTCGACCAGAGCGTCGAGCTCGCGAAGGCCGACGGAGGACCCGGGTTCAAGCTCGTCAACGCGGTGCTGCGGCGCGCCGGCCGCGAGGGAACGAGACTGCTCGCCGCGCTCGACGACGCGACGCCGCGGAGCGCGGCGGTGCTTCATTCGGTGCCCGACTGGATCGCCGAGCTGTGGTGGGACGCGCTCGGCGCCGAGCAGGCGCGCGCGCTGCTCGCGGTCGTCAACGAGCCGGCCGAGAGCGCGCTGCGCGTCAACACGCTCGTCGCCGAACCGGGGGACGTGCGCGCGCAGCTGACCGAGCGCGGGATGGAGGCGCGTCCGGCGCCGCCCGCGCTCGGTGCCGTCGCCCTCCCGGACGGCCTCGTGCTCGACACGCCGTTCGACCCCAGCACCGACCCGCTGTGGGCGGCGGGCGCGCTTGCGGCGCAGTCGCGCGCGGCGATGACCGCCGCCCGTCTGCTCGATCCGCCGCCGGGCTCCCGCGTGCTCGACCTGTGCGCCGCGCCGGGCGGCAAGGCGACGCATCTCGCGGCGCTCGTCGGACGCGAGGGCGAGGTCGTCGCGGTCGAGCGCAATCCCAGACGCGCCGCCGCGCTGCGGCAGGCGGTCGAGCGGCTGCGCGCCGAGCCGATCGTTCGCGTCGAGACCGCCGATGCGGCCGAGCCCCGCGCCGACGGTCCGTTCGACGCCGTGCTCGTCGACCCGCCCTGCAGCGGACTGGGGACGCTGCAGGGGCGCCCGGACCTGCGCTGGCGCGCGCGGCCCGAGGCGGTCGAGCAGCTGGCGGAGCTGCAGCTGCGGATCCTCACGGCCGGCGCCCGCGCGCTGAAGCCCGGCAGCGCGCTCGTCTACTCGACCTGCACGATCTCCCCGCGCGAGAACGAGGGCGTCGTCGAGCGCTTCCTGGCGCGCGAACCGGAGTTCACGCTCGAGCGGCGCCACCTGCTGGTGCCGCATCGCGACGCCACGGACGGCTTCTTCTACGCCCGCCTGCGCCGCACGGTCTGATATCACCGACCGATGCAGAGAGCGGCAGGTGCATGACCGACCAGCGGGAGCAGGTGAACCTCGGTCCCGAGTGCCCCGGCTGCCACGAACCGTGGCTGCGTCCGACGACGATGCCGGGCCGCTACCGCTGCGTCTACTGCCTGCGCCGCTACGAGCTGTCGTCGGTGTGCCCCAACTGCGGCGAGCACTCGACGATCGTGCGCATGTCGAGCACGGCGATCCTCACCTGCAACCACTGCAGAAGCTCCATGCTCACGCAGGTCTGACCCCCGCCGCTGCGAGACTGCCGGCGCTCCGAAAAGCGGGGCAGATCGACAGAGGAGCGGATGATGCGAGGACGGAAGCTGCGGTGGGTCGTCACGGCCCTCGTCGCGCTCGGCGTGGCGTTCGTCGCCGCCGGCGGCCCGGCGACGGCGAAGAAGTTCATCGACGGCGGCGACATCGCGCCCGGGACCGTCGGCGGCAGACAGATCGCCAACGGCGCGATCTCGGTCAGAAAGCTGTCGAGAAGAGCGCGCAGAGCGCTGCGCGGGAGCACTGGCCCGAAGGGCGCCACCGGCGCGACGGGCGCCGCGGGCGCGCAGGGTCCGGCTGGGCCGCGCGGGCCGGCTGGGGCAGCCCGCTTCGTCGACCGCAACGGCACGGTCGTCGGCGACGTGTTCAGCTACTACACGGGTCTCTACCCGGAGGTGATGCTTCCGGCCGGGGTCGTGATCGTGTTCGACAACGATGCAACGAACTCGAACGCGTTGAGCCTCATCCCGGGCACCCTCTACTACCAACAGGCAGCGTGTGCTGGTACGCCGTACATGACGACGTCCGGCGTCCTCCCGCTCGAGTTCGGGGTCATCCTGGAGAACCCCGCGGTGCCCGGCTCGACGGTCTACAAGGGCGTCGGATCGCCGCAGACGTTCACGTCTGTGTCGATCAGAAACGCGTCCGGCTGCTCGGCGTCGGCGACGAGAGTCTCCAACGCGTATGAGGCGCAGGTCGCGACGACCGTGCCGGCGGTCGTCAAGCCGCTGCACCAGGTCCCGGTCGGCTAGCAGCGCGAGCGCATCCGGCGGGCGGGGCCGCGACGCCCCGCCCGCCGTCCCGCCGCCGCATCGGCGACACTTCGGCGCGCGATGCCCGCCGCCCGTGACCGAGCCGCCGACCTGCTGCGCGCGCGCCGCGTCGCGCCGTCGATCCTGTCCGCCGACTTCGCACGGCTCGGCGCGCAGGTCGAGACGGTCCTCCAGGCCGGCGCGCGCGTGATCCACGTCGACGTGATGGACGGCCATTTCGTGCCGCCGATCACGATCGGCCCGCTGATCGTCTCCGCGCTCGCCGACCAGGTGCACCAGGCCGGCGGCATGCTCGACGTGCACCTGATGATCGAGCGGCCCGAGCGCCAGGTCGCCGAGTTCGCGCGCGCCGGCGCCGACGCGATCACCGTCCACGCGGAGGCGACGCCGCACCTGCACTACGCGCTGCAGGCGGTCAAGCAGGCCGGCTGCGCCGCGGGCGCGGCGGTCAACCCCGCCACGCCGGCCGAGGCGCTCGGCGAGGTCGCCGAGCTGCTCGACCTCGCGCTCTGCATGTCCGTGAACCCGGGCTGGGGCGGCCAGCCGTTCATCGAGGCGTCGCTCGCCAAGCTGGCCGCCATGCGCGCTGTGCTGCCGGACGGCGTTGCGCTCGAGGTCGACGGCGGCGTAGGTGCCACGACGGCTGGACCGTGCGCCGAGCAGGGCGCTAGTCTGCTGGTCGCCGGGTCCGCCATCTTCGGCGCCGCAGATCCGGCCGCGGCCTACGCGAGGATCGCCGAGGCCGCCGGCGCCACGTAACGGTCTGGCGCGCGCTCAGCGGCCGTCAGGCCGCGCAGAGAGAGCGAAAGGACCCCCACGTGACCGCCACTCCGATCGTGACCGCCGTCGACCTTCGCCGCCGCTTCGGCGAGGGAGAGGCCGCCGTCGACGCGCTGGACGGCGTCACGCTCCAGCTGCCCGCCGGCGCGTTCACCGCGATCATGGGTCCGTCCGGCTCCGGCAAGTCGACGCTGATGCACTGCCTCGCGGGGCTCGACAAGCCGACCTCCGGCACGGTCACGATCGACGGCGTCGACCTCAGCTCGCTCGACGATCGCAAGCTGACCGAGCTGCGCCGCGACAAGGTCGGCTTCATCTTCCAGTCGTTCAACCTGCTGCCGGTCCTCACCGCCCAGGAGAACATCGAGCTGCCGCTGAAGATCGCCGGCCGCGACGTCGACGCGGCGTGGCGCGACCAGATCGTGCAGACCGTCCACATCGGCGACCGCCTCACGCACCACCCGTCCGAGCTGTCCGGCGGCCAGCAGCAGCGCGTCGCGGTGGCGCGCGCGCTGATCTCCAAGCCGGCCGTCGTGTTCGCCGACGAGCCGACCGGCAACCTCGACTCGGTCGCGAGCGCCGAGGTGCTGAAGCTGCTGCGCCAGTCGGTCGACGAGCTCGGCCAGACGGTCGTGATGGTCACGCACGAGGCGAACGCCGCCGCGATCGCCGACCGCATCGTCGTGCTGGCCGACGGCAAGATCGTGCACGACGGCTCCGCCGGCTCCGCTGACGAGGTCCACGACCTCCTGCGGACGGTCGGCTGATGCTCGCGCTGTCGCTGCGCGGGATCGCCACACGCAAGCTGCGAACCGCGCTCACCGCCTTCGCCGTCGTGCTCGGCGTCGCGCTCGTGTCCGGCACCTACCTGCTGACGGACACGATCAACCACGCCTTCGACGAGGTCTTCCAGACCGCCAACAGAGGCGTCGACGTCGTCGTCACGCCGTCGAGAATCTTCGACATCGGCAACGACAACGCGTCCGTCACGCCGAACCCGCTCTCGGCGTCCGTGCTCGATCAGGTGCGCCGCGTCCCCGGCGTCGCGTTCGCGTCCGGCGCCGTCCAGGGCATCGGCCAGATCTACGACAAGCAGGACAAGCCGCTGATCACGAGCGGGCCGCCGATGTTCATCTTCGACGTGCCGGCGAAGCGCTTCGACCCGTTCGTCTACGTCGACGGACATGCCCCGCGCTCGGCGGGCGAGGTCGCGCTCGACAAGTTCAGCGCCGACAAGGCCGGCTACGAGCTCGGCGACACGGTGCGGCTCTCCGGCGAGGGACCGCAGGAGCGCTTCAGGCTCGTCGGGATCGCGAAGTTCGGCGAGGCGAACTCGCTGGGCGGCGCGGCGATCTCGCTCGTGACGCGCCCGGTCGCGGAGCGCCTGCTGAACAGACACGACGAGTTCACGACGATCGACGTCGCGGCCGAGCCCGGCACGACGCCGAACCAGCTGGCGGCGGCGATCCGCGCGGTGCTGCCGGCCAGAGTCGCGACCGTGCGCACGGGCGACGAGCAGGCGAGAGCCGATTCGCAGGACATCAAGGACAACCTCTCCTTCCTGCGCACGTTCCTGTTCGTGTTCGCCGGGATCGCGCTGTTCGTGGGCGCGTTCCTGATCGCCAACACGTTCTCGATCACGGTCGCGCAGCGCGTGCGCGAGTTCGCGCTGCTGCGCGTGATCGGGGCGAATCGGCGTCAAGTGCTGCAAGCCGTGATCGGCGAGGCGCTGCTGCTCGGGCTGGCCGGCTCCGTCGTGGGCCTGCTCGCGGGCTTCGTGATCGCGCCCGGGTTGAAGGGCCTGTTCAAGCTGCTCGGCGCCGACCTGCCCTCGAGCGGGACGGTGCTGGAGACGCGCACGATCGTCGTCTCGCTGCTGATCGGCACGCTGATCACGCTCGCCTCGGCGCTGACGCCGGGCCTGCGCGCGACGCGCGTGCCGCCGATGGCGGCGCTGCAGGAGGCGGCGAGCCTGCCGCGCGGGCGCAGCGCGCGCTGGCGCACGCCGCTGGCCGCGGTCGTGGCGCTGGCCGGGATCGCGCTCGTGCTGCTCGGGCTGTTCGGCTCGGCGAAGGGCGGCAGCGCCGCGGCGCTCGTCGGCGCGGGCGCGGCCGTGATCTTCGTCGGCGTCGGCCTGCTCGCCTCGCTGATCGTCAAGCCGCTGTCGCTCGCGGTCGGCCTGCCGGTCGAGCGGCTGCGCGGCGTCTCCGGGCGGCTCGCGCGCGAGAACGCCTCGCGCAATCCGCGCCGCACGGCATCGACGTCGGCCGCGCTGATGATCGGCGTCGCCTTCGTCGCGTTCGTGACGATCTTCGCGGCGGGGCTGAAGGCCTCGATCGCCGACGCCGTGAACGTGGGCCTGAAGGGCCAGCTGATCGTGCAGACGAGCAACTTCCAGCCGGTCCCGGCGCCCGCCTCCAGAACGCTCGCGGCCGTGTCCGGCATCGGCACGGTGTCCGGCCTGCGCTTCACGAAGGCGATCGTCGCCGGCAAGGGCAGACCGACCGTCACCGGCGTCGACCCGACGACGATCGACGACGTCTTCCACGTCGACTGGACGCAGGGCTCGCCGGCGACGATGATCGCGCTGAAGCCGGGCGAGGCGGTCGTCGCGAAGAGATGGGCCGACGACAAGGACGTGCGCGTGGGGCAGCGCCTCGCGCTCACGTCGCCGACCGGCGCCCAGCTGACGGCGACCGTCACCGGCATCTACGACGACAAGGCGAACCTGCTCGCGCAGGTGACGCTGCCCAACGCCGTGATCGTGCGCGACTTCAACGTGCCGGGGAACGCCTTCCTGATGGCGACGACCGAGCCGGGCCTCGACCCCAAGGCCGTCAGAGCGCGCGCCCAGCGGATCATGAGAGCGGCGTATCCGAGCATCAAGGTGCAGACCGAGGACGAGTTCGTCGCCGACCAGAAGGGCCAGGTCAACAGACTGCTCGCGCTCGTCTACGTGCTGCTCGCGCTGACGCTGCTGATCGCGCTGTTCGGGATCCTCAACACGCTGTTCCTGACGATCCACGAGCGCACGCGCGAGCTCGGCATGCTGCGCGCGATCGGCACCTCGCGCAAGCAGGTCAAGCAGATGGTGCGCTGGGAGGCCGTCATCACCGCGCAGATCGGCGCGGTGCTCGGCGTCGTGCTCGGCGCGATCTTCGCGGTGCTCGTGACGATCCCGCTCAAGAGCGAGGGCTTCACGATCTCGATCCCGATCATCCAGCTGCTGATCCTGCTCGTGCTGGCCGCGCTGTTCGGCGTGGTCGCCGCGATCTGGCCCGCGCGCCGCGCCGCGAAGCTCGACGTGCTGCGGGCGCTCGCCTACGAGTGAGCGGTTCAAGCGATCTCCCGCGGATGCCGATGCGGCGTCCGTGGGAGATCCCTCTGAAGGCAGTCGGCGGACGGCGGCGATCGTCGGCCTGTGCGTGCTCATCGGCGCTCCCCTCGCATTCGCACTCGTGCGCGCCGAAGGGTCCGAGCGCGGCCCGCTGCTGCTGCGGCTGGCCGTCGTGCTGGCAGTCGCGACCGCGCCACCGCTGATCGGTCGCTGGCGTGCCCGCCGCGACGCCGCCCGTGGCGTCTCGCCGGCGTCTCACAAGGTGACCGGGGCGGGCCTTCGTGAGGCGGTGGCGGTGGTGATGGGGTCGATCGCGCTTGTCCTCGGCGCGCTGCTGCTCGTGACGAGCGGCGACGCGTACGGCCTCCTCGGGCTCGGCATGGGCGGGCTCATGCTGGCCTTCGGCCTGTCCGAGCATCGCCGCACACGGCGCGTCGAGGCGGCTACGCCCGCCGATACAACCCGAACAACAGCCCGCTGAGCAGGAACGCCGCGCCGAAGTAGCCGGTCTCGACGCGCAGCACCTCGCTGCTGATCGCCGGCGAGACGACCCAGGCGACGAACAGCGCCGCGCACAGCAGCCACGCCGCCGCCGCCAGGCCGGCGCGGCGGCGCGCCAGCGCGGCCTGGTTCAAGGTCCCCGCGATCAGGTGGAAGCCCATCCCGACCGCGACCAGCGCGAGTCCGCCGCGGTCGTACGTGAAGCCCTTGTCGCCGAGCAGCGTGCTCATCACCCACGGCCCGATCGCCAGCAGGCCGAGCGCCACGGCGCCCGCGAAGCCGGCGATCGCCAGCACCGTGACGCGGATCGCTCTCGCGAACTCGCCGCCGCTCGCGCGCGCCTCCAGCCCGGCGAGGTGCGGCAGGATCGACGTCTGGATCGCCTGGAACAGCTGCAGCGGCGCGCGCACGATCAGCAGCACGTTGAAGACGAAGCCGGCGAGCGCCTCGCCCGAGGAGGCGTTGACGATCAGCACCGCCGCGTTCATCAACGTCTGCTCGGCCAGCATGATCGCGAACACGGAGATCGCGAAGCGCGTGCCGTGGTGGATCGTGAGATCGGCGACCGCCTCCTCGATCTCGGCGTGCGCCGGACCCTCCATGCCGGCGTCGAGCACGGGCGCTTCGGCGCGCGGGTCGGCCGGCTCGCCGCGCGTGCGCAGCCGTGCGATCGCTAACGGGACGACGACGAGCGAGACGAACGGGGCGACCGCCATGCCGAGCGCGATCGCCGACTGGCCGTGCGTGATCCCGATCGCCGCCGCAAACGCGAACAGGAAGCGCGAGGTCGACTCCAGCAGCACGAGTCCGCCGTACATGCCGAAGCTCTGATGACCCGCCAGCCAACCGCGCGCGAAGTAGCTGCCGGCATACGCGAGCACGCCGACGACGGTCATCCAGTAGAGCGCGTCCGAGCCGTCGTAGAGGTGCTCCGTGACCTGCGGCTTCAGCGCCAGCGCGACGACCAGGAACAGCAGCGCGAAGCTCGCCTGGATCGTCGCCGGCACGCGCAGCGGGTGCCCCTCCAGACCGCGCGCGCGGCGTTCGGCGATCGTGCGCGAGAGCAGCTGCTCGATCGGCCGGTAGATCACCGACAGGATCACGAACATCACCGACCACATCAGCGAGATGCGGCCGTAGGCGTGGCTCGGCAGCGAGCGGCTCGCGAGCGCGAGATACAGGAACGAGAAGATCCCCGTCGAGGCGATCCCGACCGTCAGGATGCGCGCGCCCGAGCCGTAGGAGCGCCCCGCGCCTCCGGCCCGCGACGCCGCTCCGGCAGCGGGCTGTGACTTAGCCGCCGAGCCGGACAAGCAGCATCGTCCACGGGAAGGGCGAGCGCTTCTCGACGACCTCGCCGTGCTGCGCGAGCATCCGCACGAAGGAGCGCTTCGACCAGTGGTTGACGTGTCCGGGGGTGTTGCCGAGATCGGCGATGTACGCGCCGCGGGCCATGTTCAACATGCGCCACAGCGGCTCGCGGGGGACGGAGACGAGCAGGTGGCGTCTCGCCACGCGCGCCATCTCCGCGACGGTGTGCTCGGGATCGGGCACGTGCTCCAGCACCTCGATCGCGCACGCCGTGTCGAACTCGCCGTCCGCGAACGGCATGTTCTCGGCGAGCATCGTGCGGTACTCGAGGTTCGGCCGCTGGCGCGTGGCCCACTCGGCCTTGAGCTTCTCGTCGTCGAGGTCGATCCCGACGATGCGCTTCTCGCCCAGCTGCGTCGCCCACTGATGCGTGAGCACCCCCTCGCCGCAGCCGACGTCGAGCACGGACTCGGGCGCCGCCTGCGCGAACAGCTCCGCGAGCGTGCCCTCGAAGTTCGTCATCAGCCGCCGCACGACGGGGTTCGTCGAGCCGTACTTGTCGTACGTGTTGCCGGTGGGGACGGCCTCTGCGGCTGTGCTCGTACTGCTCATACCTCGATCGTCTCCCGCTTCGCCTGCTCGGTGTCGCTTCTGCTCGCGCCCGGCTCGTAGTGCGACGGCGCGATCCCCAGCGCCAGCTCGATCCGCCGCACGCGCTCGAACGTCCGCTGCGTGAGCGTGCGCTGCGCGGCCAGCAGGTCCCCGATCACGCCGAGCGCCCCCAGCAGCATCGCACCAATAAAGAGTACGGCGCCGAGGATCAGCGATTGCACGTGCCCGGCGCCCTCGCCGCCGATCCATGCGACGAGGAAGCGCCCCCACACGACGAGCGCCGCGAGGCCCATCACGACCGCGCTGCCCCAGAAGACCTTCAGCGGCTCGTACTGCGCGTAGATGCGGAAGATCGAGATCGCGTTGCGGCGCACGTAGGCGCCCATCGACGGGAACAGCCGCGACTCGCGCGTCTTGGGGTTCGTGCGGACCGGAACGTGATCGGTCGCGACCAGCAGCTTGCCGGCCTGGATGATCGTCTCCAGCGTGTAGGTGAATCTGGAGACGACCTGCATCTGCAGCGCGGCCTCGCGGTTGTAGGCGCGAAAGCCGGAGGTCGTGTCGGGGACGGTCGTCTCGGACGCCTGGCGCACGACCCACGAGCCGAGCTTCTGCAGCGACTTCTTCAGCGGGGAGAAGTGCGCGATCTGCTCGACCTGGCGGTCGCCGACGACCATGTCGGCCTCGCCGGCGAGGATCGGCGCGACGAGCTTGGGGATGTCGCGGCCGTCGTACTGGTTGTCGGCGTCGGTGTTGACGATCACGTCGGCGCCGAGCTTGAGCGCGGCGTCCATCCCGGCCTGGAAGCCGGCCGCGAGCCCCTTGTTGTTCGTCAGCTTGACGATGTGGTCGACGCCGCCTGAGCGCGCGACCTCGATCGTGCGGTCGCTCGAACCGTCGTCGATCACGAGCCACTCGACGGCGTCGAAGCCCGCCACCTCGCGCGGCAGGCCGGCGAGCGTCAGCGGGAGCGTCCGCTCCTCGTTGAAGCAGGGAATCTGGATGATCAGCTTCATGGCAGGGTGAGGTCGACCGCGTGGTCTAGACTCGCGCCGCAGTATTCCATGCGCCGCCCCGACCGCACGACTCTCGCGCTGGCCGGCGTACTGCTCGGAGCGCTCGCGCTCCGCCTGTGGGGGATCCGGCACGGCCTGCCGTTCTCCTACAACATCGACGAGGAGAGACACTTCGTCCCGGTCGCCGTCCGCTTCTTCGCGGACGGGCTGAACCCCGGCTACTTCCTCAACCCGCCGGGCTTTACGGAGCTGCTGTACGCCGTCTACGGCGTCTGGTTCCGCGGCGGCGACGCGGTCGCGCGCGCCTTCGCGAGCGACCCGTCGGAGCTGCTGACGATCGCGCGCGTGACGGTCGCGCTGCTCGGCACGGCCGTCGTCTGGCTGCTGCACCTGGCGGGTGCGCGCTTCTTCGACCGCGCCGTCGGACTGCTGGCGGCGGCGCTCGCGGCGGTCGCGTTCCTGCCGGTCTTCTACGGACATCTCGCGCTCAACGACGTACCCGCGACGGCGCCCGCGACGCTGGCGCTGCTGGGCGCGGCGCTCGTGCTGCGCGGCGGCGGGACGCGCGCGGCGCTGCTCGGCGGGCTCGGCGCGGGGCTGGCGGCCGGCACGAAGTACACGGCCGGGATCGCGCTGCTGCCGCTGCTGACGGCGATCGCGGTGAGTGCTCGCGACCGGCGCGAGCCGCTTGTGCGGGCGCTGCTGGCCCCCGCGCTCGCCGCCTGCGCCGCCGCGCTCGCCGGCTTCCTGATCGCGAACCCGTACGCGCTGCTCGACTTCCAGACGTTCCACGCCGGCGTCGCGAGACAGCAGCGGCTCGCGAGCGGGGAGGAGCTCGCGAAGCTCGGCCTCACGCAGACCAACGGGATCGTCTACTACCTGTGGTCGCTCACGTGGGGGCTCGGGTGGATCCCGCTGCTCGCCGCGCTCGGCGGGGCGGTCGGCCTGCTGGCGCGCGAGCGCCGGCTCGCGCTCGTGCTGCTGCCCGCGCCGATCGTCTACGTCCTCTTCATGGGCGTGCAGGAGCGCTACTTCGGGCGCTGGCTGCTGCCGATCCTGCCGCTCCTGATCCTGCTCGCCGCGTACGGCGCGACGGCGCTCGCGCGCGCCGTCGCCGCCCGCGCGCCCCGGCTCGCCGCGCCGGCGGTCGCCCTCGCCGCCGCTGCGCTGCTCGCCCAGGGCCTGATCCACTCCGTCCACGTCGATCGCGTGCTGGCCCGCCCGGACACGCGCAACAGCGCCCGCGCATGGCTGACCGCGCACGTGCCGGCCGGCACGCGCGTCGTGATCGAGCCGGCCGTGCCGGCGCGCTGGCTCGCGACGGAGACGGCTCCCGCCCGCCCCCTCTGGCGCCTGTGGGACACCGCGCGCGCCGACGTCGACGACTCCGGCCGGCGATTGCCGCACGGCCGCACGCGCTTCGTGAAGGTCGACAAGTACGAGCGCACGCTGCGACCGGCGCTGCTCGACCGCTACCTCGCGCGTGGCTACTGCTGGGTCGTGACCGCCTCGCACCAGTTCGGCCGCGCGTTCGCGCAGCCGGACGACGTGCCGCAGGCGATCGCCTACTACGCGGCGTTGAACCGCCGCGGCACGATCGCCGCCCGCTTCAGCCCCTACCGCGACGGCGCCGACCCGCCGCGCTTCAACTTCGACTGGTCGTTCGACTGGTACCCGCTCGCGTATGCGCGCCCCGGCCCGCTGATCGTGGTGCACCGCCTGCGCGGCGGGCTGTGCGGCTGATCTGGCGCGTATCCTCCGGTTCAGATGTCCCTGCGCACCGACACCGACCGCCTGCACCTCGCGCGTACGCTCGAGCTGGCGGAGCAGGGGCGCGGGCGCGTCAGTCCGAACCCGCTCGTCGGCGCGCTGATCGCGCGCGAGGGCGAGGTGCTGGGGGAGGGCTGGCACACCGCCTACGGCGAGCCGCACGCGGAGGTCGAGGCCTTCGCCGCCGCCGCCGGCAAGGATCTCGCGGACGCGACGCTGTACGTCTCGCTCGAGCCGTGCTGCCACACCGGCAAGCAGCCGCCGTGCACCGACGCGATCGTCGCCTCCGGCATCCGCCGCGTCGTCGTCGCCTCCGACGACCCGACCGAGAAGGCCTCCGGTCGCGGCCTCGGGATCCTGCGCGACGAGGGGATCGCGGTCGAAGTCGCCGACGGCGAGCTGGCCGCGCGGGCACGTCTCCTCAACCAGCCGTTCCGCAAGCACGCCCGCAGCGGCCGGCCGTGGGTCCTGTTCAAGTCCGCGATGACGCTCGACGGCAAGGTCGCCACGCGCGCGGGCGACTCGAAGTGGATCTCCAACGAGGAGAGCCGCCGCCGCGGGCATCGCTGGCGCGCCGAGTGCGACGCCGTCGCCGTCGGCATCGGCACGGCGCTCGCCGACGACCCGCAGCTGACGGCGCGGATCCCCGACGTCGCGCGCCAGCCGCGGCGCGTCGTGTTCGACGCGACCGCGCGCCTGCCGCTCGACTCGCAGCTCGTCGCCGCCGCGCCGGAGATCCCGCTCACCGTCGTCGTCTCGCGCGCCGCGCCGCGCAGCGAGACCGACGCGCTGGAGACGCACGGGGCGGAGGTGATCGTCGCCACCGGCGAGAACGAGACCGCCCGCGTCGTCTCCGCGCTCGACCAGCTGGGCGCGGCCGGAATCGGCTCGATCCTGCTGGAGGGCGGCCCGAGACTCGCCGGGGCGTTCTTCGACGCGGGCGAGATCGACGAGCTGCGGCTGTTCCTCGCGCCGCTCGTGCTCGGCGGCCGCACCGCGCGCGACCCGCTCGAGGGCGAGGGCGTCGAGACGATCGCGGAAGCGGTCCGCGCGCTCACGCTCGACTGCGAGCGCGTCGGCGACGACCTGCTCGTCTCGGCGCGGCTGAGGGAGTGGTGACGCGGTGTTCACCGGCCTCGTGCAAGGTCTGGGGCGGGTCGTCGCGATCGAGCGGTCGGACGACGGCGCCCGCCTGACGATCTCCGCCGACTTCCCGCTCGGCGCCGCCGAGGGCGACTCGATCGCGGTCAACGGGGTGTGCCTGACGGCCGTCGAGCCGCGCGAGACCGTCTTCAGCGCCGACGTGATGAACGAGACGCTCCAGCGCTCGTCGCTCGGCGCGGTCGAGCAGGGAGACCGCGTCAACCTGGAGCTCCCGCTGCGCCCGCACGACCGTCTGGGCGGCCACTTCGTCCAGGGCCACGTCGACGGGCTCGGCACCGTCGCGGACGTCGCGCCCGACGGCTTCGCGCGCCGCATCCGCGTCACGGCGGCGCCCGATCTGCTGCGATATGTGGTGGAAAAAGGATCGATCGCGATCGACGGCGTGAGCCTCACCGTCGCCGCGGTCGACGAGGAGTCGCTCACCGTCTCCTTGATCCCCGAGACCCTGGACCGCACGAGCCTCGGCACGGCGGTACCGGGACGAACCGTCAACCTGGAGGTGGACGTGCTCGCGAAATACGTCGAGAAGCTGGTGGCGCGATGAGCGCCGAGACGCAGAGCGCGTTCGCCACGGTGGAAGAGGCGATCGAGGACATCCGCCAGGGCAAGATGGTCGTCGTCTGCGACGACGAGGACCGCGAGAACGAGGGCGACCTCACGCTCGCCGCGCAGTTCGCGACGCCCGAGGCGATCAACTTCATGGCGAAGGAGGGGCGCGGGCTGATCTGCCTCGCGCTCACGCCCGACCGCTGCGACGAACTCGGCCTCGACCTGATGGCGGCCAAGAACGAGTCGCCGTTCGAGACCGCCTTCACCGTCTCGATCGAGGCGCGCGAGGGCGTCACGACCGGCATCTCCGCGCACGACCGCGCGCACACGATCCAGGTCGCGATCGACCCGGGGTCGCGCCCGCGCGACGTCGTCCAGCCGGGGCACGTGTTCCCGCTGAAGGCCAAGCGCGGCGGCGTGCTGGAGCGCGTCGGGCAGACGGAGGCGGCAGTCGATCTCGCGCGGCTCGCCGGGCTCAACCCGTCCGGCGTGATCTGCGAGATCATGAACGACGACGGGACGATGGCGCGCGTCGACGACCTCGTCGGCTACTGCCGGCGGCACGGCTTGAAGATGATCACCGTCGCCGACCTCGTCGCCTACCGGCGCCGCCACGACAAGCTCGTCGAGCGCGTCGTCTCGACCGGGCTGCCGACCGCGTTCGGGCACTTCGAAGTCGTCGGCTATCGCTCGCTCGTCGACGACAAGCACCACGTCGCGATGGTCAAGGGCGACGTCGCGGGGGCGGACGACGTGCTCGTGCGCGTGCACTCCGAGTGCCTCACCGGCGACGTCTTCCACTCGCTGCGCTGCGACTGCGGCGAGCAGCTCGAGTCGGCGCTGGCGATGATCGAGAGCGAGGGCCAGGGCGTGCTCCTCTATCTCGCCCAGGAGGGCCGCGGGATCGGCCTGCTGAACAAGCTGAAGGCGTACAAGCTGCAGGAGGAGGGGCTCGACACGGTCGACGCGAACCTCAAGCTCGGCCTGCCGGCCGACCTGCGCGACTACGGCATCGGCGCGCAGATCCTCGTCGACCTCGGCCTCTCCTCGATCCGCATCCTCACGAACAACCCGAAGAAGATCATCGGGCTGGAGGGCTACGGCCTGTCGGTCACCGGCCAGGTGCCGATCCAACCGACGCCGAACCCGCACAACGAGGCCTACCTGCGCGCCAAGCGCGACCGCATGGGCCACACGCTGCACCACCAGGGCCTGCCGCTCGACGAGGAGATGCTGCTCGACGAGCAGCGCGCGGATCGGGAGGCTGACGATGCCTGACAAGCGCTTCGCCCTGGTCGTCGGGCGCTTCTACGAGCAGCTGGCGCAGGCGCTCGTCGACGGCGCGCGCGAGGCGCTCGAGCCGCATGGCGAGGTCGACGTGTTCGACGTGCCCGGCGCGTTCGAGCTGCCGCTGGCGGCGAAGTACGCGGCCGAATCGGGCCGCTACGCCGCGATCGTCGCGCTCGGCGCGGTGATCCGCGGCGAGACCGACCACTACGACTACGTCTGCGGCGAGGCGGCGCGGGGATTGCAGCAGGTGCAGCTGGCGACCGGCGTGCCGGTCGGCTTCGGCGTCCTCACCGTCGACTCGATGGAGCAGGCGCTGGCGCGGGTGCGGGGCGGCGGCAAGCGCGACTCGGGCGCCCACGCGGCCGAGGCGGTGCTCGCCTCGCTGTCGATCAAGGACGAGCTGGGCAGACGTCCCCGCGCGGCCGGCTTCAGCGTGAGCTAATCGATCGAGCCTTTCGGGGCCACCCACACGCTCGCGAACCGCAGCGACGTGTGCTCGGCGATCGTGTCGTAGTCGCCGTCGTAGTGCAGGACGCCGAGTCCTTCGCTCGCCGCGACCGCCGCGATCAGCAGGTCCACGGGCTTGACGCGGTGCGACACGCCGGGCGCGACGGCCAGGTCCTCCTGGGCCTGCACGGCGGCGTCGGCCGCGGCGCCTGTGAGCGAGGCGCAGGGGAGGGCGGACAGCTCTCGCCCAGCACCGAGAAATCCTTCCCGGTCGCGCGCGCTGAAACGCATCTCGAGCAGCGCCGGCGGGCAGGCCCAGAGCTCACCGCTCGCGAGCGCGTGCTCGAACTGCTTGCGCGCGGATCCGGTCACGCGACCGTCGAGCGTGCGCGCCCAGGCCGAGTTGTCGAGCACGACAGCTCCGCCGTAGGGCCTCAATCGATCCACCCGGTCTCGCGGACCTCGTACGCGGCCGCGACGTCGAGGCCTTCGCCAGTGCGCAGCCGTCTCACCAGATCGAGCCGCAGCTTGCGTCTGCGCTCCTCGTCAGCCTGCTCAGCCTCAAGCTGAAGCATGCGCTGCGCGGCCCCGAGCACGAGCAGGTCGGCCAAGTCGACCTTGAGCCCATGACGGCGCAACGGCTCGAGCGCCTCGCGGACGCGGGGCGTCTCGGCTATGGAGTGACGGCGGTATCTCGTCGGCATGCAGCCAGTGAAGCAGGGGCGATACCGCGGTGCAACACCAGCTATGTGGGATCGGCGAGACGCGGTCCCGCGAAGCCTGCGTATACTGCCCCGGCCATGCCAAAGGTCTGCCACGTCTGCAACAAGGGTCCTGCCTTCGGGCAGAGCCGCTCGCACTCGAGAGTCGCGACGAAGCGCCGCTTCGATCCGAACCTCCAGCGCGTGCGCGTCGACGTCGGCGGCGCGCCGCGGCGCGTGTACGTCTGCACGCGCTGCTTGAAGGCCGGCAAGGTCACGAAGGCGTAGGCGGCGGCGCGTTCGGCGCCTTGCGCCGGCTTTCCGTTCGTCGCCCGCAGGCGCTACGGTCTTCCGCGCCCCGTGTCCGATCCAAGCCTCCTTCGTTTCCGCGCCGCCGTCGAGGGCGCGCTCGCCCAGCTCGAGGCGCGCCGCGACGAGGTCAACGAGCTGAACGTCTTCCCGGTCGCCGACGGCGACACGGGCGACAACATGGCGCTGACGCTGCGCGCGGTGCTGCAGGAGCTCGACCGGCTCGCGGCCGCCGAGCAGGAGCGCACGCTCGACGAGATCGGCCGCGACGAGATCGTCAGATCCGTGGCCCGCGCGGCGCTGCTCGGGGCACGAGGAAACAGCGGGGTGATCCTGTCGCAGCTGATCCGCGGCGCCGCCGAGGAGCTCGCCAGCCGCCCCGGCGACCTCGTCGACCCGGTGCTGATCGGCGCCGCGATGGCGCGCGCGGCCGAGCAGGCGTACGGCTCGGTGCGCGAGCCGGCGGAGGGGACGATCCTCACCGTCGTGCGCGAGATGGCGAGCCGCATCGCCAGCGAGCTGGCGCACATGGAGCAGACGCGGCTCGACCGCAGCGCGACGGACCAGCAGCAGGACGCGCTGATCGCCGACGTGCTGGAGCGGGCGCTGGAGACCGGCCAGGAGTCGGTCTCGCGTGGTCCCGAGCTGCTGCCGGTGCTGCGCGAGGCGGGCGTCGTCGACGCCGGCGGCTACGGCCTCACCGTGCTGTTCGCGGGCGTGATCGCGGCGCTGCGCGGAAGCGAGCCGCCGGAGGTCGCGCACCACAGAGCGGCACGGGTCACGCATCCGCAGCACGAGTCCTCGACCTTCCGCTACTGCGTGAACTTCGCCGTCACCGGCAGCGGCCTCAACGCGAGGAGCTTCGTCGAGTCGTTGGAGCGCCTCGGCGACTCGGTGCTGGTCGTCGGCGACGAGACGACGCTCAAGGTCCATGTCCACACCGACGACCCGGACGCCGCCACGGCGCTGTTCGACGGCGCCGGCACGCTCTCGCACCTCGACGTCGCCGACATGCACCAGCAGGTGGAGGCGCGCCAGGCGAAGCTCGCCGCGAACGGCGCCGGGCCCGCGACGGCCGGACTGCTCGCCGTCGTCGCCGGGGACGGCATCCGCGCGATCTACGAGAGCTACGGCGCACGCGTGCTGGACGGCGGCCCGACGCTCAACCCCTCCACGCACGAGCTGCTCGCGGGCATCCACGCCGTCCCCGCTGAGGACGTGATCGTGCTGCCCAACTCGTCGAACGTCTTCATGGCCGCCGAGCGCGCAGCCGAGCTGTCGGAGAAGCGCGTCTTCGTCGTGCGCTCGCGCTCGCAGCAGGCCGGCCTCGCGGCGGCGCTCGCGTTCGATCCCGCACGCAACGGCGCCGCCAACGCCGAGGCTCTGACGGCGGCGCTGGAGCGCGTGCGCACCGGCGCCGTCGCGCCCGCCGCCCGAGATGACTCGCGCGGCCGCTTCCAGGAGGGGGAGGCCGTCGGCTTCGTCGGCGACGAGCTGGTCGCGTGGGGCGCGCCGGAGGAAACCCTGCGCTCCGTGCTCGCCGCGCTCGCCGACGACGCCGAGCTCGTCACATGCCTCAGCGGCGACGGCGCCCCGATCGGCGACGCCGACATCCCGGCGCTCTCCGACGGCGCCGAGCTCGAGGTCGTCCCCGGCGGCCAGCCGGCGTACTGGTGGCTCCTCAGCGCCGAGTAGCCGATCACTGCACCGTTCCGACCCCATAGGGGTCGCAGACATGCAGTGCTCCGGGCGGCGACCGCTCCGCCGGGCATGATCCCCTCGATGCCCACGCAGTTCGCGACGGCCGAGCCCTTCGACGCCGAGGCGCTGCGCGCCGTCGAGGTTCGCCTCCCACGCCCGTCCCGCCTCGGCGAACCGCTGACGCACGACCTCGGCCCCAGAGCCGCCGGCGCGCTCGACACGCTCGGTCTCCACACCGTCGGCGACCTGCTCGAGCACCTTCCCCGCGCCCGCGGCGAGGCCCGCACGATCGCCACGCTCCAGCGCGGCGAGACGGCCACGCTGATCGTCGCGGTGCAGACGATCGCGTCGAAGCCGGTCCGCAGGCACGGGATGAAGCCCCGGGTCGAGGCGACCGTCTTCGACCACACCGGCTCGACCCGCATCTCGTTCTTCAACCAGCCGTGGCTCGTGCAGCGCTATCCCCCTGGAACGCGGCTCCTGCTGACGGCGCGTCGTGACGAGCGCGGCCGCATCTCCGTCACGGCGCATGCACCGACGGAGTTGCAGGCGGCCGCCGAGGCGCAGGTTGCGCAGTATCCGGCGAGTGAGGGGATCGACTCGACGCGGATCCTGGCGCTGATCCGCGAGCACGCGGACGCGATCGCCGACACGCCGGAGCCGCTGCCGGCGCGCCTGCGCGTGCAGGAGCGCCTGCCCGATCGGCCCGCCGCGCTCGCCGCCCTGCACTTCCCGGGCGGCGAGGAAGAGGCCGAGGGCGGTCGGCGCCGCCTCGCGTTCGACGAGCTGCTGCTGACGCAGCTGGCGCTGCTGCGCCGCCGCGCGCGGCGGGAGCACGCCACCGCCGCTCCCTCCCTCGATGCCCAGCGAACCCTCACCAAGCGCTGGCTGCAAAGAGGCCTCCCGTTCCCACTCACCGACGACCAGGCAAACGCCATGGAGGACATCGACCACGACCTCGCCAAGCGCCATCCGATGCAGCGCCTGCTGATGGGCGAGGTCGGCTCCGGCAAGACCGTCGTCGCGCTGTTCGCGCTGCTGCGCGCGGTCGAGCAGGGCTGGCAGGGCGCGCTGATGGCCCCGACCGAGACGCTCGCCGAGCAGCACTTCGCGACGATCCAGGCGCTGATGCCGGGGGAGGCGGTCCCGGCCGCGCTGCTCACCGGCTCCACGACCGCGAGCCGCCGCCAGGACGTGCTCGGCAAGCTCGCCAGCGGCGAGCTGCAGCTCGTCGTCGGCACGCATGCGCTGATCGAGCCCGACGTCCAGTTCGCCCGCCTCGGCGTCGCCGTCGTCGACGAGCAGCACCGCTTCGGCGTGCGCCAGCGCCAAGCGCTCGACGCGAAGGGGCCGGTGGGGGCGGGCGGGCGGGAACCGATCCTGACCCCGCACGTCCTGCACATGACCGCCACGCCGATCCCGCGCACGCTCGCGCTCGTGCAGTACGGCGACCTCGACGACACGGAGCTCAAGCAGCTGCCGCGCGGCCGCAGACCGATCGAGACGTTCGTCGCCTCCGGCGAGCGCGAGCGGGCGCGGGCATATGAGCGCATCCGCGAGGAGCTGCGCGCCGGGCGGCAGGCGTTCGTCGTCTGCCCGCTCGTGGAGGAGTCGGAGGCGCTGCAGGCGAAGGCCGCGCGCGCCGAGTTCGAGCGCCTGCGCGACAGCGAGTTCAGAGACTTCCGCGTCGTGCTGATGCACGGACAGCTGAGCACGAGAGAGAAGCGCGAGGCGATGGCGCGATTCGCCGCCGGCGGCGCCGACGTGCTCGTCGCCACGTCGGTGATCGAGGTCGGGATCGACGTGCCGAACGCGACCGTGATGCTCGTCGAGGACGCCGAGCGCTACGGCATCAGCCAGCTGCACCAGCTGCGCGGGCGCATCGGGCGCGGCGAGCACCCGTCGCTGTGCCTGCTGTTCGGGTCGAAGGACTCCGCCCGGCTGAAGGCGCTCGCGGCGCACCGCGACGGCTTCGAGCTCGCGCGCATCGACCTCAGGCTGCGCAAGGAGGGCGAGCTGATCGGCGGCGTGCGCCAGCACGGCCTCGCGCAGTTCCGCGTCGCGCAACTGCCCGACGACGAGCCGCTGCTCGAGCGCGCCCGTCTCCGCGCGACCGCGATCCTCGACGCCGACCCGGAGCTCGAGGCCCCGGAGCACGCGTTGCTGGCGCAGGCGCTCGCCGGCGTCTACGGCGCCGAGGCGCTCAGCACCGTCGCCGCATGAGGATCGTCGCCGGACGCTACGGCGGCCGCCGCCTGACCGCGCCGTCCGGCAGCGCGACGCGGCCGACGAGCGATCGCGTGCGCGAGGCGCTGTTCCAGCGGCTGGGACCGCTCGAGCACCAGCGCGTGCTCGACCTGTTCGCCGGCTCCGGCGCGCTCGCGCTCGAGGCGCTCTCGCGGGGTGCGGCGCACGCCACGCTGGTCGACTCCGCGCCGGCGGCGATCAAGGCGATCGACGCGAACGCCGCATCGCTCGGGCTCGATCCGGGCATGGTCGCCGTGCGCCGCCAGGACGCCCGCGCGTTCCTCCGCGGCGCACGTAGCGCCCGTCACGAATACGATCTCGTGCTGCTCGACCCTCCATATCGACTCGCGGCCGAGCTGGGACGCGAGCTCTCGCCGCTGATCGCCGCCGTCCTCGCGCCCGGCGGGCGGGTCGTGAGCGAGAGCGACCGCCGCGCTCCGCTCGACCTCGAACCGGACCTCCCGCTGACCGACGAACGCCGCTACGGCGACACCCTGATCCGAACGCATGAGCGAACTCAGTAACCGCATCGCCGTCTGCCCGGGCTCCTACGACCCGATCACGAACGGCCACCTCGACGTGATCGGCCGCGCCTCGAAGCTGTTCGAGGAGGTCGTCGTCGCGGTCGTGAACGTGCCCGTCCGCAAGGGCAAGACGCTGTTCACGACGGAGGAGCGCATCAGCTTCGTCGAGCGCGCCACCGAGCACATGGGCAACGTCCGCGCGGAGCCGTTCAGCAACCTCGTCGTCGAGTTCGCGCAGAGCGTGGGCGCGCGCGCGATCGTCAAGGGCCTGCGCGCGATCTCCGACTTCGAGTACGAGCTGGAGATGCACCAGCTCAACCGCCGCGAGGCGCCCGAGATCGAGTCCGTCTACCTGATGGCCTCCTCGCAGTACAGCTTCCTGCGCTCCAGCGGCGTCAAGGAGCTGGCCACGTTCGGCGGGAACATCGACGATCTCGTGCCAGACTATGTGGCTTCCCGGTTGAAGGAAGCGCTCGGCCGCTGACGAAACAGAGGTTCCGATGGACGTCCTGGTTCTGATCGACAAGCTGGACGACCTCGTCCACAACGCCAAGCCCGTCCCCCTGACGGACCAGGTGCGCGTGGACAAGGAGGAGATCTACGACATCCTCGACCAGATGCGCGCGACGATCCCCGAGGAGATCAAGCAGGCGCGCTGGATCGTCAAGGAGCGCCAGGAGATGCTGGCCGAGGCCAAGCGCGAGGCGGAACGGATCGTCAGAGAGGCGCGCGAGCGCCAGGAGCGGCTGATCTCCGAGGAGGAGGTCACCAAGCAGGCCGAACGCGGCGCCGAGGACATCATCGAGGATGCGCGCGCCCGCGAGCGCGAGATCCGGCTTGGGGCGGAGGACTACGCCGACGAGATCCTCAACACGCTCGAGGTCAATCTTTCGAAGTTCATCGCTGCGGTCCAGCGGGGCCGTGAGCGGTTGCAGGGCAAGGAAGAGACCGCCGACGTCGGCTGAGCTTCGGGGCTTGGGCTCGTTCGCTGCTGCGGGCGGGTCCTGACCGCTCCGGGTGCGCGCACACCGCCCTTCGGGCGGCGCACGTGCATCCTCACGGCCACCCGCCCGATCAGCGTGTGCTTTGCACGCCTTCTTGCATGCCGTCCGGTGATCCCGCGACGCTCGCTGCATGCTCCTCGTTGCCCTCATGCTCGGCCTCGTGCTCGGTGGTGCGATTGCGCTGCTCGCCGCGCGCCGGCGCCCGCCTGCGCCGCCAGTGGACCCGCTCCACGACGCGCTCGCCCGCCTCGACGCGAAGCTGAGCGCGATCGAGCGTGAGCGGGCCCACGCCCGTGGTGCGCTCGAGGAGCAGCTGCGGGCGCTTGGGGGACAGACGCGCGCGCTGACGGCCGCGCTGCGCCAGCCGCATACGCGGGGGCGGTGGGGGGAGCTGCAGCTCAGACGGGTCGTCGAGCTGGCGGGGATGACGGCGCACTGCGACTTCGTCGAGCAGGCGTCGGTCCGGGACGGCGATGGTGGGCTGTTGCGGCCGGATGTGGTCGTGCAGCTGCCCGGCGACCGGCAGGTGATCGTCGACGCGAAGGCGCCGCTGCACGCGTTCCTCGACGCCTCCGAGGCGCAGGACGAGACGACGCGCACGGCGGCGCTCGCGGCCCACGCGCGCCTGCTGCGCGAGCACCTCAGGCGTCTCTCGGCGAAGGCCTACTGGGACCAGTTCGCGACCGCGCCTGACTTCGTCGTCCTGTTCCTGCCGGGCGAGCACTTCTGGAACGCCGCGCTGGAGGCGGATCCGTCGCTGCTGGAGGAGGGCGCGCGCCAGAGCGTGCTGGTGGCGACGCCGACGACGCTGATCGCGCTGCTGCGGGCGGTCGCCTATGGCTGGCAGCAGGAGCGCGTGGCGGAGGATGCGCGGGCGGTGGCGGAGCTCGGACGCGACCTGCATCGCCGTCTGGAGACGTTCGCCGAGCACCTGCAGCGGGTCGGGAGAGGCCTGCAGACGGCGGTGCGCGCGTACGACGGCGCCGTCGGCTCGTTCGAGCACCGCGTGCTGCCGGGCGCGCGGCGGCTGGCCGAGCACGGCGTCGTGCCGGCCGACCGGGAGCTGCCGGCGCTCGAGCGCGTCGACCCGGCGGTGCGGCAACTCGATCTCCCGGCGGCGCCGATCTCGTAGGGTTCGGGCGCTCGTCCAGCGCTGCCCAGGGGATCGACCATCCACGCCTCGAACGACCTTCCGACGACGCGTCTCGGCAGCGTGCTGGCCGACGCGGGCGGCCTGCGCGCGCCGCGCGAGCGCGCCGCGCAGATCCGCGCCGAGCTGCTCGACGCGCTCGCGGCGGGCGCCGCGGAGCTGGAGCTGCCGCGCTCCGGCTACGACACGCCGGTACCCGTCGGCGTCGCCGCGTTCGGCGAGGCGCTGCTGGCGATCGCGCCCGTGAACCCCGCGCTGCGGGTCGACCCGAACGCCGCCAACGACCGCGCCTGGACGCTCGCCGCGGTGCTGGTCGGCGCGCTCGTCGAAGGCGCGGCGGCGATGGCGGCGGGCGCGCCGCAGGACCTCCAGCTGCACGCCGGGGAGTGGGAGGGCTGGCTGACGCTCGCGTTCCCGGTCAACGCCGAAGACGTGCTCGTGGCGGTGGAGCTGGCGGTCGAGGCGTTCGAGGAGGCGGTCGACGACGTCGATCGCCTGAAGGCGCGCGCATATGCGATCCCGACGATCGCACTCGGCGACGTGCCCGACCTCAAGGGGCCGATCGGCGAGCTGCACCCGCTGCGGATCGCGGAGGCGGTCGCGCGCTTCGGCGGGCGTCCGGCGGATGCGGCCTCGGTCGCCGAGCACGACGAGGCGGTGCTCGCCGTGCTCGACCCGACGCCGGAGGTCGCGCGACCGCACGAGGAGGCGGACCCGTCGCTGCGCGTCGCCCGCCGCATGCTGCAGCGGCTGATGGGGATGGGGAAGTGGGGCGGCTACCACACCGAGATCGCGCACCTCGCGCGCGGCTTCGCCGGCCACGACCGCGCGCTCGCGCTGGCGATCGGCGAACGGCTCGTCAATGCGGACCTGCTCGTCGAGAAGACGAGCGTCCATCAGCGGCACGTGCGCTTGAACCCGCGGCGCGTGGCGGAGATCCACGCGCTGGTCGACCGCGGCGAGCTGCCGCCGGGGCTCGAGCTGCCCGAGCCGTGAGGATTGCGCCGGCGCTGTAACGGTGACTGGCACGTCACCGTTCGCGTTCGTGCTGGAATACCGCCTCATGCCCGGAGTCCCTCACAGAATCCTTCACCACGCCCGCATCGCGAAGACGCTGCTCGACGCCGGCCTGATCGAGCCGATCCGGCCCGACCGCCTCGCGCTCGTGGGCCGCTCGCTGCTGCGCTGGGGGACGAGCTCCGGCGGCGCGATCGGCGTCACGGCGGCGCGCGCACCGCAGCAGCCGGCCGTGATCGACGAGCTCGGCACGCTCAGCTACGGCGAGCTGCACCGCCGCGCCAACGCGCTCGCGAGCTCGCTCGCCGCGCAGGGCCTGCGGCCGGGCGACGGCGTCGCGATCATGTGCCGCAACCACCGCGGCTTCATGGACGCGACGGTCGCCTGCTCGCGCCTCGGGGCGCACGCGCTCTACCTCAACACGATGTTCGCCGCCCCGCAGCTCGCGGACGTCGTCGCCCGCGAGGGCGCGAGAGCGATCGTCTACGACGAGGAGTTCGCCGCGCTGCTGAGCGAGGTCAGAGGGATCGACATGCGCTTCGTCGCCTGGCACGACGGCGAGTCGGCCGCCGGCGACCCGCTGCTGGAGGACCTCATCTCCGTCGGCGACTCCGCCGGCGTCGCGCCGCCGGAGGAGCCCGGCCGCGTCGTGATCCTCACCTCCGGCACGACCGGCACGCCGAAGGGCGCGCGGCGCAGCCACGCGGGCCTCTCCTCGGCGGCCGCGCTGCTGTCGAAGATCCCCTACAGAGCCCGCGAGAAGACGCTGATCGCCGCGCCGCTGTTCCACTCGTGGGGGCTGGCGAACTACACGCTCGGCGTCCCGCTGAGCTCGACGTTCGTGCTGCGCCGGCGCTTCGACCCGGAGGGCACGCTGCGCGCGATCGCCCGCCACCGCGCGACGGCGCTCGTCGTCGTGCCGGTGATGCTGCAGCGGATCCTCGAGCTGCCGCAGGAGACGCTCGACCGCTACGACACGTCGTCGCTGCGCATCATCGCCGTGAGCGGCTCGGCGCTGCCGGGCCCGCTCGCCACGCGCGTGATGGACCAGTTCGGCGACGTGCTCTACAACCTCTACGGCTCGACCGAGGTCGCGTGGGCGACGATCGCCACGCCGGAGGACCTGCGCGCCGCCCCCGCCTGTGCCGGAAGACCGCCGCTCGGC